>Ga0209564_1000211_pt1 | contig 133277 bp, 118 predicted proteins | sample AraplaCol_mMF_r2_FD_184272 | JGI IMG/M metagenome (GOLD analysis project Ga0209564, IMG submission 184272) | Arabidopsis root microbial communities from North Carolina, USA - plate scrape MF_Col_mMF_r2 (SPAdes) (version 3) | ecosystem: Host-associated > Plants > Roots > Endosphere | place... | reverse complement strand
AGTGCATGGACTCATCCTGGATGCGGCCGCGCTGGTAGCCGGTCTCCATGGCGCCGAGCACGCCGCCGCGCTCGGCGATGCGTTCAAACTCGGAGAGCACCGCTTCCTCGAGCAGCTCGGTGAGCTCTTCGATGATGAAAGCGCCCTGTGAGGGGTTCTCGTTCTTGGCCAGGCCCCATTCGCGGTTGATGATGAGCTGGATGGCCATGGCCCGGCGCACCGATTCTTCGGTGGGTGTGGTGATGGCTTCGTCAAACGCGTTGGTGTGCAGGGAATTGCAGTTGTCGTAAATCGCGATCAGCGCCTGCAGCGTGGTGCGTATGTCGTTGAACTGGATCTCCTGCGCGTGCAGGCTGCGGCCGGAGGTCTGGATGTGGTACTTGAGCTTCTGGCTGCGTTCGTTGGCGCCGTATTTCTCTTTCATGGCCACGGCCCAGATGCGGCGCGCGACGCGGCCCATGACGGTGTACTCCGGGTCCATGCCGTTGCTGAAGAAAAAGCTCAGGTTGGGCGCGAAGTCGTCGATGTGCATGCCGCGCGCCAGATAGGCTTCGACAAAGGTGAAGCCGTTGGACAGCGTGAAGGCCAGCTGGCTGATGGGGTTGGCGCCGGCCTCGGCGATGTGGTAGCCGCTGATGGAGACGCTGTAGAAGTTGCGCACCCGGTTATGCACAAAGTACTGGGCGATGTCACCCATGACTTTCAGGCTGAACTCGGTGGAGAAGATGCAGGTGTTCTGGCCCTGGTCTTCCTTCAGGATGTCGGCCTGCACCGTGCCGCGCACATTCTCCTGCACCCATTCGCGAATTTTCGCGGCTTCGGTGGCGGTCGGGTCGCGGCCATTGTCTTTTTTGAACTTGTCGATGTTCTGGTCGATGGCCGTATTCATGAACATGGCCAAAATGGTCGGCGCCGGGCCGTTGATGGTCATGGAGACCGAGGTCGAGGGGTTGCACAGGTCAAAGCCGTCGTACAGCACCTTCATGTCGTCCAGCGTGGCGATGGACACGCCCGAGTTGCCGACCTTGCCATAGATGTCGGGGCGCAGGGCCGGGTCGTTGCCGTAGAGCGTGACCGAGTCGAACGCGGTGGACAGGCGCTTGGCGGCCATGCCTTCGCTGAGCAGCTTGAAGCGCGTATTGGTGCGGAAGGGATCTCCCTCGCCGGCGAACATGCGGGTCGGGTCCTCGCCCTCGCGCTTGAAGGCAAAGGTGCCGGCGGTGTAGGGGTAGCTGCCGGGCACGTTGTCCAGCATCAGCCACTTGAGGATCTCGCCGTGGTCTTCGTATTGCGGCAGCGCCACCTTGCGTATGGTGGTGCCTGAGAGTGACTTGGTGGTCAGCGCGGTGCGGATTTCCTTGTCGCGGATCTTGACGACGTATTCGTCGCCGGCATAGGCGGCCTGCATGTCGGGCCATTGGGCCAGCAGGGCGCGCGCGTCGGCGTCCATGCGTGCCTTGCGGTGGCCGGCCAGGTCCAGCGCGGCTTCAGCGGCGGGCGCGCGGTCGGGTTTGTCGACCTTGAGCATGTCGGCCGCGGCCTTGAGCTGCTGCACCTCGCGCGCGAGCTGGGCCTGGGCGCGGGCGCGCTTTTTGTAGCCGCGCACGGTGTCGCTGATCTCGGCCAGGTAGCGGGTGCGCGCGGCCGGCACCACGGGGGTCTGGTTGGTGCTGTGGCGCACGCCGGCGGCGGGCAGCGTGCCGGCTTCGAGGGCCAGGCCCAGCGCGATGAGGCGCGGCTTGAGCGCCTGGTAAAGCGCGGTCACGCCGTCGTCGTTGAAGCGCGCGGCCATGGTGCCGAAGACCGGCATCTGGTCGGCCGGCGTGCCCCAAGCTTCCTTGTTGCGCTGCACCTGCTTGGAGACGTCGCGCAAGGCGTCGAGCGAGCCCTTGCGGTCGAATTTGTTGATGGCGATGAATTCGGCGAAGTCCAGCATGTCGATTTTTTCGAGCTGGCTGGCCGCGCCGAATTCGGGGGTCATGACGTACATGGGCACGTCCACATGCGGAACGATGGCGGCGTCGCCTTGGCCTATGCCCGAAGTCTCGACGACGATGAGGTCAAAGCCCGCGCATTTGCAGGCGGCGATCACGTCGGGCAGGGCCTGGCTGATTTCGGAGCCGAAGTCGCGGGTGGCCAGGCTGCGCATGAACACGCGCTGGCCGCTGTCGGCATTCTTTTGGCCGGCCAGGGGAACTGTCCAGGGATTGATCGCGTTCATGCGGATGCGGTCGCCGAGCAGGGCGCCGCCGCTCTTGCGGCGTGAGGGATCGATGCTGATGACGGCCACGCGCAGCCTGTCGTTCTGGTCCAGGCGCAGGCGGCGTATCAGTTCGTCAGTGAGTGATGACTTGCCGGCGCCGCCGGTGCCGGTGATGCCGAGCACGGGAATCTTGCGGCCGGCGGCTTGCGTGCGGACCGCGTCAACCAGCGCCGAGTCCGCTTTTCCGTTCTCGAGTGCGGTGATCAGCTGGGCCAGGGCCCGCCAGTTCATCTCGCCGTGGCCTTCAATGGCCTTGATGGTTGTGGGCGCGAAGCCGGTCAGGTCCTTGTCGCAGCGCATGACCATTTCGCCGATCATGCCGGCCAGGCCCATCTTCTGGCCGTCCTCGGGGCTGTAGATGCGGGCCACGCCGTAGGCATGCAGTTCGCGGATCTCGGGCGGCACGATCACGCCGCCGCCGCCGCCGAACACCTGGATGTGCTCGCCGCCGCGGCTTTTGAGCAGGTCGACCATGTACTTGAAGTACTCGACATGCCCGCCCTGGTAGGAGCTGATGGCGATGCCCTGGGCGTCTTCCTGCAGGGCTGCGGTCACGACTTCATCGACGCTGCGGTTGTGGCCCAGGTGGATGACCTCGGCACCCATGCTCTGCAGGATGCGGCGCATGATGTTGATGGCCGCATCATGGCCGTCGAACAGGCTGGCCGCCGTGATGAAGCGCACCTTGTGCGTGGGGCGGTAGCTGGCGAGCGCTTTGTATTCAGCGGACATGTCGGTCATGCGTGTCTCCGGGGGAGGGGCGGGCGGCGAGGCCTTCCTTCCGTGATCTGTTGAATTGACGTTTACGTAAACGTCAATCTTAGCCGCTTGGCGAGGGCTGATCAAGTGTGCACCCCGGCAGCTGCGGCACCCAGGAAAAAGGGGCGCCGGGCGCCCCTTTTGCTTCCACGCCCCGGTGACCGCGGTCCGGGCTGTTTACCCGTACAGGTATTTAGGCAGCCAGAGCGTCAGGGCGGGCCACAGGTACATCAAGACCATGCACAGGATGACGATCAGCATGTAGGGCATCATGCCCGCGAAGATCTGGTTGATGGTCACGTGCGGCGGCGACACGCCCTTCAGGTAGAAGGCCGACATCGCGACCGGGGGCGACAGGAAGGCTGCCTGCAGGTTGACGAAGACCAGTACACCCCAGAGGATGGGGTCGATCTGAAAGTGCTGCAGCAGCGGCAGGAAGATGGGTACAAAGATCACGATGATTTCGGTCCACTCGAGCGGCCAGCCCAGGATGAAAATGATGGCCTGCGACAGCAGCAAAAATTGCAGCGGCGTGAGGTTCATGCCCAGCACCCATTCCTCGACCACGCGCTGGCCGCCCAGCAGGGCGAATACCGCGGAGAACAGCGCGGAGCCGACGAACAGCCAGCAGACCATGGACGTGGTCTTGCAGGTCAGGAACACCGCCTCCTTGATCTTCTGGAAATTCAGCGTGCCGGCATGCCAGGCCATCAGGAAGGCGCCTGCTGCGCCGACGGCCGCCGACTCGGTGGCGGTGGTGATGCCGAACAGGATGACGCCCAGCACCACGATGGTCAGTATCGACAGGGGCATGACCGAACTCACCAGCATGCGCAGGATTTCGAACTGCTCGGCGTCAAAGCGCCAGTAGTACCACAGCAGCAGGGCTGCCAGCAACACGCAGGCAATGGCAAAGCCGGTGTAGAAGGACTCGGGCACCGGCGCGGTCTGCGGCCCCGAGCCCGAGGGCTCGCCGATCTCCTGCAGGGGCGCATCGGCGGAGGCAGCCGTGGCGGGCTTTGCATCTTCCGAACCCGGTGGCGCCTGCAGGCCGCCGGCTTCGGCCGGCTCCTTGGCCGCTGTATCAGTGGGAGGCTCTTTCAGCCCTTCTTCCGTGGGCGGCTCCTTGAGCCCGCCTTCCGTGGCGGGTGGCTCTTTCACACCCGTATCCGGCGGTTCCTGGACGCCGCCGGTGGCGGGCGCCTGAAGGCCCCCGCCTGCCGGCGCCGCAGCCTTGGCGGCACGCGCCGCCGCGACCTCGGCGTTGTTGTCGGCCTGGGAATGGATGACCACATACCACCAGCTTCCGCCCAGGGTTGCCAGCGCGAGCGCCACCGGCACCAGGGCCGTGCCCAGGCTGCGCAGCAGGAAGCCGCGGCTGACCTGGGCGCCGGCCTGCCGCGCCCTGGCCGGGGCCGCGGCGGCCATGGCCAGGGCAGGCAGCGCCCTGCGTGAATACACGGTGGTCACCTGCTGCAGCCAGGGCGGCACGGCCGCGCGGTTCTGCTCAGGCGGCAGCTTGGGTGCGATCCTGGGGTTGAGCAAGACCCAGACGATGATGTAGACGAGGTAGAGCAGGGCCAGGAAGAAGCCCGGGAACATGGCCGCCGCATACAGCTTGACCACGGACTGGCCGGCGACGGCCGCATAGACGATGATCATCACCGAAGGCGGTATCAAAATGCCCAGCGTGCCGCCGGCGGTGATCACGCCGGCCGCCAGCCGCGTGTCGTAGCCGGCGTTGAGCATGGGCCGCATGGCGATCACGCCCATCAGCACTACCACCGCGCCTACCAGGCCGCTGGCAATGCCCCAGAAGGTGCAGATGATCAGGGTGGTGACGGCCAGCGAGCCCGGCACGCTGCGGAATGCCAGCTGCACGCTGTGGAACATCTTGTCCACCAGCGCGCCGCGCTCCATCACATAGCCCATCAGCACAAAGAGCGGAATGGACAGCAGCGTCTCGTTGGTCATGGCCCCGAAGGCGCGCTGCACCATCAGGTCGAAGATCCGGTTGTCCCAGAAATGGACGGCCGGGTCGTAGAAGGCGATGAAGCCGAACACCATGCCCAAGCCCATCAACGTGAAAGCCGTGGGAAAGCCCATCATGATCACGACCACGATCAGGCCTAGCATGGTCATGCCGAGAACCGCATTGCTCATGGTCACCCTTTCACCGTGCGGGACTGCTCGATCGCGAGGCGCCGCGCTTCCTCGTCGACGTATTCGCTGCCTGCCAGCTGCTGCGCGACCACGTCGGACTCTTCGGCGTCCTCCAGCCGCGGCGTCCAGGCGCCGGTGCGTATGCAGACGATGCAGCGCAGGATTTCGGACAGCCCCTGCATCAGCACGATGGCGCCGGCCACCGGGATCACGAACTTGAAGGGATAGAGTGGAATCGGCGTGGCATTGAAGGTCTGCTCGCGCATGGCCAGCGATTCGTTGAAGTAGGTCCAGCCGGCCCAGGTCAGCGCCACGATGCCGGGCAGGAAGAAGACGATGTACAGCACCAGGTCCAGCCAGGCCTGGGTGCGGGGCTTCATGGAACCGTAGAAGAAGTCGCCGCGCACATGGCCGTCATGCGCGAGCGTATAGGCGCCGCCCAGCATGAAGAGCGTGCCGTAGAGCATGTTGTTGACGTCGAAGATCCAGGCGGTGGGCGCGTTGAGCGCATAGCGCTTGAAGACTTCCGCGCAGACCACCAGCATGAGGACCACGATGAGCCAGGCGGCCGCCTTGCCGACCCAGGTGCTGATGTGGTCGGCGGTGTGCAGGATTTTTTGTGTATTCATGTTCAACCGGTGTACCCATCAAAAAAGCCAGCCATCCTGGCCTGGACGGCTGGCTGGTTCGGCCCAGGCTGGCAGGCTCAGGCCTTCTTCTTGCTGAAGGAGTGGTTGTAGGCCATCTTGAAGTCGACCATATAGTCGTTCTGCCAGGGGATGGTGCGCGCGGCGTAGGCTTTTTGCGAGTCGATCACCTTCTTGAACAGCGGGTTGGACTTGGCCTTGTCCTCGATGATCTTGTCCCAGGCCTCCAGCTGCGCCTTGAGCACCGCATCGGGCGTCTTGTAGAACTTGATGCCCTGCTTCTTCATCTCGGCGTAGTCGGTGGAGTTACGGTCTATGGCTTTCCAGCTCATGTCGGCGCTGGCAGCCTGCACGCCGTAGTCGATGATGGCCTTGAGTTCGGCCGGCAGCGCGTTGTACTTGGCTTTGTTGAACAGGATCTCGAACTGTTCGCCGCTCTGGTGGAAGCTTTGCAGCATGCAGTTCTTGACCACGTCAGGGAAACCGAGCGCGCGGTCGGAGCTGGCGTTGTTGAACTCGGCCGCGTCGATCAGGCCGCGGTCCAGCGCGGGCACGATCTCGCCGCCGGGCAGCGGGTTCACCGAGGTGCCCATCGCGGTGAAGATGTCGACCGACAGCCCCACGGTGCGGAACTTCAGGCCCTTCATATCGGCCACCTTGGCGACCGGTTTCTTGAACCAGCCCAGCGGTTGCGTGGGCATGGGGCCGTACAGGTAGGACACCACGTCCATGCCGATGGCCTTGTAGATTTCATCGAGCAGCGCCTTGCCGCCGCCGTAGTTGTGCCAGGACAGGACCATGTTCGGGTCCATGCCGAAGGCCGGGCCTGAACCCCACAGGGCCAGTGCGTTGTTCTTGCCGTAGTGATAGGCCACCACGCCGTGGCCGCCGTCCAGGGTGCCTTTGTTCACCGCCTCGAGCAGCTGGAAGGCGGGCACCACCGCGCCTGAGGGCAGCACCTCTATCTTCAGGCGGCCTCCGGCCATGTCGTTGACTTTTTTCGCGAAGTCGTTGGCGTATTCGTGGAAGATGTCCTTGGCCGGCCAGGTGCTCTGGAAGCGGAAGGAGGTTGTCTGCGCCATGGCGACCATGGGCGCGGACAGGGCACCCGCGGCGATCGCGGCGCCTTTCAGCAGGCCGCGCCTGCGAGGGCTTTTGCTCTCGGTCATGTCTGTCTCCTGTTGTTCAAAAAACATAGAAAACTAAGAACACACATCATTGGGCCTTGCCCAATGCTGACAAAGAGGGTTTCCACCAACGCAGGCAACTGATCGGCCTTTCGATTACCTCCGATACGGGTGAAACTGTTTTTGCCCTGCGGGCGGGAATCCCGCGGTGGCTTCTTTCATGAAATCTCAGCGGACCTTCAATCCTTTGAGCGCCGGATCACCGGGCGGAAAGCGCAGGCCCAGCTGCAGCAGCGTGGCGCGCACCACGGTGGCGATCATCAGGTTGCGGTGGGTTTTGGAGTCGGCGGGTACTACCGTCCACGGCGCCCAGGGCGTACTGGTGGCGAGCAGCAAATCCTCGTAAGCCTTTTGGTATAGCTCCCACTGCTTGCGCGCCTCCAGGTCGTCGATATTGAATTTCCATTGCTTGGCCGGGTCGTCCAGCCGCGCCTGCAGGCGCTCGCGCTGTTCTTCACGGCTGATGTGCAGCATGAACTTGAGGACCACGGTGCCGGTCTGCGAAAGCAGGCGTTCGAAGTCATTGATGTGGCGGTATCGCTGGGCCGTCTGCGCCGGCGTGATCCAGCCTTTCACGGGCGGCACCAGCACGTCTTCGTAGTGGCTGCGGTTGAAGAGGGTGATTTCGCCGGCGGCGGGCACCTGCTGGTGGATGCGCCACAGGTAATCGTGCGCGCGCTCCGCCTCGTTGGGCGCCCGCCAGCTCACGGTGTGCACGCCCAGCGGACTGATGCGGCCGAAGACGCCGCGCAGGGTGCCGTCCTTGCCGGCGGTGTCCGTGCCTTGCAGGATGACGAGCAGCTTGAAGCGCTTGTCGGCATAAAACAGGTTCTGCAGTTCGTCCAGCTCCCCGGCCAGCAACTCGACCAGGGCCTTGTCGTTCTGCTTGTCGCCGCTCGAGAAAGGCTTGGCGGCGGGGTCCAGCTCGGCCAGGGTCCAGGCCTTTCCCGCCTTTTTACGCGGCGGCGGCTCACCGTCCATGCCGGTCTGCGGCGGCTGCCACCGGACCAGCAGCCTGGCCAGGGCCTTGAGGTCCGCCTTGCCGGCCGCGGTGTCGGGAAAAAGAGGCGGGTCTGTGCGCTTGGTCGGCATCAATGTCTCCAGTGTCCGGCGATGGCGGGTTTGCCGCTGTGATTGTGCATGTCTCCCATGTTTCGCGGCACAGGAATAAACTTGGCCGTGCGGGGTTCACTCCTCCACATCATTCATATCTCTTTCCTGCTTTCCCCTATTTTTGACAGGCCACGACATGACAAGCCCTACTTCCGCAAATACCGGCTCCGCCCTCCAAGTCCGGCCGGCCGACGGCTACGCCGGGGACATACCCCCAAAGCTGGCGCTTCAGTGGATGCAGTCAGGCGAGGCCGTGCTGGTCGATGTGCGCACGGATGCCGAGCGCGAATGGGTGGGCTATGTGCCCGGCGCCGTGCCCCTGGCATGGAAGCAATGGCCGGGCATGGCGATGAATGCGGGCTTTGATGAAGGACTGAAAGCGGCGGTGCCCGCCGGCAAGAAAGCCGTGCTGCTGTGCCGCAGCGGCGTGCGTTCTGTGGCGGCTGCCAGGCGTGCGACGGAGCTGGGCCTGGAGGCCTACAACATCCTCGAGGGCTTTGAGGGCGACGCCGATGAGCAAGGGCATCGCGGCCACAAGGGCGGCTGGCGCTTCCAGGGCCTGCCGTGGAAACAAGGCTGAAAAATGCCCAAAATGGCTTTGTGTGCCGGAGCATCTCGTACCTTTTGTAACCCAGGCATATAAGGGAATGGCGTGACAGGTCCAAAAAAATGAAGTGAATAGTTCACACCATATCGACTGAAATCTGCTGTATGAAGGTGCCCCCTGTCAGTTCTGACAGGGGATGACACGTATCAATTTGTTTGAACGCTTTCAATGGGGTTCCTCTTTCTAACGGAGCTCCCCATGCAAGTACTCGAACGTGAACTTCCCACCGCCGTCAAGGCGCCTGTCAACCCGCCCCTTGGGGCCCAGCTGAGCCAGCGCATCGCGCGCGACTTCAAGCCACGCTGGGACCAGCAATGGGGCGGCAAATTCATGCTGCACGGCCGCACGCCGGATTCCAATGCCATACGGCTGGATGGTAATGACTACTTAAGTGTGACGGGCCATCCGCACATCGTGCATGCCCAGGTCGAATCCTTGCGCAAGGCGCAGGAATTCGTGGTCCAGTCCGGTGTCTTCCACCTCAACCAGCACCCGACGCACGCGCTGGAGACGGCGCTGGCGGCCTGGGTCGGCAAGGACGACGGCTTCATCTGCCAGTCGGGCTTCTCCGCCAATGTCGGCCTGCTGCAGGCGATCGCGGACGCGCAGACGCCGATCTACCTGGACACCCTGGCCCATGCCTCGCTGTGGGAAGGCGCGCACGCGGCGCGTGCCCCGGCCTTCGCCTTCCGCCACAACGACCCGGCCCACCTGGCGCGCATGATCACGCGCAACGGCCCCGGCATCGTGGTGGTGGATTCGGTCTACAGCACCACGGGCGCGCTGTGCCCGCTGGTGGACATGGTGGACGTGGCCGAGGCGCATGGCTGCATGATGCTGGTCGATGAATCCCACTCGCTGGGCACGCACGGCCCCAAGGGCGCGGGCCTGTGCGCCGAGCTGGGGCTGACGGACCGGGTGCACTTCATCACCGCCAGCCTGGCCAAGGCCTTCGCGGGACGCGCCGGCTTTTTCACCGCGCCGGCCCACATGCGCTACTACATCCTGTGCTCGAGTTTTCCCAATATCTTCAGCTCCAGCCTGCTGCCGCACGAGATCGCCGGCCTGGCCGCCACGCTGGAGCTGATCAAGGACAGCGATGACGCGCGCACGCGCCTGCACGCGAACACGCGCCGGCTGCGCGCCTCGCTGACCGAGCTCGGCTATCCCATCCACCAGGGCAGCCAGCAGATCATCGCGCTGGAAGTCGGCTCGGAAAGCGACACCATGGTGCTGCGCGACCGGCTGGAGGAGCGCAACGTGTATTCCTCGATGTTCTGCGCGCCGGCCACCAGCGCCAAGCGCGCCATGATGCGCATGACGCTCAACGCCGGCCTGATGGATTCGGAACTGGACCACGTGGAGGCCGTGGCCCGCGAGATCGCACCCATCGTCAAGCCCTGGGACTGGCCGATTGCTCGGCGCGCGCGGGCCGGGCAGGCCGATGCATGAGGCGAGGGCTCGATAGCCCGGCTTCAGTCCTGCAGCTGCCTTTCGCCGGAGGTGGCGATGAAACGCTCGTGGCTGGTCATGAAGCCCGGGCTGAAGGTCTCGCCGACGCTGAACAGGGCGGCGTGCAGCACGGCCGTGCCGGAGGCGATGGTGAAGGCCTGGCGCGGCTGGGGCTTCTGGCCGGCCGCCAGCGCCAGCTGCAGTTCGAGGTCTATGAGCTTCCGGCCCGCCGCCACGTCCTGCACGGTAGCCGCATCCCAGCCCTGCGATTCGGCGATCTCCGCCAGCTCGCGCAGGTTGCCGGCAGGCTCCAGTTGCAGCCAGCTGGCGCTGCCTTTGCGGTCCAGCGCCAGCACGCCGAAAGGCGCGCCTATGACCACATGTTCTATCCAGCCCTGGCGCAGCGCCAGGTTTTCCAGTTCCTGCGCGATGGTGGGCTCGCACAGCAGGGCATGCTGCTCGCGCGACAGCGTGGAGCGCCAGGTCTGCTGGTGGCGCCCGTCGGGCTGGCGCAGCAGCGCCTGCACGGAGTCGGTCAGGCGCAGCCGGATTTCGGGAGACTGCTTGGGAATGAACTGCTCGATCAGGCCGCGGTTGAAGGCCGACACCGCGAGCTGCTCGTCGGCGCGCCCGGTCAGCAGCACGCGCGCGCCCGACCAGCCCGTCAGCTCGCTGAGCACCCGCAGCCCGCTCATGGCCGGCATCGAATAGTCGACCACGCAGACCTGCGTGAGCGCAAAACGCGCCGTTCCGTCTTCGCGCCAGTACTGCAGGATCTGCGGGATCAGGGCCGCGCCTTCGCGCCAGCGGTTGATGATTTCCTGCTGGCGCCAGGCGTCCGCTTCCCAGCGCGCCGGCTCCTTCAGCAGCAGCTCTATGCAGGCCACGGGCCGCAGGAACAGGCGCACATACCAGTCCAGCGGCATGACCTCGGCCAGCATTTCGAGATAATCCGGGTCGTCGTCCAGAAAGACCACGCCTCCCGGCCGGCGGTAGAGTGCAAAGGACATGTTTATCGTTTTAGTGAGAAGGTGTCAAAGGCTGTCATAAAAAGCGGTCATCAGGTCGCAAGCAGGCTATCCAGGTGCGATGGGCAACTCAATGGTAAAAACTGCGCCTACGGCAAACTCGGATTTCACCTGAATGTTGCCGCCTGCACTTTGTACCACTTGCTGGCAAAACGCCAAACCCAAGCCGTGGCCGGTGCCGCGGTTGCTGGAGAAAAAAGGTTTAAAAATCTGCGGCAGCAAAGCGGCGTCTATGCCCATGCCCTCGTCCGCAACAACGATCCGGCCGCGGTGTTGCGTATGCCCCACTTCGATGCGCAGCGCGCCCGGCGGGTATTTGGAGTCGGCGGCCATCAGGGAATGCAGGGCGTTCTTGATCAGGTTGTCCAGCACCTGGGAAAACTGGGTGGCTGAAGAGCGGAAACTGAAATCGTCATGAATGATGACCTTGACGCACTCGCGCTGGCGGCTCGACTGGTAGGGGTAGGCCGCCACCACGTCCTGCACCACCTTGCTGGCCCATACCCGCTCGGTGTAGCGCGGCAGCTGCAGCAGCTTGGCGTTGGCGATCTGCGTGTCGATCTGGTGGTTCATGTTGCGCACCAGGGCGTGCAGGCGCTGCGCGAGCTTTTCCAGCTGCTGCCCGCGCGGGTTGTCGGGCTGGCGCTGCACTTCCAGCTGGATCGCATCGCCCAGCAGGGCTGCCGTCGACAGCGGCGTGCGAAGCTCATGCGCCATGATGCCTATGGTCGTCAGCGTGCTGGAGAGCTGCTCGCGCCGCAGGTTGGCCGAAGACAGGTTGAGCACCAGCGCGATCGACCAGGCAAAGGCGAACACCACGGCGTGGACGGCGCGCTGCTCGGGCGGCAGCGGCGGCACCGCCGGCCCCACCAGCAGGAACATGCCGAAGGCCAGCAGGCCGCCCGTGATGGTGCCCAGTGTGGCCAGGCGCCAGTCGGTCACGTGGTAGTAGATCAGCACCATGGCCGCCATGGTGGCCAGCCACACCGTGCTGCCGCTGTTGCACAGGTACATCCAGCTGAACATCACCGGCAGCTCCACCCAGAACACCAGGCCGAACACCCTTTGCGCCAGGCGGCTGCCCGGGTCGTGGTTGACACGCTTGGTCATCAGGCTGTAGCCCAGCAGGCTGGCCATCACGCGCAGGGGCAGGTTTTCGTAGGGCTGGGGCAGCCAGGCCGACCAGATCCAGGCGAACAGGGCATTGCCCGAAAAAAAAGAAAGTCCCAGCCACCACAGACGGCGCGGCGATGGATGCAAAATGGGCTCAAGCGGAGCCAGCACCAGTTCCTCGCGCAGCCACTGGAGCAGGGGACGCTGCGCCAGCCACGCATGGAAGCCGGCGCTCCTCACTTTAAAAAACTCTCCAGAAGAACAGGGAACCCGATTGATGATGCATTTGACATGTGACTGTATTGTCCTGGTTCTTTTTCCGTCAAGCTAATGCTGTTGCCTGCCAACTTTGACAGCGTGAGCCTGGACGGTGTCATCAGCGACTGGCTGTGCGCCCTGCGCGAATTCTCGGTCGAGGCCCTCATGGTGCTGGGCCCCGACCCCTTCGCGGGCCAGGAGGACCGGCTGGTGCTGGCCATCCACCCGCCGCGCCTGCTCGACGCGGCCGAGGCCCTGGCCGAAAGCCGCGACTTCGGCGCCCCCTGGCGCGATTCCGACGCACCCCTGGTGGCCTGGCAGGATATTTCCAAGTCGGCCTTCGAAAGCCTGGGCCGGTGGCGCCGGCTCTGGCTCGCCCACGGTTACCAGAGCGTGGTCCGCATCGCCTTTCCCTTGACCGTGGGGCGCGCCTTCGAGTGCTATCTTTTCAGCCCGCGCCAGTGGCACGATCGCAGCGAGGCGGCCCTGCTGGCCTGGTCGGCGCTCAATATCTGGCCGCTGCTCAAGCGCGCGCTGGCAGAAGCGCGCAGCCCGCTGAGCCCGCGTGAGCTCGAATGCCTGAGCCTGGCCTTCCAGGGCATGACGGCGCGTGAAAGCGGCGAGCTGCTGGCCTGTAGCGAGCGCACCGTGAATTTCCACCTCTCCAATGCCATGACCAAGCTCAGGGTGGACAACAAGCTGGCGGCCATCCAGCGGGCCTGCTGGTTCGGGCTGATCTGAGCTGATTTTGAACGTGCAGACACGCCAAACCTACTGGAAAACCTCTAGGCGGACCGCCGGGGGCCGGCGCCAAACCTGTTCATAATCCGCCAAATGACCTTCCTAGCGCTTGATGTGGGCAACACCCGCCTGAAATGGGCCCAGTACGAGGCGTCCGCGCCCGGGTCCAGGCTATTGGCGCATGGGGCGGTGTTCCTGGAAAACATCGACAAGCTCGCCGAGGAAGAGTGGCACGGCCTGCCCGTGCCTTCGCGCATCCTGGGCTGCATCGTCGCGGGCGACGCCATCAAGCGCCGCGTGGCCGAGCAGATGGAGCTCTGGGATGTGGCGCCCCGCTGGGTCGTCCCCAGCCCGCAGGAAGCGGGCGTGAGCAACGGCTACGACCACCCGGCCCGCCTGGGCGCCGACCGCTGGGTCGCCATCATAGGGGCGCGCCATCGCCTGCTGGCGCGCGGCGTGCACAAGCCCTGCGTGGTCGTCATGGTGGGCACGGCGGTCACGGTCGAGGCCATAGATGCCTCCGGGAAATTCCTGGGCGGCATCATCCTGCCGGGGCACGGCATCATGCTGCGCGCGCTGGAGTCCGGCACGGCCGGCCTGCATGTGCCCACCGGCGATGTGCGCGACTTCCCCACCAACACCAGCGACGCGCTGACCAGCGGCGGCACCTTCGCCATTGCCGGCGCCGTGCAGCGCATGGTGGAAAACGTCACGCGTCACTGCGGCGAAACGCCCGAATGCCTCATGACCGGCGGCGCGGGCTGGAAGATGGGACCCAGCATGTCGGTGAAGTATGAGCTGGTCGACAGCCTGATTTTTGACGGCTTGCTGGAAATTGCTTCTCGCCGTTTCGCGGCCTAGGCCCGGCTCACCCCTGTTAAGGCTCACTTCGTGTAGGCTCCTCTCCCCTTGCTGGGGACGGCGCCGCGGCCTGGAACTCTAACTCACCCCGTCGGACGCTCACTTCGTGTAGCGCCTTCCCCCTTCCATGGGCGGCGCTTGCGGCCTGGCAAAGCCAGTTCCGCGGCCCCTGCGGGATCATTCACCCCAAGGCAGCATTAGTGTGACGATGGACAGCTTGGCGAACTCCGGCACGAATTCGTCAATGATGCGCTGCGGCTCGGGGCACAGCGTGCTGTCGGTGATCACGCCGAACTGCACGCCGCCGCCGTAGCTCAGGATGGACACGCCCAGGCCCATGTCGCCCGACTGAGGCACCCAGAACAGGCTTTGCTCCAGCGTGGAGCCGCAGAACTTGAGCTTCTCGCGCGGGCCCGGCACATTGGTCATGACCGCCGTGGTCTTCTTGGCGAAGAGGTTGAGCATCATGTCCTGCGCCGGCTTGATCAAGAGGCCCGCCACCGCCAGCAGGCTGAAGGCCAGCAGCGGCTGGTAGCTGCCCTTGAGCGCGCTCATGCGGCGGCGCACCTCGTAGACCCGCTCGATGGGGTTGTCGATGCCTATGGGCAGCACCAGCGGCACCAGGCCGAAGCGGTTGCCCAGCTTGTGCGCCTGGTCCAGGGGGCGCAGGTTCACCGGCACCATGGCGCGGATTTCCTGGCCCGCCACATCGTCGCCGAAGGTTTTCAGGTACTCGCCCAGGGCGCCGGCTACGCAGCTGAGCAGCACGTCGTTGACCGAGCAGTTGAGCGCCTTGCCCACGGCCTTGACCTCGTCCAGCGGAATCGGCTGGCACCAGGCCACTTTTTTGGCGCCGCCGGGCTTGCCCTTGAGCCGCGTCTGGGAGTCGTCGGGCATCAGGGCCAGCGCGGCCGAATCGGACAGCAGCTGGAACAGCACCTTGGCCATGTCCAGGGAACCACTCACGCCTTGCTCCACGCCTTTTTTCGGGTCGCCCAGCATGCCCAGCGAGCGTGCCGCGCCTTCGCCCACTGCGCCCAGCGCCTTGACCGTGATGTCGGTGAAGGGCTTGAGCAGCGTGTCGGCGATCCAGTCCTCCGGCCCCGCGGCGGCGGCCTTCTTGCGCCGTTCAGGCGGCGGCGCGCCGCCGTCGACCAGCGACATGGTCACCGAAATCAGCGCGATGCCGTCGGCGATGCAGTGGTGGATGCGCACGATCATGGCGCTGCCCCTGACGCCGTCGGGCCCGGTGTAATCCTCGATCAGGTGGATTTGCCACAGGGGGCGTTTCGGGTCCAGGCGTTCGGTGGCCAGCTCGGCCACGCGGTCCTGCAGGGCCTGCTCCTGGTTGGCCGACTTGGGCAGCTTCTCGGCCACCACATGCTTGGCCAGGTCGAAGTTGCGGTCCACCACCCAGGTGGCGCCGGCCGCGTCCTCCACCACCCGCTGCTTGAAGCGGTCGTATTTGAGCAGGCTGTTTTCGATGCGCTCGCAGACAGCCGCGTGCTTGACGCCAGGCGCCAGCTGCCAGACACCCACGATCATCATGAGGTTGGCATCGTTGTCCATGCGCAGCCAGGCCGTGTCGACCTTGCTCATGCGCTCCCCCGAAATGCCCAGGGTTCCCGAGACGGCCCGCTTGACGTTCTTCTGGACGTTTTTTGCCACTTTACGGCCGGCGGCCTGGGCGCTAACGCGTGTAACCATGAGCACTCCGAATTCAAAACTGCTGCGAATCCACCCCGGATGAGGTAAGTTCCCTATTTTGAAGGGAACTGCCTCGCTAAGATACCGGGCAGTTACCCCAAGCACCATCATTGGTGACCCATTTCTAAAAACGGAGATCCCTCATGTCCGACCTGAAAGCCGCCTTCGACAAAGCCATGGCCGATTCGAAAAACCTCAGCGAGCGCCCCGACAACGCCACGCTGCTGAAGATCTACGCGCTCTACAAACAAGGCAGCATCGGCGACAACACCGAGAAAAAGCCCGGCTTCGGCGACATGGTCGCGCGCGCCAAGTGGGACGCCTGGAACAGCCTCAAAGGCACGTCGCAGGAAGAGGCGATGCAGCAATACATTGACCTGATCGCCGACCTGAGCTGAGCTTGATCGGCGGGCTGGGGGCGCGCCAGAGGCGGATGGCTCAGCCTCCCGCCACAATCCCTTTGTCCCGCAAGGCCTGGATCTGCGCGGCGCTCAGGCCCAGCTCGCGCAGCACGGCGTCGGTGTCCTGGCCCAAAGCCGGCGCGTTGTGCCTGTGGCCGCCCGGCGTGACAGAGAGTTTCGGCACGATGCCCGGCAAGGTCAGCGTGCTGCCATCCTTCATGGGCATATCCTGCAGCATGCCGCGCGCGCGGTAATGCGGGTCAGCGGCGATGTCGGCCACGGTGTAGATGCGGCCGGCCGGCACGTCCGCCTTGTCCAGCGCCGCCAGCACTTCATCGACCGTGCGCTTCGCCGTCCAGGCGCCGATGGCTGCGTCGATTTCTTCCACGCGCGCCACGCGGCCGGTATTGTCCGCAAGGCCCGGGTCGGCCGCCATCGCGTTCTCGCCGATCACCGCCATCAGCCTTTTGAAAATACTGTCGCCGTTGCCCGCGATCAAGGCGTAAGCGCCATCCCCGCAGCGGTAGGCATTGCTGGGCGCGATGCCGGGCAGGGCGCTGCCGGCCGGGCCGCGCACGGCGCCGAAAGCGCTGTACTCGGGCAGCAGGCTTTCCATGCAATTGAAGACGGCCTCATACAACGCGACGTCAATGACCTGGCCCTTGCCCGTGACATGGCGATGGTGCAGCGCCATCAGGATGCCGATCACGCCGTGCAGGGCGGCCAGCGTGTCGCCTATGCTCACACCCACGCGCACCGGCACACGCCCGGGCTCGGCCGTGAGGTGGCGCAGGCCGCTCATGGCCTCGGCCACCACGCCAAAGCCCGGCTTGTCGCGGTAGGGGCCGGTCTGGCCGTAGCCGCTGATGCGCAGCATGATGAGGCGCGGGTTCAGTGCCAGCAGTTCGTCCGGCCCCAGGCCCCAGCCCTCCATGGCGCCGGGCCGGAAGTTCTCCACCAGCACATCGGCGTCGGCGGCCAGCCGGCGCACGATGTCCTGCGCCTCGGGGTTTTTAAGGTCCAGCGCCACCGACCGTTTATTGCGCGACTGCACCTGCCACCACACCGAAGTGCCGTCCTTGAGCAGGCGCCATTTGCGCAGCGGGTCGCCCGCGCCGGGCGGCTCGATCTTGATCACGTCGGCGCCGAAATCCGCCAGGGTCTTGGCCGCGAAGGGGCCGGCAATGAGCTGGCCCATCTCCAGCACCTTGAGCCCGGCCAAGGGACCTGCGGTGTTGGCCTCGGGGGGGAATGAAGCTGAAGCGCCCATGGACACGTCGCGCAGACCTCAGGACTTGCCGGCGGTTTTCTTCGCCGGTGCTTTTTTTGCCGCCGGCTTCTGGGCCAGCAGCGCGTCCAGGTTCTTCACAATCTCGGTTTCAATCGTGTCCTTGAAGGCGCCCAGCAGAAATCCCAGTTTGGCCCGGAGTTCAAAGCTGTCCTTGGTGACCGCCAGCGTGCCGTTGACGCCTGAACGGGTGAAGCTGACCAGGTCTTCGTCCTTGCCTTCTTCATAGGTGCACTCCATGTCGAACTTTTCTTCGGCCTGCTCGGCCCATTTGAAGGCTACCTTGCGTGCCTGCGCAAGGCCCAGGGTGTGGGCGCGCTGGATATGGATGTCCGCCATTCGTGGTCTCCGTGTTGTGTTTATCCAAGACTTTGCGGTGCTCATCCTTGGGCAACCGCGCCGGCTCTTTGACGGCATCATAAAACGCCGCGAGGCGTTATCTTCGGGCTCATGCAGTATTTCAGGCGGAAGCCACCGCCTCCGGAGTCGCCGGTGCCGCTGCGTTGTGGTGTGATACTTGGGCTGATCCATTCCTTTGTGTGTGACTCCGCTGCCGTTTGCGCGCCCCCAAAAAGGTCATAGAGAACCCGGCGTGAACGGTTCTTGCCATACAGCTTTTCGTAACGGTTTTCTCGTTTGAATCATCCGCATTCCATTCATTTTTGTAAAAGCGCCGACGGAACGACCATCGCTTTCGCCGAGACCGGCCGCGGACCGCCCGTGCTGTGGGTCACCCTGCAGTACACCGACAACGACCTGGCGTCGCCTGGGCCCGCCAGCAAACACTGGATGGACGCACTGGCCGCCCACCATACCGTGATCAGGCTGGATATGCGGGGCTGCGGGCTTTCGGACCGCAAGCCCGAACGCATGACACTGGATGCCTGGGTTGAAGATATTGAAGCGGTCGTCAATGCGGCAGGCCTGACCCGTTTTGCCATGATGGCGGCGTGCACCGGGGCGTACGCCGCCATCGAGTATGCCGCGCGCCATGCGAGCCGGCTGTCACGCCTGGTGATTTATGGCGGGGCGGTTCGCGGGCGCTTGCGGCGCGAACTGACCGCCGCGCAACGCGACGATGCCCTGGCAGCGTTGCAAGTGTACGAGTCCGGGCTGGATGGGCGAAGCGAATTCGCGGTAACTTTTCGGCGCATATTCACGGCGCAATTTTTCCCCGACGCCTCGGCAGGGCAGCTGGAGGCGCATGATCGCATTGTGAGCCAGCGCATGACTGGCGCCATTGCCGCGCAGAGCGTGCGTGCGTTTTACGATCTTGACCTCAGCGCAAGAGCGCAATGCATTGATACACCTTCCCTGATCCTGCACGCCCGCCACGACATCCTGTATCCCATGGATGAAGGCAAGAGACTGGCGGCACTCATTCCGGCTTCACGTTTTGTTCCTGTTGAATCGCGCAACAACATCCTTTTGGCCGAGGAGCCGGCATGGCCCCGGGTGCGCGATGCCGTGCTGGAATTCCTTGCGGCCGGTCACGGCGCCGCGGCGCCTTTGCCGGCTTTCCGGCTGACGGTGCGGCAAGCCGATGTACTAAGACGGGTAGCGCAGGGGCAGACCGACAAGCAAATTGCGCGCACACTATCCCTGAGCCCCCGTACGGTAGAGATGCATGTGAGTGCCGCCTTGAAGGCACTGGGCAGCAAAACGAGGGCGGAAGCTGCACACCGGGCCGCGCAGTACGGGCTTTTTTAGCTCGTTCATGTTCGTAAACCGGTTTGCCTACGGTATCGCTTACCGGGGTTGAAATTCCCGGGTACCGTAGTTCGCACACTGTGCCGCGTGTGTGTCGGGCCGGATACTGGATGCCGTCAACGATTTGGCCGAAGCCACCCTGCCGATGCGCGTCTGGCCGATGCAGGCGCCTGGTCAGGCACCTTGCCGCGCTTCGCACTATGGAAAACAAGCAACCAGGATCCAAGAGGAATGAAAAGCTACCCGCTGCACAGCAGTGAAAAAGAGCGCGACAGGTTGAAAATGCAGGCGCTTGCGATACTGCCGCTGACCAGGACCATGTTGTCGGGGGCTGGGGTCAAGCCTGGCTCCCGGGTTCTGGAGCTGGGCTGTGCAAGCGGAGACATGACGTTGTTGCTCGCGAGCCTTGTGGGACCCAGCGGTGAAGTGATCGCGGTCGACAGGGACCCGGAGCAACTGGATGCGGCCGCACTGCGCACCAGTGACGCAGGGTTTTGCAATGTGAATTTTGTGCTGGCTGACCTGGACGATTTTGAACCCACACGGACATTTGACGCCGTTGTTGGCAGGTACTTCCTGCTGTATGTCGCAAGTCCCGAGGCCGCCGTTGCGCGTGTGGCGAGATGGGTCAAGCCGGGAGGGTCGATGGCGTTTCTGGAAATGGATTTTTTCCGCGGCGTACACAGCAGCATCTGGCCGCCTGCTTCGCCGCAAACGCATGAGGCCATTGTTTTCATCGGCGACGTGATGCTGGATGCGGGCATCAACCCGCACCTGGCCGCAAGGCTCCCGAGTATCCTGACCCGATATGGCGATGTGCAGGTGCAGACATCAGCGCCTCTTCAATATGGCGCACGTTCGATTGAACTGCCCCTGGAGGCTGTCAGGTCGGTCACTCCGATGGCCCGCAAGCTTGGGCACGCGGATGCAGACCTGCACGACGTTGATGCGTTGCTGATTCGCGAGCTGGAGGGCCGCGACGACCACACCGTGACCGTGCCCCCTATGTCCGTTGCCGCCTGGGTTCAACTGGCGTGACGCATGCAACGCCCCCCATGCGTATTGCACATCTCGCTGACCACCCCCATCATCTCGCGATGCTGGCCGCCTGGCACCAGGCGCAATTCGGCTACCTCAACCCATCGGTCACCATTGAGGAGCGTACGCAAAGGCTGAGGGCATCCGCACGGAAAGGTGGACTGCCGGTGACCTTTGTAGCTGTCTGCGAGGACCGGCTCCTGGGATCGGCCAGCCTGCTGCTGCGAACGGTGACCCACCCCCACTTATCCCCTTGGCTGTCCAGTGTGTATGTGGCGCCGGGGTACAGGGACAGGGGGATAGGGTCGGCGCTCGTGCGGCATGCGGTCCAGGCAGCTGCCGATATGGGGATCAACAAGGTCTATTTATTCACGCCGAACAGCGAAGCCCTGTACAGCCGGCTCGGCTGGAAAGTCGTCGAACAGGCGGAATACCAGGGTCACCGTCTGACGATCATGTGCACGTAAGAACAGCTGAGCGGATGTCGAACTGTTCGCCGGCGTGCCTGCTTATTTGAGGCTGGCCTTGCGCGCCTGCGCAAGGTCCTCCGTTCAGTGGTTTTCAAGCGCCTTGCGGCGCTCGTCCTTGGGAAGGCTGGCCAGCGTCTTGACGGCATCATAAAACCGCTGCCAGTCGCGGCCCTCACGCTCGAACAGCGCCTCAAAGCCGGGCACCAGCTCATCATAGGCGGCCTGCGCGCCGAAGGCCGCGTTGTTGGCGCGCGCCACCCACGGGTCGTAGCCCGCGAAGCCGCCCCAGGAGGCCTTGAGCTGGGCATAGCCTTCGCGAAAGTGCGCGAAGGCCTGGGCCTTCATGGCCGCCTGCTCAGCTTTCTCGGCATCGGTGCCCGGCTTCTTCGCGTAGATCGCGGCAAGCTCTAGCCGCGTAGCCAGCGCCAGTGCGCGGAACTGCCGGCGCCGCCCATCGAACTGCGCATAGTCCTGCCTGGCCTTTTCATTGCCCCTGAGTGCCTCGCTGTCCAGCCAGCGCTGGCTGCCCAGGCGCTCGACGGCCGTGGCAAAGGATTCGTTGAACATGGTGTCGCCTGAGGCATAAACCACCTGGTGCGCGAGCTCGTGGAAGATCAGCCGTGCCAGTTCGCCTTCGGGGTAGCCGATGAAGGTGTTGAGCAGCGGGTCGCCGCCGGCCCAGTTCATCCAGCCCAGCGTGGAATAGGCGGGCACGCCGTAGACGCTGGTTTCCAGGCCCTGGGCTTTGAGCTGCTCCGCTTCGGCGCGTGCCTCGGCCTCGCTGAAGTAGCCGCGGTAACCGACACAGCCCGTCACGGGGAAGCACCAGGTCTGCAGCGTCAGTGAGAACTCGGGCGCGGCCACCACGTTCCAGACCACGGCGCTGCGGCGCAGGTCGGCGTAGCGCCGGTAGCTGGGGTTGTCGGGCAGCTTGAGTTCACTCACGGCGAAGCTGCGTATGCGCTGCGACAGGGCCAGGCGGTTCCTCAACTGCTCGGGGGTCTGCGCATCGCCCAGCCAGTCGTCCACCGGCCGGGCGGCGTTGAGCATCTGCAAATGGCCGCTGACGGACTGCCAGTAGTAGCCGAGGTCGGCACAGCCCGCCAGGGCCAAGGCCGCGGCCAGTGCCACGGCGAGCATGCGCTTCAGCGTGCCCCGTTCCACCTGGAGCCCGATCAGGAGGCCTGCTGCGGCTCGCGCTGCACCTGCACCAGGCAGTCGTAGAACACCGGGCCGCGGCCCATGTCGGTGAGCTGCTGGCTGGTGAGCTGGTTGACGTTGGTGCCGTCCAGGCCCAGCTTGCGCCACCAGATGCCCAGGCCGTTGACCACGCCGGGCCGCGCCCGCATGGAGACCTCGGCCTTGACCCGGTACTCGCCGCGCTGGTTGAAGACCTTGACGATGGCGCCCGTGGTGATGCCGCGCGCGGCGGCGTCGTCGGCGTGGATTTCGAGCACCGGCTCGGCCTCGATATCGCGCAGGCTTTTCACGTTGACGAAGCTGGAGTTCAGGAAGTTGCGCGCCGGCGGCGAGATCATGGCCAGCGGGAATTGCCCGGAAGAGCCGGCGGTTTCATGGTTGGGCACATGGTTGGGCAGACCGTCCGCACCCTCGGCGGCCAGCCGCGCGCTGAAAAATTCGCAGCGGCCCGAAGCGGTGGGGAAGTTGCCTTCGGCAAAGGGCGCATCGGGCAGGTCCAGCGTGGCAAAGCCCTTGTCCAGCAGTTGCTGGAAATCGACCTTGTCGCCGAACACCGCGCGGCACAGCTGTTCGTCGCTGTCGGAAAAGCAGGGCTCGTCCAGCCCCATGTGGGCGGCCAGCTCGCGAAAGATCTGCGTGTTGGGCTTGGCCTGGCCCAGTGGCGCGATGGCCGGGCGGTTCAGCAGCGCATCGGTATGGCCGTAGGCGCCGTGCGCATCCCAGTGCTCCAGCTGCGTGGTGGCGGGCAGAACGTAGTCGGCATAGTCGGCGGTGTCGGTCTGGAAATGCTCCAGCACCACGGTGAAAAGGTCTTCGCGCGCAAAGCCCTGCACCACCTTGCCGGATTCCGGCGCCACCGCCACCGGGTTGCTGTTGTAGACGATGAGCGCTTCGATCTTCGGGCCGAACTGCTTTGATGCGGGCGCCAGCAGCGCGTTGCCTATGGTGCTCATGTTGATGGTGCGCGGTTGCCGGCCTTTGAGCAGGTCGGGCCGCTGCAGCGCGGCCCTGTCCACGGGGAACAGGCCCGAGCTGCTCAGCAGCACGCCGCCTGCGCGGTGCCGCCAGGCGCCGGTGAGCGCGGGCAGGCAGGCGATGGCGCGGGCCGCGTTGCCGCCGCCGTGCACGCGCTGCATGCCGTAGTTCAGGCGTATGGCCGCCGGTTGTTTGTTCAGCATGCATTCGCCGTAATCACGGGCGAGCGCGCGTATCTGCTCGGCCGGCACGCCGCAAACGGCGGCGGCGCGCTCGGGGCTCCACTGCAGCGCGCGTTCACGCAGCCCGCCTTCGGGGCCTTGCCAGCCCAGGGTGTGGCGCGCGATGTAGTCATGGTCCAGCCAGTCGTGGGTGATGAGCTCATGCATCACCGCGAGCGCCAGCGCGGCATCGGTGCCGGGCAGCAGCGCGATGTGTTCATGGCATTTCTCGGCGGTTTCGCTTCGGCGCGGGTCTATGCAGATGAGCCTGGCGCCGTCGCGTTTGGCCTGCTGCGCATAGCGCCAGAAATGCAGGTTGCTGCCGATGGAGTTGCTGCCCCAGATGATGATGAGTTTGGACTCGGCGAAAAACTCCACCCGCATGCCGACCTTGCCGCCCAGGGTCTGCGTCAGGGCCTCGCCTCCGGCGGAGGAGCAGATGGTACGGTCCAGAAAAGACGCACCCAGCCGGTTGAAAAAACGACCGGCCATGCTTTCGCCCTGCACCTGGCCCATGGTGCCGGCGTAGCTGTAGGGCACGATGGCTTCGGGGTCGCGCGCCGCGATGGCCTTCAGGCGCGCGGCGATGTCGGCCAGCGCCGATTCCCAGCTCACGGGCTCGAACTGCCCGCTGCCTTTGGGGCCTCTGCGCTTGAGCGGGCTCAGCAGCCGCTCGGGATGGTAGGTGCGCTCGGTGTATCGAGAAACCTTGTTGCACAGCACGCCGCCGGTATGAGGATGGTCGGGGTTGCCCTGCACGCGGGTGGCGATGCCATCCTGCACCGTGGTCAGCAGCGAACAGGTGTCGGGGCAGTCGTGCGGGCAGGCGCCCAGCACTTGCGAGACGGCTGTCTTCAGCCCATTGTCAGGCTTGGCCTCGTTCCTAGGGGAGATGCTGATGGTATTGCTCATGGCTCAACTTTATATTGGTTGCCATCGTCGCATCCCGGAGAGACACGCCAGCCATGACAACAACAATGAAAGGAATGCGGGCATTCCACACCGCAGCCCGAGTCGCCATGGTAGCGGCCCTGGCCGGCCTGCTCGCGCCTGGGGTCAAAGCCGAGGACGGCGTCAGCAAGACCGCCGTCACCCTGGGCCAATCCCTGGCCATGACGGGGCCCGGCGCCACGCTGGCCGTGCCCTTCGCGCAGGGCGCGCGGCTTTACTTCGAACGGGTCAATGCAGCGGGCGGCGTCAACGGCCGCAAGATAGAGCTCACTACCATGGACGACATGGGCAACCCCGACACCACGGTGGCCAACACCAAAAAACTGCTGGACCAGAAGGTGTTCTCGCTGTTCGGCTACTACGGCTCGCCGCAGGTTACGGCCGTCAACGCGCTGCTCAAGGATACGGACGTGTTGCTGTTCGCGCCCATGGCGGGCGCCGACGAGCTGCGCGGCTCGCTCTACCCCAATGTTTATTCGGTGCGGCCCGGTTATTCGGAAGAGGCCGCGGTGATCACGCGCCATGCGGAAACCCTGGGCATGCGCAAGCTGGCCATCCTGCACGGCAAGGATGCCGAGTCGCTCGCGGCGCTGGATTCCGCCGAGCGCACCATGGGCGGGATGGGGGCCAACCTGGTGGCCAAGTCGGCGCTTTCGGGCGGCAGCGTCGCCACCAGCGTGGACCTGGTGTTGGCCAAGAAGCCTGAATCCATCCTCGTGATCAGCGATGCTTCAGGTGCGGCCAACGCCATACGCGACTTGCGCGCCAAGGGCTTTCGCGGGCCGATCTATGGTTTTTCCAGCACCGGCGAAAGCCTGCTGGCCGAGCAGCTCGGCCCCACCGGCGCCGGTGTGGTGGTGGTGCGCGTCACCCCCAAGTCGGACAACGCGAAGAGCGTGCTGGTGCGCGACCTGCAGGCTGACGCGCAGGCGGCCAAGCTCGGCAAGCCCAATGTCTACATGCTGGAAGGCTATATCGCCGCCTGGACCTACATCGAAGCCTTGCGCAAGGCCGGCAAGGACCCGACCCGCGCCAAGCTGCGCAAGGCGCTTGACACCCTGCAGGACCTGAACCTGGGCGGCTTTCGCGTCCACTTTGAAGGCGACCGCGTGGGTTCCAAACTGGTCGAGCTGAGCCTGATCGACGCCATGGGGCGCGTGCGGGAATAGGTCGAACCCCTAGAAAGCTGGCAAATTCCTGACAACCTCGGTGTAACGTAGCACCAAAGTAGTGAGCTATCTCACGGGCTTGCCTCCTGTTACGAAATGGGAGTCACCGGGCTGTAAGTTGTGTTGCGAGAATTGAGGCATGAACCTCACTCGCAGAAAATTTTCCGTCGTTGCCGGCGCTTCCATGCTGGCCGGTTTCAACATCGCCCATGCCCAGGCCGACAAGATCATCCTGGGCCAGTCGGCCGCCTTCACCGGCCCGGCCGCGCAGCTGGGCATACAGTTCCACCAGGGGGCCAAGCTCTACTTCGACCAGGTCAATGCCCAGGGCGGCATCGGCAAGCGCCTGATCGAAATCCGCAATCTCGATGACGGCTACGAGCCTGATCGCTGCGCAGAAAACACCCGCAAGCTGATCGCCGATGACGTGTTCGCGCTGTTCGGCTACATCGGCACGCCCACCAGCATCGCCGCACTGCCGCTGGCGACCAAGGACAAGATTCCCTTTGTCGCCCCCTTCACGGGCGCCATGGCGCTGCGCGACCCTTTCAACAAATACGCTTTCCATGTGCGCGCCTCGTACAACGACGAGACCGGCCTTATCGTCAAACAGCTGACCGGCCTGGGCCTGAAAAAAATCGCGGTCTTCTACCAGAATGACGCTTATGGCAAGGCCGGCCTGGACGGCGTCACCCTGGCCCTGGCTGCGCAAAACCTCAAGCCGGTGGCACTGGGGACGGTCGAGCGCAACACGGTCAACGTGGCTGCGGCGGTCAAGACCCTGGTCGCGGCCGGGCCCGACGCGGTGGTGCAGATCGGCGCCTACAAGGCCTGCGCGGCCTTTATCCGCGAGGCCCGCAAGGCCGGCTACGGTGGCACTTTCTACAACGTGTCCTTTGTCGGCACGCAGGCGCTGGCCGATGAACTCGGCAAGGACGGCGCGGGCGTGGTGGTCTCGCAAGTCATGCCTTCCCCCTACAACGCGGCCCGCCCCATCGCGCGCGAGTTTGTCGATGCGGCCAAGGCGGCCAACGCCCAGGTCAATTTCTCCAGCATGGAAGGCTATGTCGCCGCCAAGGTGCTGGTCGACGGGCTCAAGCGCGGCGGTACCGCCAAGGCCACTCGCGAGTCGCTGATTGCCGGCCTGGAGGGCATGGGCAGCCAGTCGCTGGGCGGCTTCTCGGTGTCCTTCTCGCCGACGGACCATGTCGCGTCCAGCTTTGTCGAGCTGTCCATGCTGACGGGTGACGGCCGCGTGAGAACTTGACTCTCCCCCGAAGCGGCCTGCGGCCGCTACCCCCTCAAGGGGGCGCCACCTGCGGCCCGGCAAAGCCGGTTCCGCGCTGACACTCGTAAGGGCAACTGCTTAACGAAGCGCGCTCGTGTTCGCCGGCTCTTTCAACATCCCGTAGAGCATGGCGGCGGCCGGCTGCAAAGGCCGGTCCTTGCGCACAATCAGCCCGAGCAGGCGGTGGATGCCGGGCTCGACCAGCGGAATCCCCTTGAGCGTGGCGTGCGTTTTCGGCAAGGACAGGTCGGGCAATGCCGCCAGCCCCAGCCCTGCTTCAACCAGCGCGAGCGCCCCCGTCACGTGGTTCACTTCGTAAAAGGCGCTGGGGGGCCGGCGCAGGCCTGACAGGACGCTGTCCAGCAACAACCGGTTGCCGCTCTGGCGCGACACGGCCACCATCTTTTCATCGGCCAGTTCTTCCCAGGCAATCGACTCGCGGTGCGCCCAGGGATGGTCGCACCGCATGGCGAGCACGTAGTCCTCCTGGCGCAGGGCTTCGAAACGGATCTCGGGCTCCTGCACGCCCACAAAATTCACGCCGAAGTCCGCATCGCCGGACAGCACGCTGGTCAGCACCGCGTTGGCGCTCTCATCGACCACTCTGATCCGGACGCTGGGAAACTGGTCGGCAAAACGCTTGAGCACGGGGGGCAACACGTGGTGGGCCACTGACGGCAGGCAGGCAACCGTCACCTGTCCGCGCCGCAAGCTGGCGTTGTCCGCCAGCCTGAGCACGGCATCTTCGAGGCCGTCCAGGGCGGCGCGCGCTTCCTCCAGGAACTGGCGCCCCACGTTGGTCAGGGTCACGCGCCGCGTGGTGCGATCCAGCAGGCGGCTGCCGAGCGCCGCCTCCAGCTTGTCGATGCGGCGGCTGAGGGCTGGCGGGGAGATGGACAGCTCTTCCGCCGCCGCCCTGAAACTGGCTTTGTCGGCGACCGCCACAAAAGCCTGAAGTTCATCCAGCCCGAAATTGATCCGTTTCATGCACTAATCAATCAGAAAGTTGCAATATACAAATGATTGTGCGCCATCTAGCATCGCTTTTTTATTCAAGCCTTGCCCATGAAACACACATTTTCCCGTCTTGCCGTGGCCCTTGCGCTGGGCACCGCCGCACTGTCGGCCGTGGCTGCCGATGCCTGGCCGTCCAAGCCCATCCGCTTTGTTGTGCCCTTCGGCCCAGGCGGCGCCAATGACCTCGTGGCCCGCGCCGTGGCAGAGGCGGCGTCGAAACAGCTGGGCCAGCCGATCATTGTGGAAAACAAGCCGGGCGCCGGTTCGGTGCTGGGCGCCGACCTGGTCGCCAAGGCCTCGCCTGATGGCTATACCTTCCTGGCGCCTGCCGGCGGTGTGATCACCAACGCGATGATCAAGGCCAAGATGCCTTACAGGGAAGAAGACCTGGTGCCCGTGGCCATGATGGCGGTCAGCCCCTCGGTCATCGTGGTGTCCGCCGACTCGCCGATCAAGGACCTCAAGGGCCTGGTGGCCGCGGCTAAAACGGGCCACGGCCTGAACTTTTCAACCGCCGGCACTGGCAGCACGCCGCACTTCGTCGCCGAGATGCTCAAGCTCAAGTCCGGCGCGAAGCTGGAAGTGGTTCCCTACAAGAGCGGCTCGGAGGGCATGGTGGCGGTGATCGGCAAGCAGGTCGACGCCACCTCGGAAGCCAGTGTGGTGGTTCTGCCGCAAATCAAGGGCGGCAAGCTGCGCGCCATTGCCTCGACCTGGAACCGCCGCATCGCGGCGCTGCCCGACCTGCCGACCGCCGAAGAGCAGGGCTACCCGAATGTGTTCATCGGCCACTGGTCGGGCGTGTTTGCGCCCCGCGGCACGCCAGAAGACATCCTGGAAAAAATGAATGGCGCCATCAATGCGGCCCTCAAATCCCCGGAACTGCGCGCCCGCCTGATCCCACAGGGCATAGACCCGGCGGGCGGCAGCCGCGCCGACTTCAACAAATTCCTGGTGGGCGAGAAGGCCCGGCTCGGCCCCATCGCCAAGGCCGCCAACATGAAGGAAGACTGACTTCCCGCTTCCAGTCACGTACCGAGCCCCATCACTGACGCATACGCCGACAGCCGATTACAGAAACAGAAGGAGACCCTTGCCATGACATTCACATTCCAGCGGGCACGCCGCCTTGCCCTGATCGCGTTCAGCTTCATGTTGCTGGCCGGCGGCGCCCTGGCCGCCGATATCCGGGTGATCAGTTCGGGCGGCTTCACGGCCGCCTACCAGCAACTGATACCGCTCTACGAACAGGCCAGCCAGAACAAGGTCATCACCAGCTACGGCGCCTCCATTGGCAACGCGCCGGACTCCATTCCCAGCCGACTGGCGCGCGGCGAGACTTTTGACATCGTGATCCTGGCCGATGCGGGGCTGGAGGCGCTGGTCAAGGAGGGCAAGGTCGCGCCTAACAGCCGGGTCGACCTGGCGCGCTCCGTCATCGGCATGTCGGTGCGCAAAGGCACACCCAGGCCGGACATCAGCACGGTCGATGCCTTGCGCCAGACGCTGCTGAACGCGAAGTCGATTGCCTATTCGGCGAGCGCCAGCGGCACCTACCTGTCGACGGAGCTATTCCAGCGCCTGGGCGTGGCCGACCAGATCAAGGACAAGGCCCACAAGATCTTCAGTGAGCGGGTCGGGACGGTGGTGGCGCGCGGCGACGCCGAGATCGGCTTCCAGCAGGTCAGCGAGTTGCTGCCCTTCAAGGAACTGGACTTTGTGGGGCCCCTGCCCAACGAAGTCCAGCAGACCATCTTCTTTTCAGCCGGCCTGATGACGGGCGCCAGGGAAGCCGAAGCCGCCCGGCACCTGATCCGGTTCCTGGCTTCACCGGCCGCCGCGCCCATTGTGCGCGGCACGGGCATGGAGCCTGTTGCCGCCAAGCCTTGAGAACCTGTTCACGGTCTAAACGACAGGCCTAGCGAATCTCGCTGGTGCTCGCCAAGCCTTTCATGAAGGCTTGGCAGCGCGCCAACTGCTCCAGGCTCACGAATTCGTCGGGCTGGTGCGCCTGCGTGATGCTGCCGGGCCCGCACACCACAGTGGGTATGCCCGCGCCCTTGAAGATGCCCGCTTCGGTGCCGAAGGCCACCAGCGTGGTTTCCCGCGTACCGGCCAGGCGCTGCGCCAGCCGGGTCACGTCGTCGCCGGCCGAGCCCAGGAAGGCCGGCACCTCGCAAATCGTTTCAAAGCTGAAGCCCGCGTCGGGCGCGACCTTTTGCATCGCCGGCTGCACGCGGTCGGTGTAGGCGCGTATTTCCTGCTGCATGGCCAGCGCGTCGGCGGTGGGCAGGTTGCGGAATTCATAGCGGAACTCGGCGTCGCGCGGCACCACGTTGTCGGCGATGCCGCCATGGAACTGCCCCACGCTGGCGGTGCTGAAGGGCACGTCGAAGCCTTCGTAGCGCGGTTCATTCGCTTCAAAGCCCTCGGCCATGTCGCGCAGCTTGCCGACCACGCGCGCCGCCATCTCGATGGCATTGACCGACTGCGGCGTGAGCGAGGAGTGCGCCTCCTTGCCGCGCACGCAGCATTTGTAGCGGTAGACGCCCTTGTGCGCGATGGCCGGCACCATGTTGGTGGGCTCACCCACGATGCAGGCCAGCGGCGCGATGCCGGCGTCCTTCATGTCGGCGATCAGTTCGCGCACGCCCAGGCAGCCGACTTCCTCGTCGTAGCTCAGCGCCAGGTGCACCGCGAAAGGCGCCCGGCTATTGAGGAAGTCCCCGGCGTGGGCCAGGGCCATGCCGATAAAGCCTTTCATGTCGCAGCTGCCGCGGCCGTAGAGCCGGCCGTCCTCAAGGGCGGCCGACAGCGGATCCAGCGTCCAGTCCTGGCCGTCCCAGGGCACGGTGTCGGTATGGCCTGACAGGATGATGCCGGCCAGCTTGCCTTCACCCAGCGTGGCGAACAGGTTGGCCTTGGTCTTGCCGGCATTGGTGGTGATGCGGCTGGCCACGCCCAGCCTGGCAAGCTCGTCGCGCACGAAGTGGATCAGCTCCAGGTTGCTGTTGTCGCTGACGGTGTTCATGCGCACCAACGCCTGGATCAATTCCAGGGCGCGGGGCGAGACGTCGGGCAGGGCAGTGGGGGTGACGGGAGAGGGGGGAAGGGAGGAGGGTGCGAAAGCCATGGCCTCATTTTGGCCGGATTCGGGAATCCGCGGCGCTCAGTTATGCTTCAAGCTCGCAGTCCCCGGGGTGTTGCCCCTCTTCCTGATGCCCTCTTCCTTTTCTTCCCCGCTGGCCCTGGTCCGGCTCATGCGGCCGCACCAGTGGCTGAAAAACATGTTTGTCTTCGCCGGCCTGGTGTTCAGCCAGAACTGGCGGGACGTGGCGCTGGACTGGCAGGTCTTCCATGCCTTTGCCGCATTCTGCTGCCTCTCCAGCATGGTTTACATCATCAACGACTGGCATGACCGTGCCAACGATGCCCTGCATCCCACCAAACGCAACCGCCCCCTGGCCAGCGGTGCGGTGGCTGTGCCCGTGGCGTTGGTGGTGGCGGGCCTGCTGCTTGTGGCGGGCCTGCTGCTGGCGGCGGGCAACCGCACCCTGCTGGCCCTGCTGGCCGCCTATGTCGTGCTCAACCTGGCCTATTCGTGGCGGCTCAAGCAGGTGCCGGTGGTCGACGTGTCCATCATCGCCTCGGGCTTCATGCTGCGTCTGCTGGCCGGTACCGTGGCCGTCGGCATCCCGCCCTCGCGCTGGCTGTTGCTGACCGGCATATTTGTGGCCCTGTTCCTCGGTTTTGCCAAACGCAAGGCCGAAAGCTTTCACGAGGAAGCCAGCCAGCGCGCCGTGCTGGCGCACTACCCCTCGGCCCTGCTGGACACCTTCATGGCCGTGACCATGACCGCCACGCTGACCACCTATAGCCTGTTCGCCACCAGCCCCGAGGCGCAGCTGCAGCACGGCGAGCGCCTGCTCTACACCGTGCCGGTGGTGATCTTCGGCATGCTGCGCTACACCTACCAGGTGCACCGCGGCCACGGCGAAGACGTGGCGCGCGACATGCTGCGCGACCCCTGGATACTGGGGGCCGGTGCGCTATGGCTGGCCATCTTCCTGAGCCGCTGGCTGTGAAGCCCGCGCCGCCCGCGTCGCCGGAACCACCCGCGCCCGCCGCGGTACGCGGCTTGTTTCCCTTCAAGCGGCTGCTGTTGGTGCTCGGCGTGGTGGCCACGGTTTACGCGGCCGCGCTGCTGGTCTGGGGTGACAGCCCTAAAACCTCGCTGGCGCTGCTGTGGTCCTGGACGGGCGCGCAGGCCACGGGCCTGTGCCTGCTCAACTACCTGCTGCGCGGCTTGCGCTGGCGGCTCTGGATGGCGCACTACGGCCGCCAATTCGGCTGGCTGCAGGGGCTGCGCCTGTACCTGGCGGGCTATGCCTTCACGCCCACGCCCGGCAACGTCGGGGAGGCGGTGCGGGGCCTGATGCTGGCACGCCAGCCCCTGGCTGCCGGGCAAAGCCTGGCTATCTTCGGCGCGGAGCGGCTGGCCGACCTGCTGTGCCTGCTGCTGCTGTGCCTGCCGGCCGCCGGCTGGGTGCTGAGGCATCCCGCGGTGCAGGCCGCGCCCACCTTGCTGGGTGTGCTGCTGGTAGCTGCGGCCGTGGTGCTATTGGCCGTGCTGGGCTTGCTTTTTAAACACCGCGCCCGGCTTTTTGCCCGCCTGCCCTGGCTGCGGGAGGCCTGGCATTGCCTGGCGCTGCGCCCCTGGCTCTGGCTGGGGTTGACGCTGGCGGCGTGGGCGGCTCAAGGTATCGCGGTCTGGCTGATATGCAGCGCCATGGGTGTTCCGCTGGGCTTGCTGACGGCCACGGGCTTTTATGCAGCCTCCATGGTGGCCGGCGCCTTGTCGGCGCTGCCGGCCGGCCTGGGCGGCACCGAGGCCGTGCTGACAGGCCTGCTGGTGGCCCAGGGCGCCGCGCCCGCGGCGGCGTTGGCCGTCACCGTGCTGGCGCGCCTGCTGACGCTGTGGCTGGCCGTGGCCATCGGCGTGCTGGCCTTGCTTTATAGTGCGGCCATCCGCAAGGAAATCAGCTTTCGCTAGCCTGTTCCCGCCTTGCCCTTGGCGCATGTCGCTGCCAATGCTGTTCCCTTTCCAAGCCTCATGTCCCAGAACCACGATTCCGCCGCCTTTCCCGCCACACTGAGCCGCTGGTTGCTGGCCGCCGGCCTGCTTTCGCTGTTGCTGCGCTTGTGGATTTCCGTGAGCTTTCCTGTTACCGGCGACGAAGCCTTTTTCTACTGGTGGGGGGTGTATCCCGACTGGGGCTATTCAGACCATCCACCCATGGTGGGCTGGCTGATCGCGCTGATGCGCGCGACGCTGGGCGACAGCCTCTGGTCCATACGCCTGCCCATCGTGCTGCTGCCGCTGGCGCTGGGCGCGGCGTTGTGGTGGGCGCTCAAGCCCGTGGACCGGGTGCGTGCCGCCTGGGCCGTGCTGTTTTTCTGGCTGGCGCCGCTGAACTGGCTCAACACCCTGATCACCACCGACACGCCGCTGATTTTCTGGTCGGCGCTGTCGGTCGCTGCGCTGATGCGCGCCGAGCAGCGCGAGCGGCTGGACCGCGCCGCCTGGGGGCTATACGCACTGTCCGGCGTTTTCCTGGGCTGCGCTTTTTTGTCCAAGTACTTCTCGGTGGTGCTGGGCTTCAGCTACCTCGTGTACTTCGTGCTGTACCGCCGTGAGCGGCTGGCCGGTTTTGCCTTGCTGGTGCTGTGCGCGATGCCCGGCCCGGCGATCAACATCGCCTACAACATGTCGCACGGCTGGTCCAACATCATGTTCAATGTGTACAACCGCAATGAAGATGCCGTCTTTGAGTGGCGCAAGCCGCTGACCTACATCGGCATGATGGTGTACCTCATCACGCCGGCCGCGGTGTGGATGGCCGTGCGCTACCGCCAGGCGTTGCTGGCCGCGGCGCGGTCGCAGCGCCTGCTGGCTTGCCTGGTGGTCGTGCCCCTGCTGTTTTTTACCCTGCTGTCGGCCAAGAAGATCATCGGCCTGCATTGGGTGCTGTCGTTCTATCCCTTTGGCTTCGCCTTCCTGGCCTTTGCCCTGCCGGCCGACAAGCTCAAGGCCTGCGCCAAAGGGCTGGCGGTGTTCGCCGGCCTGCATGTGCTGGTAGTGGCCGGACTTTACATGACGTCGCTGGACACCTGGCGCACGACAAAGCTGTATCCACAAATCGTCCGAAGCTATAGAACCGCCGAGATGCTCAAGCAGGTCACGTCACCCGGCGTGGTGCTGATGGGCGAGGCCTACACGCCGGCATCGATCTTCGGCTTTGAGCGCCGCCAGTACATGCCGGTCTTCGGCGTCGGCAAGTTCCACGCACGCCAGGACGACATGCTGGTCGACTTCTCGATTTACCAGGGCAAGACGATCCGCATCATCCTCGCCGACAAGCCGAAGCTTGAAGAGTTTGAGCCCTACTTCGCGTCGGTGCGTGTACTCAGTTTCGAGCAGGACGGCGTGCCTTTTTACGCTGTTGAAGGCACGGGCTTCAATTACCAGGCTTATCGCGAAGGCGTGCTGGGCACGGTGTTCAAGCGCTATTTCAATATTCCCAGCTGGCTGCCCATGACGGGCTGCCCCTTCTGCGAACGCTATTGCGGTCAGGTGCGATGCCCGAGGTAAGCGCCGCTGACAGCAGCCCAGTGGTCGCCGCCTTTGACTTCGACGGCACCCTGACCCGGCGAGACACCTTCGCGGTATTCCTCGCGCGCGGCCTGGGCTGGCCACGCTTTGCGTGGGCCCTGCTGCGCTGCCTGCCCTGGCTGGCCGGCTATGCGCTGCGCCTGGTGCCCAACAACGTTGCCAAGGGCAGGCTCATGCTGGCTACACTGGCAGGCCGCAGCGCCGCTGAAATGGAAGACTGGACCTCGCAATGGCTGGCCAAAGATTTCCCTGGCCAGCTGCGCGAAGAAGCCATGGCCCGCCTGGCCTGGCACCGGGAGTCCGGCCACTGCTGTGTGATGGTGAGTGCTTCGCCCGACATCTATCTCACGCAAGTGGCGCGGCAACTGGGCTTTGATGCGCTGCTCTGCACTGAAATGGAAGCGGTGGGTGAGGGAAGTGCCCGCCACCTCACGGGCCGTATGCGAACGCCCAACTGCCACGGGGAGCAGAAAGTGGTCCGACTCCGGGAATGGGCGGCTGAGCGATTTGGCGCGGCCGGTCTGGAGGGGGTGATGCTCTATGCCTATGGAGATACTTCGGGGGATAAGCCTATGCTTCGGTTGGCGAGGTATGCGTGGTACCGGGGGGAGCCCTGGTCGGAGTGATGCGCTCCGACTTCTCCTCTGTGTCCTCTTCTTAGGACTGTTGGCCGCCGGGCAACCCCCGACCAGCAGGACTCAAAAGATGGCAGGGAAGGAGCAGAGGTAGAGAGGGGCAACAGCGCGCCAGGCCGGAGCAAGACCCGGCTTAGTCCTCGAGCTCAGCCTTAGCCATCTCCACATCCAGCCTCTCCGTCGCATCCAGCGGCTTGCTGGCCGCAGCCTGCTCATAAAGCTTGGTGGCTTCCTTCATTTTTTTGTCTCCCTCGAGCATGACCATGCCGTTGGCATATTCGATCATGCCGATGGCGGAGCCGGGGTTCAGTTTCAGTGCGTCCTTGTAAAGCGCCAGGCCCACGTCTTTTTTGGCGCCATAGGTCATGCCGCCTATCAGCGAGCCGACCTTGTCGATGACTTCGGCATGGAAGGCGGCCAGCGCGATGTGCGCGTCGGCGTGCTTGGGCGAAAGCTTGATGGCCTGCTCGAGTGCGTTCTTCACCTTGGTGCCCAGGCCTTGCGCCAGGGCCTTGGCAACGCTGATACCCTGGCTGTAGCGGCCCAGGGCATAAGCCTGCCAGTACCAGGCATTGGCGTTCTTCGGGTCTTCCTTTTGCTGGGCTTCGGCGCGGGCGGCGACTTCCATGAAGATGTCGAGCTTGGCCTTTTCCTTGGTTTCCAGATAGGTGGCGTACATGCTGGCGGCTTTGTTGGCCACCGTGATGCCGCCGCCGCCAGCCTTGATGCCCGCGTCAAACGCTTTCTGGAATTCACCGTTGTGGAACAGCACCCAGGCCTGCAGCACGTCGGCTTCCTTGGGCAGGGGTTCGCAATCGCCCGTGTGCAGGCGGGCCCAGTTCTTTTTCAGGCTGGCGGCATCGAATGCGTAGTCGCCCGCATGGGGAAATGCAGTCCATTTGGCCATGTTTCTTGTCTCCTGGTAAAAGTTGTTGGGGTTATCAATGAGGGCTATGTGGGAGAACTCAAGCCGGGTTGCCGTACGCGCCGACCAGGGCCTGCAGGTGCGCACGCTGGCTTTGCTCGAGGTAGGGAATCAGCAGGTTGAGCACGTGGTGCGCGCCGCGCAGCAGCGCGGCCTGGGCATTGGCGGGCTCCAGCGCGTTGCGCGGGTCGCGCACGTATTCGAAGCTGAGCCAGTAGGTAAGCACCACCACCATGCTGGTGGCCGTGGCCTCCACCTCGCGCGAATCGATGCTCATGGCGCCCGCGCGGCTCATGCCGTCGAGCAGGCCCTTGACGGCGCGGGTCTTGTTCTTGAGCACCCACTGGAAATGGGTTTCCAGCCTGCGGTTCTTGCTGAGCAGGTCGTTGAGGTCGCGGTACAGGAAACGGTATTGCCAGATCAGCTCGAACAGCGTGTGCATGAAGAACCAGGCGTCTTCCACGTCGCGCACGCCGTCGCTGGCATTGAGCAGTTCGCTCAAGGATTTTTCGTAGCGGTCGAACAGCGAGTTGATGAGCTCGTCTTTGGCCGGGTAGTGGTAGTAAAGGTTGCCGGGGCTGATGTTGAGCTCGGCGGAGATCAGGGTGGTCGACACATTGGGCTCGCCAAAGCGGTTGAAGAGGTCCAGGGTGACCTCCAGGATCCGCTCTGCTGTACGGCGCGGCGCTTTTTTCGCCATAAGTTGTCTACCTTGTATTGTTCTTTAACTCTAACCCAGCGCCTGCCGGCGCGAAACTAGGGAAGTCCACAAAACCTCGCCGCTGATGGAGAACCTTTGGGTTACGCCGGCACCGCCCGGGCCGGCGATTGCAGCGCATGGCTTAAATCTTCCATGACCTCCTCCAGCGAGGCGATGGCGCGGCCCACACGGGTGGCGGCCGGCCTTGCGGCCACCAGGTGGCGTTTGGGGTCCTCCAGGATGTCCAGGTTCAGGCTCAGGCCGTGCCGCGCGAGCCTGGCCGACAGCGTGGTCTTGCGCGAGCGCAGCATTTGCCGTGTCTGCTGGTAGGCGTGCTCGGCGATTTCGCGGCGCTGCCGGTAGCTGAAGGTGTTGGCCAGGAACATCTCGGTGTCGCGGTGGTCGGGCTCCAGCAGCACGATGTCGGTGTCGGGATAAGCGTGCTCGTAATGCTTCATGCCCAACTCCAGCCGAGAATGGATCATGGAGCGGAAAGTCTGGCTCATGACCGCGGGCAGCCCGCCGCTGACGATGCGCGGTATGGCCTGCTTCTCCGGCGGCAGGCCGCGGCGCATGACGCGCTGGTCCATGGCCAGCCGCGGCGCGCGCGTCGAATTGAAGGGTACCAGCGGGTTCAGGCAAAACATCAGGTCTATGCCCTCGTCCATGGCCACGCCGGCGTGCATGGTTTTTTTGAGGGCGCCGTCCACGTAGTAGTGGTTGTCGATCTCCACGGGCGGAAACAGGCCCGGAAGGGCCGAGCTGGCCTGCACGGCCTTGGAAATGGGAACGTGGTCCCAGCCGGGGCGGCCGAAGGGCGCGGCATCGCCGCTGTCCAGGTTGGTGGCCACCAGCGTCAAGCGTGTACGGAGCTTGCGGAAGTCGTTGGTGCGGCCGGGTTTGGAAAACAGCTTCTCAAGCCGTCTGTCGACTTCGTCATTGGCAAAAATGCCCGTGGGCAAGGCCGGCCCCAGTGCTTCCAGTGCATGGACGAAAGACTTGCGCCCGAAGGTGGCGCGCCACGCGGCTGACGCGGCCAGGCCGGGCAGGCTGATGCCGCGCCGCAGGAATTCGCCGTAAGCCGGCACCATCAGCCAGGCGGGGTCGAACACCTCGGAAGACTGGTCGCCGTTTTCAATAAAGGCCGCGCAGAGTTCACGCGGCGCCATGCCGTTGGCCAGCCCCGCCGCGATAAAACCGCCGGCCGAGACGCCGACGTAATGGTGCAGCTGCGTGAAGGAGATGCCCTGCAGGGATTCATCGAGTGCGCACAGGGCGCCGATTTCGTAGATCGCCCCGAGGGGACCGCCACCAGCCAGTGCCAAGGCAATGCGCGGCTGGCTGTTGGAGGGCTTGCTTTTGGAGCGCTTGGCTGAAGTCATGAGAAGAAAGTGTAGACGGCGGTCCCGGGAATATTTGCTGCTTTGCAGCAAAGTGCGCAGGCGTAAAAAAAGGGACGGTGCGTCCCTTTTTGGTGGAGCTTGCCGTGCTTACGCCGATTTGCGCGCGGCCGGGCGCTTGGCGGCAGGGGCCTTCTTGGCGGCGGGCTTTGCGGCGGGGGCCTTGCCGCTGAGTTTTTGCACATTGCGGTTGAGTTCGTCAATGCGCGCGATCAGGGCGTCCACGTCCTTGGCGGAGGGCACGCCCAGCTTGTTCAGGGCCTTGGCAACGCGGTCTTCGAAGATGTTCTCCAGCTTGTCCCACTGGTGGCCGGCTTTGGACTGTATATCGGTGGCCATGGTGGCCATGCGGTTGGTGGCTTCGGAGATTTTCTCTTCGGCGACGGCCTGGGTCTTGCGCTGGATCGACAGGCCTTCCTTGACCAGGGTTTCAAAGACCTTGCCGCCTTCTTCCTGCGCCTTGGAGAAGGCGCCCAGGCCGGCCAACCAGATTTGCTGCGCGGATTCCTTGACGGCGCCCGACAGCTGGGGACCGGTTTTTTTGTCGGCGCTCATTTTTTGCAGTTTCTTGACCATGATGGACTCCAGGCTGTGAAGGTTGGGGAAGTTGCGTGTTGCGCGGACAGTATGCCGCATAGACCGGAAAATATAAGCCTTCCCCGCGGCGGTGTTTAGGTGCCTTCCTCTATGGAAAAGCCCGCCCGGCGCCGCTGAGCGCGGGTTTCTGCTGAATAGGGAGTCATGTGGTTTAAGCAAGAATCAGTTTTTTGATCGACAGTTGAGCGGAGAAAACACAACATGCAATATTTCGTCACGGGAGCCACGGGCTTCATCGGCAAGCGCCTGGTCAAGAAACTTCTCGAACGAAAAGGCACGACCGTTCATTTCCTGATCCGCCAGGAAAGTGCCGGCAAAGTGGAGGCGCTGAGGGAGTATTGGGGCGTGAACGCCACTCGCGCCGTCGCCGTACACGGCGACCTGACGAGCAAGAAACTGGGCGTCGCCAGCGAGGACATCAAAAAGCTCAAGGGCCAGGTCGATCACTTTTACCACCTGGCCGCCGTCTATGACCTGGGTGCCGACGAGGAGAGCCAGGTCGCCGTCAACATCGAGGGTACGCGCAGCGCGGTGGAGTTTGCCAAGGCCATCGATGCCGGGCATTTCCACCACGTGAGCTCCATCGCCGCGGCGGGCCTTTATGAGGGTGTGTTCCGCGAGGACATGTTCGAGGAGGCCGAGAACTACGACCACCCCTACTTCATGACCAAGCACGAGAGCGAAAAAATCGTGCGCAAGGAGTGCAAGGTGCCATGGACGGTGTTCCGCCCCGCCATGGTGGTCGGCGACAGCACCACCGGCGAGATGGACAAGATCGACGGCCCCTACTACTTCTTCAAGCTGATCCAGCGCATGCGCCAGCTGCTGCCGCCCTGGATGCCGGCGGTGGGCCTGGAAGGCGGGCGCGTCAACATCGTCCCCGTCGATTTTGTCGTCAATGCGCTGGACCACATCAGCCACAAGGGCGGCATCGCCAAGAAGTGCTTCCACCTGGTGGACCCTGTGGGCTACCGCGTCGGTGATGTGCTGGACATCTTCAGCCGCGCGGCCCATGCGCCCAAGATGAACCTGTTCGTGAACGCCGCCCTGCTGGGCTTCATCCCGCGCGGCGTCAAGAAAAGCCTGATGGCGCTGGCGCCGGTGCGCCGCGTGCGCAATGCCATCATGGCCGACCTGGGTTTGCCCGAGGACATGCTGACCTTCGTCAACTATCCGACTCGCTTTGATTGCCGCGAGACCATGGCCGCGCTCAAGGGCGCCGGCATCGAGTGCCCCAACCTCAAGGACTATGCCTGGCGCCTCTGGGACTACTGGGAGCGGCACCTGGACCCCGACCTGCACATAGACCGCTCGCTGCGCGGCACGGTGAACGGCAAGGTGGTGCTGGTCACCGGCGGCTCGTCCGGCATAGGCCTGGCCGCGGCGCACAAGTTCGCCGAGGCCGGCGCGATCACCATCATCTGCGGGCGCGACCAGGACAAGCTCGACGAAGCCTGCAAGGAAGCCAAGGCCAAGGGATACAACTTCGTCGCCTATCCGGCCGACATCGCCGACATGGCCGACTGCGACCGCTTCCTCAAGCTGCTGATCGACAACCACGGCGGTGTCGACTTCCTGATCAACAACGCCGGCCGCTCCATACGCCGCGCGATCGAGGCCAGCTACGACCGCTTCCACGACTTCGAGCGCACCATGCAGCTCAACTACTTCGGCTGCCTGCGCGTGACCATGGGGCTGCTGCCCGGCATGGCGGCCAAGCGCAAGGGCCACGTGGTCAACATCAGCTCCATCGGCGTGCTGACCAACGCGCCGCGCTTTTCGGCCTATGTGGCCTCCAAGGCCGCGCTGGACGCCTGGACGCGCTGCGCCTCCAGCGAATTCGCCGACGTCGGCATCAGCTTCACCACCATCAACATGCCGCTGGTGCGCACCCCCATGATCGCGCCCACCAACCTCTACAACAACGTGCCCACACTGTCCCCCGAAGAGGCCGCCGACATGATTGCCCAGGCCTGCATCTTCAAGCCGGTGCGCATTGCCACGCGCCTGGGCATTACCGGCCAGCTGATGCATGCGCTGGTGCCACGTGTCGCGCAGATCGCCATGAACACCAGCTTCCGCATGTTCCCCGACTCGTCGGCTGCCAAGGGCGAGAAGGCGGCCAAGCCCCAGCTCTCCGCCGAAGCCGTGGCCATGCAGCAGATGATGCGCGGCATTCACTTCTAGGCCTGCTGCCGCGCGGCCGCCGGCCGCCTTTCCCGGCCCCGTCCTCCCGTAGGCCAGGGGCATAATGTGAGCCGGCGCCGCACCGCAAGCGGCGTATGAAGGGTGAGCTCATGATTTTGGTTACGGGAGGGGCCGGGTTTATCGGCGCCAATTTTGTCCTTGACTGGCTGGCCGGCAGCAACGAGCCGGTCGTCAACCTGGACAAGCTGACCTATGCCGGCAATATGGAAACCCTGGCGTCCCTGAAGGACGACCCGCGGCATATCTTTGTGCGGGGTGACATCGGCGACAGCGCCCTGGTCGCGGAGTTGCTGGCCAGGCACAAACCGCGCGCCGTCGTCCATTTCGCGGCCGAGTCGCATGTGGACCGCTCCATCTCCGGCCCTGAAGCCTTCATACAGACCAACATCGTCGGCACCTTCCGATTGCTGGAAGCCGCGCGCCAATACTGGTCCGGCCTGCCGGCTGGTGAGAAAGCCGCGTTCCGTTTCCTGCAGGTTTCCACGGATGAGGTTTACGGTTCGCTGCAGCCGGCCGCCCCCGCCTTCACCGAAACCCACCGCTACGAGCCGAACAGCCCGTACTCGGCCAGCAAGGCGGCCTGCGACCACCTGACCCGGGCCTATCACCATACCTATGGCCTGCCGGTGCTCACCACCAACTGCTCCAACAATTACGGCCCCTACCATTTCCCCGAAAAGCTGATCCCGCTGATGATCGTCAACGCCCTGGCCGGCAAGCCGCTACCGGTGTATGGCGACGGCCAGCAGGTGCGAGACTGGCTGTATGTCAAGGACCACTGCAGCGGCATACGCCGTGTGCTCGAAGCCGGTAAACCCGGCGAGACCTACAACATCGGCGGCAACAATGAAAAGCCGAACATCGACATCGTCCATGCGGTGTGCGCGCTGCTCGACGAGCTGCGCCCGCGCGCCGGCGGCAGCTACCGCGAACAAATAAGCTTCGTCAAGGACAGGCCCGGCCACGACCGACGCTACGCCATTGACGCCGGCAAGATGAACCGGGAATTGGGATGGAAGCCCGCCGAGACCTTTGAGACCGGCATCCGCAAGACCGTGCAGTGGTACCTGGACAACCCCGAATGGGTCACGCATGTGCAGAGCGGTGCCTATCGCGACTGGGTCGAGACCCAGTACGCCACGGCCGCAGCCTGAGCGCGCCCATGAAGATTCTGCTTCTCGGCAAGAACGGCCAAGTCGGCTGGGAGCTGCAGCGCAGTCTCGCGCCCTTGGGTGAGTTGGTCGCGCTGGACCGCCACAGCAAGGACTTTTGCGGTGACCTCGCCAATCTCGACGGAATCCGCGAGACGGTGCAAAAAGTTCGGCCCGACATCATTGTCAATGCCGCGGCCTATACCGCCGTCGACAAGGCTGAAAGCGATGCGGCCACCGCGCGCACCGTGAATGCGGACGCTCCCGGTGTGCTGGCGGAAGCTGCGGCCGACGCCGGCGCATGGCTGGTCCACTATTCAACCGATTATGTGTTTGACGGCAGCGGCAGCAAGCCCTGGGAAGAGAGCGACCCTACCGGTCCGCTCAGCGTCTACGGCCGGACCAAGCTCGAAGGCGAGCAGCGCATCGCGGCCCTGTGCGCCAGGCACCTGATCCTGCGTACCAGCTGGGTTTATGCGGCCCGGGGCGGCAATTTCGCCAAGACCATGCTGCGCCTGGCCGGCGAACGTGAGCGCCTGACAGTCGTCAGCGACCAGTTCGGCGCGCCCACGGGAGCCGACCTGCTGGCCGATGTCACGGCACATATGCTGCGCAGCGCGCTTGCGGGGACCGCGGCTGGTTTTGCGGGCATTTACCACGTGGCCGCCGCGGGCGAGACCTCCTGGCATGGGTATGCGCGGTTTGTCCTCGAAAGCGCCGCAAAGGGCGGCAGGGCGCTCAGGGCACCACCAGAGGCTGTGGACCCCGTTGCCACATCGGCCTTCCCGACGCCGGCGGTGCGCCCGCATAATTCGCGCTTGAGCACCGCCAAACTCCGTGGCGCTTTTGGCCTGCAGCTTCCGGCATGGCAGCAAGGCGTGGCCCGCATGCTGGCGGAAATTACCTGATCACACATATGACTCAACGCAAAGGCATCATCCTCGCAGGCGGCTCCGGCACACGGCTGCATCCGGCCACACTGGCCATCAGCAAACAACTGCTGCCGGTGTATGACAAGCCCATGGTGTATTACCCGCTCAGCACGCTCATGATCGCCGGCATCCGCGAGGTCTTGATCATCAGCACGCCGCAAGACACACCGCGTTTCGAACAGCTCCTGGGCGACGGCTCGCAATGGGGCATGAAGCTTCAATACGCGGTACAGCCCAGCCCCGACGGACTGGCCCAGGCGTTCATCATCGGCGAGAAATTCCTGGACGGCGCGCCCAGCGCCCTGGTGCTGGGCGACAACATTTTTTACGGCCACGATCTGCACAAGCTGCTCAGCGAAGCGGATGGCGAAGCGTCGGGGGCGACGGTGTTTGCCTATCATGTGCAGGACCCCGAGCGTTACGGGGTCGTGGCTTTTGATTCGACTGGCCGGGCCAGCAGCATAGAGGAAAAGCCCATAGTTCCGAAGAGCAACTATGCCGTGACCGGCCTCTACTTTTACGACGAGCAGGTCGTCGAGATCGCCAAAACCATCAAGCCAAGTGCGCGCGGCGAACTTGAAATCACGGCCGTCAACCAGGTGTATCTGGAGCGTTCCCGGTTAAAAGTTCAGATCATGCAACGCGGGTATGCATGGCTGGATACCGGAACGCATGACAGTCTTCTCGATGCCGGGCAATTTATCGCAACGCTCGAGCACCGCCAGGGCTTGAAGATCGCTTGCCCCGAAGAGATTGCCTGGCGCAACGGATTCATCGACGATGGGCAACTGGCAAAACTGGCGAGCCCTCTCGCCAAGAACGGCTATGGCCAATACCTGCTGCGTTTGTTGAAGGAACACCGCCCGTCATGAAAGTCATTCCTACCGCCATTGCGGATGTTCTGATCATTGAACCCCGGATTTTTGGAGATTCACGCGGCTTCTTCCTGGAAAGCTTCAACCAGCGCGATTTCAATGCCGCGACGGGCACGAACCACACGTTCGTGCAGGACAACCACAGCCGATCAGCCAAGGGCGTGCTGCGGGGCCTGCATTACCAACTAGGCCAGCCGCAGGGCAAGCTCGTCCGCGCGGTTCGCGGCGCTGTTTTCGACGTCGCCGTCGACATCCGCCCTGATTCGGCGACCTTTGGAAAATGGGTGGGCGTGGAGTTGAGCGAGGACAACCATCGCCAGCTCTGGGTGCCACCAGGCTTGGCGCATGGTTTCCTGGTGCTGAGCGACAGTGCCGACTTTCTTTATAAGACCACGGACTACTATGCGCCGACGCTTGAGCGTTGCGTCGCATGGGATGACCCCACGGTGGGGATTGACTGGCCTCTGAGCGGCAGCCCTACGCTTTCGGCCAAGGACGCGGCGGGGCAAGCTTTCAATATCGCTGAGTTTTAGGCCGCCTTGGCCACAAGGTTGGCATCCTGCTCATCGGGGGTAAAGCCTGTGACTCTCTTGAGCAGGAGGTCTCGCAGGGCGATGGTGTCGTTGTTCGCCACGGCCAGCTCAAGCGCCTGCAGATCGGCCTGAAACACATTCCAGGGAACGAAGTCTTCACGAGCCTTCAAGATTCGCGGGTGAGCGGTGTGCTCGGGGTTGTCTCCGATGAGGAGTTCTTCGTACAGCTTTTCGCCGGGCCGCAGACCTGTCACTTCAATGGCGATATCGCCGTCAGGACGTGCCTCGTCACGCACTGTGAGCCCCGACAGCTTCACCATCCGGTAGGCGAGGTCGATGATTTTCACGGGCTGGCCCATGTCCAGTACGAATACTTCCCCGCCCTCGGCCATGGCGCCGGCCTGCAGCACCAGTTGGGCGGCTTCCGGGATGGTCATGAAGTAGCGCGTCACGTCCGTATGTGTCAAGGTGATCGGGCCGCCGGACCGTATCTGCCGACGAAACAGGGGCACGACGCTGCCGCTGCTGCCCAGGACGTTGCCAAAGCGGACCATTGCGAAGTGGGTGTGGTTGTTGACGGGGGCGCTTGAACTACCGTCCTCGAGGGCAAAACTGACGACTGGCGTCGCGGATAGCGCTTGAAGAACGAGTTCCGCAAGCCTTTTGCTCGCGCCCATGACGTTGGTCGGCCGTACTGCCTTGTCCGTCGATACCAGCACAAAATGATCAACGCCGGCTTCGATGGCCGCGCGGGCGGTATTCAGTGTTCCGAGTACGTTGTTGGCCGCCCCCTCAAGCGGGTTGTGCTCAACCAGGGGCACGTGTTTGTAGGCTGCCGCGTGATAGAGCGTGTGCGGGCGGTAAGCGCGGCAGATTTGCAGCATGCGCGTATGGTCGCGGACGTTGGCCAGCAGGGGGATCACTTCGGTCGTCGAACCCGGCTGCTCGGAAGAAAACGTCCGGCGCATGATTTCCAGCTCCTGCTGTATGGAGTACAGGCCAAATTCGCTGTTTTCCACAAGCACCAGCCGGGTCGGCCCTTCGGCCAGTATTTGTCGGCATAGCTCGCTGCCAATGCTGCCTGCAGCACCGGTGACCAGGACGACTTTGCCGGCCAGATTGCGGGCCACCAAGGCCTGGTTGGGCGCGACGGGTTCGCGCCCGAGCAAGTCCTCGACGTCGAGTTCCATGATGTCCGCCAGTGCCACCCGGCCATGAGCGAGGTCGCTCAGGCCGGGCACGGACCGAACGTGGACCGGCAGGGGCTGGAGCTCATTGAGAATCTCATTGCGCCGGCTACGGCTGATGGAAGGCAATGCCAGAAGGACTTCCGTGACCGCGTACTTTTCCAGGAGGTCTGGAAGTTCTGAAGGTGCATGGACGTTCACGCCGTTGATCGTCAAGCCTCGCAATGCGGGATTGTCGTCCACAAAGCCAATCAACGAGAATTCCTGTGAGCTCGCGATGGCGCTGGCCATCTGCACACCGGCTGAGCCCGCGCCATAGATGATCAACCGGCTGACCGACTGCCCGCGGCGCTGGCTCCGGGAGAGGCTGCTAAGCCAGAGGCGGGCGGCGACGCGGCTGCTTCCCACTAGCAACAACAGCATGATGGGCTGCAGCAAGCCTATGGAGCGCGGCACTTCGGGCCAGGTCATGACCATCAGCACGCCGAAGAAAAGCGCGGTGTACACCAGCACCGCAACGCCCAGCGCGCGCATGGCCGCCATGCCGCTATATCTGAAAACGGCGCGGTACAGCCCATTGCGCACGAAAATCGGCGCGGCCAGCGCAGGCGCGACCAGATAGGGCCACCACTGGTGGCCCTGAGGCCAATGCGGCGTATCGAGCCTTAGTGAAAATGCGGCCCAGACGGCCGCAATTCCCATGAGCGCGTCGACAGTCAATACAACGAACTGTTTGACGCGCCGCGGCTGGTTAATAAGTCTGGTTTTCAGCATGAAGTCCACCCCAAAGGGCAGGAAAGTTGCCCGGCGACGGTAGCCGATTGGGAAAACGCATCAGTGCGCCACGCCGTCACGACGCACGACCTTGAGAGCCGTGAGCCAGAGGATGCGGATGTCGAGCCAGAATGACTGCTTTTGCAGGTATTCCGCGTCGAAAGCAACTTTGTCCGGTATGGGCAGTTCGTCGCGGCCGTTCACCTGTGCCCACCCGGTGAGCCCGGGCACGAGCTTGTCGACGCCCAGCTTGGTGCGCAGTTCTATGAGGTCATCCTGGTTGTAGAGGGCCGGACGAGGCCCCACGAAGCTCATATCCCCTGCCAGGATGCTCCACAGCTGGGGAAGTTCGTCAAGGCTGCTTTTACGCAGAAACGGGCCTATGGGAGTCAAATGGGCAGCGGGGTTCGTTAGCAGGTGGGTGGCAACCGCAGGTGTTCCTACCCGCATGCTGCGGAACTTCGGCATCCGGAATATGCGGTTATGGCGACCCACCCGGTCGGACCAATATAGCGCGGGTCCAGGTGAGGTTGTCAGCACAAGCAGGGCGACTATGCCCAGGGGGATGGCAAGCACGAGCGTGCACAAGATGGCCAACACCAAGTCGAACAGGCGCTTCAAAACCTCAACCTCATATTTCGTTCCGGCATTTGATTCCGATAGTTGATTTGTCGAACGCATGCCCTGACGGCTTCATCGCATCATTGGGCAGACAGCGCGGAATAACCGGAAGGAGCCTGTTTTCCTTCCCCCAGACCGGCCGGCGCCGATTTTACCGCCTGCGCGCGCTGCCGAAATACGCCGTTTCCCCGGTTGGGCCGGGGTTGCGGTCTTCCTGTTCCTGGTCGGCCGGGCGTGTTTCTGAACTATTATTCATCTTTAAGCTGCGCCCCATACCCTCATGCACGACTATCCCGCAATTGTTGACCGGAAGATCCGGCTCGCCGTGGTTGGCTGCGGCCGTATTTCCGGCAACCATTTCGACGCCATCAAGGCGCATTCCGAGCGGGTCGAACTCGTGGATATTTGCGATACCAACCCCGAAGCCCTTGCCAAGGCCGTGGCACGGACGGGGGCCAGGGGCCACCGAAGCTTGGCCGCGCTCCTGGAGCAGACTACTGCGGATATGGTTGTGCTCGCGACCCCCAGCGGACTCCATCCCGAACAGACTATCCAGGTGGCTCAGTCCGGCCGCCATGTGATGACCGAAAAACCCATGGCAACGCGTTGGCACGATGGCCTGCGCATGGTCAAAGCCTGCGATGAGGCCAACGTGCGGCTTTTCGTGGTGAAGCAGAACCGGCTCAATGCCACGCTGCAGTTGCTCAAGCGCGCCGTCGAGCAGAAGCGTTTTGGCCGTATCTACATGGTGAATATCAACGTGTTCTGGACGCGTCCGCAGGAGTACTACGACAGCGCGGCGTGGCGCGGTACCTGGGAGTATGACGGCGGTGCCTTCATGAACCAGGCCAGCCACTACGTTGACCTGCTGGACTGGCTGATCGGCCCTATCGAAAGCGTCCAGGCCTATACCGCGACGCTGGAGCGCAACATTCAGGTGGAGGACTCCGGCGTCCTCAATGTGCGCTGGCGATCGGGTGCCTTGGGTTCGATGAACGTCACTATGCTGACCTATCCAAAGAATCTGGAAGGCAGCATCACCATCCTTGGCGAAAAAGGCACCGTTCGCGTGGGAGGGGTCGCGGTCAACGAAATCCAGCAGTGGCAGTTCGCCGAACCCCATGAGGACGATGAAAAAGTCAAGGCCGCAAGCTATGAGACGACATCGGTCTACGGCTTCGGCCACCCGCTGTACTACAACAACGTCATCAATACTCTCCGCGGAGAAGCCGAGGCCCAGACCGACGGGCGCGAGGGCCTGAAGGCTCTTGAAGTCCTCATCGCTGTTTATCTGTCGGCCCGCGACGGTAAGCGCGTGCCGCTGCCGCTGGACTATTGATTGCGACATGGCCGCAACCATTCATCCGAGTGCGATTGTCGATGCCGGCGCGCAGATAGGCGAGGAAACCCGGATCTGGCATTGGGTGCATGTTTGTGCGGGTGCCCATATTGGCGCCCGCTGCTCGCTTGGCCAGAACGTGTTTGTTGGCGATCAGGTACGGATCGGCAACAATGTGAAGATCCAGAACAACGTGTCGGTCTACGACGGCGTCGAAATAGAGGACGACGTGTTTTGCGGCCCCAGCATGGTTTTTACCAACGTGTACAACCCGCGATCAGCGGTCAGCCGCAAAGATCAATACCGCAAGACGTTGGTGCGCCGCGGCGCCACGCTGGGTGCGAATTGCACCATCGTGTGCGGTACGGTCTTGGGGGAGTATGCGTTTGTCGCGGCCGGCGCTGTCGTCAATCGTGACGTGAAACCCTTCGCGCTGGTTGCCGGTGTGCCGGCGCGCCAGGTCGGCTGGATGAGCCGTTTTGGCGAACGCCTCGATCTGCCGCTGACGGGAAGCGCCACCGCGACCTGCCCGCACACGGGCGACCTTTACCGACTTACCGATGGCCAATGCACATGTCTTACCCCATGATTCCCTTTGTCGACCTTAAAACCCAGTACCAGGCGCTCAAGCCGCAAATCCTCAAGCGCATCGACGACGTGCTGGAGCACGGGCAATACATCATGGGGCCCGAGGTCCGCCAGCTGGAGGAGCGCCTGGAGGCGTATACGGGCGCCCGGCACTGCATCACCTGTGCCAGCGGCACCGAAGCCCTGCTGATGAGCCTGATGGCTCTTGGCGTGGGGCCGGGGGATGAGGTGATCACGACGTCATTTACCTTCGCGGCGACCGCCGAGATGATCGTGCTGGCCGGCGCCACGCCGGTTTTTGTCGATATTGAGCCCGACACCTGCAATATCGACGTTGCCCAGATCGAGGCCAAAATCACTTCCCGCACGCGTGCCATCATGCCGGTCAGCCTCTACGGCCAGGTCGCCGACATGGACGAAATCAACGCGATTGCGGCACGGCACGGCAATATCCCCGTGATCGAGGATGCCGCCCAAAGCTTTGGAGCCGACTACAAAGGGCGAAAAAGCTGTAACTTGAGTACCTTCGGCTGCACCAGCTTTTTCCCCAGCAAGCCGCTGGCCTGCTATGGCGATGGAGGGGCGATTTTCACCAATGACGATGCTTTGGCGCAGGCTTGTCGTGAAATCCGGGTGCACGGGCAGAGCAGCCGCTATGTCCACACCCGGATTGGCCTTGGTGGCCGGATGGACACCTTGCAGTGCGCGATCGTGCTCGCCAAACTGGAGCGTTTTGAGTGGGAGATCAGCCGGCGCCTGGAGATCGGGGCGCTTTACAACGCTACACTTGAGAACTTTGGCATAGCTTTCGTCCGCCAGCGGCCGGATCGAAACAGCATGTTCGCCCAATACACCGTATTCGTCGGTGGCCGGGAGACTGTGCAGGGGAAGTTGAAGTCGGCGGGAATTCCCACGGCTGTGCACTATCCGATACCGCTCACCATGCAGCCGGCGTATGCACATCTGTGCCGCCCGGATAGCACGCCCAATGCGGCCGAAGCCGCCAAGCGGGTGATGAGTTTGCCCATGCATGCGGACCTCCCGGCGGAGGAAGTCGAGCGTATCGCTTCCGCGCTGGGCCGGGCGATTTCCGGCTGAAGGCGGACGCAGGCAGGCCCCGGCGTTCTGCGGGGTGTCGATGGGTTTTGGCGGCGTGAATTCTGTGGCAATGATTTTGAAGTGAGGTAACTGGATGGAGCTCAAAGGGAAAAAACTGGTTCTTGTGGGGGGCGCAGGCCTGATCGGCTCGCACACCGTGGACCACCTGGTCAAGGAAGACGTCAGGGAAATCGTCATTTATGACAACTTTGTGCGTGGCCGGATGGAAAATCTCCACGAGGCGCTGAAAGACCCGCGCGTCAAGGTATTCGATGCCGGCGGAGATGTGCTTCAAACGGATATTCTGGAAGCCGCACTCGAGGGGGCTGACGGCGTGTTCCATCTTGCCGCGCTCTGGTTGCTGCAATGCCATGAGTACCCCAGGAGCGCCTTCGACGTCAATGTGCGCGGCACCTTCAACGTGATGGAGGCTTGCGTCAAAAAGGGCGTCAAGCGGCTTGTCTACTCCTCTTCGGCCTCGGTTTACGGTGATGCGGTTGAAGAGCCGATGACGGAAGACCATCCGTTCAACAACCAGAATTTTTACGGCGCCACAAAAATTTGCGGCGAAGCGATGCTCCGCTCGTTTCACCACCGCTACGGCCTGAACTATGTCGGGTTGCGCTACATGAACGTTTATGGCCCGCGCCAGGACTATCACGGCGCCTACATTGCGGTCATCATGAAGATGCTGGATGCCATTGACCGCGGCGAGAGCCCCACCATCATGGGTGACGGATCCGAAGCCTTTGATTTTGTGGCCGTGGAGGACTGCGGTCTAGCCAATGTATGCGCCATGAAGGCCGACACCAAGGATCGCTTCTACAACGTCGGCACTGGCAAGCGCACCTCTCTCAAGCAATTGGCCGAGATGCTGCTGGTGCTGACGGATTGCAAAAAACCGATCAACTACGCGCCGCGCAGCCAGGCTACTCTGGTCCGCAACCGCATCGGCTCCGCCAAGCGCGCCCGTGAGGAAATCGGCTTCGCCGCCGATATAGACCTGATGGACGGCTTGAAGCGCCTGATCGAATGGCGTGCCGGCCACAAGGCCGAAGTTGAAGCTCGTCGTCGGTCGGTCGGGTTGCCGGTTTGATGGATATGCCTATGAAACGCTCAATCCAGATTTCGCTGCCCTCGACTGGCGAAGAGGAATGGCAGGCTTGCCGGGAACCGCTGATGAGCGGTTGGTTGACGCAGGGCCCCAAAGTTGCGGCTTTTGAAAAGGCGTTTGCCGAACACCATCGTGTGAAGCATGCGCTTGCGACGAGCAACTGCACGACTGGCTTGCATCTCATTCTGGCCGCGATGGGCATTGGCCCAGGTGATGAAGTCATTGTTCCCGCATTCACCTGGGTTGCCACGGCCAATGTGGTGCTCTACTGCGGGGCTACACCGGTTTTCGCCGATGTGGACCGTGCCACCAACAACATCGACCCGGTAGATCTCGCGCGCAGGGTCACGTCAAAAACGCGGGCTGTGATTGTTGTTCACCTGTTCGGCCTGTGCGCCGATATGGATGCGATTCGCGCCGTGCTGCCGTCCCACGTCAAGATCATCGAGGACGCAGCCTGCGCGGCAGGCGCCAGCTACAAAGGAAAGATGGCAGGCGGCCTGGGGGATGCGGCGGCTTTTTCGTTCCACCCACGCAAGTCGATCACCACGGGTGAAGGCGGGATGGTCACGGCCAACGATGACGGCATCGCCGAGACGGTCAATATGCTGCGCAACCACGGTGCATCCGTTTCCGAAGAACAACGCCACAAGGGCCCGCGGCCATACCTCCTGCCGGAGTTCAACCTGCTCGGCTTCAATTACCGGATGACGGATCTGCAGGGAGCGGTTGGGCTTGTACAGATGGGCAAGCTGGAAAAGTTCATAGCGGAGCGGCAAAAGTGGGCCGACTACTTCCGCCGCGAACTGGCTGGTATTGAATGGCTGCGGATGCCTGTGCAACCTGTGAACGGCCAGCATGCATGGCAGGCTTTCGTGACCTATGTCGACCCGGCGAAAGCGCCCATGCCGCGCAACGACATCATGGAGCGCTTGCAGGGGGCGGGGATTGCCACCCGCCCCGGAACCCACGCCGTTCATATGCTGGGTTACTACAAGGACAAATTCGGGCTGGCCGCGACCGACTATCCCGGTGCGCAGGATTGCGATATGCACAGCATGGCCATCCCCTTACACAACCGCATGACTGAAGAAGATTACGCATATGTCGTCCATTGCCTTAAACAAATCGCCGGCTGATTTGCAAGCCATGCCGTCCTGGATGCAGCAGGTTTTGGGAGTGGCTTCCTTGGCGGAAGGGCAATCCTTTGACCTGGGTGGCCAGGCTTTTGTGGTGAAAGACGGTATCCCGCGCAGCAAGAAGCTCGTTTCCCAAGCCCAGGCGCAAACCAGTGAGACCTTCGGTTTCAAGTGGAAGAAGGTCGACACCTTCGATTCGCCGGCTTCGCTGGCGCGCATGCGTGAATGGCTCGTGGAACGCTACGGTGATCTTTCAAAGGCTTCCTGGCTGGGGGAGCATGGGGAATCGCCTCTTCTGATCGACGCCGGTTGCGGCGCCGGCATGTCCGGCCTTGAGCTGCTGGGGCCGCTGGTTCCGCGCCTGCGCTATCTGGGTGTCGATGTCTCCGAGGCCGTCGACGTCGCGCGGACCCGGTTCCAGGAGCGCAGCCTGCAAGCCGGGTTTTTGCAGGCCGATATCAGCGAACTGCCTTTGCCCAAGGAGTCCGTGGACCTGATTTTCTCGGAAGGGGTTTTGCACCACACCAACTCGACCGAAGGCGCTTTGAAGTCGTTGGCGGGCCTTCTTAAGCCTGGTGGCCGTTTTCTTTTCTATGTGTACAAGAAAAAAGGCCCCTTGCGCGAATTCACCGATGACTATGTTCGCGACAAGCTTCAGCCGGTCTCTCCCGAGCAGGCCTGGAAGCTCATGGAGCCGTTGACCCAGCTTGGCATCTCGCTGGGAGAGCTCAATGCCGAGATCGATATTCCCGAAGCTATCGACCTGCTTGGCATTCCGGCCGGCCGTATCAACGTGCAGCGGCTGTTCTACTGGCATGTGGCGAAGACCTTCTACCGCCCGGACCTGACCTTTGACGAGATGAACCACATCAACTTTGACTGGTATGCGCCCGCAAACGCACAGAGGCAATCTATTGAGCAAGTGCGGGCCTGGTGCGCGGATGCACGGCTTGAAATCGAGCGTGAAGTCATAGAGGATGCGGGGATCACTGTGATTGCGCGTAAGCAAACTACCGCCGGCTGAACTGGTGCAAACAGGATTCGAGACCTGCTTGTACATGACAAATATTCAAAGTTGACAATTTATGTGCGGCATCGCGGGATATCTGCAATTTGACGGCGACGGTGCTTCGCCGGTGTTGCTGCGGCGCATGGGGGACGCGATAGCCCATCGCGGCCCGGATGGTGAAGGCGTTTTCGTGGATGGCCCTCTAGGGCTGACCCATCGCAGGCTGGCAATCATTGACACCTCGCCGGCCGGGCACCAGCCCATGGCAACGGAGGATGGCCGGTACATCATCTCCTACAACGGCGAAGTGTTCAACTTCCAGGAGCTGCGGATTGAACTGGAAGCACTCGGGTGGGGCTTTCGTTCCCGCACCGACACGGAAGTCGTCCTCAAGTCGTTCGCCCAATGGGGCACCGCATGTTTCAAGCGCTTCAATGGGCAATTCGCCATTGCCGTCTGGGATCGTGCCGAGCGATCCCTGGTTCTTGGGCGCGACAGGTATGGCGTCAAACCTCTCTATATCAGGCGGAGTGGAAAGAGCCTTGTCTTTGGTTCTGAAATAAAGGCGGTTCTTCGCCATCCCGAGGCGGGGGCTGCGCTGGACAAAGAAGGCTTGTTTGAGTACTTTGCCTTCCAGAATTTCTTTACCGAGCGCACGCTTTTCAAGGGTGTCAGCATCCTGCCCGCGGGTTCGTGGATATCGGTCTCGGAACGCGGTGTTACGGCCACCGATCAATATTGGGATTTTCATTTTACCGAGCCGGAAGGCTCCGCGGTCATCAGTGACGCGGAGTACAAGGAGGAGTTGGACCGGTTGCTGCGCCAGGCGGTCAAGCGGCAACTGGTCGCGGATGTGGAGCTTGGAACCTACCTGAGCGGGGGTATGGATTCGGGCACGATCACGGCGATCGCCGCACGCGAGCTGCCCAACATGCGGACCTTCACCTGCGGCTTTGACCTGCACTCGGCATCCGGCATGGAGCTGGGGATGGACGAGCGCGAAAAGGCCGAGTACATGTCCTACCTGTACCGGACTGAACACTATCAGATGGTGATGAAGGCTGGCGACATGGAGCGCGTGTTGCCGACGCTGGCCTGGCATCTCGAGGAGCCGCGGGTGGGCCAGAGCTATCCCAATTACTACGTCGCGCAACTGGCGAGCAAGTTCTGCAAGGTCGTGCTGGCGGGAGACGGCGGCGACGAATTGTTCGCGGGGTACCCGTGGCGCTACTACCGGGCGGTGGTGAACGACGATTTCGAGCACTACACTGAAAAGTACTTCCAGCACTGGCAACGCCTGCTGCCTGCGGACCGCATTCCGCAGATCTTCGATCCGATATGGTCCGAGGTGTCGCATGTCTCCACGCGGGACATTTTCCGCGGCGTCTTCCACGAACACGCCCATCACCTGACGCGGCCTGAAGATTACATCAACCATTCGCTCTACTTCGAGGCGAAGACTTTCCTGCACGGCCTGCTGACGGTCGACGACAAGATCAGCATGGCGCACGGGCTGGAAACGCGCGTTCCTTTTCTCGATAACGATCTCGTCGACTTTGCCATGAAAGTGCCTGTACGGTTGAAGCTTGGCAATCTGGGCGAAGTGGTGCGGCTGGACGAAAACGAGCCCGGCCCCAAGACCGCCAAATACTTCCAGCAGACTCGCGACGGCAAACTGCTGCTGCGGCGGGTCATGGAAAAGTACGTGCCGGCCGATATTGCCGATGGCGTGAAGAAGGGATTTTCGGCGCCTGACGCAAGCTGGTTCCGCGGAGACAGCATCGATTATGTGCGGCGCAGCCTGATGGGGCGCGACGCGCGAATCTATGAGTTTCTCGACCGGAATACCATCCAGGGGTTGGTTGGCGATCACCTGGAAGGGCGCGAAAACCGCCGCTTGCTCATATGGTCGCTGCTGAATGTTGAGCAGTGGCTCAAGCATCTGGAGGCAGGAAATTGGACTCATCCATGACCCCGGAGCGGTTTGCGGAGCTGCTCGGCGCCTGCTACAAGGCCAATGAGGAGAGACTCTCGCAGGATTACCAGCGTAGCCTTTCTTTCCAGGATGGAATGTTCGACCGGTGGGAGCGCGCGCGTCGGCTCGGGTTCGGCGAGCGGACCAGCATCTACAACAGTGCCGCGATTTTTGGCGATGTTCGGGTTGGCCACGACTGCTGGATAGGCCCCAATGCGCTGCTCGACGGGAGCGGCGGCGGCTTGAGCATCGGATCGTTTTGCTCGGTATCGAGCGGAGTGCATATTTACACGCACGACACCGTATTGTGGGCTTTGTCGGGAGGGGCCCTGGGCCGCGCCGAGGGCCCTGTGTCCATCGGGGATTGCGTTTATATCGGGAGCCAAAGCATCATTGCCGCGGGCGTCAAGATAGGCAGCCGGTGCGTGATTGGCGCCAATAGCTTTGTCAATGATGATGTCGCCGACGGCACTGTTGTCGGCGGTTCACCGGCCCGCAAACTCGGGACGGTGGTCGGCGAGTCCGAGGCGGTACGCATTGTTTTTGACTCGGCCAAGTGAGCAGGTGATTTGCATGAGCGACGATTTCACCGCCGCACGCTACGGCGAAATTCTGGCCACTGCGAAACGGAAATACCGTTTTGCGACCTTCGCCGATTGCCATGGGGAGGGCTCTATTGCCCTGTGGCGCCACGACATTGACTTCTCGCCTCATAGAGCGCTCGCACTGGCCAGGATGGAGGCTGATGCGGGAGTGGTGGCCACCTACTTCGTCCAGCCTTCCTCACGCTTTTACAACGTCTTTGAGCCGGAGATCGTCGCAATCCTTCGCGAAATCGGCAGCCTTGGACACGATATCGGGCTTCACTTCGAAACCGAAACCATCGGTCCCAGCCAGGGTGTTGACCATGAGCGCCGATTGGCCTTTCAAGCTGCCGCGTTGGAACACCTGGCCGAAAAGCCGGTGACTGCGTTTTCCCTGCACAACCCGACCACCATGGTCGGTATTTCCTTTGATGAACCTCAACACGGCGGGTTGGTCAATGCCAGCCACCCGAAGTGGCGGGAAGACTTTTCCTATTGTTCCGATAGCAATGGAATCTGGCGTTTCCGCTCGCTGGATGCCATGGTTGCAGATGCGAAAGTCACACGCCTTTACGCGCTGACGCATCCTGAGTGGTGGCAGGCGGAGCCGATGTCCCCGAGGCAGCGCCTCCAGCGTTGCATTGACGGCCGAAAAGCCTGGCTGGAAAATTACTATGACGCGTTATTGGCTACCAATGAGCGCCCCAATGTTGGGCGCAAGGAGACCTGATGTCGAATGCCAAGGCTGAAATGGCGGCAATGCTGGAGGCTTTTCGCAAGGAGGTGCCGAGCCACTACTCCATCTGTTCGCTGCAAGCTCCCAAGAATGATTGCGTCACATTTCTCCGGAGTGAGAAATATATCGACCACCTGCATGCCTTGGTCAAACAGGGCGTGGAAAACGTGACGGTGATTGTCCCGCCCGACCTGGTTCTTCCCATGGTGCCCGGTATCTCGTATTACCGGACCGAACATGTTGATTTGCTCTTTACCCTGTTCAACAACGAGGCCCGGAAAGGGTACGACCCCAGGCCGTTCGACCGCATCAGCTCGTCGGTGATTCTGGACCAGGGAGCCGTGATTGGCGCGGAAGGGGCCAGCATCGCGAAATACAAGGATGAGCGCGTGCTGTTCCGCCATTACGGCCGCGTTGTGCTGGAGGACAACGTTTATGTCGGTGCCAACGCCGTCATTCAGCGTGGGAGAATCGACGATACCGTTGTTGGCAAGGGTACGATGATCAGTTCTTTGTGTGTCGTCGGCGCCAACACGGTCATTGGGCAAAACTGCACCTTGACGATCCAATCCGGCGTTTCGGGTTCTGCTCGTATTGGAAACCGGGTCTGGCTTGGGATTGGGGCCAAGGTACGCGACTATGTGAGCATCTGTGACGACGCGTTTGTGGGCATGGGCGCTGTCGTCACCAAGGATATTACCGAACCCGGCATCTATGCCGGGAATCCATGCCGCTTCTTGCGATCGCATGGCGACAAGTAATTCGAGTGAGCCAACAATGTACGACTATCGAACCATTTTCCCCCGCATGCCCCGTGAGGTCACGATTGGTGACGTGACCATACGCGATGGTTTCCAGAGTCAAGAAAAGCGGGTCTCGACGGAAGCAAAAATATATTACCTTTCGGAGCTGGTTTTTGCCGGTTGCAAACACATCGAAGTAACCAATCTCGGCAATCCTCACCTGATGCCCCAGTTTGATGACGCCGAGGCGGTCTTGGCTTACGCTCGTAGCGACCTCTTCAAGGATCGTTGCAGGCGTAGAGGGGTGAATTACGACGAGATCTGCTTCACGGCCGTGACCATCCGCGAATCAGCGGTAGATCAGGCTGTTCAGCTTTGTGAAAGAGGCATCGGGCCGGACCGCCTTCTCATGATGATCTCCACCGAAGAAGAACATCACTATGTGAACTCGGGGACGACCATCAAGGAATACTGGAAAGAGGCGGAGCGCAGCATCAAGAAATGCAATGACGCCGGGATGGTCATGTGCGGCACGGTGAGCACGATATGGGGAAGTCCCGTCGGCGGTCCAACGGACATGAAGGATGCGCTGGAATTTACAAAGCACTGGCTTGATATTGGCGCTCATGATATTGAGCACAGCGACCATGACGGAAGCGGCACCGCACCGGAGATATTTCGGTATTTCTCCCAGGTGCTTGATGCGTTTCCCGATACAAAGCTTCACATCGCGCATTTCCACGAAACCAAGCGGATTGGGTCCGCGTCGGTTCTTGCCGCGTTGCAAGCCGGCATTAATCGTTTTGAAGGTTCTTTGGGAGGAATCGCGGGGCAGCCTGCCAACTTCTTTGAGGATCGCCCTGTGCCAGGAACGGGCAAGTACTATCACGTGAGTCCGGGAATTGTCCCGCTGGAAGACATGCTCGTGCAGGTTGACGAGATGGGTATTCGGCATGGCTATGACATCGACAGGATTCTCTGGCTCGGACAGCAGATGGAAAGAACCCTGGGCCGTCGCCTCCGGTCTGACGCCATACGGAATGGGCGCACCCTCAAGGAGGGCGACATGAGCCTGGCTCGCCCAGGACTTCAAGAGCGCAAGCGAAAATTGGGTGAGGCTTAACGACCCATGATGCGCGCGCTTTACGTCGATATCGATCTCATCCACCTGAATCCAACGGCCACTTACTTCCCTCAACTGATTGAAGCCGCCGTACCGAACGTGGCCTTCTACGGCCCCGGGTTTAGTTCACCGGATGTTCTGGCGAAAGGCCTGTCGAGCTGGATCCGTGAAACAGGGCCGTATGAAGTGATTTTCATTGGCCCCAACTCACCTATCCTGGTCAGCGATCTTGATGACGGGGTCATTCATGGCACTCTGGCGTATATGCGCGATTACACCGCCCATGAGCACACCGACTCGCAAATCGTCGCATTTCTCAAAGATCTGTTTGCCGCGTTGCCCGCGCTGGACGTCAAGCATCGCATCGCCACCTCGTTGAACTTCGACTATTACGGAGCGACCAGCGCGCAGGTGCAGCGCCTGAAGGATTGGAATTTGACCCTGATCGGGCCCAATGAGCAGTTTGTGCGGCCCCTTGCCGAGCTTCCTGACTTTGTCACACAGGAAAAACACTACCAACGCAAGAAAGCCGGGTTGTCGGATTGCTGGTTTGACTTTCTCCACGCCCATCCCGAGCGCGTCATTACGGCACTTCATTATGTGGTGCCTTCGGAATTTTCCTATACGCCGATTCATCTAAGGCGACCTGTCGTGGCTGTTCCCGGGGTTGAATATCATTTACGCAAGGAAGCAAATGCGGCGCTTCGCCGAACGGGTATTCGTACGGCTTCCAAATGGTATTTCCATCTGTTCCGCGTGATGAGGCGGTTTGGGGTGCCCGTCTATGGACATCCTTGGGGATTGCATTTGTATAACCAGTGCTTTCAACGCACCTTGAAGACATCGCGCTATGTTTACACCGCGCGCGGTGGTTTCGGTTTGCCTATTCGAAAGTTCTTTGAGATTCCGGCGGCAGGTGCCTTGCTGCTCTGCAGCCCTTGCACAGGCTATCAGGCGCTTGGCTTTGTGGACGGCGTTCATTACCACGCCGTCGAGCCGAATGACCTGCCTGGGGTATTGCAGGAGCTCGCCAGAACTGGCGCAGGGCATGATGTGGCGGTGGCTGGGCGCAAAGTCGCCGCCAATAACCATTCCCTTCAGGCTCGTGCCGGGCAGATCGCGCTCTGCCTGCAAGCCTTGCTGAAGGGCACATATCGAGGATCGCGCTGGCACCAGGGCGAATTCCTTGTCGAGGAAAAGCCGTGTGCGGCGTAGTCGCCGCCTGGGATCCGGCCGGCCTGGCCGAGGCACCGCTGACGGCGGCGTTGGCGGACCTACAACATCGCGGCCCGGATGCGCAGGCAGGCCTCTGGCGTGAGGATCATCGGCTGCATCTCGCGCATGCCCGGCTGAAGATCATCGACACGACGAACGGCGCCAACCAGCCGTTCGTCTCGCCCTGTGGTCGCTGGGCGATCGTATACAACGGCGAAATCTACAATTTCCGTGAACTGCGCGCCGAGATCAGCGACCGCTGGCCGTGGCGTACCCGCAGCGATACAGAGGTGCTGCTCGCCGCCTGGAGTTTATGGGGCAGCGCCTGCCTGGACAAGCTGGTCGGCATGTTTGTGTTTGCGATGCATGACGCGCAGCTGCACAAACTGACTGTGGTGCGAGACCGCTTCGGAATCAAGCCGTTCTACCAGGCCAAGCGGGGATCGCTGCGGGTATTTGCCAGTGAGATACCGCCACTCCTGCGGTTTTTGCCGCGGGTCCAAGCCGACAACTCGACGGTTCTGACTTATTTGCAGCATGGCTTATACGATCATGGTGTGCAAACTTTTTTTGCCGGTATCGAAGCGCTTGAAGCTGGGACGCTGACAGAGATTGATTTGCGCACTGGCGAAGAGCTGCGGCGGCGCTGGTACCGCCTTGCCGATCATGTACCGGATCTTTCCGGCGCGTCGGAACACGAGCTGTTGGAGCAGACAGAGTTCCTGGTTATGCAGGCTGTGCAGTCTCACCTGGTCGCGGACGTGGCCGTCGGGCTCAACGTTTCGGGCGGAGTGGATTCCTCCATGCTGGTTAGGGCCACCTTGTCCGAGTTGGGGCACGCGCACCTGTTCACCCAGGACTACGAAGGTTATAGCGAGCTTCCATGGGTTCGTGAGATCGCGGACGGCGGGAGCCTTCATGTTGCAAATCTCAATCTGGCTCAAATTGATGGCTACCTGCCGTCAACGGTGCGCTCTCAAGCTGAACCATTCGGCGGGGTGACTGTTTGCGGATACAACGCGTTATACGAATTGGCGCGTCAGCAAGATGTGACGGTTTTGCTGGATGGCAACGGTGTTGATGAAGTGTTTTTGGGCTACAAGCGATATCACCAGCTGCATGTGGCGAATGCTGAGGCCGGCGCGGAGCGCGAGCAGGCTGGGCGTGATTTTGAATTTTTCTGGGGTGAGCCCCTTCGGGCGGTTCGAAATGGCGCTTCCATTGACGGCACGGACGGGTTGTGCCCGCAGGCGATCACCGCGACGTTGCGGGCGAACGATACCTATTCCAAGCTTGCGGATTCGGATTTCTCCAGCCCGGTTCGCCAGGCGGCGGCTGACGACTTGCTGAGTGCCAAGATTCCTCGCGGCCTCCGGTTTAATGACCGTGTATCGATGGCGCATTCCCGTGAGCTGCGGGTCCCATTTCTAGATCACCGCCTGGTTGAGTTCGGTTTTGGCATTCCGGAAAAATTTCTGTTCGGCGCCCAAGGGAGCAAGCTCCTGTTTCGAAAATTGCTCGCCCGGCGCGCTCCGGCATCGGTCGCATTTGCCGCCAAGCGGTCCGTGCAATCGCCCCAAAGGGAGTGGCTGGCCGATGGGTGGCGAAGCCTGGTGGAGGGTATTCTGGCGTCAGAGAGTTTCCGTTCCCGAGGCTGGGTGGATGCCGATAGGGCTCGCGATGCTTATCGTGCCTACCTTTCCGGCAGGCAGGAAAATTCCTTCTTCATATGGCAATGGCTCAACCTTGAACTATGGGCGCGTACGTTTCTCGACGGACAGAATGCGCGTTGAATATCAGGTAAACCTGAGGGCATGAACGGCGCAACGCGATTGCGCAATGAAAACCTGCCTCTTGAAGCGATAAAGGTCAATCCATGAAAACTGCTTTTTTATCGGCACTCGGAATGATGGGGCGGCGCCACCTGAAAGGACTGGTCCGCGCGGGTTTTTCCGTGGCAGCCTATGACGTGAACGATAGCCTGGAAGAGATTGTCAGGAAGGAGTTGCTTACGGCAGGACTTTCCGTCGACCACGTGAAATTTCCCAGGGAGATTCCCTCCGGCGATTTTGACGTTGCCGTGTTTGCGGAAACCACGGCGAGCCGCCTGAAGAATTTCCAGCAGTTCTTAAGCCGTGGGAAAGCCGCTCGGCTCCTGGTGGAAAAACCCATGTCGGCCGATCCTGAAGAGGTTCGGGCTTTCCAGGCCGTTGCGGAAAAGCACGGAGTGGCCGGCAGCACACAGGTCAATTTTGTAAGGCGGCATTGGCCGCACCTGCACAGGCTCGCCGAGCGCTGCGCGCTTGAGGAAAAATTCACTGTCACGCTGAACGGCGGCGCGGTGGGCCTGGGCTGCATGGGCATTCATTACCTTGATACCTTCCTCGCGCTATCGGGGGACGAGGTGCCTGAGGTCACCTGGTCCGAACTTTCCAAGACCATGGTCGCTAGTGGGCGCGGGGCCAATTTCACCGATTTCGGCGGGGATTTTGTCTTGAGTAGCCGCAGGGCTCGCCTGCTGGCAAGCCTGGAGGCGGGCAGCAGCGCGAATGTCCTGATGAGCGTTCGTGGCGCGCATTTTCTGGCACAGGTGGACTACACGGACATGCGATGGAAGATCAGCTCCCGCAAGCCGGATAGCATCTTGCCCAATTACCGTTATGGCGCCGACTATATGGTGGTGGAGGAAGGCCCCATCAACATCCCCGCCATGGACGCGATCACCCATGACTGGGCTTTGGGCCTGATTGAACTGCCTGGCCTGGTACAGGCGTTGAAGACGCACGATCTTCTTGACCGGATTCTGCAAGCCGGTGGCGCACGGCCACCGTACCACTACACATGAGGGCGACGGGAATGGGGATTCATTGTCTGGTTATCGGCGTGGGCAAGATGGGCGCTGCTCACCTGCATGCGCTTGCGGCGTTGTCGCCCGATTCGCTCACGGGCTGGGCGCCGGGTTCGCGGCCCCGCGCCGTCGAGCGTGAAGTAGGAGGAGCCCCTGTCCGGCGCGACGAGCTGCAGGCCACCCTCGCTGCGGTGCGCCCCACGCACGTGGTCGTTGCCTCGCCCGTCGAAACCCTGGCGCCTCTCGCCATTGAAGTCATGAAAGCCGGCGTCAAGCATCTTCTGATAGAGAAGCCTGCGGCCATGGACCAGCGTGAATGTGGGCTGCTGCTGTCTTGCGCCGCTGAAACAGGTGCGGAAATCCATGTCGCGTACAACCGCCGGTTTTATGCATCGGTGCAAGGTGCATTGGCGCATATGCGTGCCGCGGGTGAAAGCATTGAAAGCGTGCTGTTTGAATTCAACGAGGCGATGCCGGCGCAAGGGCCCAACGCGCCGCCTGAAGTCAGCGCCCGCTGGCTCCTGGCCAACAGCATGCACGTGATTGATACGGCGTTTCACCCTGTTGGCTTGCCCGATATGCGGCAGAGCCAGTTCCAGCGCGCCGGTGGGCTGTCATGGCACCCTGCGGGAAGCGTTTTCGTAGGTTCCGGGAACACCGTCACGGGGGTGCCGTTTGCTTTTCATGCCAATTGGGGTGCTCCCGGGCGCTGGGGCTTTGAGTGGATGACCCGATCGACCCGCTACGTCTTCCGCCCCATGGAAAAATTGTCGGTGATGCGGCAGGGCCGGTTTGACTTGGAGCCCGTGGCGCTCGATGATGAGATGGACACCCGTTTCAAGCCAGGTGTTTACCACCAGAATCGCGCGTTCCTGGCGGGCGACCGTGGCGCGGGCCTTGTGACCCTGGCCGAGGCTGCAGCCCTTGTACCCCTGGCGCAAAAAATCGCCGGCTATCCGGAATCCTGACGCGATGGAAGCAACAGCCTCCAATTCAACTTGTTTGCCGGCCCGCCTCTTTCCGCAGGGTATGCGGCGGGTGGTTTTTGACCTTGGAGTGGCCTGATGCGCATACTCGGAATCGTGCCCGCCCGCGGTGGTTCCAAGGGAATTCCCCGCAAAAACCTGGCCGACGTGTGCGGCAAGCCCCTGATCGCGTATTCCATCGAGACCGGCCGGCAACTCCTTGCATCCGGTACTTTGGCAAGATGCATTGTCTCGACGGATGACCTCGAAATCGCGGAATGTGCCCGAGCGCTCGGCGCCGACGTGCCTTTCATGCGGCCCGCCGCAGCCGCCACCGACACTGCCAAAGCGATGGCTTATGTATTGCATGCGCTCGAAACACTTGAGCCGCTGGATGGTGCCTATGATGCGGTCATGTTGCTCCAGCCCACCAGCCCCATCCGCAATGCCGCAGTCATTGCCGCTGCCGTGGCGCGCATGGAGGCCAGTAGTTCGGATTCGCTGATCTCCTGCTACCGGGAGGAGTACATCAACGAGCTGGTCATGTACGACCCGCAGGCCGACGGTACGCTGCTTCCCCGCAACCCCCTGCATAACAAAGGCGTGCGGCGGCAGGAGCATGGTCCGGCCATGGTTCGCAATGGCGCACTGTATGTCACCCGGACGCCCTACCTCAAGGCAACCGGCTCGCTGGTTTGTGATCGCCCGGTTTTGCTCGAGATGAGCAAGCTCGACTCCATCGACGTCGATGCGCCGGACGACCTCATTTTGCTGCGGGCGGTCATGTGCAAGTAGGCCTGCTCGAACCCGACCGGTTTGATCCCTCTGCCATAGCCCGATTGCAGGCGATGGGGCATACGGTCGTTGCTTTCAACGGTGGTGACCTGCGGCAATTCCTCAAGCCCGTGCAGGTGCTCTTTGTGCGGCTCGCTCACCAGATCGATGCCGCATTCCTGGCGCAGGCGCCCGCCTTGCGCTACCTGTGCAGTCCGACCACGGGCCATGTCCATATGGATGAGCAGGAGCTGGCCGCGCGCGGGATCCGGATTGTCAGTTTGAGGGGTGAGCAGTCATTTCTGGAGACCATTCGCGCCACACCGGAACATACTTTCGGCTTGATCCTGGCACTGCTGCGCCGCTACCGTGGTGCCTTCTCCCATGTGGACGCCGGCGGCTGGGACCGTGACCTGTTCCGCGGGGAAGAACTGTATGGACAGAAAGTCGGGATCGTCGGCCTGGGGCGTGTCGGCTTTCGCGTTGCCAGCTACTGCGAGGCTTTCGGCGCGCAGATCAGCTATGTCGACACAAAAGAGGTCAAAGCCGGCCAGGGCTGGCTGCGTTTGCCTGGCGTGCGGCAGTTGATTGAAGCGAGCCGGATTGTGATTCTGTGCGCCTCCTATACCAATGGGGCGGCCCCGATACTGGGCAAGGCGGAGATGGCGGCGATGCGCGGGCGCTACCTGGTCAATACCGCGCGCGGCGAATTGGTGGATGAAGAAGCCTTGCTGGAAGCCATTGAGGCCGATGCATTAGAAGGGGTCGCCACCGATGTGCTGAGCCATGAGACTGGCGCGCACATGCTTTCGCGCTGGAACGCCGCGGCCGCCAAGCGCAATGTGATTGTGACTCCCCACATAGGCGGCGCCACCTTTACGGCAATGGCCAGAACAGAGAATTTCATCGTGGACAAGCTTGCGCACATTCTGGAAGGTACGGAGAAATAACATGAAGCTGGCTGAATACGAGTCTCTTGGGCGCACTTTCATCATTGCCGAGATCGCCCAGGCGCACGATGGGAGCCTGGGTATCCTGCATTCCATGGTGGATGCCGCCGCAAGCGCCGGTGTGGATGCCGTCAAGTTTCAGGTGCATATCGCCGAGGCGGAAAGCAGTGCGCTCGAGCCATTTCGCGTGCGTTTCTCCCCGGTAGATGCCACGCGCTTCGATTACTGGAAGCGCATGGAGCTGTCGCCGGAGCAGTGGGCCGATCTGAAGCGCCGCTGCGAAGCCGCTGGCGTAGAGTTTTTGGCCACCCCGTTTTCCAATGCCGCCGTCGACCTGCTTGAAAGCATTGGAGTGCGGCGTTACAAGGTCGGCTCAGGGGACCTTGCCAACCCTGTGCTCCTGGAGCGGCTGGCACGCACAGGCAAAGAGGTCATTTTGTCGACCGGCCTGGGTGCGCTGGAAGAGGTGGATGCGGCGGTGGCCTTTTTGCGCGAACGCAATGTGCCGGTTGCCGTGCTGCAGTGCACCACAAAGTACCCCACCGCAGCGGTCGATATTGGACTGTCGTGGCTTGCCCGCTTGCGTGAACGCTATGCCTGCCCGGTCGGCCTGTCGGATCATTCGGGAACCCTCTATGCCCCGCTGGGCGCGGCCGCGCTTGGCGCCGTCGTGCTGGAGGCCCACGTCACGTTCGACAGGCGTATGTTCGGGCCGGATGCCAAGGCATCGCTGACCATTGACGAATTCGCGGAACTGGTCAAAGGCACGCGCTTTCTGGAGGCGGCGCGCGGCAACGGCCCCGACAAGGTGATCGACCAAAGCAAGGGCGAATTGCGCCGCATGTTCGGAAAAGCCCTGGCGGTCAATCGCGATATGCAAGCCGGGGACGTGCTTCGCTTTGAGGATCTCGAAGGCAAAAAGCCGATGGATGGGGGATTGCCGGTCGCTAAAATGGCCGAAGTCATTGGCCGCAAGCTTGGCAAGGCCAAAAAGCGCTGGGATTTCCTCACGCCCGACGACCTGGCTTAGACCTTGTTAGGGCGATGGTGGCGCTCCTTTATCGCCGTGATCGGCTGCCTGAAGGCTGAACTCCCCTTTTGCCGCGGATTTACAAACAACGAGATACCCGATGAAGAAAATATGCGTGGTGGTGGCGAGCCGGGCCAATTATGGCCGGGTCAAATACCTCATGAAAGCCATACAGGCTCACCCGGAGCTGGAGCTGCAGCTTGTCGTGGGTGCCTCGACGCTTCTGGAACGCTTCGGCAAAGCGATTAACGTTATCAAAAAAGACGGCTTTACGCCGGTCCGGTCGATTCACTATGTCATCGAAGGCGAAACGCTTGTCACCCAGGCCAAATCGACCGGGTTGGGCATTGTGGAGCTCTCCACCGCTTTTGAAGATCTCGCGCCGGACATGGTCGTGACCGTGGCGGACCGGTTTGAAACGATGGCGACGGCGATTGCCGCCACTTACCTGAATATTCCGCTGGTTCACCTGCAAGGCGGCGAGGTCAGCGGAAATATCGATGACCGTGTTCGCCACGCGATCACCAAGCTGGCCGATATCCACTTCGTGTCTTCCGAAGATTCGAAGAACCGTGTCATTGAGATGGGCGAGGATCCGCGTTACGTCTACAACTACGGATGTCCCGCCATGGATGTGCTTGTCCATGAAGACCTCTCGATCAGCAATGAGGGCATGGTGCGGTATCTCGGGGTGGGCAAACCCACCGACTGGTCCAAGCCCTATGTGCTGATGGTGCAACATCCGGTCACGACCAGCTACGGCCATGGCTTTGGGCAGGTCAGCGAGACCCTCCACGCCTTGAAAGAAATCAAAGGAATCCAGAAGGTTGTCATGTGGCCCAATGTCGACGCCGGGAGCGATGATGTCTCCAAGGGCATTCGCCATTTCCGCGAGCTCAACATGCAGGAACCGATTTACTACTACAAGAATTTCTCTCCGGAGGACTATGCCAAGGTGCTCAACAACGCCGTTTGCTGCGTGGGGAATTCTTCGTCCTTTATCCGGGAGTGTTCGTTTCTAGGGGTCCCGTCGGTGATCGTCGGCGATCGCCAGCAGGGGCGGGAACATGGCGACAATGCCGTGTTCGCCACCTATGACGCCAAGGATATCGAGGAGAAACTGCGGCATCAAATTGCGCATGGACGCTACCCGGTTGACCCTCGTTACGGAAAAGGCGACGCGGGCGAGCGTATCGCGCAGGAGCTGGCCGCGCTTGACTACAGGCACAGTGCGTGAACGGGCACGGCTTGGGGAGCGCTGAACATGGCGGACCGGCCATGAAAATTGCGTTTATAGGAAATCAGGGCGGCAAGCCGGTTCTTGATTTTTATGCAGCCATGGCGGGCGCGCTTGGCGATCCGGGTATGGGTGCTGAATGCTTGTTCGCGCCCTGGCTCAATTCAGAGCGAAACCTTCTGGTTGCTGAAGGATGGCCTGAGGCGTCCGTATTCACCTTCGAAGACTGGGTGCATCGTGGGCCTAGGCCCGTTAGCGAGGTGGACCGGCTGCGCGACGAGTATCGTGAGGTCAATTGGTCCGCCGTGCTTGCCAGCGAGCGGGTGTTTACCGACTATTCCCTGCTCCTGGGCGGCGCGGGGCAGCGTACTGAGCCGCACGACTATGTCATGCGGCTCCTGGTCAATATGGTGACCTTCTTTGAGCACCTGTTCAAGGTACAGGGTGTGCGGGCGGTGGTGTGCCAGACGGCCGACACGCTGTTTTCACATGTGGTGTTCAAGGTGGCGCAGCATCTCGGCGTCAAAGTGTTTGCCATCACGCCGGCCTGGCTCCTGGAGCGCGGGGCGGAAGGCGGCTACTTCTCGAACAATGAGTTCATGGAATCCGAAAGAATGATTGCGGAATATCACCGGACCATGGACCGGAATCTCTCGGAGGCCGAGGTCTCGCGAGTCAGCGCTTTCGCCGAGTCCGTGAAAGCCTTTCAGAACAAGACTCCCTTTACCCAGAAGAACAGGGAGCGCAATGCCGGCTTCAGCGCGCTGTCCCCCAATATGCGCGGCCTGCTGTCCTATCTCGCGAAGAACGCGCGGCGAGACCCGGAAGTGGAATACATCAAAATTGCACCGGTGCAAAAGGCCAAGGCAAACCTGCTCCGCGTCTGGAGGAAGTTTTTCGGCCGCAGTATGTTCGGGCCGCGTGATGCGCAGGGCATACCCGCCCGGAGTGTTTTCTTCGCGTTCCAGTACCAGCCGGAGCAGTCGACACTCAGCCAGGGCATCTTTTATGCCAATCAGATCGCCTTGGTCGAGAACATCTCCAAGTCCCTTCCCCTGGGCTATACGCTCATCGTGAAAGAGCATCCCTGGGGCCGCGGTGCGCGGCCCGTCTGGCAATACCGCCACTTGGCGGATCTCTATAACGTGCGTTTTTTCGACGCCCCCTCGAAAGAGATCATCAGCCGCGTCGAGGCGGTCATCGCCATCAGTGGCACTGTCGGCTTCGAAGGCGTCGCGCTTGACAAACCAACGGTCATTCTCGGGCGATCGTTCTTTACCCATTGCGGCCTGTTTTATCGTGTGGGTTCTGTGCAGGAGCTGCCTGCGGTTTTGCGGAAAGTCCTCGTGGACCGTGACTTCGATAAAATTCCGGATCGCCAGGGCCATCTGAACCGCTTCCTGCTGTCCTACCTCAACTCGCTGGTGCCCCACTTTCCGATGGTTGAAAATGGCAGGCACTACGGAGCCGCTCTGGCCACCGAGCTCGGTCTCTCCCTCAAAAAAATGAACTCCACAGACTAGGATAGGAAAAGCCGATGAAAGCAGTCATTCTTGCGGGCGGATTGGGGACGCGCCTCAGCGAAGAAACCGTTCTGAAGCCCAAGCCCATGGTTGAGATCGGTGGGATGCCCATCCTCTGGCACATCATGAAGACCTACTCCACCTACGGCGTCAATGATTTCGTCGTCTGCCTGGGCTACAAGGGCTACCTGATCAAAGAGTATTTTGCGAACTACTTCCTGCATATGTCGGACGTCACCTTCGACATGGCCAACAACAAGATGGAAGTCCACCAGGCCAGCGCCGAACCCTGGAAGGTGACGCTGGTGGATACCGGGCAGGACACCATGACGGGCGGGCGGATGAAGCGAGTTGCCGCCTACCTGGGAGATGAGGATTTCTGCTTCACCTATGGCGATGGTGTCGCCGATGTGGACATCGGCAAACTCATACGCTTCCACAAGTCCCAGGGCACGCTGGCGACGGTGACGTCCGTGCAGCCGCCTGGCCGCTTCGGAGCGCTGGATATCGAGAACGGGAAGATCACCGGCTTCCAGGAAAAACCGCAAGGCGACGGGGCGTCCATCAATGGCGGCTATTTTGTGTTGTCCCCCAAGGTGCTTAATTACATCGCCGACGGCACAACGACCTGGGAACGGGAGCCGCTGGAACGGCTCGCCCGGGAGGGCCAGCTGTCCGCATACAAGCACGAAGGGTTTTGGCAGCCCATGGACACCTTGCGTGACAAGACGCTTCTTGAGGAGCTCTGGAGCACCGGCAAGGCGCCATGGAAAGTCTGGAAATAGGCACCCTGGGTTAAGGGACTCGCCATGACCATTCTGATCGACCCGAGTGCCCGGGTATCGCATCTTGCGGATATCGAAGATTCTGTTCGCGGGACGGTGATCAGCGTAGGTGCGAATTCAGTCCTGGACAGTTTTGTCAAGATCAAGCCCGCTGGAGGCACAGGCAACGTAGCCATTGGGCGTAATTCGGTTATCAACTCAGGATGTGTCCTTTACAGTGGCAACGGCGTGAGCATCGGGGACTTCGTGGCGATCGCCGCCAATTGTGTATTTGCCCCTGTTAATCACGAATTTGGCAAGCGTGAGGTCCTCATTCGTGATCAGGGTTTTCGCGAGAGCAAGGGTGGGATCATTGTTGAGGATGATGTGTGGATTGGCGCGGGATGCGTATTGCTGGACGGTGCCATTCTGCGCAAGGGATGCGTCATCGGCGCCATGAGCCTGGTGCGCGGCGAGGTGGCCGCATATAGCATCCAGGCGGGCAATCCCCTGAAACTCATGGGATGGCGGAAGTGAAGTTCACGGTCCTTGGGGGTGGGGGCTTTGTCGGAACTCACCTAGTGAGGCACTTGCGTAGCAAGGGTCATGTCGTCACGGTGCCGGCCAGAAGCCTGGACGGCATCTTTGATGCTGACCTGGGCCATGTTATTTATGCCATAGGCCTGACGGGAGACTTTCGCAAGCGGCCTTTCGATACCGTTGAGGCCCACGTCAGCCTGCTGGCTAAAGTGCTGCAAAAGTGCCGCTTTGCTTCCTGGCTTTACCTCTCCAGCACCCGGGTGTACTCCGGCCTCGATCGCGACAAACCGGCCCACGAAAACTCCACGATCGCAGTGGCGCCCGGTTCGGACAGCCTCTACAACTTGAGCAAGCTTATGGGGGAGTCTCTATGCCTTGCTTGCCCCAATCCCGCCATACGTGTGGCGCGGCTATCCAATGTCTATGGCGCCGGCATGAGTACGGACACCTTTTTGGGCTCCGTGATGGACGATTTGCGCCGTAATTCCTATGTCACCGTGAACGAATCGCCGGATTCGGGCAAAGACTATATTGCAATGGATGAGGTCGCCCCGCTGCTCGAGGCAATCAGCCTTCGCGGCTCGGAGCGTCTTTATAATGTCGCCAGCGGACACATGGTCACCCATGGAGAGCTGTTCGGGAAGCTCCGCGAGTTGACGGGGCTCTCCGTGGATTATTCGGATCGTGGTTTGACGCGAACCTTCCCTGCGGTGGATATTTCCCGGGCTCGAGCGGAGTTCGGATTTCGACCCAATAACTTACTCGACACTCTCGGCGGATTTCTCGCATCCTGCGGTATCTGCCACAACGCTGGAGATGATTTGTGAGCATCAAGAAGTCTGTGGACCCCATTGCCGAGTTTGAGGCGATGAGGCTCTCGAATATCGACTCCTATGCGCAGGACAAGGAATGGCATCGTCTCTCCAAGGAGTTCCATACGAAGTCTTTCCTCCAGTACTACATGTACAACTTCTCGATCCTGGGCCGTCCGATCATTCAGATGCCCATGGACATCATCGCGACGCAGGAGTTGATCTGGAAAGTGAAGCCGGACCTCATCATCGAGACCGGAATCGCCCATGGCGGCTCACTCGTCATGAGCGCCTCCATGCTCGCGCAGATTGATTACTGTGAGGCCGTTGAGGCCGGTACGACGCTTGACCCCAGAGCATCGCGGCGCCGAGTGTTAGGCATAGATATCGACATACGCGCTCACAATCGCGCCCTGATCGAAGCCCATCCGATGGCCCATCTCATTGAGATGATCGAAGGCCCCTCCACGGCCGCCGAAATTGTCGCGCAAGTGCGTGAGTTCGCCAAAGGTTACAAAAGGATCATGATTTGCATGGATTCCAACCATACACATGATCACGTGCTGGCGGAGCTTGAAGCCTATGCTCCCTTGACGAGCGTTGGAAGTTATTGCTGTGTTTTTGACACCGTGGTTGAAGATCTCCCCCCCGAGATCAGCGCGGGCAAGCCCTGGGCCAAAGGCAACAGTCCCAAGACCGCTGTCTGGGAATACATGCGCCGCCTGAAAGACGGCAGCAGCAAAGACCTGAACGGCCAGCCGATGACCTTCGTCGTCGACAAACAGGTTGAAAACAAGTTGATCATGACCAATGCGCCCGATGGCTATTTGCAGCGCATCGCTTGATGCGATTTCTTGGGCATGTATTTGATGAGCTGCCCATTCCGGGACATTGAACGCATTGGGCCCATGCATGGATAACGTGCCGTCATCACAAGACCCCGGGGGTACACCGAAAGTCCCTCGGGTGAGCATTGGCATGCCGGTTTATAACGGGGCCGCGTTCATTCGCGCGGCGTTGCGAACCCTTCTGAGCCAGACCGAGGCGGATTTCGAGCTGATTGTTTCCGACAACGGTTCGTCTGACGGGTCTACGGAAATTCTGCTGGCAACGGCGGCGAGTGACAGCCGGGTGCGCTACTTTCGCCATGACAAGAGCGTGCGCGCTTACGACAATTTTCACTATGTGCTTGCCCAGGCGAGGGGCGAGTATTTCATGTGGGCGGCCTGCGACGACAACTGGGATCCCGATTTCATCGAAAAGCTGGCGCGGGCATTGGAGCAGCAACCGGAGGCCATCATGGCCTTCGGGGACGTCAACACAGTCACCCCGACAGACAAGGTGGGGGCCATCGTTCCCTTTGACTTCCAAACCGCCGGCCTCGAACCCGCCGCGAGGCTGCGCAAGCTGGCTCCCTTGCAGTGCTATTACTTTTACGGCTTGTGGCGGACGCAGGCCATCAAGCGGGCGCCTTATTCTTACTGCGCCTGGTGGCCGGACCTGCCCCTGATGCTGGCCGCATCCATGTTGGGGCCCTTCATCCATGTCCCGGGGGTGCGGTTTTACTATTACGAAGTTCCGAAAAGCAATCTCAGGCGCGTTAAGGAACAGGACTACGTCGACCGGTTCAACCTTCTGTTGGGCGTCGGGGGGCTGATTGCCGCCGTGTATCGGGCATGCGCGGCCGTCGGCGGGCCTTTTATGGGGGTCTATGCCGCGGCGCTTGTTGTCTGGAAGCAGATACGGACGGTTCCTGGATACCTCCGCCGCCGACTGGTCGGCCGAACTTGACTGCTTCCACCTGTCGGCTTGTCTGGTTTCCCACCGGAGCGCCCGACGTTTCTTCAGGCGTCAATAGCTTATAGAACCTCTCGACGGGCTAGGGGCTGCGTCAAGAAGGTGGAGACAATTGGGGAAAAGCTATGCCGCGCCGCAACCCGCGCGCTTGTGCAAATTCCGAAGCTAGAGGATCAGGATGAAAACCGTCAACCATGCAACGCCGATCGTGCTGAGCAATCCATGGCGTGACCGCACAGCATGGGTGCTGTTTGCGCTGGCGTTTCTCGGCACTTGTGCCGTCGCCTGGATGGTGCAACTGGTGCTGCTGCCTTATTTCTTGCCGCAGCTGCACGCCGGTCACGGCATGCTTGTGGGTGGCGATTCGGCGGGCATGAACCTCACGGCGGTCGATCTGGCTGCACGCATTCAAAAAGAGGGTTGGTCTGCCTGGGAGCTTCGCCCCGCAGGCAACGCGCCGACCGGTATCGCTGCCGCTTTGTATGTCTTCGTGACGCCCGAGCCTTATATGCTCGTCCCCCTGAATGCCCTGGTGCACGCGGCCGGAGGCATGACCATTTACCTCATTGCTTATCTTATTTCGGCAAACAGGCGGGCCTCGGTGCTTGCAGCCCTGCCGTTCCTGCTATTTCCATCTGCGGCAAGCTGGTACGCCCAGATTCACAAGGACGGTATTTTTGCCCTGGGTATGCTGTTATGCGCGTTGGGCTGGATGCAGGTCTTCCGCCGGGACTTCTGGGCGGCGCCCCTGCCTCGTCTTGCGGCACTGTTCGTGCCTATTGCCCTGGGGCTGTTCCTGGTATGGCTGGTGCGGCCGCACATCATGATCATGATGCAGGCAGTGAGCCTGGTGACCACGTTGTTTGGCGTGAGTCTGGTGGTGTGGTGGTGGTGCGGCCGCTTCCTCGGTGGCGCGCGCTCGCTGATGGCCGTTTTTGTGCTGGTCATGATTCCTGTGTTGGTGGTGCTCGTCAAACCCTCGGATTACCGGGTCGAGAGCTGGAAGGGCGACGTGGTCGCGCGTGAAACCGTCATGCCCTATATGCCGGGGCATTGCGTTCTGGAGCGGGGGATGAATGCGAGCGCAGACAAACTCTCCAGCACTGTCGCCGCCATGCGCGACTTCTATATTTCCGGCAATAGCTACAAAAACGCGAAGAGCAATATGGACACCGATTTTGTGCCCGGCACGGTCTGTAACCTCGTCGGATATTTGCCGCGCGCCTTGCAAATCGGGTTTCTGGCGCCGTTTCCTGCCCAGTGGATGGCGGACGGCAGCATTGCCGCCAGCACTATGATGCGGCGGGTCATCAGCATTGAAACCCTGGCGGTCTACGCGGGGCTGCTTTTGCTTCCCTTCGCCTTGTGGGCCTATCGCCGCAAGCCGGAATTCTGGTTCGTGTTGGGTTTCCTGACGCTGCTGAACCTGATTCACGTCTACCTGGTCCCCAATTTTGGTACTTTGCACCGAATGCGCTACGGTTTTCTGACTGCGGTGGTGGGCTTGGCCATCTCCGGCGCGGTGGACCGGATTCTGGCGCGTAGGGCCGCCCGGCTGGGATAACGGCCGTGCAGACCCCCGCGGCGGCTACAATCCTGGCTCGCCATCGCTACGGCGCCACTCTTCAATCCTGCCCGTTTGGCGCCTGCCGCCGGACTTTTCAATGCCAAGTCTTGAGCGTTTTGCCGATCCCTGTTTCGTTGAGGCTGCCGGAGTGCACGGGCTGTGCGCTTCCTGCATTCAGCGCGGCCCCACAACTTGCTAGGCAGGCCGATTGATGATTGATGTCCTGGCCTTTCGCCGCCTGTTCTCCGACATCTGGTCGGTGGTTGGCACCCGGTATGCCCTGTACCTGTGCCTGCTGGCGCTGACGGGCCTGCTGGAGGGGGTGACGCTTGCGAGCGTGGTGCCGCTGCTTGCCGCCATCGGCATCGGAGAAGGCGGGAGCGGTGTCGGTGGCGTGGTAAGCCGGACGGTGCTGGGCGTGCTGGGCTGGCTGGGATTGGGCGTGTCCGTGCCCGCGATTGCCGCTTTGATACTTGCGTGCCTTTGCTTCAGCACGGTGGTGTTCCTGGCGCAGGCTTACATGGGAATTTCCCTGCAAACCAGCTATGTGAGCCGGTGGCAAAAGCGCCTGCTCAACGGCATCTTCCGGGCAAAGTGGGGCCTGTTTCTCAAGACGCGGAATGGCGACTTGATCAATTCGGTGGTTACCGAAACACAGAGGCTGGGCGGCGCCTTTTACCAGGCCGGCCTGCTGCTGACGGGCCTGTTGCACAGTGCCATATACATGGTCCTGGCCGCCATGCTGTCGGGCTTGACGACCCTGGGTGTGATCGCCGGGGGTGCCTTTCTATTCCTGATTACGCGGCCCTTGATCCAGCGCGCTTACCGTATTGGAGCCGGCATCAGCCATGAGAATGCGGAGCTGCAGGTCAAGACCGGCGAGTTTGTCGGCAGCGCCAAACTGCTCAAGGCAACCGCCACTGAAAACGAGGCGCTGCGCGTGCTGGGCGGAATCATCCAGCGCTTGCGCAAGCACACGCTGGCGAACGGCTTCGACGCGCAGATCGTCAAAGGCATTTTCGATTTTGGCGCGGCCGCGATGGTCGCCAGTATTCTGGTCATCAGCCGCAGTGTCCTCAATATCGATGCTGCCGTGATATTGGTCATCCTGGCGATTTTTGTCAGGTTGATCCCCAAGCTGACGGGCTTGCAGCAAAGCCTGCAATCGCTCACCAGCAGCCTGCCGGCAGTGGCCAATCTGAACGAGATAGCCGACGTTATTGAATCGGAGGCTGAAATCTCCAGCGAGGGGCCTTTGCCGGACACCCTGGCCAGCGGGCCATTGTCCCTGTCGCTGCAGAACATTGCCGTGAGCCATGGCGACATGCAGGTCATATCGAACCTGTCGCTGACAGTGCCCGCGGGAGCGTGCATCGCACTGGTGGGGCGTTCCGGAGCGGGCAAGTCGACACTTGTCGACGCAATGCTCGGCCTGGTTCCCGTATCGACCGGATCAATTCATGTCAGCGGGGTGGACCTTCATCAGCTGCCTTTGCATGGGTTGCGCCGGCGCATCGGTTACATGGGGCAGGAAACCATGCTGTACAACAGCACCATTCGCGGCAACATCCTGTGGAGCCAGCCGCATCATTCCGACGAGGCCGTCATGGCAGCGGCTTCTTTGGCCGCGGCGGACGGTTTTATTTCCCGGCTGCCGCAGGGGCTTGACACCATGGTCGGCGACCGGGGGGGGCGGCTGTCCGGTGGGGAGCGGCAACGCCTGGGATTGGCCAGGGCTGTGCTCGGAAATCCCGGTTTGCTGGTGCTTGACGAGGCCGCGAGTGCGCTGGACGCCGAAACCGATGCGGCTGTCACCCGGGCACTAGAATTGCTCAAAGGCAAGGTGACCATGATCGTGATCTCCCACCGCCTGTCCTCGGTGCGCATGGCTGATTACATCTATGTGCTGGACAAGGGGGTAATCGTCGAGTCGGGTACATGGGCCGATCTTGAGGGCAGCAATGGGCAATTCAGCCGTTTGCTGTAAGTGCTAGGCACTGAAGGTCCCGAAGGTTCCTGCCGCTGACCGGAGTGTCCTTTAACTGGTAAGTCCGGCTCCGCAAGCAGGCTGTTGATCGTTCTCAATTGAAAATACTGCACATCATTACTTCTCTGGACCAAGGCGGCGCTGAAGCGGTGCTGTGCCGTCTGGTCGCCGACAGGAAAGAGGGGGTGGAGTATTCGGTCATTTCGCTCAAAGGCGAGGGCTTTTACGGGAACACGCTCAGGGCCAATGGCGTGGAGCCCTATTCCTTCGGATTCAAGCGGTTTTTCCAGCTGGCGAGCTTTTTTGAATTCGTTCGCCTGGTTCGCCTCATTGCCCGCCTGTCGCCTGACGTGGTGCAGACCTGGCTCTACCATGCCGACCTGATTGGGGGGCTCGCGGCCAGGCTGGCAGGCTGCCGGCGCGTTGTCTGGGGCATACGAACCTCCAGCCTGAGCCCCGCCTTGAACAGCCGTTTCACCCTGATGATCGCCTGGCTCTGCGCCCGGCTCTCGGGCATCCTTCCCATGGCGATTGCCACCTGCTCGGTGGAGGCGGCGAAAGAGCATAAAAGAATGGGTTACGCCCCGGCCAAATTCCACGTGATCCCGAATGGATTTGATTTGGGGGCCTATGCGCCGGATATCGCGAAGCGGCAGGAACTCCGGGAGGAATGGGGTGTTGCGCGGGACGAATTATTGTTTGGTTGCGTCGCTCGCTGGGACCCCTACAAAGATCACCCGAATTTGCTGCAGGCGCTTTCGGAGGTGGCAGCCAGGGGCCGACCGGTTCGTTGCGTGTTCGTGGGTGGTGGTTTGACTGCTAAGAATCCGGTCTTGACCGGTTTGCTGTCTAAGTACAATCTGAATGGTTCCGTCGTCCTGGCCGGCTCCCGTGGCGATATACCGGCTGTGATGAATGCCCTGGATTTTCATATCTTGCCGAGCGCAAGCGAGGCTTTTCCAAACGTGGTTGCCGAGGCGATGGCATGTGGAACCCCTTGTGTGGTGACGGATGTCGGGGATGCCGCGGTCATTGTGGGCGATACCGGGTGGGTTGTTCCGCCGAAAACCCCTGTTTTACTGGCGGCCGCCATCGAAGAGGCCAGGAATGGCTTTGGGGGTGAAAATGACGCAAAACGCCGTATCCAAGCCCGCCAGCGGATCAAGGACAACTTCAGCCTTGAAAAAATGACCCGGGCTTATCGCCAGCTCTGGGAATCGATGGCGCTCAAATGAGTTTAAAGGCAAGCAATCAGGTGCATCTGCTTCTCGAAAAATTGACGCGGTCTAGGGCCGGTTTATTGCGCCGTGCCCGCAGGAGTGCCTGGGTATGAAGACCTTTGGCGGTGTTTTCAACGGGCGCAGGGTGCTGTTGACCGGCCATACCGGCTTTAAAGGCAGCTGGCTGGCTCTATGGCTTCAGCAACTGGGCGCCGAGGTGGTGGGTTTGGCACTGCCGCCGAATACGCAACCCAGCCACTGGGACTTGTTGAAGCTGGGTATTGAAGAGCACCGATTCGATATACGCGACTATGACGCGGTGCAGAAGTTGGTGGCCAAGGTCCAGCCCGAAATGGTGTTTCATCTGGCCGCGCAGCCGCTGGTGCGCCGTTCTTATGTCGATCCCTTGGGCACCTGGGCAACGAATGTCCAGGGCACCGCCCATGTGCTGGAGGCGTGCCGCCATACGGCAAGCGTCAAGGCGATCGTCGCGGTGACCACCGACAAGTGTTATGAGAACAAGGAGTGGCTCTGGGGCTACCGGGAAAACGACCCTCTTGGCGGCCATGATCCTTATTCCGCGTCCAAGGCGGGCGCCGAACTCGTGGCGGCCAGCTATCGCAAATCCTATTTCAGCGCGCCGGGCTCTCCCTGGCTTGCGACTGCCCGTGCGGGCAATGTGATCGGAGGAGGGGACTGGTCGGAAGATCGTTTGATCCCGGACCTGGTGCGCGCGAGCGCGCGCGGTGAATCGGTCGAAATCCGCTCGCCCCATGCCACACGTCCGTGGCAGCATGTTCTGGAGTCGCTGTCGGGTTATCTGCTCCTGGGTCAACGATTGCTTGAGCGCCGGCCTGGCTTCGCCGAAGCCTGGAATTTCGGGCCCGATGAATCGGGCAACCAGACAGTTTCGGCCGTTCTCTCCCGGCTCACCCAAAGCTGGGGTGAACTGCGCTGGCATCTCACGGAGGCTGTCCAGCCGCACGAAGCCGGGCTGCTTCAGCTGGACAGCACGAAAGCGCGCACCCTGCTGCCGTGGACACCGGTCTGGGGCCTGGACGAGGGCCTCAGGCAAACAGCCCACTGGTACCGCGCCTACCAGGAGAAAGGCGAAGTGACCAGTCGGCAGCAACTGGCCGCTTATATCTCGGCGGCGACAGCAAAAAATATCGGCTGGACGGAGACGGTGTGAAACTGCTGCCAACCGCCATTGCCGGTGTTTTTGTCGTTGAAACGAAGGCTTTCCAGGACAGCCGGGGCGCTTTTGCCCGGTTGTTTTGTGAGAGCGAGCTGGCGCAGGCCGTCGCCGGACGCCGGATAGAACAGATCAACCATTCGCGCACGGCGGCTGTTGGCGCAATACGGGGCCTGCATTTCCAGCAGGCGCCCCATGCGGAAATGAAAATGGTCCGCTGCCTGAGAGGCCGGGTCTGGGATGTCGCGCTGGATCTTCGAAAAGGCTCGCCAACCTTTCTGCAATGGCATGCCCAGGAATTGTCTGCCGCCAATGCGTTGATGCTTGTCATTCCCGAAGGTTGCGCGCATGGGTTTCAGGTGCTGGAGCCGGATTCGGAGTTGCTCTACCTGCATACCGCGAGTTATGCGCCCTCGGCGGAAGGTGGTGTGCGCTTCGACGACCCCGCGCTCAATGTGCCGTGGCCCTTGCCCGTGACTGACGTGTCAGAGCGCGATAGAAAACATCCACTCATCCATAAAGATTTTCAAGGTATTGCCGTATGAATTGCCGCCATTGCAGCGCTCCGCTCGAGCATGTGTTTCTGGATCTCGGTTTTGCGCCGCCTTCCAATGCCTATTTGAACGCGACGGACCTCCAGGCCCCTGAACAGTACTTCCCGCTGAAACTGTTTGTCTGCAACAAATGTTGGTTGGTGCAAACCGAAGACTATTCGCGTTCGGACGAACTTTTCACGGAGGACTACGCCTATTTCTCTTCCGTGTCGAGCACATGGCTCGCGCATGCCCGCTCATACGTTGAGATGATCACGGCGCGGCTCGGCCTTGGCCCCAGCAGTTTTGTCATCGAGGTCGCGTCGAATGACGGCTACCTCCTCAAGAATTTCGTCGCCAATGGCGTGCCCTGCCTTGGCGTTGAACCGACGGACAGCACCGCGGCGGCGGCCGAGGCGATTGGCGTTCCCGTAGCCCGCGAGTTTTTCGGCCAGGATTTCGCGGGCAAACTCGTGAAATCGGGCAAGCAAGCCGATTTGATCATCGGAAACAATGTTTATGCCCATGTGCCCGACATCAACGACTTCACCGCGGGCATGAAAACGGCGCTGAAACCGGGCGGGACCATCACACTGGAGTTTCCGCACCTGATGAGCCTGATGCGGTTGAACCAGTTCGACACGGTTTATCACGAGCACTACTCTTACCTGTCCCTGCAGTCGGTCAAGGCCGTGTTCACAAAGGCCGGGTTGAGGGTTTGCGATGTTGAGCAGATTCCGACTCACGGGGGCAGCCTGCGCGTCTATGGCTGCCATGCCGACGACCGCCGCGCCGACGGCGCCGCGGTGGCGCGCGTACTCGCGGAGGAGATATCCAGCGGCCTGCAGGATCTCGCGGTGTACCAGCGCTTTCAGCGCGAGGCGGACAAGGTGAAGAACAACCTGCTGGCATTTCTGATCGAAGCCAGCAAGGCTGGCAAGACGGTGGCGGCATACGGCGCCGCTGCCAAAGGCAACACGTTGATGAACTATGCGGGCGTCAAGCCCGACCTGGTGTCGTTCGTTTGCGACGCCGCCGCATCCAAGCAGGGCAAGTTCATGCCGGGCAGCCATATCCCGATTCTGGCGCCCAAAGAATTGCGGGAGCGCCGGCCGGACTACGTGGTAATCCTGCCTTGGAACATTGCCGATGAAGTGGTCAAGTCCAACGAGTTCGTTCGGGAGTGGGGCGGCCAGTTCGTGGTCGCGGTGCCGGCATTGCGGATATTTTGATGAAAGTTCTTGTTACCGGCGGAAGCGGATTTATCGGGCAGTACTGCCTGGCGCAACTGCATGCCAAGGGCTACGAAGTCCATGCCGTCTCGTCGGTGCCTCGTCCCAGCACTTCCGCAGTGCAGTGGCATCACGCCAGCCTTCTCGATTCCACCCAGACGAAGGCGCTTGTACGCGGGATCAAACCCTCCCACTTGCTCCACCTCGCCTGGTATACCAAGCATGGCCGGTACTGGACCGCGCCGGAGAATTTGAGTTGGGTGCAGGGAAGTCTGGCTTTGGTCAGGGACTTCACGGAAGCCGGTGGACAACGCCTGGTGACGGCGGGTACGTGTGCCGAATACGATTGGAGCCAGGGCGGTGTGTGTGTGGAGGGTGTCACGCCGTTGCTTCCCGCAACCCTTTATGGCACCTACAAGCATGCCCTTCAGCTGATGTTGCAGTCATGGTGCAAGCAAACGGGCCTGCCCGGTGCCTGGGGGCGCGTGTTCTCTCTCTATGGGCCGGGCGAAAATCCTCAACGGCTTGTGGCTTACGTCATCGCAGCCTTGCTGAGGCGCGAGTTGGCCACCTGTGGGAATGCCGGCTTGGTTCGCGACTATTCGCACGCCGAGGATGTCGCGTCCGCATTCGTGTCACTTCTCGAAAGCAGGCTCGAAGGTCCGGTGAATATCGGATCCGGAGAGTCCGCCACGCTGCACGACATTGTTGAAAAAATAGCAGGGAAGCTGGAGGGAGCCGAACTTATCCAATTCCGCGTGCCGTCTGTCAACACCGAGCCTGAGTTGCTTTTACCTGATATTGCGCGCCTTGCCTCGACCGGTTGGAAGAGGAAGTTTGATCTCGATAGCGGGCTTGACGACACGATCAGTTGGTGGAAAGAGCAGGCTGGTCTGACGCGAGTGTGACGGCGACGCTGACAAACCGTGGCTAAGCTCAAGTCCAACATCATCTTCAATTTCCTGGGCAGCGCGTGGCTCGGAATACTGACTCTTGCCGTCACGCCTGTACAGGTACATTTCCTGGGCGTCGAAGCCTTCGGCTTTGTCGGGCTCATCACGATTCTTCAGGTGTTGCTGGGCACCCTCGATCTTGGTATTTCGGCCACGGTGACCAAGGTCGTGTCGTCGGACCACAGTCCTCAGCGTAGTGCAAGCGCCGATGCCGTGAACACGGCCTCCACCGTTTACTGGGTCATTGCGTTCCTGATTGCCGTACTGTTGTGGCTCAACTCGGAGAAAGTCGCGGCGTTCTGGTTGAGCCGGACAAAGCTCGATCCGGCGACGGTAACGCTTGGCATTGAAATCATTGCCGTCTATCTGGGCCTGCGTTGGCCGGTCGCGTTTTACACCGGTGTTATCAGCGGTCTGCAGCGCATGGATGTGTTGAATGCGGTCAAGGCGAGCGTGCAGACATTGCGTCTCGTGGGCGGAGTGGCCGTACTTTTCTTCGTGCCCGACCTGCTGGCCTTCCTGGTCTGGTTTGCCATCAGTTCCGCCGTGGAGCTGGTGGTGTACGCCCTGGCAACCTACCGCTTGCTCCCGGCTTTGCGGATATGGCCTCGCTTCTCGCTCGCCTCGTTCAGGGATATCTGGAAATACTCCGCAGCTATGAATCTGATTGCGCTCACGGCATTGGTGCTGAGTCAATCCGACCGGCTGTTCGTCACTAAATTCCTGAGTCTTGAGGCCTTGGGTTACTACTCGATAGCCTACAACGCATCCATCGCCATCTCCCTCGTGCAGAGTGCCATCAATAGCGCCTCTTTTCCCGCCTTTTCCCATTCCTTCAGCAGTGGCCGGCATGCGGACCTGCTTTCCCGCTACGGCAAGGCCAGCCAGTTGATGGGCCTTGTCGTGGCCTTGCCTTGCTTCGCGCTGGTTTTCTTTGGCCATGAAATTCTGCGCCTCTGGATTAACGCGTCGGTTGCCGACGAGGCCTCGTTGACGATGGCCTGGCTGGCCGTCGGGTTTTTCTTCAACGCGGTGGTTTCCAACGCCTACATGGCAGCCGTGGCTTGCAGCCAGCCCAAGTTGCCCCTCAAGGTCAATTTATTGGCGCTGGTGCTGTATCTCCCGGCGCTTTACTGGCTTGTTCGCCACTACGGGATCAGCGGGGCCGCCGCCGCTTATGCGGGGCTGAACATTTATTACCTCTTCACACTTTTGCCGCTGGTTCAAGTGAAAGTGATGCAGCAAGGGTTCGGGCTGTGGCTGCGCATCAATCTGCTGCCTTTCCTGCTGGCCGGCAGCCTCTCGTTCGGAAGTGCGAAAATTCTCGCCCTGGCTGTCCAGCCTGGCGGGCAAACCGTCGCGGTGCTGGCTATCGGGGTTGTGCTGTATGCGGTCATCGCCTGGTTTGTGCTCTCGGAAGCCCTGCGAGCGGATTTCAGCCATGCGATTAAACGAGTGACACGCCGATGACATCCATTATTCGTCTGTTGTTTGAAAGAGTGCGCTTTGAATCGCTGCTGGCAATCCCCTATGGCTGGGTTTACCGACGGATGTTTCGAAGCATGGGCTCCGCGGCGTTCGTCAGCCCGTTCATCCAGTCAATAGGCCTGGATTGCGTCAGCCTGGGAAATCGCTCCCGCATCAGCCGGAATACCCGTCTCCTGGCGCTCAAAAGCTATGGAAGCCAGTCGTTTACCCCCGACATCAGCATTGGCGACAATGTCAGCATAGGTTTTGGATGTACCTTGTCATGCGTGAACCATATTGTGATCGGGCACGATGTAACAATCGGGGACAATGTCTATATCGCCGATTCCAACCATGACTACCGCGATCCGGCCTCGGGCATTCTTGACCAGCCTTTGTTGCCCGGCCGGATAAGAATCGGCCGAGGGGCCTGGGTTGGGTATGGCGCTTTTGTCGCCGGGGATGTTTCTCTGGGCGAGCATTCGGTGGTCGGGGCCAACAGCGTTGTGACGCGTTCCGTTCCTGCTTTTACGGTCGTGGCCGGTGTTCCCGCCAGGCCCGTCAAGCGGTTTGATCATGAAACAGGACAATGGATCCGGGTAAGCGCCGGTTCCCAGTAAGTTTGGAAAGTTGACTAAAAAATGAAATTCTCGGTGTTGCTCCCCACCCGCAACGGTGGGCCTTATCTCGAAAACTGCATCAATTCCATTCTTGGGCAGGGCTATGACGACCTGGAGCTGATCATTTCGGACAACGCCAACACGGACAAGACGCCCGAAATCATCGCGCAGTACGCGGCAGACCCGCGCGTGAAGATTTTGCGGCTTGAAGAGCCAATCTCGGTCACCGACAACTGGAACAACGCTCTTTTTTCGGCCTCAGGCGACTACATGATGATGATGGGAGATGACGATCTCCTGCTTCCAGGGTATTTCACCAGGATGGCGCAGATCATCGACAAGTATGAGCAGCCCGACTGCATTTTGCACAATGGCTACTCCTATGTCGCGCCGAACTCGATCGGCCAGAACGAGCATGGCTTCTACAGCCGCGCGCATTTCAATTTCGGCCCCGACCTGACTCAGGAAGGCGTCATGCCGCTTGGTCAACGGTTTTCCATCGTTCACGACATGTTCCGCTTCAAGGTCCGCATTCCGTTGAATATGCAAACCACCCTGGTGCGCCGCGACAAGCTGCCCCGGTTTCATCCCCCTTTCCCAGACCACTACGCGCTTAACTCGCTTCTGTTGACGGCCGACAAGTGGGTGTTCAGCCCCGAAAAGCTGCTTGTGGTGGGCGTCTCGCCCAAGTCGTTTGGGCATTATTTTTACAGCAGCAAGCATAAAAGCGGCCTGGCTTACCTGGGCATCGACCCGGAATTTCCCGGGATGCTTCCCGGAAGCGACCTGACCAACGGCATGCACATGTGGCTCAACCTGCTGAAAAAGAACCTCGGCGCCAAATTGACGGGCATCGAGGTTGATCGCGGTGGATATGTGCGGCGCCAGGTTTTTGCGTGGTACATGCAGAAAAAGCTGGGCGTTTTGAGCTTGGCCGATTTTCTGGTCAATTTTCGCCTGCTGTCCTTGCGCGACTGGGGCGGACTGCTGCTTTCCTTCTTTGACAAGGCCAGCTGGAATCGTTTTAAGCAGATCATTTTCTCCACCAGAAAGAGCAGGGCGGAAATTCAATGGAACAGCCTCCAGCCCCTGCCGGGAGTTGTGAATATTGCCCAGTTTTCAGACTGGATCACCAACCATGCCACGCCTGAACAAAAGGGCTGAGCCGGTGGCCGGCCGGACGATGGGTAACGAGGAATGATGAAGAATTGGGTTCCGACACCGCGCAAGCTGGTTCAGTTATTGAACGGCTTTCTGCTGTCCACGATCAATGCGAAGATAGTGCGGGCATTTCCGGAGACGTTCAGTTACCGCAAGAATGGGGCGCGCGATGGGATGGACAGGCTCACGGTTGCCAACAAATTGAACGATTGCAAGTCGGAAGTCGTCTTGCGCTCTGCGACATCCGACTGGTTTACATTCGACCAGATATTCATCCACGAGGATTACAACCTCAAGGCGCTCAAGCGCTATCCCGAATTTGAGGCGCTGTATGCGAAGTACGCCAGCGAAGGGAGTCCCCTGATTCTGGATCTCGGTGCGAATATCGGCTTGTCGGGTCTTTATTTCCGCCATATCTGGCCCGGTTCGAAAATTGTTGCCGTTGAACCCAGCGAGGATAACTTCGGTGTGCTGCGCCAAAACTTCGGCAATGACAGTGCGTTCGATGCCTTGCTGGCCGGGGTTGCCAGCCAGCCCACGAAATTGGCCTTGGCCGATCCGAGCGTCGAGAAAAATGCGTTCACCACGACGGTGGTTGAGCAAGGCGGCGAGGGCGGCGTGCAGGGCGTTACCGTGCCTGAAATCCTGGCGCGCTATCCGCGCTCCAAAGGTTACTTTCCGTTCATCGTGAAGATAGATATTGAAGGCTTTGAATCGGAACTGTTTTCCGCCAACACGGATTGGATCGATGAGTTTCCCGTACTGATCATAGAAATGCACGATTGGCTGTTTCCCGGGCAGCGGACGTCCTCCAATTTCCTGAAAACCATCTCGCAGCTTGACCGGGACTTTGTCTATCTCGGCGAAAACGTGTTTTCGATCAAAAACGACCGTCCCGCCGTCGCGGCCATGAATCCATGAGCCCGAGTCCTCGCGTCCTTATTCTTTGCCCTTATCCCCTGGGGATCAGCCCTGGCCAGAGATTCCGCTTTGAGCAGTACCTGGGTATCCTGAGAGAGCGAGACGTCCACATTGACGTACGCCCCTTTCTTGACATGGACACCATGCGTATCCTGTACAAGCCGGGCCACATGGTCCAGAAAATGGCTGGCGTGATTTCCGGCTTTGTACGCCGGTTGCTGACCCTGCCCCGCGTTTTTGCTTACGACTACATCTTTGTGCATCGCGAAGCGACACCCATAGGGCCGCCATTCGTCGAGGCCATTCTTTTCATGCTTGGGCGAAAGGTGATATTTGATTTTGACGACGCGATCTTCATCAGCAAGACGTCCAAGGTCAACCGCATCGTGGCGTTCGCCAAGTGGTCCTCGAAGATTCGCTTCATCACGCGGCACAGCGCGAAGGTGGCGGTCTGCAACAACTATCTTGTCAACTGGGTGAAGCAGTACAACAAAAATGCGGTGCTGTTGCCCACGACGATAGACCTGGACTATCATCGTCCCATCGCGAAGCCGCCGCTTGCCGCACGCCGCCCCGTCATCGGCTGGACGGGGACCCAGTCCACCATGGTGTACCTCGAATTGGTTCGCGAGGCCCTCGTCGAACTCCAGGCGCGCTACGATTTTGAGTTCAGAGTCATCTGCGATGTAGATCCCCAATTTCCTGAACTGAAGAACTACCGTTTCATAAAATGGGCCCTGGCCTCGGAAATAGAGGATCTTGCGGGCATGGATGTCGGCATCATGCCGGTACCTCAGGGTGAGTGGGAGCAGGGCAAGGTCGGTTTTAAAGCCATCCAGTATTCCGGCGTTGCCGCGGTGCCGGTGGTGTCTTCCACGGGATCAGGCCACGAAGTCGTCTTACATGGCAGGACCGGCTTTGTCGTGGACAATGACAAGGCGTCCTGGGTCAATGCACTTTCGTTATTGCTCGAAGATCCCGGCCAGTTAGAGGCCATGGGGCAGGCCGCCCGTGAATACATTGACACGCGCTATTCCGTGCGCTCGCAAGTGCCAACTTACTTGGCTCTTTTTGGTAAATAGCGTGAATTGACAACTACTCTGTATGAGTGAAAAGGTGAGGCAATTGAAGATTGAGAATGGAACCCGGGTCTACGTGGCTGGTTGTGGAGGCATGCTGGGCGACGCGATGTACGCGCGCCTCAAGAGTGCCGGCGCGGTCATCAAGGCGACCGACATCAACTGCATTGAGAGCTGGCTCGAGTACGGGGATGTGCGCGACTTCGCGGCCATCCGCAAGAGCATTGTCGATTTCAACCCCAAGCTCATCATCAATCTGGCGGCATTGACCGATCTCGAGTTCTGCGAAAAAGAGCAGGAAAACTCATGGCTGACCAATGGCCTGGGCGCCGAAAACCTGGGTCTGGTGGCCAATGAGCTCGACGTGCCCTACGTCTATATCTCCACAGCGGGTATTTTTGGCGGCGAGCGTGACCTTTACCATGATTTCCATGCACCCAATCCTTTATCTGTTTACGCCCAGTCCAAGTACTACGGTGAGCAGTACGTCCGAAATAGCGTAAAAAAGCATTACGTTCTCAGGGCCGGATGGATGATGGGCGGTGGCCCTGGCAAAGACAAGAAATTCATCAACAAAATCTACAAGCAGATTTGCTCGGGTGCCAAAGAGCTTTTTGTGGTTGACGACAAATTGGGCACGCCCACCTATACGGTGGACTTTGCCAACGGGCTATGCGGTGTCGTCGAGAGTGAACAGTACGGTTTGTACAACCAGGTTTGCAACGGTGCCGCGAGCCGCTTTGTGGTGGCGCAGGAATTTGTGAGGCTCATGGGGCTTGCCGACAAGATCAAAGTCACCGTGGTGCCTTCGGACCATTTCAAGGAGCAGTATTTCGCGCCGCGCCCCGCCAGCGAGAAACTGGTCAACCTGAAGCTCAATCAACGCGGCTTGAACTTGATGCGCGACTGGCATGTCTGCCTCGAAGAGTATGCCGAAGTCTTCAAGGCAGACTACGCTCGCCGCTAGGTAGCCACATTGAGCGCATTGCCCCATCCCGGCCAGACGAGGCATTTGACGCTGAAGGTTTGGCTGTGCATATTTGTCTACGCCATGCTGGCCGGTCTCGCCATCCAGCTTGTTGTCCTGCCCTACATGTTTCCGCAGCTTCATGCGGGTAACGGATTGCTGGCGGGACGCGACTGGGTCGGTTTTCATGAGCAGGCGGTAGCTCACGCCCTCAAGATCGCGGAGGGGGGCTGGAGGGAATTTCGCCTGCGCCCGGACGGTGACAATGCCATCACCGGCATTGCGGCCTTCTTCTACTACTTGCTTTGGCCAAAGCCCTGGACTTTGCTGCCGCTGAGCGCCGCGATGTTCGCGACGGGCGGTGTCGCGCTGTTCTCGATGCTCAAGCGCCTTGATCTCGAGGACAACGAAGCGCTTATCGCCATACTGCCGTATTTGGTTTTCCCTTCCGCGCTTCTCCAATATGGACAGATACACAAGGATGTTTTTTGTACCGCCAGCGTACTTGTGATCCTGTGGAGCTGGGTGAACCTGCTTCGTGAGGACCGGAAGAATCGGTGCATCCTCCCGCTGTTTGCCGCAAGTTTCGTCGGGCTCATCGTCCTGTCGGTGTTTCGCCCGTATTTCATGAGCCCGTTCCTGATTTTGAGTATCTGCTTGCTGGTGTGGCATGCGATGCGGGCCGCCTGGCAATTTTCGCGCTACACGGCGAAGCGGCTCGAAGTCGGACGTCGTGCTTCATTGATATTCAATGTGCAATCAATAGGTATTCTCGTGTTGTTGAATGCCTTGGTGTATGTGATGGCAATCAGCTATGTCGACGTCCGGATGAAGCCGATTTCAGACCAGGCTACAGATGCCGATGCTCATGCGGCGAAGCTCGCTATGCCGGTATTGATCTGGCAGTCCAACAAGAACGTGCGCAGCGCCGACGCCAAGCGGCTGCTTGAGGAAGGGGCGGAGTCCGAGGCCGCCGCTCGCAAAGCCATTGAAGAGTGCCGGCCCATTGTTGTGCTCAAGGACGGCCAATTTTTCGAAAACCTGATGAATCGGGCATTTCTCAAAATCGCCGTGGCACGAGCCGGATTTACCAGCTCTGGTGGTACCACGGCTGCAAGCAATATCGACAAGGGCTTGGATTTTTGCAGGAATGAGGACTTGGTCCGGTATATCCCGCGCGCATTGCAGATCGCATTTTTCGCGCCCTTTCCTTCAAAATGGCTGGCCCTGGAAAAGCGCAACTCAAGCTCCGTCGAAATCTATATCTCGGCGGTGGAAATGTTTTACTGCTACATAGCTTTCCTGGGCCTGCTGTATTGGCTGGTCAGCTATCGTCGCTGGAATGTCGCACTGCTTGTTCCGGTGGCATTTTCGCTGGGAGCCATGCTGCTTCTTGGCCTGACGGTCGCCAACGTAGGAACGCTGTACCGGATGCGGTTCCCGTTCGTGATGATATTTGTCAGTGTCGGGATGGCCGGCATTCTTCAGCTCGCTAAAATCAGGCCTCCGTGGGTCGAGAGGCTGGATTCAAACGCTGACTGAGTCGGTGTTTGGCGAATTGAGGGACGAAACGCGTTTGCGAGCCGGCTGTCGGTTTTTCGCTTGATGATGAACCTTAGTATCAATTGTTGGGCCCCGGCGTGCCGGCCTTAGGCGAGTGGAAATTCAATGTGTGGATTGGCGGGCTTTCTTTCCGAAAAACAACTCGAGTCTGCTGACGGCCTGCTCCAGCGCATGGCTGGGCGGATCAGTCATCGCGGCCCGGATGCAAGCGGGTACTGGCATGACGGCGCCGCTGGCGTCGGCTTGGCGCATCGCCGCCTCTCCATTATTGACCTGTCCGAAGCGGGCAGCCAGCCGATGCTCTCGGCGACCGGCCGTTTTGTCATCATTTTCAACGGCGAAATCTACAACCACAGCGACATTCGCCAGCGGCTGCAAACGCTGCCGTCCGCGCCTGCCTGGCGCGGCCATTCGGATACGGAAACCCTGCTGGCCGGCTTCGACCTCCTGGGCGTCGCCGCAACGATCGAGATGGCGATCGGCATGTTCGCCTTCGCGCTCTGGGACCGCCAGACCGCGACACTGACTCTGGGCCGGGACCGGCTCGGGGAAAAACCCCTGTATTACGGCTGGCAGGGCGATACGTTCCTGTTCGGATCCGAACTCAAGGCGCTGCGGGCGCACCCGGCATTCGGGGCCGCGGTGAACCGCGGCGCGCTAAGCCTGTTCATGCGGCACGCTTATATACCCGCGCCTTATTCGATATACGAAGGTATCTCGAAGTTGCCGCCGGGGTGCCTGCTGCACGTTTCCCGAGGGCAGCGGGAACCGGCCATCTCCCGATATTGGTCTGGCGCCGCGACGGCCGAAGGCGGCGTTGCCCATCCTTCCGCCCGGTCCGACGCCCAGGCCGTGGACGAGCTCGAAACCTTGCTCAAGGAAGCCGTCGGCCGCCAGATGGTTGCTGATGTACCCCTGGGCGCCTTTCTGTCCGGCGGTATCGATTCGTCCACTGTTGTGGCGCTGATGCAGGCGCAATCATCACGACCCGTCAAAACCTTCACGATCGGCTTCCATGAAGAAGGCTACAACGAAGCCGAGCACGCCATGGCGGTGGCCAAGCACCTGGGTACGGACCACACCGAGCTGTATGTGACGGCGGCGCAAGCCATGGATGTCATCGCGCGCCTGCCCGCCCTGTACGATGAGCCCTTCGCGGATTCTTCCCAGATACCGACCTTTCTCGTGTCGCAGTTGGCGCGTCAGCATGTCACGGTATCCCTTTCGGGTGATGCAGGAGACGAGCTCTTCTGCGGCTACAACCGGTATCAACTGACGCACAAGCTTTGGCGAAAGCTGTCGCGCATACCGCTGCCGGTCCGCCGCCTGCTGGCCAAAGCTTTGACGAGTGTCTCCCCCGAGGCATGGAATCGCATCGCCGCCGCTGCAAGCCCGGTTCTACCGGCCGCAGCTCGCCTGGCGCAACCCGGTGACAAGCTGCACAAGGGTGCCGGGGTGCTGGCGAGCGAGTCAGTCGACGACCTTTATCTGGGCCTTGTGTCGCAGTGGCAAGATCCGGCTGCGGTCGTCATCGATGGGGCCGAGCCTTCCACCTTGCTGAGTGGCAACGCACCAGCGCTGGCTGGCCTTGATGAGGTGGAGCGCATGATGGCGCTGGATCTGTTGACTTATCTGCCAGACGACATCCTCGCCAAAGTGGATCGGGCCGCGATGGGTGTTTCGCTTGAAACGCGGGTGCCGTTTCTCGACCACCATGTTGTCGAGTGGGCCTGGCGGCTGCCGCAAGCAATGAAGCTGCGTGAAGGGCAGGGTAAGTGGATTTTGCGGCAGGTGCTGTATCGCCACGTACCCCGGGAACTGATTGAGCGTCCCAAACGGGGTTTCAGTGTGCCTATCGATGCCTGGCTCAGAGGTCCGCTGCGCTCCTGGGCGGAAGCACTTCTCGACGAGTCGCGGCTGAAGAGGGAGGGATATTTCCACCCAGCCCCGATTCGCCAAAAATGGCAGGAACACCTGTCGGGCCGAAGAAACTGGCAGTACCAGCTCTGGAACGTGCTGATGTTCCAGATGTGGCTCGAATTCCAAGATGACCCAACATCCAAGCCTCTGGCAAGCCTGCAATGAATGACTATCAAACCCTGAAGAAACAGCTTGCGCAGAGCCCGCGTTCATGGCTGGTAACCGGTGTGGCCGGTTTTGTGGGTTGCAACCTGCTTGAGGCGCTGTTGCTGCTCGACCAGCAGGTCATCGGCCTGGATAACTTTGCAACGGGCCGGCGTGAGAACCTCCGGCAGATCGAGGCGGCGGTAGGGCCTGAGCGATGGAAAAATTTCCGCTTCATTGAGGGGGATATCTGCGACCTGAACACCTGCCATCAAGCGGTCAAAGGTGTCCAGGCGGTATTGCACCAGGCGGCACTGGGCTCAGTGCCCCGTTCACTGGAAGACCCCATCCGCACCAACCGGGCGAATATCGATGGTTTTCTCAACATGCTTGTCGCCACGCGGGATGCCGGTATCCAGCGATTTGTCTATGCGGCCTCAAGCTCGACCTACGGAGACCATCCAGACCTTCCGAAAATCGAAGAGCGGATCGGCAAGCCGTTGTCGCCCTATGCTGTGACAAAACTCGTCAATGAGCTTTACGCGGAGGTTTTCGGCCGTTGCTACGGGCTCAACACCATCGGATTGCGTTACTTCAATATTTTCGGGCCGCACCAGAATCCCGAAGGTGCCTATGCGGCCGTGATACCGAAGTGGATCGCCGCCATGCACAAGGGCGAACCGGTATTCATCAACGGTGATGGCGAGACAAGCCGTGACTTCTGCTACGTGGCCAATGCCGTTCAGGCCAACCTGCTGGCGGCAACACGGGAGAATACCGATGCGTTCAATCAGGTGTACAACGTCGCGGTCGGTGACCGGACGACCCTGAACGACCTGCATCGCCTGATCAAAAGCGAACTCCAAAACCACCTGCCTGACCTACGGGTGGACGCGCCGCAATACCGGGATTTCCGCGCGGGCGACGTGCGGCATTCGCTGGCCAGCATTGCCAAAGCCCGCACGCGCCTGGGTTACGAACCTTCGCACACCATTGCCGACGGCATGAAGGAAGCCATGCAGTGGTATGTCCGCGACCTGACGTCTTCCACTCACTGATATTCACTGAGACTGCCAATTTATGAACGATAACGCCAAACTCAAACTTGCCATCGTGGGCCTGGGCTATGTGGGCTTGCCCCTGGCCGTGGAATTCGGAAAGAGGCGGCCAGTGGTCGGCTTCGACATCAATGCCAAACGCGTTGCCGAGCTCCGGTCCGGCAAGGACCACACCCTGGAAACCGAGCCGGAGGAACTGCGCGACGCCAAGCACCTGACTTTCTCGACCGATCCCGAGGAACTGCGCAAGTGCAATGTCTTCATCGTGACGGTCCCCACTCCGATTGACGAGCACAAGCGCCCCGACCTGACACCGCTGGTCAAAGCCAGCGAGACAATAGGCAAGGTGCTCAAGGTGGGTGACATCGTGATCTACGAATCCACGGTGTATCCCGGTGCGACCGAGGAAGATTGCGTGCCTGTGCTCGAAAAATTCTCAGGCCTGAAGTTCAACCGCGATTTCTACGCCGGCTACAGCCCCGAACGCATCAATCCCGGCGACAAGGAGCATAGGGTCACCACGATCAAAAAAGTAACCTCGGGCTCCACGCCCGAGATCGCCGACCTTGTCGACAAACTCTACAACGAGATTATTGTTGCGGGCACGCACAAGGCGCCCAGCATCAAAGTCGCCGAGGCCGCCAAGGTGATTGAGAATACGCAGCGCGACCTCAACATCGCCCTCATCAACGAACTCGCGGTGATCTTCAACAAGATGGGCATTGACACCGAGGCGGTGCTCAAGGCGGCCGGCACGAAGTGGAACTTCCTGCCATTCAGGCCCGGCCTCGTCGGCGGCCACTGCATCGGCGTGGATCCGTACTACCTGACGCACAAGGCCCAAGCCATTGGCTACCATCCCGAAATCATTCTTGCGGGCCGGCGGCTCAATGACAGCATGGGCAACTACGTGGTGGCCCAGTTCGTGAAAGCCATGACCAAAAAACGCACCCATGTTGATGGTGCCCGCGTCCTTGTCATGGGGCTGGCGTTCAAGGAAAACTGCCCCGATCTCAGGAACACCCGCGTCGTCGATATTGTTGCGGAGCTCAAGGAATACAACTGCAAGGTCGACGTCTACGATCCCTGGATTTCACCCGAGGAATCCGTTCACGAATACGGCATCACGCCCATCGAACAACCCCAGGTGGGCACTTACGACGGCATCATTCTCGCGGTTGCCCACCATCAGTTTCGCGCCATGGGTGCCGACGGTATCCGTGCCCTCGGCAAGCCTGTGCACGTACTGTATGACCTGAAGTATGTGCTCGAGGCCGGCGCCGTTGATTTGCGCCTGTGATGCATCGCGAACCAGGCGCCAGGCCAGCCTCAGCTTCGCCTAAAGGCCGGGTGGCGTCGTGAACGAAGAAGCCAAGCCAGCCCCGGCTCGCGGGAAACTGCTGTTCCTCGTGACGGAGGACTGGTATTTTTGCTCGCATCGCCTGCCGCCGGCGCGTGCGGCGCAGTCCGCCGGGTACGAGGTCCTCGTTGCCACACGCGTAGAGCACCGGGGGGCCGAGATTGAAGCCGAGGGCTTCAAGCTGATCCCGATAGGCTTGCGGCGCAGGAGCCGGAATCCGGTGCGGGAGCTGGCGGCCATCGCCGAGATCATGCGGATTTACTGGCGCGAGCGGCCTGACATTGCGCACCATGTGGCGATCAAACCCGTGCTCTATGGTTCGCTTGCCGCCATGCTTTTGCGCAGGCCGGTCGTCGTGAATGCGCTTGCCGGGATGGGCTTTCTCTTTACCTCGAGCAGCCGCCTCGCGGCCATGCTTCGCGCTGCCGTGTCGCAGGTTTTCCGGGTCCTTCTCAATGCCGGGCGCAATGTGCTCATACTGCAGAATCCCGACGACCGGGCTTTGCTGGTGTCCGGCGGCCTCGTCGCGGCGTCCCGGGTGCGCCTGATTCGCGGATCGGGGGTCGACATCCAGCGCTTCCACCCCATGCCTGAACCCAAGGACACGCCGGTGGTGATGCTGGCTTCGCGCATGCTGTGGGACAAAGGCGTCGGCGAATTTGTCGCTGCCGCGGACTTGCTTCGCGCCCGGGGGAAGGCGGCGCGGTTTGTCCTTGTCGGTGACGGCGATGCCGACAATCCGGCATCCATCCCGCAAGCGCAGCTCAAGGCGTGGCACGACAGCGGCGTCGTGGAGTGCTGGGGCCGCTGTGACGACATGCCGGCCGCGTTTGCCCAGGCCCATGTCGTGTGCTTGCCGTCCTATCGAGAGGGTTTGCCCAAGGTGTTGCTGGAAGCCGCCGCGTGCGCGCGGCCGCTGGTTGCTACCGACGCCCCCGGTTGCCGCGAGATCGTGAGGCATGGAGAAAATGGTTTTCTCGTGCCTCTGCGCGATGCGGTGAGTCTGGCCGACGCCATTGAAAAGCTGCTGGGTGACCCCGAGCTTCGATTGAAAATGGGTGCCAAGGGCAGGGAAATGGTGGAGGCGGAATTTTCAGAGGAGCAGGTGGCCCGGCAAACCCTCGCCGTGTACCGTGAACTGCACGCCCTCTGAGTGATGTATCGCGATTCTGCAACGGCGCGAGCGGGACGCTTGAGCCGGCTGGGCCCTTATTCTTCTGTTCACCAATTTAAAATGCCGAATGATGACGCTCCAGATCAAAAATAAGAACACCTGGCTATGGTGTATTGGCCTGGGAATACTGTTCCCTCTGTTTTTTCAGCTTAACGGCGGGATATACAGGGACCTCAATGCAATCATCGATTCGCAGGGAATACTAACAAAGCTTCCCCTCCCCATTTCCATACTGGCTTGCCTTGCTGCGCTTCTGTTTATGCCGAGCGACAAGCGCAGGACGGGCGTGGCGTTCGCGATGGTCGGCGGGACGATATTTGTGAGTATGCTTTCCCTGTGGCTGGCCGCCGATGGCTCGACTTCGCCGCTACGCAAACTCATCGCGACCTTGCAGATACTCCTTCCCATGATGGGGTTGCTGCTGGGGCAGTTGATCGAAGACAAGGACAAAGTCATTGCAAGGGCATTTTTGGTTGTGCTCTCCGTTGTGGTTCCATTGCAATTGCTTGCCACCTGGGCGCAAGGTGGGTTGATCCTTACGCACTACCTGTATGTGTTCAGCATTTATTCCCATTTCCAATATGTCACGCTGATATTGGTATGTGCGTTTGCCTATTCCCTGACTTCACTCTGGGAGGAATACAGATTCTGGCTCTGCATCGTGGCTGTGCTGATGTTTGTTTACGTGACGGCCAGTCTGTCTTTCCTGGCTATTTTTGCCTACATGGCGCTTGTCGCGGTTTTCGGCTCCCGTGAGCTGTGGCGGTATCGCTCAAACCCCAAGGGACGAATTGCGGCCTTGGTGTCGGTCACGCTCATCGTCGTTGGAGCGTTTGTTTATTTTCAGAAAATGGATGGGCAACGCAGCCCAGTGGAAGGTGAGAGCGGCTTATTCCACTCCAAATTCAAAAGTCTCCTGCATGGCGAGGTTCCGGCGAATGTCCAAGAGCGGTTTGGAGACTGGAAGCTCTTTGGTAACGGCATTCTCGAAACGCCGAAAACCATGCTGGTGGGCCACGCCGAGCCAATGCCCCGCGAGATACGGGCAAGTCCCCACAATTGGTACATGGACACGGCTTACACCTTCGGCCTGGTTGCCCTGCTTCCAATCCTGTTGATGATCGCCTACACGGTGCACCTGTGCTGGAGGCAGCGCAGAACGCTGGCGGCTGAAACCTGGTGGCTGCTTGCCATTGTTCTTTACCTGGTCATCATCGACAGCAACTTCAAGGTGACGCTGCGCCAGCCGTACCCGGGGATCTTCGCGTATTTCCTGTGGGGTGTGCTGTTGTCACGTTTTCGGGTGCCGGCCGCTTCCAGGCACGGCACCTAGCACTGCGGTTCATGCACAAACCGTCTGCCTATTTCAAAAACGGGATATTGGTCAGTACGGCCGGTGTCTTTGGCTCGGCCTTTTTATGGCTGCTCAGTTTCAAGGCCGTGGCGTTCTGGATGGGCCCCGAAGGCGTGGGGCTGTTTTCCCAGCTTCGGCAAATGGCGCAGGCGGCCACCATAGGCGCCACGTTCGGCGGCACCAATTCCGTGGTGCAGGGCCTTGCCGAGCGTAAGGATGAAGCTGCGCGCAGGCAGTTTCGTGCAACGGCGGCGCGCCTGGTCGGCCTGTCTGGCCTTGCGGTTGTACTGGTTATTGCCGTCGCCGCACCCATGTTGACTCAATTTTTCCTCGCTTCCAGCGCTCCGGCACTTGTGGCAACCGTACGCTGGATTGCGCTGGCCATCCTGCTCAACGTCGGCGGGACTTATGCGCTGGCGGTGCTCAATGGCTACCGCTCCTATCCTTATCTGGCGACCGCACAGGTGGCCGGGCCGGCGGCATTGGTCATGCTGCTTGCGGGCGCGGGATGGTGGCACATGCCACCTGATCCGCAACTGCTGTCTGCGGCCTTTGTATTGTGTTTCGGCGTGACCTGCCTCGTGGGCGTTTTCGGCGTCTCACGCCTGCCCAAGCTGGCAGCCGTCTTGCGGGTGGGGGCACTGCCCAAGGCACAAAGCCGCGCGTTTGTGCGGTTCGCATTTTCAAATCTCGTCGCCGCGCTATCAACGACTGTGACCTTGCTGCTGATTCGCTCCTGGATCATCGAAGCCAAGGGTCTGGCTTTTGCCGGGCTGTTTGATGCGGGCTGGACCTTGACTTTCAACTACACCACCTTGTTTCTGACAGCCTGCAGCGCGATCTACCTTCCGAGGCTCACGGCGGCGGCGAGCCCTGAGGATCGCAGGGCCTGCATGCTAAAAACCGCCTACCTTGTGCTGGGCGTCGGCACCCTGGCCTGCCATGCCATGGTACTGTTTAAAGAGCCGCTGATCAGTCTGCTGTATAGCCCGCAGTTCCATGCCTCGGTTGAGGTTTTGGTGGTGCTGGTCATTGCCGTGCTGTTTCGCGGCGTTTCCTGGGTTTATGGAACCCTGATTCTTGCAACGCGGCACTCGCGTGTCCTGGTCGTCTCCGATGTAGCCATGAATCTGATGCTGCTTGCCTCAACGCGCTATGCGCTTGCCAGCTTCGGTTCGCTGCAGGCCTTGAGCTGGGCTTTTGTGCTGCCGAATTTTCTTTACCTGGTATTCGTGGTGGAATATGCCTCTCGCCACAACGCCTTGATGCGTCGCCGCGATATCTGGCCATTTTTGTTAGGAGGCACTTTGCCGCTGTTCCATCTGGCCTTGTCCGGGCCGCAATGGGCCAACTCCGGGCCCGCGCTAGGGTTGAGCATGGTGGTGGGCCTGGGCGCCGCCGGCGCGGCGCTTCTTGCCTACAAGAAGGTAGTTCCGTGAAAAAACTGCGATTGGATATCGAACGTTATTACAGCCTGCGAGGCCATGTGGGTGCGGTGTCCTCCCCCAGGCTGTTCCTGGCCTGCCTGAGCCCACGCATGGCGCCGGTCGTCCTGCTTCGTCTGGCGGAGTTCTTTCACACACGTGGCCTGGGCCCGCTCTCGAAGCTTTTTTCCATGCTGAATGTTTTTATCTTCGGCATTGAAGTTTCTCCGCAAGTCCAAATCGGTGGTGGCCTTTTCTTACCGCATACGGTCGGAACCGTCATAGGTGCCGAACGGATTGGCGAAAATTGCACCATCCTGCAGGGAGTGACCTTGGGAACCAGCGAGCCAGATATGGGCTTTACGGTGGAAAGGCGCCCGGTTGTCGGCAACGATGTGCTCATTGGCGCAGGCGCAAAGGTCATCGGGCGCATCGTGGTGGGTGACCACGCCAGGATTGGCGCCAATGCAGTGGTCTTGCGCGACGTACCAGCCTATGCGCTTGCTGTGGGAGTTCCCGCGACCATCCGGGAGCGCCGGACGCCGGACGAGCAAGCGAAAGCCTGATATGACTTCGATCACTATCAGCGCGTCGCTGGTTCTTTACAAGCCGGATCTCGCGGTCCTGGAGCGTACATTGCTTGCGCTGCAGAAGGCCGGCAGGCTGGCCAGGCAACGCTATTCATTGCAACTGGACTTGAGCCTGGTCGACAACTCGGATGATCAGACCATCCACGCAGGAATCGGGAGCTGGCTCGAAAGCTTTCGCGCAAGGGTTCCGGACTGGGCCCTGCAACTGGTGCGCTCACCGGGTAATGTTGGTTACGGCCGGGGCAACAATCTGGTTATCGTGGGCGCGCGTTCCGACTACCACATCGTTGTGAACCCGGATCTTTTCGTGGATGCGGACGCCCTGGTGGAAGCGTTGCGTTTCATGGAGGAGCACAGCGATGTCGGATTGCTGACTCCCGCTGTTGTTGGTGAGGACGGTGAGCGCCACTACCTGTGCAAGCGCAATCCCACGTTGTTAATCATGTTCCTGCGCAGCTTCTCGCCGCTGTGGCTGCAAAAGAAGCTGGATTTCGTGATTCACGAATTCGAGATGCGTGATTGCGACTATGAAAAACCCATTCACCCGGTGGAGTATCCCACCGGCTGTTTCATGTTTTTCCGCACGGCGCCTTTGCAGAAAATTGGCGGGTTTGACCCGGACTTCTTCCTCCACTACGAGGATGCGGATATCGGCCGGCGCTTGCTGCGGGTCGCCCGGACCGTGTATGTGCCCAACGTCCGTGTTATTCACCAGTGGGCCCGCGACACTCACCGCTCCCTGAGTGCCAAGCTGGGCACGGTGAAGTCGGGCTGGCTGTACTGGCTCAAATGGGGAGGCGTTTTCAAGAGCAGGCCAGCAGTCGAATTCCGGGAACCTGTCGCTGCCGCCGCGTTGCCCGGCACCGCGCCAGCGGGACAGCGGGTTTTGGTGACTGGCGCCAACGGTTTCATCGGCCAGGCCTTGTGTTCGGTCCTGGCGTCTCAAGGTTACAGCGTGCGCAGTGCGGTCCGAAAAAAGAGCGCGGACGACCAGGCCGCCGCCACGGATCTCCGGGTCATGGGCGAAATTGATGAACACACCGAGTGGGCGCCCGCGCTTTCAGGGGTTGATAGCGTCGTCCATCTTGCCGCCCGCGTACACCTGATGCGCGACACGGCGGCCGATCCCCTGGCTGAGTTCCGCCGGGTGAATGTGGCCCTTACCCTCAACCTGGCACGCCAGGCCGCGAAGGCCGGAGTGCGGCGCTTTGTGTTCGTGAGCTCCGTCAAGGTTAATGGCGAGACAACCGTAGTCGGCCAGCCTTTTACGGCTGATGATCCGCCCAGGCCGATCGATGCATACGGCATCTCCAAATTTGAGGCTGAGCAGGCCCTGATCCAACTCGCCGAGGAAACCGGGTTGGAGGTCGTCATCGTGCGCCCCGTGCTGGTGTACGGCCCGGGCGTCAAGGCGAACTTCCATGAAATGATGCATTGGGTGCTGAAAGGAGTGCCCTTGCCGCTGGGAGCGCTGGACAACCAGCGCAGTTTTGCGGCTGTTGATAACGTGGTCGACCTGATCGCCGTGTGCCTGCGCCATCCTCAAGCCGCCAATCAGGTTTTCCTGGTAAGTGATGGGGAGGATCTGGCCGTGTCGGGCCTGTTGCGGCGCACTGCCGCGGCGCTGGGCAAGCCGGCAAGGCTCCTGCCCGTACCCGTGTTCCTTCTGAGATTGGCCGGCCGGCTTTCCGGCAGGGAGCAAGTCATCCAGCGCCTGTGCGACACACTTCAGGTTGATATCGGCAAAACCCAGCGCCTGCTGGGCTGGAACCCGCCGCTTTCCGTGGATGCGGCCCTGCGGAAAACTGCCCAGCAATTGCGGAATGAATAAGCCATGCCCGAAGGCCTGAAGACCGTATTTGTCACTGGGGCGACCAGCACCATAGGCTCCCTGCTGATGCCTTTGCTGGCCGAGCGTGGTATTTCGGCCATTGCGCTCGGGAGAAAACGGCCTGCGGGACCAGCGGGCGATGTATGGCATGCCCTTGACCTGGCGGACAAAGCCGCGGAACTGCCCCTCATCGAGGCCCCCGCCCTCATCCACACCGCCAGCATCTGGTTGCTCCCAGGCTGGCTCGAAAAATTCCATGCGCGCGGCGTGCGGCGTGTCATCGCCTTCAGTTCTACCAGCCGCTTCACCAAGCTGGCGTCGGCCAGTGCTTATGAACTCGAGGTGGTCAACAAGCTCATCGCGGCGGAGGAGCACCTGGCGACCGAGTGTGAGCGCCTGGGCATGGCATGGACAATTTTCCGGCCCACGCTGATTTACGGCGGCGCCGGCGGCGACCGCAATGTGGCCGACATCGCGCGGCTGATACGCCGCTTTGGTTTTTTCCCGCGCTTCGGCCAGGCGCTGGGCCGCCGGCAGCCGGTGCATGCGCGCGACCTGGCGCTGGCCTGCGTGCAAAGCCTGGACGCGCCCGCGAGCTTCAACAAAGCCTACAACCTCAGCGGGGGGGAAACGCTGGCCTATGTCGACATGGTGCGGCGCGTGTTCGAGACCCTGGGGCGCAGGCCGGTGTTCGTCCCCGTCCCGATCTGGGCTTTCCGTGTCGCGGTGCGGCTGGCGCGGCTGCATCCGCGCTTTTCGCACCTGACGGCCGATATGGCGCTGCGCATGCAGGCCGACCTGGTGTTCGACCATGAGGATGCGACGCGTGACTTCGGTTACCGGCCGGGCCGTTTTGACCCGGGCTACCTGACCACGCTGCGCTGAACCGGGCCGCCGGCCGCGCCGCGGAAGGCGCCGGCGATTGCTGCACAATGGCGCCATCGTCCCTTTTTTAGATTTCTGGACCTTTGGCCATGAGCGACACCCCCCTGACTGATCCTGACCTCTCCCATGTCGGCCCGCGCGACAAGGCCGAAATCCTGGCCCAGGCGCTGCCCTACATCCGCAAGTTCCACGGCAAAACCCTGGTGATCAAATACGGCGGCAACGCGATGACGGACCCGGCCCTGCAGGCCGATTTCGCCGAGGACGTGGTGCTGCTCAAGCTGGTGGGCATGAACCCGGTGGTGGTGCATGGCGGCGGCCCGCAGATCGAGACGGCGCTGAACCGCCTGGGCAAGAAGGGCCACTTCATCCAGGGCATGCGCGTCACCGACGAGGAGACCATGGAGGTCGTCGAGTGGGTGCTGGCCGGCCAGGTGCAGCAGGACATCGTGGGCCTGATCAACCAGGCCGGCGGCAAGGCGGTGGGCCTGACGGGGCGGGACGGCGGGCTGATCCGCGCGCAAAAGCTCAAGATGGTGGACAAGGACGACGCGTCCAAGGAGCATGACATCGGTTTTGTCGGCGACATCGTGGGCATAGACCCCAGCGTGGTCAAAGCCCTGCAGGATGACGCCTTCATCCCGGTGATCAGCCCCATAGGCTTCGGTGAGCAGAACGAGAGCTACAACATCAACGCCGACGTGGTGGCCGGCAAGCTGGCCACGGTGCTCAAGGCCGAGAAGCTGGTGCTGCTGACCAACACGCCCGGCGTGCTCAACAAGGCCGGCGAGCTGCTCACCGACCTGAGCGCCCGCGAGATCGACGAGCTGTTTGCCGACGGAACCATCTCGGGCGGCATGCTGCCCAAGATAGAGGGCGCGCTGGACGCGGCCAAGAGCGGCGTAAATTCGGTGCACATCATCGACGGCCGGGTGCCGCACGCCATGCTGCTGGAAATCCTGACCGACCAGGCCTACGGCACCATGATCCGCTCCCACTGAGGGAATCGGCGCGGGGTGGGCCGGCCGCCCGCCGTCAGCCAGGTGAAAGTGCGACTCTGTCAGACTGCGGGCTGGCGGACGGCGCGGAGCCGAAAAGAGCAAGAACAGGCCGCGGCATTTTTTTGTGGGCATTGGCAGCGAACCGGACAATTCGTGATGCGACTCCTCCTGGTTGAAGACGATGTGATGGTGGCCAGCGGCATCAAGCTGGGGCTGAGCGACGCCGGCTACGCGGTCGACTGGGTCGGCAGCGCCGAGCGGGCCGAGGAAGTGCTGCAGGGCGAAACATTTGACGCCGCCATCATCGACATCGGCTTGCCGCGCGTGGACGGGCTGGAGCTGACCCGGCGCCTGCGCCGCAGCGGCCTGGCCATGCCGGTGCTGATCCTGACCGCGCGCGATGCCCTGCAGGATCGTGTCCAGGGCTTGGACCTGGGCGCCGACGATTACATGGTCAAGCCTTTCGAGTTGCCCGAGCTGCTGGCACGCCTGCGCGCGCTGCTGCGCCGCTCGCAGGCCGCCACCAGCGCCACCCTGAGCTTTGGTGCGCTGGAGCTGGACACCGCCAACCGCGAGGCCCGCGCCAACGGCCAGCTGATAGAGCTAGGCCCGCGCGAATGGACGGTGATGGAATACCTGCTGATCAATGCCCCCAAGCCCGCCAGCAAGGACAAACTCCTGCAGGCCATGACCGGCTGGGACAAGGAGATCACCCCCAACGCCATCGAGGTTTACATCTCGCGCCTGCGCGGCAAGCTGGAGCCGCATGGCATTGCCGTGCGTTCCATCCGCGGTTTTGGCTATCGCCTGGAACTGACGGAAGCCGCGCCCGGCCTGCTGCCCGGCGCGGGCGCCGAGTAAGCCGCGCGCATGGACGCTCCCGGCCCTTCCCTGGCCGACCGCCTCAAGGCCCGGCTGGGCGAGTTGGCCGCCCGAACCGGCAAGAGCCGCCTGATGCCGCCGGCGATGAAGTCCGGCCTGCAGCGCCGCCTGCTCATGCTGCTGCTGGTGCCGCTGGGGATTTTTGCGCTGGTCAGCGTTTACTTTGACTACCAGACCGCCGGCAACGTCGCCCTGCAGAAGGACCAGCAACTGGCGCGGCTGATCCCGCTGCTGGCCGATTCCGTGGTCGGCCCCGGCATCTCGCCCGGGGGGCGTGAGCCCTTGCTGCTGCTGGCGCCGCCGGTGGACGACTTCCTCAAAAGCCACACCGGCTCCGCCGGCTTCCGGATTTCCGATGCCGCGGGCGAATTCATGGCGGGGGAGGACTGGATTCCAGAGATCCTGCCCGCGACGCGCGAGACCGAATATCACAGCATTGAGCACAAGGGCGTGACCTACCGCATCGCGGCCCAGCGCGCCAACACGGCCGCGGGCGAGCTGATCGTGCAGCTGGCCGACGGCTCGGACCCGCGCCAGCAGTGGGTGAGGTCTGTTTTGCTCAAGGTGCTGCTGCCCAACCTCATCCTGGTGCTGGCCGCGGGTTTCGCGCTCAACTGGGCCGTCACGCGCGCGCTCAAGCCGCTGATCGAGCTCAAGGAGGCGGTGGAGCGCCGCAGCCCGCGCGACCTGAGCGCCATAGACCCGCAGACCACGCCAGCCGAAGTCCAGCCGCTGGTCACCGCCTTGAACCGGCTTTTCGGCCTGGTGAACGACCAGGCCGAGGGCCAGCGCCGCTTCGTGGCCGACGCCGCCCACCAGCTGCGCACGCCGCTGGCCGGGCTGCAGGCCCAGGTCGAGGCCTGGGCCCAGGCGGCCAGGGTCGCGCAGGCCGCGGGCTCGGACGGCTCCGTCACCCTGTCGGCCGAGAAGATCACCAAGCTGCGCAATGCGACCCGCCGTACCTCCCAGCTGGCCAACCAGCTGCTGGCGCTGTCGCGTGCCGACGCGTCGGCCGCCACCGCCCAGCCCATGCAGCGGGTGGACCTCAAGGATCTTTGCGAATCCATCCTGCCCTTGCATCTGGATGCCGCCGCCCGCAAGGGCATAGACCTGGGCCTGGAGGCCCAGCCCGCCCAGGCCACAGGTTACGAATGGCTGCTGCGTGAACTGCTGGGTAACCTGGTGGACAACGCCGTGAAGTACACACCGGCCGGCGGCACGGTCACTTTGCGCTGCGGCATCAGCGCCGGCCCGCCGCCGGATGCCGCTGGTGACCCCGAGCATCCGCGCTGGGGCGTTTTCCTGGAGGTGGAAGACGATGGCCCCGGCATCCCCCCGAATGAGCGCGCCATGGTCTTGCAGCGCTTTTACCGGGTTCAGGGCACGGAAGGTGAGGGCAACGGCCTGGGCTTGGCCATCGCCAGTGAAATTGCCCGCATCCACCACTCCCGGCTGGAGCTGGGCGACGGCGGCACCAAGGCCACGGGACCGCGCGGATTGCGGGTGCGCCTGAGTTTGTAGTCCGCCCGCCACAGTGAGCGCTCGCTGTTACGAAAGAGAACGTTGTAGCTACGCCTCACCCTGTAAAACCAGCACACTTCAAGCCGTGAACTGTCACTTCCCTGTGCGAGAATGATTTGCAACGATATCTGGTTTTTTGAAACATTCTTCACTCCCTGCCTATGTCCGATCTAGCGCCTGAATCCGAACTGAGCCCCCAGGCGACGACGCCCTCCGCAGAGACTGCGGTGCGCAAACGCCCCAAACCGGGGGAGCGCCGGGTCCAGATCCTGCAGGCGCTGGCGACCATGCTGGAGCAGCCGGGCGCCGAGCGCATCACCACCTCGGCCCTGGCGGCCAGGCTGGAAGTCAGCGAAGCGGCGCTGTACCGCCATTTCGCCAGCAAGGCCCAGATGTTCGAAGGCCTGATCGAATTCATCGAGCAGAGCGTCTTCACCCTGATCAACCAGATCGGCGAGCGTGAGCCCGACCACGCCGCCCGCACCCGCAAGCTGGTGATCATGGTGCTGCAATTCGCTGAAAAGAACCCCGGCATGACCCGCGTCATGGTCGGCGACGCCCTGGTGTTTGAGAACGAGCGCCTGCAGGAGCGCATGAACCAGTTCTTCGACAAGCTGGAATCCAGCCTCAAACAAAGCCTGCGCGACGCCGCGGCAGCCAGCGGCGCCGCCACCCCTACGGTGGACGCGCAGGTTCGCGCCTCCGTCATCGTGGCCTTTATGGTCGGGCGTTTGCAGCGTTTCGCCCGTTCAGGCTTTAAACGCCTGCCCTCCGAGCACCTCGAAGCCAGCCTGGCGACTATATTGGGCTAACCCCTATCGGCGCTCACTGCGTGTAGCGCCTTTTCCCCTTGCAGGGGACGGGCGCCTGCGGCCAGGCAAAGCCCGTTCCGCGGCCCCCACTGGCCTTTCGTGCACGGGGGCGCGGCTAAAGGCTCAGGCCTACCTTGCCGGCGGCACCCGCGATTTCTTCCCAGGTGCTGGCGTCGATCTCAATGCCGTTGCGCTCGCGTTCCACACGCGCACGGCGTTCCGGTTCGCCAGCGATCTGCACACCATGCGCGCCGTCGGCCGGCGGGCTTTTGCGTAACCACTCGATAAAGGCCAGCGCTTCGGCTTCCATCGCCGATTGCGTGCCCAGCTTGCCCGGGTCTATCAGGATAGTCAGCATGCTGTTGTAGACGGCGCGCGTGCTGGGCGCCGGGTGGTGCCAGGTGCCGCCGCCTGTCAGCGCGCCGCCCAGCAGCTCGCAGGCCACGGCCAGGCCGTAGCCCTTGTGCTCGCCAAAAGGCATCAGCGCACCAAAGAAGCCGTTGGCCTGCGGCACCACCACCACGCCGGGGTTGGTGGTCGGCTGGCCGTGCTCGTCGATCAGCAGGCCGGGCTGGACCGACTTGCCCTGGTTGTGGGCCACGCGCATCTTGCCCTGAGCCACGCGGCTGGTCGCAAAATCAAGAACGAAGGGCGGGGCGTCCTTCAAGGGCACACCTATGCAGCAGGGATTGGTGCCGTAGCGGCCGTCGGCGCCGCCCCAGGGCGCCACCACGGGCCGGGTCATGACGTTGACGAAATGCAGCGACACCAGGCCTTGCGCCACCGCCATCTCGGCGAAGTGGCCTATGCGCCCGAGGTGGTGCGACTCGGCCAGCGCCAGGATGCAGCTGCCTTGCTCTTTGGCACGGGCCATGCCCAGGCGCATGGCCTGCTCGCCCACCACCTGGCCGTAGCCGCGCCGGCCGTTGAGGCTGAGCAGTGCGCCGGCGTCCAGCACGGTCTTGACCTGGGCGTTGGGCGTCAGGCCGCCTTCGAGCACCGCGTCCACATAGCGGGGCAGCATGCCCACGCCGTGCGAGTCGTGGCCGCTGAGGTTGGCCATCACCAGGTTGGCGGCGACCTGTTCGGCTTCCTGGGTCGAGCTGCCGGCGGCAACAAGAATGCGGGCGCAGTGGTCCCGCAGGGCTGGAGCTTGGATGGTTGTTTGCATGGGCTAAGGATGGGGGAAGGGGTTACATCACGGCGCCGACTTGCCAGGGCACGAACTCGTTCTGGCCGTAGCCGTGTTTTTCGCTCTTGCTGGGCTCGCCCGAGGCCGTGGCCAGCACCATCTCGAAAATGCGCTGCCCCATTTCCTGCACCGACACGCCGCTGTCGATGATCTCGCCGCAGTTGATGTCCATGTCTTCCTCCTGCCGCTGCCACAGTGCCGAATTGGTGGCGAGCTTGAGCGAAGGCGAGGGCGCGCAGCCGTAAGCCGAGCCGCGGCCGGTGGTAAAGCAGATGATGTTGGCGCCGCCGGCCACCTGGCCCGTGGCGCTGACCGGGTCGTAGCCCGGCGTGTCCATATAGACAAAGCCGTGCGCGTCCACGGGTTCGGCATATTCATACACCGCCTCGAGGTTGGAGGTGCCGCCCTTGGCGACCGCGCCCAGCGATTTTTCGAGGATGGTGGTCAGCCCGCCGGCCTTGTTGCCGGGCGAGGGGTTGTTATTCATCTCGCCGTCGTTGATCTCGGTGTAGTGCTCCCACCATTTGATGCGCGAGATCAGCTTCTCGGCGATCTCGGGCCGCACGGCGCGCCGCGTCAGCAGGTGCTCGGCGCCGTAGATCTCGGGTGTCTCGCTGAGGATGGCGGTGCCGCCGTGCGCCACCAGCAAATCCACCGCCGCGCCCAGCGCCGGGTTGGCGCTGATGCCCGAATAGCCGTCGGAGCCGCCGCATTGCAGGCCTATGGTGATATGCGCGGCGCTGCAGGGCTCACGCTTCACCGCATTGGCCTGCGGCAGCATCTCCTTGATCATCGCAATGCCCTTGGCCACAGTCTTGGCCGTGCCGCCCGTGTCCTGGATGCTGAAGACGCGCAGGGTTTCGCCTTCGCGCAGGCTGCCGCGGGCCAGCCAGGCGTTGATCTGGTTGGACTCGCAGCCCAGGCCCACCACCAGCACGCCGGCAAAGTTGGGGTGCGTGGCATAACCCGTCAGCGTGCGCTGCAAAATCTGCAGGCCCAGGCCGTCGGAATCCATGCCGCAACCCGTGCCGTGCGTGAGCGCCACCACGCCGTCCACGTTGGGGAAATCCTTGAGTGCCGACGGGTTGTTCCGCCGCGAAAAATGGTCGGCGATCGCGCGCGCCGCCGTGGCCGAGCAGTTCACGCTGGAGAGAATGCCGATGTAGTTGCGAGTCGCCACACGGCCGTCGGGCCGCTTGATGCCCATGAACGTCGCCTCGCGCTTGGGCGGCGCCGGCTTCACGTCGGCGCCGAAAGCGTAGTCGCGCGTGAAGTCGCCCTTGTCGGGGCCCATGTTGAGGTTGTGCGTGTGCACGTGTTCGCCGGGTGCGATGGGTTTGCTCGCGAAACCGATGATCTGGTTGTAGCGCCGTACAGGCTCGCCTTCGGCCAGGGCGCGCGTGGCGATCTTGTGGCCGGCGGGGATCAGACCGCGCACGGTGATGTTTTCAAGCTGCGTGCCGCCCACCAGTTGGGCGCGGGCAATCAGGACGTCGTCGGCGGGGTGGAGGCGAATAAAGGGCGTCATGGTGGGGAGTCTCAGTGCTTTCAATCAAGTGCCAGCGCGGAACCGGCTTTGCCGGGCCGCAGATGGCGCCCCCTTGAGGGGGAGGCGCCGCAGGCGCTTCGGGGGGAGCGTTTATTTCAATAGAACATCTTGGGCAGCCAGAGTACCGCTTTTGGGAAATAGGTGATGATGCCCAGGCTCAAAAGCAACGGCACCAGCCAGGGCAATATGGCGACCGTGGTGCGCTCCACCGAAAGATTGGCCACGCGCGCCAGCACAAAGAGCACCATGCCCATGGGCGGGTGCAGCAGGCCGATCATCAGGTTGAGCACCATCACCAGGCCGAAATGCACCGGGTCTATGCCCAGCTGCGCGGTGATGGGCAGCAGGATAGGCACCAGGATGGTGATGGCGGCGGTGGGCTCCAGGAAGCAACCTACGAAAAGCATCAGCAGGTTGGCCAGCAGCAGGAACACCCAGGGGCTCTGGGTAAAGCCCAGCACCCAGGAGGCAATCGCCGTGGTCACACCGGTGGCCGTCAGCATCCAGCCGAAGATGGAGGCAGCCGCCACGATGAACAGCACGGTGGATGTGGTCTCCACCGTGTCCAGGCAGACCTTGATGAACATCTTGAACTTCAGCGCCTTGTACCACCAGAAGCCCAGCACCATGGCCCAGACGCAGGCCGCGATCGCGCCTTCGGTGGGCGTGAACAGCCCGGTCGTCATGCCGCCTATCAGCAGCACCGGCGTCATGATGGGCAGCACGGCCTCGAACCTGAAAATTTTGTCGAGCACAAACAGCACCACCAGGCCCGTGATGACGGTGACTTGCGCCGGTGCGCCGGCCTTGTCGATCAGCAGCCACAGCACCAGCGGCCATGCCGTCACGACACCCAGCTCGATCAGCGCCTTGCCCAGGCGGCTTCCCGAGAACTTGATGTCGGCGCCCCATTTGTTCTTGTGCGCGAAGTAGGCCACCGTCAGCATCATCAGCACCGCCATCAGCAGGCCCGGCAGCAGGCCGGCCAGGAACAGCGCGCCGATGGACACATTGGCCATCATGCCGTAGATCACAAAAGGCAGGCTGGGCGGAATGATGGGGCCCAGCGTGGCCGAGGCCGCCGTCACGCCGACCGCGAACTCCGACGAGTAGCCATGCTCCTTCATGGCCTTGATCTCGATGGTGCCCAGGCCGGCCGCGTCGGCGATGGCCGTGCCGCTCATGCCGGCAAAGATCACCGAGCCCAGCACGTTGACATGGCCCAGGCCGCCCTTGAGCCAGCCCACCAGCGCCAGCGCGAAGTTGTAGATGCGGGTGGTGATGCCGGCGTTGTTCATCAGGTTGCCGGCCAGGATGAAGAAGGGAACGGCCAGCAGCGGAAAGCTGTCGATGCCCGACACCATGCGGTGTATCACCACAAAAGGCGGCAGGTTGCCGCTCACGAGGATGTAGACCAGCGAGGCGCCCGCCATGGCGATGGCGACCGGGATGCCGGCGCCCATGAAGATCAGGAAAAATAGTTTGAGCATGATGGTGAGAGGGCTTCGCGTTCAGCGGTCTTCCATGGTGGATTCGGGGCGTTCCAGCACGCTGTAGCCGCGCCGGTAGTGGAGCAGGGCGACCCGAAGCGAGCGGAACAACATGGCGGCAAAGCCCAGCAGGCACACGCCGTAAACGATGTTCATGGGCAGGTCCACAATGGTCATGCGCGTCTGGTTGCCGATCTTTTCCATCATCTGCACCGTCATGACCACCGCGGCGCCAAAAAAGCCGATGCGCAGCAGGTCCGCCAGCGTGGACATCGCGCGGCCCATCTTTGCCGGCATGTGGCGGTAGAAAAAATCCACCTGGATATGGTTGTTCTTGGCCACGCCGATGGCCGCGCCTATGAACACCACGGCGATCAACTCGTAGCGCGCGATCTCCTCGGTCCATGCGGCCGAGTCGTTGAAGACATAGCGCGTGATGAACTGGTACAGCACGGTGGCGCCCAATATCCAGAAAAACGCCAGGGCCGCCCAGCCCTCGGCGGTCGTGGAGGACAGGTCCACCGCTTCGTCTTCGGTGTGGAATGAACCGTCGTCGCTGATGATTTTTTCGGTCATCGTGTTTCCTTGTTATTCGTTGTCGGCTGAGCGCCGGTAGTCGTCCGGAAAGCGTCGCGAGCGGTCCGAGGTCGCACCGGGAAGCGCAGCCGTACTCCGGTACGGCGAGCATCACAGGTGCGAGACCGGTCCGCGCAGTAGCTTTACGGGCGGCTACCTACTTGAGGTTGATGATGCGGTCGTAATCGGCCTGGCGATAGCCCTGGTCGGCCGGCGAGGTGCTCTTGAGCACCGCCGCCCGGAAGGCGTTCTTGTCGACCGTGATCACGTTGTTGCCCTTTTTCTTGAACTCCTCGACCAGCCGTGCCTCGGAGGCGATGATCTCGCGCCCGGTTTTTTCAGCCGCTTCCAGCATCACGTCGCTGAAGATTTTTTTCTCGTCCGCCGTGAGCTTGTTCCACAGCTGGCCCGAGACCACGGTCAGCAGCGAGTCGACGATATGGCCGGTCAGCGAGATGTTCTTCTGCACCTCATAGAATTTTTTCGCTTCTATGGTGGGCAGCGGGTTCTCCTGCGCGTCCACCGTGCCGTTCTGCAGCGCCAGGTAGACCTCGGCAAAGGCGATGGGCGTCGGGTTGGCGCCCAGGGCCTTGGGGAAAGCCATATAGGCCGGCGCATCGGGAACGCGGATCTTCAGGCCCTTCATGTCCTCCGGCTTGGTGATGGGCTTTGCCGCAGCGGAGGTCACATGGCGCGCGCCATAGTAGTTGAGCGCGGTGATGTGGTTGCCGCTCTTCTGGTCGTAGCCGGCGGCCAGCTCCCTGAACACGTCGCTCTTGGCGAACTTGAGCTGGTGCTCCGCGTCGCGGAAGATAAAGGGGAAGTAGCCGATGGCCAGCGGCTGGTAGGTGCGGCCGGCAAAGCTCGCACCCGTGAGGATGATGTCCACCGTGCCCAGGGTCAGGCCCTGGTTGATGTCGGCTTCCTTGCCCAGCGTGGAGGCCGGGAACACCTGGATCTCGTACTTGCCGTTGGTGCGCTTCTTGATCTCGTCGCCGGCCCAGACCGACCATTTGTGGAAGGGCTCCGACGTTTCATAGACGTGGGCCCATTTCAGTTTGGTCTGCGCCGAGGCCATGCCGGAAAAGCCCAGGGCGCCCGCCATCAGCGCGCAGGCGGCAATGGCTTTGATAGCGAATCGTTTCTTGTGGAATGCATTCATGGTTGTCTCCTCAAAGGGTGTGCTGGCATGAAAGTGAAAATCGGCCGTGCGCGCCAGCGCGCAGGCCGTGAAGCCAAGCCTTCCGCTCGTTGCTTCAGTTCTTCAGGTTGAGCTTGGCCACGAGTTGTTTGAAGTTGTCGTTGTCGCGCACCATCTGTGCCTTGAAGGCGGGGCCGTCGGCATAGGCATAGCCGAGGTTGAGCTTGTCCATGACCTCGCGCATGATGGGTTCGTCGGCGGCTTTCTTGGTCATGGCGCGGATGTACTCGACGACTTCGGGCGGCGTGCCCTTGGCCACGCCCAGGCCGCGCCAGGTGCCGATGGAGAGGTCGATCTTGCGTTCCTTGAGCGTGGGCACATTCTCAAAGCCCCTGACGCGCTGGTCGGCCATCACGCCCAGGATCTTGAGCTTGCCGGCGGCCACGTGCACCGCGACTTCGGCCGGGCTCACGCCCACGGCGTCCACATGGCCGCCCAGCAGCGCTAGCACGGCGGGGCCGGCGCCCTGGAAGGGGATGTGGTTGAACTTGGCGCCGGTTTTTTCCTCCAGCGAAGCCGCGGCCAGGTGCCAGATGGAGCCATTGCCGGCGTTGCCCACCTTCACGTCGCTGCCGGGTTTCTTGGCGGCGGCGAGGAAGTCCTCAATCGTGTTGTAGGGCGAGTCAGCGCGCACGGTGATGGCGGCCGGGTCGGCGTTGAGGCGGGCAATCGGAATGAAGTCGTCCTGGGTGATCTTGGTGATGCCCAGGTGCGGCAGGATGGTCACCTCCACGAACAGCATGGCGATCTTGTAGCCGTCGGGTTTGGCGCCCGCCACGTCGGCCAGGCCGATGGCGCCGCTGGCGCCCGGCTTGTTGTAGACCACCAGCGGCTGGGTGGTGTATTTTTTGGCCGCTTCCGCGTAAGCGCGTGCCAGCGAATCGGTGCCGCCGCCGGGCTGGAAGGCCACCATCACTTCGATCGGCTTGTTCGGGTAGGGCTGTGCCGTGGCCATGCCGCAGAGGCCGACTAGCAGCAGCAAGGCCGTGGTCAGCCGCTTGGTATGGGTCAGGATGTTCATGCTTGTCTCGCTTTCTTTTTTGTAGGGACAGGGGTAGGGGTAGACGGTTGCTCTGCTTTTTTCTTATTTCCTGGGTGTCCGGGATTGCCGGGTGCGGCGCCAGCTCACGCTGAAGCGTTTGTGCGACTGGTCCATGTGCGCATGCATCGCGGCGCGCGCGGCATCGGGGTCCTGCTTGCGCATCGCCTCATAGATCGCCTCGTGTTCCGCGATGGCCGAGCGCCAGGATTCCACGGTTTCAAAATGCCCGCCCAGGCGTTCGAACAGCGGGCCGCGCCGCGAATCCCAGAAGCGCTGTATGGTTTCGATCAGCACCACGTTGCCGCAGGACTCGACGACGGCGGTGTGGAAGGCCCGGTCGCCTTCCAGCGGCAGCACGCCGCGGTCGGCGTCGGCTTTCATGCTGGCGATGGCCTTGCGCATGGCCTCGAGGTGTTTGTGCGTGGCCTGGGTGGCGGCCATGGCGGCGACTTCGCCTTCCACCACGCGGCGCGCGCGTATGAGCTCCAGCGGGCCCCATTCATCGGGCGGGATTTGCCCGGCCCGCGGGCTGGGGCCGGGGCTGGGCGCATCGCTGCGGTCCAGCACATAGACACCGGAGCCGGTGCGCACCTCGACCCAGCCTTCGACTTCCATCGCAATCAGCGCCTCGCGCACCGAGGGCCGGCTCACGCCCAGCTGCCGCGCCAGGTCGCGCTCGGCCGGCAGGCGGGTGCCCACCGCCCATTCGCCAGCCGTGATCAGCGCGCGCAGCTGCTCGGCGATCTGGCGGTACAGGCGTTGCGGTTCGACGGTCTGCAGCGGCATGGGGTGCGGAAAGAGGAGGGGCTGAAGCCTTAAGGGTTAGCCAGAATTGGACAAGTGGTCAGACCAATTGATAATCCCATGAAACCGCCGGACCAACATCCGGCAAAACCCTGTAGGAGCATTGATGAGACTTGAAGGAAAGAAGGCGCTGGTCACCGCGGCAGGCCAGGGCATAGGGCGCGCCAGCGCGCTGGCATTGGCGGCCGAAGGCGCGCAGGTCTGGGCCACCGACCTGAACCCCAAGCTGCTGGAAAGCTACCAGGGCGTGGCCAACATCACCGCGCTGCCGCTGGACGTGCTCGACAAGGCGGCCATCCACAAGCTGGTGGGCAGCCTGCCGGCACTGGACGTGCTGTTCAACTGCGCGGGCTTTGTACACGGCGGCACGGCCCTGCAGGCCACCGACGCAGAGCTCGAGTTCGCCTTCCAGCTCAATGTGCGCGCGCAGTTCTGGATGATCCAGGCCGTGCTGCCGAAAATGCAGGCCAAAAAAGGCGGCAGCATCATCAATATGGCCAGTGTCTGCAGCAGCATCAAGGGCCTGCCCAACCGGTTTGTGTACGGCACGACCAAGGCCGCGGTGATCGGCCTCACCAAAAGCGTGGCGGCCGATTTTGTGGCCGACGGCGTGCGCTGCAATGCCATCTGCCCCGGCACCGTCGATACGCCTTCGCTGCAGGACCGCATCAACGCCAATGCCGACCCGGTGGAGGCGCGCAAGGCCTTTATCGCGCGCCAGCCGCTGGGGCGCCTGGCCCAGGCGCATGAAATCGCGCCGCTGGTGGTCTTCCTGGCCAGCGACGAAGCCGCTTTTGTGACCGGCCAGGCCTACAACATCGACGGCGGCATCACCATATGAACCAGCTCGACCTGAAGGGTCGGCATGCGGTCATCACCGGTGGCGCCGTCGGCCTCGGGTTTGCGATTGCCGGGCGCATGCTGGCTTCGGGCGGCACGGTCACGCTGTGGGACATCAACCCCGAGACGCTGGAGAAAGCCAGGGCCAGCCTCGGCGCCGGCGTGCACACCGTGTCCGTGGATGTCGGCAGCCACGCCAGCGTGGTGGAAGCCGTCAAGAGTACGGTGGCCTACAACCCGGCCATTGATGCGCTGGTCAATTCGGCCGGCATCACCGGCCCCAACGTCAAGCTCTGGGACTACCCGCCCGAGCAGTGGATGCAGGTGCAGCAGGTCAACCTCAACGGCCTGTTCTTCTGCTGCCGCGAAGTCGTGCCGCACATGCGCGCGCGCAATTACGGGCGCATCGTCAATATCGCGTCCGTCGCCGGCAAGGAAGGCAATCCCAACGCCAGCGCCTACAGTGCCAGCAAGGCGGCCGTCATCGCGCTGACCAAATCGCTGGGCAAAGAGCTTGCCGATACCGGCGTGCGCGTCAACTGCGTGACGCCGGCCGCGGTGAAGACGCCGATCTTCGAGCAGATGACGCCCGAGTTCATCCAGTTCATGCTGTCGAAAATTCCCATGGGCCGCTTCGGCATGCCTGATGAGGTGGCCGCCATGGTGAGCTGGCTTTGCACCGAAGATTGTTCTTTTTCAACCGGCGCTGTTTTTGACCTGTCGGGTGGACGCTCCACCTACTGACCCATTTCAACCAAAAGGAAAAACCATGAAACTCGTTCGTTACGGCAACCCCGGCAAGGAAAAACCCGGCCTCATCGACGCCAACGGCAAGCTGCGCGATTTGAGCGGCGTCATCAAGGACATAGGCCCCGACCAGCTCAGCGACGCCGCGCTGGCCAAACTCGCGAAGCTCAAGGCCGACAAGCTGCCGCTGGTCAAAGGCTCGCCGCGCTACGGCAGCCCCATCACCGGCACGCGCAAGTTCATCGCCATTGGCCTGAACTACGCCGATCACGCCGCCGAATCGGGCCTGCCCATCCCGGCCGAGCCCGTCGTCTTCATGAAAGCCACGAGTTGCATCCAGGGCCCGAACGATCCCATCATGCTGCCCAAGAACTCGGTCAAGACCGACTGGGAAGTCGAGCTCGGTGTCATCATCGGGAAGCAGGCGCGCTACGTCTCGCAGAAAGAAGCGCTCAACCATGTGGCCGGTTACTGCACCATCAACGACGTCAGCGAACGCGAATTCCAGATCGAGCGCGGCGGCACCTGGGACAAGGGCAAGGGCTGCGACACCTTCGGCCCGCTGGGCCCCTGGCTGGTCACGCGCGACGAAGTGCCCAATCCGCAGAAACTGTCGATGTGGCTGGAAGTCAACGGCAAGCGCGTGCAGAACGGCAGCACCAAGACCATGATCTTCAGCGTCGCGAAAATCATCAGCTACGTGAGCCAGTTCATGACGCTGGAGCCCGGCGACGTGATCACCACCGGCACCCCGCCCGGCGTAGGCCTGGGCATGAAGCCTCCGGTTTTCCTGAAAAAGGGTGACACCATGTCGCTGGGTATCGAAGGCCTGGGTGAGCAGCACCAGACTGTGATCCCATTCAAACTTCTCAAGTAACCCTTCGACTTCCTCAACTCCCTCTTTATGGGGGAGTACTTCCGTCAGTGCGAGGCGCCGCCTCGCTGAGGAGAACAAGCTACCTAAGTAAGCTTGGACAGGGTAGGCCCACCGGGGGCGGGTTTACCCTCGCTGCGGTTAGAACTGGGTCCCTATAAGCAGGGCACCAACAACCCCGGCTTGCCCATGGTCATCAAAGTGTTGCAAAATAGAACGACCGTTCGTTTTATTTTGTAGCACCCATGTCCGTCACAGAACTCCCCGCGAAAGCCTCCCGCGCCCCGGCCGTGGGCAGCGCCGTGGCCAAAAGCCAGCAAAAAGGCCAGCAGACCAAGGCGGCCATTGTCGACGCGGCCCTGGGCCTGGCCACGCAGATCGGCCTGGAAGGCCTGAGCATAGGCGCGCTGGCCGAGGTCATGCGCATGAGCAAGTCCGGCGTGTTCGCCCATTTCGGTTCGCGCGAGGAGCTGCAAATCTCGGTGATCCGTGAATACCATGTGCGTTTCGAGGAAGAGGTCTTCTTCCCGGCCCTGCAGCAGCCGCGCGGCCTGCCGCGCCTGGCGGCGCTGTTCCACAACTGGATGAAGCGCACCTCGCTGGAGATCGATTCGGGCTGCCTCTACATCAGCGGCGCCGTTGAATTTGACGACAGGCCTGGCCCGGTGCGCGACGCGCTCGCGGGCTCGGTGCGCACCTGGCTGGCCGCCATGTACCGCGCCGTGGTGCAGGCAAAGGAAACCGGCCACCTGCGGCCCGATGCCGATGAGCACCAGATGGCCTTTGAAATCCACGGCCTGATCCTGGCACTGCATTACGAGGCCCGTTTCCTGAAGACGCCCGGCTCCATGGACCGCGCCAACACGGGTTTCGCCAACATCCTGGCGCGCTACGGCAGCGATGCCGCGGCGCCTTCTTCCAATTCCGCCGCGCCGAAGAAATCTTCCGGCAAGGCTTCCTCTTCCAAACCGGTTTAACGCTAAAGGACCCACCCCATGCCACAGTACAGCCCACCCTTGCGCGACATGCAATTCGTCATGCACGAAGTGCTCAAGGTCACCGATGAATTCAAGGCCATTCCCAAGCATGCGGATGTCGATGCCGACACCATCAACGCGGTGCTTGAGGAAGCCGGCAAGTTCGCCGCCGAGGTGACTTTCCCGCTGAACATCAGCGGCGACGAGGAAGGCTGCAAGCTCGACAAGGCCACGCATGAGGTCACGCCGCCCAAGGGCTTCAAGGAAGCCTATGCCAAGTATGTCGAGGGCGGCTGGGCTGCGCTGAGCTGCGACCCGGAATACGGCGGCCAGGGCTTGCCGTTTGTGGTGAACCAGTGTTTGTACGAGATGCTGAACTCGGCCAACCAGGCCTGGACCATGTACCCGGGCTTGTCGCACGGCGCTTACGAAGCCCTGCACGCTCATGGCACCGACGAGCAGAAAAAGCTCTATCTGCCCAAGCTGACCAGCGGCGAATGGACGGGCACCATGTGCCTGACCGAGCCGCACTGTGGCACCGACCTGGGCCTCTTGCGTACCAAGGCCGAGCCGCAGCCCGACGGCACCTACCGCCTGACCGGCAACAAGATTTTCATCAGCGCCGGTGAACACAACATGGCCGCCAACATCGTGCACCTGGTGCTGGCCCGCCTGCCCGACGCGCCGCAGGGCAGCAAGGGCATCAGCCTGTTTGCCGTGCCCAAGTTCAACGTCGGCAAGGACGGCTCCATCGGCTCACGCAACGGCATCTACTGCGGCGGCCTGGAGCACAAGATGGGCATCCACGGCAACGCCACCGCGCAGATGGTGCTCGAAGGCGCCGTCGGCACCATGGTGGGCCAGCCCAATAAAGGCCTGGCCGCGATGTTCGTGATGATGAACGCCGCGCGCCTGGGCGTGGGCAACCAGTCGCTGGGCCTGACCGAGGTGGCCTACCAGAACGCGCTGGCCTACGCCAAGGACCGCATCCAGATGCGCTCGCTCTCCGGCGTCAAGGCCAAGGACAAGCCGGCCGACCCCATCATCGTGCACCCCGATGTGCGCAAGATGCTGCTGACGGCCAAGGCCTATGCCGAAGGCGGCCGGGCCCTGGCGATCTATTGCACGCTGCTGCTCGACAAGGAACTGCATCACCCCGACGAGAAGGTGCGCAAGGACTCCGGCGAAATCGTCGCCCTGCTCACGCCCATCGTGAAAGCCTTCCTGACCGACAACGGCCATATCTCCACCAATGCCTGCATGCAGGTCTTCGGCGGCCACGGCTTCATCAAGGAATGGGGCATGGAGCAGTTCGTGCGCGACAACCGCATCAACATGATTTATGAGGGCACCAACACCGTCCAGTCGCTGGACCTGCTGGGCCGCAAGGTGCTGGGCAACAACGGCGCCACGCTGAAGAAATTCGGCAAGCTGATCGCCGCGCTGATCGCCGAGGAAGGCGTCAACGAAAAGATGGCCGAGTTCATCAACCCGCTGGCCTACCTGGCCGACCAGATGACCAAGTTCACCACCGAGCTGGGCTTCAAGGGCTTCCAGAACCCCGACGAAGTGGGGGCAGCCGCCGTCGACTACCTGCGCGTGGCCGGCCACCTGGTGTTCGGCTACTTCTGGGCCCTGATGGCGCAGACCGCGCTGCGCGAAATCGCCGCCGGCAACACCGACAAGTTCTATGTGGCCAAGCTGCAGACCGCGCGCTTCTATTTCGCCAAGCTCTTCCCCGAGACCGCAACGCTGATGCGCACCGCGCGCGCCGGCAGCAAGGCGCTGATGGAAACCGACGAGGCGCTGGCCTGAGTTTTTGAACAGAGCAAGGGGAGACACCATGAAACGCAAATTGCTGGCAATGGCTTTCGGCCTGGTTTCCTTCACGGCCCTGGCGCAGAACACGCCGGTCGGCTTGTGGCGCGGCTTTGACGAAAAAACCGGCGAGCCCAAGTTCGAGGTCCGCATCGCGGAAACCGGCGGCGTGCTGAACGGCAAGGTCGAAAAGCGCATGACCCCAGGCGCCAAGCCCGACGACGTTTGCACCGAATGCACGGACGACCGCAAGGACAAGCCGCGGCTGGGCCTTGAAATCATCCGCGGCGCCAAGAAGTCGGCCGACAGCGACGTCTGGGAGGGCGGCAAGATCCTGGACCCCGAGAACGGAAAAAGCTACACCCTCAGGATGACGCCTGTTGAAGGTGGCAAGAAGATGGAAGTGCGCGGCTCCATCGGCCCCTTCGGCCGCACCCAGACCTGGGTGCGCGTGCAATGAAAGCGACGGCAAACCATGGGTGAAGTGCTTTCCCGGAGCCTGCGCATCGGGCAGGGCAGCCGGCCGGCCGAACGCCGCTGGTACTGGCACCACTTGCTCAAGAAGCCCTTCTTCGGCCGCTTCATGAAACCCTGGCGCTGGCCGGCGGACGTACCGCAAGAAGGCTGGGAGCGGGTGCGTATCAACAGCCGCAGCACCAGCCGGCTGGAAGCCATCGTGGCGCACACGCCGCTGCCCGCGCGCGGCGTCGTGGTGTGCGCCCATCCCATGGGCTTTGCCTGCAAGGGCTTCTGGCTGCGCCATGGCCATGCACAGGCGCTGCTCGACGCGGGTTTCCATGTGGTGGCTTTCGACTTCAATGGTTTTGGTGAAAGCCCGTCGACCAACTTCGACTATCCCGGTGATGTGATCTCGGTGGGTAGCTGGGCGCGTGGCGCTTTTCCGGGCCTGCCGGTGCATGCGCTGACGGCCTCCTTCGGCGCCATCAATACGCTGAGCGCCATCGACGAGGCGGGGTTTCCTTTTGACAAGGTGGTGGCAGAAGCCTGCTCGCCCACCCTGCCCGATTTCTGGAAAGCCTACCCATTTGCCCAGGCCGTGCTCAACATCAGCCGGCGTATCAACCCGCAGGGCGAGTTGCGCCTGCGGCCCGTGCACCACCTGGCCAATATGCGCGACGTGGACGTGCTGCTGGTCCACAGCCATGGCGACCGCTGGACGCCGGTGCATTTCGGCGACACCCTGCGGCAGGCCGCTTCACGGCCGGAGCGGATCCAGCGCCTGATCCTCGACAAGGCCGACCACACGTACGGCATGCGCGACGAAGCGCAGCGCTATTGGAGCGCGGTGCTCGAATTCTTCAACCAGTCATCTCCAACAAGGTCCTAACCATGTCACGATTCCAAGTCAAAAAAGTCGCCGTGCTCGGCGCCGGCGTCATGGGCGCGCAGATCGCCGCCCACCTGGTCAATGTCAAGGTGCCTGTGGTGCTGTTCGACCTGCCCGCCAAGGAAGGCCCGAAGAACGGCATCGTCATCAAGGCGGTCGAAGGCCTGAAGAAGCTCAAGCCGGCCCCGCTGGGCGTGCCCGAAGACGCGGCGCTGATCCAGCAGGCCAACTATGAAGAGCATATGGACGTGCTCAAGGAGTGCGACCTCGTCATCGAGGCGATTGCCGAGCGCATGGACTGGAAGACCGACCTGTACCACAAGATCGCGCCCTTCATTGCCGAAGGCGCCATCGTGGCCAGCAATACCTCGGGCCTGTCGATTACCAAGCTCAGCGAGGCCCTGCCCGAATCCATCAAGCCGCGCTTCTGCGGCATCCACTTCTTCAATCCGCCGCGCTACATGACGCTGGTGGAGCTGATCAACACGCCGACCACCGAAGCCAAGGTGCTGGACGATCTCGAAGCCTTTGTCACCAGCGCGCTGGGCAAGGGCGTGATACGCGCCCACGACACACCCAACTTCATCGCGAACCGTGTCGGCATCGCCAGCATGCTGGCCACCATCAAGGAGGCCGAGGCCTTCAAGCTCACCTATGACGTGGTCGACGACCTGACCGGCAAAAAACTGGGCCGCGCGAGCTCCGGCACCTTCCGCACCGCCGACGTGGTGGGCCTGGACACCATGGCCCACGTGATCAAGACGCTGCAGGATAACCTCGGCCCCGGCAAGGTGGAAGACCCGTTCTCCGACATCTACGGCACGCCGCCCGTGCTGGCAAGGCTGATCGAATCCAAAAGCCTGGGCCAGAAGACCGGCGCCGGTTTCTACAAAAAGCAGGGCCGCGACATCCTGCGCCTGGACCCTGAAAGCATGGAGTACGTGCAGGGCGGCGCCAAGGCCAACGAAGTCGTGGGCCGCATGCTCAAGAAGCCCGCCGGCGAACGCCTGAAGCTTCTGCGCGAAGCCGAGGGCGCGGAAGCCCGCTTCCTCTGGGCCATTTTGCGCGACCAGTTCCATTACGCCGCCGTGCACCTCGAGAGCATCGCGGAGACCGCGCGCGACATCGACTTCGCGATGCGCTGGGGCTTTGGCTCCAAGCAGGGGCCCTTCGAGCTCTGGCAGGAGGCCGGCTGGAAGCAGGTCGCCACCTGGATCCAGGAAGATATTGATGCCGGCAAGGCGCTGTCCAAGGCGCCGCTGCCCGAGTGGGTGTTCAAGGGCCCGGTGGCCGAAGCCGGCGGCGTGCACACGGCCGAAGGTTCCTGGAGCCCCGCCGCCAAAAAATTCATCCCGCGCCGCAAGCTGCCGGTGTATGAGCGCCAGTTCTTCCCCGAAGACGTGCTGGGCTCGAAAGCGCCCGCCTTCGAAACCGCCGGCACCACTTTGCATGAGGACGACGCGATCCGCCTCTGGACCCTGGACGGCGCGAACGGTGACGTGCTGATCGCCAGCATCAAGACCAAGATGCACGCCATCAGTCCCGACGTGGCCGAAGGCCTGGCCATGGGCGTGGACCTGGCCGAGAAAAGCTACAAGGGCATGGTCATCTGGTCCAACGACGAGATGTTCTCCGCCGGCGCCGACCTGCAGGCCATGCTGCCTGCTTTCATGATGGGCGGCGCCAAGGCGATTGAAGGCGCAGAGGCCGAGCTGCAGAACGTGATGCTCAAGCTGCGCTACGCGGCCGTGCCCGTGGTGTCGGCGATTCGCGGCATCGCGCTGGGCGGCGGCTGCGAGATGGCGGTCCACTCGGCCAAACGCGTGGCCGCCATGGAAAGCTACATCGGCCTGGTGGAAGTCGGCGTGGGCCTGGTGCCCGGCGCGGGCGGCCTGGCCTACATCGCGCGCCGCGCCGCGGAAAATGCCAGCACATCGACCAACAAGGACATCCTGCCCTTCCTGACCGAGGGCTTCACCGCCGCCGCGATGGCCAAGGTCGGCACCAGCGCGATTGAAAGCCGCAAGATCGGCTACCTGCTCGACAGCGACGTGATCGTGCCGAACAAGGATGAGCTGCTGTTTGTGGCACTGAATGAGGCGCGCGCGATGTTCAACTCCGGTTACCGCGCGCCGCACAAGCGCCAGTTCCCCGTGGTGGGCCGCAACGGCCTGGCCACCATCAAGGGCCAGCTGGTCAATATGCGCGACGGCGGCTTTATCAGCGCCCATGACTTCCACATTGCCGGCCTGATCGCGGGCGTGGTTTGCGGCGGCGACGTGGATGCCGGCACGCTGGTGACGGAAGAGTATTTGATGACGCTGGAGCGCAAGGCGTTCTGCTCACTGCTTGAGCATCCCAAGACGCAGGAACGCATCATGGGCATGATGAGCACCGGCAAGCCAGTCCGTAACTGATGAACGGTCAAGCCGTCATGAACGACCACAAGCCCAACCGCCTGGAACGCCAGCTCGCCCAGCTCGACAGCGTGCCGGGATTTGCGCGGCCGTGGTTCCAGAGTGTGGTGCTGCGCCGCGCCGTGCCTTTCACCGGCACGGCCAGGCTCGACTTTCTGCAGATGACACCCGCGATGGTGGAAATCGGCGTGAAAAACGAGAAGCGTGTGCAAAACCACATCGGCGGCGTGCACGCCTCGGCCATGAACCTGCTGGCGGAAACCGCCACCGGCATGGTGGTGGGCATGAATGTGCGCGATGACTGCATCCCCCTGGCCAAGGAACTCAAGATGGCGTTCAAGAAGCGCGCCACCGGCGCCCTGCGCGCCGTGGCCACGCTCAGCGAAGAACAGCGCGCGGCCATGCGGGCCAGCGACAAGGGTGAGGTCAATGTGCCGGTCACCGTGACCGATGAAGCCGGCGTGAACCCGGTGGAATGTGAATTTGTCTGGGCCTGGATTCCCTCCGGCCCACGAAAAAGTTAACCGAGAAATTGAAGGAAACCATCATGGCCAAACAAGTCCAGGAAGCCTATATCGTCGCCGCCACGCGCACGCCCATCGGGCGTTCGCACAGGGGCTATTTCCGCAACACGCGGCCCGACGACCTGCTGGTCAAGGCGCTGCAGGCCGCGCTGGCCCAAGTGCCTTCGCTGGACCCCAAGGCGATTGAAGACATCATCTGCGGCTGCGCGATCCCCGAGGGCCCGCAGGGCCTGAACGTGGCGCGCATTGGCGCGGTGCTGGCCGGCCTGCCGACCAGCGTGGGCGGCATTACCGTCAACCGCTTCTGCGCCTCCGGCCTGTCGGCCATCCAGATGGCGGCCGACCGCATCCGCGTGGGCGAGGCCGACGTGATGGTCGCCGCCGGCACCGAGAGCATGAGCATGGTGCCCATGTCGGGCAACTCGCCTTCGCTGTCGCCCAGCATGTTCATGAATGACGAAAACGTCGGCATCGCCTACGGCATGGGCCTGACGGCCGAGAAGGTTGCCCAGCAGTGGAAGGTTTCGCGCGAGGCGCAGGACCAGTTCGCGCTCGAGTCCCATCTCAAGGCCATCAAGGCCCAGCAGGCCGGTGAATTCAGCAACGAAATCACGCCGGTTGAAGTGACGGACCGCGCGGCCAACCTGGAGACCGGCGAAGTCGTCGCGAAGACCCGCACCGTGAGCCTGGACGAAGGCCCGCGCCCCGACACCTCGCTCGAAGGCCTGGCCAAGCTCAAGACCGTGTTTGCCGCGCGCGGCTCGGTCACCGCCGGCAACAGCTCGCAGACTTCCGACGGCGCGGGCGCACTGGTGCTGGCCAGCGAAAAAGCCGTCAAGCAATTCGGCCTCAAGCCGCTGGCGCGTTTCGTGAGCTATGCCGCCAAGGGCGTGCCACCCGAGATCATGGGCATAGGCCCCATCGAAGCCATTCCGGCCGCCCTGCGCTATGCCGGCCTCACGCAGGACGACATGGACTGGATCGAACTGAACGAAGCTTTTGCCGCGCAGTCGCTGGCGGTGATCAATACGCTCAAGCTGGACCCGGCCAAGGTCAACCGCATGGGCGGCGCCATCGCACTGGGCCACCCGCTGGGCGCGACGGGTGCGATCCGGGCTGCGACAGTAGTCCACGCCCTGCACAGGCACCAGCTGAAATACGGCATGGTGACCATGTGCGTAGGGATGGGGCAAGGCGCAGCAGGAATTTTTGAGCGCGTCTAAGGGTTCACTACATCTTCCCCAGCGGCCCTCAAAAGCATAGCGAGCAGCAGTCAGTGATGGGAGCCGGCAAAGACCGGCAAGGGTAACAACAGGAGACCATCATGCAGATCCAGACTCTGGCCACCGGCACCGCGCAGCTCTCGCTGCGGGTTTACGACGCGACGCTGACGCCGCACACCAGCGTGGTGATTGGCGGTGCCATGGGCGTGCGGCAGCATTACTACGCGCCGTTTGCCGAATGGCTTTCCAGCCAAGGCTTTCGCGTCACCACCTTTGACTACCGCGGATCAGGCGATTCGTTACCAGGCACAGCCAAGGGCAGCCTGCGCGGTTTCAAGGCCGACCTGCTCGATTGGGCGGGCGACTACGAGGCCGTGGTTGATGCCGCCAAGGCGGCCTTGCCTGATGCGCCGCTCTATCTGCTGGGCCACAGCCTGGGCGCGCAGCTGCCGGGTTTCCTGAAAAACCAGCACAAGATCGCGGGCCTGGTCAGCATCGCGGCCGGCAGCGGTTACTGGCGCGACAATGCGCCCCAGCTCAGGCGCATGATCCTTTACTTCTGGTACGTGCTGGTGCCGCTGGCAACGCGGCTTTGCGGCTACTTCCCGGGCCGCAGCCTGCGCAAGGTCGGCGACCTGCCGGCCGGTGTGATGATGCAGTGGCGCAAATGGTGTTTGAACCCGCAGTACAGCGTGGGCGCCGAGGGCGAAAGCGCACGCCTCAGCTACGGCCAGGTGAGCTTTCCGGTCACGGCGCTGTCCATCACCGATGACGAACTCATGACCTGGCGCGGCACGCAAAACCTCATCAACCTCTATGCCAATGCGCCGCGCACGTTTGAGCGCATCGCGCCGGCGGACCTCAAGGTCAGGCGCATAGGGCATTTCGGTTTCTTCCGCGAGCAGTTCAACAACACCTTGTGGCCGCGCGCGCAGCAGATCATCGAAGGCATGGCCGGCGTCGCCAGGACGACGGCCTGAACCGCAAAAACCCGTGCACACTTGCCGGCATGACAAGCACGCATTCTTTTGACGACGCACTGCGGCTGGAAGCCGCGGGCGCCGACCGGCCCGACACCTGGCTGGGCCACAGCAGCCCCGAGTACTGGAACATGGTGGGGCCGTTTGGCGGCACCACGGCCGCCACGGCCCTGCGCGCCATCCTGCTGCACCCGGCGCTGCTGGGCGAGCCGGTAGCGCTCACGGTGAACTACGCGGCGGCCATGGCCGAAGGGCCCTTCAGCGTGACGGCCAGGCCGGCACGCACCAACCGTTCCACCCAGCACTGGACGGTGGAACTGTCGCAGGAGGGCGATGCCGCCGGCGCCGTGATGACGGCCACCGCCGTCACGGCCGCGCGCCGCGAAACCTGGAGCCTGAACGACACGCCCATGCCCGAGGTGGCCCTGGCCGACGCCGCGGGCCGCCTGCGGTTCTCCACGTCCGCTTGGACCAACCGCTACGACATGCGGCCGGTGCGCGGTGTGATTCCCACGGTTTGGGACGGCAGCGGCGAGGACAGCCTCACGCAGCTGTGGGTGCGCGACGACCCGCCGCGCCCGCTGGACTTCCCCGCGCTGGCCGCCATGTCCGACGTGTTCTACCCGCGCGTCTGGCTGCGCCGTGCCACACGTGTACCGGCTGGCACGGTCTCCATCACGACCTACTTCCATGCGGACAGCCGCCAGCTCGCCGAATGCGGCGACGGCTTTTTGCTGGGCCAGGCCAGGGCGCAGGCATTTCGCAACGGCTTTTTCGACCAGACCGCGCAGCTGTGGAACCAAGCCGGCGTGCTGCTGGCCACCAGCACCCAGATCGTCTATTACAAAGAATAATTGCGACTTCTCAGGCCCCTACACTGGGGGCCTCAACGGAAAACACCATGAATACTTCTACCGCCATTCCCGAAATCCTGAGCCATGTCGACGCGGGCGTGATGACCATCACGCTGAACCGCCTGGACAAAAAGAATTCCATCACCTCCGCCATGTACGGCGCCATGGCCGATGCGCTGGAGTCGGCCAACCATGACACGGCGGTGCGCGCCGTGGTGATCCAGGGCCACGAAACGATTTTCTCCGCCGGCAACGACATCGCCGACTTCCTGAACAAGCCGCCCGCCACGCAGGACTCGCCGGTGTTCCGCTTCCTGCGCGGCATCAGCAGCTTTCCCAAGCCGCTGGTCGCATCGGTGTGCGGCCCGGCTGTCGGCATAGGCACCACGCTGCTGCTGCACTGCGACCTCGTGTACGCGGGCGACAACGCCGCGTTCTCCATGCCTTTTGTGAATCTGGGCCTGTGCCCCGAGGCGGCTTCCAGTTTCCTGGTGCCGCAGCTCATGGGCTACCCACGTGCCGCCGAAGCGCTGCTGCTGGGGGAGCCGTTCATGGCCGAGACCGCGCTCGAGATCGGCCTGATCAACCGCATCGTGCCGCCCACCGAAGCCAATGCACTGGCGCAACGGCAGGCGCAGAAACTGGTCGCCAAGCCGCTGAGCGCGCTGATGGAAACCAAGCGCCTCATGAAAAAAGGCAACGCGGCCATCGTGGCCGAGCGCATGGCCGAAGAGGGCGCTAGCTTCGGCCGCATGCTGGGCGAGCCCGCCGCGCGCGAGGCATTTTCGGCCTTCCTTGACAAGCGCAAGCCGGACTTCAGCGCAGTTTGAAGCCTGCGTTTGGAGGAGGTTCGGCCTCTCGCTCCTTCTCCCAGCGGGGGAAGGAGTTAGACCTCACTTCTTTTCAAATCTCGAAACGTATGCCTTGCGCCAGCGGCAAGCTGCTCCCGTAGTTGACGGTGTTCGTCGCGCGGCGCATATACGCCTTCCACGAATCCGAGCCCGACTCGCGGCCGCCACCGGTTTCTTTCTCGCCGCCGAAGGCGCCGCCTATCTCGGCACCGCTGGTGCCGATGTTGACGTTGGCGATGCCGCAGTCGGAGCCGCGCGCCGAGGTGAAGAGCTCGGCTTCGCGCAGGTCCTGCGTGAAGACGGCTGAAGACAGGCCGTGCGCCACGGCGTTGTTCATCGCGATCGCGTCCTCAAAGCTGTCATAGGGCACGATGTAGAGGATGGGCGCGAAGGTCTCGTGCAGCATGGGGCCGGCCTGTTCCTTGAGTTCGACGATGGCGGGGCGCACATAGTGGGCCGAGCCTTCGCCGGGCTGCTTGTCGCCGAAGTGCACCTTGGCGCCCAGCTTCTTCGCCTCGGCCAGCGCCGACTGCATGGTGTCAAAGGCGCGGCCGTCGATCAGCGGGCCGACCAGCGTGCCTTCTTTCAGCGGGCTGCCGATGGGCAGGCGTTCAAAGACCGTGACCAGGCGCTTGACCAGTTCCGGGTAGATCGAGCGATGCACGATCAGGCGGCGCAGGCTGGTGCAGCGCTGGCCGGCGGTGCCGGCCGCCGCGAAGGCCGCGCCGCGCACCACGAGCTCGAGGTTGGCCGAGGGGCAGACGATGGCGGCGTTGTTGCCGCCCAGCTCAAGCAGCGAGCGCTTGAACAAGCCCGCGCAGGCCATGGCCACGTTTTTACCCATGGCGGTGGAGCCGGTGGCACTGACCAGCTTCACGTGCGGGTGATGCACCAGCGCCTCGCCGGTAGCACGCTCGCCGATCAGCAGCTCGCTCAGGCCTTGCGTTTCCAGGCCCAGCTCTTTGGCGGTCTGCAGCAGCAGGCCGTTGAGCGCGATGGCCGACAGCGGTGTTTTTTCCGAAGGCTTCCAGGCCAGGGTGTTGCCGCAGACCAGGGCCAGCGCGGCATTCCAGGCGAACACCGCCATCGGGAAGTTAAAGGCCGAGATGATGCCGACCACGCCCACGGGGTGCCAGGTTTCCAGCAGCTTGTGGTCAGGGCGCTCGCTGGCAATCGTGAGGCCGTAGAGCTGGCGCGACAGGCCAACCGCGAATTCGCAGATGTCGATGACCTCCTGCACCTCGCCCAGGCCTTCCTGCAGGATCTTGCCGGTCTCCAGCGAGATCAGCTGGCCCAGGCCGGCCTTGTGGCGGCGCACGGTGTCGCCGAAGGCACGCACCAGCTCGCCGCGCTTGGGCGCGGGCACGTTACGCCATTCGGTGAAGCGCTGGTGCGCGGCGTTGAGCGCGCTGTCCACCTCGGCGGCGCTGTGCATGGCCACGCGGGCCAGCTGGCTGCCATCGATGGGCGTGGAGACGGTGATGGCCGGGCTCGCCTTGCTGGCCAGGTCGGCGCTGAGGCCCAGGGCCTTGAAGAGGGATGAAACGTCGTTGGCGTGGCTCATGGTGAAGTCCTTTTGTGTGTGTCTTGAATTCAGTGCGTGGTAGCGAGCTTGCGAAGCCCGAGGCCCAGGCGTTCGGCGCCTTGCCGCAGCGCTTCGGGTGCGGGGTTGGCGAAGCTCAGGCGCAACCAGGGCTGCGGGGCGTTGCTGATGCTGAAGGCGGCGCCCGGCACCACCAGCACCTGGTTGGCCAGGCCGAAGTCCACCCAGTCTTGTGTGGGCAGCAGGGGCAGGCCGCCCGCCAGCTTTGCCCATATGAACATGCCGCCCTGCGGCTTGTCAAACTCGAGCAGGCTGCCGCAGTGCGTGCGCAAGGCCTCGGCAAGCGCCGCGCCTTTCGCGGCATAGGCCGGGCGCAGCCTGTCCAGGTGCGCGCCCAGGCGGCCGGAGGCCAGCATGGACGCCAGTGTCAATTGCTCCAGCGATCCGCTGTGCACATCGGCCGCCTGCTTGGCCAGCACCACGCCGCGTGCAATGTCGGCGGGCGCCAGCAGCACGCCCAGGCGCAGTGCGGGCGCGACCACCTTGGAGTAGCTGGTCATGTAAGCGACCTGCGCAGGCGAGCCGGCTTGCTGGTTCAGCTGCGCGAGGGAAGGCGGCGGCGCCGCATCAAACCAAAGCTCGCCATAGGGGTCGTCCTCAATGAGCGTGACGCCGTATTGCGCGGCCAGCGCCAGCAGGCGCAGGCGGCGCGCCAGTGGCATCACGGCGCCGGTCGGGTTGGCGAAATTGGGCACGACGTAGAGCACGCGCGGGCGTTCGGCCCGCAGCAGGGCCTCGAGCCTGTCGATGTCCATGCCCTGCGCGTCGGTCGGCACTTCCACCAGGCGCGCGCCCGCGAAGCGGAAAGCCTGCAGCGCGGCCGGGTAGTTGAAGGATTCCACGGCCACGCCTTCGCCGGGCTCGACCAGCACGCGGGCGAGCAGGTCGATGGCTTGTTGCGAGCCGGTGGTGATCAGCAGGTCCTCGGCCTGTGCCGCCAGGCCGCGCTGTTGCAGCAGCGCGGCGCTGGCTTCGCGCAGCGTGGGCAGGCCTTCGGTGGCGCCGTATTGCAGGCTGCGGCCCTGCAACTGCCCGGCTACTTCCTGCAGGGACTCACGCAGCCAGTCGGCCGGCAGCAGTGCCGGGTCGGGGTGGCCGCCGGCCAGTGAGACCATGCCCTCGCGGCCGGCCAGCGCCAGCATGGCGCGTATCGGCGAGCCGCTGGCCTGCGCGTACAGCGGGCGCAGCGGCCCCTGCGCGTGGCTCATGCGCGCGCGGCCGTCATGCCGAAAATGCCGGTGGCATTGCCGGCGTCAAAAGCCAGGTCCAGGCGCGGCTGCACCGGGTCGTTGGCTGCGCCAGCGGTCTGCAAGGCGTCGCGCGTGATGAATTCGTAGAACGAGCCGGGCACTTCGCGCGAAACGCGGCCCTCGGGGGTGATGAAGTCTCGCCGCACCGTGGCGGCGCGAAAGGCGGTCTGGCGCACGCGGCCGCTGGCGGAGACTTCGACCTTGTCCTTGATGGGCCGGCCCAGCGCGCGCTGGCGTTCGGCCACCGCGTCCACGTCGGCCACGCGGTCGGTCGCGTGGTTGAAGGCATTGCCTTCGGTGGCAATCCAGGCCATCTCGGCGGACTCGGACAGCAGCAGTTCGTAGTCGTCCATGGCGAACACGCCGTGCTGGCGGTCAAAGCATTGCAGCAGCTGCGGCAGCAGGCGCAGCGCTTGCGCCAGGGGCAGCACGCCGTCGCGCGTGAGCTGCTCGAGGTCGGCGACGTCCTGCGGGCCCAGCGGGTCGCGCGATGTCGACAGCACGCGCGTGACGGCCGACTGGAAGGGCGCCGAGAACTGTTCGGGGTGCAGCTCGGAAACAAAGAACTGCGCGATCTCTTCGGGGAAATCACGGTGGCTGTAGGCGCGGCCCGTCATCTTCAGGCGCGGCAGCGGGTAGGTGCCCTGCAGCTCAAAACCCAGCGGACGCAGTACGCGGGTAAAGGCCGCCTCGCCGGCCGGCAGCGCGCCGCTGGGCCAGCGCACGGTGCGCAGCGCGCCGTGGTCGAACACCACCTTGCGCTGCTGGCCCAGCACGTCGCTCGCGATGTATTCCTGCCCGGCCGGCACGCGCTGCACCAGGCCGTGGAACAGCGCCATATTGAGCGCCTGGGCCAGTTCAGCGCGGCTCACGCTGCCCGAAGCGGCCTGCTGCAGCGCCGGATGGACGTACATCTGTTCATGGATGGATGCAACAGCTTCGGGCGGAAGGCAGGCGGCGAGCAGCTTCTGGAGATGAGTCATTTCAGGGGTGGCGTTGAAAGGTGGAAGCCGGATTTTCGGCAGTTTCAGCTTCACGGACAAAGGATCAATTTCGATGAATGCATGAGATATATTCATGCCATGCGCCGCAAGATCCCCTCCACCCAGGCCCTGCTGGCCTTTGAGGCCGCCGCCCACCGCGGCAGCTTCACCTTGGCGGCGCAAGACCTTTCGGTCAGCCAGAGCGCCGTCAGCCACCAGATCCTGGGGCTGGAGCAGGACCTCGATGTGAGCCTGTTCCGCCGCCTGCCGCGCCAGCTGGAACTGACCGACGCCGGCCGTTCGCTGCTGGCGCGCGTGAGCCCCGCGCTGGACTCGCTCGAGGCCGCGATGCTGGACCTGGTGTCGTCCAAGGGCGAGGGCGGCACGCTCGAACTGGGCGTGGTCCCTACCTTCGCCACCAAGTGGCTGATCCCCCGCATGCCGTCTTTTTTAAAGGCCCATCCTCATGTGACGCTGAACCTGTCCACCCGCCTGCTGCCCTTTGATTTTTCATCGACGGGGCTGGATGCCGCCATTCACTACGGCCGGCCCGACTGGCCGGGCACGGAATCGGAATACCTGATGGGCGAAGACAGCGTAGTGGTCTGCAGCCCGGCGTTGATGAAGAAGCGCCAGCTACGCAAGCCGGCCGACGTGCTGAAGTTCACGCTGATCCACCAGAGCACACGCCCGCATGCCTGGCGCGACTGGTTCCAGCTGGCCGGCATCGACGACGCGCAAGGCGCCGGCGCCGGCCCCAAGTACGAACTCTTTTCCATGATCGCCCAGGCCGTCAAGGCCGGCCTGGGCCTGGCGGTGCTGCCGCGCTTCCTGGTGGCCGACGACATTGCCGACGGCACACTGGCCGTGCCCTTTGAACTCTCGCTGAGTTCGGACTTCGCCTACTACCTGGTCTGGCCTTCACAGAAAACCAGCTGGCGGCCGCTGGTGCAGCTGCGTGAGTGGCTGCGTGAGCAGGCGCTTTCTTTGACGTGAACGTGATCGGGGCCCTGTGAGCCCTGCGAGTGGTCGCGGTTAGTCGCTGCCCGTTCCCGAACCCCACAGCTGCACAAGGCCGAGCGCCAGCATCAGCGTTCCCAGGGCCATCCATAGGCCGATGATTCCCCGCGGCCCCATTACCTCAAAGGCCCAGGTTTGTGTCCAGGCCCATTTGCCGATAAAGGGTGGAACGGAAGGCGTGAGCCATTCCGCCCAGGCCAGGCAAAAGGCGAACGCCGCCAGCCCCAGCTTGAAGACGGCCTTCTCTTTGTCCGAAAGAAGCGCACGCTGCTTCTTGGCGAGTTCGTTGTCGTTGTCCATCAGGGTCTGGCTTTTTGGGGCGCGGCAGGATCGCGGCCTTCAGAGTGTCTCAGGCATTGTCCGTCGGCGCCAGGCTTTGCGCCGGCCGGCGCAGCGTACTGTCAAAAGGATTGATCTGCGCGCTGATGGCCGTGGCTTCGCGCTTGAGCAGCTCCACCACCGTGGGCAGGCGGTCCGGGCTCAGGCGTGAAGAGATCGTGCCCACGCTGAGCGCGGCCACCGCGCGGCCCTCGCGGTCCAGCACCGGCACGCCGACGCCGGCCATGCCGTCCAGCAGGTTGGTGTTGCGCCCGGCATAGCCAAGTTCGCGCACGCGCTCGATCTCGGTGCGCAAATAAACCTCGTCGTAAACGCCGAACTCGCGCACGCGCGGCAGGTTGTAGCGGATCACTTCCTCGCGCTCGGTCTCGGGCAAAAAGGCCAGGATGGCCAGGCTGCCCTGGCCCATGCCCAGGGCCACGCGCCCGCCGATGTCGCCGGTGAAAGAGCGTATGGGGAAAGGGCCCTCGCTGCGGTCCAGGCAGACCGCATCAAAGCCGCTGCGCACCAGCAAAAAGATGGTGTCGCCCAGGCTGGCGCACAGGCGCAGCATGGAAGGCCGGCACAGGCCGCGCAGGTCCATGGCGTTGCCGGCCTGGGCGGCCAGCGCGAAAAACTCAATGCTCAGGCGGTACAGCTTGGAGCCTGCCTCCTGCTCCACCACGCGCTCGGCCACCAGGCTTTGCAGGATGCGGTGCGTGGTTGCCTGGGTCAGGCCCGTGGCCTTGGCAATGTGGGTGATGCGCCCGCCCTTGGCCTGCGTCGCGGCCAGCGCCCGGATGATGGAAAAGGCGCGCTGCACGCTGCTTGAGCTGTTGTCTTCGTCTTTCACGGCCTCTCCTTTGGCGGAATCAGTTTTGTTGTGAGTGTATATAAATTCCATTAAACGGAATAAATTAAATAAATATATCTCTCTACGGAATAACCTATTGACGATTTTTTCGTACATGCCCTAGCATGAAGTCATCAGGGTGTCATCGTTTTGCGCATTGTTTTGTTGGTGCGGCGTTGGCCATCCCCTTGTTGCAGAGGTGCTCCCCATGTCCTTTTTGACCCTGGCGAATGTGAACAAGTCCTATGGCGCGGCGCGCGCCGTAGCCGACATGAACCTGTCGGTCGAAAAAGGCGAATTCGTCTCGCTGCTCGGCCCCTCGGGCTGCGGCAAGACCACCACCCTGCAGATGATCGCGGGCTTTTGCGAGGTGACGTCGGGCCGGATCACGCTGGACGGCCGTGACATCACGCACGCCAAACCCAATACGCGCGGCCTGGGCATCGTGTTCCAGAGCTATGCGCTGTTTCCGCACATGAGCGTGTACGACAACGTGAGCTTCGGCCTGGAGATGCGGCGCGTTGCCAAGGAAGAGCGCGCCGAGCGCGTGAAGGCCGCGCTGGCGCTGGTGCACCTGGAGGCGCATGCCGGCCGCTACCCGCGCGAGCTCTCGGGCGGCCAGCGCCAGCGCGTTGCCCTGGCCCGTGCCCTGGTCATCACGCCGCCCGTGCTGTTGCTGGACGAGCCGCTGTCCAACCTGGACGCCAAGCTGCGCGAGGAAATGCAGTTTGAGCTGCGGCAGATCCAGCGCAAGGTCGGCACCACCACCATCATGGTCACG
>Ga0209564_1000204_pt1 | contig 136175 bp, 101 predicted proteins | sample AraplaCol_mMF_r2_FD_184272 | JGI IMG/M metagenome (GOLD analysis project Ga0209564, IMG submission 184272) | Arabidopsis root microbial communities from North Carolina, USA - plate scrape MF_Col_mMF_r2 (SPAdes) (version 3) | ecosystem: Host-associated > Plants > Roots > Endosphere | place... | reverse complement strand
TGCTGCGTCCGGCGGTCTTGGCGCATCGGGCGGCACTCTGGCGCTTGCGCTTGAAACACCTGTGTACAGCACGGGCGCTGGCGCCGCCGATGACGGTGTTCGGCTGGCGCGCGAGTTCGTCATCGCACAGAGACGCGGCGAGAGCCCGCTGTTGGCGCTGTTGCAACCGGGCTCCGCTGATCCTGCTTTGCGCTACGGTATGGCTCGTCTCGGGGTCGATCAGATCGCCGACGGCGGCTTTGCAAATCTGTCGATCCTGTCTACGGGTCTGATTAGCTTCGATGATGACGTTTCGCTGCGATTGACGCAAAGCTTGCGCCTGTATGCTTATGCCGACGCGCTGACCGAAGCGTCGCATGCGAATGCGCGGATCGATCTCGAAGGGGCGTATATTCGCCTTGCAGGTGCGACCCGTCATGGTATCGGGTCGCCGAGCGAGGTGTTTCCCGTCGTAGGAAATAACGCGGCCGGGTTGTCGCAGCGTCCGACACAGGCGCTTCTTTCGCTGACTGCTGACCTGATCGACATCCGTGACCAGGTCGGTTTCGGCGCGAATGCCACCATCAAGCGTATGAGCGGGCCGGAGGTGGTCGATCGCCGTGGCTTTAACATGGTTGATCTCTTCAGCCGTGGCGATGTCCGCTTCCTACAAAACCAAGGTCCGACAGCAGACGATCCTACGTTTCCGAGCGCGCCGGGTGCGCAAGGCAATGCGCGAACGATGATCGCGTCTCCGGGCGACTTGCGTATCACTGCGGCGCAGATTCTTCCGGCAACGGGCGTCGATGCACGCGCTCAAGCGGCGAAGACTTTGACAATTCGGGGCACCGGAACAACGCCGGATGTACCGTGGTCCACATTCGGTCGTCTCGTTCTCGAAGCACCAATCGTCAATCAGGGCGGCGTCGTACGCGCGCCCGGTGGCGCAATCGAGATTGGCGTCAATGCCGCACAGGTGAACCTGTTGCCCGGCAGCATCACCTCGGTATCGCTAAGCGGCCTGCACTTGCCATATGGCGGAACAGTTGATGGTTTGAGCTGGGTATACGATGGCGCAAAAATCTCTTTTGAGGGGATCAGCGGCGCCGTCGCCGGTTCAGGACAGGAAGCCATCCGTCTCCGTTCGGGTGTGACGCTGGGAGGCGTCAGCGTCGATGTGCAAAGCGGTGCTGTGATTGATCTGCGTGGCGGAGGCGAATTGCTCGGCGCCGGATTCGTGAGCGGCCGCGGCGGCTCGATCGATGTTCTTCGACATGCACTCGCAGACGCCAACCCTACCTACCGCTACAGCACTTCCGGCAATCGGGTCTATGCCATCGTGCCTGGTTACAGGTCGGGATACGCTCCGGTCGCCCCGGAGTTGGGGGCGGGTGATCCGGTGACGGGCCAGCAGATCGCGATATCAGACGGCGTGCCGGGACTTCCTGCAGGCACTTACACGCTCTTGCCGTCAACCTATGCGCTTGTGCCTGGAGCGTTCCGTGTGGAAATCGGAGGCACGAGCAATCCTGCTCTCAGCGGGTCAACGGTTGCATTGGGCAATACTTTCATCACCCACGCTACGATCGGTTTCGCCAATACGGATATCCGCGCATCGCTTCCGAACCAGGTCGTCATTTCATCGGCGCACACAGTCCGTACCCATTCGCAATACAATGAAACGACCTATTCCCAATTCGCGGTCAAGCGCGCCGCCGAACTTGGCTGGCCGCGTCCGCTGTTGCCGATGGACGGGCGAGCACTGGCGCTTGTCTACACAATGCAAGCCGCATCTCAAGCCAGGCCGCTAAACTTCGACGGCCAGGCGTTGTTCTCAGGAGAAGGGGCAGGCAATGCCGGTTATGTTGCTGTGGTCGGTAAGACATATGGGACAAAACTGGAGGTTCTCGGCGCGGGTAGCGTAAAAACGCAAGATTATATTTCCATCGATGACCGGTCCCTGAGCGCAATCGAGGCGCCACGACTGATGATCGGTGGGGGGCTGGTCAGACCTACGACTGCGGGCGAGATTTCCGAAGACGGCTTCCCGAGCCATCGTTTGGTCGTTCGCGCCAATGTCGACAATATCGTCGTACGCAGCGGCGCAGTCTTGCGTGCTGGTGAAGTTATACTCGCAAATCGTCAGAATGGCAGCATCCTCGTCGAATCCGGCGCCACCATTTCGACACTTAGTCGCGGTCCGTCGTCATTCGATGCATTGAGCGGGTATGTATTCGATCCCTTCGCGACGCCGAGTATTCTGGCGATCTCCAACGGCACGTTGGAATTCCTGCCGCCAGGAAGCAATTCGACCACCGGTCAAATCGAGATCGGTGGCTGCCTCGGGGACGGCTGTACAGGCGAGACGCGCCTTTACTCCGAAGGATCGATCGCGCTGGTTTCGAGCCAGCCCATCAAGCTCGGTGCGAGTGTCGTCTACGGCACCCGTCAGCTCCAGCTCGGTGCCTCGGCAATCAACATCGGCACCGCCGAGACGCTGGCGGCTCTCGATCCGGCTTTGATGCCCGAGGGACTCGCCTTCAATCAGCAAGTCTTCGATCGCCTTTTGGATGGAAATCGAGGCGAAGGAATTCCGAAGCTGGAAAGCCTCACTTTGACGGCGCGTGAATCCGTCAATTTTTTCGGCAATGTCGATTTGAGCACGATCGATCCGGCGACGGGGATATCGAGCCTATCACAGCTCGTTCTGAATACGCCGGCCGTCTACGGCTATGGCTCGAACGGTGATGTGGCGACCCTTTCAACGGGCAAGCTTGTCTGGTCCGGAGTTTTCGCGGCGAGTTTGGTAGCCAACACGCCCGTGACCAATCTTCCGCCCGGCCCGGTGATCCCTGGCGGGGCGGGCACCGGCAGCGGTACGGTGAACTTCGTCGCGAATGCGATCGAGCTCGGCTATGCCGATCGCATGCGCCCCGACAATCAGGTGACGCTCGAACGCCTGATGCTCGGCTTCGGCACCGTGAATCTCACCGCCGCAGAGCGTATCGGCGGCAACAACAAGGCGGCGCTCGCGGTCTATCAGACCAAGACCGGCGATGTGTTCTCCGGCGGCACGCTTAATCTGACCACGCCGCTCCTGACCGGCGCTGCCGGCTCCACGCTGTCCATCACGGCAGGTGGTGCCCTCAACGTGATGGCGCCAGCCGGCGCCGATCTTGCGCGCAGCAATTCGGATGGGCTCGGTGCGACGTTGAACCTGAAGGGCGGCGCCATCAACATCGCCTCGGCCGTGGTGCTGCCGAGCGGACGTCTGACCTTGACGGCGGCGAACGATGTCACGATCGCCGGCGGTGCCCGGCTCGATCTGTCCGGCCGTTCCGTCCGGATGTTCGATGTCATCCAGCACGGCTGGGGCGGCGACGTCACCATCGAGAGTGTGGATGGCAACGTGACCATTGCAGGCGGATCGGTGATCGATCTGTCGGCCGCGAACAACACTGCGGGATCTCTGTCCGTCACCGCCCTCGAAGGCCAGGTGGCGATGTTCGGTGACGTTCGTGGCAGCACGACCGGCAGTTACAATGCCGGCGGTGGCGCCGTGCTGCCGTGGCTGTCCGGCGGCGTCGAGATCCGCGGCCGTACGGTTCTGGATTTTGCCGGCCTGAACCAGCGGCTGAATGCTGGCGGCCTGTTCGGCGAGCGCTCGTTCCGGATCAAGCAGGGCGATCTCGTGATCGGGAGCGAGGTGAAGGCCAATCTCATCGACATCGCCGTCGATGGCGGTAGCCTCACGGTGGTCGGCACGCTTGACGCCAGCGGCGAGCGCGTCGGGACGATCCGGCTCGCCGCGCGCGACGGGCTCACGCTCGGCGCCGGTGCAGTGCTCGATGCGCATGGCACTGTGCTGCGTGTGGACAGTGACGGAGATGTCATCGAGGCGCCAAACCGGGCGATTGTTGAACTGACCAGCAAGGCCGGCCGCATCGCGGTCCAGTCCGGTGCCACGATCGATCTGCGCTCTGCCGACAATGTGACGCGCGGCACGCTCAGCCTCAATGCGCGGCGTCTGACGGAGATCGGCGGCGACATCGATATCGATGCCGGCGGCAATTACGATATCCGCGGCGCCCGCAGCATCGCGGTCAACGGCTTCTGGACCTATTCGCCCACCGATGCCGATGGCACCATCGTGCAGGACAATGGCAGCGCCGCGCCCGTGAGCGCCGATGGCGTCATCGGGCTCGATCAGGTCCACGCACGCAGCCAGGCTTTCATGACGGCTGCTCTGGCGAATAGTGATCTGCTGACGCGACTTGATGGCTTGCGTCGCTACGAGAGCGCATTCCATCTGCGGCCTGGCGTCGAAATCGCCAGTGCGGCGGCAGACGGCAAGCTGACGGTGAAAGGCGACCTCGATCTGTCCGGCTATCGCTATGAGAGCCTGAACCCGAACACGCAGAAGACCGCAATCTATGGATCGGGCGAACCCGGCGCGCTTCTCATTCGCGCCGGCAGCAATCTCGACATCAAGGGCAGTATCAATGATGGCTTTGCGCCGCCTCCCGCAACGCCTGAAGATACCGCGGGGTGGACCAGGGTGCTCAATGGCACGCTTGGGACGGATTTGGTCGTAGAGATCGGCGGCGAACTCTTTGGCAGCATGTCAGGTTCAGGTGGAACGACCCTGCCTGCAGGCGCGTCATCGACGGTTATCCTACCATTTGAGATCACCATCAGGAATGGCACTGCTCTGCGTCGCGGTCCGGCAATTCCCTTTGCTTTCGCCTCGAATGCTGCACTGCCAGTTCCTGCTTGGGCGGCAGCCGATGGAGGTTGGGTTACCGTCGCAGACATTCGCAACGCGACTGGGGGGCTTATTTTCTCAGCCGGTGATCGCGTGAATGTATCACTTCCCGCAGGCACTCAGTTTGCTGCGGGGGCCATCTTGCCATCGACCCTCGCAACTTCTCAGACCGGAACGCTTGCAATCAGGTCTATGCAAGTACCCGCGGGTACGCCGCTTAACGTCTTTGCCTCGGCCGCCCTTCCACTGGGGGCAAGTATTACTTTGACGCCCGGGATGGTCGTTCCGGCTGGCACAAAGGCTGTGGGCAGCGATTATATTCGTGTCCCCGGGCCTGACGGGAGACAAGGCCAGGTCTTTGCGATCGCTCCGATGCTGGCTCCGGGATCCTTGTCCTGGAATATACGTCTTGGTTCGGGATCCGATCTTGAAGGCGCCAGCCAATACGCATTGCAAGCCGGACATCGCCTGAACGGGCTGGGCAATATGCGATTGTTCAATTTCCATGCCCTGGCCGGAACGACCAACGAGATCTTCAGCGTCATTCGAACCGGCACAGGCGATCTTAATCTCTTTGCCGGCGGTACATTCCGCCAGGACTCGCTGTACGGGATCTACACGGCTGGAACGCAATCTACGCCGATTCTGAACAGCAATGGCAGCAATTCATACAACCTCCCGAGGGGGCTGACTGACGGCAACGTGCTCGGTTATCAGTATCCGGCCTATGACGATGTGGTCGCAGCCAGCGGATATCAGGCCTGGTATCCCGAGCATGGCGGCAATCTTTCGATCCGTGTCCGCGGCGACATGACCGGATCTATCGTCGGAGCGGGAAGCTCGATGGAGCGAGGGATCGGCTCGTCCTACATCGGCAACTGGCTCTGGAATCAGGGGAGCGTGACCGAAGGTCTGAAGACCGCTTGGTGGATCAATTTCGGATCTTACGCGATCGACACCAGTAGTTATCTCCAGCCGCTCCTCGTTGCTGGTTTCAGCGGCATCGGCACGCTTGGCGGCGGCAATGTCGCGATCAGCGTCGGCGGCGATGCCGGCGTTCTCGAAAGCAGGGGATCGCCCGGCGCTCCGCAATCCCAGGGCTTGAGCATCGCCATCGGCAGTACCGGTCGGCGTCTCGATGATGGATCGGTCGTGAAGACCGGCGGCGGAGATCTCGTCCTCGACATTGCCGGCGCAATGAACTCGCTGCATCCACGCTCGAACAGAAGCTCGGTGGATATCGGCGCCACGATCACGCCCATGCTGAATGATCTCAACGGCGTGATCGCCAATCTTCGCGGATCGATCGACATCTCCGCAGCATCGATCGGGCGCATCGATTTGACCTACGGCAGCGCGCGAACCGGCGATCCGCGCGCGCCGGACATGTTTGCGCCCAATCTTGGCCTTTCATCCGGCGGCTTCACGATCGCGCCGGGCGATGCCAAGGTAAATATCGCGGCACGGGGCGATCTGGTCATTGGAAGCTATGCCGATGCGGGCACGTTAACCGATCATCCCAACACCAGTCCCTATACGCGGAACGGACAACCGATCGAGGGGGGAGGGCGGACAATCTTTTCCCTCTATTCTCGCGAGACAGCGGTTCTCGCGCAGTCGGCAGGTGGCAATCTCGCGCCGTTTAAGGAATCGACCGCCTACATCACGGCAGATTCCGGGCCTCAGAATTACGGCTACAACACGGGGGCCCCGCCGATCCTGAAAGTGTCCGCGTTGTCCGGCAGCATCTATCTCGATGGAAGTGTGACGCTGTATCCGGCCGCTCGCGGTCAACTCGATGTTCTTGCGATGAACGCGATCTATGGCGGCGGCGGCTCCATCCATATGAACGGCGGCGATGCGCAGGGCTATTTCGGCTCGGTCGCGCGTCCACGCTTCTCGGGCAACGCCCAGGAGAGCTTCACCGACTATGATATTCTGCCTTATGAGACCGTGGTCGGAAATCTGCATGCAGGCGATCCCGAGCCGATCCGCTTCTATGCGGTCTCGGGAGATGCTGTCGATTTCCAGACCGGTCATCAACGCACGGTCACTCCGATCGGGGCGAGTAGCGTGACGGTGACTGTTGCGGCAAAGCCGGTGTGGATGCGGGCCGGACGTGATCTCGTCAACGCATCCGGCCTGGCGATGAACAACGACATCGACAACACGTCGATGCTCGCAGCTGGCCGCGACATCATCTATGCGAACTTCCAGATCGCAGGGCCGGGCTTGCTCGACGTCTCCGCCGGCCGCAATATCTATCAAGCCGACAAGGGGCAGATCATCAGCATCGGCTCCGTCATCGCGGGAGACAACCGTCCCGGCGCCAGCATCCTGATGCAGGCAGGTGTCGGTTCTCATGGTCCGGATTATGCGACCATCGCGGCGCTCTATCTCGATCGTGCAAATCTTGCCGATCCCGCCCGGCCGCTTGCCGAGCAGCCTGGCAAGGTCGCCAGTATCTATGACGACGAGCTTGCCGCTTGGCTGAAGGCGCGCTTCGGCTTCACCGGATCGGCAGCGGATGCGCGCGATGTGTTCGCGCAACTGCCAGCCGAGCAGCAGCACATCTTCCTGCGGCAGGTCTATTTCGCCGAATTGCGCGCGGGTGGTCGTGAATACAACGACGCCGACAGCCCGCGCTATGGCAATTATATCCGTGGCCGCAACGCGATCGCGGCACTGTTTCCGGAGCGCGATGCCAACGGGGCGGGGATTGCAAGGGCCGGTGACATCATCATGTTCGGCGGCTCCGGGGTACGCACCCAGTTCGGCGGCGACATCCAGATGCTGGCACCGGGCGGGCAGATCGTGGTCGGCGTCGAAGGCGAGGTGCCGCCGGCCAGCGCGGGCGTCGTCACCCAGGGCGCCGGCAACATCCAGATGTATTCGCAGGGCTCGATCCTGCTCGGCCTGTCGCGCATCATGACCACCTTTGGCGGCGACATCCTCGGCTGGTCCGCCACCGGTGACATCAATGCCGGTCGGGGCGCCAAGACCACGGTGCTCTACACGCCGCCGCGGCGGACGATGGACATGTATGGCAATGTCGCGCTGGCGCCGCAGGTGCCGTCGTCGGGAGCGGGTATCGCCACGCTCAATCCGATCCCGGACGTTCCCGCCGGCGACATCGACCTGATCGCGCCGCTCGGCACCATCGACGCCGGCGAAGCGGGCATTCGCGTCTCGGGCAATATCAACCTGGCGGCGCTGCAGGTGTTGAACGCGGCCAACATCCAGGTGCAGGGGACGAGTTCGGGCATTCCCACAGTGCAGGCTCCGAGTATCGCTGCGGCGCTGTCCACGTCAAATGCGGCAGCGGCCACTCAGCAGACCGCGACGCCACAAACCAGCGCGAACGCTCAGCCTTCGGTGATCATTGTTGAAGTGCTTGGCTACGGCGGCGGTAACGGCGGAAGCGATGACGAAACGCCAGATGAACGTCGCCGACCTCGGGCCACTGAGGATCGCTACGATCCTGGCAGCGCCATTCGTATGCTCGGCAATGGCGATCTGAGCGATGATCAGAGGCGCAAGCTCACGATGGACGAGCGCGAGAAGCTCGACGCGTTGGTCGCGCGTTAGGGGGGATCGGAAGGTTGGACGCGGGATGGAGAGCTAACCATTCCGCGTTTGTCTTTGGCGACAGTCTGACGCGGCTTTCCTATCCAATGGCTGGGAAGTTTGACGTGGGCCAATTGAAGGCGACGTGACCTGACGGTACGCTGAGTTTTTCGCCAGCTCCCCTGAGATTGCTTATAGGCAGAAAAAATTCCCGAAAAGAAATCTAGGGCATACGCAATGTCCGCTCCTGGGGCGGTGAGCGGACATGTTCAGTATATTATTGAAAAGTCGTGCATTCTTGGCCGTTCCGGCAAGGAGAAACGCCTGCCATACGGGCTTATGAAGCGACACCGTTTTTCCAGATTCCGGCATGCTTGTCGTAAATCTGCAATCGGCCGTCCCTAGTTTCCGCCGCGTTTGTCGGCATGAGCCGGCACATGCTGCCGGGGGACCGGAACCGTAGCAGGTGATGTATCGGCGCAGACCTGAGGCTGCTCCTCGCCGGACGTGCAGTGAGAATGGCTGAGCGAGCTGACATCGCCCCAAGGCAAATCCTTCATTCGGAGAAGCCAAGGCGCGTGCTGTTTTCCAGATTGATGTATGGCGCCATCCTGTTCGCGCATACGGCGATCGCACCGTGCATGGCCTCAGAGCAGACTTTTGATTTCTTGATCGCGGCACAATCGCTGGGCTCCGCACTCGTCCGCTATGGCGATGTGACGGGCAAGGAGGCGCTTTACGAAGGTGGAGTTGTGGACGGTCGGTTCTCGGGCGGTGTCGAAGGACGCGCGACGCCTGCGGCCGCGTTGCTTCAGCTTCTGGTCGGAACAGGTTTGACGGCGCGTTTCGTTGCGGAAGGGACTTACGTGCTGGAGCCAACGCCGAAACGTCGATCGGGTCAGGACCGTTCAGATCGGCGCTATCATATGCTTGTACAGCAGGATGTTCTGGAGACGCTTTGCCGGCTTCCTCATGCGAGGCCGGGCCAATATCGCCTCGTCACGGTGTTCTGGATCGCGTCGGACGGCGCGGTGCAGAATTTGCTGACGCTCGGAAGCGCCGGCCAACCCGAGACCGACCAGTCAATCGATAGCGCCCTCCGTCGGATGCGCTTTCGGGAGCCGCCTCCGGCCGGCTTCGTCCAGCCGATCCGTTTGCTGTTCACGCCGCAATCGCCCGGTGCCGTGTCGGATTGTGAGGTGATCGAGTCCCGCCGCCGCGCGCATGGTGGCGTGCCATGAGCGGCCTCGCAGAAACGGTTATGCGCCGGTTGTTCAGCGAAGACTACACTGATCTCAAGAAGCGATTGAGCCGGCGGCTTGGCTCGGCCGATCTCGCCGACGAGGCGATGCACGACGCCTGGATACGCTTGGCCACGGGGCGGACGAGCAAGGAGATCTCGCGACCGGAGCACTATCTGTTTCGCACCGCGCTGAATGCGGCCACCGATCAACACAGGAAGGAAAAGCGGCACAGGCGCGGTGTCGAGCTCGACCTGGCTTTGGAAATTGCGGATGAGCGGCCGACGCCCGAAGAGGAGATGATCGCGCGAACGGAGATCGATGCTTTCGAGACCATCGTGTCCGAGCTGCCGGCCCGGCAGCGCGCGATCTTCCTGGCAGCGCGTGTGGGCAACATCCCGCATGACGTCATTGCCAAACAGATGCGGATCACGCGGCGGACAGTGGCCAGGGAGCTGGTTCGCGCACACGAATATTGTTTGTTACGTTGCAAGGAATTGATGGGCTGACCTGTCACATTCGGCACGGCAGAAACGTCTGAGCTAGTAGAATCACAGGAGAGGCGCCATTCCGACAGAGGATAATGGCGTCAGCGGTATCACGACAGATGAGCGAGCATCACAGGCCCAATCTCAGCCAGATCGAGCAGCAAGCAGTCGGCTGGGTTCAGAAGCTTGCCTCGGGGAGCGCGACAGAAGAAGACATTGCGGGCGCGAAGCTGTGGCGCATGCAGGATCCGCGTCACTTGAAGGCGTATGAAGATGCCGAACGCATCTGGCAGCGGATGGCGGTGGTGGGCCGCGCGAAATATGGTGCCGACGCCAATTTCATGGGCGCGCTGCAGGACTATGGCCAGCGACGCGCGGTGATGACCCGGCGCGCCATGCTAGGCGCCGGTGTCGTCTCGATCGGCGCTGTGGCGACTTACGGGATGATGAAGCCGCCGCTTGGGCTGTGGCCGTCATATTCCGAACTGCGCGCCGATTTTCGAACTGGCACAGGCGAGCAACGGACCATCGCCTTCGCCGACGATGTCGAGATCGCGCTGAACACCCAGACCAGCCTTGCGGTTCGTCCGGCGACTGCGACCGAAGATCGGATCGAACTCATTGCGGGCGAGGCCTCTTTTACAACGCCGAGCGGTTCATCGCGCAAGCTCTCGGTGTTTTCTGCTGGCGGCAAGATCGTCAGCGAAGCGGGGCGCTTCGAGCTGCGTTGCTTCGGCGCCGGCGACCATGTCGTCGTGACATGTCTGGACGGACGGCTCAATGTCGAGAGCGGAGCCGATGTCACGATACTGCAAACTGGGCAGCGTGTGTCCTATGGTGGGCGTCATCTTGGCGCAGTCGATGCGATTGATCCAGGCGCCGTATCGGAATGGCGGCGCGGCGTGGTGGTTTTTCGGAACACGCCACTTTCCGACGCGGTGGAGGAGATGAACCGCTACCGCGCCGGTCGCATCATTCTGACAAATGCGGCTCAGGGGCAGCGACTGCTGAGCGGCCGGTTTCGGATTGACCAGATGGAACAGGCCCTTGCGCAGGTCGAGTATACGTTCAAACTGAACGTGGCACGCTATCCTGCCGGGATCGTCGTATTGAGCTGAGCAGATCTCGTTGTGTTGATCTCGGGCGAGATGTTGCCCGATCAAGTTTTTCCTCCTTGCCCTGTCACATCTCGCGCGGTGCCTCCGTCTGACTCCATGAAAGCGTTGTCCTGAGTGCCTCGTGTTTTCGTGGGGGCGCTTGGATCGCATATCGTCAGCTCAAGGAACTGCCAGCAATGTCCGTCCGCACCGCCTCTTCGCCCTCGATCGCGATCGGCCGCACGCTTCGCACCGTACGGCACACCGCATTGCTCGCTGGCGTGAGTGCATTGACGTTGTTTGCAAGTTCACCCGCGGTGCATGCCCGCGCGCTGAACGGTGGAGGCGCTGGCAGCGTCCCGGCACCAAACATGGCCGCCGATGCGGCGGCGCAGGCTGCTCAGCAGGCCGCTGCGGCGGCTGCGCAGACGCAGCAGTCGCTGGCACGGGCGGCACGCGCTGTGCAGGACATGCAAGCCGTGCAGGCAGCGGCGCGCGCTGCGGCGGCGGCCGCACAAGTCTCGGTGACCGCGCCTGTTGCCGTTCCAAACGGCCTTGGTGCAGGTGGCCTGCTGCCGGATATGAGCCGCTGGAGCGGCGCCGGTGCGCCGACGCAGGGCGCTGACGGCAAGGGGCAAACCGAAGTCAATATTCGCCAGGTGACGCAGCAGGCGATCTTGAACTGGCAGGAGTTCAATGTCGGTGCCCGAACGACGCTGACATTCGATCAGCAGGGCCATCGCGACTGGGTCGCGCTCAACCGCGTCAACAACGCTACCGCTCCGAGCCAGATCCTCGGCACGATCAAGGCCGACGGCCACGTCTATGTGATCAATCAAAGCGGCATCATTTTCGGCGGCAGCAGCCAGGTCAATGTCGGCTCGCTGATCGCATCGACCGCCGGGATCACCGATGACCAGTTTCGCTCCAACGGCATCTACAGCATTCCGAACGGCTCCGGCTACACGCCGAGCTTCAGGTCTGCCGGAGGCAGGGTGGTGGTCGAAGCGGGGGGCTCGATCAACACGCACGCACCATCATCGGTGACCTCGGGTGGTGGCCATGTGTTGCTGATCGGCTCCCAGGTCGAGAATGCCGGCAGCATCGCCACGCCGAGAGGCCAAGCGCTGCTCGCTGCAGGTGACGATTTCATCCTGCGTCAGGGATACGGCACCGAGGCCAATCAGTCGTCCACCACCCGCGGCAGCGAGATCTCGCCAGTCATTGCAGCGGGCAGCGCGAGTGGTACCGTCCGCAACAGCGGGCTGGTGTTCGCGCAGCAGGGCGACGTCACGCTGGCCGGCCGGACGATCCTGCAGGATGGTGCGCTGATCGCCACGACCTCGGTCAATACGCGCGGCACGATCCATCTGTTAAATGGGGCCACGGATAGCCGTGGCAGCGTCGCACTGGGGGCCGCCAGTCTGACTGCGATCCTGCCCGAACTCGAGAGCAAGGACAACGCGCTGAACAGCCAGCGCGAAGCGCTGGTCGCCGCATCCGAGGCCGCCAATCTGCTGCGCGCAGGCAGCGCCACCGGGGCATTCGATAACCTGTCGCTGCTCGCCGATCGACTGGACCAGTCGCGCATCGAGATCGTCACCGGCGGCGACATTACCTTCAAGGGTGGCAGCATCACCGCTGCACAGGGCGGCCAGATCGCAGCATCGGCAGGCGGGCGGATCGTCGCCGAGACCGGGGCCAATCTCGATGTCTCCGGCATTCGCCATGTGGCGCTGGCGATGGAAACGAACAATCTCAAGGTCAATCTGCAGGGTAACGAGCTGCGCGACAGCCCGTTGAACCGCGATTCCGAGGTGTTGCGCAGCAATGATATTTGGATTGATCTGCGATCGCTGACGCTGGTCAGCGCGGGTACCGGCGGTTACACGTCGGATCGTTACTATACCAGCGGCGGTCTGATCGAGGTCGGTGGCCATCTCGCCAATACGGCGCATGGTATCGGCGAGTGGGTCTCCGTCGGCGGAACGATCACGCTGTCTGCTCCTGAAGTCGTGGCGCAGAAGGGAGCCGCGTTCGATATCTCCGGCGGTTCGCTGGATTATGCTGCAGGATGGATTCGTTCGACCAATCTGATCGGCGCCGATGGACGCCGATACAGCGTTGATAATGCGCCGGCCGATATGAAGTTCGTCGGCTTTGCCGGCGGCTTCATACGCACGCACACCATCCAGGGACAGGTCGATGAACGACTGACGGAAATCTGGACCACGGTTTTCGATCGCGGTCGCCACTCGATGCGCTGGGAAGATGGCTACACCATCGGCCGCGATGCCGGCCGCCTGGTTCTGTCAGCGCCGACGGCCGTTTTCGAGGCGGACATTCTGGCGGATACTGTCAAGGGCGAGCGTCAGACGTCGAAGCGTCCATCGGATCTGCGCGATGGCTACAAGGCGACGCAGACAACGCGTGCGCAGAACGGCACATTGTCCATCGGGCAGTACGGGGCACTTGGTCTCGTCGGCGCGCATGGCAGCGACGTGATGATTGGTGACGTCGCCGACATCTCGGCCGGACTCGCGGCGAATACCAGCCTCGCGGATCTCGGACGGGCCAATACCGTCTGGCTCGACGCGGCGCATCTCGGCCGGCAGAATCTCGGCGGCGTCGAAATCGCCACGCAATTCGATACGGGCACTGAAACCGGCGGCAAGATCACCGTCGATCGCACGCTTAAGCTGGCCGATGGCGGCCAGCTCTCGCTGACGGCGGCAGTGATCGACATCAAGGCCGACATCGTGGCGCGTGGCGGCTCCGTCATCGCGAGCAACCAGTTGGTGACGCGCGAGATGGCGGGCGGATCTGCCACGGAGCGGGTCATCGACCTGTCGATGCAGGACGGCGCATCCAGCGTGACGCTGCGATCGCAAGCGACGATCGATACGCGCGGATTGTGGACCAATGCCAGGCATGATCCCTCGCAATTGTCGGGTGTCTCGCTGGTGGATGGCGGCAGTGTCACTTTGCGATCGACCGGGGATGTCGTGCTCGAAGCGGGATCGCGCATCGACACCTCGTCCGGCGCGGCCATTGCCCTCAAATCGCAAAAATACGGGAAAGGCGGCGACGTTGCGCTGATCGCCGGCTATCAAGGCGGCAAGGGCAATCTGACGCTGGATGGCGAGATCAATGGATTCGGTGCCGCCGGTGGCGGCACGCTGACGCTGTCGACATCAGGCGTCGTGGTCATCGGCGATGCAAGTTACGAGATCGGCGCAACCTTGCCAGCCGGGACGGTGGCGCCGGCGGATGTCACGCTGACGGATACGCTGGTCATTCCGCAGGGCTCGCCGCTGCCGGTGGCCTATACCCAGACCGTCACCTCGGTTGCGGCGGGAGTAGCGCTGCCCACGGACGCGCCGTTCGTCTCGACGACGATCGCGGCCGAATGGGTAGTTCCCGCGGGGGCAACAGGCATTGCCTATATACGGCCCGGAACCACGGCCGTCGTCGAGGCGCCGGTCGGCACGGTCATTCCCGCCGGCTCGACGGTTCGCGGGTATAGCGTCCAGACGCCGGTCCTGCCCAGCGGCTATGTCCTCCCGGCCAATGCTTTCCCAGCCGGGCTACAGCTCACCGCACCTCAATCAGTGACCTTTATGCCCGGGATGGCTGCGCCGGTCGGCGTCACAGTCGCTGCCGGCACCGTGATCCGGGCAGGAACACTTCTGGCCGTCGATGCGAAGATCGCCCCGCCTGACGTGTTTCATGTCGCCGACGATCTGATGAGCCGCGGCTTCTCGAAATATTCGATCAATGGCAAGGCCGGACTGATCGTTGCGTCCACCGCGGTCGTCGCTCCCGTAATGCCGGTCTATCAGCTCGCCGGTGGCAGCTTCGCCGCGCCGACCGGTAGCGACCCGGCAGACGTACTGAGCCTGGGGCTGCCGGACCTCTATCACGCCAATCCACTGGACGCGGAGATGGTCCAGCGCGGCGGCGCCGATCTCGAATTGCTGTCGGGTCTCAGCTTCGCCGGCAACGCCAGCAGACTGACGAATGGCGGGGTGACGATTGCCAAGGGGGCGTCGATCACTGTCGATCCCGGCCACAAGGTCCGGATTGCCAGCGGCGGCCAGATCACAGTCGATGGTGCGATCACCGCGCATGGCGGCGAGATCGCAATCGTCAACGCCGGTCGGTTCACCAACAACGATGTCGGCGGGCTCTCCGTCTGGATTGGTGAGCATGCGCGGCTCGACGCCTCGGCGCGTGCGGTCACTGCCATCGACATCCGCGGCCGGAGCTTCGGTGTGGTGCCGGACGGTGGCAAGATCGTGCTCGGCAGCCTCGGCGGCAACGACCCGGACAGCAACAATGCCTATCTTTCGGCCGATGCCTATGTGGTCATCCGCCAGGGTGCGGTCCTCGACGTCTCGGGCACCCGTGCCGATCTCGACATCACCGCTGCCGGAACAGGCGGGCAGGCGATGTTCACGCGCCGCGCCATCGCCAGCAATGGCGGCGCCATCGTCCTCGATTCCTATCAAGGCATCTATAATGACGGCACGCTGCTCGCCCGCGCAGGTGGCACGGGCGCATCGGGCGGCACGCTGAGCATCAACCTGGAATCGCCGTTCTACAGCTATAATTTCGGGGGCGTCGTGCCGTCGCGCATACAGGCGGGCAGGGCGCTGCGCGTCTCGGCGGCAGGGCAGGCGAGCGCTTTGCCGGAGGAGCTTCGGGCGGGTGCGGCCCATATGGCGCTCAAGCCTGGCTACGCCAATCTGAGCGCCGAACAGATCGCGGCGGCCGGCTTCGACGATCTGTCGCTGTTCGCCCGGACGGCCATTGTGTTCGAGGGCGACGTGACCCTCGCGGCCGGCCGCAGCATCGCGCTGCGTACGTCGGGCCTCTACAATTCCGTCGACGGTGCCAGCGTTATGGTGTCCGCTCCCCATGTGATGCTGGATGGGCAGTTCATGCGCGACGCCGGGCTGTGGCAGGTGCTGCCGTCCCTGTTGCCGGCCTATCCGACCACAGCGACCGTGGAGGTGCGTGGCGGCGTGATCGACGTCGTCAATCGCATGAATGCGTATGTCCGGACGCTCACCCTCGACAGCGACACCGACCTGCGCTTCCTGGCCTATGATGCAACCCCGACATCGGGGCAGACCGGTGGCATGACCATGATCGCATCGAGCGGCGATCTCGACCTCATCGCCCGCCGCATCTATCCCGCGACCGGCGCCAATGTGCAGGTCTATGCCGGCACCACGATCAATGCGACGGGGCAGTCGGTTGCCACCTGGGGCACGCCGAACAACGGCACGATCACGATCGGCCGCCACGATTCATCGCCGGTCGCGACGCCTTATTCAGTGTTCGGCGTGCTTGGCATGACGGCAGGCACGATCCGCCAAGGGGGCAATCTGCTCGCCCCCATGGGCGCGATTTCGCTGACCGCGGCGGATCAGCAGATGGTGACGAAGGGCCTCGTCGAATTCCTGCCGGGCAGCCTGACCTCCGTCAGCGCCCGGGGACTGGTCATCCCCTATGGCGGCACGGCGGATGGCGTCAGCTATACCGTGAACGGCAAGGCGATCACGACCTTCGATCTCATCACCGGAACGGTGGTCAAGGACACCGACGGCAAATACATCATCAACGGCACGAGCGGACGTCTCGGTATCACCGCGACAGGGACCAATGTCGTGAGCCATGCGGGCTCGGTGCTCGATTTGTCTGGCGGCGGCACGCTCGCGGGCGCGGCCTTCGTCTCCGGCCGCGGCGGCTCGGTGGACGTGCTGACGAACGCACTTGCCGACGCCAATCCCGGTTACAATTTCAGCGCATCCGGAAATGCGGTCTATGCCATCGTGCCGAGTGCCGACATCGCGCCGCCGACCGGAGGCTATACCACGGCCTGGACCGGTTCGGCCCCGCGCGTCGGTGAACAGGTCACGATCCCGGCGGGTGTGCCGGGGCTGCCAGCCGGCACCTACACGCTGATGCCGGCGAACTACGCGCTGCTGCCCGGCGCCTATCGCGTCGAACTCGGTGCACGCGGAACGGCAGGCTCTGCGGCTGTTACGCCCTTGTTCAACGGGTCCTATGTGACGAGCGCGACGCGCAGCGTTGCCCATACCGGGATCGACGATCCGCTGCCGACTGCGGCCATCATCACGCCCGGCAGCACCGTTCGCAACTACTCGCAATACAACGAGCAGGGCTACGAAGAATTTCAACGCGCGCAAGCATCGACCTTCGGCGTCTTGCGGCCGCTGATGGCGGTCGATGGCAAGTTCCTGAGCTTTAATCTCGCGACACTGGATACTGGCAGCGCGCCACGGCTGGAATCGGCGTTGATCTTCGACGGCTCGGCGAACTTCGCGCCCGCTGAAGGCGGATATGGCGGCACACTCGCGATCTCGGGCAAGGGCGGCTCGACTTGGGGCTACGCAACCGACATGGTGATCACCGGCGCGGGGAGCACGACGCTTCGCAGCGCGAGCGTCACGACCGTCTCCGCCGAAGAGATTGCCGCAATCGGAGCCTCCAGCCTCTACATAGGCTCGGCGCTCGCGAACCAATACAAGAATGAAAGTCCGATCTTCGAACTGACCATCAACGACGGCATGGTTCGCTCCCTGACCCTGGAAAGCGGGGTCAAGCTGACCGGTTCGCAAGTCATCCTCGCGGCGTATGACGCCATCACGGTGAAATCCGGGGCGTCCGTCAATACGCTCGGCAAGGGCATGCTGGCGCCCGACTCCACGGCCGGTGTGCTTTTCACCGCCGCCACGATGGTTGCTGTCTCCAACGGCTCGATATCCCTGGAGCCGTCGCAGCGAACCACGTCACGGATCGTTCTCGAAGACAATTCCTCGCTCTACAGCGAAGGCTCGATCGCCTTCACCGCGGGCCAGGGCATCGTCATCGACGGCGATGCACGCTTCGGCACGCGCGACCTCGAACTGGCCATGCCCTCGGTCAATATCGGTACGGCGGAGGCGCTGGCCGCCGCTGCAGCCGCCGGCATCCTGCCGGCCGGGCTCACCTTCGACCAGGCCATCCTCGACCGGTTGCTGCGCGGCGATCCGGCGACCGGCGCGCCCGGCATGAAAAACCTGATCCTGTCCGCGGCCAATTCGATCAATTTCTACGGCTCGGTGCATCTCTCCACGCTCGACGCGAACGGCAAGTCTAATCTCGAGAGTTTCGTGCTGAGTACGCCCGCGATCTACGGCCATGGCGGCGCGAGCGACAATGTCACGCTGACGACCGACCGGCTCGTCTGGTCGAGCCGCAGCCTGCTCAGCTTCTCAGGCGGCAATACGGTCTACACGCCGGCCGTACCGGGCGCGGTCATTACCGGCGGACCGGGGACCGGCCACAGTGTCTTCAACGTGGCGGCACGCGAGATCGTGTTCGGCTATCACGAACAGTCGCGGCCGAACAACACCATCGAATTCGATCGGCTGATGCTCGGCTTCGAGACCGTGAATCTCAACGCCTCGGAGCGCATCACATCGAACAACAGGAACACGCTCGCGGTGTGGCGGACGGGCGCCAGCCCGACGGTCGGCTTCGATCCCGCCACTTATCGGGGTGAGCAGGCGACGCTGAATCTGATCACGCCGCTGCTGACCGGCGACAACGGATCGACGCTGTCGATCTATGCCGGCGGCAAGCTGAATGTGGTCGCCCCAAGTGGTGTCTCGCCAGCCAAATACGGCGACCGTCGATACGCTCGGCGCCACGCTCAATCTGCGGTCGGTCCATTCGACCGTCAACATCGACACGGCCATCGCCTTGCCGTCCGGCAAGCTGTCGATATCCAGCGGCTTCAACGCCGAGATCGGTGGCAATGCGCGCCTCGATCTCTCCGGCCGCACCATCCCGTTCAAGGACATCACCAAATATTCATGGGGCGGCGACATCTCGATCGAGAGCGGCGATTACGGCACCGTCTATATCCGCGACGGGGCGATCTTCGACGTATCGGCCATCGACAATGATGCGGGATCCATCTCGATCGCGACAGCGGACACCACGGGCGCCAGCGGTTACGTCGTCTTCCTGGGCACGGACAATTCCGCGACCCCTGCGACCCTCGACAGCATGTTCCGCGGCTCGGCGACCGAAGGCTATGCGAGCGGCGCGTTCAGGCTCAACGCGCGTTACATCTCCACCGGCACCACCGACAGGGAGACGCGTGCCCACAGCAGGAGTTTTGCGCGGATCAACCAGGCGCTGAATGCCGGCGGCTTCTTCGAGACGCGGGAGTTCACGCTCAAGGAATATGACCTCACCATCGGCAACGAGGTGAAGGCGCGCAATGTCGTCGTGTCGGTGGACAATGGAGACCTGACCGTGATTGGTCGGATCGATGCAAGCGGCAAGGCGCCGGGTTCGATCCGTCTGTCGGCCAAGGATAACCTCACTCTGGCCTCGACCGCCGTGCTCGACGTCCGTGGCTCCGAATTGCAGACGGACAGTGACGGCGCCGTGATCGAAGCGAAGAATCGCGGCAGCATCGAACTGACCAGCACGAGAAACTGGCTGCGGCTCAATCCCGGCGCCACGCTCGATCTACGGTCGCCGGATGGCGTCGCTCGCGGCAAGGTCGTGCTCAATGTCAGCCGCGTGAGCGAGACCGGCGGCGATGCGCGCATCGACGCCGCCGGCCCGCTCAACATTCGCGGGGCGAACGAGATCGCGCTGAACGGGTTCTGGACCTATTCGCCGACGGATGCCGCCGGCACGATCGTGCAGGACAATGGCGGCGCGATGCCGATCGGTGCGGATGGTGCGGTCGGGCTGCGGCAGATCGGTTTCGTGAACGACTACTTCACGTTCAATGCCCGCAGCAATGTTGGCCTGATGAACCGGCTCGGGGGACTGATTGCCTATGGCGACGATTTCCATCTGCGTGCTGGCGTCGAAATCGTCGGCGGGCACACGTCCGGCGGCAACTTGACCATCAAGGGCGATCTCGATCTCTCAGCATTGCGCACATTCGGTCTCGGTCAGAACGCCGATATCGAAGACGCGGCAGAAGCGGGTTCGTTCGTTGTCCGCGCTCCGGGCAATCTGACCGTGAACGGCAGCGTCTCTGATGGGTTCGATCTGTCGGCGAATGTGCCGACCTATGGCCGGGTGGTGGAAAGCAACAAGACCCTGACCGTGGCCTGGACGGCGGATCGCGGCGGACTGATCCTCGGCGTGAATACACAGATCCCAAACACCGGATCGCTGAATTTCAGCGTCGTTGCGGGGACATCCACCAGGCTCACCAAAGGTGTGGTGACGACAGCTGATGCAGTCGTTTCGTCAGCGACCGTCAATCTGCCTTTGAATACGGTGATCACCTCCAACGTCTACGACTCCGAAGGCAACCTCAAATGGGCCGCAGGCACCGTGCTGTCCAGCAGTGTCGCGGCGAACCGTCAGTTGAGAAGCGGCGATAGGATCAGCGCTGGCTTCAACGTGCCGACCGCAGCCACCGCGAATATCCTGGTGGTGGGCACGATCATTTCGGCCGGCACGAATCTCGCGATGTTCCAGTTTGGAACGAATTCTTACTTCCAGATCCAGCAGACGACACTGTCGGCTGGCAACCTGCTGCCTGCCGGTACGCTCATCACCTCGCTGTCGGAGGCAGCGCCGCTTATCGCCGGTGCGCGGCCGCTAGCGCCTGGCTCGCATTCCTGGTCGATCCGCATGGTCGCTGGCGCCGATCGTCAGAGCGCCGACACCCGCGCGGTGCGGGCGCTGTCGCAACTCGGCGCCAGCGGAAATATGGTCCTGTCCAATCCGCTGACCGACTCCTCCGGCCAGATTCTGCCGAATGTGATCCGGACCGGGACCGGTGATCTCGATCTGATCGCAGGACGCGACCTCAGCCAGGATTCGCCGTTCGGCGTCTACACCGCCGGCCGCCAGATCATGGTCGGTTCGGAATATTCCGGCGTCACCGCTCAGGGAGGCTATTTCATCGAGGATGGCGGTGACCTGACGATCACGACGGGCCGCAATCTGACCGGCTCTCTCTACGTGACGAATCCCGCGAGCGCGGTCAGGAACAACTATTCGGTTGGCAACTGGCTGGTCCGTCAGGGCGATGCCACGACACTGGCCGCCTGGGGCATCCGCTTCGGGGCGATGAACGGCAGCGCTTTCAACGGCTTTTCGTCCGGCTTTGGCGCCTTGGGCGGCGGCAATCTCACAGTGAATGTCGGCGGCGACGCCGGCGCGCTGGGGGCGATCGTGGACAACACCAGCACCGGTCTTCTCCTTGCGGTGGGATCGAGCGGCCGCGTCACCTCGGTGACGAAGACGGTGGATGGCGTTGTGACTGGCGGCACGCTGCTGCAGACCGGCGGCGGCGATCTGTCGCTCGATATCGGCGGGCGTCTCAATCCGCTTGTGCGCACCGCCAATACGGACGACCTGCATGGCTCCTTCACCAATCTGCGCGGCGACATCGCCGTCAAGGCAGGCGTTATCGGTTCGGCCCTCCTGTCATACGGCCTTGGCGCGCTGAACGATCCGCGTGCGGCCGAACTCAATCGGGCGACCATGCTTCAGCTCAATGGCGGCGTCGGCGGTCCGGTCGTCGTCATCGGCGATGGCTCGGCCAGCCTGCAGTCGCGCGGTGATCTCGTCTTCGGCGGGGCCGGCGACCCTGGCATGATCTATGCCATCGGCTTCGGCGAACCAGGTGACGGTCCCGCCTTTGCGCTGTGGCGCCCGAAAACGTCCATCACGTTGCTCTCTGCCGGCGGCAATATGGTGCCCCTCAACGTTTCGGAATATGACGGCCAGAACGAAAGGTGGGCGAGCGAGAGCTCGACAAACCTCGCGATGCTGCCGCCGATCTTTGAAGCGATTGCGGCTCATGGCAATCTGTATTGGGCAGGTGCAACGCGGATCGAACTCGCGCCATCGCGCGACGGCTATCTCGAACTCCTCGCCGCCGGTTCGATCTATGGCGGGGCGTTCCAGGTCGGGAATAGCACCGTTGGAGATCCGAAGATCGCAGCCTGGACGGTGTCCGGCGCGAAGGTGGACGCCCATTCGATCCCCAATCCGTTCAGGCCGGGATCGGGCAGCTCGTATTTCCAATTCCAAACGGACACCGTCACCACCAATCTGCACGAAGGCGACGACAAGCTGATCCGCGTCTATGCAGTGACCGGCGACATCGTCAATTTCACGCTCGGCGATCCAACGGTGCAGTTCGTCGGTGGCGAATATCTGCCGCGCTATCGCGCGGCCATGCCCGCCCGCATCTATGCCGGACGCGACATCGTCAATTTCGGCAAGGGCGCGTATCGGAGTCAGTTCGCCGACGCGGTGTTCCAGGACACGCCCAGCCTGATCCTCAACAACGACGTGACCGACATCTCCACCATCGAGGCGGGGCGCGACATCCTCTACGCCCAGGTGCAGGTCGCCGGTCCAGGTTCGCTCGAGGTCAAGGCCGGACGTAACCTCTATCTCGGCGATCAGGGTTCGATCGTCTCGATCGGTGCGCTTGCCAGCGGCGATACGCGACCGGGTGCCTCGATCCTGATGCAGACGGGGCTCGGCGCTGCCGGTCCGAACTATGCCGGCCTTTTGCCCTATCTCGATCCGGCCAATCGTGCCGTTGCGGGGACGCCGCTGGCCGAACAGGCGGGCAAGGTCGCCAAGACCTATGAAGCCGAGCTTGCGGCCTGGCTCACCGAGCGGTTCGGCTTTGCGGCTGCCGACGCGGCGGAAGCGCGTGCCTATTTCACTGCGCTCCCAGCCGAACAGCAGAACGTCTTCCTGCGGCAGGTTTATTTGGCTGAACTGCGCGCGGGCGGACGCGAATATAACGACACCGCAAGCAGCCGCTATGGTTCCTATCTGCGCGGTCGCAGCGCAATCGCCGCGCTGCTTCCGGAGACGGACGACAACGGCAATCCGACCGCCTATCGCGGCGACATCACGATGTTCGGCGGTTCGGGCGTGCGCACCGAATTCGGCGGCAATGTCGAGATGTTCGCGCCGGGCGGGCAGATCGTGATCGGCCTCGAAGCGCAGGTGCCGCCGGCCGCGTCGGGCGTGATCACCCAGGGAGCCGGCAACGTTCAGCTCTACGCACGCGGCTCGATCCTGCTCGGTCTGTCGCGCATCATGACCACGTTTGGCGGCAACATTCTCGCATGGTCCGCCGAAGGCGACATCAATGCGGGCCGCGGTGCCAAGACCACGGTGATCTACACGCCGCCGAAGCGGACCTATGACCGCTATGGCAATGTCGTGCTGTCGCCCGACGTGCCGTCGTCAGGTGCCGGCATTGCCACCCTCAACCCGATCCCGGAAGTGGAGCCAGGCGATATCGACCTAATCGCGCCGCTCGGCACCATCGATGCGGGCGAAGCGGGCATCCGGGTCTCAGGCAATGTCAATCTGGCGGCGCTGCAGGTGTTGAACGCTGCCAATATCCAGGTGCAAGGCACCGCGACGGGCATTCCGACCGTGCAGGCGCCGAACATCACCGCGGCACTCAGCGCCACCAATGCGACTGCGGCGACCCAGCAAGCCGCGACGCCGACGCAAGGCAGCGGCAACAGCCAGCCCTCGGTGATCATCGTGGAAGTGCTGGGCTATGGCGGTGGCGGCGCGGAGGAGGATGGGCCAAACAGAAAACGGCGGCCTGGTGATGAGCAGACGCAAGTCAACGAGGAGCCTGCCAGTTCAGTGCGCGTACTCGGAAGCGGTCCGATCACGCCGGAGCAACTCAATTCGCTCACAGACGGAGAGAAAATGCGTCTTCTCGCAGCAGAGCGAAACCGACCTTGAGCGGTCAGACGCAGATCCACGCGTACCAGAAGCTAAGAGAAGGAAAGTAACGCGTGTCCGCTCCTGGCCGAAGGCGGACATTCACTATTTCCGCGGCGGGACTTTCTGGTGTCGTGCTGGTTTGTTCGTTGGCCAGATTTTCCGCTACCGCTGAGTGACACGCGTCGTTAGGTAAGTACTGTAATTTGAGACATTATGAAACATGACATCACATTGTATGCCGAGGTAAGTTGGCATTGGCTTGCGTCGCTTCGCTCGCTAACGAACTGAACATAAGTTGGTAATGAACAAAACGCAGTTTTCGGAGGATAGCATTGAATCGACAGTGGCAGTTGGCCCGTAGACCCGAGGCGGCGCCTGTGGCCGGAGATTTCCGCCAGGTGACGCTCGATATTCCGCAGCTTCGGGCGCCAAACGACATTCTGATCCGTAATCGGTTTCTATCGCTGGACCCGTATATGCGATGGCGCATGAACGATTCGAAGTCCTACGCGAAGCCGGTCGGAATCGGCGAAGTCATGGTCGGCGCCACCGTCGGCGAGGTGGTCCGCTCCAACGATCCACTCTTTACTCCCGGCGATGTCGTTCTTGCGGGTGGTGGTTGGCAGGACTATGCGATCGTCAAGCCCGACGGCGTGCGAAAGATCGATCCCCAGCTTGCGAATTTGTCAGCCTATCTTGGTGTGCTCGGAAGTCCGGGTTTTACGGCCTATGCCGGCCTGATGAAGATCGGCGAACCGCGACCCGGCGAGACGGTCGTGGTGGGAGCTGCGACGGGACCGGTTGGCTCATTGGTCATCCAACTGGCGAAGATGGCGGGGTGTCGGGCCGTGGCGATCGCCGGAGGTGTCGAAAAATGCAGGCTCGCCGTCGAACGGTTTGGGGCCGACGCAGCGGTCGACCATCGCGATCCCGACCTTGCGAACAAGCTTGCCGCTGCGTGTCCGAATGGCATCGATGTCTACTTCGAGAACATTGGCGGACGCGTGCTGGACGCCGTGATCCCACTGCTTAATTCCTTTGCGCGCATTCCGGTTTGCGGGCTGATCTCGCAGTACAACGGCCTGGAGCAGCGCGATGATGCGATCTCGCTCGCGCAGCTCATGCAAGATGCGCTGGTCAAGCGGTTGCTCGTCCGCGGTTTCATTGTGACCGACTACAATGCCTATCGCGATGAGTTCTTCGCGTCCGTGGCTCCCAAGGTCGCGTCCGGTGCGATCGTGTCCCTCGAGGACATCGTAGACGGGCTTGCCAATGCTCCTTCCGCATTCATCGGGCTGTTGAACGGGGAAAACAAAGGCAAACTGATCATCCGCATCGACTGACCGGGGCTTATGCGTGATCGAAGCGGACATCTTCCGCTGCGATCACGCGTGTGTCGAGCAGAAAGTCGCAGGCTCCTGCGATCTGAGTGTCGAACATCTCCCGACCGTAGATCGCTACGCATCCGCTTTCCTCGGCCGTGCGTAAAAGTCGCGTCGGGGCAGGGTCCGTTATCACGTCCATCACGATGACGTGCGGCGGAAAGCGGGATGCTTCGACGGGCATGCGCGTCGGATCGAGCATCCCAACCGGTGAGGCATTGATGAGAATGTCGACCCGCTCAAGTGTCGGCATTCCGGCAGCGAAGGATTGAGCGGGAAATCGCGACCTGAGCCGCGCAATCACATGCGCGGTCTTCACACTGTCCGGATCATAGATACAAATTTCAGCCGGAGCCTGGCGAGCCAGCTCGACAGCGATACCTGCGCCGGCACCGCCGATCCCAAGGAGGACGACGCGTTTGCCGTCAAAGGTCACGCCGCGGTTACGGATTGCCGCAATGCATCCCTTTCCATCGAAGAGTTCGCCGACCCATTTGTTGTCGGCCGTCCGCGCGATGACGGACGCGCTACCGCTCATCTCGGCGAGTGGTCCGACACGCGTACACAGCTCCCGCGCTCGTATCTTGTGTGGGACAGTGATGATCAGTCCGTCAAGATTGCCGATGGATAGAATGTGGCGAAACACCTCGTCGAAGGCATCGGGAGCGACATCGAACGGGAGCAGAATTGCGTTGCGGCCGCGCCGTTGCAATTCGTGAGTGATGGCCTGCGGCGAACGGACCTGCTCGATGGGATGGCCGATGATGGCAAACACCCGGGTTCGTCCATCGACGAAATCCACGGTCGTGGCTGGTGGGTTGAGAGGCGATGTCGTCATAGCGAGTTATCCACGAGCTTCCCGGGATTCATGAGATTGTTCGGATCGATCGCGCGCTTGATGCTGCGCATCATTGCGAGCGTTTGCGGCCCGTGTTCCAGGTCGAGATACTTCCGCTTTTCCTGCCCTACGCCGTGTTCGCCCGTGCAGGTGCCGTCCATACGAATGGCGCGTTCCACCATCCGCTCGATGAAGCCCCGGACAATGTCGATCTCAGCCCGGTTGCTCATGTCGACCATCGGTTGGACGTGGAAGTTGCCGTCGCCAACGTGGCCAACAAGCGGCGCGATCAATCCCAGTTCAGTAATCTCTCTCTTGGTCTCTTCCACGCAATCGGCCAGCCGTGCGATCGGTACACACACATCCGTAGGGATCGGGCGCGCTCCCGGGCGCAGTGCAAGACACGCCCAGTAGGCGTCATGACGTGCCTGCCACAGCTTGGCTCGCTCCTCGTTCTTGTCCGACCAAGCGAAAGGGCCACCGCCAAATGCCTCAGCGATTTCGCCAAAACGCTCCGACTGTTCGGCGACACTCTGCGGTGAGCCGTGAAATTCAAGCAGTAGTAACGGCGTCTTCGCAAGATTCAGACCCGAATAGGCCTCAACAGCGCCTGCAGTGACTTCATCCAGCAGTTCGATGCGCGCGACAGGAATTGCGCTCTGAATCGCTGCGATGACCGCATCGCAAGCCGAACGAACGGTCGGAAACGGGCAAATGCCACCAGCGACAGCTTCCGGAAGCGGCGACAAACGCAGCACCAGCTCGGTGATGATACCGAGCGTGCCCTCGGATCCAACCAACAAACGTGTCAGATCGTAGCCGGCGGAGCTTTTGCGGGCACGCCTGGCGGTGCGGACGATATCGCCGTTCGGCAGTACCGCGGTGAGCGCCACGACATTGTCCCTCATGGTGCCGTAGCGAACGGCGTTGGTGCCAGATGCGCGGGTTGCGGCCATGCCGCCAAGCGAGGCGTCCGCCCCGGGATCAACCGGGAAGAACAAGCCGGTGTCGCGCAAATGGCTGTTCAACATCTGCCTCGTCACACCCGGCTGGACCACGCAATCCATATCCTCGGCATTGACCGCGATAATCCGGTTCATGCGGCTGAGGTCGATCGAGATACCGCCAGCGGGGGCGTTGACGTGGCCTTCGAAGGCCGTCCCGGTTCCGAATGCGATCATCGGCGTCGCGTGTGCCGCGCAGATCTTGACGATTTCGGCAACTTCTTCGGTGCTTTCGGCGAAAGCGACGGCGTTCGGCATCTGTGTGGGGAGCCAAGTTAGCTGGCTGGCGTGTTGTTCGCGCACGGCTGCCGAGGTCGTGATCCTTTCGCCCAGAATCTGACGAAGGGCCTCAATGGCCTGGGCGATATCGGTCGAGGGAGATGGCCGCGAAGTCATGAGCGTATCCTGTAGACATTGACCTGCATGTAAGTCAGTATTATGGAGGCAGAATAACAGGGAGGACAAGCATGCAGGAAGCTGATTTCCACGTTGTGGTGGGTGACCAGATCACCTTTGCCAAGACTCTCACGGAGAGTGACGTCTACTTGTTCGCCGGCGTCACCGGGGATCTCGCTCCGGTTCATTGCAACGAAGAATATATGAGCAAGTCGGCATTCGGCAGCCGCATCGCCCATGGCGTTCTCGCACTTGGCCTGATGTCAACAGCATCGACCGTAATGTTCGGGCCGCACATCGATAAATATGTCGGATTGACCGCTGTATCTCAAGGATATGACCGCGTGCGCTTCATGGCGCCGATCTATTTCGGGGATACGATCACGGTTACTTACACCGTCACCGTGCTGGAAGGGGATCGACGACGCGCGCTGTCGGATGTCGTTGCGACCAATCAGCGCGGTGAAGCCGTCGCCTCCGCGGTGCATATCATGCGCTGGGTGCCGGCTGAATCGCTGAAGAAGGTTGCGGCGCGATGAGCGACGCCAGGAAGGTTGCGCTTGTCACGGGGGGGCGCCGTGGCATCGGCCGTGCGGTCGCCTTTGCGCTGGCTGGTCATGGTTTTGATGTGGTCATCAACGATGTCGTCCGCGATCAGAGTGCGGAGGAAACGCTCGAGGGCATCGCAAGTCGCGGCGCGCGCGGCGCATTCGTTCAGGGCGACATCGCTGATCTCGACAAACAGGAGCGCCTGGTCTCCGACGTGTGGGAAGCACTCGGCCCCGTATCCTGCCTGGTCAACAATGCCGGCGTACAAACCGCGTTTCGCGGCGACATGCTGAACGTGCCGCCGGAGAGCCTTGATCGCCTGCTCGATGTGAATGTCCGTGGCACGTTCTTCCTGACCCAGCACGTCGCTCGCTGCATGATTGCGGACCGGTCGGGCGATCTGACGCATCCTGACCGCTCGATTATCTTCATCTCGTCGGGCAACGCGGTGATCGCGACACCTGCACAGGCGGACTACTGCATTTCCAAAGCGGGGATTGCGATGATGAGCAGCCTTTACGCGCTGCGTCTCGCTGAACATGGCATCGCCGTGCATGAAATAAGGCCAGGGATTATCAGGACCGACATGACCGCCGACGTGTTCGATAAATACGACGGATGGGTGAAGTCGCGCGGCTTCCCGCAGGCGCGTTGGGGCGAGGCGGAGGATATCGGACGCACGGTCGGCGTTCTCGCTGCCGGGCTGCTGCCTTACGTGACTGGTGGCGCCTATCACGTCGATGGCGGCATGCACATTCGTCGAACCTGACAAGGACGGCGCGACCGGCTCGCGTGATGAAACGGGAAATGAGCTATGTATAACTACGCGGGCAAACAAGCCATCGTGACTGGTGCGGCGAGTGGAATCGGCAAGGCCATCGCGCTGCGTCTTTCCGAGGAAGGCTGTACCGTAGCGTTGTGGGATATGGACACGGATCGTCTCCAGGCGACGCTCAAGGAACTCGGTGAGGGTCGCGGCCATTGCGCGCATGTGGTCGATGTTTCCCATCTCGATACGGTGAAAGCGGCCTTCGCTTCGACGACAAAGGCATGGGGAGGCGCGCCAGATGTTCTGGTGAATAATGCCGGTATTGGTCGCCTCGCTTCGATCCTGGATGTGACGCCGGATGAATTCGATCGCACGCTCGACGTGAATGTCGGCGGCACCTTTAACTGCTCCCATGTGGTCGTGCCTTCCATGCGGGAGAATGGCGGCGGTCAGATCATCAACATGGCGTCATGGTTCGGAAAATCCGGACGCCCGAATTCACTCGCTTATTGTGCTTCAAAATTCGCAATCATCGGCATGACCCAGTCGATGGCCATTGATCTTGCCGCGCATGGAATTCGCGTCAATGCCGTTTGCCCCGGAACGATCGACAACACCGACATGCGCAAGCAGGCAGACGTAGAGGCCGCGGCTCTCGGATTGCTGCCGGCCGCGGAGCGTCAGCATCTGATCCCGCTGAAGCGCCTGGGACAGCCAGAGGATATCGCGCGCGTTGTCGCGTTTCTCATTTCAGACGAGGCAAGCTACATGACCGGGCAATCGGTCAACGTCACCGGCGGACTCTGGATGAATTGATCCCTCAGGGGGTGGTGTCCGGGTTGACACAACTGGAATAAACTTACTTACTGATGAGTAAGCAAAAACCGCCGAGGCAGAACCGTCCGGCGCAGGGAGGAGAAGTTGTACGAACTCGTCGAATATTTGCTGCGGGGAGCACTGCTCGGGATTACCTACGGGCTGCTCGCATTTCCTGTCAGCCTTCTGTTTTCAACCACCGGCTCCGTCGATGTCGCGCTGGGGGCCTACGCGGTCCTTGCGGTCGCCATTGCCTACACGATCGGCGGTCCTTTCGGCATTCTGGCAGCGATCCTCGCGGCCGTGTTTGCCTCATTCATTGTCGGCATCATTTCGCTCCGCCTCAACCGCCCCGGCGCTGTAGATCATATCACCGCGGTACTCGGAACATTTGGCCTCGCCATGTTCCTCGAGTCGTTCATCCTGAGCGTGTTCGGCACCAATCCGATGATCCGCCAGCCTTTCGAGACGTTCTGGAATTTGGGCGGCATCCGCATCAGCCCGCAGACCGGCATCAACACAGCGGTCTGTCTCGTCATTCTCACCGCACTCTTCGTGGTGCTGCGGAAGACGCCGTTCGGTCGTTCGATGCGGGCGAGCGCCGCCAATCCCGTCGGCGCATCACTGAACGGAATTCCGGTCAGGCAGATCTGGTTCGCGACATATCTGCTCGGTGGATTATTGGCAGGCGTCGCCGGCGTTCTGATCCTCTACACGACAGGCGCAGATTACAGTTCGGCTTTCACGTTGACGATCTGGGGTTTTGGCTCAGCGATCATCTTCGGCATGCATAGTCCGCTGCGCGGCTTTGCCGGCGGTCTGATGATTGGCATGGTGCAGGCGTTGTGCGCGGGCTACCTGCCCGGGGCGTGGGCGACAGCCATTCCGCTGGTCTTCATTTTCGTCATTCTGTCCGCGGGGCGCATGAACCAGATCGCGGCGACGGGAGGGCGTGTATGATGCTGCAGTCATTACGCTCCCGGCTGGGTCCGGTCGTCATCCTCGCAGCCCTCGTTCTGGCCATCACGCCGGTCATCGCAGGAAGCGCGTTCTGGCTCGATAATTCGATCATTGTCGCGATCTTTTCGCTGCTCGCGCTGTCTGTGGGTATGGCCTATGGTCAGGCCGGCATTCTCTCGATGGCGCCGGCCGCGTTCGGTGCGATTGGCGCGTTTGCGACCAGCATCGTCACCGCGCGCTACGGGCTCTCACCGTTCATCGGACTGGTGCTGGCTCTGCTGCTGCCGGCGGTGCTGGCCTATCCGATGGCGCGGGCCATCACTCGTCTGTCGCCGTTGCCACTCTCCATCGCAACGCTCTTGCTCAGCCTGGTACTCGAACTCGCGATCCGCGAAGGCGGCAGCTTCACCGGCGGATACATCGGTATCTCCGGCATTCCGCCGCTGTGGTTTGCCGAGAGTATTCTGGCGATGCATGTATTGTCGTGGTGTCTCGTGGTGGTCGTCATGGTGCTCTATGCCAACTTGACGGACTCCGCGGTCGGACGCGCCGTGAAAACGGCGCGACATGATCCCCTCCGTGCCACGGCTGATGGCGTGAATGTGCCGGCCTTGCTGGCCTGCTATTTCGCGATCTCGGCGTCCGTCGCCGGTCTCGCGGGATGGCTCTATGCTCATCACCTTACTTACATGGGGCCTGACTCGCTTACGATGCACGTCTCGATCAAGATCGTGCTGATGGCAGTCATCGGTGGCGCTTCGACGCTGCTCGGTCCGGTCCTTGGCGCTGCGTTCCTCACTCTTCTCACGCTCTATCTCCCGGCGGCCGAGACACAGGGAATGATCTTCGGTGTCGTCCTGATCTTCGTGCTGCTGGTGGCGCCGAACGGTGTGTTCGGGACCGACTGGAAAAAGATGGTGATCAAGCGCGTCGCGCAGAAATCGGTTGCTCGTCGGCCGGTCGCGAGCGGAGAGGGCGCAGCATGACAATCCGTGTGAGCGATGTCACCGTGCGCTTCGGCGGCGTAACCGCCGTCAAGGACGTGTCTCTCGAATTGAAGCCCGGCCAGATCGTTTCCGTCATTGGTCCGAATGGCTCCGGCAAGAGCACATTGTTTAACGCGATTACGGGAATGGTGAGGCCTGCTGCGGGTACCATCTCCGTCGATGATGCCCGGATCGATACATTGCCGGCCCATGGTCGTATCGCGCTCGGGCTTGCGCGTACGTTCCAGACCCCGCGCTTCGATCCGAAAGTGACCGTTGATGAGGCCGTCATGTGCGGTTTCTACCCGGTACACAAGACCAGCATCTTCAACGCCATGCTTCGATTGCCTCAGGCCGTTGCGGAGGAGGCGGAGTTTCGAGCCCGATGCTCGGCCATTCTGGATGATCTCCGGCTGTCGGAATTCCGTTCTCTCACGATGAACGAGCTTCCCATGGGCCGTGTTCGACTTGTCGAAGTGGCGCGTGCCGTCGCGAATGGGCCGAAATACATCCTGCTCGACGAGCCGGCTGCCGGCTTAGAGCGAGAGGAGCAGCGGATGCTGTCGAAGGAGATCCGCAAGCTCGCCGAGCGCGGCGTCGGCGTTCTTCTGGTCGAGCACAATTTCGGCCTGGTTCGTGAATTGGCTGAGCATGTCATCGTCCTGAAGGACGGAGCGAGACTGATCGAGGGCGAACCGGAGACTATCGCGAAAGATCGCGCCTTTATTGACGTCTATCTGGGGAGTGCCGGTCGATGAGCATCGAACTGGATCCTGCCGTGAGCGGGGCGGTCTTCTCATGCAGGGGGCTGAGCGCGCGCTATCATAGCGTCACGGTGGTGTCGAACGTCGATATGTCGGTGCGTCCCGGCGAGATGCTGGCCGTTCTTGGCTCAAATGGTGCAGGCAAGAGCAGCATGTTACGCGCCATCGCGGGTATCGTCAGCGGCGGTGGTGATATTATCGTCAATGGTCGCAATCTCGGCGGCATGAGTTCTCACAAACGCGCACTCCATGGCCTGTCCCTGGTGCCGGAGCAACGCGGCAACATCTTCCCGACCATGTCGGTGCGCGAGAATATCGATATCGGTCTGGCTCTGTTGCCGCTGGTCGAGCGCGAAGCACAACGTGCATTCATCATCGATCTGTTCCCAATCCTGAAAACGCGAGAATCCGCTATGGCGGGCATGCTCTCGGGCGGCGAACAGCAGATGCTTGCGATCGGTCTTGCGCTCGGCCGCAAGCCGACCGTGCTGGCACTGGACGAGCCGAGCCAGGGGCTCGCGCCGGCGGTGTTCGACATTCTCGCTTCGGCGTTCGAGCGCTTGAAGAAGAACGGTGTCGCTCTTTTGCTCGCGGAGCAGAACGTTCCCTTCGCGGCCCGGATTGCCGATCGCTATGTGGTGCTGTCCCACGGCCACATCGTCCGTAGCGGCGATCGTGCGGATCTCGAAGACCCCGAGCAGATCGCCGAAGCATTTTTGGGAACGGGCCGCGCCTGAAGAACGCGACTGCAATCTATTGTAATCATTATTGAGGGAGTGAAGGAATGAAGAAGGGTTGGTTGGGAACACTTGCCGGTAGTGCGGTTGTCGCTGTGGTTACGATGGCTGTGGCGCCGGTGCAGGCGCAGGACACAATCAAGATCGGCGCGATCTACAGTCTGAGTGGACCGGCTGCACCGTTCGGTGTCCCGGAGCGTGATATCGTCGAAGCACTCACCAAGAATCTCAACGCAAAGGGCGGCATCAACGGCAAGAAGATCGACCTCGTCATTTGCGACGAACAGACCAACCCGACCGAGGCGGCGCGCTGCGCAACGAAGCTGACGCGCCAGGATCGCGTTGTTGCGATTCTCGGGCCCACGTTGGGAACCAGCGCGCTTGCCACCGCGCCGATCGCGCTCGCCAACAAGGTGCCGCTGCTTTCGCCCGTTGGCACCATTCCTGTGACGTCGAAGGACAATGCGTTCTGGCCGTGGGTCTTCCGTACCGCACCGTCCGACACGCTCATCATCAATGCCTTGTTTGAGCGGGCCGTGTTTCAACCCCAGCGAAAGCGTATCGGCATTCTGTATCAGGAGGATGCTTACGGCGAAGCAGGCATGAAGCTCGCGACTCAACTCTCCAAGGAAAGGAATTTCGAGATCGTCGCTGCCGTTGGTGCGCCGCTGACCGCCATTGATCTAACCGCCGCTGCGACCAATATCCGTAACTCCAATCCGGACGTGGTCCTCGTGAAGACTTCCGCACCGGCGCTCGGGGCTGCCTTCGTTCGCGCTGCCAAGCAGGTGGGGATTTCCGCGCCGGTCATCGGGACCGGCAGCCTCAACCAGCGGCCATTCCTCGATGCCGCAGGCTCTGCTGCGGAGGGGATACAGATCGTCTCGATCGGCAACTGGGACGATCCGTCGGAGAGGCAGAAGGAACTCGGCGAAGTGATCGTCGCCGCAGGAAAAACCCCCAAGGGCTATGCCGAATTGATCGGATCCACGGGCGCTATCGCGGCGTTCGAAGCCATTCGTCGCGTCAAGGGTGATGTCACGGGGGCCGCGATCCGCGACGCGCTGGAGACGATCTGCGACTATAAAGACACCTATCTCGACGGCAGTCTCTGCTACTCGAAAGATCAGCATGAAGGCGTCTTTGCAGACACACTGATTACCGTCGAAGTTCGCGATGGCAAGTTCAAGACAGTGAAATAGGCACCCTGAGAGGAGAGGCGCGTTATGCGCCTCTTGTCTTGTCCGAAGACGAGTTCATGACCAGTTCGCTTCTCAATACCCCATTCCCCCGATGGTCCCTCGACAAGGTGTTGTGCGAGCGGATCGCACTGACGCCCGATCGCACCTTCGTTCAGTTCGAGGGGGACCCTGCGCATTCGTTTGCCGACATGTACGAGATGGCGCTGCGATATGCGGCGAGACTAAAACATGAGGGAGTAGGACGAAATGACCGGGTTGCGATGTTCGCTGGCAATTCGGCCGAACACATCGCTTTGTGGTTCGCCATCAACCTGCTCGGAGCGATCGATGCCCCGATCAATCCGGCGCTGCGCGGGCGTACACTCGAACATGCGGTCAATTTAGTCGAGCCCAAGCTTTTGGTCGCCGAAGCTGAGCTGCTTCCGGTACTCGCGCGTGATGGTCTGGATCTCGGGCGCTTGAACACCGTACTCTGGTTCGGACCACTCAGCGAACGTTTGCCCGAGCTGGCCGGCGTCACACTTGCGCATCTCGATAGTTCATCATCGACGGAGCTGTTATCCGCAGACAGCTTGCCGTCGCTGGCTCCCTCCGACACGGCATCGATCCTGTTCACGTCGGGAACGACCGGGCCGTCGAAGGGCGTCATGGTCACTCATGCGCAGGCATTCTTGACGGCTCGGCAAACGGTCGAGGGTCTGTGGGTCGGTGCGGATGATGTCTATTATTGCGCGCATCCGCTGTTTCACATGTCGCCGCGCTTCTGCGTCGTCTACGCCACGTTGCTGACCGGCGCCGCCATCTGTTTCGATCGGAAATTTGCGGCCGACCGATGGATCGACCGGATTCGCGAGTGCGGCGCGACGATCACCATCGGTCACGGGCCGTTGATCGAGATGATCTATCAGCAACCCGAGCGTTCGGATGATGCGCAGACCAAGCTGACGCGCCTCGGTACATCGCCGTTCCCCCGGCATATCGCACTAGATTTCGAAAGGCGGTTCGGCCTGAAAGGGATCGAGACATGGGGGATGACCGAGATCAATATTCCCTGCTGGCATCCACCCGGTGAGCCCCTGCGGGTGGGATCGGCGGGCAAGATCCGGCAGGAGTGGTACGACTTCCAGGTGATCGACAGCGAGAGCGATCTTCCGCTGCCAACGGGCGAGGTTGGTGAGTTCGTCATTCGTCCGAAGCTTCCGTGGATCGTGACGCCCGGTTACTTTCGTAACGCCGAAGCAACCGTGAAAACGCAACGTAATTTTTGGTTTCATACCGGCGATAGCGGTTATGTCGATGCGGATGGCTGGGTCTATTTCGTTGATCGTCTCGGCGATCGAATCCGGCGCCGGGCGGAGAATATCTCGTCCTATGACATCGAGGTTGCCGCGAACGCGCATCCGGCGGTTCTCGAAAGCGCGGCGGTCGGTGTGCCCTCGGGTTACTCGTCAGACGACGACGTCAAGCTCTGCGTAGTGATGCAATCTGGCGCAGCGATCGCGCCGGCCGAACTGCTATCTTATCTCGCTGGCGAACTGCCGCACCACATGGTGCCGCGATACATCGAATATCTTGATGAACTTCCCCGCACGCCAACGCAAAAGGTTCGCAAGGCCGAGCTGCGTACATCCGGCGTGACCACATCCACTTGGGATCGCAAAGAGAACAGCGTCGCGCTGAGAACCCTCATCGCGGATGGCGCAGCAGGTGGTGTGGCGAAAGACTAGGCCTTGGCTTTGCCCGGTTTCTTGCTTGTGTAAGCCCGTTCGATTGTCGACAGGGTTGCTTCCCAGAGATCGGCAAGACGGCCAAAATGGCCATGATCGCGCGTGACCGATCCTGCATAGTGAATGATATTCACCAACTGGATAACGAGCTTTTCTTGCGGGCTATCTGCGGAAAGCTCACCGGATTGAATCGCAGCGCGGACGCCGACACGTACCAGCATCTCGAATTCGCGTGTGACCTGCTGCAGCTTCGCGCACATCTTCGGCGTCAGCGCATCGGTGTCGTTACGCAGGCGGATCATCAGGCTCCACGGCTCGCCATTGTCTCCCGTCGCGTTGTAACGGAGATAGCGTTGGTGGGTCATCCGGATGGTCGCTTCCACCTTCTGCCGCAGGGTGGTGGTCGTGTCCGTCCAGATCTCTCGATAAAAATCGAGCGTCTTGTTGGCATAATCTTCCAGGACTTCTTCGACTAGTCCATCCTTGCTGCCGAAGTGATAGTGCAAATTGGCCCGTGTCGTACCGAGGATCTCCGAGATCTGGCCGAAGCTAAAACCGCGATATCCAACTTTGACGAGGAGCTCCTCGGCGACGACTTTAATGCGCTCACGCATCCTGAAACCGCGAAATCCTGTTTAGCGGACATCCGATGCCGCTGTGATCTGACAGTTTCATTATCCCAGTTTTGCTGGAGATGCGCAACGCTGGAAGCATCATGCCACTTTCGGTAGCGCGCCTTCGCGACCGATCCCGGCATCTAGCATGGCTTTCCGGATGCGCTCGATCTCAGCATTGTCGAGCTTCTGCAACGGTGGTCGCACGGCGGCCGAGGGTAGCCTGCCCAGAATGACCTGCGCTTCCTTCATCCGGTTGTGCATATCGACAGCGGGAGGGCCATAGAAAGCGAGCGTGGTCGGGTAGATGCGATCAGCAAGTGCCTTGGCCTTGGCCAGATCATTGGCCTTGACGGCTTCGAACAGTCCGACCTGCAGATCGGCGATGGTGCTGCCGGCACCCGAGAGAAGCCCATTGCAGCCGGCGACCAACGAACTGAGCAGCCAGGCGCTATGCGTGCTAAGCACCTGAAACTTCTCGGACTGGAAACTGCGCACTGTGATTTCATGCCGGACGGGATCGCCGCAGCCATCTTTCATCGCACGAATGGACGGTACCTCCCTGATGAGCCGTGCCAGCAAGTCGTGAGAGTAGTTGAGCGGAAGATTGACGGGAAACTGGAAGATGATCAACGGCAGATCGGTGGCATCGGCGATTCGCTTGTAATGATCCACCACCATGTCAGGGCGCCAGCCAAGCATCATCACATTCGGAGGGAAGATCAATAGTGCTGATGCCTGCTTGCTGGCCGCCATCCGGGCGATCTTGACCGCATCGAGTGCGCTCTCGGCATAAACGCCGTTGACGATCGGGAGCTTGTCGCCGACTTCAGCAACGGCCAGATCGAGGAGCATCTCCTGTTCTTCGAAGGTGCAGGACGAGACTTCCGACGCGTGGCCGTTGACAGTCACGGCGGCGAGGCCGCGAACGGCGGCAAGATCGCGCAGATGCTTGCGATAGCTTTCCTGATCGATCGAAAGGTCGTTGTGAAGCGGCAACAGGCAGGCGGGAATAACGCCTGAGCAATCATAGGTCTTCTTGGTCATCGGTTCGGTTCTTTCTCTTGATGTTCAGTTGCTGTTCACATGCCTTCGAGCGCAATGATTTCGGCGATCGATGCACCGGCACGCGCTTCACGGGCGGCCTGATATTCGGGTGAATCGTAAAAGCGACGAACGGTGTCGACCGAGTCGAACTCGACGATGACATAGCGGGCGGCCGGCGCTTCGCCCTCGATGGCGTGGGCTTCCGCTCCACGCACCAGATAGCGACCACCGAAGGCCTCGATCGCCTTTTTGGCGAGCGGTTTGTAGGTCTCGTACTTGACCGGATCGGTGACGCGCACCTTTGCGACGACAATGGCTGGCAAGATTTCCTCCCGTCTGACGTTTGAGCCGCATGTCGATCGGAATGGCGGCCATAAAAACTTATTGACGTGCAAGTCAGTCTAAGTCAAGTTTGGTCCGGAGGAACGCAATGCCAATGGATGACAAGAAAATTCGCGTTGAGATCGAGGGCCGCGTCGCAACCCTTTTTCTCAGCAATCCGCCAATGAATGTCGTGACGTTGTCGCTCACCAGGCAGATGCACGCAGCGCTTGATGAGCTTGCGGCCGATCCTGCGATTGGCGCTCTGGTGCTGACGGGAGAGGGCGATCGCGCCTTCTGCGCGGGTTCCGATATCAAGGAGTTTCCGCGGCTGGTGGCCGAACGGGGCATCGTCTCACAAAAGCTCGGTTACGAGAACGAGACTTACGGCCTGGTCGGAAACTTCCCAAAACCAACGGTCGCGGCAATCGAGCGGCTGGCACTCGGCGGAGGTCTCGAACTCGCAGCGGGCTGCGACCTGATCGTCGCCTCGGAGGATGTTCAACTTGGGCTTCCGGAAGTGAAGCTCGGCGGCTTTCCCGGCAGTGGCGGGACGGTGCGGGTGACGCGCCGCATCGGGCTTGGCCGGGCCAATGAGATGATGCTGTTGGGCGACATGCTCGATGCGCAAACCGCGCTGGCATGGGGGCTGATCAATCGCATTGCACCGAAAGGGCAGGCCCTTTCCGCGGCGCGCGCGCTGGCCGCACGTCTTGCGACGGGGCCATCCCAGGCAGTCTTTGCCTGCAAGGCGGCGCTTCGATACGCGGTCGATCTGCCGGAGGGCGAGGCGATCCGGCGAACACTCGATCTGAGCGAGGCGTTGTCGCGAACTCATGACTTCTCGGAAGGCGTCAGCGCCTTTATCGACAAGCGACCGGCCCGCTTTTCCGATCCGTTGGACGTGGTGTCCTTTTCATCCGCCGACTGAGGCAGCCGCTGTCAATCTGAAATCCCCGAACGAACAACTCGTAGCGCCTTCGTGCGTGAAGGAAACGTACCGTGATCGATTTCTCCATTAGCTCCGAAACCCAATTGTTGCTGGACTCCGTCCGACGCTTCATCAAGGAAGAACTCGCTCCGCATGAAGCCGAGGTCGAGGAGGTTCAGTATGTCCGCCCCGAGCTCGCAAACGAACTACGCGCCAAGGCGAAAAATCTGGGTCTGTTCGCGATGGGCATGCCAGCCGAGTGCGGCGGTGGAGGTCTCAGCGCGGTTGATATGTGTCTCTGCGAGGAAGAATTCGGTTTCACCAAGGATGCGCTTGTTCGCCGCGCTTTCGGTGCGATTCCAGGCTCGCTGGAGAACTGCGTCGGCGAACAGCGGGAACGATATCTGCTGCCGGCCGTCCGCGGCGATATCAATGTCGCGCTGGGGATGACGGAGCCAAATGCGGGCTCGGACGCGGCAGGGATCAAGACCGCGGCGCGTCGCGAAGGCGACGACTACATCATCAACGGCTCCAAGCACTTTATCAGCGATGCCGACGTCGCAGATGCTTTCATCATCACCGCGGTGACGGATCCGACGAAAGGCGCCAAAGGCATCAGCGCATTCATCATCGACAAAGGTACGCCCGGCTTCACCGTCGGTCGCATCCAGTACATGATGGGATTGCGGGCGACGAACCATTCCGAGCTCGTGTTCGAAAATGTGCGGCTCTCCAAGGACCAGATGCTTGGTCCCGAAGGTTCGGGACTGTTCCAGGCACTATCGACCATCAACCGGGTCCGTCTCGGCATGGTTGGCGGGCGCTCCGTGGGAATGGCGCGCAAGCTGCTCCAAATGTCGATCGACTATGCCAATGAGCGAAAGCAGTTCGGTCAGGCGATCGGTCAATTCCAGATGGTTCAGGCCATGCTGGCCGATATGGCGACAGAAATCTTTGCCGCGCGCATGATGGTCTTGAACGCCGCTTGGGAGACCGATCAGGGCTTCGATCCGCGCGAGAAGGTGTCAATGGTCAAATACTACGCCTCGGAAATGCTCGGCCGTGTCGCCGACAAGGCGGTGCAGATTTTCGGTGGTATGGGCTATTGCCGCGAGATGCCGCTCGAGCAGCTCTATCGTGACGCGCGCGTTTACCGGATCTTCGACGGCGCATCCGACATCCATCGCGTCGTGATTGCGCGCAGCCTCCTCAAGAACGGCCGTCAGGCCCTCTAATCCATCAGCGAGGCAGTGAACACGATGCTCAATGGCATGCGGGTGCTGGGCTTCACCCACTTCGTTCAAGGTCCGGCCGCGTCACAATATCTGGCTGATCTTGGGGCAGACGTCATCAAGATTGAGCCGCTCTCCGGCGCTTTTGAGCGGGGCTATGCGGCCGACTCCGTCTTTGTCGATGGCTTCAGCGCGACCTTCTTCTCGGTCAACCGCAACAAGCGCTCGATCGCGGTCGATCTCAAGAGCCCGCGCGGCCGCGAGGTAATCTTTTCTCTGATCAAGACGGCTGACGTCATCATCGAGAATTATCGCGGCGGCGTGCTTGATCGCCTCGGCTTCGGGTACGAGGCGGTGAAGGCCGTGAAGCCCGACATCATCTATGCCTCGGCAACTGGGTGGGGATCATCTGGGCCGATGGCGTCGGCGCCGGGACAGGATTTGCTCGTCCAAGCGCGTTGCGGTCTCATTGCCGTCACCGGCAACCTCGATGCGGCGCCGACCGTGACGGGCGTTCCTGTCGTTGATCAGCACGGCGCGGCGCTGCTCGCGATGGCCGTAAATGCTGCGTATGCCAAGAAGCTTACCACAGGCGAGGGAACGCGAATCGAGTCGAACTTGCTCAGCGCCGGGCTCGATCTGCAATGCGAATCCATGGCCGCATACTATTCCGGCGGACGAGGACCCGAGCGCATGGAGCGCGATCATCGCCTGGCCTCATGGTTTCTCCCGGCGCCTTACGGGGTGTTTCGCCTGGTCGACTGTCACGCGGTGATCAGCCTCGGTGGCGACATCGAGAAATTCGCCGGCGCCATCGGTACCGCTGAACTGATCGAACTTTCCAGCGATCGGATGGAGAATCGCGATGCGTTCATGCGCGTACTTGGAGATGAGTTGAAGAGCTGGACATATGACCTGCTCGACAAGGCGCTTGCTCCGCATGCGCTCTGGTACGAGCGCGTACAGGACTACGATGCCGTGCGACACGATCCGCAAGTCGTCCACAATGAGTCGTTCCAGGAATTCGCCATCGGTGACCTCAAGGGCACCGTGGTCGCCCATCCCGTACGTTATGACGGCAAGGTGCCAGAATTCCGGCGCATGCCCCAGGGGCTGGGCGCCGATACCCGCGATGTTCTCACGGATGCGGGGTGGAGCTCGGACGACATCGAGGCGCTCTTGCGCGAGGGGGTCGTCGGTGTCGGTCCCGCGGAAACACGAGCCAAGGCGTAATCCCATGAACATTCCACTGCGGGACGTCTCCCTGCTGGATCGGTACACCCAATCGTCGGGTGTGCTGTTTCTCAATGGAACGCAGGCGCTGGTGCGGCTGCTGCTGGTGCAGCGTGAGCGGGACCGCCAGGCGGGACTGAACACGGCGGGGTTCGTGTCGGGATACCGAGGCTCGCCGCTTGGCGGCTTCGATATGGAGCTGTGGCGCTCGCAGAAATTTCTGAAAGAGTCCGGCATCGTCTTCCAGCCGGGTGTGAATGAGGATCTGGCCGCGACCTCAGTGTGGGGGACGCAGCAGATCGACAGCCTGCCCGGCAAAACGGTCGATGGCGTGTTCGCCATGTGGTACGGCAAGGGACCGGGTGTCGATCGGTCCGGAGATCCGTTCAAGCATGGCAATTATGCCGGCACGACCGAGCACGGTGGCGTGCTGGTCGTTTATGGCGACGATCACCCCGGCAAGTCTTCGACTGTTGCGCATCAGAGCGAGCAGGCGCTGGCGGCCAATCTCATCCCCTCGCTGTATCCTTCGAATGTCCAGGAGATCATCGAATACGGTCTTCACGGCTGGGCTTTGTCGCGGTACACCGGCCTTTGGGTCGGATTGAAAACCGTCAACGAGACCGTCGAAACCACCTCGACCGTAATGCTCACGGATGATGAGCCGGTGATCAGCCCGCTGAATGCGCACGAGCCGAATGCTGCCATCCGTCCGCAACCGGACTATGGACCACAGCGCGACGAGACGGCGGTGATCAGGCATCGTCTGCCGCGGATTCATGAATATGCCCGCGCGAACAGGCTCGATACGCGGCGCCTCGGCAAGGCCGGCGCGCGCCTTGGACTCGTAACGTCGGGCAAGGCCTATGCGGATCTCGTCGATGCGCTGAATCTGCTGGGCATCGACCAGGTCCGCGCCGAGGCTTTGGGCCTGTCGGTCTACAAGGTCGGCCTGATCTGGCCGCTGGAACCGACGGGACTTGTTGCGTTTGCCGAAGGCTGCGAGGAGCTGCTGTTCGTCGAGGAGAAGCGCGCTTTCCTGGAAGATCAAGCGGCCAAGATCCTGTTCAACAGGTCGGTGCGCCCGCGTCTGACCGGGAAAGAGGATCTCGACGGCAACGCGTTGCTGCCTTCCGACATCCAGCTCAATCCGATCACCATCGCGAGGGCATTGCTCGCGCGCCTGGTTGCGCTGGGCATGGCCGACGCCACGCTGGAGAAGGCGCTCGAAAAGGCAGACTCTGGGAAGGCGCCGACGCTCGCCCAAGGACAGGCGGTGCGCGTGCCCTATTTCTGCTCGGGATGCCCGCACAACACATCGACCAAGGTGCCCGAAGGGTCAGTCGCGATGTCCGGCATCGGTTGTCACTCGATGGCGATGTGGATGAACCGCGACACTGTCAAGCCGGTGCAGATGGGAGCGGAAGGGGCGAACTGGATCGGCCTCTCGCATTTTACCAGCACCAAGCATGTCTTCCAGAATCTGGGTGACGGTACCTATTCCCACTCGGGATTGCTCGCCATTCGCGCGGCAGTGTTGTCCGGAGTCAACATCACCTATAAAATCCTGGCCAATGATGCTGTCGCGATGACGGGCGGCCAGCCGGTGGAAGGCGCCCTGGCCACCGATGCAATTGTCAGGCAGGTGCTGGCCGAGAGCGTCAAGCGTGTGGTCGTCGTCACCGATGATCTCGAACGCACATCGGTCAGGATCGCCGGTGTCGATGTCGTAGCGCGTGACCAGCTCCAGCGCATACAGACCGAACTCAGCCAGACTGCGGGCACCACAGTGCTCGTCTATGAACAGGTTTGTGCAGCCGAGAAGCGGCGTCGGCGCAAGCGGAACCTGATGCCTGATCCGCCGATGCGCGTCTTTATCAATGAGGATGTTTGCGAAGGCTGTGGCGATTGTTCGGTGCAGTCGAATTGCGTGAGCATCGTGCCGGTAGAGACCGATCTCGGACGCAAAAGGCGCATCGATCAATCATCCTGCAACAAGGATTTCTCCTGTGTTGAGGGTTTCTGTCCCTCTTTCGTGTCCATTGAGGGCGGCAAGCTGCGCAAGGGAGGCGGCAAGATCGATCGCAGTCGCTTCGCAGCATTGCCCGAGGCCCGCGATGTGGCCTTCGATCAGTACAGCGTACTCATCACAGGCGTCGGCGGCACGGGGGTGGTTACGATCGGAAGTGTGCTGGCGATGGCGGCAAACCTCGCCGGCAAGGCCGCTAACGCCTATAACATGACGGGGCTTGCGCAGAAGGGAGGCGCCGTCTTCAGCCATCTGCGCATGGGGTCGTCGCCGGATCAGCTCGCGAGCGCGATGGTGGGGCCGGGCAGCGCCGATCTGCTGTTGGGCTGCGATCTCGTCGCCGCTGCGAGCGGTGATGGTCTGAAGACTTGCGCGCCGTCGAAGACACGCGCGTTGTTGTCCGCGAACCCGATTCCGACAGCGGCATTTCAGGCCGATGGCGACTATCGAATTGATCAGGACAAGCTTGTCGCGCTGATCAAAACCGAATCCCAAGCGATCCAGCTCACGGACGCTGACGCAATCGCCGAACAGCTACTCGGGGATCGCATCGGCGCCAATATGTTCATGGTTGGTTATGCCTATCAGCAGGGGTGGCTGCCGCTGCCGCTCGCCGCTCTCCGCAAGGCGATCGAGCTGAACGGTGCAGCCGTGCAATTCAATCTCGATGCGTTCGACCTTGGCCGTCTTGCAGTCGTTGAACCGGCTGCGGTGCAGCCGCATCGCCGCGCGGCTCCCGTGGCCGATACATGTGATGCAATCCTCGCGCATCGCATCAAACTCCTGACGCGTTACCAGAATGCGCAGTGGGCTGATCGTTACGCCGGATGGGTCAAGCGCGTGCGTGAAGCGGAGGCGCAAGCCATTCCGGGCTCGGACAAGCTGTCAAAAGTTGTCGCGATCCATCTGGCCAAATTGATGTCCTACAAGGACGAGTACGAGGTCGCCCGTCTTTATGCAGAGGGGAGCTGGCGCGCGCGGCTCGACGATACCTTCGAGGGCTACAAGCAGATATCGGTCTGGTTGTCGCCACCGCTGCTCGCTCCGATGGACAAGGCCCGGGGACGCCCCAAGAAGATCAAGTTCGGCTCCTGGGTGTTACCTGTTTTCGATGTCCTCGCGCGACTGAAGTGGCTTCGTGGCACGTCTCTGGATCCGTTCGGTTGGACGGCCGAACGGCGGAGCGAGCGCAAGCTCATCGAGGACTATGAGGCCCACCTAGAGCTGATGATGTCAGGGCTCAATCCAAGTTCACTCCCTGCCGCACTGGAACTGGCCGCGCTCCCCGACAGAATCCGTGGTTTCGGCGCGAGGAAGGAATCTGCGATAAAATTAACGGAAGATCGGGCGAAGCTTCTCGTCGATCAACTGAGGCTCCCAAACTCAGTGTGAGTAGAGCTGCTGCTGGAACGTCTGGGGCCGTCGGCTACCGTTCGGCCCAAACAACGATTTTCAGTTCTCGCGGACCACATGTTCGGTGCGCTGGATGCGGTGACACTCGCTGCCCCGCTTCTGGTTGGATTATATCGCGCCACCAAAATGGGCTGTCCGATCAACATCCGCTCCTGGCGCGAAGCGGACGTAGGTTCGCAGATGCCATCTCGGATGAATAAACGCGGCCTGAAGAACATTGTGGATCCAGTGGCTGAAATTATCTGTGGGTCCGGCAGGACTTAAATCAATGCAATTGAAAACACTGAAGAATAATCTGCTTGGGGTCGCGTTTTAGTAGTTGCTTGATCGCGAACGTGTACGGAAACAGAGTAAACGGTCAAGTCCGGCGACGAATCGGTACCCGACGCAATCGGCTCGGCGGCGATCAACGTGAGCGACGCGCGATCTCGACCGGTAGCTACTTGTCGTGAAATCGTAATACAGCCTCTGTAGCCTTGATTGCAGAATTTTGGTGGGCGTTCAAAAGAGCCGACGTCTTTAGATGAGTGGCCTTGCTGCATTCGGATAGTCGGGCAGGGATCAAACTGAAGCAGCTGTGCTTAAGCCTATGGGCAGACTGCCAGTGATGTTCAGATCGCGGTGAGAATTAAGGCAGAATTGATAGTCGATGCGGCGCTCCGTCTCTTTATCGGTCACGCGGGCGTATTTATTACTTTGATGATCGCGTCGCCGATTGCTGCCAAGGCCGATGACGCGAAAGGTGACCGACTATCCGCTGGAGCGATGGCCTTCCATATCGCGAGCCAGCCGCTCTCCGACGCGCTCTACAATTACAGCTCCGTCACCGGCATCGAAGTCCTCATTCCGGGAGATGTTATTGCTCACCATCGGTCGCCAAGTGTTGTCGGTGTACTGACGCCCGATGCTGCCCTGCAGGCTTTGCTTGCCGGTTCAGGTCTGGTCCCACATGCGGCGGGCGTTAACGCCATCACGCTCCGTCGGGGTGTACCGAACCCATCGGGAGCGGGACGAGTTCCGCGTTTTCCTCAATACTCCGCGGCGCTTCAAAAGGCCGTAACAGATGTGCTTTGCGAACTTCGCGCAACGCGGCCCGGAGGATATAGGGTCGCCGTAAGGCTTTGGGTTAATCCATCTGGGGAGGTGACCGAAGTCGGTATGCTCGGCACCACGGGGGACGTTCATCGCGACGAATCCTTATCGACATTGTTGAAGCGCGTCGCTATTGGGGTGCCGCCGCCAGCGGGGGCGGAGCAACCGACGACTCTTGTGGTGTTGCCACGCCAGGAGGCCGCGGGTTGCGCCGACGGCAGCCAGGGGCCGGTGCGATGACACAGAGTTGGGCTTCATTGCGTGGTTTGCTTGTCGATCGGTACGAGCAATTGAGGAGCCGGCTTGCCCGGCGTCTGGGCTCGACAGATCTGGCCAACGAGGCTTTGCAGGAGACCTGGCTTCGTCTGCAACGGGCTGGAGATCCAGGACAATTGACGCGCCCGGAGGCCTATTTATTCCGCGTCGCGCTCAATGTCGCTGCCGATCGCCGCGATACCGAGCGTAGGCGGCTTGCCCTTTCTGAGGTGGAGGCATTGCGGCATCTGGACGATGACGAGCTCGATCCGCAGCGTTTTGCAGAGTCGCGTTCCGAAATCTCCGCACTGGCGCAGGCGCTGGATGAGCTGCCGCCGCGTTGCCGAGCGATCTTTATTGCCGCACGGCTCGATGAGATTCCGCACAAGGATATTGCTGCAGCCCATGGGATATCCACGCGCATGGTCGAGCGCGAAGTGAAGCGCGCTTTGGAGCATTGCCACGATCGGCTCGACAGAATTTCGCCGCCGAAGTTCGGCTCCGCCCCATCAAAACGGTCTACACAATAGAAGAGTGCATGGCCAAAGCAGTGTTTTCAGCTCTCACGAGGCGATATCCGTAAAGCGATGACCAAGTCTGAGACCCCAACGGCGGAGAAGGACGCATTGAGGCGCGAGGCCCATGATTGGGTGACGCGTCTGACGTCCGGTGAGGCGACGGCGGCGGATGCCGCCGCGCTGCACCGCTGGCGTCAGACCAGCCAAGCCCATCGCCAGGCTTTTGCCGAAGCGAATCTGCTGTGGGACAAGCTACGATCGGCGGCCACTTGCTCGGTTAGTGTCCGCGATGCGGCGGCAATCTCGTCGCGCGAGACATCGCGCAAGCTGATGAAACGGCGGGCATTTCTGGGTGGGGCGCTCACGGCAGCCGCGGCAAGTGCAGGCTATGCGATCGTGCGGCCGCCTCTCGACCTTTGGCCGTCCCTAACGGAAATAACAGCCGATTATCGGACCGTCGTCGGTCAGCAGAAGCAAATCGCATTCGATGATCGCGTGTCGGTCAAGCTAAACACGCGGACCAGTATAGCGTTGCTATCGCCGGATACGGGCCATCGGCAGGTCGATCGTATCGAGCTTGTCTCGGGCGAAGCCGCGATTGCGCAAACCTCGAAAGATGCGAAGCCTTTCGTCGTTGTGGCGGCTCAGGGACAGACGATTGCGCAGGCTGGACGCTTCAACATCCGACACGACGCATCATCGGTCTGTGTGACATGCCTCGAAGGTGATCTGCGTGTCGAGCACCTTGGACAAATGGTCTTAGTCGGAGCGCGGCAACAGGTCGTCTATACGTCCGGCAACATGAGCACCGCGGTGAATGTCGATCCGGATGTGGTGACGGCGTGGGAGAGGGGGGTGCTGGTGTTCCGCAATGACCCGCTGTCCCGTGTCATCGAAGAGGTCAACCGGTATCGGCCGGGAAAAATCATCCTGACACGGTCGGATCTCGGCCGGCGCCCGGTACTCGCGACATTCCGCATCGATCGGATCGATGAGGTGATTCCGCGCCTCCAGTCGGTTTTTAACGTTGAGGTGACAACTCTCCCCGGAGGGATCGTGCTCGTCGGATAGCGGACGGTGCCGGTCCCGCTCCTTAAAAATCATCTGTGGGCATGTCGGGTCGCCCCGATGGCGTCGGTCAACATAGTGAGAAGGCACGGATGAAGCCCCCGGCATGATCCGTCCACCCGTTTCACTTGCTGATGCCCGAAGGGGATTTCATGTCTCTGCGTTCGTCGATTCCGTGCCGTCCTCTTTCTCCGCAGGATTTTTATAGGGCGACAGCGCGACGCGCGCTCATGACCGGTGTCGGCATGGCGGCCTTGTTGGCGACCATGCAGGGCGCTCAGGCACGTGCATTGAATGGCGGCGGGAGCGGCGCGGTCTCGGCGCCGAACATAGCGGCTGATGCCGCATCGCAGGCGGCGCGGCAAGCTGCTGCGGCGGCGCAGCAGACACAGCAGTCCCTCGCGCGAGCGGCGAGGGCGGTTCAGGACATGCAGACGGTGCAGGCTGCCGCACGTGCGGCTGCAGCGGCGGCCCAGGTTTCCGCGGCGGCACCGATTGCGATCCCGAACGGCCTCGGGGCAGGCGGTTTGGATCAAGGGGACAACACCTGGGGGGACGCCGCAGCTAAACCAACCCAGCGTTCGGACGGGAAAGGCCAGACAGAAGTCACGATACGACAACTCACCCAAGAGGCGATCCTGAACTGGAAAAGCTTCAATGTCGGCGCGCGCACCACGTTGACCTTCGACCAGCAGGGTAACAGTAACTGGGTGGCGCTCAACCGCGTAGATGCGGCGACGGGACCGAGCCAGATCCTCGGCAATATCAAGGCCGATGGCCATGTCTATGTGATCAACCAGAGCGGCATCATCTTCGGCGGCAACAGTCAGGTGAATGTCGGCTCGCTGATCGCATCCACGGCCAACATGGTGGATCCAAGCAAGATTTTTTCATCACAAGTCGGCAGCAACTATGTGGCGAGTTTCGCCGGTGCCGGTGAAGGCGGTATCGGCAGTGTCGCCGGCAGGATCGTCGTCGAGCCCGGCGCGCAGATCGTGACCCGTCCGCCGACCTCCGTCACGGCGGGCGGCGGCTATGTGCTTCTCCTCGGCAGTGAAGTCCACAATGCCGGATCCATCGCGACACCCAAGGGGCAGACGGTCCTGGCTGCCGGCGACGATTTCGTCTTGCGACGCGGCTTTAGCACGGATGGCAATGCGCCCTCGACGACGCGCGGCATCGAGATTTCGCCGCTCATGAGCGCAGACAGCGCCAACGGCTGGGTCGGAAATCGCGGCCTTATCTTCGCGCAACAGGGGGACGTCACGCTTGCCGGCCGCATCCTGGCGCAGGATGGCGTGTTGCTGGCGACAACCTCGGTCAATATCCGCGGCACGATCCATCTGCTGAACCGTGCGTCTGATGCAGATGGCAGCGTCAATCTCGGCACGAGCAGCCTGACAGCGATCCTGCCTGAACTCGATAGTAGGGAAACTGCGCTCGACAGCCAACGCGATGCCTTGATCGCGGCGTCGATCGCGGCAGATGCCCAGCGCAATGTCAGCGCGGCTGGCATGTTCGACAATCTATCGCTCCTTGCTGATCGTCAGGATCAGTCGCGGATCGAGATCGTCACCGGCGGCAGCGTGGTATTCAAGGGCGGCTCCTATACCGCCGCGCAAGGCGGTCAGATTGCGGTCTCGGCGAAGACACGCATCTTCACGGAAAGCGGCGCTACGCTCGACGTCTCTGGTATCCGCAATGTTGCGCTGGCGATGGAGTCGAACAATCTCAGCGTCAACGTTCAGGGGTTCGAACTGCGCGACAGCCCGCAGAACCGCGACGCGAACGTACTCAAGAACGAGAATCTGTGGGTCGATATCCGCAGTCTTACTTTGGTGCCGAAAGGCACCGGCGGCTATGCGTCGGACCGCTACTACACGGCCGGCGGCCTTCTCGAAGTCGGCGGTTATCTTGCCAACACCGCCCATCGGATCGGTGAATGGACGGCCGTTGGCGGCATCATCACGCTGTCCGCCAACGAAGTGATTGCGCAGCAGGGCAGCATCTTCGATCTGTCGGGTGGAAGGTACTCTTCGCAAAGGGCCTATAAAAGAAGAAATCGAGCCTCGCGCTTTATTTCGCCTCTATCGGCTTTGGCCGCCTCAATTGGCGTCCGATCGGCCTCGGATGACGATGGCACGCCAGGCCCCCGGCATTGATTTGAAGCAGGAACGACAGGTCGGTGTGATCTATTTCGAGATCCAGCGAGTCCAGATCGTCGGAGCGCATCATCCACCAACAGTCGGCGTTATGCCGAAAGGGTCAAATACATTGTCGCTGATACTGCCAATCGCGGTCGAGAAACTCGATCAAGACAATGAGCGCAACATTGCCTGCGCTGAGATCCCTGTCTCTCTGGTCTCGCTTGAGACGTTCCGCGCTGAACTGACGCGCGAGCCATGCCTCACAAAGGTTGAGACAATTGCTCCCACCACCGCATAGAACTCACCTAGGATAGGTCGAAATGCAAGGGATGCTGCGCCGTATATTACGACGAGATTGATAGCGACAAGCCTGGCAGCGCTAGTACGCTTCATGTGCCCCCTACCAGACCATTCTTTGCCTGAACGAAGCCGTCAACCATTGCCTGCTCGATGACTGCACAGCGCCTTAGACGAAGTGCCTTGATCAATGCGGTCTCTGCATTCAACGCCGTCTGCGCAACCTCACCACGACACATCTGGTCGGAGGAAAATCATCCGATTGCGAGCGCGCATGCTCGTTCGTGTGGCGGCCCGCGCTCGTCGAATTGTGCTTCACGTAGCTATCGGCAGCGCTTATGATCTACTGGATCATAAGCTCATTTGTTCTTGCGATGGCCCGGAGAGTCACATGATGACGAGCGCTACGGCTGCAGTCGTCTTTCTAGCGTCCCTGATATATGCACCAGCCGCGCAACTTGAGGCCCGGTCGGGTGTTCATGCGGTCTCCGAGACGCGCATCAATCAGGCACGTGGGACGCTTCCTGCATCTGCCAAACAGATTGAGTTGAGCAAACCTCGCAAAGGCGCCCCCGAGGCAGCAAGGTCGAACGGGGAGGGCAGCATTGCTCCAACGGCCCCCGTCACGTGCAATCAACAGAATGCGTCTTCGCCAGCCTGCTACAGCGCAACACAGCAAGCGCGTCCGATCGCTCGATAACCGGTGTCGAGCGACGAAGGGGACGAAGGTGATACTCAGTTCTTGCTGACAATAACCGGTGCGGTCTGGTCCGCTGAGGCGACGACTGGTAGCGGAACGACGGCCTTCTGGTGAAGGTCGAGTTCGCGCATGAAGGCTTCGCCCGCACGCGGATCGTTGAATTCCCAAAGCTTGTTTTTGACACCTTCGAAAATCAGCGAGTAAACCGCGAGTTGTATCCCCTCGCGGACGGCGAGCGTCGTCGGTGAGTTCTTGGTGAAGCCGAGATCGGCCTGAAGAAGCTGGTCGACAGCGGCAAATCTGAAGCCGGTGCCGCTGACATTGACGGAATAGACGATCTTGGTTGTCGTGACCGATGCCAAAACGCGTCCGCTCTGGACGCTGACAGCGCGCAGCGCGACGGTGATAATGTCCTGACGATACTGCGCATTGCCGCCAAGGCCCAGATAGTTGGCGCCGATGCCGCCCGTCGTTTCGTTCGTATCGTAACCAACGATGCCGCCTTCCAGCAGCACACCGGCAAAGCGGAGCGGCGGCAGCGCCTGGGCGTTCTTCCCCTGCAGTGCGGTCCGCGTATTCTGGATGATCTGGCGTTCCTGAAGCAGTGGCTGAAGATCGGCGCGCTCCGCGACATCGAACCAGGCGCCACCACCGGCCTTGATCAGGACATCCGTGAGGATCGAGCTGCCGCCCTGGGTGAGGGCACGGGAGAATTCCGCGAAATTGTCGTTCGACTTGTTCTGTCCCGTGAGGTCCGGAAAATTATAAACCGAGACATCCAGTTTCTGTTTAGGCGCAGGCATATTATCGAGGACCAGCCCGGTCTTGGTGGGCGGTACGAGCGTTGCTGCCGGTGCAATGGGGTCGTGCGCTGTCCCTGTGAGCGCGCATCCTCCGGCTTGCAAGGCAAGGATGATCAATACCGAGAGCCTGAGCGTGACTGAATTCGCCATAGGGTACGACTTTGCAAACATGCGTTGCGATGAAATCATCAATGAAATTGGTGCGCCCGCGACCGCATCCCTGCGAAGATAACGTGCCGTTACGCGTGTCGATCGCTAGGGGCTGGCCGGCACGACCGGCAGGCCATTTCCTCCGATCACGACAATCGGTGTCTGCGCATTCGAGCCGACGCCGCTGAGAGCATTGGTCAAGCCGGAGAGATCAGGCCCCTGATTTCCCGACTTCACGCCCGCACCTTGGGCCTGAGCTGTCGAGAGCAAGAAGTTTCCATTGAGCGGATTGCCGCCAAATGTCGGGCTCACCGGACGATAGACCTGCTCTGTCGCAAGCGACGCGGAGGCCGCCATAGCGGTGCAAAGGATGATGGAGAAACCGGCGAAGAACTTGCGCATATGACCCACCTCAACAAATACAACTGGTTCAAATCGAGCGGCGCTCACGACGTCATCAAGCTTGACACGAAATTGTTCAACGCTTGATCAGGAGGCCGCCATTCGGCAATCGTGCTATCAACATATTGATCGGGGCCGACCCGTTCGGCTGAATGACGCCGATCGAAAGCCCCGTCGTGTTTACTAGCACAAGGTTTGACTTCAGGAAGTTACCCGCCTGCAACACTCCGACGTTGTTGTCTGTGCCTTTGATGATTCCGACAGTCGACACATTGCCGTAGCCGCGCTGCGCTTGCAGCACGCGATTATAGTTACCGATCTCCAGCGTCCCCGCGAAGTTTGCACCTGACGCAGCAGCTGTCGCTTCCGGTGTCGCAATTCTGCTCGCCGGCCGCCCCACATGATAGTTGGGTGCCTGGATCGGCGCCGTGATCGCCGGCGATATTTGTCTCGCCGCTACACTCCGTCGCGCTTGTTCGACGAACGCGCTCTCGGCCTTTGCTTCATAAGAGGCGATTGTTGCGATAGCGGCCGCGATAAACGCATCGCGAATGGTCAGTCGTCTGACCGCCTTCATGGTGAAACGCATGTAACGCTCCCTGACTGCGACGTGATCCTGAGCGTAGCCCGGTAATGACCGACGGCTGAGCCGTCGAGGACCACGGTCGTCAGGACAGCGGATAGATCTGGTTCGAGGGCGAATTCGCCGCTTTGGATATTCTGACTGCTGCCGCTCGAACTATTTTTGATGACTTCAAGACGGTATTGCCCCCGCGACGGCGCGCGGCTGCTTGCGATGGCATCAAGCTGCAGAACACCATTGCGGTCTGCCGCTCGGATCTGACAATCGATCATGTTCCTACGCTCCGCGCCCGCAGGCGATGCGGCGCTCCACACGCATGTGGACGCAACCAGCAAAGCTGCACCAATTGGCCTCGCCGAGTTGGAGCGCATGTATGTCATGACGCTGCGACCCTCAGAGAGGAAAGGCGGCGGGCCTGGCCCCGCCGCCTCGCTGGTTACTTCTGGCTGACGATCGCGGAGTTGTGCGAGCCGAACTGCGCCGTGACCGACGTGTTCGACACGCTGGCACTGCTGGCTTGCGCGATCTGGGCGTAGTTGCCGGTACCGACCTGCACCGTTCCCTGCAGGTTGGCGCCGATCATCGGCTGGAGACCGGTGCCTGCGCCCGCGCTCTGTCCGATGACGGCCTGATTGCCGTTGCCGATCTGAGCGACGAGCGAGCCATTCAGGCCCGCCGAGAGCGGATTGGCGATCTGACTGGTAATGGCATTGCTGTTCTTACCGACCTGGACGGTCAATGACGCGTTCTGGGTTGCAGATGCGACGTCATTCTTCTGGCCGGTGGTTGCGCTGTTGCCCTTGCCTGCCTGCAGGGTGGCCTGAGCATTGAAGCCGTTGGTCTGGCCGACGAGGGCTCCGTTGTTCGAGCCTAGCTGGCCGACGAACGAGGTGTTCGTGACCGGCAGACCTCCAAGCAACGTGCCAGCGCCAGTCGCGCCGCCCTGCGAGGTCGAGGCATAGTTGTTGTTGCCTGCCTGCACGGTGAGGGCGTTGTTGCTGACGCCAGCAAGGGAACCAAGTCCACCCAGCACCAACTGGCCACCAGCGTCCTGTCCGGTCACGGCATTATTACCTTTGCCGATCTGGAACGTGCCTGCGGCGTTGGACTGGCCGTAGCCCGTGTTGAACAGTCCCTTTGCGTCGGCCGTCACTTGTGAGGTCAGCGCGTTGTTGTCGGAGCCGGCCTGGAACGTCAGCGCACCATTGGTGCCGGCTCCCGAGACGGCGCTCTGTCCGGTGGTCGCGCTGTTGCGGGCGCCAAACTGCAGGGTGCCCTGCGCGTTGTTTCCGCCGGTCTGGCCGACAAGCGCTCCGTTCATCCAGCCGAACTGGCCGACAAACGAGTCATTCGTGGTGATGCCCGCGACGCTGCCCGGACGGGTGCCATCCTGCGAGACGCTGGCGAAGTTCTTGCCGCCGATCTGGGCGACGTCCGACTTGTTGTCAACACCGCTCTTGGCGGAATTGCCGTTGCCCACGCCGGCCGAGTTCTGGCCGACGGCAGCATTGTTCTGATAACCGATCTGGAGAATTCCGGACGTGTTGTCGCCACCACGACCACCCGGTCTGCTCGAAGCCGATCCGCTCGTAAGATCAGCCTTGCCCGAGGTGTTCTGCGACGTGACTGCATTGTTGCCGACGCCGAACTGCGCGGTCTTCGCGTCGTTCATGCCGCCATACTGGTTGGTAGCCTGCCCGGTGTTGGACGAGTTCTTTCCGCCGACCTGCAGCGTGCCCTGCGTGTTGTTGCCGCCGGTCTGTCCGACCAGCGATCCGTTCTGATAGCCGAACTGTGCGGTGCCGGACTTGTTCTTCGCGTTGCCGATCGCACCGGCCTGCGACGTCGACGCGAAATTCTTGGCGCCGACCTGCAACGTCCCCTGCGAGTTGTTGCCGCCTGTCTGCCCCGCCAGCGCGTTGTTCTTGTAGCCGACCTGCGCGATGCCGGACTCGTTGATGTTGGCGCCAGCGGCCGTCTGTGACGTCACCGCATTGTTTTTGACGCCAGCCTGCGCGGTCGCCTGCTTGTTGTTGCCGCCGGTCTGACCGACCACAGCGCCGTTGCTGGCGCCGATCTGCGCGATAAGAGATTCATTGCTCGCGGCAGATGCGAGCGACGTGGTGGCCAAAAGCACGGCCATAACAGTCATCGTTTTCATGACGTTCCCTGATTATCCAAAGCGGGGTCAGCGACAATCGCAGCCCTCGATTTAAATTAACACATCATTAATATTGAATCGCAAGAACTAAAAACGATGTTTTAAATACGCTCCGCCACGGCGCGATTTAATAATTAACGCCGAAAGCTGGTTAACCTACTGCTTTTGCGAGTCGTTCGGGCGAACCCGGCGGGCGTCCGCATCGGGCGGGCCGATGTTGCATTTCGCCGCTTGAGCTACGTTGCCGCAGTTGCGGATCGCGCAAATGGCACCTGAATCAATGGCTATTTGCGAATCGTCTTAAGGAATCACCGGCTACAGATTGATGGAACTTTTGCGGGGCGCGGTATATATTGAAGCGTCAGTATGGAGTCGCCTTGACGTATTTTGACTCTCATCGAGTTGTAGATTTAAATGCCGACAATTAATGACTTGATTGATTCCGGCGCGATCTCAAAAATCGAGGTTGACCTGAGCGCGGGCGACCAGCCAATGCGGTTGCTCTATGGCACGCCGGATTTTACGGCCTGGCTTACAACGATCTTGAACGGCAACGAACCGCCAAACCGATTGGGAGACGCAACGCCAGCTGAACAGATCGATCAGCTATTCCATACATTTTTGAGTGGCCGCCCCTTGGTCTACACGAGACAGTTTCGATACATCCGGGCGGAGAGACATGCGGTGTGGGAATTGAAAACACCTGACACGCGCATTTTCGGCTGGTTCATGCGGAAAGACTGTTTTGTCGCCGTTTTCGGCGACTGGGCAGACACCGTGAAGGATCATGACCTCTATCGGGGATACAGGATCGCCATCCGGCGATTACGGCGTGATCTGAATGTCGACGATACTTTATGCGTGCAGGGGGTAACTGTCGGTGACGTCATTTCGTTTTGATATCGGGGGGCGATCTCGCTTCGCTGGCCGATTGTTGGGGCGGGTTCGCGGTGAGCTACTGCGGGCACTCGCTGAGCGAAAAAGCGAGAGCGGACTTTCCCAGCAGGAACTGGCCCAGAAACTCGACCTGCATCGATCCGCGATCAACAAGCAGCTATCAGGCGAGTCGAACCTGACTCTCCGATCGCTTGCCGACATTGCTTGGGCGTTGGACATGGAAATTGTCTTCGAGATTCGGAAGCCCGCGGTCGCGGCCGGACAGAACCAGATCTCGGAAACGTCGACCGTAAGCTACGGCCAGATCAAATTTATCAATGGTGGGAACAAGCGGGGAGTTTCTCCGGTCGCTTCGGCTACTCAGTTGGATGTTGTGAAGTCGGCATAATGAAACCGTACGGGTACTCTATCTTTTGCGATGATATTCGCGGTGAAGCAGGCGGAAAACTCAGTTTCATCGGTTGCTATAACGCGGCGCTCTACGTCTCGCCTACATTTCCGATCATTCTGCCGAAGTTCTGCGTACACATGCATATCTTTTCACCGGCGACGCATCCCTACGTCTCCGTCATGGCTCGCTGTTATATCCCTGGGCAGTCTACGCCGATAGCGGACGAGCCGATCGATGTCCCGAGCCTGTCCGATCAGCAGGCGCTTCTATTGAACCTTCCCAAAAATAACGGTGTGCCGCCCTATATCGTGGTCGCGGCGAGCCTCGTCTTTGCACCGTTAGAGCTGAGCGAGCCCGGCATTATCAATGTGCGTGCACTGATCAATGAAGGCCCGGAAGAACTTCATCTCGGGTCGTTGACGGTCGCCGAGGCGAGGGGCCCCGGACGATTGTAAAGGCATTCGGAGCGATCGCGCGAACGCCGATCGGAAAAGTGTCCGCTAGCGCTGGCTGATGACGGCGTAGTTTCCTGCCCCGCTCTGTATGATCGATGCGCTGTTGCCGGCCCCGCTCTGGGAGATCGCGGCAATGTTGCTCGTGCCGGTCTGCATCACCGAAGCCAGATTGGAGCCGGGAACGGCCATTGCACCTGTCATTCCCGTCCGCCCGACGGCGATTGGTGCCGCAAGCATACTGGCTGCCCTAGCACTGGATGCGGTGACACCGCTCTCTCCCAGCACCGGCCTCTTGGCGCGGGCCTGAGATATGTAGCTCTCGGCCGAACAGGCCGGGCTGACCACCAGCAACACGATCGCGATTGAGCCCAGCCCAATGACACCGTTTGCGCAAAAACGCTTCATCCCTGAGAGCCTCCCGGCAGAAATCATCGACGCGTCTACAACAGCCTGGCTGTTATCGATTTCGGGCATTCTGACGCTGGCAGGTTAAAATAAGGCTTCAGACGATTATCATTTAAAGACAAATCTGTTCTGAATGTCACAGCCGTCTCGGGGCGCGATTCCGCTGAGCAGCGACTTCGGCAATGTTACGCGACCGGGATGTCCGTCGGAGCGCGTTAACTCGGTCAGCAACGCAAAAGTATAGAGCTGCGGGTGCTCGAATCCTGCAATCGCACAGCGCCTCCACGAAGCGCTCTCAAGTGAGCGGCAGGCCTCGCGTAGTCTACTTCTTCGCGACACCAGGCATTTTGACATGTCGGTCATGTCATATCGTCGCGTTGCGAATCCGACAGATCTAAATCGGCTCAGGCGATCGTCTCAACCGATTAACTGAGCGGCTTTAATGGGTTGCCGCCTTCTATCAATAGTCATCGAATTTCTTCGCTGTTTAACCAGCGCGCGGTGAGGCAACTGACCACATTGAAAATAGCATCTCCCAATTAACTGATCGCAGGCATTCTGAAATATATCGACGTCAGGGCAGCTCGATCGACAGGTCGGTGAAGCAAGTAGTTTGCAGATCGTTTGTCGGAAGAGGGAAATGGGAACGCGTGCCATGCTGAGGCGATTTGGGACGGTTGCAATCGCCTTATCCTTGGGTGCCGCACTATATTTGATAGTCGCACCGGAGGTCTCGTCCAACACGAGGGGCGATACGGATTCGATATTCAATCAACCCATCGCGGCTTCTGACATTGAAACGTCACAGATCGATCAGCGCAGAAATACCGGATCGGTTCACGACCTGACCGACGCCAAAGCACAGTCTCCATCCAGCGCACCGATCCGCATCATAACGGGGGCGGATAACCGCTTTGGCGCCTATTACGCCGAGATACTCAGAGCGGAAGGACTCAACCTCTTTGCTGTCTCAACGCCCGAGGCGCTAAGCCCGGAAGAACTCGACGTCACGGACACGATCATCCTGACGATACCAACCCTGCCAACAGACCAAATCGATCGCATTTCAGCATGGGTTGCGGCCGGCGGCACTCTGCTGGCTATTCGGCCCGAAGGCCGTCTATCGGATCTCGCCGGCGTAAGCGCGCACGAAAGCCTCGCACTGAATGGCTATATCCTGTTCGATCATCGCGCTGCAGCGGGACGAGGCATTGTCCAGGATACGCTGCAAATGCGCGTCCCCGCACGGCAGTACGATATGAAAGACGGTGTTGCGCTTGCCCATCTCTACGCAAGCGCAGAAATACCGCTTGACCGTCCGGGCGTCACCCTGAGGCGTCTCGGTCGCGGTCATGTGGTCGCCTATGCCTATGATCTCGCCGAATCCGTCATCCGGACAAGACAGGGCAATCCAGACTGGATTGATCAGGAGCGCGACGGACTTCCTCCGCGTCGCGCCAACGATCTGTTCTTTCCCGATTACACAGACATAAAGAAGATCGGGATTCCGCAAGCCGATGAGCAGCAGCGTTTCTTTGCAAATCTGATCGTTTCTCTGACGAGCGATCGGCGACCACTGCCGCGGCTTTGGTATCTTCCCGGCGGACGACGTGCAGCCATCATTCTCGCCAGCGACGACCATGGCACGAAGCGTGGCACGGTTGACTCGTTCGCGCTACTGAGCAAGCACAGCAAGCCGAATTGCCTCGTCGAGCGCTGGGATTGCTATCGTGCGACATCCTATTTGTCGCCGGGAACCCCGGTGTCCATTGAGGAAGCGACGCATTTCGGCAAGCTGGGTTTTGAAGTGGGCGTTCATGCCGATACCGGCTGCACCGACAGGGAGATCGATACTGTTTCCGCCAGTATCGCCGACCAGGTCATCGTATATGGAAAGCAGCAACTCGGAGTGCAGAAACAGGAGACACACCGACTGCATTGCGTTCCATGGAACGGCTGGGTCGATACGGTGAGGGCCGAGCGTGCACATGGCATCCGGCTCAGTTTCAATTATTACTACTGGCCGGACATCTGGGTCAAAGAGAAGCAGGGATACATGACCGGCTCTGGCGTGCCCATGCGCTTCGCGGACATGAATGGCGAGATTCTGGACATATATCAGTCAGCCACGCATATCGTCGATGAGAACGGCATCAAATACGCGCGGGGCATCAGCGACATGGTCGACAAGGCAATTGGACCGGAACAGTTCTTCGGCATGTTCGCGACGCATTATGATTTCAGAGATGACTTCATCAACACCGCAATCCGGATTGCTAAGCAGAAAGGCGTCGCCCTGATCTCTGCCGCTCAGGCGTTGCGCTGGACCGACGCAAGAAGCACGTCCAGCTTCGAGAATATCGGTTGGGCCGGAGATACGCTTCGTTTCGATCTCAGGATAGGTGCGGGCGCCAGCGAGGTCACAGCTCTGCTTCCGCTACATTCCGGCGGTCACAAGGTTGCTGCGATCGAATGCGATGGAGCAGCGAAAGTCTATCACATGGTTCGGATCAAGGGCCTGGATTACGCCGCGTTTTCGCTCGGTACCGGAAGCTGCCAGGCGGCATACCGGGATCAGACAATGACATCCGTGAATTAGTAAGCCTGAACGCAACATCTGAGCAGCAAGGTCCTCGTGAACCGAGATCATGGACAAAAACGTGGAGAGGCGCTGGATTGCCGCGTGGCTCTTCGAAGCCGCTGAATTTCAGTGTGGCCGGGGATCGGTTAACGCTTCTCCCGGGCATTAAGGTTACATCTTCATGGTACTCGAAGGCATTCCGCTTCCGGCCATGCCAGACGAGTGGATTACGGCCGCCAGCCGGCGAACTGGTCGCTGATCGTCATACTGCGCAGCCGCAGACGGAAACGTCCAGACGAGACCGCATCCCCAAATAAAGACGCCTGACGGCTATCCTTGTTCATTCAGGCGCGGCGCCTCTTACGCTGCATCAAAGCCAATCGCAATAATCCGAGTCAGATTTAATAAGACGGCTCTATTAACGTTACGCCTTCAGCATCACCTCATAGATACCTCTGCCAGGCGAGAGCGGCATACAGGATTACCATCACCGCCGCGAGTAGCATGGTAATTGAACCTCAACTCGCTGCAGGCGAGAGGGAGGCGTTAAATGCCTAGCAGGACAATCGACAGAGCTATCGCTGCGATGGAAGCCGCGGAGAAGTTATGTCTTGAAATGCACGACTTGATCGAGTTGCGAGAGTATCTTCAAAAGATGGAGGAGGAGGCTGCGGCGCGACGGTCTAGGAGCTCCGACCGCAAATCAGGTCGCAGGAGCACGTCTCGTCGTTGAAGCAGGATGACGTCGCTGCAAAGTAATGGAGATGCAGACCGGCTGCATTGAATACAGATCATCTTGCGAAACACTCCGCGCCCCATCAGCCTAGACACTATCATTTAACCTCCGGACATAGCGAAGGGTCTTCGCCTGCATCTGAATTGATCGGCCAAAAGATTTTTTTGAACCTCTTTAAGGCAATTGATACGTATCTCTTGGGAAGGACTTCAATGTCCGGGCGGGAGGCCATGATGAGCATTTCCTTAAGACAGCTTAGCGCCATGGCGGATATAGCAGACGCTCTTGCGAGCGAAATGCGAGAGCTGATCGTCCTTCGTCAGATTGTGGCGGCTCAATCGGCCAAGCAGCTGCAGACCGCTAACCCGACATGCGTCCCTCACCAGGCCTCGAAGTCGCATCCCAAACCTATAAGCCGAATTGCTCGCGCGAAATCAGGATCCCGATCGCCCGTATCGGTCGATCCACGATGAGCTGCCATCGCTGCCCGTTCATGACAGACCGGTCCGTGATTAAGCTTGGCGAAGCAGATCAAGAAGACATCGTGAAGCATGCGGCTCAATGAATCTCGTTTCTGGATTTCCAGAATTCGCTATTCAGTTCGACCTCCAGAGCCTCCTGCCACGACGGCATCTGAATATCGAACCAGTCTCGTAGCCGGCTCAGGTCGAGGCGGCTGTTGAGCGGACGGATCGCCTTGGTCGAATAGTCTGACGTTGCAATCGGGATCACGCGTTCGACGGCTAGTGTCGCTCCGCGCTTCTTCATACCGGCGACGATCGCCGTGGCAAAGCCGTGCCAGCTTGTGACCCCCGACGTCGTCAGATTGACCGGGCCAGAGTTGCCTCTGAACAGCTCGCCGGCCAACTCTCGATGGAGGATCATGGCCACCGCATCGGCGATGCTCCGGGCTGACGTTGGCGCGCCCCGCTGATCCTCGACGATGTGCAGCTCTGTCTTTTCGGCTGCGAGACGGGCGATCGTCCTCAGGAAGTTTCGCCCCTGAGAAGCATAAACCCAAGACGTGCGGACAATAAGATGGCGGCCGCCGGCCTGGCTAATTGCCCGTTCGCCGGCAAGCTTGCTCTCTCCATAGACCGACAATGGCGCCGCCTCGGATTCTTCTGTCCATGGAGCTACGCCAGACCCGTCGAACAGATAATCGGTCGAAAAATGAACGAGCGGGACGTCATGGGCAGCGGCCCAGACAGCCATCGCGCCCGGCGCATCCCTATTCGTGCGAAACGCAACATCACGTTCGTCTTCGGCGAGATCGACCGCCGTATAGGCGGCCGGATTAACGATCAAGTCGGGGCGCATCCGATCGAGTACGGCCGCAATTGTCTCCGGATGCAAAAGATCGAGCTCCTGACGGCCAACATCCAGGACGTGACCGATTGTAGACAGAGGGCGAAGCAGGGCGCCCCCCACTTGGCCCGTCGAGCCCGTGAGCAGAATCCGCATCACACCGCCTCATATACTGGCAAGTCGACGATATCCCTTAGACGGCGGCCACCTGCATCGCGAGCCGACAAGGCTGGCGCGGCAACGCCCCAGGCGATACCGATGTCGGGATCGTTCCAAGCAACGACTTTCTCGTTCTCCGGACTGTAGAGATCGTCGCACTTGTAGAAGAAATCGGCGCTCTCGGAGAGCACGACGAACCCATGGGCAAAACCTCTTGGGACCCACAGCTGCCGACGATTGTCATCGTTCAAAAGAACCGCAACATGGCGCCCGAAGGTTGGGCTGCCGCGACGCACGTCGACGGCGACATCAAGCACCTCGCCGTTCAAGACGGTGACCAGTTTGCCCTGCGGTCCCGGATTCTGAAGATGTAACCCGCGTAAAACACCGTGCGTCGATCGCGACAGGTTATCCTGGACGAAAGGGCGATGCAGGCCCGCAGCGGCATAACGGTCGGCCTGAAATGCTTCGAGAAAGAAACCGCGTTTGTCTCCATGCACTTTCGGCTCGATGATCAAGACACCGGGGATCTCGGTTGTGAGGATTTGCATCGGATCCCATGCCTTGCCGCTGGTGCGCGTGATCAGCTCGTTTCGTCGCAGCGAGTCGATAGCGGATATATAATATAATTGGCGAAAGCTGATAATTTAAATGCGATAGAGAGAGTGCTTTTTAATATCTAGGCTGGTGACGCTCAAATCGCGTCCAAGGATAGGCCTGATCGTGATCAGGCGATATTACGCATGGCCGCGGCCAAGGCACATCTGACTATATTACCCTCAGGTAAGACCGCTCCGATCAACACGGCACTGACGGCCGACGAGATCATTTACCTCAGGCGCACGCGGCGGGCAGCGCGTGCCTTGGCGGTCGCGCGCCGGCGACTGCGGGGGGCAGGAATGCGCCCCTCTGCCAAGGCCACCGTCTTCCGAAGCTCATAGAGATCCCGCATGAGGCGCTGCATCTGGTCTGAGACGTCAATTAAACGTTGGGAAGCATCCGTAATACGCACAAATGATTTCACGGTCGTCACCGATTCGAATTACTGTTGCAGATCAGATACTTGGTTAATTTTTAAATTTTTTGGAGACTTGAGAAGTTCGAGAAAACGATAAGCGAAATTTGTTCCCGCATAAACTGAAATATTTCTGAATTCTTTATCAAGCGATAATCTAGACCTAATGTGACTTAGCGGTATCACCCACATGGGGCACATTCAGTCGCGAAGCGCGCTTTAAGTCACAGTTTTCCCACCCGATGTCGCCCTGACAGCGAGAGCAGGAAGAGAAGGTGACCGAATTTGGGAAGCCAGCCTTTCCGCGCCTGAGGTGGTGTATCTGAGACCGATGCCGGTATTCTGACGCGCGTTTGCGCTCGGTAGCTGGGCAGATTGACCAGTCCGAGTGGCAGCACGAGAACGCGGAGAAGGGGGTGCCGCGCCCGGAGAAGTTGGCGCCATACCTGGACCCTCGGCGCCAGTCGCTGCGGGCGTCCGGCTGGCCACCCGAGGCCCAGTAGGCGGCTCAGCAAGAGGCGCTGGGCTTCGACAGCATTTCGCACCAAGCCACTGGATGCCAGCGCGTTCATGGCCTCCTCACGGATGCCCGGCGGCGCCGCAAATAGATCCCTCAAATCCAGGAGATGCCGAAGGTCTATGCTGCCAGTCCAGTAATCATGGTCCTGGAACTGGTCGTGCAACACAAGCACCAGTGCCTGCAATTCCCGGGACGGGACCAGCGCACGGGCCGCGCCGAACGAGACTGGATGCAGGCTTGAGTGCAACTCGTCCGCCGACTGGTCGAGAAAAGCTTCCCCCGGAAGCGCTTCATGCAGATCGATCATCCCGACGTCGTGCGGACGAGAGAGGTCCACATACCATTTCGTAAGCAGCCGGTTGGATTCATAATCGACGATATAGCCGATGCCAGCCAATGCCTTGATGGCCCCTTCGATCTCGTCGGGGCGGACGACGATGTCGAGATCGGACATTAAGCGCAACGCACGATCAGACGGCGAACACGTGGCGAGTAGAGCTGTCCCCTTGACGAGAACCGGGGTGATGCCCGAGCTATTCAGGGCAAGCACGGCTTCTTCCAGCTGGGCTGCCATTCGGTCGCTCCGGATTGCACTGCGTGTGTGCAACTCCTCGATAAAGCCGGCAACGTCATCCGGTATCGCCGCGCGCTGAGACCTCACGAGGTTCATCAGCGCCGGTGTGGTCCAAGTGTGATTCGCGAGCGCGAGCAGTGCTATCCAGTCGGCATCCCGAGGAACAACGCCGCAAAAGCAACTGCAAAGTGATAGCAAGGCACGGCTAGAGTGCGCCATCGCAGAGCTCGATCAATGTATCAGTCGCATTCGCCGCTTCCGTGTAACGGAGTACGAAAGCGCGCGCGCTGGACACTGTGTGCTTTAGGGTATGGAAACCTTCTACCGACAATCGACCGCCATGCGCGAAAGACGCATGGACGATGCGCTGCAGCGTATCGAGCTCGCTCAACGCGGTCAGAACCGATGTGCTGCCGCCTGACGCGCGTTCGAGAAAAACGAGCCATTTCACGTCGATCGAGCCATCGTGAACATTCGGGCTCGCGTCGAGATAGCGGACCACATTGCCATCCAGTCGATGGTGGATCTGCGCGCGCCCTACGTCGCGCCGGATTTTCTCGACCAGCGGCCAGGCGCCTGACTTCAGGGTCGGCGCGAAGGGCACCCCGCGGATCTCACCGCCTGAGTCGATTCTGACGATATCGTCGGTCGCATAGCCGAACCCGGCCTGCAGCAAATGTATCGTCAGCGTACTCTTGCCCATCCCGGGAGGAGCGCTGATGAGCAAGCCATGCTGGCGCCATATCACCGCAGCGGCATGAAAGATGACATCACGTGTATCGGCCTCGAGCACGAAATGCTGAATCGCATAAGCGCGGAAGGTGGGAGCAAGCGCGCTGACCGGGCACTCCATGGCCTTTCGGCCGTCACGCATGACAGTGGCGGTATTCCCCATCCTGTAGACCGAGAAATGCGCCTCCGCGCCGCCATCCGGGGCGGATGTCTCGACGAATAGCGCTCGCAGCAAGCCGAATATCTCGGCATCCGCCGCTGTGATTTTCACCCGGCACCGGCCTATCCTTGTGCAGAGCGTGAAATCCGCTGCGTCATATTGCGGCACGAGCAAACCTGCGCGCACCCATTGATCGAGCGCTTCGGATAAGCTCGCGCGCGCGTCGGCAGTGCTCAGCCCGCGGTCCATGAGTTCCGCACCGATGTCTTCGAGCGCCGCTCCTTCGTGCAGGCTACACCAGATGAAGGCTGCGATGTCGTTGAGTTCGAAGAGCTTTTGCGCATCTTCGTTGAACAGCACCGGCAGCCTGTCAATCAGCGCAAAGCATGTGCCAGCCGCGGGGCGCAGGCCACAGGACCACCGTTGGGAAAATGATGGCGCGATAAAATTCATCGGCTCTAAATTGCTCCAAGGATTATACACAGAGGGTAATTTCGAACAGTTGCGCTTGACCCAGCTGAGTAGTGCGATTTAAATTAAATATCAATCTCATTATATTTTAAATAGGAGCGCAACCTATGTCGCCCGACAATGATCCTAGAACAGAAGGCCAAGAGCCGCTCGATGAAGATCGGCGCAAGTTCCTCGCGGCCTGCGGTAAATTCGCCGTAGTCACGCCGCCCGCACTGACGGTGCTGCTGTCGACGTCGCTCAACTCGGAAGCCGTGGCGAAGTCCGGCGGCGGTCATGGCGGTGGAAACGGCGGTGGTCATGGCGGCGGACATCACCATGGCCCGCGTTGGGGCGGCCGTGACCGTGACTTGCTCGCATGGCTGGAAAGACTCCTCGGCAAGATCTTCGGCTGATCGCTTGTCATAGCCGTGATATTTTACTCCGTGGCGTACCCGCACGCCGCGGTTGGACATCGGCTCTCTGGTCGCGTGAGATGACGCAGGTGAGTGGCGCGCCGTTGTGGCGTCGAGACTGCCAATTGATCGACGATCCACGCGACGTTTAACGCGCTCCCACAGACAACGTCATCTCGCCCAGATGCGTTGCGCTTTATCGCCCCAACACAGCAGCGTTGAAATCGCAATAGCGCTCTGCCGTGCGTAGACACGCATGCGCCATGACGCGCTCGAGATAACGTGAGCGTCGATCACAGCTGATCTGAGGCTCTTGGCAGAAGCGGATTTCGACCCATCGGCTTGCCTGTCGTCGTGGATTCGACCGGACGATTTTTATTTGAAAAGTGTTGTTGATGACGTTGAACCTCTTGGTCGGCCGATCACCCAAATCGATATTGATCGACGTATCTGATGAGACATGGGGAGCGTCACCGATGCAACCGCGCGAGACATCAGTTAACGGACTTGCAGTATCGATTGCCGGCTTGAGGAGCGCCAGGAGCGGTCTTGCAGCGGCTTCCAAACCGCATGACAAGATGAGCTTCAAGGCTCGGATCGATTTGTGCGACGAACTGATCAACAGGGTTGATGAGATCGACCGCAATCTCAGGCGGCTTTCCTTGAACGTGCGCCAAAGAACGGATGCGCAGGTCCAGCATCAGGACACCGAAAGCCGGTGATCCGTCCCGCTGACGTCTCACATGGTGGATGCTGCACGGGTCGGGAAGATCCCGCGCAACCAAGCGTCCGTATGACGCTACAACGAGATCTGACTTCTCGTCATGCCCGTTCATACTTGCTGCACAGCGTCACTGCCGCGTGTCGACTGAGAAGTATCAGCAGCGCAGGACAGATTACCATGCTTGCCGGGGCAGGATATCGCGGCAGCATTCTCAAGATGATGACTGCTGGTCAGCAACCAATTGATGATTGCTGGCTTCATTCTCCTCATCGATCTTCTTTTTGATTTTGAACTCGTCGATGACATGTCCTTCCTCCAAGGCCAGCGTGAGCCAGCGGGGGCGCTTTCCCCGGCCGGACCATGTCTCGCTCGGAACGGAAGGATTGAAGTATTTCGGCAGAACTTTCGGATATTTACGGCGAGAAGGGCGCCGGCGCGGTCCATCGCTGCGGCCTTCCAGGACCTGAGGCTCGTTTTGGTTTAGCTTTGCGAGCCGCTTTTCCAACTCACGTTTTTCGCCAAGAATCCGATCAGACAATATCTTCGTGAGCTCCTCATGGATGCTCCAGAGTTCATCGAATTGCATGGCCTCCAAATCTGGTAGGTCTGGCTTGCGCATAAAAATCCCGACACTCTTTTCGAATTGGACTGATTCGAACGATCAAGGCAGAGCCCGTGTAGTCCTCACGCGCTTCGCATTGATTGCGCCATTTATGTCAACGTTATAATAGCACCTTGAATTAATTTTATCTATATCGTTTTAACCTTATAAATCATTTTTTATCATTTAATAATGGAATTTTTCATTTAATTTAGGGCCGAGAGCGTACAAATGAGCACGCGGAATGCTTCATGAGTGGAAGACATTCTCGCAACGCCGGGGCGCCGCCGACTTATGCACACGGTCCAATGGAATTATCTGGAGCTAAAATGAAGAAGTCCAACAGTTTCAACGGCTTGTCTTAAATTGAGTGTTTATGTCGCAATGCCAGTTGCGATTATTCGACGAATTAGCCTTGTTCGACTCGCCAATAAGCCTTATTTCCGGAGCCGTTATACGGAATATGACGCTTCCTACAGATTGTTATTAGGGCGAGCCGGATGTCGACAAAGAAGCTTGATCTGGAATCTATGTCTGTCGATGACCTTTGGTCACTTCATGAGAAGATCAGCCGGATACTGTCGGCCCGGATCACATCTGAAAAGCAGGAGCTTGAAAAGCGGCTGGCGGTCCTGAACCGCGGGCGCAGCGTGATCGACCCCGGTTCGGAGCAAGGCTTCGATTCCGGCGATAAAGTTCGCCGCAAATACCCGCGGGTCTTCCCCAAGTTCCAGAATCCTGCCACGCCGTCGGAGACATGGTCCGGCCGCGGCAAGCAACCTCGCTGGCTGGTCGCTGCCATCAAGTCCGGTCGGAAGATCGATGATTTCCGGATCGGTGACGAGGCGCGCACCAAGGGGCGGCGCCAACGCGCGTAATCCCTTATTCAGGCGCATGACGGCCCAGCCGCGCCTGGTTAACCATCCGCGATACTAACTAACCCGCAGGTTGAAAACGCGCTAAGTTCGCTTCGGTCCACCACCGGAGAACGACCATGGCTCGTCGTGATTGGGAGCGTGTTCGGGCGGAATTGGCGAATGCCCGGCAAAGCCGCTTCTTGGCGGGCGCATTCGCCAGCGTTAGAAACAGTCCGCCGACCGCCGAGACGGCCGTCACTCCCGACACAGGTCGGACTCAGAAGGACGCCCGCGATGCCGACGCCCAAAAAGCCGATGCGACAGACGCGTTATTGGACCACATCGCACTGGCGCTGGCCCAAGGGATGGATCAAGGGCCCGATCCATCGCCCTGACCATCAGACGACCTGCCGGGTGCCATCGCTTCATTCAAAGCGCGTTACGTCCGCGAACAAGCTCAAACGGTGTTTGCACAAGGATCATCAGATCCAGGCCGAGGCTCCAATTGTCGATGTAGCGCAGGTCCTGTTTGACGCGCCTTTCGATCGAAGCGGTGGTCGGGGTCGGTCCGCGAAACCCCCTGATCTGAGCCAGACCGGTGAGGCCCGGCTTGACCCTGCGCCGATACGCATAGTTTCGGACGGCTTTATCGAACTCATTGTCATGGGCGAGGGCATGAGGCCGCGGCCCGACGACCGACATGCTGCCTTCGAGAACATTGAGCAGTTGGGGAATTTCGTCGATGCTCGTCCGGCGGAGCCAGCCACCGAGCCTGGTGAGCCGCGCGTCATTCGCCTTCGCCTGAACCACGGTCGGTCCATCCTCGAGGACGGACATGGTGCGGAATTTATAGATCGTGAAACGTCGCCCGTTGAAGCCGCAGCGCTGTTGCTTGAACAGGACTGGCCCTCGTGAATCCATCTTGATGCCCGCGGCGACCAGAAGCAGCAAGGGCGACAGAACTGTCAGCACCGAAACGGACAGACAGATGTCGAGGGACCGCTTGGCGAACAATTCGATCGGCGACAACGGCCCGCGCTGAAGCTCCACGCAGCGTGCGCTGCCGAGCTCCGTGGACGGTCTGTGAAAGAGATCCGAGCTTGCCCCCGTCGGTACCAGCCGCACACGGAGGGGCAGCACCCGCAGGGCCGCCACCGCCCGCTTCAGTCGCAGCCAGTGATCAGGGCTGACGCCGAAGAAGATTTCGCCGATCTCTGTCTCACGCGCGTGATCGATGATCTTTCCGATCAACTCGTCCTGCCGGCGAAGCGACGAGCGTGTGATCGGCAGCGTAAAGTGCTTCTCGATAAAATAACCGAGATCAGTCAGGGTATTGACGAGATCGCCGCCCGCTTCGTCGGTAATCAGCACGATCTTGCGACCGGAGAAGCGGCGCTCCGCCAAACCTTTGCGCAGCGCGTCACGCAACAGCACGCGCTGAATGGCGAGAATGATGAGCCCGGTGACGCCGAAAATCGACGCAAATTTCCACGGCACCTCGCCATTCACCTGCAGGGCGATCGTCGTGGCGACCAGCAGGCAGGACACGCCGAGCCAGATCGCGCCGAGGGACCAGAGCTGACTGCGCAGTTCGAGCAGGGCTCTGGGCTGGTACAGGTTGAAGGACTTCGCCACGGCGACAAAAACCACCGAGGTCGGCAGTCCGATACCGATGAGGCGGGAAATCTCTTCCGGAGCCCCGATCAGGAACATATGCAGGATGCCGGAAGCAAGGCTCGCCACGAATATCGTGGCGATATCGGCGAGCAGGGCCAGCAGTTCCACGGAGTCGTACTGGACCGGCCACTTCTTGTCGCGCGCGGAGCTCCCACCAAAGCCGGGAAGCGGCGCCGGGGTGAATTCCAACCGTCTCCTCGAGGACTGCATCATCGCCGCCGGTTTATTATAAATTAACTATTAAATATGATTCTTTATGGCGGGTTATTTTGCAAGCGGTTTTTTAAATATCCGCACAGTGCAATTAAATGCCCTGTCGCGGATCCGTCTCGGCATTTCGCGCAAGCTCTGCACGCAGCATTGTGAGGTATTCGGGATCGACAGGCGTCACCGTCCGCTCCACCAGCAGGCGCCCCGCCGGCGACGCCGTGCGATAGGCAGAGATCAGGGCAGGGCGCAGCTCGGCGGAGCGCGCAAGGACAAAGCGGATATCGCGGCGGACCATGTCCGCCAGTTCGTCATCTCCGGGAATGTCTTTTGCCCGCAGGGCTTGGGCCAATCGAACCGGCAACAGGCCGTGATCATCGGGCGCCGTGTAATACGACATCTTCAGCAAAGCGGCAGCATCGCATTTCGGCAGCTTGAGTCGTTCGCACGTTGCGGCCAGCATCAACCAGGCGTCGCTTCGATGCGGCGCGTGATGCAGCGTCTTGAGCAGACTCATGGACGTCATGGCATTTCGTGCGGCGCTGGGTTCAGTCTCGAACGCCGCCTCGGACCATATCAAGGCGGCTTCCGTAAAAGCACTTTCCGCCCAAAGATCGCCGCGCAAGGCAGCGATGGTGGCGGACCGGTAGACCTTTTCCTGATCCTGCCGAGCCACTGTTGCGTGACGTTGATCGCTGGGGAATCGAATTGGCGCGGGCCGCAGCGCTTCCGGCAGCAGCATCCAGACGCTTTGCATGACGAGGACGATTCCGTAAACCGCCAGCGCTCCGCGCAGATACCCGCCGAACATGTGCGGGTCGAATCGGCTGGAAGCGATGTCGGGGATCGGATGGGCCGGTGCAGCCGCCGCATCACCCTTGCTCTGGGCGATCGCGAGCCCAAGCACCACGCTGAGGATCAGCGAAGGCGCGAGCGCCAGGCCGCCGCTATTGGACAGAGCGGAGATCAGGAACACGGCGATGCAGCCCGCACCGGCCGCCGGATAGATATAGTCGCGGCCCCGCTTGAGCGCCGCGCGCGACAGCAGCGCAGCCCACACGGCAGCGATCAACGCGATCAACCACAAGAACGGTCGCCCCATTTCAATGGCCACGGTTGCGGCCACAGGAATATCCGGCAGGGCCGCGACGGACGCCTCGCCATAGACCGGCGCCAGCGCCGTCAACGTCCCTGCGCCGACGCCAAGCGCCCGCGCATCCTCGATCATGCGCGTGACTGCCTCCGGCTCGATGCGCCCAGGCATGAAGGCGACGAAAGCGGCAAGGCCTAGCGCCAGCACAGCCGTCGTTCCTGCTTGCCCCCACGGGCTGAGGCGCCCCTTGCGTATCACGAGGATCGCGACGACGAGACCCGCACCGAACAGCGCAGCGAAGGACGATGCGGGTTCGCCGCTGCAGGCCACTCCGCCGAGATTGACGAGGCACAATGCGAGGCCCACGAGGGTCTCACTGCCGACCAACGGTCCCGGGGCGCGCGTCTTTGCTCGCGCCCCGCGAAGTCGCTCATAACCGCGGATCATCACGCCTACCGCGATCACGACGCCGAACATGCTGATGAATTCGGCAGCCCCCATTGCGGCAGTCGGCAGGAATTTGAAGTATCCCGGCTGCCAGAACAGACTGAGAAGCCGCTCCAGTGAGACCAAAGTGGTGATGACGGCCAGTGTCGACAGGAGACGTTCGGCGCAAGGTCGGTATTGTCCGAGCAGGGCCGCCAGGAGGGCGACTGCGACCATGCAGGTGAGACGGCATATGGCGAGCAAGGTCATGCCGGTGTCGATCGTGACGTAGCCAGCCGGCTTTTCACCCAGGGCGGATGCCGCACTGTTCCAGATCGGGTTCATCAGCGGGCCGCCCGGCATCGGGGCGATCTGCAGAAACAAGACGAGGTAGGCGCTGGCGAGGCCCGCGATCAGTACGGGACTGACAAGGCGCGACAACCGACGCTGTTGCGACGACAGCTCCGTCGCGGCCGCTACGATCAGCGCCAGGGCGATGATGACCGCTACGCCGCCATCTGCAACGATGCCCGGGAAATAGAGCAGTGCCGGCACGGAGGCGAGCAGGGCGCCATACACCAGCAAAACCACCTTGACGCCCATGTCGTCCTCACAACGCCATCTAATGACGCCAGCGAACGCTCTGCGTCATTTAATTTATTTAATTATTAAATTTATAATACGAAATAATCGCCGCTGGCAAATGGCCGTGGCGCGGCGCCGGCGATGCCAGGCCGATCCAATAATGGGGAATAATGGAGGCGAGGCCCAATTCAGGGCCTGGGTGAGGATCGATCGTCCTCGGCTGGACGACGGGAGCCAGGTGCCAGGGCCGGGCTCCCCGTCAGTTGTTCAGCTAGCGCGCCCCGACGATGGGCGTGGGCGTGGTGATGATAGTCGATGTGCCACCATTGATCGCCGCCTTCAGCGCGTAGGCATTGGTCGCGTAAAGGATAGGATCGTTGGCAGTCGCCATGATCGTCCGCAGGAAGATCAGGAATTTGGTGGTCTCGACCGCTGCAGCATTCGATACGAAGACCACGTCTTTGTTGCGCATCTCGAACGACTGCGTGAGGAAGTAACCGCCCGGATCCCGCAGGTTGACCAGGTAGATGACCGGAATGACAGGTCCCTCGAAACGAGACACGTCAACGCCGATCTGACGGGCGACCTCTCGGGGTTCACCTCGATAAAGGAAAACGGAAGCCGGATCAGCCAGGCCATCGGTCAGACCACCGACCTTACCGACCGCCTCGGCCAGCGAAATACGCCAGGCGTCGAATTTGAACTGACCCTGGTTGCCGGCTGCACCGAAGGCAACGAAGGTCTGGGGCTGATTGTAGAGATAGACCACGTCCGCCGGGAGTACGAAGATATTGTTCGTCGGCTCATAGACCAGCGCGCCGAACGGCACGCTCGCGCGATGGCCTTGGCGCTCCAGGGTCACCCACATGTCATATCCCTGCGAGGCGGGGCCGCCTGCGCGGGCAATGACGTCCACGATGCGTTCGCCCGCCGGACTCGCAGGGAAGCGTCCTGATGCCTTGACGTCGCCCAGCACACTGATCAGCGAGGTCCGCTGTTCGACAACCGAGACCACGACCTGCGGCTCGATCGCACGATTTTTGAGTGCGTCGACGATGGCGCGCTGAACTTCAGCCGGCGTACGCCCATTGGCTCGGATCGCGCCTGCATAGGGCACGGTGATGTTGCCGGCGTCGTCGACGGCCTGGTTCGGGATGACGACAAAGTTGCCGGGGCGCACGCCGGCCTCGGCCGGAATGAACAAGCCGCCCGCCGCAGCTTCGAAAATGGTGACGCTGACGATATCGCCGATACCGAAGCGGAACGCCTTCGGCGGCGCACGATTGGCGAAGGCGGTCGACAGCCGTGTCGTGTGGCGCCCGAGAATCTGGACGACGTCGGGATTGAGCCGCACGAGTGCATAAGGGAGGCTATCAGGCTCGGCATTCTGGCCGCTTCTGATATCCATGCCCTGCGGTCCGCTGGCAGGCATGATTGTGCAGCCAGCACCGAGCAAGGACAGTGCTGCGATCGAAATTATCGCCAAACGATGCATTAAATGTCTCAGGAGAGCCCCCAAACACACGACTCACTCAAAATGGCAAACTGACATTCCTGCCCGCGTCAAGCCAGCAAGTTATCGTTTGCTTTCAAATAGAGATCTGTAGTGTTGCCGTCTCGCCACACGCATTGCGGGATATCTGGCGAAGTTCTCCGCGTCCTTGGGCCGCTATCTAGTGGTCCTTGTCCATGTAGCCATACCGGCCATAGTGGTCGGTGTTATAGTAATCGCTATGATAACTGTCGTAGCGCCGCATCATGTTGATGTCGGTTTTATTGAGTACCGCGCCGAGCATGGCCTCGCTCACATTGGGCGCAGTGTGCAGTGCATGCTGGACGACATCGATCTTGGTCCGCCCCCATTCGACAACGAGCACGAAGCAATCCACTAGAGGCGTGGTCGCCCGGACATCGACGATAGGGGCAAGCGGGGGCAAGTCGACAATGACATAGTCGTAGCGCGCCCGTAGCTGATCAAACAGCGCCCGGGTCGGCTCGGCCGACAGCAATTCGCTGGTGTGGAACACCGGTCCCTTCTTGGCGATCGGCAGCAAGGTGAGGCCGGTGCTCTTGTCGTGCCAGGTCACCTCATCCAGCCGCTTGGCGCCGGAGACGATCTCGATCAAGCCACTCGAGACCGAAGGTGCGAGATTCGACGAGAGCGACGGGTTTCGCAAATCGCAGTCCACCACGATGACCCGCTTGCCGGCATGGGCGATGAGTTGGGCAAGCGACGCGGCGATGGTTGATTTGCCTTCATTGGGAAGCGCAGAGGTAATGCCGACGATCTTGTTGGCCGCCAGGCTTTGATTGAGGTCGATGGCCAGTTTGATCGCGCGGATCGACTCGGCGAAGCGCGATAGCGGCATGGCTGTTGCGGCCCAATATGTCGCCACACGCCGCGAGATGGTGCGGCTATCGCTGCCGGCTGCCGACACGCCCGCCGACGCGGGCGGGGTGACGTCCTTAAGCAGCGGTACCAGCGACAGACACGGCAGGCGCAAGGCCGCCTCCAGTTGAGCCGAGGTCCGGAAAACACGGTCCATGAGGTCGCGCAGCAGACCGAGACCGACGCCCAGTCCAATCCCGGCCGCAATACCCATCGCAAGGATAAGCGTCGATTTCGGCTTGCTCTTGCTGGGCGGAGGCGAGGCCGTGGCAATGACGCGGGCATCGGCGCTCGGAAACGACTCCTGTTGCACCGCACCCATATAGCGCTGCAGGAAGCTGTCATAGAGGCTGCGATAGCTCTTGGCACTGGCCTCGAGCTCACGCATCGTCAGCTCCGCCGTGTTGGTTCCGCGCGATCGCGATACGGCAGACGCGAGCTGATCCTCGATCTGCTTCTGTTTCTGTTTGGCGACCTGATAATCGCTGCGGCTGTTATCCGCCAGACGGCGCACCTCTTCCACAATGGACGTGCGGATGTCCCGCATGCGGTTGCGCAGATTGATGACCGCGAGATGGCTTTTGCCAAAACGCACCGACCAGTCTGCCTCGCGACGCGCAAGCTCGAGATATTGCTGGCGCAGCGCGTTGATGATCGGGTTCGCGAGTACTTCGGAGCCGGGCGCGTCGATGCCGGCAAGACTGGTGCTGTCCGGCGAGGCGGCCTGAATGACCTCCTCGAACCGGCTCAATCTGGCAAGACTGTCCGACGTCAGCGCGCGGGCCGCGACGAGCCGGCTGTTAAGCTCCGCGATCTGCTGGTCATCAATCAGCTTGCCGTCGCTGACGACAAGGTCGTTCTCCGCCTTGAACGCATTGACGGCGCGCTCCGCAGTCATGGCCTGCTGGCCCAGTTCGCGAAGCCGATCCTGCAACCAGGCCGTGGCGTTCTTGTTCGCCTCGAACTTCGCATTGAGTTGGTCGAAAATGTAGTTGTCAGCCACGGCATTGGCGATTTCGGCAGCCCGTGCGGAGCTGCTGGCGCTGTAAGTCAGCTCGATCACATTGCTCATGCCGACCCGGTTGGCGGTCAGGCGATCTGCAAATGCGGCGACGAGATCGTCGGCACTGGCCGCCGAGTCGCCCGCGTCGAGCAGCGGCATTGAGAGCCATCCGCGTATCTTCCGGAACAGCGCATGCATGCGCGGCGCCGGCTTGAAGTCCGGATCGTCATAAAGCCTCAGCTTCTGGATCACCGACGCTGCGACGGCCTTCGATTTCAGTATCTGCAGCTGGGTCTCGATCTGCACGGAATCGATCGGTGCTTCTGTCACCAGTGACTGCTGCTGCACGAATGCGGCCTTCTGGTTGATCAGCAGGATCTTGACCTGGCCGGTATAGGTCGGCGTCGCCGTCTTCAGATAGATGCCTGCAGCCGCCACTGTCAGGACGATCGAAAAAATGATCACGCCATACTGCCGCCTCAGCAGGCCGAGCGCATATTCGACGATCTGCCCAATCCCGCCGCCCCCCTCATCGCCGGGCGGGCCGTCGAACAGCGGCATGATCCGCTCGTTGTGCAGAATATTGCTCTGAAGCATCGGAAGCTCACCAAGCCCCACAGCGATCGGGGATTTTGCGTTCACGTCAAAATACCGGCATTGCCCTGTGGTCCGGCGCCACTTGCCAGGGCATTTAATATTATTATTTCGAAATTAGAAAGGTGTTGCATAAATTAAATATGTATAATTTAATTCCAAAATCGACCGGGTGCCGCCGCAAATGGCGTGAAATCCCTATCAGACTGATTTTACTAGACGATTTCGGCAACACTTGAGCTGCGCGCCATCTCAATCTTTTCGGCGCTTGTTTTATTTCAACTCGAGGCAGCGGTATGCGTGTATTGGTCACAGGTGGTGCTGGATTTATCGGATCGGCGGTATGTCGCCAGCTTGTGCTGAATCATGGCGCAAGCGTCATGAACATCGACAAGCTGACCTACGCATCAAATTTGCGGTCCCTGGATCCTATCGCCGGTCATCCCGGCTTCAGATTCCAGCGCCTTGATATCTGCGACAGGCCGGGATTGGATCGGGTATTTGCGAGCTACCAACCTGACGCTGTCATCCATCTGGCGGCAGAGAGCCATGTTGATCGCTCGATTGCGGGTCCGTCCGAATTCATCACGACGAATGTGGTCGGCACTTACACCCTGCTCGAAGCCGCTCGGGACTATTTCGGTGGCTTAAAGGGCGATCACCGCAACAATTTCCGCTTCATCCATGTCTCGACCGACGAGGTCTATGGATCGCTCGGCGAGACCGGTCTATTCGTCGAGGAAACGCCATATCGGCCAAGCTCGCCCTATTCGGCGAGCAAGGCAGCGTCCGACCATATCGCCCATGCCTGGTACACCACCTACGGCTTGCCGGTGATCGTCTCCAACTGCTCGAACAATTACGGGCCGTATCAGTTTCCGGAGAAGCTGATCCCGCTGATGATCCTCAATGCGATCGAAACGCGACCACTCCCGGTCTATGGCACAGGCGCGAATGTCCGTGACTGGCTCTATGTCGGCGACCATGCAGAAGGACTGATCCGGCTGTTAAGCCACGGCAAGCCCGGCGAGAGCTACAATTTCGGCGGCAGCAGCGAGCGCAGCAATCTCGACGTGGTCCACCGGATCAGCGAGATCTACGACGACATCGCATCGCCGGCGACACCCACACGCTCGCTGATCACCTTCGTCGAGGATCGCCCCGGCCACGACCTGCGTTATGCGATCGACGCGAGCAAGGCCTTGCGAGAGCTCGGTTGGAAGCCGAGCGTGACCTTCGAAGAAGGGCTACGCAGAACGGTCGAATGGTATGTCGACAATGGCGCATGGTGGGCCTTGTTGCGCTCCGGCGTCTATGACGGCGAACGGCTTGGCCTGCTCAGCGCATGACACCCCATTCCCTCATTCCGTCCGAAGCGCCCGTCGCCCGTACTCAAGCGGCGATCCGCCGAGGTTTTGAGCGCTAGCGGAGGACTAAACATGCTGAAAGGTATCGTGCTCGCCGGTGGCAGCGGAACGCGGCTCTATCCAATCACGCTCGGCGTCAGCAAGCAGCTCTTGCCGATCTACGACAAGCCGATGATCTATTATCCGCTATCGACGTTGATGCTGGCAGGGATCAAGGACATCCTCATCATCACCACGCCCGCGGACCGCAACCAGTTCGAGCGGCTACTCGGCGATGGCCGCCAATGGGGGATTCGCCTGGCCTATGCGGAGCAGCCGAAACCGGCCGGTCTCGCGGAAGCATTCATCATCGGCCGCGATTTCATCGGCAAGGACCGCGTGGCGCTGGTGCTCGGTGACAATATCTTCTTCGGCCACGGCCTGCCGGAACTGCTGGCGCGCGCGGCGCAGCGCAAGCACGGCGCCACGGTCTTTGCCTATCACGTGCGCGACCCCGAGCGGTACGGCGTCGTGACCTTCGACGCCAATGACCGGCCGGTCGCGGTTGAGGAAAAGCCGGCTGCTCCGAAATCCAACTGGGCCGTCACCGGGCTCTATTTCTTCGACAATGACGTCGTGCTGCATGCGACGGACGTCAAACCGTCAGCGCGGGGCGAACTTGAGATCACCGATCTGCAGATGTGCTATCTGGCTGCGGGCACCCTGCAGGTCGAGCGCATGGGGCGCGGTTTTGCCTGGCTCGATACCGGGACATTCCAATCGCTGATCGAGGCCGGAAGCTTCGTGCAAACCCTGGAAACGAGACAGGGGATGAAGGTCGCCTGCCTGGAAGAGATCGCGTTTCGGCAGGGCTTCATCCAGCGTGACCGCCTGCTCGAACTGGCACGAGGGCTCGAGAAGAGCGGCTACGGGGCCTATCTGCGCGACCTAGCCAGCACTTTGCCGCCGGCGTGACACGGTAGCGACCACCATTATCCATTCGATTTAAATTTTTATTATTCAATTGACCTCCGGATTAATTTTAGATTATTTATTTCATAGCCGATATTTATTTTCCTCCAGCGAAAAGAAGCGCGTGGTCATGTCGGATTGGACGACATTTTTTCGGCCCGGACCGGCGGTACAGCACGGCGAAGAAGAAGATTCGTCATATTTTTCAATGACGGACGTCGATGCCAGTCAACGTGCGGACGCTGATGGCGTCGCCGGGCGGGCTCTCGACCCGGCTGGACAGGCCGATCCTGGCCGTTCCACCCTGGTCAATAAAATTAAATCAACAGGATACCGTTTCAAAGCACGCCGGCAGGATGCCGAAGCGGCGCGAAGAATCCGCAAGGATGCCTCGGCTGTGGAGATGGATCCACTGGCGCTCGGGCTGATGGCGGCCCTTGCGACGTCGCTATCGGCCGCTCCCGCCATCGCGGCGCCTTCGCATGCGCCGGACGCCGGAGTGTCGAACGACCGGAAAGATAGCCAGACGCGGGCCGACCTTGTGCCGGAGGGGAGCGATCCTGCCCAGGATCAGCAGAACGACGGCCCATCGACCACAGGCAGCGTGCCATCCGGTGAGGGGTCAAAGCAGCGACCGTCAGAGCCGGCCCATCGTGTCATTGGGTCGAGTACACCGCCCGACATTTGGCAAAGCGGGGAAGCAGCGCTGGACAGCTGGACGCCTTCGCGTTTTGATCAAGTCGCCGCTCCCGCCCGCGAGTCCTTCACCGCCTTCAGCGAACAACGGTCCTTGACCTTCGGACCGTTCGGCCTGATCAGCGCGCCCTCACAAGCCGGGACACCCGTTGGACCGTCAGCCTCCATCCCGCCGAGCGTTGTCAGCCCGCCGCTGGAGACCACTACGCCGCCCCAGGTCGACACCGGGACGCCAGCTGAACCTCCTGTGACCAATCCGCCGGCCTCCGCAGGACCGGTGGCTCGCAATGACGGCGGCTATATGGTCGTCAAAGGACAGCGAACCATTCAGACAACCACGCTGCTGGCGAATGACACCGCATCAGCGGGTGCGCAGCTGACGATCGGCGGCGTATTCAACGCCCAGCATGGCGTCGTCACCTATGACGCCGCCAGCCAATCCGTCACCTTCACGGCAGCCGCCGGCTATCGGGGCAATGCGAGTTTTTCCTATACGGTTACGGACGATGCCGGCCGCAGCGCGCAGGCAAATGTCTCGCTGTTCGTGATCCCGGACGAGACTGTGTTCAGCGACGCGACGCTTCCGGTCACGGACAGCGTGAACGATGCCAATCCTGTCGAACTCGGCGTCAAGTTTTTCAGCGCAGCGGACGGCGTGATCAGCGGCCTGCGTTTCTACAAAGGCGCCGGCAATGTGGGTATCCATACGGCAAGCCTCTGGGACGATTCAGGCAGTCTGCTGGCGACGACGACCTTCGATGTCGAGACCGGAAGTGGATGGCAGCAGGTGTCGTTCTCGACGCCGGTCGTGATCCGGGCTGGCGCCACCTATGTGGCCTCGTATCATACGAGCGGCTTCTACGCGGCCGATGGCGGTTACTTCAGCAGCCCCGTGACGAATGGCGACCTGACCGCCGTCGGCAGTGTCTTTGCCTATGGTGCGGGCAATATTTTTCCGACCAGCACTTACAATGCCAGCAATTACTGGGTCGATGTCGTCTACAACAGGCCGCCAGCGGCGCCGGATGCGCAAGATGACGTGCTCGGCGTCATCGGCAGCCGCAGCACGTCCTTCGCGTCAACCCAGCTACTGGCGAACGACCTGAATCCCGACGGCGTTCCGCTGACCATAACCAGCGTCGATAACGCGCTCCACGGCACATTGTCGTTCGATGCGCTCACGCAGGCCGTGACCTTCACCCCGACCCAGGGCTATTCCGGCACTGCAGGCTTTTCCTACAAAGTAACCAACGACCTCGGTGTCTCGGCGACGGCCGACGTGAAGTTCTGGGTGGATGGCGCACAACCGGCCAGCTTCTACAATGCGTCGACCATACCACCGACGATGACAGTGAATGATGGCCGGCCTGTCGAGCTCGGCTTCAAGTTTGAGAGCACGGTGAATGGCCAGGTCCTTGGCCTGCGCTTCTACAAGAGTGCCGAAAATACCGGCACCCATGTGGGCAACCTGTGGAGCGCAACCGGCGACTTGCTCGCAACGGCGACCTTCACCAACGAGACGGCCAATGGATGGCAGGAAGTGCAGTTCCTGGCGCCGGTCTCGCTCACGGCGGGAACGACTTATGTCGCATCCTATCATTCGGACGGCAACTATTCCGCCGATCCCGGCTACTTCGACAATGCACACACCAATGGCGTGCTGATCGCACCGGCAGGCACCGCGGGAAGCGGCAACGGCCTCTATGCTTACGGCTCGTCCAGCCTCTTCCCGACCAATAGCTTCAACGCCACGAGCTACGGCGTCGATGTTCTGTTCAAAGCAAATCTCACGGGCTAGGGAGAATGACGATGCATGCCGAAATCTACACCGATGGCATCGACGAAATCACGGTCGGCGGTTCGATCGTTCGTGTCGACGTCGTGAGTCTGTCGCCGACCGAACGGGACGCAAACAACGCGCCAAAGAAAGTGTTCCGCCAGCGTTTGATCTTTCCGATCGAGGCTTTCGCCAATTCGGTCGAGGTGATGCAGAACGCTTTGCAGGGGCTGGTCGATGCCGGCGTCGTCAAGCGCAATCAGCCGCGATCAGCTGATATGACGTCGGGCCCCAATACCCCGGACATCCAGTCTCCGACCTCCAACGCGTCGCGGATTCCCAATGCTTCGACAAATTTCCGCTAACGACGAGATCCAACAGCCCGAAGCGCCGGCCGAGACGTCTGCCGGCGAGCATGCTCAGGCGCTGACCGCTTTGCACTGCCTGGCCTTTGTTGCCGTCCGCCATGGCATCGATCTGTCGGTGGAGCAGTTGAAGCACGCCCATGCTGTCGGCAGCGGCGCGCTGGAAGTGTCGGCCGTGCTGCGCATGGCGAAAGATGCCGGGTTGCGCGCCAAGACCGCCAAGATCGACTGGCACGCCCTGCAGGATCTTGGTGGGGCATTCCCGGCCATGGTCCTGCTCGCCAATGGCAACTGGGTCGTGGTCGCCGGCGTAAGTGGCGAGCCAGACGATCGGCACGTCAGCGTAATCGATCCGCTTGCGGAGCGCCGCGACGAGGCATTGCTGGTCAACGAGCAGCAGTTCTGCGCCAATTGGGACGGGGACATATTGCTGCTCAAGCAAGACCAGACATCTGTCAAGCCCGAGGGCACTTTCGGCTTCCGCTGGTTCATCCCCGATCTGCTGCGCGAACGGCGTCTGTTCATCGACGTAGCTATCGCCGCCATCTTCCTTTACGGCCTCGGCCTCGTGGTGCCGATCTTCTTTCAGCTCGTCATCGACAAAGTGCTGGTGCATGAGAGCTTCACGACGCTCTACGTGCTCGCGGCCGGCGCCGTCGCAGCCCTTGTCTTCGACGCGATCTTCAGCTTCCTGCGCCGTTACCTGATGCTGTATGCGACCAACAAGGTCGATATTCGCGTCGCGACCAAAACCTTCGGCCATCTGCTTGGCCTGCCGGTGACGTTTTTTGAGCACATCTCGGCGGGCGTGCTGGTCAAGCACATGCAGCAGGCGGCGCGGATACGCGAATTTCTCACCGGGCGCCTGTTCGTCACATTCCTCGATGCGCTCTCGTTGCTCGTCTTCATCCCGGTTCTCGCCATGTACAGCATGAAGCTGACCGGTGTGGTGCTGGCCTTCACTGTGCTGAGCGGCACGATCGTCATCCTGTTGATGGGACCGTTCCGGCGACGCCTGTACAGCCTGTACCAGGCCGAAGGCACACGCCAGGCGCTGCTGGTTGAGACTGTGCACGGCATGCGAACCGTCAAGTCGCTCGCCATGGAGCCGCTCCAGCGCAAGGTCTGGGATGACTCCTGCGCGCAATCCGTCTCCATGCGCTTCAATGTCGAGAAAATCTCCGCAGGCGCGCAGGCGCTCACCGGCTTTCTCGAAAAACTGATGACCATGGGCATCATTGCGCTTGGCGCATTGGACGTCTTCAGTGGTGAATTGACCATCGGCGCCCTGGTGGCCTTCAACATGCTGGCCGGGCGGGTTTCCGGGCCGCTGGTGCAGATGGTCACGATGGTGCACGAGTATCAGGAGGTCGCTCTCGCCGTCAGAATGCTCGGCGAGGTCATGAACCAGGCGCCGGAACGCGAGGCGACGCGCAGCGGGCTGCGACCGGATATCCGCGGGGCCATCGAATTCGAGGGCGTTTCATTCCGCTATGGTGCGGAAGGTGCCGCCGCGCTCGACAATGTGTCGTTCTCCGTGGCGCCCGGCCAGGTGTTCGGCATCGTCGGTCGCAGCGGGTCCGGCAAGACCACGCTCACGCGGCTGATGTCAGGCCTCTATCCCGTTCAGCAGGGGTTGGTGCGTATTGACGGCTATGATGCGCGCGAGGTCGATCTGGCCCATCTTCGTCAAAGTCTCGGGATCGTACTGCAGGACAGCTTCCTGTTCCGCGGCACCATCCGGGAGAACATCGCCCGTGTGAAACGCGATGCGACATTCGCCGAGGTCGTGCAGGCTGCACAACTGGCCGGCGCCGACGATTTCATTCAGCGGCTGCCGCGCGGCTATGACACCTTGCTGGAGGAGGGAGCGACCAATCTGTCCGGCGGACAGAAGCAACGCCTCGCCATTGCGCGCGCGTTGATTGTCAATCCGCGCATCCTGATCCTGGACGAAGCCACCAGCGCGCTCGATTCCGAGAGCGAGACGATCATCCGCCGCAATCTCCGGCGCATCGCAGCCGGTCGCACGGTGATCATCGTATCGCATCGGCTGTCGATGCTGGCAGACGCGGATTCGATCCTCGTGATCGAAGGCGGCCGCATCATCGATGTGGACCGGCACGACAAGCTCGTCACCAAGTGCAGTATTTACCGGCACCTGTGGAACCAGCAGATGAAGGCAGCCTGACGATGAGCAGGAACGAGCACATCGCGACACCTGCCGCCGGTGATCGCGCCACGACCAGCTTCGAACGGCGCAAGCGCTCTTCGAAAGACGCCGCGCGCATGCGCCGGCCCGATATTGTCCGCGAATTCCAATCCGACGCGGTCGAGATCGAGCAGAGCGCGCCGCCAGGCGGCGCTCGCCTGACGCTGTATTGCGTCGTGGCTCTGATCATCGCTGCCATCCTGTGGGCCACGCTGTCCCATGTCGACACGATCGTGTCGGCACAAGGCAAGTTGACGACTACCCAGTCCAATCTCGTATTGCAGCCGCTCGAAACCTCGGTGATCCGGCAGATGCATGTCCGCGCCGGCGATGTGGTCAAGCACGGTGATCCTTTGGCGACTCTGGATCCGACATTCTCCCAGGCCGACCTAGACCAGCTCCGCGTCAAGGTCGCCGCCTTTGACGCCAGTATCGAACGACTGCGAGCCGAACTCGAAGGTCGAGATTATGTGCTGCATGATCCCGGCAATCCCGACGCGATCCTGCAGGGCAAGCTGTTCGCGCAGCGCAAGTTCTTCTACGCGACACAACTCACGACGTTCGATGCGCAGATCGCCAGTGCCAAGGCCAATCTGAAGACAGGCCAGAACGACGAGACCGTGCTGGCCCAGCGCCTCGAAACCATGAAATCCATCGAGTCCATGCGCACAACCCTGATGGACAAGGAGGTCGGATCGCGACTCAATTTCCTGCTGTCGCGGGATGCGCGCCTCGAAGTGGAAAGCAACTTGCAGCGTACACGCGGCAACCAGGTCGATAGCGCGCATAAAATCGAGAAAGCCACCGCGGATCGTCAGGTCTTTATCGAGGAATTCCGGCGCACTGCCTTTCAGGACCTTGTGGAAACACAGGCGAAGCGCAGCGGCGCGGCCGAGGATCTGAAGAAAGTCGAGCTGCGTCGCCAGTTGATCGTGCTGACGGCGCCGGCAGATGCCGTCGTCCTGGAAGTCGCCAACCGGACAGTCGGATCGGTCGTGAAGGAAGCCGAGACGCTGTTCGTCCTCGTGCCGCGCAATGTGCCTCTGCAGGTGGAAGCGAATATCGAAGGGCGCGACATCGGCCAGATCGCCGTCGGCCAGTCGGTCCGTTTGAAATTCGAGGCATTCCCGTTCCAGAAATACGGCACCGGCACAGGCGTCGTCCGCGTCGTGAGCGAAGACGCCTTCAGTCCGGACAACAAGACCGACGCCGCCCGCCGCAATCCCGCGCCCTACTATCGCGTGCTCGTGGACGTGACCGAGAGCAAGCTGCGCACACCTACGGGCCAGGTCCAGCTCATTCCGGGCATGGCAGTGACGGCAGAGCTCAAGGTCGGCCAGCGCAGTGTGATGTCCTACTTCCTCTACCCGCTGCTACGCGGCCTCGATGAAAGTATCCGTGAATATTGAGCGAGAGATCCTATGAGCAACGCAAGCACCCGGGACATGGCGGCCGTTAAATCGGCTGCAGGACTCCAGCCATCGGCAAATTCACCGCTCATCAACTATGCGTTGAGCGGGCTGCAGAAATGCTGGATGCCCGAGCATCAGCGATGGTCGCACATCTATCATCTCGACGGGCGCGCGAATCCAAATCAGTCGATCCCGCAGAGTGATGTCTTCTATTCGCTGAACGTGCTGCTCGGCATGTCCCGTATCCGGGCGGTGCCGCGCAACATCGATCTGGCGGAGGTCTTCTATGCCAATGCCGACCAGCTCACGCGCTTGCCCGTGGCAAAATATGCATTCGGCATGGCCATGTGGACGGCTGCGCGACTGAAGCTCGATCTGCCGTTCGGCGTTGCGAAAATGATCCGGCAGTTGCTGGAGGATCGCAACAACTGGACCACGTTTCGGGCACAAGACCTCGGCATGTTGCTGACTGGAATTGTTGCACAAGCCTCCGTCGGACGAACCGAATTCGCCCATCACGCCGCGCCTCTGGCCAATTTTCTCAGCGAATCCTACGCGACAGAGACCGGCCTGTTCTGTGACACGGCCATCGGCTATCGCCGCCGCTTTGCATCATTCGCCACCCAGACCTATCTCGCCATCGCCTGCTACAGTTATGGAGAGTTTGCCGGAGACCTCGAATCCATCCATCTGGCCAATGCTTGCGTGCGTCGGTTGATCGAACTGCAGGGACCGCAAGGCGAGTGGCCCTGGTTCTTCGATGCCGAGCGTGGCGAAGTGGTCGATTTCTATGAGGTCTACTCCGTCCATCAGTACGGCATGGCTCCCGCGCTGCTCGAATTCGCAGAGCGCCACAATGTAGAGGGCGCCTCCGAAGCATTGGCGAGGGGCTTCAACTGGATCTTTGGCGACAACCAGATGCGGCGATCCATGCTCGTACCGTCACTGCAGATGAGCTATCGCTCACAGGTCAGGCAGAGCGAGATGCATTCGAAGCGCCGCCGCATCGTCCGTGCACTCGCCAATGCCTATCTGGGCCGCAAGACGCAGTTGATCGCCCCCGAGAAACTCGCGCTCAGAATGGAATGCCGCAGCTACGAGCTCGGTTGGATCCTGTGGTCCTTCGGCGAACGCAGCGATCTATCGCAGCTCACCCATAACTTGGCCTTCAGCAGCGCCCTTCGCTGAAGGTGGAGGCGGCCGATCGAAGGATCGGCCCCTTGTGGGTCAGGAGACGCTGGTATCGCGATTCCAGATAAGGGCGCGTTCGCCAAACAGCATGCCGAGCATCTTGCGGGTGCGATGCAGCCGGATCGCGCATAGAACGGCACATGCCTTCAACCGGGCGGACAGCCCCTGGATTCGATCCGTCCACATCACCCTGGGCAGATCACGAAGCAGCGATGCCGGGATCAGCAAGGCGCGGGCGGCCCATCGCCAGCGCCAGGCCGGATTGCCTTCCGCCATATTAAAATAATGATGGATCTGGCGATCCCATTTAATTCGAAGCTCGTCCAGACTCTCCCGCGGCGGGTGATAGACGATCATTTCGGGCACATAGACGAACTTGAAGCCACGCGCGCAGGCGTCTTGTCCCCACTGCATGTCTTCCGCAACCCCGATCCCGGCGAAAGGCCCGACGATCTCGAAGTCGGCGCGACGCACCGCCAGGTTGCCGGTCCCGCAATATCCATGCTGCTCGATATAAAGTTTGAACCGATAAGCGAAGACGCTCTCATAGGCCTCGACGCCGGTAACCGGCTTGTCCCGATCGCGCCAGATCTGCACGTCTCCGCCGAGTATCTCGCCGGGGATCCCGCGGGCAAATGCGGTCCGGATCGATGTGAGCCAATCCGGATGCGCGCGGCAGTCTGCATCGATAAAAGCCAGGATTTCACCCCTTGCTTGCAGCGCTCCGGCATTTCGAGCCAGTCCGGGACCGGGCCTCGCCTCGCTCAGAAGCCGCATCCCGCCATGCGCGGCAACGATCTCGTCCGGCAATTGACGCGAGCCGTTATCGACGACGAGCACCTCGAACAGTTCAGCCGGCAAGGATTGCGACGCGATGCTGTCGAGACAGTCGCGCAGTCCATCCGGCTGATTGAGATGAGGAATGACGACGCTGATCACCACGCGCGCCCGCTCTGAATCCGGGCGCGTCTGCGGCGCGACGCGCTCGATTTCGCGTCTGCTCGTGTCATCCGTCGTCGCAACAGCATCGTCGGTCATGCGCTCGCTCCGCACCTTCTAAACCATTTTATATTTTTAATAGATAACCCTTGCAATTAAATAATGACCAATATAACGATAATAACAATTAAATAACCCTATTTAATCATGAGCCAGCAGCCAGCTGCACGGCCACATTTCATTCACGAGGGCCCGATGAGAGAAACATTCTTGGGGTGTCCGATTGATATGCTGACGATGACCGAAACGGTGGACCTTGCACGGCAAGCCATGAGTAGTCGGTCGAGGCTCCACCATGTGGCGCTCAACGTCGCGAAGCTCGTGAACATGCGCACCGACGCGGTGCTGGCCGCAGACGTTGCCGGAAGTGACATTGTCGGCCTCGATGGCATGGGCATCGTATGGGGTGCGCGCTGCCTTGGAATCCCGGCATCCAAACGCGTTAGCGGCGTCGATCTCTTGGTTGAGCTGCTGGCGGTCTGCGAGAGGGAAGGCTTCAAACCCTATTTCCTCGGAGCGACGCGCGAGGTCCTCGAACTCGCCGTTCAGCGGACGCGCGAAAAGCACCCCCAGCTTCAATTCGCGGGCTGCCACGACGGCTATTTTACATCAGCCGATGAGTCGAAGGTGGTGGCGGATATCCAGGCGAGCGGCGCCGACTGCCTCTTCATCGGCATGCCAACCCCGCGGAAGGAGCGCTTCCTCGCGGCCTATCGCGACGTACTTGGCGTCTCTTTCATCATGGGAGTCGGCGGTGCGCTCGACATCCTGTCGGGCCGCGTCCGCCGCGCACCCGTTCCTATGCAACGCATCGGCCTGGAGTGGCTTTATCGCATCTATCAGGAGCCGCGCCGGATGTGGTGGCGCTATCTCAAGACCAACAGCATCTTCGCCGGGATCATCTCGCGCGAGCTGGTTCGTCGAACCGTGCCGGCGTTCGGCGGCGCAGGTCGGATCAGCACGCCAAAGCTCACGCGCGGCGGCGGGAGATGAACATGGAGAAGAATTTTCTGGTTCTGCTTGGAACGCGCCCCGAAGCCATCAAGCTGTTTCCCGTGATCAACCAACTCAAGGGCGACAAGCGCGCGAAGGTGACCGTTTGTGCCACGGCCCAGCATCGCGAACTGCTGGATCAGGTGCTCAAACTATCGAATATCGTTCCCGACTTCGATCTAAACATCATGACGGCGAACCAGACATTGGATCGGCTGAGTTCGCGGTTGCTCGACAGTATCAGCGATGTCCTCGACCGGTCGCGTCCCACTCGCGTGATCGTGCAGGGCGATACCGCGACCGCCATGATCGGATCACTCGCCGCCTATTATCGCCGCATTCCCGTGTCGCATGTGGAAGCAGGTCTCCGCAGCGGCGATATCTACGCACCATGGCCGGAGGAAGTGAACCGCAAGATCGTCGGCTCGATCGCTGACCAGCATTTCGCTCCGACGGACCGTGCATCGCGGGCGCTGCAGGCGGAGAATGTGCCGAAAGAGCGCATTCACGTCACCGGTAACACCGTCATCGACGCGCTGATCACTGCCAAGGCTGTGGTGGACGCTGACCCGCGGCTCTCCACCCGGTGGGACGGCATCAGGCAGCATCACGGCAACCGTCGCATCATTCTTGTGACCTGCCATCGACGCGAGAACTTCGGCCAGGGCGTTCACAATATCGCCGATGCATTGCTGGCGATCCTGCAGCGTGAAGACGTTGCGATGGTGCTTCCCGTACATCCCAATCCGAATGTGCGCGACATCTTCGCCGAACGGCTCGCCAACCATCCGCGGGTGACGCTGATCTCCCCGCAGGAATATACGGACTTCGTCGGGCTGCTTTCGCTGTCCTACCTCGTTCTCACCGACTCCGGCGGCGTGCAGGAAGAGGCTCCCACATTCGGCAAGCCGGTGCTGGTGATGCGGGAGACCACGGAACGGCCGGAAGGCGTCGAAGCCGGCACTGCACGGCTCGTCGGCGCCAACACGGAAAAGATCATCGGCGAGACCTTCCGGTTGCTCGATGACGAGGATTCTTACGCAAGCATGGCCCGGTCTCACAATCCGTTTGGCGACGGGCGCGCCAGCGAGCGAATTGCAAAGGTGTTGCTCGATGCCTGAATTCGGAAAAGTCGTTGTCCTCGGCCTCGGTTATATCGGCTTGCCGACTGCTGCGGTGATCGCCAGCAAAGGCACCGAAGTGCTTGGCGTCGATACCAAGCCCAAGGTCGTGGAAACCGTCGCCTCAGGCGCCATCCATATTGCGGAGCCGGACCTCGATGGCCTCGTGCAGAAGGTGGTCTCGAGCGGCGCCCTGCGCACCTCGACCAAGCCGGAGCCGGCCGATGTCTTTATCATCGCGGTGCCGACACCGATCGACGATCAGAACCGGCCCGAGCTGACCTATGTGAAATCGGCCATCGAGAGCATCGTCGAATTCCTGGTGCCCGGAAATCTCGTTATCCTGGAGTCGACGTCGCCGATCGGCACCACTGAGATGATCACCAAAACGATCATCGAACGTCGTCCTGACCTCGAGATTGGCGGCGATGACCGGGAAGGCGTGACGGGCGTTGCCGTTGCCTATTGCCCGGAACGCGTTCTGCCTGGTCGGATTCTCACCGAGATCGTCAATAACGACCGCTGCATCGGCGGCATCACTCCCTGGTGCACGCGGCGCGCTCAGCGCTTCTACAAGACCTTCGTTCGCGGCGCCTGTGTGCCCACGACGGCGCGCGCGGCGGAGCTAGTCAAGCTGACGGAAAATGCCTTCCGCGACACCAATATCGCCTTTGCGAACGAACTGTCCCTGATCTGCGATCGATTCAACATCAATGTCTGGGAAGTGATCGATCTCGCCAATCGCCATCCGCGCGTCAATGTCTTGCGTCCGGGCCCCGGCGTTGGCGGGCACTGCATCGCGGTCGATCCGTGGTTCATCATCGACTCGGCGCCTGACCTCGCCAAGGTGATGCGCACCAGCCGCGAGGTGAATGTCGGCAAGACGAAGCAGGTAATCGCGCGCGCCGAGCGCATGATCGATGATCATCCCTATGCGACGATTGCATGCTGCGGCCTCGCATTCAAAGCCAATGTTGATGATCTGCGCGAAAGCCCGGCCATGGAAGTCGCGCATCATCTGGTGGCGAAATATGGCTCTCGAATCAAGATCGTTGAACCGAACATCCGCGAAGTTCCGGAGCAGTTGCAGGGGCACAACGCGGAGCTGGTGACCATCGATGAGGCTCTGCGAACCTGTGAGATCGCAATCGTCCTCGTCGACCACGACGAGTTCAAGATGGTGCCGATCTCGGAGCGCCGCCATCTCGACGTCATCGACACGCGCGGCATCTGGCTGGACATGCCGGTGCGGACGTGACGGCGGCCGTTTCGCATTCATCCATCGCCGCATTCCGGCGCACTGACACAGTGTTTTAGATCTTTTGACGAGGGCATCATGCAAGGCAGTCGTTTGGGAGTAGGGGTCGTCGGCTACGGCTACTGGGGTCCGAATCTGGTCCGAAATTTCGCCGCCAGCCGTTGCGCGCATGTCGTCGCCTTGAGCGATCTGGAGCCGGAGCGGCTTGCCAACGCCAAGCGCCTGCATCCCGAGATCGAGACCACGACGGATGTGCGAGATCTGTTCCGGAATCCGGACATTGACGCAATTGCGATCGCAACGCCGGTGCACAGCCATTACGACTTAGCGATGGCAGCTCTCAAGGCCGGCAAGCATGTGTTCGTGGAGAAACCCCTGGCGCCGACGGCCGACCAGGTCCGCCGACTGATCGACGAGGCGGCCAGACGCAATCTGATCCTGATGGTCGATCACACGTTTCTCTATACGCCGGCTGTCCAGAAAATCCGCGAAATCGTGGAGCAAGGCGATCTCGGCGATATCTACTATTATGACAGCATCCGCTCGAGCCTTGGCCTGTTCCAGAGCGATGTGAACGTTATGTGGGATCTCGCGGTCCATGATCTGTCGATTATCCAGCACCTCTTCAAGGAAGCGCCTGTCTCGGTCTCGGCGACCGGATCGAGCCACGTTGCCGGAGCGCCGGAGAACATGGCGCATCTCACGCTGTTCTTCCAAAGCAGCTGTGTCGCCCATCTGAGCGTGAACTGGCTCTCGCCGGTCAAGGTACGACAGACTTTTATCGGCGGCAGCCGCAAGATGATCGTTTATGACGACATGCAGCCGACCGAGAAGATCAAGGTCTATGACAAAGGCATCACGCTGAATGGTACGGCCGAGAAGGCGTATCAGCTGCGCATCGGCTATCGGGCGGGCGACATGTGGGCGCCGCATATCTCGGCCAAGGAAGCGCTCCAGACGGAAGTCGAGCATTTCGTTGACTGTATCCGCAACGGGCGGGAGCCGATTTCTGGCGGCGCGTCCGGTCTCGCGGTGATCGAGATCCTCGAAGCGGCCTCGCAATCGATGGCGGAACAGGGCAGGCCGGTCCGCATCGGGCAACAGATCCAGCGGTTGCGCATGCCGGCGTGACGGCGCGCGATCATCATTCCAGAGTGCCACGATGAGCGCCGTTCAAAGATCGATCCTGTTTTCGGCGCTGGAACGGTACGGAAGCGTGGCCATCGTCTTCGCGACCATGGCCGTGCTGTCGCGACTTCTGTCGCCGGCGGAATTCGGCGTCTATGCAGTCATCAGCGCGATCCTCACCGTGATCAGTGCTTCATATTCAGAGATGGGCGGCGCAAACTATCTGATCCAGAAGACGGGGCTCTGCACCGTCGATGTCCGGACGGCGTTCACAGTGACGTCGGTGCTTTCTGTAATCATTGCCCTGGCCCTGGTTTTGATCGGCGACCGGATCGCCGCCTTCTATGATCAGGATGGCCTCGGCCATGGTCTTGCGATCGCTGCCATCAGCCTCCTCGTCCTCCCATTCTCGGCCACGATCACCGCCCTGTATCGTCGCGAGATGCAGTTCGGCACGCTCGCCCTCTGCAATCTGACCGCCAATCTCGTGGGTAGTATCGCAGCTATATGGCTGGCGATGTTGCACTATAGTTTCATGGCTCCCGTTTGGGGCGTCGTCATCAGCAATTTCGTCCTGACTGTCGTTCTGCTGGCAGTACGCCGCGACATTTCAATTTTTCGGCCCTCACTGTCCGGCGCGAAGGACGTCATGGGCTTCGGCCTCTATTCAAGCGGCGTCAGCCTCATCAACGTGTTCTATAATCTGGCTCCGCAGATCTTCCTTGCCCGCATTCTCGATTTTGGTGCGGTCGGCCTATATAGTCGCGCAATCGGCATTACACAGTTGTTCGACCGTCTCATCGGCCAGGTCCTGAGTCCGGTGGTCATGCCGGCGATCTTTCGACAACTCGAGGCCGGAGGCGATTTGAAGCGCATCTATCTCGATGCCATTCGGCTGCTGTCGGGCGTCTACTGGCCCGCACTTGCCGTCACGGCGATCATGGCGGAGCCGATCATCACGATCTGGCTTGGCTCTTCATGGGCCGAAGTGATCCCATTGGTGCGTGTGATCTGCATCGCCTATTTCGCTTTGTTTGCGGCCTGCCTGACTTACCCTGTCCTGGTGGCTGCCGGCGGGATTCACGATGTGCTCCGGTGTTCCCTCATTTCGCTGCCGCCCTCTCTCTGCCTTGTCTTCGCAGCGTCGTTCTTTGGCGTCACATGGGTTGCCGCATCGATGCTCATCACGCTCCCGTTCCAGGCCGCCGTGGCGATCGGCTTGATCGCCAGGCGGCTGGGCCTCGGATGGATCGACCTGATAGGCGCATTGTGGAAGAGCGCGCTCATTTCGCTGATGACCGCGGTGTCGGCCCTCATCTTCGCCGCCTTGATCCAGCTCAACGTCATCAACATGGTCCCGGGGCTGATCGCCGGCACGGCCTGCGCCACAGCGACATGGCTGGCCGGAATGTTGCTGACACAGCACCCGCTATCCGACACCATTATCGCCGCCTCAAGCGCCATCCTGCCTGGGCGGTTGACACGCCTGTGGAGCGCACGCGATGCACAGGACATCCAGTCGGCCGAGCACGGCCAGAAGCTTTGACAAGGAGTGAGAGATGCCTATCGCAAAGGACGTCAAGCTCGGCCAGGACGTGCGGATCTTCCATCCAGATCTCGTCAATCTCTATGGCTGCACAGTCGGCGACGAGACCCGGCTCGGGACATTTGTCGAGATCCAGGCCGGGGCTGTCATTGGAGCACGTTGCAAGATCTCCTCGCACACATTCATCTGCGAGGGCGTGACGATCGAGGACGAAGTATTCGTCGGCCATGGCGTGATGTTCACCAATGACAAGGTTCCTCGCGCAACGACCGAGGATGGCCGTCCACAGGGGGCCGAGGACTGGTCTGTCGAGACCACGCGCGTGGGCAAGCGAGCCTCGATCGGATCGAACGCGACCATTTTGTGCGGACTGACCATCGGTGAAGGAGCCGTTGTCGGTGCGGGCGCCGTGGTCACGCGTGATGTCCCCCCGCACACCACAGTGGCCGGGGTACCGGCCCGGATTGTTCGTCATGCGCAGGTCGAAAGGGGCGATCGTACCGTCAACGGAGCTTCCGGCACTCACTTTTAATCTTCAATAAAAATAAATATGTTTATCTAGATTAAATATCATGATTTAATGTCGACGTAATAATTAAACGATTGGGTGGCGCACGTGGTTGACTCAGTTCCCTTTCTCGATCTGAAAGCACAGTATCGTCAGATTAAACCGGAGATCGAGGCTGCGGTCCTCGGCGCGCTGGAAAGCACCCAATTCGTTCTCGGACCTGAGGTCGCTGCTTTCGAGGGACAGTTCGCCGAATACTGCCAGGTACCGTATTGCCGTGCGGTCAATAGCGGCACGTCGGCCCTGCATCTGGCGCTGGAGGCGGCCGATATCGGCGCCGGCGACGAGGTGATTACTGTCTCGATGACATTCGTAGCGACGACGGCGGCCATTCTCTATGCCGGTGCGACGCCGGTCTTCGTCGATGTCGATCCAGTCACATGGACGATGGATCCAAGCCTCATCGAGGCCGCCATCACACCGCGCACCAAGGCAATCATGCCGGTCCATCTCCATGGTCTCATGGCCGACATGGATCCGATCATGGAGATCGCGCAACGTCACAACCTGGTCGTGATCGAGGATGCAGCGCAGGCGCATGGTGCCGAATATAAGGGCCGGCGCGCGGGATCGATCGGCGACTATGGCTGCTTCAGCTTCTATCCCGGCAAGAATCTCGGCGCATATGGTGAGGGCGGCGCTGTCGTCACCAAGGACCCGGCGGCCGCGAAGCGGCTGTCGCTGCTCCGCGATTGGGGGCAGGAAGGCAAATACAATCACGTGGTCTCAGGGTTCAACTATCGCATGGATGGTGTTCAGGGCGCGGTGTTGAACGTCAAGATGAAATATATCGAGGCCTGGACGGAGCAGCGCCGCAACGCCGCAAACCGCTATGACGTGTTGCTTTCGGCTTATCCCTGCCGACGGCCGAGTTCGCCCGCTCATAGCCGGCACGTCTATCACGTCTATGCCATCGGGCTGTCGCAGCGGAATGCGGCGATCGAGGCGATGCAATCCGCGGGCATCAGCGTGGGCATTCATTATCCCGTGCCGGTTCATCTGCAGAAGGCATATGCCGCGCAAGGCAGGGGCATAGGCAGCCTGCCGGTCACCGAAATGCGTTGCGCCGAGTTTCTGTCGCTTCCGATGTTTCCGGAGCTGACCGAAGAGCAAGCCGAGCGCGTCGTTTCCGCTCTCCAGAAATTCCTGATGGCTGAAGCGGCTTAGGCCGCAGCCACATCTGCAGCCAATCATCGAACGGGAGAATGCCGTGGTAAGTCTCAGGGGTAAACGCGTGCTCGTCACCGGCGGCGCCGGTTTCATTGGATCCCACATTGTCGATCTGTTGTGCGACGAGGGCTGTCTCGAGATCGCGGCAATCGACAACATGGTGCGTGGGCGGTCGGAAAATCTTGACCGCGCCATGGCACGCGGCCCAGTCCGCCTCGTGCAGGGCGACATCTGCGATCAAAAGCTGATGGGCTCGCTGGTGCAGGCGGCCGACATCGTTTTCCATCAGGCGGCGTTGCGCATCACACATTGCGCCGTCGAGCCGCGACTGGCCATGAATGTCATGGTGCAGGGCACCTTCGATTTGCTGGAGCTGTGCCAGAAGCACAAGATCGAAAAGGTGATCGCTGCGTCCTCAGCTTCGGTCTATGGCATGGCCAGCGAATTTCCGACCACGGAGCATCAGAACCCCTACGATAACAGGACGCTCTACGGAGCAGCCAAGGCGTTCAATGAGGGCCTGTTCCGTACCTTCAAAGACATGTATGGGCTGGATTATGTGGCGTTCCGCTATTTCAATGTCTATGGCGACCGCATGGATATCCATGGCCGCTATACCGAGGTGCTAATCCGCTGGATGGAGCGCATCGAGGCGGGACTGCCCCCGATCATTTTCGGGGACGGACAGCAGACCATGGATTTCGTGCATGTGCGTGACGTCGCCCGCGCGAACATCCTTGGCGCCAAGTCCCGCGCGACTGACGAGGTCTTCAACATTGCGAGCGGAACGGAGACCAGCCTGGCCCAACTCGCGGCGGCGCTGGCATCGGTGATGGGCCGCAAGGATCTCGTTCCGGAATTCGGCCCCGAACGCTCGGTCAACCCGGTGCCGCGCCGTCTTGCCGCGACAGCCAAGTCGGAGGAGATGCTCGGATTCCATGCCACGATCTCGCTCGAGCAAGGCCTGCACGACCTCGTTGAATGGTGGCGGTCAGAGCGCGACACGATCAGAAAGCAGGAACAGCCGGAGGCGTTGGCATCGTGATCCCGATAGCTCTGCCTTTCCTCGGCACGGAAGAAGCCGACGCCGCGCGTGACGCCGTCTTGTCGGGCTGGGTCTCCCAGGGACCTCAGGTCGCGGCTTTCGAACGCGAATTCGCAGCACTTGTGGGCGCCTCCCATGCGACCGCCGTATCGAACTGCACTACGGCGCTACATCTCGCTCTGGTGGCCGCCAAAGTCGGCGCCGGCGATGAAGTCATCACTGCCAGCCACTCCTTCATCGCAACGGCGAATTGCGTCAAATATGTCGGCGGCGTCCCGGTTTTCGTGGACATCGATGCCGACACCTACAATATCGATCCGGCCCGTGTCGAAGAGGCGATCACCAGCCGGACCCGCGCAATCATCGCCGTTCATCAGATGGGGATGCCTTGCGATCTATCCGCCCTTGTGGAGATCGCGCGCCGACATGACCTGATCCTCATCGAGGACGCCGCGTGCGCTGCTGGCAGCGAGATTTCCATTGACGGCGAGTGGCAGCGCATCGGCAAGGCCCATGGGCACATCACCTGCTTCTCGTTCCATCCCCGGAAGGTCATCACTACGGGGGAGGGCGGCATGCTCACCACCTCCGACCCGGCGCTCGATCGCCAGTTCAAGCTGTTGCGGCAGCACGGAATGAGCGTGCCCGACACTGTGCGGCACGGATCGGCCCAGGTTATCTTCGAGGAGTATCTCGACATCGGCTTCAACTATCGCATGACCGACATGCAGGCTGCGATCGGGCGGAAGCAACTAGCCAAACTTGACGGGATCGTAGCCAGTCGGCGCAAGCTTGCTTCGACATATGCCGAGCTGCTAGGAAATATCGAGGGGGTGCGGTTACCATTCGTGCCCACCTGGGCACGCTCGAATTGGCAAAGCTATTGCGTGGGCCTTCCGGACCGGCTTGACCAAAGAACGGTCATGCAGAACCTCTTGAACCAGGGGATCGCTACGAGGCGCGGCATCATGTGCTCGCACCGTGAAGCTCCCTATCGCAATACGAAACGTCACTCGCTCGAACAATCCGAGCGCGCGCAGGATCAGTCCATTCTGCTCCCTCTTTATGCGCAAATGAAGGAGTCCGACCAGCTCGAAGTCGTTCGCGCCTTCAGAGCGGAAGTCGAGAGGTGACCGCCTCGGCACCGGCAGCTTTAGAGATGCGGTTGCGGCGGTCAGGGTCGGCCGTCGCTACGAACGCGGTTTAGAACGGCCGCAATCTGACCGCGAGAGTTGCTGTCGTCGGTCGGTGCCGTCCCCAGCCATCGCTTATACTTTCGGTCCAGCTTGTAAGCCATGAGCCTGGCTGCGCTTCGCCCCGCATCAAAAAGCCGCGCGCCCAAAGTGTGGCGCTGCATCATTGCCAACGCGTAAGTGCGTTCCAGAACTTCGGCGGCATGTCGCAAGCTGAAGCGTTCCTCGGCCAGTTTGCGGCCGAAAACACCGAGTTCAGAGCGAAACTCGCTCGAATCCGACAGAATCGCCAGCGCGTCGCAAATGGCGGACGCACCACTCCCGCGCGTGCCCGGGCCTAATCCGTACCACCCCTGACGCAAGAATGTCGGACATATCTCGGGCGTCAACAGCTCGCTGAAGCCGTTCTCACCGACGACGATCAGCGGTTTACCGAACGCGATGCCTCGCAACGCTGAGCCACCCTGGCCAATAATGATATCAGCTGCCGCATAGGCCGGGCGCGGATCGGCGAGTTCGCCGGTGAGGACGATAAGGTTGCGGCCGACCGACGCATTGATGGACTCGGCTCGGCGAACGACCTCCGCCCGCGCCAGGCCGTCACCCACGATCGCAAGACGAACCGGTGCACCCGCGCGGCCGAGCTCCGCCACGGCGTCACATGCCGCAAGCAGACCTTCCAGCTTCAAGTCCCGAACAAGCCGGCAAACCATGGCAACCAGCGTTTCGTCTTGCCGAAATCCATGGTCATGCCGGAAAACAGTGCCATCAACCGAGGGAGCATCCGTATCCGTATCGACCGGCGGCTCCAGCAGATCTACATGTCTGTGACCGGCAGCCAGCGCAGACTGCCGGATCAATTCAGTGCCCACGGTCAAAGGCACGCCTCTGGGGATAAAGGGCGCGACCGACATCGACATCACGGTGCCGACCACGGCAACCCCATTCAATCCCGGTCCCGCGACCGCTTCCAGAATTGGCGGCCATTCGTGTCCATGAACAATGTCGATCCGGCGTTCGCGGCAGATTGCGCTGAGTGCACGCGCCACGCGAGCGTCGGGACGCCGCCGACCCGCCGGAACCTCGATGTGATCAAGCCCCAAGGCGTTGACATGAGCAACAAGCGGGCCCGGCTCGGAGATGATCGTCATCTCGTGTCCACGATCCCGCATGGCACCCGCCAACTGGATGGCGTTGAGCTGGGAGCCGCCGAACTCCATCGTATGCGGATAGAGAGCTATTCGCAGCATTTCCCGATCTCATCACAGCCAACCATGCCGGCCCACAATTTAAATAACACTTTTAATCGCGATTTAATAGATGTAATGATATTTAATAATTTGCGAGGTCCAAAATGCACGGGACGGCTCTTTCCCTGAACATGACGACTGCCGACACGCACCCCGATCCTGCGACGCGTCTTCGGATGCTGGTAGCCATCGCAAGCTACGGATCCGGAAACGACGCGTACCTGCGAGAGCTGATATCGACCTACCAATCGATGTCGCTCAAGATCGACATCATTGTCTTGTCGAACATCGCCAAAGACTTGAGCGAGGGAGTCGAATGTCGGGTCGGGCTACCTAACAGAAATCCTTGGTCTTTGCCATTTGGGCATAAGAAGCTGTTCGCCGAGCAGGCTGATAACTATGATCTCTTCCTCTATTCCGAGGACGACATCCTTGTCACGGAACGGAATATCCGTGCATTTCTAGCGGTTTCCGAGGAACTCGCAGCGGACGAGGTCGCAGGATTCCTGCGATTTGAGGAAGGCACAGACGGCCGCTTGAACTATCCCGACTGGCACGCGCATTTCCATTGGGATTGCGCGTCAGTGCGATCACGCGGCGAATATGTGGTGGCGCATTTCTCCAACGAACATTCGGCCTGTTATCTGCTTACGCAATCCCAACTGAAGGCGGCCATTCGGTCCGGCGGTTTTCTCGTGGATCCTCATGAGGAGAAATACGATCTGCTTTGCGCCGCAGCGACTGACCCATACACCCAATGCGGCATGACCAAGCTCATCCCCGTGTCGCATATCGACGATTTCACTGTTCATCACATGTCGAACAAGTATGTGGATGTCGTCGGTATTTCTTCGTCGGAATTCCGGCGCCAGGTGGACGCGCTGCTGGCGATCAATGAGGACCACAGCCGCGCGGGATCGCTCATCGATACTGAAACGACACTGCCTAGAGGCGCATATTCGAAGGACTATTACGCTCCCAGGAGCGTCGATGTCCTCTCCGCAGTTCCGCTCTCGGCGAAGCGTGTCCTGTCCATCGGCTACGGCGCAGGCATGAACGAGCTCGCCTTGACCGAGCGCGGCGTCGAGGTGACGGTTGTCCCGCTCAATGCGGTTTGCGCGGCCAGTGCATCGGCGAACGGTCTTCGGGTTGTCGAAGGCGATCTGGACACCGCGCGTACCAAGCTCGGTTCCGAGACATTCGACTGCGTGCTTTATCTGGATGTCCTCCATCTTGCAGACGATCCGGGCCGGATACTGTCGCTGTTTCGGCCTGTATGCGCGCCGGGCGGCACAATAGTGATACAGAGCCCCAACCTGCGGAGCGCTCAAGCCATGCGTTGGAGCATCCGCAGTCGCCGTTTATCCGGTTCGAACAAACTGTCGAGAGCGCGTGCCTATCAGAGTTCCGTTCGCGTTGTCGGCGGATGGTGCCGGACCGCGGGATACACCGTCATCGACACAACCGGCATGAATAGCCGGCCCATTTTCGGATATCGCGGAAGCGCCGGTAGTTTCATCGATCTCTTCATGGCCGCAGAATTTTTAGTCACGGCGCGACCTGCAACGATATACGGTGATCTCAAAGCTTGAGGACGAGCTGTCGCCGACGTCTCCAGCAACGATCGCATTCTGCTGCGGAGCAGCCTGACCATCAAAGAGCCAGGTCCGCGACTGTTTGCAGTATCGCGCCCAGCTGACTAGGCGCTCTGTTTCGGCAGATGCCTGTAAACTACAGTTTTGATCGGCAGCTCCGATGAAAGCTCCCATCTCTCAAGAAAGTCCGCTTCGTCGAAGAGGTCGATCAGGGTCGGATTGCTATATATGACGTAGACAGTCCGGTCGGCACGCGTCAGAGAGTCCTTCAGGTTCAGAAGCATCCGCTGCATGACATCTTTTCCGAAAGGATTGTAGAGGAACAGAACGGTTGCCTCCGGAGGGAAGTCATAGCTCGCAGCGTCTGAGTGAACTGCCGCAATTTGCTTGCATCGAGACTCGGCGGCCTGCCATTTCCGAATGTTCTGAGCCGCGATAGCGTCCAGTTCAGCTGAGAACTCGACCCCGATGATCCCTCGGAACGGATATTCCGACGCAACGAGCAGTGTTAAGCCTTTACCCGATCCAATATCGATATACAGAAACTCTTCGGGATTGATGGGCAGGGCCTCGATCGCCGCTCGAATATGCTCTGGATCTGAGGCCTGATAGCGATTGCCCTGATCCTGATTGGGACTCTGAATGTTCAGCTTCCAAAGCGGGACAATCCCTCCCGTGTCCGTATCAAAACGATCATCAAAGGAATTCCGTTTCCGTCCCTGACCGCGCTCTTGCAAGAGATTCTTCGCGGTCGCTTCGAGAACGCCCGTAAATCCCTGCTGGCTGAACTTGTTCAGCACAACACGAGCCAAAACCTTAACCCTACCGGCAAGCGCACCATCGAGCATTACAGTTCTCCAACTGCGAGAAACCTCAGCACAGTCCATTTCCATTCTGTCATCTGCATATCTGCGACTACGAGAGGGCGAACATCGCCCTGCATCTATCGCTTCGTCAGACCCCTGGACCGCCGAGGCGGTTCAGGAGAACGGGACCCTTCTCATCGCCAACTCAGAATAAAGCGCCCGCAAGCGGCGCCGTTATTATTCTAGATAATAAATTTAATAACGCTATACATTTAATTTTAACTGGCTTAGATATATTACACATCCGGGCAAGCCACGACATTGATGGTGCAAATGTGAATCTCCCGCTAGAGAATCCGGTGCGTCCTGATGTCGCTGAGGTGGCCGTGCTGATCGTCGGCTATCGAAATGCGCAAGATGTCGTCGATTGCCTGACTGCCTTATTGAAGGCAAGCACCTCGCCCGGTTTCGATGTCTTCATCTGCGAAAACGGTGGCCAAGACGCCTATCGGCAACTGACCGAAAGTCTGACGTCATCCGGTTTGTGTGAGCTGTCCAGACAGCCGCATATATATGCGCAGGACCGAGAGTTCGACGAGGTTACACATTTCAAGCTATCGCAGCGCGAAACGAATGTGCGTGTGGCTCGCGCTTGCTCAAATCTCGGCTATGCGGGTGGCATCAATGCCTGGCTGCGTCCGTTGTCCTGTTTAACGGGCTGGAAAGGCATTTGGGTACTCAACCCGGATACCTTGCCACACCCCACAGCACTCTACGCACTCGTCGAGCGCGCCGAGACCGGCGGCAAGGCGATGGTAGGAAGCACAATCCTGGAGGCGGGCGAGGAGAGCCGTGTCCGTTTCCGCGGAGGACTGCACTGGCAGGTGTCGCTGCCGCGCCCTGTCGCCATTGGACTTGGTGACGATCTGTCTGCAGCGCACGACCTGTCGGCAATCGAAACGATCATGGACAGTCCTTCGGGGGCGTCGCTGTATGCCACTCGGTCCTGTGTCGAGAAGATCGGTTTGATGGATGACACTTATTTCCTCTTCTACGAGGATATCGACTGGGGCGTGAGAGCAAAGGCGCTCGGACTAGGCTATGCCAGCGGCTCTGTTGTTGCCCACAAGCGCGGCACGACGACGGGATCATCCGGCCGATTGCGATCGGTCTCGAAATTGTCGGTCTATCTCGAACATCGTAATGGTATTCACTTCGTGCGCCGGCATTTTCCGCGCACCTTGCTGCTGCGACTCGCGATGTCCTGCTGCTACGCTCTCCGATATCTTCTGGTCGGATCACCGCGCAATTCCGTGTTTGCTCTCTCCGGCATGATCGCCGGGCTACGCGGCGAAACCGGCCGGCCGAAATGGCATACAGAGCCGGTTCAATGATGTCCTCGCAGCGACGCGGCTTGCGCTCCCGGCAACCGGAGACAGCCGGCAGGGCTGCTTATGCCTTGATACTGATATCGGATCCCGCCGCCGCCACTTTGCGATTAAGTGTGGGGGCCTGATCAATGCGGCAGAACGTCATTCGCAATAGCCGGGGTCTTGCAATCCCGTCCGCTTCTCGCACCACGACGCTGCCCGGAGCGCATGGGGGCAGAGACGGGGTGGTCAAACGCTACGCTTTTGCCAGTTGGCTTGTCTTGATCGGCATCCTGATCCCGGCCGCTGAGGTGCAAGTGTATCTCGGCGGCGCGAAGTTCACCGCAGCCCGGCTGGCGCTTGTCGCACTCATCATTCCGGCGGTTCTCGCTCTGGTCAAGCGCGGGCGGCATATGGTGGCGTGCGACGTTGTCGTCATCCTGATGGTCATGTGGATGGTCATCGCAGCTTCCGTCGCGCCGGATTCCGATTCGTTCTCGTCGGCGGGGGCAGTCAGCCTGGAGATTATGTTCAGCTATTTTATCGGACGAGCCTTCTTCATCGGATCCACTGCCCTCGATGGCTTCGTCCGCGCCCTTAAAATGGTGACGATCGTCATTGTGACCATCGCCCTATTCGAGGTCATTACCGGACGCTGGCTGGCGCATGAAACGGCGGCGGCGCTTACCGGGACTCAACCGCTGGGCGCCGTTTTCCGGAGAGGCGTCCTGCGAGCGACGTCGACGCTCGATCACCCGATCTTGCTTGGTGTCTTTTGTGCGCTCACCAACGTGATCTTCTTGTTTTGGGAGCGACGAGCCGATCGGCGTTTCCTGTCGTCGTTCATCTGCCTCGTCGGGTGCCTGCTATCGCAATCTTCCGCCGCGCTCATGGTCTATGCCCTAGGTACCTGTGCTTACGGCTACGAGAACGTTATGCGGCGTGTCGCCATGCGATGGGGCTTTTTCTGGGGGGGCATAGGTTGCGTGGTGGCCGCGGTGGTGCTTTTCACGCAGAACCCAATCGGCTGGCTCATATCACATCTCACATTGGATCCGGACACCGGATATTTCAGAATCCTCATCTGGAATATCGCGTTCACTCGGATCGACCAGAGCCCGCTATTCGGTCATTCATTCCAGATGTTCGGTGATGTGATCCTCGACGCGACGATCGATTGCGTATGGCTCATCGATACGCTCCGCTTCGGATATCCCGCAAGCGCCTTGCTGCTTCTGGCAAACCTCACCGCAATCTGGCCAACGTCCCGTAAGACACCAACTGCGCCCAGCAACACAGTCGGGCGAATGAAGATCGCCTTCTCGGTCGTGCTGCTGCTATTCATGTTCAGCGGCCTTACCGTGCACTTCTGGAACTACTTATGGATCTTCTGGGGGCTGTGCATTGGAATAGCGGCATCGCTACGCGAAGCCGCGGTGCATCGCGGCGCAGGAGAACGAACTGGCGCCCCCGGTGGTCGCCCGCACGTAGTCAAGACACCATCGGGCCTAAGGCACCCATCACTCTCACGGCGAGGACCCTATGGTAGAAGTTAAGGTTCTCAGGACGAGAGACGAGATCGAGACGCTGCGCGATTTCTGGAGCAGTTGTTCTCCCGCCCGTGATGCCGATCTCGATTTCTTTCTCTTCATTGTCGATCTCTTCGCAGAAGCGCTGAGACCGCATGTCATCGCGGTTTACAGGAATGGGGTGCCAGAGGCGCTGATAGCCGGCCGACTGGAGCTATCGACCATCCGTATCAAGGCCGGTTATCTCACGCTCCCCGCCCCGAAAATGCGCATTCTTCGTTTCGTCCATGGCGGCTGGCTTGGCGAGATCAGCGACGATGCCGCGAAATTGCTGGTCAGCGCGGTGATGGACGCGCTCGCCCGGCGCGAGGCTGACGCCGCAGAATTCCAGTTCCCCGACCTGCGATCATCGCTTGTTCATTGGGCCAAACGCTTGCCGGCGTCGCTCTGCCGGGATCGGAATATTCGACCTCAAACACGGCGTGTACGTGATCTCCTCGAGTCCGCGCGGGGGTCACAGCCAGATTTCTCACAGAACGAGCGCTACCAACAGAGGAAGCGCGCCCGGCGGATCGAGCAGGATTTTAGCAGGTCCGAGGTTGTGCATTTCAGATCGGTCGATGACGTTGAGCATCTTGCGCGCGATGCAGAAGAGATCGCGCGGAAATCCTATCAACGAGGCATCGGAGCAGGCTTCGCGGACACACCGGTCATTCGGGAAAGACTCAAGTTCGAGGCGGAGAAGGGGTGGCTGCGCGCCTCCATTTTGTATCTGAACGGCGCACCCTCGGCATTCTGGATTGGCTCCCTACGAAATCGGGTATTTTTGAGCGATTATCTCGCCTTTGATTCAAGCTGTGCTCAATATAGTCCCGGCATGTATTTAATTATGCTTGTTATTGAGGGGCTTCGCAAAGACGCAGGAGACGACCAGCGTTTGGTCGAATGCATCGACTTCGGTATCGGAGACGCGATTTACAAGGAAAGGCTGTCGAACAGGCATTGGGACGAGGGGGTCGTTTATATTTTTTCGTCTAGTATAAAAGGAATATACACTAATCTGACCAGAACCGCGGTTGGGTTATTGAGAAGTTCCGCAACCGTTGCTATTGGAAATACGCGAATCCAACACGCAATTAAGCGAATTTGGCGACAACGTGCAGTAAGCACACGATGACGGTGTCGCATATTTGTGCCGGTACGCGACAAATCTCACTTCTCTGTCTTTGTCTAATGACAGTCAGCGCCTGAGTCTGTACGAGCAGCTTAACGGGCTGCGCTGCGAATTCGCCGGTCGGCCATCCGATAAGAGCATTAGCACGCGAACGGCTGATGCACGACCATCTCGAAGATCGCAAGTTCGTTTAACGTCTCGACTGTTGCTTTGAATTCTTGTTCGGAGGTTCTGCGGCGAAGACATATGAGCCGATGCTCGCGAGGTTGCTCATTTATTTCACTCAACGGCGCTCACCTTAAATCTTGGCTGTGCCTCAGTTGCTTTCCTGCCCCGAAAATTGCCACAGGCAGACCATATCCGGCCGCAAAAAAGCCGTTGCTTTTAGCGCATTAAACGATTCTGAATTTGTGTCGCGTTAGCGTCGTGAGTCGGCGGAGTATAATTAATGCGGCATATTAAATAGGGGAGATATTATTTTGGCGACAGCAAACCCAGCAAGCGGATGGCCCGACTCTACAAATACAGGTGTGCCGGCGGGTGTTACTCTATTGCCCTCCGGAAGCATCATCGTCACAAAACCAGGCACAGTCATATCCGGCCTCGACATTCGCGGCACCGTCTACATCGCTGCACCAAATGTCACGCTCGAGAATTGCCGCATCGTGTCGGACTCTTACCACGCCGTACAAATTGTCGACGGAATCACGGGCACGTTGGTGCAAGATTGCGAAATTAATGGCGGCGGCAATGGCTTAAACGGAATTCTGGGCTCCGGCACTTTTCTTCGAAATAACATCTATAATGTTGAGAACGGGATCACCCTAAACGGTAGCAATACGGTTATCGAAGGCAACTACATTCACGACCTGAACTCGACGGGCGACCCGCATTACGACGGTATCGTCATTGGCGGCACTATTTCAAATGTGAAAGTGCATCATAATACCGTCATCATAAATCACGATCAGACGGCTGCTATCATGATCGCCAATGAGAGGAATGGCGATGCGCCGTCGAATATTTCCGTCGACAACAATTTGCTCGTGGGTGGCGGATACACGGTTTATGCGGACGCGCAATTCGGTTCGGGGCAGCTGACCGGCATTTCTTTCACTAATAATCACATGGGCCCGGGTCATTGGGGCGTGTCCGCCTTCACAAAGAGCAATCCCGTCTATGTTGGAAACGTCAATGACGGTGCTGCGCTTGCCCGTCTGCTCAACACGTCCGGCAATGTCGGCGGAGATTCGCCAACACCCCAGGATCCTACTGGATCGCCGATCATCGCGAGTTTTTCGACTGATAGCGGCATTGTGGGCGACAAGATTACGAACGATAACACACTAACTCTCACCGGCACAGCAGCCCCGCGCAGCGTCATCAAGATTTTCGATGCGGACAAACAGATTGGCGCGGTCGTTGCTGACAGCAAGGGTGCGTGGTCGTTTACTAGCGCAACACTGCCAGATGGCGCCCACAAGTTTACGGCAACCGCGACCATTTCGGGAGCGACAAGCCCTGCCTCGGCGGCCCTGTCGGTCACGATCGACACAGCGGCCCCGAATGCGCCGACACTTACCGTGTCAACCTCGGCGGCCGCGCTCGCAGCGTCCAAGGTTGCCGTGCTCACCGGCAGCGCCGAAGCCGGCAGCACTGTCAAAGTCTACGACGGCACCACGCAGATCGGCACCGCGACCGCCGGCGGCAATGGCGCCTGGACGTTCACCACCGGCACGCTCACGACCGGCAATCACAACTTCACCGCCAAGGCGACGGATGCCGCTGGCAATACCGGTGGCGCATCTTCGGCGGTTCCGGTCACGATCTCGAATTCGACGACACCTCCGCCGACCAAACCCGATGCCCCCGTCATCACCTCGTTCTCCGAGGATAGCGGCGTGAAGGGGGATGGCATTACGAATGACAACACGATCGCGCTGACGGGTACCGCTGCAGCCAACAGCACGATCAAGATATATGACGGATCAACCCAGATCGGCACCGCCACGGCGGCCGCCAACGGATCGTGGAGTTACATCACGTCCGTTCTCACCGACGCCAAGCATACGCTGACGGCGACGGTGACGAATGGAGCAGGCCAGACCAGTTCCGCCTCGTCGGCGGTGGCGATCACGGTCGATACCAAGGCGCCGGATGCCCCCTCCATTGGGGCCGGTGCGGCGGCGGCTGCGCGGGCGGCGGCGTCAGCGTCCACGTCCATCCCGAGCGGCACACCTGTGAACCTGACCGGCGTCGCGGAGGCGAAGAGCTCGGTGGCCATCTATGACGGCAATACCAAGATCGGCACGGTTACAGCCGGTACTGACGGCTCCTGGAGTTTTTCCACCGGCAGCCTCTCCGCCGGCCAGCATGTGCTCACAGCGAAGGCAACCGACGTGGCGGGCAATGTCGGCGCGGCTTCAGCGGCCCTGACGGTGAACGTCACATCGACGACACCCGTACCGCCGACAGCGCCCAAAATCGTCTCCTTCTCCAACGACACCGGTAAGACCGGCGATGGCATCACCAGCGACAATACGTTGAAGCTGGCCGGCACTGCGGCGGCGAGCAGCACGGTCACCGTCTATGACGGGATGCAGAAAATCGGTACGGTTCAGTCGGACAGCAATGGTGCGTGGAGCTTCAACACCGCGGTGTTGAGGGACGGCTCCCACAACTTCACGGCCAAGGTGACGGACAGCAAGGGCCAGACTGGCGCTGTGTCCGATGTGACCAAGGTGATCGTCGATACCAAGGCCCCGGGCGCACCATCCCTGGGTGTCTTCACGGATGACGGCAAGGCACTGAGCGGGCAGACCAAGATCGCGGACGTCGTGCTGAAGGGCACGGCCGAGGCGAACAGCCAGATCAAGCTCTATGATGCCGGCAAGCTGATCGGGGAGACCACGACCAAGGGCGACGGCACCTGGAGTTTCGATCCGGGCCATCTGTCGAACGGCGGTCACAAGTTCTCGGCAATCGCTTCGGATGTTGCCGGTAATGCCAGCGCCGCATCCGCCGCAAAGGCGATCTCCGTCATCGACGCGCCATCGCATGGCACAGGCATCGACCTGACCCAAGTGTATCAGATCGGAAGCAATATCGCCGTCATCAAGGGCACGGCCGATGCCTATAGCCAGATCAAGATCTTTGACGGCGCCAAGGAGATTGGCTCCGTCAAGGCCAATGGAAATGGCGACTGGTGGTACGGCACCGGGGCAGTATCGTCGAACTATGTTCACACCTTCTCTGCGAAGGAGCTCGACAAATCCGGACAGGTGGTTTCTTCTTCAGGAAATGTCATTCTTGGCACGGCCGGAGCAAATACGCTCAAGGGCACGTCGGGTGACGACATTTTTGTCGGAAACGGCCATGCGGACACATTCGTGTTCGCGCCGAATTTCGGAAATGATACGATCAAGGACTTCGGAGCCAAGGGCTCGTTGCATGATGTCGTACAGTTCAGCAAGAGCATGTTCGACAACTTCGCGGATGTTCTCGCCCACGCCACGCAAAGCGGGCAGGACGTCGTCATCTCGTCAGGCAACGACTCGCTCACCCTGAAGAACACGAAGCTCTCTGCACTCGATAAATCGGACTTTCATTTCACCTGACGACTTCAAGCGCAGGCAAGTGTGCGCGATCAGCTAACTGACGCATCGATCGACTGGGCACTGGGTCGATGCGTCATCGGGGGACCATGATGACCGACTTTGGAAGGCGGGGGGAAGCTCCCCCGCCTGAATACCCACGATCCAAAAGGGCTTCACGCTTCGCGTGGCTCTCGCGCTTTTTCGGCGCCGGCAAGACCGCCGATGCCCGGCTGGCTGCAGAGCCACGCCGACGCACGCTGCCGGATCCTGCCAATACCGACCATTTCATGAAGAGCAATCCGGGCGCCACGCCTGGCTCTGGCCCGACGTCTCGACCGACGGCGAGACTGTCCTCTGCCCAGACAACTGTCCGAAACCTCCTGGAGCAGGCGCGGCGGACCATCTTCGGAGGCAAAGCCAGACCGGAAGACCACTATGCGGTGCCGCGGTCGGAACTGACGGCCTTCCTCGCTTCCTGTCGTCAGATTCTCTGGGCAGTGGCGATTTTCAGCGGCGTTAGCAATATTCTGATGCTGACTGGCTCATTCTTCATGCTGCAAGTCTATGATCGCGTGCTGCCCAGCCGCAGCGTGCCGACGCTTCTCGCTTTGTTGGCGCTCGCGATCATCCTCTATCTGTTCCAGAGCGGCCTCGATCTCATACGAACGCGCATCAGCGCACGCATGGGGCGCCATCTCGACGAGACGCTGGGCGAACGCGTTTTCGACGCGGTCATTCGCCTGCCGCTCAAGACGCGGGGCGACGGGGATGGCCTGCAGCCGATCCGCGATCTCGATCAGGTACGCGGTTTCATGGCAAGCGGCGGCCCTACGGCGTTATTCGATCTGCCATGGATTCCGGTCTATCTCGGCATCTGCTTCATGTTCCATTTCTGGATCGGCGTGACCGCGCTGGTGGGCGCGCTGGTGCTGGTGGCCATCACCATGCTGACCGAAATTCGCACGCATGCGCCGGCCAACGCGTCGGCGCGCTTTGCGGTCATGCGCAATGCGCTGGCAAGCGAGGGGCGGCGCAATGCCGAGGCGTTGCACGCCATGGGCATGCGCCGGCTCGCCGCTGTGCGTTGGCGCGAGGCAAACCAGAAATATCTCGCCGCGAACGAAGCCGCCAGCGACGTTGCAAGCGGTCTGGGCGGCGTGTCCAAGGCATTCCGGGCCATTCTGCAATCAGGTGTGCTTGCTGTCGGTGCGTATCTCGTGATCAACCAGGAATCGACCGCAGGCATCATCATTGCCGGTTCGATCCTCACCTCGCGCGCCCTGGCGCCTGTCGAGACCGTCATCGCCAACTGGAAAGGCTTCGTGGCGGCCCGGCAGTCAGGAAAGCGTCTTGAGCAATTATTGTTGCTGCTGCCCAAGGAGGACGAGCCGCTGCCGCTGCCAGCGCCGGCCGACTCCATCAGCATGGAGCATGTCTATGTCAACGCGCCCGCATCCGACCGCGTCGTGCTGCATGATGTCTCGTTCAGCCTGCAGAAAGGTTCTGGTCTCGGCATCATAGGTCCGAGCGGATCGGGAAAATCGTCCCTGGTGCGCGCGCTTGTTGGCGTGTGGCCGCAGATGCGCGGCAAGATCACGCTCGACAACGCAGCATTGGGGCAATGGTCGTCGGAATTGCTCGGCAAGCATGTCGGTTATCTGCCCCAGGATGTCGAATTGTTCGACGGCAGCATCGCCGTCAACATCGCCCGCTTCGATCCCCATGCCAATCCGAAGGCCGTCCTTGCCGCGGCGCGCGCGGCCGGCGCACATGACCTGATGCTGTCCTTCCCGGACGGCTATGGCACCAAGATCGGCGAGGGGGGCATGGCACTCTCGGCCGGCCAGCGCCAGCGCATCGGTCTTGCGCGGGCATTCTATGGCGATCCGTTTCTTGTGGTGCTGGACGAGCCGACGTCCAATCTGGATGCCGATGGCGAGGCAGCGCTGACCGAGGCGATTCTCAATGTACGCCGCCGCAACGGCATCGTGGTGGTGATCGCGCATCGACCGAAGGCACTGGACGGCGTCGACCACGTCCTGGTGATCGCCGAAGGGAAGGTGCAATCATTCGGCCGCAAGGAAGACGTGCTGACCAAAGTGCTGCGGACGGCGCCTCCGCTGAAGGTGGTAGGAGACCGCGGATGAGCAATCCAACCCAATCGGCGCTGCATTCGATCCAGCGCTATATCATCACCGGCGGCGTTCTCGTGGCGCTGGTCACTTTTGGCATAGGCGGGTGGGCCTCTACGACGGAGTTGTCGGGGGCTGTCATTGCGCAAGGTGTGATCGTCGTCGATTCCAGCGTCAAGAAGGTCCAGCATCCTACCGGCGGCGTCGTCAGCGAATTGCGCGTGAAGGAAGGCGAGCGGGTCAAGGCCGGCGACATCCTGGTGCGCCTCGACGAGACCCAGACCCTGGCCAACGCCACCATCATCACCAAGAGCTTCGATGAACTGCAGGCGCGGCAGGCACGTCTTGAAGCGGAGCGTGATGGTGCCGACCAGGTCGGCTTCCCTGGCGTGCTGCTCGAACGTGCGAAGGACGCAAAGTCCGAGGCCGCCCGTGCGATCGCCGCCGAGCGTAGTCTGTTCGACTTGCGACGAATGGCACGCAGCGGACAAAAGGCGCAGCTCAAGGAGCGCGGCCTGCAACTGCGAAACGAGATCACCGGTTACAGCGGCCAGCTCGAGGCGAAGCAGAAAGAGGTCAACTTCGTTTATCAGGAGCTCGAAGGCGTTCGCACGCTCTGGCAGAAAAACCTCGTTCCGATCACGCGGTTGACCGCATTGGAGCGCGACACTGCACGCATCGAGGGCGAGCGCAGCCAGTTGTCCGGCATGATCGCCCAGGCCAAGGGCAAGATCTCGGAAATCGAACTCCAGACCATTCAGATCGATCAGGATCTGCGTACCGAGGTCGGAAAGGACCTGATCGAAACCCGCTCCAAGATCTCCGAACTCTCCGAGCGCAGGACCGCAGCGGCTGATCAGCTCAACCGCATTGATATCCGCGCGCCACAGAATGGCCGTGTCCATCAACTGGCCGTGCATACAGTTGGCGGCGTCATCTCGCCGGGCGAGCAGATCATGCTCATCGTGCCGGATAATGACACCCTTGCGGTCGAGGTTCGGGTGACACCGCGCGATATCGACCAGCTCTATATCGGCCAGTCGGCATTCCTGCGTTTCGCCGCCCTGAACCAGCGCACCACACCGGAGATCGAAGGCGACGTCGTTCTGGTCTCCGCAGACCTCACTGAAGACAAACGCACCGGCACGAGCCACTACACGGCGCGTGTCTCGCTGAAGCCGGATCAGGTTACGCGACTGGGCGAAGCCAAGCTGGTACCAGGCATGCCCGTGGACGTCTTCATCCAGACGCCTGGCCGCACCGCGCTCGCTTATCTGATCAAGCCGCTCAGAGAACAAGCCGAACGCGCACTGAAGGAGCGATGATCAGCGGACGCTTCGGGCAGCCCCTGTTCTCAGTCCGGCCACAGCGAGCGTAAACCTCGCTGATGGAAATCGATCTGAGGCAGCACGCCTTGCAGAGCGTCGCAGCTCGGATCTTTCCAGGGTAACGCTTCTGGTCCATCCCGATGAGCCGTCGGCATCCGACCGGCACGCGTGTTGCTACTCTCCGTCCAGGAGCGGAGATCGCGCAGCTCAACGATATCAGCCCCCTCAATGGCGACACAACTCAGGCGTCCGGTTGCGAAAGCACCGGTGTCAATATTTGCCCGGTTGGTACGGATGTCGGGCGCACGGACCGGCGTGTGTCCGTGCACGACGTATTTCTCGAACGGCAGGCCGTGCTGCAGAAACTCGTCCCGGATCCAGAGCAGATCATACTCCGTCTGCTTACGCAGCGCGAAGCCTGGCCGGACACCCGCATGCACGAAGAGGAAATCACCGCATACGAAAGACGACGGCAGCGATTGGAGAAATCCGAGATGTTGCGGCGGCAACGCGTCCCGCAACTCGTCCGACAGCCGCTCATGATCGCCGTCACTGCGGCTCAATGAGGGGCGCAATCCGTATGAGACCAGCGTTTCGAGACCGCCTAACTGTCGCCAGTCATTCAGCGTTTCGGGCCTGTCGAGGAAGTGCAGGATGAGGGCTTCGTGATTTCCCTTCAGGCACACCACGTCGCGACCGCGCGCGCAGCCAAGCAATGCATCGATGGTGCCGCGGGAATCGGGCCCACGATCGATATAATCGCCGAGAAAGACAATGATCGTGCGCGGGCAGGGATACAGTGTTTCATCCGCCGCGATCTGCGCAAGCTGGTACTGAAGCAGATCGGTACGGCCATGGATGTCGCCAACCGCATATACGCGCACCCCTTCGGGAAGGCTGGCCTGTCCCAACGATTTCGCTTCTCGCGACGACTTCCACACGGTCGATTCCTGTTGGTGGTGCTGTTTCCAGCACTATAGTTATCTGAGTGCGATCCGGGGCGTTATTTAATTTTTATATTAATATTGGTTGCGCTCAAGGTTTAATGGATACCATCAAGCCTATTCACGCACGACGCTCGCCATTTCAATGTCAGTTAAGGATTGATTGCCATATTCGGCCGATCGGAACGGCACTCCGGGTGGTGAAATGACCAGCTCGACAGCATCGGACGCACAGCATCACGATCTCGGCGCCATCGAAGCCGCGGTGAAGGAGACCGCGCGCGGCCGCGCCTTCCTCGCCCATTATGCAAGGCGGGTGCAGCAGTCGGACACACTGACCATGCTCGCGATGCTCGGTCGGTTGGAACGAATGGCCGACGAGCTCGCGGCACGCATCGTCGAACTTGAGGCAGGGGCCGCTAGTCCGCCAGGCCGTCCCGTCTCATTGGCCAGCAATCCTCTGCCCGGTTCGCCAGCGTCAGATCCGAGGAATGCAGGCACGACGGAGCCGACGCAACGCCTCGACGACCTTGCTGCGGTGCTCGGCACTCTGAACCACCACGCGGTTCAGCTCGCCGCACAATGCGCCGGCGCGGGCAGGCAGAACGACCCGGCATCATCCACGGAAATGGACGCGCGGGCATTGGCGCTGCCGGCGCTGGCACAATTGCCATCCGGAGTTGCCGGCGACGCAGAGTTGCCGGACGAAGACGTGCTCGACAAGATCGCTCAAGCCCTCGCGACCTAGAGGGCCGCTGCCGGCGCGGGCAGCCTCGTCGAGACTGTTGATCCCGCGCCGGCGACACCGGCCGGCTGGGGTCACGCGGCCAGTTGGGGCCGGAACAGCACGTCCACGCCGTAATTCGTGGAATTATACGAACCGCTCGGGAATAGTGAGTTGCTGCCATAGGCATAGACGCCATTACCGCCGACCAACGATGATGACGGTGCGGTTAGTGGGCCATTGGAAATCGAATTCGCGAATGCGTTCTGGTCAGCCGAGTAGTTGCCGTTTGTGTGATACGACGCGATGTAGGTCGCCCCGGCCGTAATCGACATCGGCGTCGCAAATTGCACTTGCTGCCAACCACTGGCCGTCTCGTTTGAGAATGTCGCACTGGTGAGCAATGTACCGGTTGAAGTCCAGAGATTGGCCGTGTGCGGGCCGGTATTGGATGCGCCCTTGTAGAAGCGGATGCCTATGATGTCGCCATTGGTCGATGCCTGGAATTTCATGCCAAGTTCGACGGCGTTTGGATCATTGACAGACACGATGCTCGGCGTCCAATTGCTGCTGAACAGACTCACGGTAGCGGTCGGATCAATAACGTTCAGGTTCACGCTGGCGCCGGCCGATCCGCTGCGGCCATCGGAGATCGCGTAGTTGAAGCCGGCCGATCCCACATAGCCCGCCGTCGGAGTGAAGGTGATCGTGTTCGTCTGGGCATTGAAGGTCGCCGACCCGTTGACCGCGTTGCTGACGCCAGTGATCGTCAGGCTGTCATTATTCGGGTCGCTGTCATTGGCGAGCAGGGACGACGCACTGATCGTCAGCGCCGTATTCCTGGCAGTGGAGAAGCCATTGTCATTGACGGCCAAAGGCGACTGGTTGGCGCCACCGCTGGCCGGGCTGAACACCACATCGACCCAGTAATTAGTGGCGCCATAGCTGGCAGTCGGGAACAGATTGCCATTGCCATACGCATAAACGCCGTTGCCCGAGGCGGGCGCGGTGAGCGGACCAGCCGTATGGGCTGTGGTGAAATAGCCGCCAGTGGATACGTAGTGGCCATTGCTGTGATAGCTCGCGACATAGGTGGTACCAGCCGCGACCGTGACAGGGCTGTTGAATGTCACTGTTTGCCAGCCGCTTGTCGTTTCATTCGTAAAGGTCGCAGTTGCCAGCAAAGTGCCGCTACTGGTCCAGAGCGAACCGCTATGCGTGCCCGTATCCCCGGCGCCCTTGTAGTAGCGGATGCCGGTGATGGTCCCTGACTGCGAGGTCACGAATTTCATGCCGAGGTTAACCTGCACCGTATCCGGATCGGACAGGTTGGCGGGCGTATCTGAGCTTGAGAACAGGCTGACGCCGGATGCGGGCGCGACCACGTTCAGGCTCACATTTGCTGTAGCGGTACCACCGCGGCCGTCGGACACGGTGTAACCGAAGCTGGCTACTCCCACATAGCCCGCGGTCGGCGTAAATATGATCGAATTGGTCTGAGTATTGAACGTCGCCACACCGTGCGACGCGCTGCCGGAGACGATTCCGGTGATGGTCAGAGGATCACCATCAGTGTCGCTGTCATTGGCGAGCAGGCTCGCCGCTTGGATGGTCAGCGCATTATCCTGGCCCGTCGTATAGCCGCTATCATTATTCGCGATGGGGGCGTTGTTCACAGGCGCGGTAACATTGAGGTTGACCGTTCCGCTGTCGACACCACTACGACCGTCGGAGATGGTGTAGACGAACGATGCGGGACCCGTATATCCGGCCGTTGGCGTGAAGGTGATGATGTTGGTCTGCGCATTGAAACTGGCCGTACCATGCACCCCGCCATTGGCGCCGGTGATTACCAGCACGTCCCCATCAAGATCGGTATCATTGGCAAGCAGGGCGGCAGCGGAAATGGTCACGGCCGTATTCTGCTGCGTCGTAAAACCGCTGTCGCTGGTGACGACGGGCGCATTGTTCGACGACGCCGTGACCGTGAGATTGACCGTGCCGGTTGCCGTGCCGCCATGGCCGTCCGAAATCGCATAAGTGAAGGATGCCGCTCCCGTGTAGCCCGATGTCGGCGTGAATGTGATCGAATTCGTGTTGGACATCCAGGCGGCGACACCGTTGACGCCCATGCCAGCACCAGTGACCGTCAGAGTATCACCATCCGGATCGGTGTCGTTAACGAGCAGCGAGGCCGCTGAAATGGTCAGCTGTGTCCCCTGCGGTGTAGTGAAATTGTTGTCCGTATTGGCCACGGGGACACGATTGACCGGCCCGGTCGCGCCGGTGTCCATGATGACATCGACCCAGTAATTGGTCGCGTTGAACGTGCCGGTCGGGAACAGGTTGGTGTTTCCATAGGCGTAGACGCCGTTGTTTCCTCCGGCTGCAGTCAGAACACCGCTTACATGATCGGTGTTAAAGTAATTGCTGGTCGAAACATAATGACCATTGCTGTGGAAGCTTGCGACATAGGTCGTCTGGGACGTGATGGCCACCGGACTCGAAAATGTCACTGTCTGCCAGCCGCTCGCGGTTTCATTCGTGAAAGTGGCGGTGGCCAACAGTGTTCCGCTTGCACTCCATAGCGAACCGGTATGCGAGCCGGTATCATTGACGCCCTTGTAATATTTAATGCCGGTAATGAAGCCGGCTGAAGAGGACGTGAAACGAACGCCCAGATTAACCTGCGTCGTATCGCTGTCGCTTAGTATTGCCGGCGTGTCAGAAGCGCTGAACAAGGTCACATTGCTCGATGGCGCCGCGACCGTCATGTTGACGACCGCCGAACCCGTGCCTCCACGTCCGTCCGATATGGCATAACCAAACATGGCAGCGCCGGTATAGCCGGCATTCGGTGTGAAAGTGATGATATTGGTCTGGCTATTGAAGCTGACGGTGCCGCCCGAAGCGGAGCCCACACCGGTGATCGTCAGGATATCACCGTTCGGATCGGTGTCGTTCGCCAGTAATTGCGCCGCGGTGAAAGTCATCGCGGTATTGCGCATCACCGTGAAGCCATTGTCGTTCACGCCGCTTGGGGCCTGATTGACCGTGTTGACCGGGCTGAAAATGACGTCGATCCAGTAATTGGTGCCGCCGGATGCCTGGGTGGGGAAGAGCGTGTCCTGGCTGTAAGTATAATAGCCATTGCCGCTGGCGATGGTCAGCGGACCGCTCGTATGCGCCGATGAGAAATAGTCTTGCGTGTTGGCGTAATGACCATTGCTATGATAGCTGGCCGTATAGCTCACACCGGCAGAGATCGAGACTGGATTGGCGAATGTGACCGTCTGCCATCCACTCGCGGTTTCCTGCGTGAAGGTGGCGGTAGCGAGTAATTGTCCAGTGCTGTTCCAAAGAGATCCGGTATGAGTGCCTCCATCCCCTACGCTCTTATAGTATTTGATCCCAACAATCGTTCCCGCCTGAGATGACGTGAAGCGAACACCGAGATTAACAAAGCCGACATCGCTGTCAGTCAGAATGGCAGGCACGTCCGAGGACGAGAACAGCGATGTCGTCGGTGTTGCCGCCACGGTGATCGTTCGGCCTGCGCCAGCCGCTTCCATGTTCACGCTGTCATCAACGGCGCGGGACAGGATCGTATAGGTGCCTCCCGCAAGCGGGGTCCAAGTATAGGTCCAGTTGGTGAAGCCGGTGGCTCGATGCCAGGATACGCCACCATTGGTGGACACCTCGACGACCGCCACGTCTCCGCCGCCGCTGTCAACCGCCGTTCCTGCGATCGTGATGACCTGCGCGGCGGTATAGGATCCACTCGACGTCGGTGACGTAATGGTCGAAGTCGGCGCTGTGTGATCCGTTGATTGCGCCGCAATGACAAGGCTCTGCATCAGGGTCTGCGGCTGGACGCCCATGTCCGCGAACAGATTGACCATCGCCTGCTGAACGTTCGGATCGGTGGGCGTTGCCTCATTGTCATGATGTGAGTCGAGCCCCCAAACCCAGTAAACCGTGCCGGCGCCGAAAACCAAGGCGCCATTGGTCGGGTCGCGATAAAGGGTCAGGCTGTGCGTAGCGGTGCCGGGCCCGGTCGTATTTCCGTTGTCGAGCAGCAGCGAATTGACATCCACGGTTGTCGACGACAAGGGGATCAGCCCCGCCGGACGGAACCCGTTGTCCAGGTCCGAGTCCCATTCATAGCCAAGCAGATTTGGCGTCAGCGAGTATGTCTGACCGGGCTGGATATTGCCGACCGCCGTGTTGCTCCAGAAACGAAACTGCGACAGATCGAACGGAATCTTGATGGTGTCGAGCCGATACGAATCAACAGTGAATATTGTCCCCGTCAGCGCGTTTTCGGGGCTTCCCGCGCCATATTGCGGATCGCGCCATGTCCCCGTGGTATGCCCCGGGTCCGTATCATCGTTCGCCCAGGTCTCCTTATACGAAACGAGCGTCTTGTAGGGCGTTCCGGAACCGTCGATGCTGTTCTCCCACCGAAATTCCCAATACACTTCATTGCCGCTGAGAAAGGCCAGATTTACACCGGCATCGCGCGCGGCTTCGACGTTGGCGCGCTGATCAGCAGACCAATATTCGTCATGCCCTATGGACAGGAAGATCTTGCTGTTGAGCAATTGCGCAGCATCGCGCGCCGTGTCTATGCCCGATATATAGTTGACGTCGTATCCATTCTGCTCAAGCCAGCGTATTGCTGGATATTCCGCAGCGAAGATGAAATCCTGCGGGCCGGCCGAGTATCCACCGCCACGGGTGATGATCGGCCGATTATAGCTTACTGCACTGGCGCGGCCAGCATGACCGGCAGCATCGATTCCGCCGTAGAGATTGTACCCGCCCCACCAATTGTAAGCTTGCCAAGTGGTGTCCGAGGTCTGAAACGTGATATCGCTCGATGCTTCATCGTCCCGGACGATGAACGGAATCATGTTCTGGCCGCCCGTGTCGAGGCGGGTGAGTTCAGCTATATAAATGCCCGAGACCGCATCCGCCGGAATGTCCCAGGAAGCCGAAACCGACCAATTGCCGGCATCGACAAGCTTTGTGGAGGGATCGAAAAATGGTGTGGGCTGCAGCTGCGCTGTCGAAAGATTTTTGGTGAAACTGTTCACCAGGCGTGCGCCGTCACCGTCATAATAGCCAAGCCTGTAGATATCGACGCGGTAATTGGTTGCATTCGTATTGATCTTGAAGTCGACACGCTGCCCGTGGTCGATCGTGAATTGCGCGGCAAACCCCTGGATACTTTCATCTGCCTGGTCGAATAGCCAAACACTCTCCGGCGTTCCCTCCTTCATGTTCTCGAGAACAATAGGATTGAACGCGGCCGACGCACCGATAGGTGAGGGAGTGTTCGCGAACGAAGCTCCAGTGGTCCCGCCTTGTACGACATTGACGGGCGCAGCACCCACCTCCGAAGTGGTATCAGACGTCCCGCGCTGCGCGGCAAGCGCCGTCAGATCAATCGTAAGCGGCGCGACATCCGCGGGCGTACTGCTCGCCGTGTTGTAGTATTCGAGGACTTTGGGTGCATAACCGGAAGGTGTGCCGTCCGTATTGCCTGAGCCGCCGACCCGAACCGAGCAAACCGTGCAAGCCCGACCAGTGCACGAACCGCAAGCAGTCGACATGGCTGCCTGCTGCCACTGCGCCATCCACTGATCCATGGTTGCGTTGGCGGAACCTTCGGGAGCCGTCATCTTGACCTCCTGAGATTGGTCAATCTGGTTTAATTCGCCTCGCCAGATTAGTATTTTAATAATTCAAAATGTCACGCACGAAATTAAATATATTAACTATTTTTTGCGCTCACGATCGCAGCAAAGCCGTACCCGAAGCGTTACTACAGCCGTCTGCGGCACGCATTTTCCGATCGAACCCGGAGCGAAGCATCACAAAGGATTAATCTTTTGATTTATTGACAACTTTAAAATTAAATGAATTTATGCGCCGACATGCAACTGTCGCGAGCCAGGCGAACCATTTCTTGCCCAAGAGAAAAACCCATTGATGGCCCGCAACCTGGACGCTGAGTGATGAGGAGAAACGAGGATTATCGCCTTGCTTGGCGATTATGGACCTCGCCGAGACGTATTCGAGATGCATACGGAGCACAAACTGCGCCAGGCACCGAAGCCCGATCATGCTGGAAGCGAGATCATCGTGCCGCGAGATTGCCTTCGCAGTGCGCTTGACCTCAGCATCAACGAAATCGCGGTCATGTGGATCCTGCATCAATCAATCGCGGCCCGACATCCTCTGCGAGAGCTCATCCAGGACATTGTAGATTTCTATCCGGTCGCGCTGAATGCGATCCTGCAAGCGGACGTCATGCGCGGAGCACGGCAGGCCGACCTGCGTTTGATCTATTTCAAGGGCCTGATGGTGGCCCGGACGCATCCGAGACTCGAGATCATCAATGCGATCCGTCGCGCGGATTCCGCGTTGGAGAATGCGATCCCGCGCGAGCAATCTCGGGCAATTGGACGGCTATCCGCCGATAGTCTGACAGAAGATTCGGACACTTTGGCCCATATCGCCGTTGCATTGGGACACTCGGCAAGGTCTTCGCACTGAATGTTGCAGTTCTGGACCATCTGTGGCCACCGAGGGTCGGCCAACGCTTTTCAGGCCGATCCAGAGACTGTCTTTCGACGAGTGTCAGCTTTGCGACACTCGCTATTGGGTACCGTGCGCAGCTCGCTCACGGGAACGGGAGTTTCTGCATGAATATGCCTTACGCGAGTGGTGGCGGATCGACCGAAGAAAAAGAAGCTGACGAATGGCTTGTGCGCGTGAAAAGCTATTTGCGCTTGCTGTCAAAGCGCAAGAAGCAGCAGTTCAATCGCCGGGTATCCATTGGAGATCTATTGAGCGAACGCACGGAGAATGCCGCAGCATATGGTTTCGGCGAGGGGACAACGATGTATGACAATGTCCTCGTTCTCGGTCAGGTGGAGGTCGGGCGCCACACCTGGATCGGGCCGGGTTGCATTCTCGACGGTTCCGGTGGCGGTCTCCACATCGGAGATCATTGCTCCATATCTGCGGGCGTTCAAATCTATACACATCAAACAGTGCGTCGATCACTCTCCATGGGCGCCGCACCCATCGATTATGCGCCCACGACGATCGGGCATGGCGTTTACCTCGGACCGAATGCCATCGTGCAGATGGGCGTTTCGATCGGAGATCGCGTGGTCGTCGGGGCGAACGCGTTCGTCAATCGCAACGTCGGTGCGGACCTCAAGGTCTTTGGCACGCCCGCTCGTGTCGTAGGCTCTAGCTGAAGGCTCGCAGCAGCTGCCAGGACCAGCTGAATGTCGGGGGAGAGAGCCTCATGACGCTGACGTGACGTCCGTGACTGATAGGACACCTTCGCTGCACTATCGTAACGAAGCCTGCGTAGTCAGCGTTCCAGCCGCGACCAACGCCTAACATATCACCCAAATGGGTTACGCTCCGAATTGGCCTGGTCATCGCCTGCGACCAGCACCGCCCGATCAAGTTGCAATTTTGGCACGATCGAAATTTTCAGATCGGCTTGCGCCCGTACTGCGTATTCGAGCACGCAGCTTTGTCGATCATTGTGCTATCCAGTCCGGACCTCACAGGATGTGGGATGGGGCAGCACATGGATATTGATCGCGAAAAGGCAATCAGCGTTGTCCGCGAAACAGAGCAGCGGCTATCGCTGGAACGAGCTCGTCTGATCGAGTTGCGAGAACGGATCGCAAGTATCGAGGCTCAGGCATTGGACCGCTTCAAGACCTGCGATCTGAAAGTCCAAAATCTGAACGCGCAGGTGCGATCGCAGTCCAAGCATTAGAGGCCAGGTCCTTGGCGATCGCTATGCCGGCTAATCTTTCGCCTCGCGCATGCGGGTATAGTGTCCTACCGCGGGACGTTGCTGCGCCGACCTAACTCCCTGGAAGGCGTAGATTACTTCGCGTGCTCGTTTCATGAAAAGTTCGCGTTTGGCCCCTGCCTCTGGAAAGGGCTCCACATTGGAGTCCAGCGCTTGAAGCCATAAAACCTTCGCGACCGCTTCGACCTGTATTCGGGTCATGCATGTTCCCCCCGGTTCATGCTTCGATGGTCAGCCCGCACCCGATGGAAAAAGTTTCTGATTCCCGATGATCAATCAATCACGATCACCGATTTGTCTGTGCAATCCGCGATATAGGTAACTGATGACGCCGGCGCGGTGGCGTGCATATCGCGGCGGAGCCACGGCGATCCCGCAAACATATCGCGTAAAGGTTAAAACGAAGCAGTAAGGTCAATTTTGAACTTAGACTATCGGGCACCTGTGCAGCTTTAAATACCCATGGCAGTATATAGAAATTAATGCGTTCATTATCTCTTACTATTTGATTGACGGGAGTGTGGAGTGAGTGTGTCCATCGACCGCGCCCTTGCGACATTGCAGGCTGCCCAAGAACTTTCTTCCTTGATGCGAGAGCTGATCGGTTTGAACGATCGTTTGGTCGCTCTTCGCTTATCCCGGCGCAAGCGCGGCCTTCGTAAGCGCGTGCGACGAAAAGCTCGCTGACCCGGCTCATTCGATGCGTCCGTCAACCGGACGAGCTCTCGACTGGCGCCAATCCGGCTAGTCTCGACAATGTCGAACGGATCTCATCCGTTCGACATGCTTTTAGCATAGGCAAAAGCGTAGGGGGCTGTCGTGCTGACAGAGCCACGTTCGCATAACCTATCTTATGGAACATTGACCTGCATTCGCCAGCTCGAACGCTACGGCCTGGAACGCGATTCTCCCGCATGTCCGCTCTGGATTTGCGCATCATGCAGATCGTAGCCAAAGCCTTCATAGACGAAGGCGCTGCGGATCAGTTCGCAGTCGCGCTCGGTAACGCCGACATCCTTGCAGGTCGCATACCATGAGTTGGCAACGGTCGCAGTCATCTCGTCCAGAATAGACGCGGCTTGCTCTTGCGGGATGAGAAACCGGCCGCTCTGGGAGATGAGGTTGCTGCGGTTCGCGTATCGGCCGAAATCGCCGATCACCATCGCGAGGTCGCGCCGCTCCACCGCGATCATCGGGTTCGGCGTCAGGTCATAGGCCGGCGACAACGACCAGTCGCGATCCTTCGCCACCATGGCGTGATTGCGCGGATGATCGTCGATATTGGAGACCAGCGCATTGAAGCACATCCGGCGAAACAGCTCGGACAGATCCCGCGCCTGCGTGCCCGAGGCGGCCCTGCGCATTTCGTCGGCCAGCAAAAGATAAGACCATTTCTGCCGCGCGGCAGGCCCGTCATCGGCATCGAGCAGCGTCAGCGCGCTCACCATGCGGCTGCGCAGATAGCCGGTTTCCGCCTTGTGCCGATCGAACCGCTTGACCAGCAGCACGTCCTTGCCGCCGATGGTCGTCATGCGACTTTCCGCGCTGGACAATCCGCATTTGCGGGCGAGGGCGAGCATCGCATGTTCGACCCTCGTATTGTTCCAGTTGTCGTCGCGATGCGGAAATTTTGCGAGCCAAAGCGCGTCGTCATCTTCCACCGTCGCCTTCGGCCGCGCACCGCCCATGGAGGTGCCGGCGCGCATCAAGGCTTCGGTCTGTACGGCATCCGGCCCTTGTGGCGCCGGCGCATCGGGATTGCGCTCCGCCGCCACGATCGCGTCCGCTAGCTGCAACAGGCGATCGAGATCGATGGTCCGGTTGAACACGCGAACAGGCGCCGGCGGCGTCACGTTCAATCCGAAGCCGAGCGCACCGGCGCGGTCGTCGGGTGAGTTCAGAAGATAGTCAATCTCGGTCGGTTCGCTGTGTCCCAGCCGAGTCTCAATCAGGCGACGCCCCCAGGCATCCGGCGAACTATCGCGCAATGCACCGAAATTGCCGCGCAGTTTCGTGGTGCGATAGGCCGGCACTCGCAGCTTCAATTCGACCGGATCGAACTCCACTTTGTCGGCGCGCGCCAGATAGCTCCGTCCGTAAACGAACTGGCCGATGGCGACGCCGTCGCGGTTGATGTCGAGTTGATAGCGCCCCGCCGTGACCGGCTCGGTCTGGCCGGGCAAGGTCACATAGACGAAGCATTGTTCAGAAGGCATTGCTCGGCCCTCCCCCGGATCGCGCGCGCGCGCGCTCCTCCAGGCTGCTCAAAGCGAGCCCGACCTCGTCAGCGCGGGGATCAGCCACATGCGCAAGCGACGGCAGCAAATCCATCGCCCAGAGAATCCCCACATAGACCCCGACGCCGGTGGTGAGCTTGCCGTTCTCGGCATCCGCGATCACGTGCCGATCCACACCCAGCTTCGCTGCGAGATCCGCATGGGACAGGTTTCGACGCAACCGGGCCGTCTTGATATTGGCGCCCAAGCGCCGAAGCGCATCGGCAACCGCGAGCGGCGGAGACGACGTAAACGAGCTGCGCGGCGGCATGGCAGGTCAAGCTCCCATTACACGAGTTTTTGGCGCCTTACGGCTCCAAATTTACCTGAAAACAGGCATTGCGTCAACACATTGGTAGTTCAAGGCACCGCTAAGGAGCTTTTTGGCACCTTAAGGTACCGGTGGCACAAGGCCTTCCTGGCCTTGCATCCCCTTCGCGGCGGCGACCGCATCTCCCCACACCTATCATCCCGCATCCCTGCCCTTCGCGGCACTCGCATGTTTGCGCCATAAGGCCATGATGACCGGACCGACCGAATAGCCCCCTGCCCTCGCCTTCGCGGTCAGGCCACGCAGATATCCGCCGGGGCTCTTGATCTCTTCCGCCCGCTGCAGGATAGCCGCGACCGTGACAGCCGCATCCATGTCGCCCATTGCCTGCTTGGCGTCCTCCCAGGCACTGGGACTGACGCCGAGCGCCCCGCGCACCACACCGGCCGCAGCGATCAGATCGCCCCAGTCCGAAATGCCGTCGCGGGTGTACATCGCGATATCCGGACACGCCTTCAGGATCATCCCGAGGGGGAAGCCGCTCGGCCGGGGTTTCGCCACCGGCTCTGGCGTCACTTGTTGCTCCGCTACCCGCGCCCCGCTTCCTTGGAAGTCTGGTTCAGATTCAGTAAAGGGGTCTGTATTTGAATTCTGATAGTGCGCACCGGAATGGATGTCATTGCCGTCCATATTTTGTGTTGAGACATGAGATTCCAACAGCTTGGCTACCTCGATCACCAGCTCTTCCAGGCGCTTCGCCAGCGGCTCCAGCAAGGCCACCGTCACCGAACGCGGAAGCCGGCCGCTGAGCAACGCAAACTCGCGCTGCAATCGCGTCCAGTCGCCTGCCGCGCCCTCCTCGACGGCCACGCCGATCATCTTGGCAATGTCCCGGCGCAGGATCGTCACGCGCTCACGCGCCAGCGCTGTCAGGCGCCGCTCGAGCCGCACCTCTTCCGACAGCCGTGCAAATTCCTGCGCGCGCGCCACGATCGGCGTGAGGTCGAATCCGAACGCCTGATCGACGCTGCCGTCCCCTGCCCTACGCGCGTAGCGCTTGCCGTTGGGACTGTCCCTGCGAATGATGAGACCAGCCGAGACGAGCGCGAACAGATGGCGGCGCAACGTCGTATCGGCCATGCCATGGGTGCGGTCGCCGAGTGAACGGTTCGACGGGAAGACGATCAGATCCTTGCCGGGCGACAGCACGGTGTCGGGATGGCAGGTCAGCAACGCGTTCAGCACCGTCAGCGATCGATCGGAAATATTGAGCCGATCCTTCGCATCGGTGATGGCGCGAAACGTCTTCCATTTGTGGACTGCGCTGTCTTCAGGGCAAGCGCGGGCATTCGCCTGGCTTGCCACCATGGCAAGCGTCAGCGTTCGACGCCCAAAGGGCGTCGTCGGGTGGCTGTCATTCATCGTCTTTGCCTTTTTCAGGCAAAGAAAGAGTCCACCGTGAATCGTGTCCGGCTGGAAATCACTTGACTGAGATTCGCGACCGTGATTCTCTAAGGCTGCTTACACGTTAGAGAAGGCTTCCGGAGCGGATACGTTCTGGGGGCCTTTTTCTTTGCTTCGAGCTCCTTCGTTAGAATTCGTTACGCACGGCTACAAATCTCGGCGGCCAGGCTTTCGCCGACCGCGCATGCCGCGACCAGACGAGACGGGCTATGCGCCCCTCCCCTTCAGATAGTCGGCATAGAGCGACGCCAGGCGATCGACGACGAAGTCGCCGAAACCCGGTGCGAGCTTTTCATTGACGGCGAGCGTGACGCGCTCTCCCGCGCGCCGGTCGATCGAGGCCACCTTCTTGCCGTCCTCGCTCGTCCAGGCTGCTGCCGGCACCTTGGCCGGCTTGCCCGGTGCGAGTGCTGCGCAAGCCAACAGGAAGCGCGCATCGGTATCGGCATTCAGAAAGCGGTCGTCGGCGATCAAGTCGTTCGTCACTGCCTCGGAGTCAGCGCGCGACTTGAGCAGCTCCTCCAGCTCCATCCATCGCCGGCGTCCGGTTTTCGGCGCGGGACCGATCGCATCGATCAACCGCTTCGGAATCGAGCGGCCGACACTGATCAATCGCGACAGTTCGGTCTTATCGACACTGAGCGCAGCACCGATCACCTCACGCTTGAAGTCGCGCGCTTCGAGCGCGACCGCGTAATTCGAGCGTTCGATGAAAGACAGGTCGCGGCGTTCGCCGTTCTCTTTGCCCTGCGCGATGACGAGTTCTTCATCGGTCATCTTGCGAATGATGGCCCGCACCGGCTTGCGCAATTCGCTCAGCGCGCGGATACGGCGATGGCCGTAGGCCGTCTGGAAACGCGTCGGATCCTGCGGATGCGGCCGCAGCAGAACCGGAACGAGCTGGCCGGTATCTGCGATCGACGTCACCAATGCGGCATGGTCTTCGTCCGATCCCGGCATGCGGTCCGGAACGAATGATGCATCGATCGCGGATGGATCAATCTCGACGACCGCTTCACCATTTGCAAATCGATCGGCAAGCACCTTGGCCGCGTCACTCTGAGCCGACAACTTTTCCAGCGAGCGGCTCATGGCACCGACCGCGCCGCGCATGCCGAAGCTGGGCGCTGCTGGCTTCGCCTGTTCCGAACTGGTCCCTTCCGGCGCCGCCGGGGCGGGATCGTTCAGCAGCCCAGCCAGCAAATTCTTGCGCGCCATTACGCCCTCCCCCAGGCCTTGAGCACGAGATCCTGAATCTCGCCATTGACCCCGTCGAGCGACTCCATTGCACGATCATAGGTGGATCGCGTGAACTGCTCGCGTGGGACTTCGTAAAGCGTCTGCTTGGTGATGCCGGCATCGCTGATGGCTGTGCTCTTGAGCATCATATGCGCGACCATCCGTTCACCGAACAGCGACTGCATGAAACCGACCATCTGCGCCTGCGGTCCATCGCCCGGCTCGTAGCGCGTGACGAGGTATCGCATCCAGTCGTAGTTCATATTGCCACCCGCATGGGCAACCACTTCGAGCAGGTCGGAGGTCATCAGCAGGAATTGCGACATCGACATCACGTCGAGCATCTGCGGATGCACCGGAATCAAAACCGCGGTCGCAGCGCAGAGCGCCGACAAGGTGAGGAAGCCGAGTTGCGGCGGGCAATCGATGACCACCACATCATAGCGATCCTCCACCGAGCCGAGCACGCGCGCCACGCGCGCGAAGAAGAGCGGATCGCCATCCTGGCGCTGCGCCAGCGCCTTCGGCGTTTCGTGCTCGAACTCCATCAGTTCGATATTGGCCGGGACGATGTCGAGCAGCGGGAAATAAGTGGGGCGAATGATGTCGGCGAGTTCGCGGCGGCTTTCGTCATACCGGATCGCGCCATACAGCGTGCCGTTCTCCTCGACATCGAACTCCGGCTGATAGCCGTGCAGCGCCGACAGCGATGCTTGCGGATCGAGGTCAATCGCCAGCACACGAAATCCCTGCAAGGCAAAATGCTGCGCCAGATGCGCTGCGGTGGTGGTCTTTCCGGAGCCGCCTTTGAAATTAACGACGCCGATCACCTGGAGATGATCCCCTTCCCTTCTTTTCGGAAGATACTGGCGCGACGCCTTGCCGTTCTCGTCCAGATAGGCGCGAAGGGCATGGACCATATCCAGGGAATAGACCCGGCGACCGCCGGTCCCGATTTCAGGGGCAGGCCCCTTCCCTTCCAGCGATAGCTGCCGCAGATAGGAATCCTTGACGCCGACCAGCTTGGCCGCTTCAGTCGATGAGAATTTCCGGAGCGTCTTGGTGGCTTTCGGCGGAAACAGCTTGAGCCGATGCGCGACAAGGCGCGCCGACAGCTCCTTGGCGTCGGCGGCGATCATTTCGTGAATGGCGGGCGAGCGTTGTGACGCCCCCGAATCGAAACTGCTCTCGTCGGCTAAAGACACGGCTCTCACTTTCAGTTACGCGAAATCGCGTTAATCAGCCTGAATGGCGTTACTACGCCCGATTCTGTATGCCCCCGCAATAAAGAAAGGGTTAATCCGCTGTTAAGGCTTACGGCGCAGCCGGAAGCGTGGTGCCGCAGATGCACGATTTTTTGAGCGCGTGAACCTGGTTGACCGCGGTCAACTTTCGAACCGTTACATGAGTTGACCGCGGTCAACTGCCCGGAGGTCGGCGTTCAACGGTGTTGGTTTAGGATCCAACTCAATAGCCGCCGCATATGAACTGTCGATGGCAGCGCGTCCCCCTTCAGGGACACGACCAAAAGAAGCCTCTCTCCTCCCGGCTGAGTGCAATCGCGGTCAAATTAGGGTGAGGAAAGAGCACACGGTCCATCGAACGCCGTCATGATGAGGAGCGCACGACTTGTCCGCCGCAGCTCGAAGAGCGAAGGCGGGTTCTCCAAACCCGACAGGCCACGGCACCACTCCCGATTTATTTGCCCTGCCCCGAATAAACTTGCTTGCGGACTCGGAACCGAGTCGGATCAAGTAGCGGAAGTTAACACCCCTTTTGCTTCCACTTGGGCGCATTATACCGCGTAAATCAATGCTTTATTCACCATATCGGCTTCCGGAAATACCGTGGTCGAAGATGATCAATGAGGTGACTGCGGCCGAGGATGCCGTGGCGCGCCTGGACGAGCGGATCGCCAAAAGCGCGATCAAAGACGGCTGGATTGCGCGCTGTCATTTCCTGGAAGCGCAGGCCGTTCTTGGTCTGGAAGGCGAACTCGTCTTGCTGGAAGATCTTGTACTCCATGATGCGAAGATGGATGTCCGCACGCCGACTCACGAGTTGACCACGGCCCATACGATCCTGCGATCCCGGCGACGCCTCGCACGCCAGGACAGCGTCGCGCTTTCGAAGGACCTGATCAACGAACTCGCGGGGAGGGGGGCGTTGGCGTCCAACGTTACCCCGGACGATGACGCATCGATCTTCGCAGACGAAGCCGACGATCAGGACGTCATGCCGGACTTCGACGATGACGAGGATGACGATCTAGCCCAGGCGCTGCGTGTATCCGACGCGTTGGCTGCGAAAGCCGAACTGGCGTTGAGCCGCCTCGCCGATCCCGATCGCTATTTGATTCATGATCAGGACTGGGACGAGGGCGGCCGCATTCGCGAATGGTTGACCGTGGCCGATGCCACGCGAGAATGGCCACCGACCCTGGCTGCCGTCGTGCTGGACGATGCATGGAATGCGTTGGAGCCGCTGCAGCATGAAAGATGGGTCGGCCGGCTCATGACGGCAGCTGTTCTCAAGCAACGAGAGAAGACCCACGCCCATCTCTCTTTGATCGGCTGCGGCCTCCGCACCATTCCCTTGAAAGACCGACGCATCAACGTGACCTCTCAACGCTATATCGCCGGTCTCCGCGCATTGACCGCGGGCGCGCAGGAGGGGCTCCGGCATCACGAGACCTGGAGCGCCGCCAAGCTCGTCCTTGAACAGAAGCTGCGCGGCAAGCGATCCAGCTCGCGCTTGCCCGACCTCATCGCATTGTTGGTCAGCCGCCCGCTTGTCTCCGCACGCATGATCGCCGCGGAACTGGACATCAGCCAACGCGCCGCCCAAAGCCTTGTCGCCGAACTCGGCTGCCGTGAAATTACCGGCCGCGGTCGGTTCCGGGCATGGAGTTTGATGTGATCCGGCACTGCCCGCCAAACAATTATGGCAACCGCCACAGAGTAGCCGCTAAGATGCCACACCAAACCTTGCCGAAAATTGGACTTTTGGCGCATCATTCGCCCTCGAGCGATCGCCGTCTTTCGATCAATGGACGTTGCCATTGAGCTTGGAAAGTTGCGTATCCGGACCGCGCCGCGCGAGCCTGTAGAACCGGGACAGGGTCCGTACCCATCGATCTTCCGGATCGGCAAACCAAACTTGTGACGTCACGATCACTCTGGACCCCAGGAGCGGATGACCCATCACCGTGCCGGCCAATTGTAAGCCGAGCGGGGAAATGACCGGCGTATACAAGTCGAGAATCGGCGCTGCGCGAACCTTGTCCTCAATCGCCGCCAAACCTTGCGCGAGCAGCACGCAGTCCTCGGTCAATGCCTGCAGACGAGAAGACATATCCGGTGTGATGCCGCGCGGATCAAGAAATGGAAAATCACGAACTAGCAATAGGCCCCTCGTGTTGCGTATGATTGATCGGTAGATGGGCAAGGTGGCCGGGAAGCTGTGGGTATTCGCGCCGGATGCCCGCTGATAGACGCGTGGCGACTCACGGACTGACCGGCTCTCGCGCTTCACCGACATATTCGAGCACTGACGCAGCGAAGATCTGACACCGTGCCGCCAACTCCGGCTCTTCCCAGATCTGCTGTTGCGCCCAGAGCCGGATCAAAGTCGCCTCGTCGAGAAACGGAACATCGACAATTGCGGTTGAGGGCTGGCCCGACGCGTGGTCGCCGGCGAGAGCGCTCAAACGCTCTCTGTGTTGGTTCGAGTTACTGCCTGAGCCAATGGCCGCGGTCACGATAGGGACGGGGTGCCGGAGCTCGCGCTGGATATCGTAAAGCTGCGCAACGCCTCGTGCAGCCCAATCACAAGCGAATATGGACTGACGAGCCGGCACCAGAACGATTGAGGCTTGGGCCACGATGGCAAGATTTAAGGCACGGTGATCGCCACATAGGTCAATGACCATGATGCCGTCATGTCCCAGTTCTTCCTGCGCCAGATCTTGCAACGCATGTACGAATCTTTCGTCCGCCGCATCGACCAATGCAGCGATCTCCAGCGAAAGGCCGGGTGGCAAGGCGTACCGATCGCACAAAGCAAGTTCGCGGCACGGCAATGGCAAAGTTGCCCCGATCGGATCAAAGCTTGAAGGCGAGCCGTCAGGGATTTGCCTGACCAGGACAGGACGCCGGCCGAGACAATGCAGACCGTATGCGAGGAGCGCAGCCGTGAGAGTGCGTCCGCCGCCACCATTCCATCCCCCGACCAGAATTTTTTGTATCGTCATGATGATCGTCTACGCGGCGCGCAGTAGACCAGCCGAAGAATGTCCAGCAACAGTAGCTGGCAAGGTTTCATAGACATCCCGCAAGCGCGCGGTTGCGCGTGCGAGACGCGAATGAAGAGTCCCGAGCGGAGCGTGAAGCCTTTGCGCAATCTGCGCGTGGGAAAGCCCTTCAACCCGGGCAAGCCAAATGATCTCTTGATCAGCCGCAGACAACTTGTTGAGCGCTTCCATGACATCTGCGAGTTCGAGACGCTCGCCTTGGGTCGCAGCGACAGGGAAGTCGATGGCATCTGCTGAATCATCGCCTGCAGTCTCCGGGCGATACAGCGAAACGGATGTCTTTACGTGAGCGCGGCGAGCAGCATTCCGGATGCAGTTTTGTAGAATTGCCGTCATCCATCCAGACAAGCTCTCGTCGGTAAATCCATCCAGACTCTGCAATGCAACAACGATCGCATCCTGTGCGAAATCCTCAGGCGTGCCAATATGGGCACGGGCGCCTAACAGGAAGGCCGCTCGCCGCACCAGAGCCGGCCGCATCGCGACAACGCGGTTAACAATATCAGAATTCGATGGAAGGGACATGAACGGGCTCCTTGAACACCAAGGCAACCTGGCAGGATCCGCTTACGCTGTCTAGGATCTTTTACCTATTTACTGACCAGCCCCCTTAGCGCCCGGCGCGGTCAACAACTCGACCGCTGAACGCTGTATCCATCTTGATGCGACACCATGCGTTTCAAACGTCAACGCCGTTGGATGGAGTAACGGGGGGAGAACGACCTATCATCCAAGGAAAGCATCCGACGGCTTGCATTCGATCGCATCAAAGCCCGTAGCCAGCCGTCCCGCTCGACAACCGCCAACTACGGCAAAACGCTAGCGTCATGGCCCCGGCCTGTAGATCGCCCCACGAACGTGCGTGATCACCAAGCTTTCATGCCCTTCCGGAACATCAAGGTGGGCTTGAAAATGGGGATCACCGACCACAAGCGATTGGGCGGCACTCGTCGCCAACTTCCTCGCGGCCTTGAATCGCAAATCCTCAACACTGCAACGCGGATATCGACGTTTGCAACGCAAAGCTCGATCTTTGAAACGATGATCTCGAAGCTTGAATCAAAAATCCACAACTGCATATGCCTGGGCGACGACTTGCATCACGTCGCCAGGAACGTCATGTGCCTTCCCGACGACTTAAAATCGCAGGCAAGCAACGCGTCATACAGCGCCTCAAACGCAAACCAACTTGAGAAACGTTGAACGGCGATCGCCGATTGCATCCTTAAGCGATTGGATCAAATTCTCACGTCGTACATCTTTGTAACGCTATTCCCGGAACAGCATCGCGAGGCGAGTGATCGATCCGATGATCAATGGCAACGATGTTCGTAGTTGAATCGCAAGTATCGAACTTCGAAACATTTGTACGCAACTGCATTTACGTCGCCCGCAATGCATTTAACAGATTGATTGACACCGACACACTCGACGCTCGACAGAGCGCGGTGCCCCGTGAGAGACGAATTGGATATAAGTGCTAGCTGCACAACAGCGCTCCTGACGGGCTGAAGTCAGCCGTCAGTAACCCTCGAAGAGGAGGGGGCACCCGTTCGTTATGTAAGGGGGATGTGACGCTGTTATAGGAAGGCTTCAGGTACCGGCCAAGTGGCGTTCGTTCGTCTAAACCGGCTATCGGAGCCGATATCAAGGCTCATGCCCGCGGAATAAGGCATGCCTGCTAGATTTCATAGACCCAGAATATCGACCCAACAGCCGCTATTCTGAAACGCGGTCACTCTTAAGTAAATGGGGCTTTCGCTGAAAGGTCCAGCCGTCCTCATACATTTCTGTCAACTGATTGATCCGACATGACGCCGCATCTCGATCAAAACCTTGCTCGACCAAACGTGAAACGATGATAGAGCTCCATTTTGCGAGCTCGCCTTCTTTGTTTCGCTCCAGAGCTTCGGTGATGATCCAATGCAGCGCTGCCCGCGCGACGTCATCTCGCGAAGGTTTACGCAATGCCGCCTGTTGGGCGCGATACTCGCGTTGATACTCGGCTTGTGTCGCCTTACGATCTCGGATCCTTTTACGCATATCTCAGTCCTTCCATCATCCTGATGTCCCAGCCCGTATCTACAAAGACTCCTTGCGAATTCTCACCTCTGTGATCGCAAAGCACAATTTTCTGCCGGCCGCGTGGGATACTTAATAGCCGTGCCACGGAGCGGTGCATCTCGTTGAGGTCACCGAGCTCCCCGGGCTTCAGCGGCTCAATGGCGCCGATGGATAGTGTTACTTCGGAGATCAATCGAGTTGTGAGTACACAGCAGAGAACGGACCAACTCTCTGCTCAGATCTGCGTAGGGCAAGTGACGCATCCCGAGTGTTAAAAATCCTATCAGATCGCAACCAATAGCGGCGCACGGGATTGTACAAAAGAAATTTGGTCCGCGTGAGCGCGGGCTGACGACTGTTGCCGGCGCAAAGCTGAGATGGATCATTGCTCGCTTAAATGTCGCTATCGCTCAATGTCTGGCTTAAGATCGAACGCCGCAATGTTCAGCATTCATTTCTGACCGACCTGAAACGTTGGGACATGTAGCGCCCCACTTCAGCCGCTCCCACCCCCGAGACATCCGGTCGAACTTTTTTGTCCTCGACCGGGTGCTCGATGAAAAAATCCGTGATTTGGTCCAACGCAACACGCTTTGGGCGGCTTACGGCCAACCGCGCCCAGGGCCGCCGAAGTGGCCACTCTCAAAAGATGGGCACTTGTGACCCCATCAAAGCCCCTTCGGACGCAATCGCCGAAATCCAATCCAGTGGGGCTGGCTGTGCATCTTCCGACGCTGAATATGAGGGTTGCTCGCGGATGCGGAGCGATGTTCGTGTTGACGACACTTGGTTCCAGCGAGGTCTAGTTGACCGGGATATTGAGCGATGAGACTTTTGCACGTCATCGCGATCCTTGTTTTGATTGCCGGGGACGCCTCGGCGCAATCGAGAGCAACTACACCGACGGTAGACGGTGTCTGGCAAATCGCTGACGATGCTGGAAATCCCAATGGGTGGTTCAAGATCTACCAGCGAAATGGAGCCTACGAAGGGCAGATCGTGAAGGTCTTCTTCGCGCCCGGTCAAGAAGCAGCAACCCTTCTTTGCAGCGCTTGTCTCGGTCCGCAGAAAGATGCGCCCGCTCTCGGATTGACGTTCATGATCGGGATGCGCAGGGACGGGAACGTTTACGAAAATGGTCGAATCCTCAATCCGCTCGACGGCCACCTATACCGCGCTCGCATGGAGCTCAGCGACGACGGCAGCAGTCTTGCGGTTCAGGTCTATTTGGCTTCCGACAGGCTTGGGGCGCGCCGAACCTGGCACCGTGTTCCGGATAGTCTCGAGACACGCCAGCTCATGGCGATGCCGATCATGGACTAACGGCTGTGAGCAAAATCGCTATCGTGTCGCTGGTCACAGCACTGTTCGCGGCGGGGTGCACATCAATGCCGCGTGCGCCTCTCAATTCTCCGCAAGCGAGCGTGATCCAGGATATTCCGGGAGCACGCGTGACACCGTTGGAAAGCCAGCGGCTGTTTCAGGGTTCGGGGAGAAGGCCGCTGCAGATCCTCGCTCTCTCGGGCGGCGGTGCCGATGGAGCCTACGGAGCGGGCTTCCTGGCCGGGTGGGCGCAAACCGGCCAGCGGCCGGAATTCGACATTGTGACAGGCTCAAGCGTCGGCGCCCTGATCGCACCGTTCGCTTTCCTCGGTCCCGAATACGATCCTGCACTCAAGCAGGCAATGACCGCCGGTCTGGCCGATGACCTCCTGCAATGGGCAGGGGCGGACGCCATCATTGGAGCGAGCGTCTATGAATCGGCACCGTTGCGTGATCTGATCGCGCGTTATGCGGACGATGCCTTGATTGAAGCCGTAGCGGTTCGGCATCGCGCAGGAAAAAGGCTCTTCGTTGCCACCACCAATGTGGACACGCAATCGACGACACTCTGGAATATGGGCGAGATCGCCGCCAGCAACAGTCAACAACGCCACGATCTATTCCGAAGGATTCTCGCGGCCTCGGCCGCGATACCCGGAATTTTTCCGCCGGTCCTCATCGAGGTTCGCACGGGTGGAAAAGACTATGTCGAGATGCATGTGGACGGCGGGGTAAGTTCGAACGTCACTCCGGTTCCGGAGGTGTTGCTGACCTCTTCCCGCAAGATCCCGAAGTCGCGCTTGTTCGTCATCATCAATGGCAAACTCGGCGGCGATCCTGCGTACACGACGGACCATACTTTGCCGATCGTCATTCGATCGTTCCAGACGGCCGTGAAGGCGAATACACGCAACACCATGATCGCGACTTATGGCTTCTGCCAACGGAACGGCTGGGAATGCAGCGCGACTGCCGTAGACCCCAGTATTTCGTCCCCGCGAGGCGTTGCCAACTTCGATCAAAAGTACATGGAGGCTCTGTACAAATTCGGGTCCGAAAAGGGGGCTTCCGGAAGCTGGTTCAATCTTTCGCTCCACAAGGACGGGATGATCGGCTTCTAGGTCTCGACGCCGGTCAGCAGCAATACTTCGACACAAATTGGCGTCCACCAACAATACTCGGACATGGTTCGTCCTGCCCGAGCAACGCCGACGCCTTATCCTCTTGGAAAGACGGTCGAAACCCCGCTAGGGCTCCACCGCATGCCAGAGGACGATAGTCGATGATCTTCAATACCAAGCCGCGATATGTTCCGAGCCTTCTTGTTATGGGAGCGCTTCTTCTTCAACCCGTCGTGGATGCGCGCGGAGCGTCGTCGAGCATGACGGTGCGGACGGTGGCGGTTGAACCTGTTCAGGTCGCGAAGCGCATTGCTGCAACGGGCAACGTCGTGTCCTGGAGAGAAATTCCCATCGCGACCGAAGCGACCGGGCTTTCAGTCAATGAGATCCTCGTCGATGAGAACGACGTCGTCGAGAAGGGGCAGGTCATGGCCCGTCTGAACGACGAACAGATCGCGGCTGAATTCGCAAAACAGAAGGCGGCGATCGTTGAACTCGAGGCTGCCGTGGCCAACGCACGCTCTGACGCTGGACGCGCACGTCTGGTCTCACCCGGCACGATCAGCACACAGACAATCGAACTCCGCGAAACCCTGGTTCTCACCACGGAAGCCAAACTGGAAGCGGCGCGGGCGCAGCAGGCTCAGATCGAGGCGAGGCAGCGGCAGACGGTCGTTGTTGCTCCTGCGGCAGGGATCATTTCATCGCGCAGCGTGACCATAGGTCAGGTGGTCCAGAGCGGCACCGAGATGTTCCGGCTCATCCAGGATGCGCGGATCGAAGTTGACGCTCGGGTTCTTGAATCCGACGTT
>Ga0209564_1000202_pt1 | contig 136555 bp, 98 predicted proteins | sample AraplaCol_mMF_r2_FD_184272 | JGI IMG/M metagenome (GOLD analysis project Ga0209564, IMG submission 184272) | Arabidopsis root microbial communities from North Carolina, USA - plate scrape MF_Col_mMF_r2 (SPAdes) (version 3) | ecosystem: Host-associated > Plants > Roots > Endosphere | place: USA... | reverse complement strand
CCTTGGCGACGCCCAGGCCCCGCAGACCGCGCCAAAGTTCGGGCTCGGCGTCTCGGGCTCCTCGGCAATCAACCTCGTGTCGATGAAGACCAGCGCCGGCGTCAGCAACGCGAACCTGACGCTGGACGAGGGCGGCCTGGCGGTCACGGCGGTCAACAACACGGATATCGGTGCCTTCAGCGGCGCCGCGGCCCTGACACGGGCCAACGCGCAGAGCAGCCAGGGCAGCGCGGCCATTGCGGGCGCCCTGGCGCTCAACGACCTGGCCAACACCACCGAAGCCACGCTGCACAACACGAGCGTTACCGATGCCACGAATGTCGACGTGATGGCGCTGTCGGGCGGCGAGCAGCTTTCCGTGGCGCTAGGCCTGGCCGTCAATGCCTCGGCCGACCAGAGCAAGGCGGCCTCGGCGGCCGGCTCGGTCTCGGTCAGCACCGCGCGCAATGCCGTGCGGGCCACGGTGGACGACAGTACGATCACGGGCCAGGCCCACCGCACCGACGTCGATGTGCTGGCCTACGACCGCACCGCGCTCGGCACCGGGGGCGGTGCCCTGCTTGGTGGCGGCCGGGGCGGCGTGGGCGCCGCCGTCACGTACAGCGATATCGGCAATACGGCAACGGCCATCGTGGACAACACGGCAATCACCGGAGCCGGCGACGTGCAGGTGCAGGCGCTGACCGCGAGCCTGATCGGCGCGGGCGGCGCCATGGTCGCGGCCACCGGCTCGGGCAACAACGTCACGCTGGGCGGCGCGTTCGTCTTCAACGACATCGGCAATGTGGTGCAGGCCAGCATCCGCAACGGCTCGCGTATCGACGCGGGCAACGTGGCGGTACGGGCCAGCGATACGGCCCGCATCGACGGGCTGGACGCCGTGATCGACCAGCACGATGGCGCCGGCAGCGCCTCGGGGTACGACTACACTGGCGCCGGCGCGGGCAATACCGACACCGATGGCGCCAGCATCGTCGCCGTGGCCGGCAACGTCCAGGTAGGCGGCAACAACGTCGGGGCGTCGATGCTGTTCAACAAGATCGGCAACCGCTTCACGGCCGAGATCGACCAATCGACCGTCACGGCGGCCGCCCGCGTGGACGTCGCGGCGCACAGCGGCGCCACCCTCTTCGGCTATGCGGCCGGCGTGGGCGTGGGCACCGGACAGTTCTCCGGCGGCGGCTCCGTGGTGATCAACGAGATTGGCAACACCGTCACCGCACGCATCGGCGGCGACCAGGCCGCGGTGGCCGCCGGCGCCTTGCAGGTGGCCGCCAGCGATGCCTCGCACATCAGCGCGGTGGCCGGCCAGATCAACGCCAGCCTGGGGACAGGCGCGGTGGGCGCGGCCGTCAGCGTCAACGAGATCGGCAATACGGTCGAGGCCAGCGTGACCGACGCCGCCCTGCACATCGGGGACGCGAACACGATCCGCGCCAACAACACATCCCGGATCGACACGCTCGCTGCCTCGGCGGGCGGCGCGCCCAGCTTCGCGGTCAATGGTTCCGCGGCCACCGCGACCATCGCCAACACCACGTCGGCACAACTGGTCGACGCCAAGGTCGCGGGCGATGCCCAGCAGCTGTCCGTGCTTGCCACGGACAGCGCGCTGATCCGTTCGCTGTCTGGCTCGGCCGCCGGCAGCGGCAGTGCTGCATTCGGCGCCGCCGCCACGGTCAACCAGATCGACAGCGTGACGTCGGCCGGCATTCACGGCGGCGACGTCGAGGCTGGCAACGTCACGGTGGCGGCCACTACCGATGCGGCCATCGACACGCTCGCTGCCAGCGGCGCTGGCAGCGGCTCGGTGGCCGTGGCCGGTTCGTTCGCCACCAGCCTGCTCGGCGGCAGCACGTCGGCGGTGATCGACAACGGCGCCACGGTGCAGGCCTGGCAGAACGTGGGCGTGCTGGCCCGCCGTGACGACCGCGTGACGGTTGCTGCCGGTGGCGTGGGCATCGGCGTCGGTGTGACCGGCGTTGGCGCAGCCGCCGTCGTCAATGTGATGGACGCCGCCACGTACGCGGGCATCGTCGGGAACGGCACACAGGTCAATGCGCTGGCGCTCGATCCGGCCGCGAAGCTGAACGTCCAGAGTGGCGGGCTCGACGGCCTGGCCAATCTCGCCGACGGCACGGACGTGGGCCATTACGCACGCAGCGACCTGGCCGGCATGCGCGAAACGCTGTCGGTTTCCGGCGTGGCGGTCAACGCCACCGCCACGCATTCGGTAGAAAGCCTGGCGGCGACGGTGGGCGGTGGCACCTATGCCGGTGTGGGCGCGACCACGCAGGTCGATGTGGTGGGCGGCCGCACTGTGGCCGAGGTGCGCGATGCCAGCGTCAACCTGCTGGACGGCGCCGGTCTGGCCCAGGGACTGGACGTGCGCGCCGCCGACCACGCCTATGCGAACAGCTTTGTCGGCGCGCTGGGCGGCGGCGCAGTCGGCGTGGCCGCTGCGGCGGACACCCATGTGTTTGACGGCACCACACGCGCGCAGGTCGTGGACAGCAACGTGCGGGCGCGCGGCACGGCCAGCATCGTCGCGCAGTCGAGCCAGAGCGCCGCGTCGGTCGCGGCCGGCGGCGCGGCCGGCCTCGCGGGCGTGGCTGGCACCGGTTCGCTAGCCAGGTTCACCAGCACAACCCAGGCCGCGCTCAGCGGCGGCACCACGGCGGCCGGTGCCCTCTCGGTCGACGCCGATCACCTCAGCCGCATGGCGCTGGGCGCCGGTGCGCTATCGGGCGGCGGCGTGGCGGTGTCTGGCAGCTTTGGCGTGGGGCTGGACCAGAGCCAGACCACTGCGACGATCGATGGCGCCGCGATTCGCGCCACGCGCGGTGTATCGGTCACGGCGGACAGCCGCACCGAGATCGACAACTGGAGTGTCTCTGGCGCGGGCGGCGGTTTCGGCGCCGGGGCGGGCTCGGCCGCCGTCGTGCTGACGGAAGGCGCGACGCAGGCCTGGGTGGCCAACAGCCAGATCGCAGGCTCGACGATCGGCAACGACGTAACGCTGACCGGCACCATCCAGTCCGCCACCATCGACAACAACCGGCTGGCAGGCACTGATGCTGGCGGCCAGGCGATGGGCGGCACGCTGCAGGGCACGAACGGCGCGACGCTGTCCGATGCCACGGTCTGGACCGAAACCGACACGAAAGGCCGAAAGACCACGCTGGTCTCGGGTTCGTTGCGCGATGCCAGCGGCACCGTCGCCCCGTTTGAAGGCGAACTGCGCGACGGCGTGCTGTACGACCCCAGCGGTACAGTGATCGCCACGCTGGTGGGCGCGGCACCGCAACAGGCCATCGCAGGCGCCGGCTCGCTTACGGTCAGCGCCACCGACCGCACGACCGTCGACAATCTCGCTGGCGGCGCCGGGCTGAGCGGCGGTGCTGGCGTGGGTGCGGCGGCAGTGGTCACGCGCGTGGACAACACGGTCACGGCCTGGATCGACCGCAGCGATGTGAAGACCCAGGGCGACGTGACGCTCCAGGCGCGTGCGGAGCGCGACCTGTCGGCCCAGGCGGTATCGGCCGGCGTGGGTTTCACCGGCGCGGGCCTGGCCGGATCGGTGGCCGTCACGCTGGTCGGTCAGGGCCTGGGCGGCGACGCCGCGCAGCAGCTCGATCACAACGGCGACGGCACGCTGAGCAAGGTCGAGGCACTCGGCCAGCAGGACAAGGTCGGCGCCAGCGGGTTCGGCAATGCCCTGGACAACGACACCCGGACGGCGCTCAACCAGCGCACCGGGGTCTCCGTGAAATCGGGCATCAACGCGGCTGACCTCGACGCGCGCACGGCGGCGGTGATCTCGGGCTCTACCGTTGCGGCCGGCGGCGACGTGCGACTGGACGCCAGCGAAAGCGACCACAACGACATCCTGGTGGGCGCTGCCGCCGGCGGCTTCGCTGGCGTCGGCGCGGCGGTAGGTGTCATGCAGATCCGCCACAACGTCGATGCGCTGGTCGACGGCGCCTCCACGCTGACGGCTGGCGGTGCCATCCGCCTTAGCGCCGGCACCGGCGCGCTTGGCACGAACGCGCCGGCCGCCCAGGTGCTGGCGTACCAGGGTTCAGGGGGCGTGGCTGCGATCGGTGCGGCGGTGGCGACGGTCGACATCGCCAACCAGGTGTCGGCGCGGATTGCAGGCGGCGCCTCCGCGCAAGCCGGCGACGACGTTGCCGTGACCGCCGAAGACGCGACCGATGCCAACGCCGAAGCCCAGGGCTATCAGATTGGACTGGTGGCGGCAGGCGCCGCCGTAGCGACGGCCGACAAGTCTGGCCAGACCCTCGCCGCCATCGGCGATGACAGTGGCCTGCGCGCCAACGTGGCCGCGCAAGGCGACGTCACGCTCGGCGCACAACGAAACGGCCGTGTTGGCAGCCTGGCGCGTGCCGGGTCTGGCGGCGCCGGCGCAGCCACGGGTTCCGGTGCCACGGCCACCGACGACGGCATCGTCACCGCCAGCATCGCCAATGCCACGGTGCAGGCCGGCGGCACGGCAAGCGTGGTGGCGGCGGCCGCACCCCAGACACAGGCCCGCGCGGAAGGCTACAACGGCGCGGTATACGCAGCCATCGGCGCCTCGGTGGCCAAGGCGACCGCCGCCACCACCGCGAGCGCCACGATCATGGGCAGCAGCATCGTCGCCGGCGGCGTGGAGGTGCGCGCCGCCACGATGCGCACCGCGGGCAGCCAGAATGCCGACGCCTTCGCCCGCGCCACGGGCGGCGCCGGACTCGTGGGCGCCAATGCCACCGACGCCGATGCCCTGACGCAGACCACAAGCCGCGCGACGATCGGCGGCAACACGGTCCTGCTGGTGAGCAACGCCACGCGTGTCAGCGCCAGTTCCGACACCGGCACGCACGCCAATGCCAACGGCATCACCGTGGGCGGCGTGCTGGCCGTCGGCGCCAACATCGCGCAGGCCGATGCCGATACCGCCACCACGGCGACCATCGAAAACGGGGTGACCGGCCAGGCCGGCGCCACGCTGACCGTGCAGGCCATCGGTACCGACGAGACCACCGCGCAGGCCATGTCGGGCAGTGGCGGGCTGATCTCCGGCGCGGCGGCCGTGGCCGATACGCGCAACCAGTCGCGCACCACCGCAGCGCTGGGCGGCGGCACCGGCACCCAGGCGCTGCTGGCGACCGGCGCGGGCGGTGACGGCAAGATCGTCGTCGATGCCCTTCACACCGCACGCTTCAACGGCGAGGTGGATTCGGTCAACGCCGCGCTGGTGGGCGCCAGTGGGGCCCTGACGCGCCATGACGTCGACGCCAGCGTGACTGCGGGCATCAGCGACGGCGCCAACCTCGTCAGCCATGGCATCGAAGCCACGGCGGCGAACCTGGTGCGCAAGCCATGGCTCGACGGCGGCGAGTACAACGCCGAGGCGGGCTCGGGCGGCTTCCTGAACGGCTCGGCCGTGGTCAGCGAAAGCGACATCGATACCGTCACCCGTACGCTCGTCGGCCAGAACGCCTCGGTGCGTATCACGGGCGACCGCGACGACCCGGGCCGTACGCGCTTCACCGCGTACAGCGACGTCCAGGCGCGCGACAAGACCCGTCTGGATTCGGGTGGCGTGCTCGACATCGCCCGCGCCGAATCGCTGGTCCGTGACCATTTCGACACGGCCGTCGTCGTCGCCCAGGGCGCCAACATCGACACCGTGGGCGACGCCAGCTTTGCAGCACGCGTGGCCAGCGATATCGAGACCAGCGCCAATGCCAAGACCTATGGACTTTCGAGTGCGGCGCAGGGCAATTCGGCCGCAACCGTCACCGGCACGCTGGCCGTCAATATCGCCAGCGGTGCGGCGATTCGCGCCGACGGCAACGTCAACCTGCTGGTGGGTTCCGATGCAGACGGCAATGCCAACGCCGTACGCGCAGTGGCCCGCACCGACCTGTTCAACAAGTCGATCGTGCCGGTGCAGACCGACCCCAATGCCGACGCCGCGATCGACATCCAGGGCCGCATCGACGTGGCCGACGGTGCCGCCGTGCGCAGCGTCAAAGACGTCAACCTCTATGCCGAACGCGGCAACCTGCTGGCCGACGGCAAGGGCGTGGGCAAGGACCTGTGGCGCGAGGCGGCGGCCGCGGTGGGCAGCTTCTTCTCGAACCTGTTCGGCGGCGGCGACGTCTCGCTGGACATCGAAGGCGGCTCCAGCAAGACCGATGTCGCGAACCGCGTGAACATCGCCGGTAATGTGCAGGCAGGCATCCAGAACAAGCAGATCCTGCGCGTGGAAGACGCCGCCGATGGCTCGCTGAAGGTGCTCGAGCAGTCAGAAGGCATCACCTTCCGCGAGACCACAATGGACCTCGTGGCGAACCTGCAGGCGGAGATCAATGCCTACACGCGGGCGCGCCAGCAGTACGCGGCGGCCGGCGACGCCTTCGTGGCGCAGATCGACGCCGAGATTTCGCGCCTGCAGCAGGAACTGGCGGCGTTTGGCGGCGTCTCGTCCAAGACCGTCAAGGTGATCGCGGTGGACCCGGTCTACGCCAGCGGCGGCGACGTCAACGTCAAGGCCGACGTGCTGACCGTGGCGGCAACCGGCAAGGTCAATGCGCCCGGCGATGCGCTGATCAACATCGACTCGTCGAGCAACCGCTACCTTCAGGTCTCCAAGCTGGAGATCCCCGAGGACCAGGGCGGACATGTGACCTTCAACAATGCATCGGTCACCACGCTTGCGGACATCACCCAGCGCAACCTGGGCCAGGAAAACGCGGGTAGCGGCACGCTGGTTACGGGCACAGCCAGCGGCAAGCCGGCGATCAACGTGACGCAACGCTACCAGGCGTTGAACACCGGCGACGCAAATGCCCAATCGCCAGACCTGCTGATCACCGGCGACGTGCTGAACCTGGGCGGCAACATCACCATCGAGAGCAAGGAAGGCAGTGTGCTGGTCAAGAATGGCCAGCAGGGCAACGGCACGATGGCGGGCAGCCGCATCCTGGGCCAGACCGTCAGCATCACGGCGGGCCGCGACTTCGTGATGTCCCCGACGGACGGCTACTTCCACGTGGCGGGCGATCCGTCGGCCACCTGGGACGCCGTGGCGCAGGCGCTCGAAGCGAAGTACCGCGACTACTCCCTGCGCTATGGCACCGACCCCGCCAACTGGCCCAACCCGAGCGGCACAATCGAGACTGCCAATCCGGGGGCGATTCCGCTGGCCAGCGGCGTGGGCATCATTGCCGGCAACAACGTGTTCCTGAACGCGCGCGTGCTCAATATCAACGGACTGGTGCAGGCGGGCCTGCCGGACTGGTCGATCGTGCTCGACGCGGAGCGCACCGGCGGCACCAGCATCGCGGCACAGATCGCCAATGCGGCCGCCGACTACGCCCAGCAGCTGAAGGCCGGCGTCAAGCCGGGCGACATCAAGACCCGCTACGAGCTGTCGGGCGTGCGGATGACCGGCACGGACAGCCTGATCCACGCGGTCTACGACGCGGTCTCGCAGGAAATCGTGCTGGACAACGTCCGCGTGCAAGGCGGCTACATGGAGCTGACAGGCCAGATCCTGAACACCGGCGGCGGCGAACTGCGCGTGATGGACGGCTACGGCCGCATCAACGTGCAAAACGACACCAACTACACGGTGCGCCTGAACACGCTCGACGTCGGCAGCAACATCGAGGGCACGATCAAGATCACCGACACGTCGGCGATGCTGTTCGACGGCCAGCCGCTCTCATCGACGATCTACCGGCGCATCGGCAACCAGATCACCCAGGAGACCGTGCGCGACGGCGCGGTGGTCTCCACCGCGAATCTGGGGGAAGGCCGCATCACCGCCTATACGCCACTTTCCGGCCTGCGGTATGGCTGGACCTCAGGCCAGAAGCAGACGTTCCAGCGCGAGCTGGTCAACTACACCACCAAGGGCTGCTACGGCGCCGGCGGCGACGGCTGCGCCAGCGACGACTCCAGCGACTCCTGGCGCACGGGCTGGTATGCGCTGGAGAGCGGCAAGCAGATCTATGACCGTACCGGCTTCGTCACCCGCGATCTTGCGCATGAGAACGACGCCTATCTCTACGAGTTCCAGACCCGGACGGTCAAGGACACCACGCATGTGTCGACTTACGACACCGGCAAGTATGGCTGCGGCGCCTACTGGTGCGATAGCGAGATCTTCGTCTACCAGTACGAGAAACAGGACTTCCACAAACACTCGGTCAAGGCCGACTACGCCATCGGCATCTCGTTCGTTGGCCATGACACCGGCAGCGTCAACGTGACCGGCAAGGGCAACGTGGTCATCGGCAGCACGGTCAACGCCGGCAACGGCACGGCTTCCATCACCTCCACTGCCGGCAGCATCAATGCCGCGGATCGCACCGTCGTGGTGGGCCAGGACGTGAACCTGTCGGCCGCCACCGGCATTGGCAACAACGGCAATGCCATTTCGGTGGACGTGCGGGACGGCGGCCTGCTGAACGCGAGCACGGTCACGGGCGACGTGTCGGTGCGCGAGCGCAGCGGCGACATGCTGATCGGCCGTATCGGTACCGGGGCCGGCACCGTCACGCTCGACGCCGACGCGTCGATCCTGGCAGGCCGGGCCGCGGCTGGCGGGCAGCCCGACATTCGCGGTACCTCGCTGAACCTGATCGCACGCGGCGGCACGCTGGGCACGGCGGCCCGGGCACTGGATATCCAGACCGACGGCGTCAACGGCAAGCTCGATGCCCAGGCCAATAACGACATCTTCCTGAGCCAGCGCGACGGCGACCTGCGTCTGAACCGCGTGGTGTCGCACGGGCGCGACGTCAGCATCGTGCTCGACAACGGCAGCTTCATCGACGCCAACGATAACAGCACGCGGGACACCCGGACCCTGGCGCAGCTCGAATCGCTGTGGACCGACATGCAGTTGCTGGGCGAAGGTGCCCAGGCCAGCGCCGACCAGGCGCTGCGCAGCCTGGTTGGCCTGCGCGACCGCGAGTACCAGACCTACTGGAACCTGCGCAACCTGCGCCAGGTGGTGGGGCCGGACGGCAACCCGGTGCTGGTGGCTGATGCCTACGACCCAGCCACGGCCTCGCCCGAACTACAGGCGCTGCACGCCCGCTTCAGCCATCTGACCACTGCCGACGGCACGGCCAGCGACCTGACGCAGCAGTACCAGGCTGGCTTTACCTACGCCGGCTACGTCACCGCCGAGGACAAGGCGTCGGTGACCACCGGCGCCACGTGGACGGCCAACGAACTCAAGTACGGCATCAGCCGTGCGGTCTACAACAAGACCACCACCGATACCGAGACGCAGATCGAGCAACCCAATATCGAGGCCCGCAATGTCTCGCTGGTGGCGCGCAATGGCGGCGTCGGCACGCTGAAGGGCGAAGTCCTGATCGACGCCTCCACGGCTGGCGCCACGCTGACGCAGGCGCAGCGCGAGGCGCTGGCGACGGCCGAGGCCGATGACGTGGCCGTGCTGGCCAACGGGCAGTTGCGCATCCTCCAGCGCGACGACGTCGACGTGGCCAGTACCGGTGCCATCTCGATCACGGCGGGCACACACGTCTACCTCGGGTCCGAGACCGACCTCAATATCGACGCGGTGAAAGCGGGCGACACGATCCGTGTCAAGGGCGCGGGCGGTATCTACAGCGTGGCAACAGATCCGGCGCGTCCGAACCTCGAAGGCGGCAGCGTGGTACTGGAGGCCGCCGACGGCGGCGTGGGCACTGCCGCCAATCCGCTGACCACGCAGATTGCCGACGGCGGCACGCTGACCGCGCGTGGCGGGCTCGCCGTACACGTCGCGCAGCTTGCCGGTGATCTGAACGTGGCGGAAATCTACTCGCCCGGCGCGGTGTCGCTGTCGGCCCGTGCCGGCAACATCGTCGACGTGCGGGGCCCGGACCGGCTGCAGGCCATCCAGGCCGGATCGCTGGCGTTGCAGGCGGCCGGAGCGATTGGCAGCAGCGTCAACCCGCTCGCGCTGACGGTACTCGCCGATGGCAATGTGACGGCCGCCGCGTTGCAAGGGATCTTCCTCGGTAGCGACCAGCGGGCGCTGGCACTGGGCGACATCGTCTCAGGCGGCGACGTCGGCATCGCGGCGGCGGGCGGCAACCTGACGCTGTACGGCACGGTCGTCGGCACCGAGGTGGCGCTGAGCAGCGCGCGCGGGCTGGTCTTCGCGGCCAGCAGCAACGTCCGCGCGGCCGGCGGCCTGTTCCTGCGAGGCGAATCCGTGACGATGGCGGATGGCGCCGCCGCCGAGGCGGCCGGGCGTATCGACGCGGTTGCCAATGGCGACATGGCCCTCGGCCAGCTGACAGCCGCAGCCACCGCGGCGGACGCCATCCGCCTTACCGCTGGCGGCAATATCACTGACGCCAATGGTGACGGCATCAACCTGGCGACGCGTGCACCGGGCGCCGGCATCGCGCTGGCGGCGGACGGCAGTATTGGTGCGGACGACGCGCTGGAGATCGTCACGTCGTCACTCGATGCACGCAGCGGCCGCAACCTCGCCCTCGCCGCGCTGGGCAACCTGGACACGATGTCCGTCACAGCCGCCGGCCATGCCGCGCTCGATATCGCCGGCTCGCTCGCGGGCGGGCGCCTCGCCAGCGGCTCCGCCGAGCTGGCCGTCGCCGGCAACGCCGCGCTGCACCAGTTGACGGTCGCGAGTAACGCCGCGTTGCGTATCGGCGGCACGCTGACTGCCGCGAACCTGCAGGCAGGGGCGCTGTCCGCCGATATCGGCGGCGATGTGGCAATCGGCCAGTTGGCGAGCAACGGCCCCGCCCGCGTCACGAGCGGCGGAAGTCTGCGGGTGGATGACGCATCGTCCGACGCCCTCGTCCTGCAGGCGGCCGATACGCTGACGGCCACGCAGATCACGGCGGGCAGCGCGCAGCTTGCCGCCGGTGGCGATCTCAACGTCGGCAGGCTGTCCGCCACGGCCGACGTGCTGGCCGCTGCCGGGCACGACCTGCACGCCAATGCGGTGCAGGCCAACACAATGACGCTGTCGGCGGGTAACGCGCTGCGCGTCGACGAGGCCCGCGCCCAACAGCGTGCCGCGTTTGGCGGGCGCACCATCGTCGCCAACGTACGCGCCACGGACCCCGCCGCGCCGCTGACACTGGCAGCCACCGGTACGAACGGCCTTGCCGCCACTGCGGTGGATACCGACAGCGGCGCGCTCGCCGAGCGGATCGACCTGACGATCGACAGCACCGCAGGCGCCAACTTCGGCAGGCTGTGGACGGCTGGCGGCCAGTTGGCCATGCGCGGCGGCGCGCTCGATATTGCGAAGGGGCGTGTGCTGGACCAGTTCGTCTTCAGCAACGAGGCCATGCGCGTGCTGATGGACAACCGCAGCGTTCAGCCACGGCCATACGACGTGCAGCTTTACGCGCCGACCACCCGCTTCGCACTCAATATGAACGGCAACCTGGTGACGACGGATGCTTTCGTGGTGCTGCGGGAGCCAGCCTTCCGCACCCGTACGCCGGCCGGCGAGAACGTCAGCCTGCGCGACGCGGGCGCGGAAATGACCGCGCGCGCCAATGCCGTGCCACGTCCCGACCCCGATGGCAGCCCGCGTCCGGCGGCGGCCCAGCCGGCGCAACTGATCGCGATGACCGGCATCCCGGTTGGCCTGGGCGACCTTGCCTCGGCATCGTGGACCGCGCGCGCCGCGTCGCCCGGCACCCCGGCATCGGCATCCGGAAGCTGGACCATCGAGCGGATGCTGCTGGCGCCCTGCCGCCCCGATGACACCACATGCGTGGCCGAATGACGCGCATCCCCTCGTTCCGTATCCCAGACTTTTCAAGCATGCTCAACAGATTGCTGTCGCGTCGCGCCGCGCCAACCTTCACGCTGGCGCCGGTGGCGCTGGCCGCGGCACTCGGTACGCTGCCCGTGCGGCAGGCCGGCGCGCAGGTGCCGCCCGTGCCCGTACCACCGGCTGCCGACCCAGCCGTGATCCAGCGGCAGGCCATCGAGAACGAGCAGCGCATTCGTCGACGCACCGAGCCTGATGTGCCCGCGCCAGACAAGCTGATCGAGCAGAAGCCGGCGCCTGACGTTTTGGGCCAGGACGCCACGATCCGCTTCCAGGTCAGGCAGATTGCGTTCACGCCATCGGCCATCCTGCCCGAATCGCTGCTGCGCGAACTGGCTGCGCCATACGAGGGCCGCGAGGTGTCGCTGGCCGAACTGCGCGAACTGGTGGCCGCCATCAACGCGCAATACCGGGCGCGCAACATCGCCACGGCCATGGCGGTGATTCCGCCGCAGGAGGTCACCACGGGCGTGGTGCAAATTCGCCTGGTGGAGGGTCGCGTGGGCGCGGTGCGCATCGAAGGCAATGCGTCGACCGCCGACCGCTATATCCGCTGGCGCGCGGGTCAGGCGCCCGGCACGCTGGTGGACCTGCCTACGCTGGAGGCCGACCTGGAGCGCTTCAATCGGACCAATGAGATGCAGTTGCGCGCCCAACTGGAACCGGGACAGGACACCGGAGCCACGGACATCGTGCTGGTGGCCACCGAGCCCGAGCGACAGAGCGTGCGCGCGTATACGGACAATGGCGGCAGCCGCTATACCGGCGAAACGCGCTTTGGCGCCATCTACACCAACCGCAGCCTGCTCGGATGGCGCGATGAGCTTACGCTGAGTGGCGCGGCCGCCGAAGGCTATCGCGGCGGCTCCGTGAACTACAGCGTACCGGTCACCCCCTGGGGCACGCGCCTGTCCTACGGCTATTTCCACGACGAGACCAAGATCAGGAATGGCCCGTTCGCATCGCTGGGCATCGAGGGCACCTCGCGCACCAACTTGTTCGGCCTGCGCCAGCCGCTGCTGTTCGTGCAGGCGGTGCAACTCGACCTGACCGTCTCGCACAAGCGGCAGGATTCGGACAGCCGCATCGATCCGATCGAGCTATCGCATAACCAGACCAACACCACCGCCGTGGGGGTCGACATGCGCGCCGGCACCGACGGCAACTTCACCTTCGCGCAACTGAGCTTTGCCACCGGCGAAGGCCGCAATGCCAGCACCGACTGGCAGGATTTCCGGCTGGTGCGCGGCTATGCGCGCCACTGGCACGACCTCGGCGCGGCACTCTCGCTGCAGGTGGGCGGCAGCTTCCAATGGACGCGCGACCAGTTGCTGCCCAGCAGCGAACAGTTCTTCATCGGCGGCGACGGATCGGTGCGCGGCTACGACAGCGCCGCGCTGGGCGGCTACAACGGCTACACGCTGTCGGCCGAACTGCACCGCCGGCTGTATGGCAGCACTGCGCCGGACAGCCGCTCGCTGGGCCTAAGCGCATTCATTTTCGTCGATCATGGCGCGGTGAAGGCATACGCGCCGCCGGGCACCGACGGCGGCCTCACCAGCCTGACCAGCGCCGGTCTTGGCTTCGACCTCAACTATGGCAAGTATTTGACGGCACGGCTGGCCTATGGATACGGCTTCAATGACCGCGCCGACCTGCAGCGGCACCAGCGCGTGCACTTCCAGGTCGTCGCGGGATTCTGACGACGACTTCGTGCGTACGGACGGCCAAGGCGTGGACGATGTTGACTGGTCTCGAAAGTGCCATAAGGCGTCAGGAACCTCCAAACCAGTTGTAACCTTGGTCTACCCGATAGCCGCCCGGGAAGGTGCGTGGCGCAAACCCGGGCAGTTCAACCCGCTTCGCCCTTACGCGAATTGGGCTGCGGTCTTGAAATACATCACCTCGTCCTTCATACCGACGGCCTGCTCGCGCAGCGCCTGTGCGGCTGCGGAGGACTCCTCGACCAGCGCTGCATTTTGCTGAGTCGCCTGGTCAATCTGGGCAATGGCAACACTCACCTGTTCAAGGTTCTTGCTCTGCTCGTCGGACGCCGCGGAAATCTCGCCGATGATGTCCGAGACGCGCTCGATTGCCGTACTAATCCGTTCCATCGCGGCACTGACACCCTCGGCCTGCTGAGCACCAACTTGCACCTTCAAGGTTGATGCCTCAATCAGCTCCTTGATTTCCTTGGCTGCGCCAGACGCCCTTTGCGCCAGCGATCGTACCTCGCCGGCGACCACCGCGAAGCCTCGACCTTGCTCACCGGCACGTGCCGCCTCTACTGCAGCATTGAGCGCCAGGATATTCGTCTGAAATGCGATGCCTTCAATCATGCCGGTGATCTCTGCGATCTTCTTCGACTCGGCGTTCACCTCACCAACCGTCTGCACCATCGCGGCCACATCGGAACGCCCGGACTCCGTCATCTCCCTGGCACTTCCGGCAAGGGAAGTCGCCTGACGCGCATGGTCGGCATTCTGATTCACCGTTTCCGTCAGCTCGACCATACTGGCCGCAGTCTGCTCAATCGAAGCAGCCTGCTCCTCGGTGCGGGAAGACAGATCCAGATTGCCGGATGCAATTTGCCCGGCGGCGCTGGCGACCGCCACACTGGCCGATCGGATATTGCCGACCGTGCCTCCGAGCTTGTCATTCATGTCCTTCAGCGCTTGCAGCAGCTCACCGGTCTCGTCACTGGATGTCACCACGATCTCGCTGGACAAGTCACCATCGGCCACGCGACGCGACACGCTGACAGCCACTGCCAGCGGACGGCTGATGCTGCGCGTCAGGAAGTATGCACAGATGATCCCGAGCAGCAGAATGAGTCCTTCGAGCACGAGCAATAGCGCGCGGCTCTTGGCGGCAACGCCATCAATCGCCTTGGCCGTATCGTCAATGGTGCGTCGCTGCACTTCAACCAGCTCGCGCATGGTGCCTTGGTAGGTGTTCGCCGCCGGGGTGAACACCTTGTCCAGAATACGCGTGGCTTCATCGACATTCCCAGCCGCCTTGGCCTTGTTGATCTCATCGCGAGAACTCAGGTAGGCCTTCCGCGATTCGCCGATCTTTCCGAAAAGCGCCCTTTCTTCTTCAGAGGAAATCAGGGCTTCCACTTTTTTCTGAAGTTCGCCTGAACTCTTGGACGACGCCGCTGCCTCTTCGGCGAAATAAGGGCCCAGCGCAGGATCACTGCTCTTCGCGATTGCGCTAGTGCGTCGGATGCCCGATGCCAGATTGGCATACCAGTCACCAATCAGTCTCTCCTTCAGGAGCGGCTCATTCATCATCTCGCGCGTCGCGGCTGCGACGTTGTCGAGCCGCCAGATGGCGATAGCGGTAATTGCAATGGAAAATGCCAGAATCAGGGCGAAGCCAAGAGCCAGCCGCTTGCCAATCTTCATGTTGCCGATGAACGTCATTCGTGTCCCCATTCCCTACGGCCTCGGCGATAGGTCCTGTTTGGTTTTTGTCTGCCCTGCCGCGTAGTTGACGAGCAAGATTTGGCACTACCGCTTGCAGAACGGCTGTTCCAATCACATCCTCAACCCAACTTTAGTGGGGTATGGATCGCGGCCAGATACCGGAGCCGGGAGCGTCTTTGCCCAAACGACAGGCAGAGGACCGGAAGAATCGTTGAGCGTGGTAGGCTGCCGCGAAATTTGAGCCTGGGCGATAGTCGCCCGGGATAGCGAGGTGAAGAATGATTGATGGTCTGATTGGCGGCAAGGTCTACGGAAAGTCCGCAGAGCGCCAAGGGCAAGGCGGTACGACGTATGTCACAGCCAAGGTGCTCGCCCCCAGCGGCGACGGCGAATCGCTGTTCGTCAACGTCATTGCGTTTAGCGACGAAGTACGGGCAGCACTGCTCGCGCTGGATGACGGCGATTCCGTTGCCCTGTCTGGCACGCTCACACCGAAGGTTTGGACTGACAAGAACGGCGATACCCGCCCAGCGCTGGACATGGTGGCCCATGGCGTGCTGACGGTCTACGACGTCAATCGAAAGCAACAGGCTGTCCGACAGCAGTCAGCACCGACTGGCGCAGACGGCCTGGAAGACCGGTCTGTCTAAAGCAGAGGTGAATAGATCAAAGGCGGGGCGTCAGCCCCGCGTTACGCATCGAAACCGCGCCTCACATTGACATATCGGGAAATGCCGATATACTGCCCGCATGGACTTGCTCGAAATTTTCAAAGCGCTCTCGAACCGCACTCGCCTCGAGATTTTGCGCGGCTTGAAAGATCCCGTGAAGAACTTCCCGCCCCAGGACGAGGGCGACGTTCACACGGTGGGCGTTTGCGTGAGCAGCATTCAGGAAGGTGTCGGACTGTCGCAATCGACGGTGTCGGATTACCTTGCGACCCTCCAACGCGCGGGGCTGGTCGACGTCCAGCGCATTGGGCAGTGGACCTACTACAAGCGAAACGAAGCTGCCATCAATGCCCTCGCCCAGTTGATTGGGAAGGAGCTGTAATTTTTTGTCCGGATATATCGATATTTCTCGATATCCCTTTTTACCGAAACGAATTGGAGATGGTTCGCAATGAAAGCACTGGTACTGAAAACATTCGGCGGCCCCGACGCGTTCGAACTTTGCGAGGTGCCGAAGCCCGCGCCTCAGGCGGGACAAGTCCTGGTCCGGGTCGAGGCCACGTCGGTCAATCCACTGGACTACCAGGTCCGGCGTGGCGACTACGCTGACCTGGTGCCACTGCCTGCCATCACCGGCCATGACGTCTCTGGCGTCGTCGAAGCAATCGGCCCTGGCGTGACGGCCTTCCTGCCAGGAGACGAAGTCTGGTACACCCCGCCGATCTTCGAAGGCCCAGGAAGCTATGCCGAATACCACGTTGCATCCGAGCACATCGTAGCGAAGAAGCCCGCGTCCCTGAGCCACGTCGAAGCGGCAAGCTTGAGCCTCGCGGGCGGAACGGTGTGGGAAGCGCTGGTTGCACGTGCAGCGCTACGCGTGGGAGAAAGCATCCTGATCCACGGGGGCGCGGGCGGCGTCGGCCATATTGCGATCCAGGTCGCGAAAGCGATGGGAGCCAGAGTGTTCACGACCGTGCGCGACGCCAACTTTGCGTTCGCAAGACGCATGGGCGCCGACGTGGCCATTGACTACCGGAAAGAGGACTACGTCGACGCGATCCTGCGCGAAACAGGCGGCCGTGGCGTGGATGTTGTGTTGGACACCATCGGCGGTAACACGCTGTCCCGCAGCCCCGACGCCCTTGCCCAACTGGGCCGCGTTGTCACGATCGTCGATACCGCGCAGCCACAGAACGTGATACAGGCATGGGGCAAGAACGCGAGCTACCACTTCGTGTTCACACGGCAGAACCGCGGCAAGCTGGATGAACTGAGCGCGTTGGTCGAGCGCGGCCAACTGCGGCCGCACGTAGGCGCTGTCTACGCCCTCGCCGACATCCCCTTGGCTCACGCCAGACTCGAGTGTGCCAACAATGGCCTACAGGGAAAAATCGCGATTGCGGTCGGACTGTTGGCGGGACGCATTGCCCCTGACGGGAAGTCGCTGCCGGCGGCCGTTTGATTAGGCCAAGCGCGAGAAAGCCTTCCAGGAGGCATAGCGCGGCGGGCTCCTTGGAGGCCGCACGCCCCACTTCTGCAAGGGCCAGCGCTATACTTCGCGGCGATGCGTCCAGCGCATCATCCCCACCCAGCACCACGAGAACCCGCACCATGACCGAAGCCACCGCCCTGACGCCCGACGAACTCCACGAGCTTGACGATCTGCTGGACGACCTGCGCCAGCGCGCCGAGGAAATCCCGCAATGGGAGTTCTGCGACGGCTTTCTCACGGCCTTGGTTTGCACGCGCCGCCGCATCCCCGCTGCCGACTACCTGCCCATGCTGCTGGGCGACGGCGCGGCGCTCGACGTGGCAGAGGGCAGCCCGCTGCCGTTGCTGCCCGCATTCCATGAAGCGGCCCAGCAGACCCGCTTTATGGAGCTGTGGCAGCGCCGATGGAACGAGGTGGAGCACCAGCTCGACCAGCCCGTGGAGACGCTCGAGGACGAACGCACCTTCCATCCCGAGGCCATGGACATTCGCGGCGCCATCCTGAGCCTGCCCGAGGAAGAACGCGCCGAGATGGACGGGCGGGAAATCCCCTCGTTTGGCCAGGTGTGGGCGCTGGGGTTCATGTTCGTGGTGGAGAACTGGCCCGAGGAATGGGCCGCCCCGCGCGACAAGGAGGCAGCCCAGTGGCTGGACGACGCGCTCGACAGCATCGTCGCCCTGACCGAGGACGACACCGGCGAGCCCGAGGTCTGCATGTACAGCGAGGATGGCCCGCCCAGCACCAGCCAAGCGCGCTTGGAAACCTTCGGCGAGGCGATCTGGGCTGTCTACGACCTGCGCCAGATCTGGAAGAGCCTGGGCCCGCGCGTGGAGGCCGTGGTGAAGGGAGACCAGCCCGGCCGCAACGACCCGTGCCCTTGCGGCAGCGGCAAGAAGTTCAAAAAGTGCCACGGGGGATAAGGGCAAAGCGGGTTCTCGGCGTTCAACGCTTCGGAAGACATTCGTTATCTCCAGACACCTCTGCCCGATCGCCCTAACGCACTGACACTGACGGCCCCGGATATCGATGGTGTATCGCTGTCTGTCCAGACTATCTATTCGGTCGGCCGGGGTTTCATCCACCGACCCGCGCATTACGCTAAAGCCCATCGCGGCCGGGCTGGGCGACTATCGCATCGTCACGTCGCTGTGCCCGGGCAGCAAGGAACGCATGCGCCGGCTGATGAACGTGATCGAAACACATCGCGTGGGCCTGGCGCCGCTGGTCACCCATCAATACAGGCTGGCCGACATCGAAGCCGCCTACGACCTCTTTGCCAACCAGCGCGACGGCGTGCTCAAGATAACCATCACGCCATGACGCCCGGCGGCATCCAGCCATAGGAATCAGGCACTTACCGCATCCTCCGGCGACACCCGCCGCCGGCCGTGCCGCCCCGCCACTAAATAATCCCCGGCCCCTTTCGTCGAACAGGGTGATGCACCACCAAGTTTTCGTGGCGCCAGACACCACCCGTACCGAAAGGGAGCCTTTCATGAGTTTCGACCGCGACGACGCCACGTTCCTGGTTCTCGTCAACCACGAAGAGCAGTACTCGATCTGGCCCGACTACAAGCCCGTGCCCGGCGGCTGGCGCATGGCCGGCTTCAGCGGCAACAAGCAGGCTTGCCTGGACCATATCGAACGCGTCTGGACCGACATGCGCCCGCTGAGCCTGCGTCGATTCATGGAGGAGCCAACGCGGGCGGATGCCTGACCATGCCCGCGCTGCAACTGTTCTGCCTGCCCCATGCCGGAGCCAGTGCCATGGCATACCTGCGCTGGCGCCGCCTGCTGCCGGTCGGTGTCGAGCTGATCGCGCTGGAGCCCCCGGGCCGCGGCGCGCGGCTTGACGAGCCGCTCCTGCGCGACTTCGAGCCGCTGGCCGCCGAAATGACCGACATGCTGGCCGACAAGCTGGCCGACATGCCGTACGCGATCTTTGGCCACAGCATGGGCGGCCTGCTCGGCTGGCGCGTCTGCCATCTGCTGCGCGAGCGCGGCCTGCCGTTGCCGCAGCGGCTGATCGTATCGGGCAGCGCCGCGCCCAGCCGGCGTGATCCGCAACGGCTGGCCGCATTGCGCAGCGACGCGGCGCTGGTGGCCGACCTGCGCCGCCACGGCGGCACGCCGGAGGCCGTGTTTGCCGATGCCGAACTGCTGCGCCTGACGCTGGACGTGCTCGACGCGGACTACCGCGTCTGCGAGAGCTTCCGCCGCGTGGACGTCGCACCACTGCCCATTCCGCTGCATGTATTCGCCGGCCATGCCGATCCGATCGCCCCGCCCGACCTGCACGCCTGGGCCGCCGAGACGCATGCGGGCTACTCGCTTGAATGGTTCGCGGGCGGGCATTTTTTCGTGCACGACAGCCAGGCCGATGTGGTGCGCAGCCTCGTCGCCTGCCTGACCCTGCCTCGCCTGCCCTCGCCGTCCACCGCCCCCGTTCCCGCGCCGGCCTGACCCGCGCGCCACACCGCCTCCACCGCCAACCGTCTTCCTGGAAAGCCGATTCCAATGCAGTCCGATCCGAACGTCACGGCCACGCTGGTGGGCCACCTCGGCCGTCTGGCCGCGCAGCGTGCCGGCGACACGGCGCTGATCATCATCGACGCCACCGGCGAAACCCGCTACGACTACGCCGCCCTGCACGCCCGCGTGCGCAACCTGGCGGCTGAACTCGCCCGCACCGCCGCACCGGCAGGGCGCGCGCTGCTGCTGATGGACAGCGGTATCGACTATGTCACCGCGTTCTTTGCCTGCCTGTATGCGGGACTGACCGCCGTGCCGGCCTTCGAGCCCGGCGCCGTGCGCTCCGCGCAAGTGGCACGCCTGCGCGCCATCGCCAGCGATGCCGAGCCCGCGCTGATCATCACCACGGCCGCGCAGGCAACGCTGCACGCCGAGGCACTGGGCGCCATCGCCCCCGACGCCCGCATCGTGCTGGCCGATGGCCCTCACGCACCGGCCCCCGACGGCTGGCAGCCGTATGCCGCCACGCCCGGCACGCTGGCCTTCCTGCAATACACGTCGGGCTCCACCGCCGCGCCCAAGGGCGTGATGGTCAGCCATGGCAACGTGATGGCGAACGAGGTGGCCATCGCGGACGGCATGGGCATCGGCCCCGACGACGTGATTGCCACCTGGCTGCCGCTCTACCACGACATGGGTCTGATCGGCGGCCTGCTGCAGCCGGTGTACACCGGTGTGCCCGTGGTGATGATGTCGCCGCAGTTCTTCCTGGAGCGTCCGGCACGCTGGCTGCAGGCCATCAGCCGCCATCGCGCCACGGTCTCGGGCGGACCCGATTTCGCGTACCGGCTTTGCGTGGAACGCGTGCGCGACAGCCATCTGGAAGGGCTCGACCTGTCCTGCTGGAAGGTTGCCTATTCCGGCGCCGAGCCCGTGCGCGCCGACACGCTGCGCGCGTTCCGCGATCGCTTTGCCCCGGCGGGCTTCAGCGAGCAGGCGCTGTATCCATGCTACGGACTGGCAGAAGCCACGCTGTTCGTCACTGGCGGCAGGCGTGGAAGCGGCATGCTTTGCACGACGTTCGATGCCAACGCGCTCGCGCAGGGCCACGGCGAAACGGCACAAGACGGCCTGGAACTGGTCGCCTGCGGATTTCCGCGCAGTGCGCACACCGTTCGTATTGTCACGGCCGACGGCTGCACCCTGCCCGACGGCCAGGTTGGCGAAATCGAGGTGGCCGGCGCCAGCGTCACGCATGGTTACTGGCGCAACGCCGACGCCACGGCCGCCACGTTCAACGGCGGCAACGGCGACGCCTGGCTGCGCACTGGCGACCTTGGCCTGCTGCGCGATGGCCAGCTCTATATCACCGGCCGCCGCAAGGACCTGATCGTCGTACGCGGCCAGAACCTTTACCCGCAGGACATCGAGCGTGCCGTGGAACACCATGTGCCCGCCGCGCGCCTTGGCCGCGTAGCGGCGTTCCCAGTCCAGACGCCCGACGGCGAAGCCATCGGCATCGCCGCCGAGATCTCGCGCCCGGACCAGAAACGCGTGGGCCACGTGGCGCTGGTGCAGGCGCTGGCCGAAGCAGTCGGCAATGCCTGCGGCGCACCGCTGGCCGTGGCGTTGCTGCTGAACCCGGGCGGCCTGCCCAAGACAACCAGCGGCAAGCTGCAGCGCAGCGCGTGTCGCCAGGGGTGGCTCGATCAAAGCCTGGACGCCTGCGCGATCTGGGCGCACGGCACGTTCACGGTGGGCGGCACCACGGCTGGCGGCGTGGCCGCACAGGCCGCCGAACCGCCGCAGGGCGATGCCGAAACCGCGCTCGCCTTGCTGTGGCAAGAGCTGCTCGGCACGGCGCCCGGCGACCGGCATGCGCATTTTTTCGCCAGCGGCGGTAGTTCGCTGACCGCCGCACGACTCGTGGCGCGGCTGCGCGAGCAATTCGGCGCCACCGTGCCGATGCGGCTGCCGTTCGACCATCCGACGCTGGCCGCCTGCGCCGCCGCGCTCGAACAACTACCGGCCGGCATCGCGCCGTCGATGCCGGCCATCGCCACGGCCCCGCGCACGGCTCAAATGCCTCTGGCGCCGGCCCAGCACCGGCTCTGGCTGGCCGACCGCATCGCCGCGCCGACCGACCGCTGGACCTACAACATGGCCGGCGGCCTGCGCCTGCACGGCACGCTCGACATCGCGGCGCTGCAGGCCAGTCTTGCCGCGCTGGTGGCCCGCCACGAGATCCTGCGCACCGCCTATCCGGCCGATGCCCACGGCGCGCCGTATGCCAGCATCGCCGACAGCATCACCATCGACCTGCCGCACAGCGACCTTGCCGCGCTGAACGCCACCGCACGCGAAGCCGCGCTGCGCGAACTGGCCGACGTGCAGGCACGCGAGCCGTTCGACCTGGCCCATGCGCCGCTGCTGCGCGCCCGGCTGGTACGGCTGGCCGATGATGATCACGCGTTGCTGGTCACGCTGCACCATATCGTCGGCGACGGATGGTCCATCGGCATCCTGCTCGATACGCTGGCCGCCGGCTACAACGCCTCCTGCACGGGCCAACCTGCCGACCTGACGCCGCTGCCCGTGCAGTACGCCGACTACGCGAAGCACCAGCACACCGAAGACCACGCGCAGAGCGTGGCCGATACCGCCTACTGGAGCGCCGCGCTGGAAGGGGCGCCCCGCCTGCCTACGCTGCCCACGCCGAACCGCCGCCCCTCCGTGGCCTCGGCCACCGGCGACGCGTGCTACAGCGACCTGCCCGCCGCGTTGCTGGCGCAGGCCGACGCCGTGGCGCGCCGCCACGATGCCACACGCTACATGGTGCTGCTGGCCGCGTTCCACGCGCTGCTGCACCGCCTGGGCGGCGCCGAGGACCAGCTGGTAGGGATCGACGTGGCGGGCCGCGCGCGTCGCGAGCTCGAAGCGTTGATCGGCTTCTTCGTCAACGTACTGCCGTTGCGGGCGCAGCCCCGCGCCGCGATGTCGTTCGCCGATCTGCTCGACCAGGTACGCGCGCAGACGCTGGCCGCCTTCGACCACCAGGCGCTGCCGTTCGAGCGCATTGTCGAGGCCGCCGGCGTGCCGCGCGAACGCGCGTGGCACCCGCTGGTGCAGATGCTGTTCGTGCTGCAGAACACCCCCGCCGATGCCCGCCCGTTCCACGGCCTGCAGGCCCAGCGCCTGCCTACGCCGGTCCACGCGGCCAAGTTCGACCTCGCCGTGTTCCTGAACCCACAGCCCGACGGCCTGCGCGCCGAATGGGTGTACGCCACGGCGCTGTTCCCGCGCGCCACGGTGCAGCGCATGGCCGACGCCTATGGCGCCGTGCTGGCGCAGGCCGTAGCCGATCCCGCCTGCCTGCTGTCCGGCCTCGATGTGCCGGCCGGCCTTTGCGAACCCGCCACCGACAAGCCCGCCATGACTTCCAGCCAAGTGTCCAGCCCCAGCAAACTCGACAAGCTCGCAAAACTGGGCAGGCTCGCCCGGCAGCCCGCGCAAGCCGCGCAACCGGCGGCGCCGTCATCGCTCGTGCGCACGTCGTTCCTGGCGCCGGACCGCACCTTCCCCGTTGTGATCGAGCCCGCATCGCCTGACCTGGACCCCGTGGCCTGGGCGCTTGCACATCGCCACGACATCGAGGCCACGCTGTGCCGCCACGGCGGCATCCTGCTGCGCGGCTTCGGGCTGCGTACGCCGCAGGAATTCGAAGCGTTCGCGGAATCGATCGAGCCGGGCCTCTACGGCGCCTATGGCGACCTGCCCAAGAAGGAAGGCGGCCGCAACACCTACCGCTCCACGCCGTACCCGGAGCGCGAAATGATCCTGTTCCACAACGAAAGCGCGCACCTGTCACGCTGGCCGCGCAAGCAGTGGTTCTTCTGCGAGCTGCCGTCGCTGGTGGGCGGCGCCACGCCCATCGTCGACTGCCGCGAGATGTACCGCCGCCTGCCGCGAGAACTGGCCGCGCAATTCGAAAGCAAGGGCCTGCGCTACGTGCGCACGTTCAACGACAAGCTCGACGTGAGCTGGCGCGACTTCTTCAAGACCGATTCGCGTGACGACGTGGAAGCGCGCCTGCGCGCCTCGGGCACCGATTTCACGTGGCTTGACGCCGACACGCTGCAGACCCGCGAACTGTGCCCGGCCGTGATCGCCCACCCCGTCACCGGTGAGCGCAGCTTCTTCAACCAGGTGCAGCTGCACCACACGGCCTGCCTGGACGCCGAAGTCCGCCGCGACCTGCTGGAAATCGTCGGCCCGGAGCGCATGCCGCGCCAGGTGACGTTTGGCGACGGCAGCCCCATTGACGATGCCACCATGGCGCTGCTCGGCGACCTGTACGAAGCCTGCGCAGTCCGGTTCGACTGGCGCCAGGGCGACGTGGTCATGCTCGACAACATGCTGGCGGCCCATGCACGCGACCCCTACCAGGGTCCGCGCAAGATCGTCGTAGCCATGGGCGACATGTTCGAGCGTCGCGACCTGCCCGCGCTCGACGCGGGCCCGGCCAAGTCGCAGAACGCCGGCAATGTGCTGGCCGCGACGTTGGAGGGCTGATCGATGAACGCCATCGTTACCGATCTGGCCGGCCACGCCCAGGCGCTGGGCCGCGAACAACGCGCCATCGAAACCCATGCAAGTCAGCCGGTCACGCTGAGCGCCGATATCGACGGCCCGCTCGACGCCGCACGCCTGGTGCGCGCGCTATCCCGCGTGGCCGAGCGCCACCCGGCCACCGGCCTCGCCTTTGGCCGCGTCGATGGCCTGCGCGGCCTGCGGCAGCAGTTCGCGGGCACGGCGCCGGTATGGGGCCAGGCCGGCAATCTGCCGACCCTGCAGGCCAGCGTACGCACGCTCGATCCGCAACGCACACAACTGACGCTGGCCGCGCACCCCCTGGCCATCGACGGCGCCAGCCTGACCACGCTGATGCGCGAGCTGGCCCAGGCCTACGCCGACGACGCCGGGCCAGCCGGTGAAGCGCCGCTTTCCTATTTGGACTACCTCGACTGGACGGCCGGTCTGGCGCAGGACAACAGCGACGCGGGCCGCGACTACTGGCAGGCCCAGCGCGACCGCCTGTCCGCGCTCGACGCGCCACGGCTGCCGTGGCGCCAGACCCAAGCCGCACCCGGCGCCATGCAGACGCTGTCCATCGACCTCGACGATGCCGAAGCCGCCGGCGTGGCTGCCTGGGCCACCCAGTTCGATTGCCCGCTGGCCCACGTGCTGCAGACCGCATGGTGGCTGCTGTTGGCCCGGCTCGACGGCACGGGCGCGTTCCGTGGCGACTGGCACAACGACTGCCGCGACGACTTCGAGGCGCTGGCCGGCGCCGTGGGCCGCTATGCATCGCTGCTGCCCATGGCCGTCCAGTATGATCCCGCCGCATCGTTCGGCGATTGGCTGGCCGGCTTTGCCGCGCAGCTCCAGCAACACCTGGACTGGCGTGAACACGCCCCGGCCGACGTCGCCACAGACGCACCGGGCCGCATCGCGTTCGGCGTGTCCGGTCCCGTCACGGCAACCGTCACCCACAACGGACAGCCATGGCATATCGGCGCACCGGCCGCCCCGTTGCCCGGGATCGAGATCATGCTGCACGTCAGCCTCGACGACGCGGGCCAGCCGCGCACGCTGGTGCTGCATCACGACCACCACCATGCCGCCGATGCCATGGCGTGCCTGCTCGACCAGTACCGCACGCTGCTGCCAACCCTGCGCGCGCAGCCCGGCACCGCTATCGGCGCGCTGCCGCTGGTCACCGCCGCCGACCTGGCGCGTGCGAATGCCATGCACGCGCCCGCCGTCGACTTCGGCGCCGAATTGCTGCCGCAACGGCTGGCCCGCTGGGCCAGCGAGCGCCCGAATGACATCGCCCTGTCGGCCGCCGGCCAGCGCTGGACCTACGCCGATCTGTCGCGGCGCGTGGACGCCGTGGCAAGGCGCTTGCCCGCGCTCGGGCTCCAGCCCGGCCAGCCAGTGGGCCTGCTGCTGCCGCGTTCCGCCGACCTGGTCATCGCCCTGCTGGCCGTCATGCGCGCCGGTGCCGCCTACCTGCCGCTGGACCCGGCGTGGCCGGCGCGGCGCCGCACGCAGATCCTGGCCGATGCGGGTGCCACGCTGGTGCTGTCCGACCTGGCACAACTTGCTGGCGAAGACACCGTGCCCCAAGCGTCGCTGCCTTTCCCGCAAGCCAGCCAGCCCGCCTACGTGCTGTTCACCTCGGGCTCGACCGGCGCGCCCAAGGGTGTAGCCATCACGCACGGCCAGTTGCTGAACTATGTGGCGGCGTCCGGGCAAGCGCTGGGCTTGGAGCGCTGCGAACGCTTCGCGCTGACCTCCACCGTGGCGGCCGACCTCGGCAACACCACGCTGTTCGGCGCGCTGTGGCACGGCGCCTGCCTGTGCGTGGCCGACGACGCCGACATGCAGCATGCCACGAGCTTTGCCGCGTTCCTGTCGCGCGAGCGCGTGGACTGCCTCAAGATCGTCCCGTCCCATCTCGATGCGCTGATCGAAGGCGACGGCGCGCCCCTGCCGCTGCCGCCGCACGCGGTGATCGTGGTGGGCGGCGAACCGGCTTCGCCCGCATTCCTGGCCCGCCTGCGCGACCGCGCGCCAGCCGCCCGCCTGTTCAACCACTACGGCCCGACCGAAACCACGGTCGGCATCCTGGTCCACGAAGCCGGGTTGGCCTCCGGCCTGTCCGGCGCGGCGCTGCCGCTGACGCGCGTGCTGGCCAACTGCGAGGCGCGCGTGCGCACGGCGGCCGGCCATCCGGCCACAGTGGGCGAAACGGGCGAGCTGTATCTGGGCGGCGCCCAGCTCTGCGCCGGCTACGTCAATCGGGACGCCAATACCGACGCGTTTGTCGCGCACCCGGACCATGCCGACCGACGGCTCTACCGCAGCGGCGACCTTGCGCGATACCTGCCGCGCGGCGGCATCGAACTTGTCGGCCGTGCCGACAGCCAGGTCAAGGTGCGCGGCTTCCGCATCGAGTGCGCCGAGGTGGAGCATGCCCTGTCAACGCTGCCCGGCGTGCGCCACGCCGTGGTGCTGCCGCTCACGCCGGACGGCGGCGCCACGCAACTGGCCGCGTGGCTGGTGCCGGCCGATGCCCACGCGAACGGCGGGCCGCTTTCCGCCGTCCAGCGTCAGGCGCTGCGCCAGGCGCTGGCCGAGCGCCTGCCCGATCCGATGATCCCGACCCAGTGGTTCGCCATCGCCGAACTGCCGCGCTTGCCCAACGGCAAGATCGACCGCCGCACGTTGATCGCAAACGCGGCAGCCGCACCGGACACCGCCAACGTGCCGCACCGCGAGCCGGCCACGGCAATCGAAGCGCTGCTGCTCGACCAGATGCGCGACCTGCTGGGTGCGCCGCAGCTTGGCGTGACCGAAGACCTGTTCGAGGCCGGCGGCCACTCGCTGCTGGTCATCAAGCTGGTGGCGCGCGTGCGCAAGCTGCTCAAGCTCGATATCGCCCCGGCCGTGGTCTTCGACGCGCCCAGCGCCGCCGCGCTCGCCACCGCGCTGCGCGCGGCCAGCCCCGAGCCCGAGGGCCTGGAGACGCTGGCTGGCCTGCAGCGCCAGCTCGCAGCCATGTCGCCCGAGGCGCTTGCCGCCCTGCGCGCCAGCGCCGCCGCCACGGCATAACTTCGCTTTCAGGACCCGATTCATGACGCCCCCTTCGACCTCCGATCAGGCAGCGCTGCTGGCGCTGCTGCTGGAACAGGACGCCGGCGCGGCGCCCGTCGCCGACACCGCAGCCAACCCGGACGACGCGCCGCTGTCGTTCTCGCAGCAACGGCTGTGGTTCCTGCTGCAGTACGAACCGGGCAGCACTGCCTATAACCAGACCCGCGCCTTCGTGCTGCGCGGCGCGCTGGACCATGCCGCCCTGGAAACCGCGCTGCGGGCCGTGATCGCGCGCCACCCCGCGCTGCGCACGCGCTTCGTGGCCGACGCCGCCACGCCCGGCGCGCTGCCCCGGCAAGTCGTGGAGCACGCGCCGCCGTTCACGCTGCGTCAGGCCCCGCTCGCCGCCGGTACCGACGCGCTGCAAGCATGCATCGACGCCGAAGCCGCGCGCCCGTTCGATCTCGGCCAGGCGCCGCTGCTGCGCGCCACGCTGCTGACCCGTGTCGCCGACGATCACGTGCTGCTGCTGTCGCTGCACCATATCGTCTCCGACGCCGTATCCAACGCGATCATCGCGCGTGACCTGGCCTCGGCCTACGCACAGGCACTGGCCGACGGCGAGGTGATCCTGCCCGTCCCGGCAGCCAGCTTTGCCGCCCACGCGCGGCGCCAGCGCGAGCGGCTCGACAGCGGCGCACTCGACACGCAACGCGACTGGTGGCAGCGCATGCTGGGCAGCCACATTCCCACGCTGCAACTGCCCACCGATCACCCGCATGGCGGCAATGCGGCGCGCCTTGCACGGCGCGTCGAGACCACGCTATCTGCGTCGCTCGCCAGCGCGCTGCAAGACTTCTGCGTGGCCCAGCGCAGCACGCCATTCGTGGCGCTGCTGGCCGCATGGCAGGCGTTGCTGGCCCGCTATGCCGGCCAGGACGATTTCGCGGTGGGCGTGCCGCACGCGGGTCGGGGCGACGACGGCCACGACGACGTGGTGGGCTTCTTCGCCAACACCCACGTCTACCGCTCGCGCACCGTGCCCGGCATCACAGGCCGCGCGCTGTGCGACGCGGTGCGCGGTGACGCGCTGGGCGCGCTGCAACACGCCGACCTGCCGTTCGAGGTGCTGCTCGGCACCATGCAGGTGCCGCGCGATGCGGGCCGCAGCCCGATGTTCCAGGTCATGTTCAACCTGCGCACCACCACCGGCCCGGCCGCGCTCGCGCTGCCCGGCCTGCACACCGCGCCCGTCGAAGCACGCGCCACCGGCGCCAAGTTCGACCTGATCCTCGACGTCGAGATCGACAACCGGCCCGGTGCCGGCGCGATCACGCTCCAGCTCGAATACGACAGCACGCTGTTCGACGCCGCCACGGCCCAACGCATGCTGCGCCACTACGTGACGCAGTTGTCCGGCCTGCTGGCCCACCCCGATCTGCCACTGACTGCCCATAGCCTGCCCGATGGCGGCGACGACGCATTCCTGTCTGGCCAGCTCGCCGCTGGCCGGCCGTTGCAGCGCGTGGCAGCGCCCGAGCCAGCCCATCGCCAGATCCAGCGCCAGGCCGAACTGCAGCCCGATGCCATCGCGCTGCGCCACGGCAACATCGGCGTCAGCTATGGGGAGCTGGAACGCCGCGCCAACCGGCTCGCGCACCGCCTGATCGCGCTGGGCGTGGGGCCCGAAGTGCGCGTCGGCATCGCCGTCGAACGCTCACCCGCGATGATCGTGGGCCTGCTGGCCATCCTGAAGGCCGGCGGCGCGTACGTGCCGTTCGACCCTGCCTACCCGGCCGAGCGGCTGGCGTACCTGTTCGGCGACAGCGGCATCTCGGCGCTGCTGACCCAGCCCAGCCTTCGCGGGCTGCTGCCGCAGCGCCACGGCTTGCCGGTGCTGGAACTCGATGCCGATGACAGCGGCGACTGGCCGGAAACCGCGCCGGAAGTGCCAGTTCGCGCCGATCACCTGGCCTACGTGATCTACACGTCGGGCTCCACGGGCCGGCCCAAGGGTGCGCAGCTGCAGCACGGCAACCTGTCGCGGCTGCTGGCGTCCACGCAGCACTGGTTCGGCTTTGGCGCCGACGACGTCTGGACGCTGTTCCACTCCTACGCGTTCGATTTCTCCGTATGGGAGATCTTTGGCGCGTTGTGCCATGGCGGCCAGCTCGTGATCGTGCCGTTCGACGTGAGCCGTTCGCCGCAGGACTTCGTGGCGTTGCTGCGCCGCGAGCGCGTGACGGTGCTGAACCAGACCCCGTCGGCGTTCCGCGCGCTGCTGGCGCAGCCCGAGCTGTACGGCGCACCGCTGGCGCTGCGCCACGTGATCTTCGGCGGCGAGGCGCTCGACCCGCAGGCGCTGCAGCCGTGGATCGACCATTTTGGCGACGCCACGCCCCAACTGATCAATATGTATGGCATCACCGAAACCACGGTGCACGTCACGTATCGCCCGATCACGCGTGCTGATCTGGACCCGGCCAGCCGCGCGCGCAGCCCGATTGGCGACCGCATTCCGGACCTTGGCATGCGCGTGCTCGATCCGAGCCTGAACCCGGTGGCGCCCGGCGTGGCCGGTGAACTCCATATCGCCGGCGACGGCCTGGCGCGCGGCTACCTGAACCGGCCCGGGCTGACCGCCGAACGCTTCATTCCCGACCCGTTCGCAGACGACGGCGCCCGGCTCTACCGCACTGGCGACCTGGCGCGCTGGCTGCCCGACGGCCAGCTCGAATACCTGGGCCGGATCGACCAGCAGGTCAAGATTCGCGGCTTCCGCATCGAACCGGGCGAGATCGCGGCGCGCATCCTGGCGCACGGCACGGTGGGCAACGTCGCGGTACTGGCCGTCGATGGCCCGGCCGGCGCACGGCTGGTGGCCTACGTGGTGCCGGCAGCCGGCAGCACGCCGGACATCGCCGCGCTACGGAACGCGCTGGGCGCGGAACTGCCCGACTACATGGTGCCAGCTGCATTCGTCGTGGTGCCCGCCCTGCCGCTCACGCCCAACGGCAAGCTCAACCGCCACGCGCTGCCGCAGCCGTCATTCGATGGCGGCCAGGCGGTCGTGCCGCCCGAAGGCCCCGCCGAAATCGCATTGGCCGGCATCTGGGCCGAGGTGCTAGGCGTGCCGCGCATCGGCCGCGCCGACAATTTCTTCGAACTCGGCGGCGACTCCATCCTGAGCCTGCAAATCGTGGCGCGGGCGCGCACTGCCGGCTGGGTGGTCACGCCGCGCCAGTTGTTCGAGCGCCAGACGCTGGGCGAATTGGCAGCCGTGGCGACCCCGGTCGCGCAAGACGCTGCCGCCGCCCAGCCTGTCCCATCCGGCGACGTGCCGTTGCTGCCGATCCAGGACGCATTCCTGGCAATGCCGATGGCCCAGCGCAACCACTGGAACCAGGCCGTACTGCTGGCGTGCAGCGAGGCGCCCAACGTCGCGGCGCTGCGCCTGGCCCTGGCCGATGTCGTCGCCCATCACGACGCGCTGCGCCTGCGCTTTGCCGAGACGCCCGACGGCTGGCAGCAATCGTATGCCGACGCCGAACCGTCCACAGACCTGCTATGGGTCCGCCAGGCCGCATCGGAAGCCGAACGCCTCGCCCATTGCGATGCCGCCCAGCGCAGCCTCGATATCACGCAAGGCCCGCTGCTGCGCGCCGTGGCGCTGGAGACCGCCGGGCGCTGGCAACTGCTGATTGCAATCCACCACCTGGCCGTCGACGGTGTGTCGTGGCGCGTGCTGATCGAAGACCTGCTGGCGGCATATCGACAGCGGCAGCAAGGCACGGCGCGGACGCTGCCCGCGCGCACCGCTTCGTACCAGCAGTGGTCGCACGCACTGCGCGCCAACGCCGTGTCGCGCGACGCGGAACTGGCGCACTGGCAATCCCATTGCGCCATTGACGGCACGCTGCCGGCGGACAACCCCGGGGCCGCGCCGCGCGTGGCCGACCTCGCTGAGGTCACGCTGTGGCTGCCGGCCGCGCTGACCCAGGCGCTGCTGCAGCAGGCGCCCGTGGCCTACCGCACGCGCGTCAACGACCTGCTGCTGACCGCGCTGGCCCGCGCGCTGGCCGAGTGGACAGGCCGCGCGCAGGTGCTGGTCGACCTGGAAAGCCACGGCCGGATGAGCGGCATCGACGACGCGCTAAACCTGAGCCGCACGGTGGGCTGGTTCACCACGCTGTATCCGGTGGCCCTTGATGCCACGGCCGGCATCGGCCCGGCCATCCAGGCGGTGAAGGAACAACTGCGCGCGGTACCCGGCGAAGGTATCGGCTTCGGCCTGCTGCAACGCCTGGGCACGCCCGCCCAACGTGATGCGCTGGCCGCCGTGCCAACGCCCGAGGTGGTCTTCAACTACCTGGGCCAGTTCGACACCACACTGGCCGACGACGCGCCGTGGCAGCGATCCACCGGCGCCACGGGCGCTACGCAGGACCCCACAGCGCCGCTATCGCACCCGCTGTCGGTGGGCGGCCAGGTCATCGACGGGCAACTGCGCCTGACGCTGGCCTACAGCCGCACGCGGCACCAGGCCAGCACCATCGATCGGCTGGCGCAAGCGCTGCGCCGCGAGCTGGAAGCCGTGGTCGGCCACTGCGGCGCCCAGGCACGCGGCTTCACGCCGTCCGACTTTCCGCTGGCACGGCTGTCGCAGGCCCGGCTCGATGCGCTCGCGCTCGACCCCGCCCGCGTGCAGGATCTGTACCCGCTGTCGGCGATGCAGTCTGGCATGCTGTTCCACTGCGTCTATGCGCCCGAAGGCAGTGCGTATACGAACCAATTACGTGCCGACGTCGACAGCCTGGACCCGGATCGCTTTATTGCCGCGTGGCAGGCTGCGCTGGCCCGCCACGACAGCCTGCGCTGCGGCTTTATCCATCGCGGTGATCAACCGCTGCAATGGGTGGCCCGGGACGTGACGCTGCCCGTGATCGCCGAGGACTGGACCGGACGCGATGCCGACGACCTCGACCGATTCGCGGCCAATCAACTGGCCCAGCGCTTCGACCTCAACGCACCGCCGCTGATGCGGCTTGCGCTGCTGCGCACCGGTGCCACGCGCCACCATCTGGTCTGGACCGTGCACCACCTGCTGCTGGACGGCTGGAGCACCGCGCAGCTGCTGGGCGAAGTGCTACGCCACTATGCGGGCGAGCCCATGCCGGCCACCGGCAGCCGCTTTGCCGACTACATCGGCTGGCTGCAGGTGCGCGATGCATCCATCAGCGAATCGTTCTGGACCGCTCAACTGCGCGCGCTCGACCCGCCTACCCGGCTGCTGGCCGCGCTGCCGGTGCCCGATGCTGTCCACGGACACACCGAACAGCACCTGATGCTCGGCGCCGCCGACACCACGGCGCTGGCCAGTTTCGCGCGGGCGCAAAAGGTGACACTGAACACGCTGGTACAGGCCGCGTGGCTGCTGGTGCTACAGCGCTGCACCGGACAGCCGTGCGTGGCGTTCGGTGCCACGGTCGCCGGCCGCCCGGCCGACCTGCCCGCCGCCGAGCGCATGCTTGGCCTGTTCATCAACACGCTGCCCGTGGTGGCCGCGCCGCAGCCGCGCCAGGCCGTGGGCGACTGGCTGCGCGACGTGCAGGCGTTAAACCTGGCCCTGCGCGAGCACGAACACACGCCGCTGTATGACATCCAGCGCTGGGCCGGCCACGCGGGCCAGGCGCTGTTCGACTCGATCGTCGTGTTCGAAAACTACCCGGTAGACGCCGCGCTGCGCACCGCGCCCGGCGGCCTGCAGTTCGGCAACGTCAGCAATCGCGCCGAAACCAACTACCCGCTCACGCTGGTGCTGGCGCACACCGACACGCTGCGCCTGACCTGCCGCTTCGACCGCGCCGTGCTGGGCGAGGCGCAGGCAAGCATGCTGGCGCAAAGCCTGCTGGCCGTGATGCAGCAGATGGCCGCCGATGCAGCGCGGCCGCTGGGGCAAATCGGCATGACCGACCCGACACCCTTGGTTTGCTCCCCTCTCCCGCAAGCCGGGAGAGGGGTCGGGGGAGAGGGCGCCGAGGCTCTGCTTGCCGATCTGTCGCAACTTGCACCGCCAAGCCCTCTCCCCCAGCCCCTCTCCCGCAGCGCGGGAGAGGGGCGCAGCATATCGAGCGGCCGGGAGCAAGATCATGCGTCCATGCCCATCCCGCCATTCGCGCACTACCGCTTCGAGGCCCACGCCGCCACCACACCCGACGCCGTGGCGCTGGTGGCCGATGGCCGCACTTTGACCTACCGCGAACTGAATCGCCGTGCCAACCTGCTGGCCCGCGATCTGATGGCGCGCGGCGTGGGCGCCGACGTGCCCGTGGCGGTCCTGGCCGAACGCTCGGCCGAGATGGTCGTCGCGCTGCTGGCGATCCTGAAAGCGGGCGGCGCCTATGTACCGCTCGACCCCGAGTACCCGGCCGACCGCCTGGCCTACATGCTCGGCAACAGCGGCGCGGCGCTGCTGCTGGCCCAGCATGCGGGCCGGTTGCCGGCACTGCCGGCGTCGCTTGATGTGATTGACCTGTCCCGCACGCCTCAGGACGCAGGCGAAGCCACCAATCCCGCCGTGAATCTGCACGCGAGCCACCTGGCCTACGTGATCTACACGTCGGGCTCCACCGGGCAACCCAAGGGCGTGGGCGTGTCCCACGGCGCGCTCGCGCACTACCTGCACGGCGTGCTTGGGGAACTGGCGCTGCCGCCGGGGCTGCAGATGGCGATGGTGTCCACGCCAGCCGCCGACCTGGGCCATACCGTGCTGTTCGGCGCGCTGGCCAGCGGCGCCACGCTGCACCTGCCCGAGCGCCGCTGCGTGTTCGACGCCACCGCGTTCGCGCGCTACATGGCCGCGCATCGCATCGACGTGCTCAAGATCGTGCCCAGCCATTTGCGTGCGATGCTCGATGGCGCGGCAGCTGCAGGTGCGGCGCCGCACGACGTGCTACCCGCCCACACGCTGGTGCTCGGCGGCGAAGCCTGCGACGCGGCGCTGCGCGCCCGCATCCATGCCGACCGCCCCGGCTGCCGACTGGTCAACCACTACGGCCCGACCGAAACCACGGTGGGCGTGTTGGTACATGTGGCCGGCACCACGCCGCAACCAGGCGCGGGCTTGCCGCTGGGCCAGCCGCTGCCCGATACCGTGGCATACGTGCTCGACGCCGCACTGGCGCTGCTGCCCGACGGCGTGGACGGCGAGCTGTACCTGGGCGGCCCCGGGCTGGCGCGCGGCTACCTGGGCCGTGCTGCGCTGACGGCAGACCGCTTCGTGCCCGATCCGTTCGCGCAACGCGGCGCGCGCCTCTATCGCACCGGCGACCGCGTGCGGCGCCGCGTCGATGGCCTGTTCGAGTACCTGGGCCGCATCGACGACCAGGTCAAGATCCGCGGCTTCCGCGTAGAACCGGGCGAAATCGCCGCCCAACTGGCGGCGCTGCCCGGCATTCGCCAGGCAGCCGTCGTGGCGGATACCACGGACAGCGGCTTGCGGCTGGTGGGCTATGCGGTGCCCGACGCCGGTACGCAGGCCGATGCAGGCGAACTGCGTCGCGCATTGGCCGCCGTGCTGCCCAGTCACATGGTGCCGGCCGCGCTGGTGGTGCTCGACGCGCTGCCGCTGACCGCCAACGGCAAGCTCGACCGCCGCGCGCTGCCCCGCGCCGACGCGCCGGCCCCGGTTGCCGGCGAGCCGCCGCAGGGCGATCTGGAGACGCGGTTGGCTGCCATCTGGCAAGACCTGCTGCACGTGCCGGCGGTGGGCCGCCATGACAACTTCTTTGCATTGGGCGGCCACTCCCTGCTGGCCGTCCAGCTTCTGTCCCGCGTCCAGGGCGAACTCGGTATCGACGCGCCGCTGGCGCTGCTGTTCGGCGCCGCGTCGCTGGCCGAACTGGCCGCCGCGTTGCCCGCGCAGCATCGCCATGCCGATGAAGCCGCCCTGCTGGAACTCGAAGCGTTCGCCAATTCCCTGGAGTCAGTCTGAATGATCGAAGCCAACACCGCGGCCCGTCTGGCCGCGCGTTTTGCCACGCTGACGCCGGCGCAGCGCCGCGCGTTTCTCGACAAGATGGCCGAGCAAGGCATCGCGTTCTCGCAACTGCCCATCCCCGCGCTGCCACGCGCGCAGGCGTCTGACCCGTTTGACGCGCCGCTGTCGTACGCCCAGCAGCGCCAGTGGTTCCTGCACCGCTTCGAACCCGACAGCGCCGCGTACCACATCAGCAGCAGCGTGGACCTGCGCGGCGCGCTCGACGTCGCCGCGCTGCACGCGGCGTTCGCCACACTGGCCGCGCGCCACGAAGCACTGCGCAGCGCGTTCGTGGCCGATGCCGACGGCAATGTCCGCCAGATCGTGCACCCGGCGGCCACCATCGACCTGCCGGTGACCGACCTGTCGGCCGACCCCGCGGCCGCCGACGCCCGCGCTGCCGTGCTGGCCGAAGCCCCGTTCGACCTGGCTCGCGCGCCGCTGCTGCGCGTGCATCTGCTGAAACTCGGCCATCAGTCGCACCGGCTGGTGCTGGTGATGCACCACATCGTGTCCGACGGCTGGTCGATGCAGTTGCTGATCGACGAACTGGCCGCCGCATACCGGGCGCAGTCCGCTGGCCACGCGCTGTCGCTGCCGGCCGCGCCGATTGGCTACGCCGACTATGCGGCGTGGCAACGCAACTGGCTCGAAGCCGGCGAACAGGTGCGGCAACTGTCCTGGTGGTGCGATACGCTGGCCGGCGCGCCCGACGTGCTGGCGCTGCCCGCCGACCGGCCGCGCCCCGCCACCGCGGCCTATGTGGCGCAGCGCTGCGAGGCCGACATCCCCGACGCGCTCGCCACCGCCTTGCGCGAGCGCGCCCAGGCCAACGGCAGCACACTGTTCATGGCCTTGCTGGCCGGATTTCACGCGCTGCTCTATCGCTACACCGCCAGCCGCGACATTTGCGTGGGCGTGCCGGTGGCGGGCCGCAACCGCATCGAGACCGAGCGCGTGGTGGGCCTGTTCGTCAACACGCAGATCGTGCGCGCACGGATCGACGGCCGCCAGCCGCTGTCGGCGCTGCTCGACGGCGTGCGCCAGGCCGTGCTGGGCGCACAGGCACACCAGGACCTGCCGTTCGAGCAACTGGTGGATGCGCTGCAGCCCGAGCGCAGCATGAGCTACCACCCGCTGTTCCAGGTGGTGCACAACCACCGCCGGGGCGACCGGGCCGCGCGCGTGTCGCTGCCGGGCCTGGAAATCGAAAGCGCGCCGGTGGGCGAACGCACGACGGCGCTGGAGCTGACGCTCGACACGCGCGAGGACGCCGCCGGACGCGTGCATGCGTGCTTCCACTACGCACAGGAGCTGTTCGACGCCGCCACCGCCCAGCGGCTGGCGCGCCATTACCTGCGGCTGCTGCGCCAACTGGCCGACGATCCCGCGCTGGAACTCGATGCCGTCGACCTGCTCGACCCCGCCGAGCGCGACAGCCTGCTGACGCTGGGCCACGGCGAAGCCCCGGCCGACGACTGCCTGCCCGTGCACGCCCACATTGCCCGCCACGCCGCCGCGCAGCCCGATGCCGTGGCCGTGATCTGTGGCGAGCAAACGCTGTGTTACGGCGACCTGCTGGACCGTGCCGACCGCCTGGCCGCCGTGCTGCATGCACGCGGCATCGGCCCCGATGATCGCGTCGGCATCGCCCTGTCCCGCTCGCCCGACATCATCGTCGCGCTGCTGGCTGTCATGCGCGCCGGGGCCGCCTATGTGCCGTTCGATCCGGCCTATCCCAAGGACCGGCTCGCCTACCTGTTCGAAGACAGCGCGATCCGCCTGCTGGTGACCGAGCCGGCCTTGCTTGATGTGCTGCCCGCTCCGGCCGGCCTGCCCGTGCTCACGCTCGACATGGTCCCAGCCGACGAGGCGCCGCTGGCCGAGGTTGCCGTACATCCGGACCAGCTGGCCTACGTGATCTACACGTCCGGCTCCACGGGCCGCCCCAAGGGCGTCTGCGTGGCCCACGGCCCGCTGGCGATGCACGTCGCCGCCACCATCGATGCCTACGAGATGGGCACGCATTCGCGCGAACTGCATTTCCTGTCGTTCGCGTTCGATGGCGCCCACGAGCGCTGGCTCAGCGCGCTGGCCTGCGGCGGTTCGCTGGTGCTGCGCGACGATGCGCTATGGACGCCCGAGCAGACCGCTTCGGCCATGGCGCGGCACGGCGTGACCAACGCCGGGTTCCCGCCCGCCTATCTGCGCCAGTTGGCCGAGTACTGCGAGCAGACGGGCCAGCATCCGCCGGTATCGCTCTATTCGTTCGGTGGCGAGGCCATGTCGCGTGCCGGGTTCGCCCAGGCACGCCGGGCGCTGGGCGCCCAGACGTATATCAACGGCTACGGCCCGACCGAAACCGTGGTCACACCGATGGTCTGGAAGGTCCGTGCCGATGCACCGGGTGCCGATTTTTCCGGCACCTATGCGCCGATCGGCCGCCCGGTGGGTGATCGCCGCTGCTATCTGCTCGATGCCGAACTCAACCTCGTGCCGCCGGGCGTGGCTGGCGAGTTGTACATCGGCGGCGAAGGGTTGGCACGTGGCTACCTGAATCGACCCGGCATGACCGCCGAGCGCTTTATTCCGGACCCGTTCAGTGACGGCGGCGCACGCCTGTACCGCACTGGCGATCTGGCGCGCTGGCTGCCCGATGGCCAGCTTGAGTACCTGGGCCGTATCGACCAGCAGCTCAAGATTCGCGGCTTCCGGATCGAACCCGGTGAAATCGAGGCCCGCATTGCGGCCCGGCCGAACGTGGCCGAAGCGGCCGTGCTGGCCGTCGAAGGGCCTTCCGGCGCGCGGCTGGCGGCCTATGTGGTGCCCGCCCATGGCACCACGGTCGATGTCCAGGCCATCCGCGCCGCACTGGCCGCCGAACTGCCCGACTACATGGTGCCGGCCGCCTTCATGGTGCTCGACGCGCTGCCGCTCACGCCCAACGGCAAGCTCGACCGCCGTGCGCTGCCCGCGCCGGCGGCCGACCACGCCGGCCGCTACGTCGCGCCACGCAGCGAGGCGCAGCGCTGGCTGGCCGGGGTGTGGCAGGACGTGCTGGGCGTGGAGCGTGTGGGCCTGGACGACAACTTCTTCACGCTCGGCGGCGATTCGCTGCTGAGCTTGAAGGTGATTTCGCGCGTGCGCGCCAACAAGGCGCTCGGCATCGACCTCAAATTGCGTGACCTGATGCGCACTCCCACCATCGGCCAATTGCTGCCCGATAGCGCTGATAGCGCGTCAGCCGCACCGCCAACCGCGCTGCGCGTGCTGGCGCAAGGCCCGGCCGGTGGCACGCTGCCGCCCGTGGCCTGCGTGCACGCGGCGCTGGGCACGCTGTTCGACTACGACGCCATCGTCGCGCAGCTAGGCAGCCAGCGCACCGTGTATGGCTTCCAGTCCCGTGCGCTGGTCGATCCGGCCTGGCAGGACGGCTCACTGGCCGCCATTGCCGCCGATTACGTGCGCGAATGGCGTGCGGTGCAGCCGCAAGGCCCGTACCTGCTGCTGGGCTGGTCGCTGGGCGCCACGCTGGCGACGTGGATGGCCCGCGAACTCGAAGCACAGGGGCAAACCGTGCAGTGGCTCGGTCTGGTCGATCCATTCGTCCCGGAGGCAGTTGCTGCCTCCGGCCGGCCGGGCTGGCCGGCAGCCCTGGCCGAGTTTGCCGCGCGGCTGCTGCCGGGCGCGAGTCCGCTGGCGGTACCCGATACCACCGCCGAGGCCCCTGATGCCGCCAGCGTCAGCGCGTTGCTGGCACCGCTTGTAGCGTCAACACGCGCGCCCTCGGCGAGCCTTGGCGCCGACGAACTGGCGCAAATGTTCGTCGCCGCGCATCGGCTCGGGGCGCTTGCGGCGCGCGAATCCGCCGTACCTGTCGTGCGGGCGCCACGCTCTGTGTGGTGGCGTACAGGTCGGGATGACGCCATCGCGCGTCTGGCTGGCTGGCATGGCGCACCGTGGCGCGAGGCCGCGCTCGATGGCGTCGACCACCATGCAATCGTCCGCGATGCCCGGCTGCTGGCCGATCTTGGTCAGCAGCTTGCCGCTGGCGCCGGGAATCCACGCGACCGCCAATCCCCTGCGGCCGCAGTGGAGGCCCGGCCCGCAACCCTCCCGACGTAGGTAAAGTGCAACACCCCTGTAATAGAAATGCGAATGATTTGTATTTAAAATGTCGGGCGCCATCATAAAAACTGCAGAAAACAGGAGAAATATGAAAAGGGGTAAAAACGGCGGGCCTGCCCAGGCCCAGGGGAGCCGTCAAGCGTTCGCACTGACCGCGCTGGCATTGGCCGTATCGATGCAGGCCGCGTATGCGCAAACCACCACGCAGACCACGACGCCGGCCGCCACCGGCGAAACCACGCTGCCCGCCGTCAGCGTGCGCGCCGACACCGTGGCCGAGAACTACGGCCCGGTGGGCAAGAAATCGACGTCGGGCACCAAGTCCGACGTACCGATCGAGGACACGCCGCAATCGATCAGCGTGATCACCGCTGACCAGATCCGCAATCAGGGCGCCACGACCGTGGAGGAATCGCTACGGTACAGCGCCGGCGTGCGGACCCAGCCCATCGTCGATACCCGGCGCGGCACGTTCTATATCCGCGGTTTCAACGCGGCGCAAAACGGCCAGTACCTGGACGGCCTGAAGCTGCCATGGTCGGGCGGCTACGGCTATTGGGACGTGGAGCCGTACAGCCTGGAGCGCGTGGACATCGTTCGCGGGCCGTCGTCGGTGCTGTATGGCCAGACATCGCCGGGCGGCCTGGTGAACCAGGTCAGCAAACGACCGCAGGCCGAATCGTCCAACGAGATCAACCTGAGCTTCGGCAACTACGACCGCAAGGAGTTGTCAGGCGACTTCACCGGCGCACTGGACCAGGACGGCAAGGTGCTGTACCGCCTGACCGCGCTGGCACGCGACAGCGGCACGCAGACCGACAAGGCCGGCGACGACCGCCTGTTCATCGCGCCGCAGATCACGTGGCGCCCGAGCGCGGACACCAATTTCACGCTCTACACGCAGATCTATCACGACAACGCGGGCAACAGCGCCAACTTCCTGCCGGCGCTGGGCACCATCACGCCACTGGCCAACGGCTCGAAGATCCCGACCAGCCTGTTCACGGGCGAACCGGGCTTTGACCGCTTCAAGCGCGAGCAGTACATCGCCGGCTACGAGTTCTCGCACCGCGTGAACGAGACGCTTACGCTGCGCCAGAACCTCCGCTACGCTCACCAGTACGTGAGCTACGAGAACATCGGCAGCAACAGCGGGCTGGTGGCAAATCCGCCGAATGGCCCCTACCTGCTGCGCCGCCTGGGCCTGCGTTCGACCGAATCCTTCGACGTGTTCACCGTCGACAACCAGGCACAGGTCAAGGTCAAGCATGGCATGTTCGACCACACGATCCTGGCAGGGGTCGACTATACGTACTCGTACTTCGACCGTCAGCTTGGCCAGACTGCGGTAACGCCCGCCAACGGCGTCAGCACGCCGACCACCGAGCCACCGCTTAACGTATTCAATCCGGCCTACGGCAACTTCGTCCGGACGGCGTACCAGACAGATTCAGATGTGCGCCGCAGCCAGATCGGCTTCTACCTGCAAGACATGCTGCGTGTGGCGGACCGCTTCGTATTCCAGGCCGCCGGCCGCTACGACAAGGCTCGCGTCGACACCGATACGCGCACCATCGCCACCAACGCCGTGGCCAACACCGGCACCAACGACGGCAAGTTCACCGGCCGCGCCGGGGTGCTGTGGGAAGGCCCGTACGGACTGTCGCCGTACTTTGCGTACTCGACGTCGTTCGAGCCGACAGGCGCCACCACGTTGTATGGCGGCGGTTCGCCCAAGCCCACCACCGGCAAGCAATACGAAGCCGGCCTGAAGTTCCAGCCGGTGGGCAGCCGCAGCTTTGCGCAGTTGTCGCTGTTCAACCTGACGCAGGAAAACGTGCTGACCACGTCGCCGGTGCTGGGCCAGTTCTCGCAGATCGGTGAAGTGCGATCGCGTGGCGTGGAACTGGAAGGCACGTGGGCCGTGACGCCGAACTTCAACGTGCTGGCGTCGTACACGTACACCGATGCCGAAGTGACCGAGGCCGGCCCGGCAGCGCCCAACGCAGGCAAGACCCCCCAGTACATTCCGAAGCACATGGCTTCGCTGTGGGCGGACTACCGCCTGGGCAGCGATTTCGGCTTCCTGCAAGGGGTGTGGCTGGGCGGTGGCGTGCGCTACGTGAGCAAGACCTACGACCAGACCAATGTGACGACGGTCCCGGCGTTCACGCTGTTCGACCTGGCCGCGAGCTACTCGTTTGCCAAGCACTACACGCTGCGCCTGAACATCAACAACCTGTTCGACAAGACCTACGTGGCCGCGTGCGACAGCGCCACGAACTGCTACTACGGCCGCCGCCGCACCATCATCGGTACGGCCAGCTACCGCTGGTAAGCAGCACCAACGGCCCGCCCGCAATCCGGGGCGGGCCGTTTTGCTTTGCAGGAGAAGAACATGAAAGCCCCCACGCTACGCATCTGGTACGCGATTCACCGATGGACCAGCCTGCTCTGCACGCTGAACCTGCTGGTGCTGTGTGTGACCGGCCTGCTGCTGATCTTCCACGAGGACATCGACGCGCTGCTGGGCCAGGCGCATCACGGCCAGGTGGCCGCCGAGCGCACTGTGGCAGTGCCGGCGCAGCGTCCGTCGCTGCAGTCGCTGGTCGATACCGCGCAGGCCGCCCATCCGGGCCAGGTCACCAAGTCGATCTCGTTCGCCGATGACGATGCCGACGCCGTGGGCGTGCGCGTGGGGCCGCCAGGCGAGCCTAAGCTGCGCAACGGCACCACCACGCAGTTCGATGCCGCCACGGGCGCCACGCGCAAGCCGGGGCCGCCGGGCGAGACCTTCAGCGGATTCATCCTCAAGCTGCACCTGAACCTGTTCCTGGGGTTGCCGGGCCAGTTCTTCATTGGCTTCATCGGCGTGCTGTTCACGCTGAGCCTGATCAGCGGCCTGGTGGTGTACGCGCCGTTCATGCGCAAGCTGGCCTTCGGGCTGGTGCGTTTTGGCAAGCCGGTGCGCATCGTGCAGGCCGACCTGCATAACCTGTTCGGCATCGTCGTGATGGTATGGGCGCTGGTGGTGGGCCTGACCGGCACTTTCCTGTCGTTCTCGCCGCTGATCATCGGCGTCTGGCAGAAGACCGAACTGCAGCACCTGATTGCCACGCTGCCTGGGCCGACGCCGCCGTCGCTGGTGCCAGTGGACCGCGCGCTGGCCGCCGCCAACGAAGCCGTGCCCGGCAAGGACGCGGCCTTTGTGTTCTATCCGAATACCGAGTTTTCCACGGGCCGCCACTATGGCGTGGTGCTGCGTGGCCATACCGAGCTGCAGAAGCGCGTCTACGCGATCGTGCTGGTGGATGCCGGAGACGGCAGCGTGGCCGCCGTGCGTGGCATGCCGTGGTATCTGCAAGTGCTACTGCTGTCGGCACCGTTCCACTTTGGCGACTACGCGGGCCGTCCGCTACAGATCCTGTGGGCGCTGCTGACCCTCATCACGGCCGGTGCCACGGTGACGGGCTTTATCTTCTGGCTCAAGCGCCCGCGCCGCAGCCGCGAGGACGCCCGCTCGACGCTGCCACCGCAACTGTCCGGAGACCAGGCATGAAGCTGATCGACGATACCTGGCCGATGCCCGTGCTGCTGGGCGTGCTGTCGCTGGGCGGCCTGGCCGCAGGCATTTTTGGCGATGGCGCCTGGGACGCGCTGTGCTGGGTCGGGCTGGGTGTGCCCGTGGGCGTTACAGCGTGGTGGCTGTGGCGTCAGTGGCGCGCTCGCGGCGCGCAGCGATAGCCGCCACGCGCGGACACGTGCCGCAATGCCCTTCGTTGGGCAGGCGATAGCCAAGGCAGCAGACACGCCGCAGCGGCGCCACGCCGGGCGTCCCCGGTTCCGTACCGGGCCGGAACGCGCCATGCAGCGGGTTCTGGTAGCCATCGGCCGATTTGCCGTTTCCGATCCACGCCAGCAATTCCGCTCGGCGTTCGGCGCCAAGCGCCGGATGCGCGGCGAGCTGGCGAGCGATGCCGTGCGCGGAGACGCCGCCCGTACACCACAGCAGCCGCTGCGATGCGCGGCTCGCCACCGCCAGCGCATCCACCAACTGCGGCAGGTGCGCATCCATCAGCGGCGACAACAGCGCCGGCAGGCTCTCTTCCGTACTCACCCCCACATCGGCCAGGCGTAGCGCGGCCAGTCGGCCGTCGTCGCCAATCTCGATGCCGGCACCTTCGAATGGCAGCCGGCGCCGGAATACAGCGGCGGCGACCAGCGCGCCCGGCAACACCGCCTTCGTGTAGTCCCGGAACCAGGCCGCCGCCAGCGCACGGGGGTCGTCGCAAGCCATCGTCTGCGCGCAGCGGGCCAGTGCCTCGGCGGGCCATGCCGCCTGCATGGTCAGCGCCCCGCCGGCGTGCAGGCGTTCGCCGAAGGGGCGCAGCGGGCCGGTGAAGAATGGGGCAAGGAAGTCGAGCATGCAGGTGGATTGCCGGGCGAAATCGGGGATCGGTGCCAGTGGCGCGCCCAGGCTTCCGGCGGCACGACTGGCCCACCACGTATGACGAGCCAGGGCCGCAGGAAATTAACTTTCGGCCGGGGCCACGCGTCTTTCAGGACAGGATCCGCCCTCACCCCTCGTCCGCATGTCGCTAATCGCCTCCCTGCCGCGCAAACTGCGCATGACCATCGTGCTGGCCGCCGCGGCCAGCCTTGCCGCCGGCCTTTGTGCCGTCAGCATGGTCGCCCTGATCAACCGCGTACTGGCCACGCAAGGCGCCGACGCGCCCCGGCTGGCCTTGCCGTTCGCGGCGCTGGCCATTGCCGTGTTGGCTTGCCGCACGCTGGCGTCCACGTTATTCGTACGCGTGAGCCAGAGCGCACTGGCCCGTATTCGCGCACAGATCTGCGAGCGCTTTATCGGCGCCCCCTATCCCCATATCGAGCAGACCGGCAATGCACGCGTGCAGGCCGCGCTGGCGGATGACAGCCAGCACGTGGCCAATGGCCTGTCCGTGATTCCGGTGGTGCTGACCAACGCCATGGTCGTGCTCGGCTGCCTGGGCTACCTGGCGTGGTTGTCGCTGCCGACGTTCGGCATCGCGTGCGCCATCCTGGGCATCGGCTCGTGGGTTTACCACCTGAACCACCGGCGCGCGCTGGTGCACCTGAAGAAAGCCGGCGCGGCGCAGGACGCGCTGCACGGGCAGTTCAAGGCGCTGGTGTCCGGTGCCCGTGAACTGAAACTGAACCACGGCAAGCAGCAGAGCTTTCTGCGTGACAGCCTGGGCGCCACGCTCGAAGCGGTACGCAGCGCACGCACGCGCGGCCTGTCGATTTTTTTTGTCGCGCTGGGCTTTGGCAGCTTCCTGTTCTTCGCGGTGATCGGCGGCGTGCTGTTCTTTCCGCGCGCCACGCCGCTGGACCCGGCGGTGATGACCGGCTTCACGATCATGTTCCTGTACATCATGTCGCCGCTGGAGTCGCTGCTCAATGCGCTGCCGGCACTGAGCATGGGACGCGTGGCCTATGACCGCATCGAGGCGCTGGGCGCCGATGCCGACCCCGAGGCGCCGCCCCGCGCCACGGCCAGCACGCCATTTGCGTCGGTGGCGCTGGACGGTGCCAGCCACCGCTACTTCCACGAGGCCGAGAACAGTTTTTTCGCGCTCGGTCCGGTCGACCTGACGCTGCACGCGGGGGAGATCGTGTTCCTGGTGGGTGGCAACGGCAGCGGCAAGACCACGCTGGCCAAGCTGATCGCCGGGCTCTATCCGCCGCTGGCCGGTCACCTGCTGCACAACGGCAAGGCGGCCGATGCGGCGCACCTGGCCGACTACCGCGCCCTGTTCTCCGCGGTGTTCTCGGACTTCCACCTGTTCGACACGCTGCTGGCCCATGACCCGCTGGACGAGGCGCTGGCCAATCACCTGATCCAGCGCTTCCAGTTGGGCCACAAGGTGGCCGTGCGCGACGGACGCTTCACCACGCAGGCGCTGTCGCAAGGCCAGCGCAAGCGGCTGGCGCTGATCGTGGCCTGCCTGGAGCGACGCCCGGTGCTGATCCTGGACGAATGGGCCGCCGACCAGGACCCGCTGTTCAAGGACATCTTCTATCGCGAAGTGCTGCCGGAACTGCGCGCGCAGGGCAAGGCCGTATTGGTGATCTCGCACGACGACCGCTACTTCGACCTGGCCGACCGGATGATCAAGATCGAGAACGGGCAGATCGTGGCCGGCTCGGCATCGCATGTTGCGCACGCCACGCCCACCCCGCCATCGCCGCTGGCCGTGGCCTCCGCCGCCTGACCCACCTACACCGGAGACACGCCAATGCCGCTGCATCCCGACCTGGAAGCCCTGCTCGACATGGTGGAAATTGCCACCGCAACGGGCAAGCGCCCGGTCATCCATGAACTGACGCCCACGCAGGCGCGGCGCGAGTTCGACGAGGCGTCCACCGCGCTCGATCTGCCGCCCGAGGCGCTGGCCCGCGTGGAAGCGCTGCAAATCGCCACGCGCGATGGCTCGCACATCGATGCACGCCTGTACGCGCCACGTGCACGCGGCGATGGCCCTGCCCTGCCGGTGCTGCTGCACTTCCACAGCGGCGGCTTTACGGTAGGCAGCCTGGCCTCTCACGCCTCGTTGTGCAGCGCGCTGGCCGCACGCACGCCTTGCGCGGTGGTATCGGTGGCCTACCGGCTCGCCCCGGAGCACAAGTTCCCGACCGCCGTGCACGACGCCATCGACGCGCTGGCCTGGCTTGGCACGCACGGCGCCGCGCTGGGCCTTGACGCCACACGTATCGCGGTGGGCGGCGACAGCGCCGGCGGCACGCTCAGCGCCGTGCTGGCGCTGGCGGCACGCGATGATCCCACCCTGCCGCAGCCCTGCCTGCAGGTGCTCTGCTACGCGGGGCTGGGCGGCGACACGGACAGCCCGTCGCATCGGCGCTACGGGCAAGGCCATCTGCTCGATACCGAGACCATCGACTGGTTCTACCGCCAGTACCTGCGCGACGGGCAGGACCGCCACGACTGGCGCTTCGCACCGCTGCGCGCGGCCGATCACCGGGGCGTGGCGCCGGCCTGGATCGTACTGGCCGAGTGCGATCCGCTGTGCGACGAAGGCCACGCCTATGCGCGCAGGTTGGCCGATGCAGGCGTGCCGGTGACGGTGCGCGAATACGCGGGCATGGTCCATGAGTTCCTGCGCATGGGCAACATCGTGGCCGAAGCGGCGCAGGCACACGAGGACATCGCGCGAGCACTGGCCGGTGCGATGTACGCCCACGAAGCTCCAGAGCAACTGGCTGCCGCCATCTAAATTCGGCGCGCCCTGCATCGTCACGACAACAACAACGCATTGCCAGGAACACACCCATATGCCGACTCAGCTCACGCCTTTCTCACGCCACCTGTCGTTCGCCGCCCAGCCCGCGCTGCGCAGCGAAAGCCGCCTCGACGGCAATGTGCTGACCGTCACGCGCGACGGCCACCAGCCGGCCCGCTTTGCGTACGACGACGCCACGCTGCGCCTGCTGGATGGCGATGCCGACAGCCAGGCACTGGCGCACGCCACGATGGCCGCGCTGGATGCCGCGTTCGCGCACGGTGCGCCATACACGCTGCGCGTTGAGGTGGAGTCGCGCGACGCCACGCGCCGCCTGCAGGACGCTGGCGTGTTGACGCGCGCCAACGTGGCGCATGCCGGCCAGTTGTGGCAGCGTGCCGAGCTGTACATGGCGCCGTCGGCCGGCGCGTATCCGCTGCAATACACGATGACCGGTGCAAGCCGCCATCCGCTGCGCCCGCCCAAGCCGGCCGGCGTGGTGTACGCGCGCCACATCCCCTGGCTTGGCAAGACGCTGACCCTGCGTGCCGCCGAGCTGGAGCGCGACCTGCCACTGCTGCACCGCTGGATGAACGACCCCGACGTGGCCTACTTCTGGAACGAGGAAGGCGATGAGGCCAAGCATCGCGCGTACCTGCAGGGGCTGATCGACGATCCGCACATGCTGCCGCTGATTGCCGCGTTCGACGACGAGCCGTTCGGCTACTTCGAGGTCTACTGGGCCAAGGAAAACCGCATCGCGCCGTTCTACGACGCGCAGGACCACGACCGTGGCTGGCACGTGCTGATTGGCGAGCCGGCGTTCCGCGGCAAGGCGTTCCTGACCGCGTGGTTCCCGGCCATCCAGCACTTCCAGTTCCTGGACGATTCGCGCACGCAGCGCATCGTGGGCGAGCCGCGCGCCGACCACGTGCGCCAGATCGCCAACCTGGACAAGGCGGGCTTTTCGAAGATCAAGGAATTCGACTTCCCGCACAAGCGCGCGATGCTGGTGATGCTGCTGCGCGAGCGGTTCTTCGGCGAACACCTGCTCTTGCCAGCACCGCCGACACCTTCGGCGCCATCGGAATCCAGCGCGCCGCGCGCCTGAATCCCTGCCCTGGAGGGGCACGGGCCTCTTCTTTCCTTCCGACTTCCGCTTAGGACCGAAACCATGACGCTTCGCGACATCTCTCCCGCCGTCCACGACCTGATCGGCATCGGCTTCGGGCCGTCCAACCTGGCCCTGGCCATCGCGCTGCAGGAACAGGCTGGCGCCGGCCGCCCGCTGGACGCCCACTTCCTGGAAAAGCAGCAGCATTACCAGTGGCACGGCAATACGCTGGTGTCGCAGAGCGAGATGCAGATCTCGTTCCTGAAGGACCTGGTGTCGATGCGCAACCCCACCAGCCCGTACAGCTTTGTGAACTACCTGCATCGCCACGGCCGCCTGGTGGACTTCATCAACCTGCGTACGTTCTACCCGAGCCGCATGGAGTACAACGACTACCTGCGCTGGGCCGCGAGCCACTTTGCCAGCCAGTGCAGCCACGGCGAGAACGTGCAGCGCATCGAACCCGATGGCAAGGCCGATGGCGGCCGCATCGACCGCGTGCGCGTGGTGTCGGTGGATGCCCAGGGCCGCGAGCGTGTGCGCGTGGCGCGTTCGGTGGTGCTGTCCACGGGCGGCACGCCGCGCATTCCGGAAGCGTTTGCCAGCGTGCGCGACGATGCGCGCATCAGCCATCACAGCGGCTACCTGAACTGGATCCTCAAGCAGCCGTGCGCGGACGGCAAGCCGATGCGCATTGCCGTGATCGGCGCCGGGCAAAGCGCGGCCGAGGCGTTCATCGACCTGCACGACAACTATCCGTCGGCCAAGGTGGACTGGCTGGTGCGCGGCGCGGCGCTGAAACCGGCCGACGACAGCCCGTTCGTCAACGAGATCTTTGCTCCGGCCTATACCGACGTGGTGTTCGAGCAGACCCAGGCCGGCCGCGACCACCTGATCGACGAGTACCTGAACACCAACTACTCGGTGATCGATGCCGACCTGATCGAGCGCATCTACGCGATGCTGTACCGCCAGAAGGTCAGCGGCCAGTTCCGCGTGAACCTGCTGACGTGCAAGGCCGTGCAGGCCGCCCACGCGGGGGCGTATGGCGTGGAGCTGACGATCGCCAGCACGGCGCCGAGCACGGCGGCCACCGCCGATTGCGAGACGCCCCGCTACGATGCCGTGGTGCTGGCCACCGGCTACGAGCGCGAAAGCCATCGCCGGCTGCTGGCGCCGCTGGCGGACTACCTGGGCGACTTCTCGGTAGATCGCAACTACCGCGTGCAGACCGCGCCCGAACTGGCCGTGCCCGTGTATCTGCAAGGCTTCTGCCAGAGCAGCCACGGCCTCAGCGATACGCTGCTGTCGGTGCTGCCGGCGCGCGCCGAGGAAATCGCGGGCGCCATCCACGACGCGCTGCACGCGGGTAGCGGCTGGGGCGCGCAACCGGTTCAGGCCGGCGGCAGCCAGGCCATTGCGGCCGCATAGCCAGCGGGTGCCTGCAGCCCGTATAGCTGGATCCTCGCCAGCGCCGCTTCATGGGGCGCCATCCCGGCGCCCTGGCCCGGCTCGGGCAGTACGACGTGGCGGCGCACCGCGCCGTCGGCGCCAGGCATCACCGACACATGCTGGAGGTAATCGGCAATGCCCACGCCCAGCGCCTTCAGCAACGCTTCCTTGGCAGTCCAGAGCGTGAAGAACCCGTGCCGCCACGCTGGCGGCGGCAGCAATTCCAGCCAGGCGCGCTCGCGCGGCGTCAGGCAGTGATCGGCGATGCCGCGCAGCGTGTCGCAGTCCAGCGCCGGGTCCATCCATTCGATATCGACGCCCACCTGTTCTCCGCCACCAGGGCGGCCCTGTGTCAGCGCGATCCAGGCGTGGTCGCCCGCGTGCGACACGTTGAACGCGGGCGCGCCGGGCATCGCCAGCATCGGCTTGCCGTGCGGCCCGGTTTCCAGCGTCAGCGCATCGAGCGCGCAATCGAGCTCGCAATCGAGCGCCTGTCCGAGCAGCCATCGCAAGGCGCTGCGCGTGGCGACGAAGCGTAGCCGGTCTGCCGGACGGCGCAGCGCGGCGGCGTGATCGCGCTCGGCGGCATTGAGGCAGTTGGCCGCCGCCCGAAGGCTAACAACGGGATCCTTCAGATCGAGTTGCCAAAGTGCCACCTCCGACACCGGGCTGGCGAGTTGCCTTGGTAGCCGCATCGCGGCGAAGTCTCGGACGTCCATCTGGATAAAGACGAACGGGCCGCGAGGATATTTAGTCCGCCGCCCTTGCCTCCGGCGCCCACAAGACGAACGGCGAATTGTGAAATTTAATGCCTCTCACATCCTGAAACTGTGACAAAAATTGCACCTCAAGTAACAACAGGGTTACTTTTTAGTTAATTGACACTCATTCGCATTCTCATTAACGTACGTGCTCCGCATTACATCACCGTAATGCTCAATGGAGCCGCCCCCGTGATTCCCGCAACAGAAATTGCCAACCGCCCGGCGCCGCCCGTGGGCGGAGAGACGCTGCTTGGGTTGTTCATGGAAAACCGACGCGCGCTGGTAGGCGCCGCCGCACGCATCGTCGGTTCGCGCGACCTGGCCGAGGACGTGGTGCAAGACGCCTTCCTGCGGCTGCGCGACACCTCCGACGATGGCGCCATCCGCTGCCGGCTGAGCTACCTGTTTCAGACGGTACGCAACCTCGCCATCGACACCTACCGCCGCCAGACGCTGGAGCAGAAATGGATGGCGCCCGAGGACGAAGGCATGGATGTCTCATCGCTGGCCATGTCGCCTGACCTGATCGTGATTGGCCGGCAGGCGCTGTGCGCACTGGCCGGGGCGCTGGCGGAGTTGCCCGAGCGCACGCAGCGTGCGTTCGAGATGTGCCGGGTGCAGGGCATGGCGCAGAAGGACATCGCGTCGCAGCTTGGCGTTTCGCCGACGCTGGTGAACTTCATGGTGCGCGACGCGTGCATCCATTGCCGCGCGCGGCTGACCCGTCAGCAGGCCATCTGACCGCCGGCTGGATTCACCCGATCAACGCCACAGCTTGATGGAGTCGTTCAGCCGGTGTATCGAGGTCTAGTGTCTTGCGCGGGTGTTCATTGAGGCGCCTGGCCACAGCATTGAACTGGGCCTGGATATCGGTCGCGATTTAGAAACCGATCTCGCATAAGCGCATCCTCTACCGAGTCGTCCGACCGACCAAAATGTTCGCGCTGAACATTGGTAGCGGCAAGCCAAAACGCGCCCAAGCAAAAATTGACTCGTCAGAGTCTCTGATCCGATTGCGCGATCCCGGCAAATAGAATTCCCTAAATCTTCCTTTGAAATTATTCACTTCCTCCATCATCACGGGTGGTCGTACCCTGCCGTCAGCCCTTTCGCTGCGCTGTTCGGAAAGCACCTTCGCGGGGAGTCCATCAAATGAGAATCCGATGTGATTTGCGTCGCCGGGCCTTCAGGCGGACCCTGTTTCTAGCGGCAGTGGCCGGCGAAACGCTGTCTCTGGGAACATCCCAAACCGCACTGGCCGCGGGTCTGTTCGTCGATACCACCACGGCGCGCACCGGATTGAACATTGCGAGTAACGGCAATGGTCGCTCGGGCTCGGCGATCTATGTCACGACTAACGGTAATCTCACTGGAAAGAATCTAACCGCGACAACGACGAACTCCGCCGCCTCCGCCCTCGCAGCCGATGGCGGTGGCATTGCATCGCTGACTGGCGGAACCCTGGCCTCGACATTCTTGCTGGCGCAGCAACCCGCACTCTCCTACGCGGTGTTCGCGCGCAATGCTGGTTCATCGATCACGCTGAACAACGTTGCCGTTACCAGCGTCGCATCTTCCGCCGTGGTCGCTTCGGATTCAGGCCAGGCAAATCTGACCGACGGCACTGTTTCGCTAACCCGGGCCAGTCCCACCGGCGTTGAACCAGCCATCGCAGTGCTCGCGCTGACCAAAGGCTCGGTCAGCACCCTCAACACGGATATCACGGTAACCGGCGACCAGCTACGGGGGGCCGCCAGCCAAGGTGCCTCGATGAGCGTGACGGGCGGCACCGTCGCCGTGAGCGGCGCCAACTCATACGGCCTGTATGCGGACCGCGTGGACACCAGCGGTGCGGCCGGCAACCAACTGACCGCGAACGGCGTCACGATCACCACGACCGGCAATGGCTCCAACGCGGTGCACGTCATCACCGGTGCGAATGCATCGCTGAACAACATGGACATCACGACGGCCAGCGACGACGCCATCGGCATACATGTCGGACAGGGCGGCACCGTTGACGTCACCGGTACGCTGAAGGTATCGACGCAAGGCGCGCGCGCGTACGGCGCAGATGCCGGCGGTCTGCGCAATGGCTCGCCGGCGACGCTGAATCTCGGCATCACGGGCACCATTGATACGTCCGGCGCCCAGGCGCATGGACTGCTGGCGCGCGAGGGGGGCATCATCACCTTGAATGGTGGCACGGTCACCACCGCTGGCACCGATGCATCGGCCATCGCCGCGCGCGCGTCGATTATCAACGTCACAGGCGCCACACTTGCAAGCAATGCCGGTGCCGGCGCACTGGTCGTCGGAAACAGCGCGGTAGCGCTCACGAATACCACGCTGACCGCGGCAGGACATGGCATCAGCGTCGCGGCACAATCGGGCCTGATCACGGCATTGCCGCCAGAGTTGCCGGACGGCGCGACCCAAGCCGTGCCAGCCACCCCGCCCGCCGCCCCCGCTTCGAACACGGTAACCGTGCAGGGCGGCAGTATCAGCGCCGGTGGCGACCTGTTCCACGTCGAGGGCACGTCCGCGAGCATCACGCTTTCCGGCGGCGCCCAGACCAGCACCGGCAGCGGCCTGCTGCTCAATGCGCTGACATCTGGCGCAAGTGGCAGCCGGGTCAACTTCGTCATGAACGGCGTCAGCGCGACCGGCGATATCGCTTCGGATGCCGCCAGCATCGTGACCGCCAACCTTCAGAACAGCTCCGTACTGACCGGCAAGATCGACCCGGTCAGTCTGACCGTCGACGGTACCAGCCGCTGGAACATGACCGCCAGTTCGCAGCTCAACAACCTGGGCATGGCGAGCGGCGCGCTGATCCAGTTCCAGCCGCCCGTGGCCGGGGCCTTCAAGACACTTACCGTGCAGGGTGCGCTGACCGGCAGCGGCACCATCGGCCTGAACACCGTGCTCGCGAGCGATGGCGCGGCCAGCGACCAGGTGGTCGTCAACGGCGGCACCGCCACCGGCACCACAGCCCTGCGTATCGCCAACGTCGGTGGTACAGGCGCGCTGACCACCGCCAACGGCATCCAGGTGGTGAATGCCACGAACGGCGGCACCACTGCCGCCAGCGCGTTCGCGCTCGACGGACGCGCCGTGGCAGGTGCCTACGAATACCGCCTGTTCCGCGGCAGCACCGATGGCACCAACGCCGATGCGTGGTATCTGCGTTCGGAGGCGGGCCCGGTTCCGCCGACGCCGCCGGACCCGCCCAACCCGCTGTATCGCCCGGAAATCGCCGCCTACCTCGCCAACCAGCGCCTGGTCGGCGAGATGTTCGTGCACAGTCTGCATGACCGCCTCGGCGAGCCGCAGTACGTCGAGGGCCAGGGCTTCAATCCCGATCAGGACAAGCCCCGTTCGGGATGGCTGCGCGCGGTGGGCAACTGGCAGAGCAGCAAGAGCGCGAATGGCATCTTCAAGGCCAGCACCAACTCGTTCCTGCTGCACGGCGGTGCCGAACTGGCCAAGTGGAAGGTCTTCGGCAACGGCGCGGATCGCGGCCACCTCGGCCTGATGGGCAGCTACGGCTACGCCAACACCAATGCCAACGCGCAAGGCAATCCGTTCAGCGCGAAGGGTACCGTCGAGGGCTGGAGCGTGGGGGGCTATGCCACCTGGTACCAGAACGATGAGAGAAAACTCGGTGCCTATGTCGACACCTGGTTGCAGTACGGCTGGTTCACCAACCATGTCGACGGCCAGTACCTGCCCTCGGTGCGCTACAACGCGCAGGGCTGGGCCGCGTCCGGCGAGACCGGCTATGCGGTACCGCTGCGCAACGACTGGGTCATCGAGCCGCAGGGCCAGTTGATCTACGTGGGCTACAACGAATCCGACTTCACCGAGCCCAATGGCACCAACGTCAGCGGCGCCAACTCGCATGGCTGGATTACCCGGCTTGGCGCACGCTTTCATCGCACTTTCCTTCGCGCGGACAATCGCAAGATCCAGCCGTACCTGACGCTCAACTGGTGGCACACCAGCGTTTCCAGCAGCATCTCGTTCAACGACCTGCCGCTGGGCAGCATGTATCCGAGCAACCGCTACGAGGTGAAGCTCGGCGTGAATGCAGATATGGGCAAACGCTGGACGGCGTGGTCCAACGTGTCAGGCGCCTGGGGCGCGCAGAGCTACTACCAGTACGCACTGCGCGTGGGAATGAAGTACGCGTGGTAGGGAGCCAAGGAGACAGGCTCGATAAGCGCCGGACGACTGCGACCGGGCCTACCGACTGTTTGTTGAAGCTTGCCAGCGCATCACTCAAGATTCTGATTAGCGTAGGACCACTCGAATCCAGTGCTAGCGCGCTTGACGGTTCCTGCCGAAGTCTCGGCAAAATGCGCGGAAAAGACCGTCGCCTCCGTCCTTGCGGCGTAATCGAGCATGGCAAGACGGGAGGCGCGGGCCTGCTCCGGCAACTGGCGTCGATTGGTCAGGTCAAGGCTATCTGTTGCAAAGCGCTCTCGCAACGCAAGCCCATGCGCCTCGGTCCATGCAGGAAAGAGCTGCTCGGGTGCCAGCGCAAAGCTGGTTTCGTCGATGCGAGTAATCTTTGCCGCTCCCACTTGGTGGGTGTGTGGGAAAGTCTTCATGGACATACGGACGCTTGCGACGTCCTGACAGATGACATGTGTTTAGTATCGCGCAAGACGCCGGTCGCTACCAATGCCTTTCAGGTAGGACGGTGATGCCTTCCAGGCTAGCCGAATTGCGCCGCGAAGCGCTTCAGCGCAGGATTCTGTTCCGCAGCCGCAAAGCAGAATTCGAGCGGCAACGGCACCGATAGATCACGCAATGCGACAAAGCGCACGCGCGTTGGCGGACGGTCGCGATTTGCCGCATTGACGATGGCGGCACCCATGCCCGCCGACACGAGCGATAGAATCGCGGTTTCCGTCGTGGCCTCCTGGCGGATATCGAGCGTGAGGCCGGCCGCCGCGCACGCGGAAAGCAGGTGATCGTAGTAAGCGGGATAGACGTGCCGCGGAAAGGCAATAAACGGTTTCCCGCCCAGGTCGGCTGCAGCGACGGAGGCAAGGTCCGCAAACGGCCACGTCGTTGGCACGGCCAGCACGACGTTCTGTTCGAGAATGCGAACGCTGGCGATACCTTCTGGCAGCGTACCGAAGCGATAGCAAAAGCCTCCGTCGAGCCGATCGGTGGAAATGGCGTCCAGCTGTTCCGGCGTATTCATCGGGATGAGTTCGAGGGCGATATGCGGCGCAGCTTGTTCGAAGGCGTGCAGCGCTTCCGAGACGACGCCACTCCAGGCCGCGTTCTCCACGAACCCGATACGCAGATGGCCCTGCACGCCTTCCGCAATCCTGCGCGCAAGGCGGTTGGCTGCATCGACGTGCGCCAGGATCTGACGTGTTTCCTCCAGGTATGCCTGCCCCGCCGGCGTCAGCTTCAGGCCGCGCGGGGTGCGCTCGAACAGCGCTGCGCCTATCGACTCCTCGAGATCCTGGATCTGCCGCGATATCGCGGGCTGGGTGACATGGAGCTGTTCCGAAGCGGCGCGCACACTGCGCAGTTCCGCAACGGCGCTGAAATAGCGAAGGTGCCTGAGTTCCATGACGTTTCCCAACAAAGGTTTCCGAACAAAGCGATCGTCCGGCGATGATACCGTCACGCCCCGCCCGTCTGGGGATATCCGCGCTGGACGATTGATCCGCCTGTCTACGATCGCTTACGTGTCGCCAAAGTCGTACTACCTTGTCTGCCTGGAAGATAGGCGAGGCGATGCCTCCTAAGCATCGGCAGCCGCAATCAACGGCAATTGTCCGGCCTCATCAAATAGTCAATAGTTTGTGCATGTTCGTTCCCGGCTTCCAGGAGACATCACTTGCCTAACCAAAACTTCCCCGAGACCCGTGCAGCTTCACAGAAATCGTTGATCTCAACGGACATCGACTATGACCGCGAGGGCTTCCAGACGGGCACCTTGCGCATTCCGTATTCGCATGATCGCTCGGCCTACGGACATATTCCCACGCCCGTCGCCGTGCTCAAGCGCGGCGAAGGCCCCACGGTCCTGCTGACGGGAGGCAATCATGGCGACGAGTACGAAGGGCCGGTGGCGTTGATGAAGCTGCTGCAACGCATGCCTGCGATGCACATAGAGGGGCGCCTGATCGTCATTCCTGCGTTGAACTTCCCCGCGCTCCTCAACGGCTCGCGGACCTCACCGATCGACCGGGGCAATCTGAATCGCATGTTTCCTGGCGATCGCAATGGATCGCTGACGGCAATGATTGCGCACTATGTCGATACGGAGCTCTTTCCGCGTGCGGACATCGTGTTCGACCTGCACGCAGGCGGCGCATCGTTCGACCACATGCCGACCTTGCTCGCGGCGCTTCCCGGAAATGCAGGACGGCATGCGGAATACATCCGGCTTGTGGACGCGTTCGCCGCGCCGCACACGATGGTCATGGATTTGCTAGGTGAAGACCGGACCTACGGTGCCGCGGCGGAGCGCCATGGCACGCTGTTCCTGTGTGGCGAGTTTGGCGGCGGCGCGGCTTGCAACGTCGATGGCGTGAAGATCGTCGAGGACGGGTTGCGCCGCTTCCTTCAGGCGGCAGGGCTCACGCGCGACGACCCGCGCGCAGAGGTCGCGCCCCCAACCACCCTGCTTCGGGTCGACGGCGCCCGCCACTATCTCTTTGCCCCCCGGCATGGCGTGTTCGAGCCTTGCTTCCGACGGGGCGATACCGTGGCGGCGGGCCAACTGGCGGGTCGACTTTTCGATCCGCACGCACCATGGGAGGCGCCGCGCGAACTGCATTTCGCGGGCGATGGCATGGTGGTCTGCGCACGGACGTTCGCGCGCGTGGAACCTGGCGACTGCATCGCGTTGCTGGCGGGAGAAACGCAGTGGCAATAGCAGTAGCAGGCCGCGATGCACGTCGCCCGCGGTCACGTCCCACCGGCTCCCGTTACCAATACCCCTGCCAGCTCCATGCCGAACAACCGATACCCTTCTCCCGACGCATCGCATAGCGCGTTCTCCCATGCGTACATTGTTGGGATGTTTTTCCTGTGCTTTGCATTCTCCTATATCGACCGCCAGGTGGTCAGCATTCTGGTTCAGCCGCTCAAGGCATCGCTGTCGCTGAGTGACACGCAGATCGGTCTGCTTCAAGGCATCACCTTTACGATGTGCTACGCGACCGCGGGCGTCTTCGTGGCGCGGCTCGTGGACCGGTCCAATCGCGTCTTGCTCAGTGCTGCATGCGTAGCCATCTGGGCCATCTCGACCGCGATGTGCGGTACCGCCACGACGTTTTGGGAGCTGCTGATGTGGCGCGCGGGAACGGCGATCGCCGAGGCTGCTCTGAGTCCCGCAGCGTTGTCGATCTTCAGCGATCTCTTCCCGCCCCGTAAAGTTGCGCGGGCCAGCGGCGCGTTCATGCTGGGCCCGTATGCGGGAGGCGGCGTCGCGCTGCTTGGCGGGGGTACGCTGCTCGGGTGGATGGAGCAGCCTGCAACGGCCGCATGGCTGTCCGCGCATGACCTCCGCCCCTGGCAGATGGTGTTCTTTACCGTGGGGCTTCCCGGCATCGGACTCGCTGCGCTGGTGGCGCTGACCATCAGAGAGCCCAGGCGGCAGGGCGTCCTTGATGCAGCGGGAACCTGCGACGCCCCGCCGTTGCGCGAGGTTCTGAAGGAACTGTTCGTGCGCAACCGCTTCTGCCTGCCCTATTTCTTCGGGTATGTGGCGCTGATCCTGCTGTTCTACTCACACGCGGCGTGGTTTCCAACGATGGTCATCCGCCGATTCGGGCTGAGTGCCAGCGAGGTAGGCAAACTTGCTGGACCCATGTACATGCTCGGAGGAATGGCAGGCGTGATAGCCGCCACGCTGCTCGTCGGAAAGGTCACGGATCTCGGGGCGTTGCGCAAGGTGCTACGTATCGCCGCATGCGCTGCCACTGCACTCGTTCCGGCGGCTTGCCTCGCGCCGCTCGCCCCTACGGCGATGCTGGCCCTGCTTATGTACGGCGTTTGCGCCTTCGCCGCGAGCGTCGTCATGGCGCTTGCGCCCGTGCCGCTGCAGATTGCCATTCCCAATCGGATGCGCGGCCGGGCCATCGCGATGCTCGTGTTTCTCACCAATGCCATCAGCGGAGGCGTTGGTCCGTTCGCGGTGGGCTGGATCAATGAGCGGTTGGCCGATCCGCAGCATGGACTGGCCACGGCGCTCGCCATCGTGGGCACAGTCGCCGCGACATCGAGTTGCCTGCTCTACTGGATAGCCACCCGAAATTCTCCTCGACCCGAGCCGGATATCAAGGCCGCGATCGGCACATGATGGTCTCACTCCTCCTTAACAGTTCCGCGCAATATCGCTGCGGTCTCGACGATTGATCACCGTACGGCATCGCACGAGGCCGGGGAGGCCACGAGCCCGGGAGGACGGGTCGATACCGTGAAGAGGCCATTTGCACGGCAGTACAACCGTGCAGGCCTGTTCAAGGATCTGCAAGACGGATCGAACTCGTCGCGCCTCATTGAATCCTCTCGTTGTCTTAACATCCACTTCGCGGAAGATCACGCAAAGCAGCCTCATCCGCCTGCCTGTTCCTCAATGCATGGGAATCGCCGCATTGAAGATCAGCACCATGAGCAGTCCGACGACCGCAACGATCGATTGGACCACCGAAATCGTCTTTGTCGCTTCACTCATGGTCATGCCGAACGATTCCTTGACCATCCAGAAGCCCGCGTGATTGGCGTAGTTGAAGAACAGCGATCCGCAACCGATCGACAATGCCAGCAACGGCAGGTTGAGGCTCGGATCGCTGCCGGCCAGCGGCGCAAGCAAGCCGGCAGCACCGACGATGCCCACGGTCGCCGACCCCGTCGAGACCGATAGCAGCATCGCGATCAGCCAGCCCAGGATCAGCGGCGGAAACGCGAGCTGCTGAGTCAGATGCACGATGGCATCGCCCACCTTGGCGCTGGTGAGCATCTGCTGAAATGCGCCGCCGCCCGCGATGATCATGATGATCGAGGCAATGGGCTTGAGACTGTTGCCCAGCGCACCGCGCAGTTTCTCGGCGTCGCCGCCGCGGGACGACACGAGTGCCACGATCGCGAACAGCACGCCCAACAACATGGCGATCAACGGATTGCCGAGGAAACTTGCCACGTGCAGCGCGGCACTCCCCTTGGGCAGCACCGTCTCCGCAATGGCATGCCCGAGCATCAGGATCGCTGGCAGCAATGCTGCCAGCACGCCGATCCCGGCGCCGGGCTGCCGGTCACCAGCGGTTTTCTCCGTGAGAGTGAACTGGTCCAGCAGGGCCTGATCGGGCCGGGTGGTCATGCGGGGAGACATGAAGGCACCATAAAGTGGACCGCCAAGAATCATGGCTGGAATCGCCGCAAGAAAGCCGTACAGCATCGTCGGACCCACAGACGTTTTCAGACTGGCGATCGCCGTCAGCGGCCCCGGGTGGGGCGGCACCATGCCATGCATCGCGGCCAGCGCAGAGATGACCGGAACGCCTACATAGACATAGGCCGATCCCTTGAAACGGCCCTTGCCCTCGAGTTTGCGCGCAACACTGAAGATCAACGGCAACATCACAACCAGCCCGACTTCGAAGAACATCGGAATTCCGACTACGAAAGCCACGAGCGTCATCGCCCACGGGATCATCCGATCGGAGGCGCGCTTCAGAATCGCATCGGCAATTTGCTCCGTGGTCCCAGCATCCGCAAGGATCTTGCCGAGCATCGCACCGAGCGCAATCACTACACCCACCGCGCCGAGCGTTTTGCCTGCACCATCGACCAGATGCTTGACGATGCTTTCGGGGGCCATGCCAGTCGCGAAGCCGACGCCAATGGAAACGATGAGCAGCGCCAATAGCGGATGCATCTTGATCCGCGAAACGATAAGGGCGACGAGCACAAGTACGCTGACGAGGGCGGTCACCAAGAGTTGTATATCCAGAGGCGTCATGAAGTGTTAAGGCGAAACAGCGAGGGGAGCCATTATCGTTCCATTACCATTCGCGTGGAAAATTCGCCTCATAGGCCTCTCAAACAAGCCTTGCCATGACACCCCTATGCGTGGACACGCCAGCGCGTCGAGGAAGATGACGGAATAGACCTCGTGTTCGCGGCCGGCGAGCTACGTGCGGACGTAGTCCTTGACCTGTGTCGCCGTCACGAACACACGTCCGCGCGGGATCATCTCGTCGATCACCTGTCGGGCCGCGGTGAGGATCTGCTCGGGCGATGCGGGGTGGAAGTTCCCGTGTTCATCACGTGCCAGCAAAGTGGAGGCGAACGAGGAAAAATATTCCGAAGACTGCGCAGCCGGTTTCCCGGCAGCGGCGGGTCAGGCTGCCACCTTGCCTGTCAGGACAAACGAAAGCACATCGTCAGCGGTGGGCACGCCCCAGGTCTGGTCGGCGAGCCATTGGTAGAAGCGTGTCTGGGCGACCTTGGTGGCCCGCTTGTGGGTGGCGAGTTTCTGGTCCGCAAGCACGCACTGTTCGTTGTATCGCTCGATCAGCGGTATCTGCTCATCGGCGGCCAGGCTGACAAAATACCCGTGTGCGCTGGGCAGTCGCGCGGCGATATAGCGCTCCATCGCCTCTTGCGCGGACTTCGCCGGCACGGTCGGCACGACCGCCGGTTCCTCTTCCGCCGCCCCGCCCTCCCCGGCGCTGGCCAAGTTGCCATCGGCGCCGCTGCTGGTGCCACTGTCGGTGCCGCGCGCGACCATGTCGGTCAGGATCTTGCGAAAATACGCGCTCACGCTTTCGATCACTGGGACATCGCTTGCGGACACGCGCGCGCGGACGTGGGCGATCGCCTCGAACAGGATCGCAGGGGCATGGGCTTTGGCCAGCCTGCTGGCCTCGCTTGCCGGCAGGCCCAGATCGATGATCGCCTGGATCAGTTCGCTGATATCGGCCTCACCGACTCCGGCAGACGCGTCGCCCGGCACATCGCCGCTGGCCGACGCCTTACGGGTGATCCTGAACTGCAGTTCGGTGACGGAGCGACCCACCTTGTGCTCGATGAGTTCGACTTCGTGATCCGACACATCGCAGATCTCCGCGATACAGGGGTTGAGCACCGCGCGCTTGAAGATCTTGTATTCCTTGTATTTGGTCTCGCTCTCCTCGCGCCCAAGGATCAGATTGCGGAAGACGGTCAGCGGTATGCGCGCCGTGATCCCTGCGCGTTCGTAACGCACCGTGTTTTCCCAGAGCGCGAGCGAATGGGCCCGACGGAACAGCTTCGCGATCCGCATATCGATCATCGCGTAGCGCTCGGGGTTCAACAGTTCTTCGCGGATCTGCGGAGCAAAGGAGTAGGACAGCAGGGAGCCCGTAATCCGCGCCCCCGCCAGCAGGGTTGAGCCCGTCCAGGTCGCTGTCCCGTCGCTGTCAAGTTGGTCCCAGTCGACAACCGTACGCATCAGCGACTTGGCCGTCTCCTTGATATAGGTGGTGTCCTTGGTGGTGAGCGCCAGGTTGGCCATCATCTCGGGAATCGAGATCTGGAACGTCTCAACCGTCCCGGCCTCCCCGAAGCGGTGTTCGATCGCATTCTTGATGAGCGCGTTGAACAGGCGTCGTTGTTGCAGCGTAAGCGAGCCGCCCACCGGTGAAACGTGGATGGCCTGAACCGCCTTCTTGAAGGGCTCGGCCGCCTCCGGCTGCTGAAACAGGGTGATCTGGCTGCCCTTGGGTGCCTTCGCGCGTGCCATCGACTTTACCTGCGATTTTTGGATGGGTGAAATGTTAGACGGCTTGCGTTCACCTATCAACATGAAGCGCGTTCGCGTCACGAATTTGCTGTCCAGAAAGACGGTGCGGCCCCCAAAACTGTTCACCTATGGTGTGACACACCTGGCGACACGCGTGGCATGCCGGGCAAAGACGGGAGCGGCGGTGGGGTAAGCGCTGGAAAAGGTGAACGATTTTGAGGAGCGGTGTCTCTGAAGTGCGCGATATTCCATCGTCGGTCTCTCCCAGCCACGAGTCGGCCGTCTGGCACCCCAAATCCGTTCACCTTGAGCGGGTCATTGGCGATGATGGATCAGCTCTGTCAGCTGTAAGTCGGTGCACACATAGGTAGGAAGCACGAAGTGGGTTGGGTGTCCAAATTCGAATCCCGTGGTCCTTACCAGTGGAGCGTCCCCTAATTCGTTCACCTTTTTCGATTCCCCAAATAGTGTCACCTAATCGTGCAGTGACGATTGGCGAGTGCATCCACTGGTGTGCCTGCGGTCCTGGCGGCGTCCTATCTTGTCTATCCCCAAATCCCTTCACCTGACATTTGCGATCGCCATTCCCCAATTGTCTTCACCTTTATGGAAGGGGTGATGGTCAATTCCCTAAATGTGTTCACCCATTGCTAATTACCGGTTGAGTTTCCCCAATACGATTCACCTTCAGCTCAACATCGTTTTGCCGTGGCCCCTACGAATCCCCAGTTGCAAAGGTGAAGGGCATTTTCGATTCGAATGGGACGGCACAGGGGACGGCACAAGGGACGGCACAAGGGACGGCAAAGTCAGCTTCTCGGATAAAGGTGAACAGAATTGGGGCGTGACGCCTCGCGTGTCCGCAATGAGGGTCCAGCGTTTCGTCGCTGCGGCGGTTCGCACTTGCCACTTCGTATCGTTTGGATGTGAGTCTCCACTTATCCTAAGACGCTTTACATTGCTGGAAGCTTCCGCTCTGTTCCTCCGGGGATCAAGGCCTCGTTCACCTTCAGCTGATTCGTGATCTGCGCGCAATACAGAGGCGTCTGCGAAAGGCGCGGCTGGGACCCGGACCACCTGGTCCGCGTCACGCCTTCTTGAAATGCGATTGGCGTTTGCCAAATGCGGATGGGAAATACGCACCCAACCCAGTTCACCGAACAACGACGAGTTCAGGGGTTAAATGGAGAACTGCCACGGGCCCTGCAATGGAAAATCAACGCCGGCTGACATAGAAATGACGCGGTAATGACGCGTATACGCATCGGTGTGACGTAAACTTCTTGCGGTTTACGTATACGGTCGCTATTCTACGGCCAACCATTTAATTGACGGAAAGCGTCTAAGTTTTCGGTTCGGCGTCAGTCGAGCGCTTCGGGACCTTTCCAACGGATTTACAACTTTTATGGCACGCACGAGCTTACTCAAGGCAGAACTCCCGCGCCCAGACTTTTCAGACGACCACGGCCTGTCAATCGACGGGCTGGCGGCCGTTGCTGCGCAGGCTAATGACGTCTTTGGGCAGATTCGGGATGCCATGCTGGAGCCCTACCCCCGCAAGATCCCTCCGACGTTTACCAGTAGCCAGATCGCCTCGCTGTGCGGTGTGGACAAGGCGCGCTTCCACTATCTTGCCACCAAAGGCGGCTTGCCAGCGGGCACCTCGCAAGGCAACGGCCGGGCCAAGGTGTTTAGCCTGGAAGACGCCATCGCGTGGGTACAACACGCCAACGGTCGCGCCAAGCGGCCGGAGGGCCAGCGCGGGCGCATCGTCACAGTTGGTAATTTCAAGGGCGGTGTGGCGAAGACCACGACCGCGGTCTGCCTGGCGCAGGCCCTCACCCTGCTCGGCCGGCGGGTTTTGATTGTCGACTGCGATCCGCAGGGTACGACAACCCAGCTTTGCGGCTGGGCTCCGGATGCCGAGATTGCCGAAGAGCAGACGCTGCTGCCGCTGATCTATGGTGACCAGACGACGCTGGACTATGCCGTCCAGACGACCTATTGGCACAATCTGGATCTGATCCCGGCCTCGTCGGCACTGTTCGACGCGGAGTTCGAGATTCCGTCGAAGGTGCTGTCCGAGTCGGGCTTCGAGTTCTGGGACATCCTGCGCAAGGGTCTGGTGCCGCTGTCCGAGCAGTACGACGTGATCGTCATCGACACGCCGCCTGCGCTGAGCTACATCACGATCAATGCGCTGATTGCCTCGGATGGCATTCTGATGCCCTGCCCGCCTGACGGGCTGGACTTTGCCAGCTCGACGCAGTTCTGGCACCTCTTCTCGGATATCGCGAAGAAGCTGCCTGGCGTACTCGAGTCCAAGCGCTATGACTTCATCAACATCGTGCTCACCAAGGTGAAGCAGGATGCGGTGTCGCGGGTCGTGCGCGAGTGGATGGTCAAGGCCTACGGCAATCGTGTACTGAGCATCGAAATTCCCGAGTCATCGGTCCCCAAGGGCGCTTCGGCACAGCTGGCGACCGTCTATGACCTCTCCAAGCCCGACGGCAGTGTCGAAGCGTATCAGCGTTTCCGCGATCCGCTGGACAAGCTCGCCCTGCATGTCGACGACCAGTTCGTCAGGGCGTGGACAGAAAGGAAAGAAGTATGAGAATCGGCGACAAGTTGTTGGCGAAGACCGCCAACATCGCAGTCAAAACCAGTCCGCCTAAGCCCGACGCCAACGAGCCGAAGACATCGCCCGGCCGCATGCTTGCCGCGCAGTCTGCCGTGGCGGCGGCCGAACGCCGGGTTGCCGAGCTCGAAGCGAACGTCGGCAAGGCCGTCGAAGTCGCGCTCGACGAGATTGCCGAAGTCCCCGGACGTCGGCGCAAGCTCACGCCTGAACAGTACGCTGAGCTGCGGGAGAACCTGCGTAATAACAAGCTGGTTCACCCGATCACGCTCGTCGTGCGTGGGGATGGCAAGAAGGAACTCGTAGCCGGTCACAACCGGTTTTACGTCTTCAGGGAGCTCGGCCGGGACGCGATCCCGGCGGTGTTCGCCGATCTGGCGGACGTCGAGCAGATCGAGGAAGCTGCGTTCTATTCGAATCTGCTTTCCCCGTCGCTGCCCGACTTCGAGAAGTATCTGGGGTTCCAGAAGCACGTCGACCGCACAGGGCAGTCGCAACAGGACATTGCGGCGGCCGCGGGCATTTCGGCTGGGCACCTGAGCAAGCTGTTCTCGTACGCGCGTTTACCCGGATCCGCCATCGCCGCGCTGGAAGCGGCAAGCGATCGCGGTCGCCTGGGCGTGAACGCCGCTTACGAGATGGCAACGTTTTTGGGTGAACACCCGGATCAGGAAGCCGCGGTCACGGAGGTCGTGGAGAAGCTGCTGAGCGATGAGAAGGTCACGCAGAAACAAGCTATCGCCCTCCTCCATGCGCGCGTGCGGCAAAAAACTGCTGCGCCGGCGGCTGCGGAAACGCATCGAATCAAGGTGGGAACGCGTGAACTGTGTGCCGTGACGACGCGGAATGGGACGGTCACGCTCAAGTTCAAGAAGGCGGAAGACGCACAAGCCTGGGAAAAGCGGGTGCGCGAGTTCATCGAGGCCAACGCAGGAACGAACCACTAAAAAGCAGGATATCTGCCTTTTAAAACACATGAGAGAGTGAAGCGAATGAACTAAAGCACGCTTTTGACACATCCCTCACCACAAAGACAAAGGCCTGGGCGGGAACCCAGGCCTCTGCTGAGATTCGGACGGGAATCCGAAACTCGATTTGGTGGAGTTTGATAGATCAAAGCTCAACCTACACGTATCTACGGCGGGAACCGTGAACACGAGCCACAACGAGTGTTCAGTGTAGCGAGAGATTATGCCTAGTCAAGCTCCGGAGGGCGTTCGTCCTTAAAAAATCGGAGTCAATATGACTATTGCGCAACGCTACGCGCCGGGCGAGGCTGTCGCTCGCCCTTCTCCCCTGCCACTCGCGCTCATCGAAGCCCGAGCTGCCGTGTTCGATCCGCTTAATTGCCTGGACCTCGGGACTACCGCCCGTCGGGTCCTTTTTGGCATTCTGCGATTCTTCAACTTGTCTCGCCCTTCGTCCTCCATCTGGCCGCGCCGCGATCTGCTGCGTGCCGAATCCCTGCTCAACAGTGAGTCGTCTCTCTATCGCGGCCTGGCTGATTTGCAACGGCATGGCTACGTTGTCCGTGAGCAGATTCGCATTGCGCGTTCCGGACGGTTCCACGTCTCGCCCGTTCGACTTACAGAGAAGGCACAAATTCTTCTCGGTCTGGTCGGGAGGTCATCAAAAGAAGATACGCGTCGAAAAGTTATCCACAAGGAACCGTCTCTCACAGTGGAAGACGGCCAATATAAGGAACATACCAACGAACGGAAGTCTTTACAGAATTCATTCGCAAGCGAGCCGCCCAGAGATATTGACTCGGCTTCCAAGGTCCCGCTTCCGCTGATCTGGTTGCTCAAGCTCGGATTGACTGCCCGTGCGGTGTTTTCGCTCATGGGTATCGCCAAACGCCATGGCAAGCGACTGGAGGACATCGCCACGGCATTCCGAGGACGCCTGTCGACGCTATCGAGCCGCGAGGCATACGCCTACATTCGGTCGCTTGCCGGAAAGGACCTGGACTTTGCTGCGATCGCTTCCGGCAAGGAAGGTGCTATCCGTGCCGCCACTGAAGCGCAAAGTGCGAAGAACCTTCTGAGCTCGATCCTTGCTAAGTCGCATGGGTTGACCGTCGTAAAACGCGACGGGACAAGCTTGGGGCGGATTGACGCACATGCCCAGGTCGTCATGGGGCAGGGGGGTTCGTTCCCAGTGAATCTGCGCTTCGCTATGGCCGTGCAGAAGGGGCAGCTAATCATTCGACGATCATCGCTCGGGTAGCTTGTGCTGCGGCCACGGTCATCGATCGATTGTCCAAGCTTGAAGTGGGGAAAGGCTACGTCGGCGGCATCACCGTGTTCGATCGGCTGGAAGTGCTGTCACGGGAAGGAGAATTCCCGTTCGTGTTATTTCGTTAGCTTTTGCTAACTGCGGCGGGCCTATGTTTGCGAGATGCCTTTTGGCATTGAGGCGGTATTGGTCAGATGTCCAGCTTTGTCGGTGGACTGGATACAAGGCGAGCCGGTTTCTAGTAGAAACCCAATAAAATCAATGGGTTATGAAATCCATGGGTTTTTGCGTAGGGACCCCGTTTTTTGGGAGTTCCGTGCTTAGCCCGCTAACCAGTTGATTTGTAAGGGTTTCTATTAGAAAGAGGCTTGCTGCGATGTCGGAAGTTGTGTTGGCCAACCACGAAGGACATCCTATGTGCGAGGCTGACCAGAAGACACGATCAACGGGCGATGGCGTCAGGATCGTGCGCGCATTTTGGGGTTCGGTGGGCGTGCTGTGCACCACGGGACTGCGCTGCATGGATCGTCGCTGGTAGTGGCTGGCTTTCTGGATTCGCCGGGGCGCGCGGACGCGAACGACTCAACTAGGGTGCAGGCAAGTGCTGCTGAGGCGGACCGCTGCCGATAATGTTGGTGGGAGTTTGGATTTGTCAGCCGCGATGAACGAGGTCGAGAGCAAAGCATCGATGCATCGAAGCGGCCGGAGTCGTAACAAGCGAAGATCGGGGTCGCCGAATATTAGGAAAGGCCACCGTCATCCCCGAATAAAGCGCCTGGGTGAGCCCTCGAAGCGCATTTTCTCCAACGCAAAGGGATCTCGACTACCGAAGCGAGGGCGGCGTGCGTATGAGTGCTGGCGAGTTACGTGCCGAAGACGGCCAGGAAGCCGGGTGGCATTTACCCCTCGAAAATATGTCGCGGAGCTGGCACCATCGCAGCAATGCCGTAGTCGTGGATAGAAGCAGCAAATGATGTTAGCTCCCTCTCTGCCCCAAAAATTTCTCGGAGGTGGGTCTGCCGCCGGCCCCTTGATTTCCGGACCCTCGCTTCCGGCGATCGGTAGCCCAATCGGACGCGGAACAATAAGATCAGCGCGAAGGAGCATGGTGCACTTCGCCCGTGGCGGTCGACGGATGCTACGCGCTGCTCGGAAAAGGGACATCGGACTCCTGAAGCAAAGTTTCTGAAGACCGCTTTCGAACAGTGTCCGACAATGTGTTTAGTTGTGGCCGCTGTTGGCTGTAGCATCCTTAGGCGCGGAAAAGCCCCCCCGAGCCCCCACGTGCGGGTACGCTTGCCGTCAATACAGTCGAAGGCAGTAATGCAGAGAAGCACTTAGACGAAGCGCTGCACACCATACATCAGGTAAGCGACGTAACCCATTGTTTTTGTTGAGAAAAACTTTTTGTCTTGAATCGGCAGGTCACTTTTGCGCACAGATATGCAATGCAAATTATTTTAATGCGCGGTTTTTGGGCGCGACATCGTTCTTTCTAGGGCGCGACCGTGCGTACATCGACCACCTCGTCATCTCAACAACAAATGAAGCAACTGACCGAAGCGAACCGCCGTGCCAAAGCTGATGCTCGCCTCATTGCGTTGGATTGGGGGACATCCTCGCTACGGGCGATGTTGCTTGGCGCGGATGCCGCTTTGCTCGACGCGCGCGTTGCCCCACTGGGGATCATGCAGATCGGCGAGGGTGGTTTTGAAGCGGCGTATCGTTCGATGGTTGCCGACTGGCTGGCTGAAGCAAAGCTTCCGGCCATTGCTGCCGGGATGGTGGGGAGTGCGCAAGGTTGGCTAGAGGCGCCGTATTGCCAAGAGACGGCTGGCGCGCGCGAACTCGCAGGTCGACTGGCTAAGGTCGCGTTGTCCGATGGCGGGGCGTTGCACTTGGTGCCGGGTGTTTCGCTGACGGAGCCGCGGGCCGAAGTCATGCGTGGCGAGGAGACCCAGGTGGTGGGCGCGCTAACACTATTCCCCCATATGCGCCGGGAAGCCGTGTTCGTACTGCCCGGCACCCACAGCAAATGGATTCGCATCGAGGATGGCTGCATCCGCGAATGCCAGACCTTCATGACTGGCGAATTGTTCGCCGTGCTGCGGCAGCATTCCATCCTTGGTCGCTTTGCTGGCGCTGGCGAGCCGGAAGCTACGGCAACCGAGGAGGAGGACTCGGCGTTCGACACGGGTGTCGAAGTCGCTCGAACCAGCGCGGGCGGCATTTCGCCACTACTGTTCTCGGCACGCGCAAAGGTACTGTTAGGACAACTCCCGAAGGCTGCCAGCCTGGCCTATTTGTCCGGGGTGCTCATTGGCGATGAACTGCGCAACGCGCTGGCCCATCCGATTCGGGCAGTTGTCATGATTGGCGACGCCAGACTGTGTGCACGTTATCGCAGGGCTGCGAGGCAGTTCGGCGTGTCGGATATGCCAGAGGTGGAGAACGCAACCCGCGTCGGACTTTGGGCGATTGCGCGCGAGGCGGGGCTGGTCAAATAAGTCAGGACCGTCACCGAAAAGGAAGCTTCCGATGATTCAACCGTATTTGGATCGTTTTCCCCTGGTTGCCATTCTCCGGGGCGTGACACCAGACGAAGTCGTGGGGATAGGTCAGTCGTTAGTCGACCAAGGATTCACGATCATCGAGGTGCCCCTGAACTCCCCAGAGCCATTCGAGAGTATCAGGCGCCTGGCCAAGGCTTTCGGTCGTGATGTCCTCATTGGAGCGGGCACCGTCACCGAGGTGGCCCAGGTGTCTGCAATCGGTGAGGCTGGCGGGCGGCTGGTTGTCATGCCCCATAGCGACGCCGCCGTAATTCGCGCCGCGAAGGCTGCCGACATGGCTTGCCTGCCAGGGGTGGCGACGCCGACGGAGGCATTTGCTGCACTACGCGAAGGGGCGGACGGCCTCAAGGCGTTTCCGGCCGAAGCGCTACCGCCTGTTGTGATCAAAGCGTGGAGGAGCGTGCTGCCGAAACATGTCCAACTGCTGCCGGTTGGCGGGATCACGCCGCAAGCGATCTCCGCCTATGTTGCCGCCGGGGCTTCTGGCTTTGGCCTTGGCTCCGCGCTATACAAGCCCGGGATGGATGCCGGCGCCGTGAGCCAAACCGCACGACAGTTTGCCGACGCCTGGCAGTCAATTCACCGCGCTGACTGACGGTTGCTGTTTGACGGTTGCAATTGCCAGCCGCGCCACGTCGAGCGACTGTGCGGGTGCCAAGCCCATCGTACGGGGAGGCTGGGCGGCCTGGCCTCGGTGGAGGATTTCCTGGGGTACAAGCAGATCACCCAAGACTTCACTCCACAACACCACTGAGCCCACCGCCGCCACTGCGTCCAATCCCACTGCCCGGAGCCCGGCCGGTGGGAGGACAGGCTGCGGGCTAGATCCGGCCCAGCCACGCCGCCGCATTCCGCCAGCGCAGCTGTTCCACGACTGCGTTCGGCAGGCCAAGCGATGCGATCCGCGCGGCGGGTTCCGGGTCCATGATCGCGAAGGGATAGTCGGTGCCGATCATCACGCGGTGGTCGCCGACCAGTTCCACCAGCGCGCGAATGGCCTGCGGGCTGTAGAGCAGATCGTCGTAGTACAGGGCGCGGGCGGCCTCGGCGGGCGCCAGTTCGATAGCGTCGCGTAAAGCGCTCTGCTTTTCCCAGGCGAACTGCATGCGGGGCACCAGCGCCTGAATCGAGCCGCCGCCATGGCTGAGTGCGATCCGCAGCTTTGGAAAGCGCGTGAGCAGTCCGCCTGTTATCAGCGATGCCGCCGCCAAGCCAATCTCGCCCGGGAAGGCGACGATCTGTTCCAGCGCGGGCGGGCCGACCAGCCGGTCCATGCCCGCCGGCCGAAGCGGATGCACGAAGATCGCCGCGTTGCAGGCTTGCGCCGCTTCAAAAAATGGCCAGAAGCGTGGGTCGCCAATCGGTACGCCCATCACATTGCTGCCCACTTCAATCCCTGCCAGTCCCAGCTTGCTGATCGCATGATCGAGTTCGGCGATCGCCCGGTCTACATTTTGAAGCGGCGCTGTGCCCAACGCGCTGAAGCGGGCAGGGGCGCGCGCCACCATGTCCGCCAGCGTCTCGTTCAGGTAGCGCGACAGCACGGCGGCATCCTCGGTATCCATCCAGTACGACAGCAACTCCGGCATGGGCGATAGCACCTGGTGGCCAACACCGGTGGCGTCCATGTCGGCCAGCCGGGCGTCGGTGTCCCATGCGTGGTGTGACACCGTTCGATAGACCTGCCCGGAAATGACGACGTGCCGGTGGCACGGCTGCGCATCACGCATCGACGGCCATGGCACGTTGGCGCGGCTGCCGAGATATCGGGGGAATTCCGCGGGGATGACATGGGTGTGGATGTCGATGCATCCGCAAGAGGCGGCGGGATTGCTGGCGTTCATTCGGGTATCTCCTGATACGGAAGTTCGTGACAAACGGTTGCAAAAGCAACTGTTGTGAGCTTTAATTCGAGCACGGATAGGTTGCTTTTGCAACAATTTAGGAGAGTAGTTCGATGGCCACAACCCAAGCTGTACTGGAACGCCCCGCTTCATCGGCGCCGGCACCGATTGCCGACACCGCCGTGCAGGCCAAACTGATGGAGGCGGTTGCCCGGCTTCGCCCGATCATTGCGCAACGCGCTCGCCAGACCGAACTCGACCGCCGTGTCTCGGCGGACATCACCGAACAACTGATCGCAGCGGGCTTGTACCGCGTGGTGCAGCCGAAGCGGTTCGGCGGACACGAACTTGGACTCGACGTCCTCCGTCGTCTGGCGTTCGAACTGGGGCAGGGCTGCACGTCTACCGGCTGGTGCTATGGCCTGAGCGCCGCGGCTTCATGGGTGCTTGGCATGTTTCCCGGGGACGCCCAGCAGGACGTGTGGGGCGCGTCGCCCGATGCGTTGATCGCCTCGTGCATCGCCCCGACCGGGAAAGCCGAACCGGTGGCTGGCGGCTTTCGCCTGCAAGGCCGCTGGAGCTTTGGCAGCAATTGCGACAATGCCGAATGGATGTCGCTTGGCGCGATGGTCCAGCAGGAAGAGGGCCAGCCGCCACGTCCGCTGTTTTTGCTGGTGCCCAAGGGGCAGTACGAGATCGTTGATACCTGGCACACGGTAGGCCTGGCCGGCACCGGCAGCAAGGACATCGCCATCGACCAACCCGTCTTCGTGCCCGAGCATCGTACCGTGGCATTCGCCGATGTCCTGGAGCAGGCCGGGCCGGGCGCCGACCTACATACGTCGTCGATCTACCGGCTGCCCTTCCTCAGCGGCTTCCCGCCGTTGCTGGCCAATCCCGCGGTGGCCGCGTTGCGAGGCGCGCTGGACGAATTCGTCGAGGGTGTCGCGGCGCGCGCCACGCGTGGGGCGTTTGCGGGCGGCGGGCAATCCATCGCACAGTTCGGCCACGTGCAGTCGGCGGTGGCGCGCGGCGAGGCGGCTGTGGATGCCGCACAGCTAATCCTGCAGCGAGACCTGCAACTGGCGACGGACCTGGTCGCCGCCGGCACCAAACTGAGCGCGGCGCAGCGCATCACGCTGCGGCGCGGCCATGCGTATGCCGTACAGCTCTGTGTGGACGCTATTAACGAACTGTATGACGTGGTGGGTGGCACCGGCATCCAGCTGGACAACGGCGTGCAGCGTGCGTGGCGTGACATCAACGCCGTGGCGCACCACATCAGCGTCAACTGGCATGCCGTGTCCAGCATGTACGGGCAGATGCGACTCGGCTTGCCGCCGCGCGGGCAGTACTGAGGGAGCGCACGATGATCCGACACCAGAAGCTGGGCCGCATCGAGCTCAATGTGACCGATCTGCAGCGCTCGCGCCGCTTCTATGAAGACGTGGTGGGCCTGCAGTACGTGGATACCGGTAGCGAGGGCGAGGTTCGCCTGCGCTGCGATCACGATCACCACAGCCTTGTGCTGTATCCGGACCAGGCAGCAGGACTGCGCTGCGCGGGCTTCATGCTGGAAGACACCGCCCAGTTCGCGCCACTGCTGGAGCGCCTGGCGGCTGCGGGCCTGACTGTCGAGGAGGTGCCGCCCGCGACTTGCAGCGCGCGGGCGCAGGCGCGGGCGATCCGGGTCTTCGAGCCACTGGTGGGCGCCATGCTGGAGTTCTACGTGCCGGCCAAGGACTCGGCGCGGCCCTTCGCACCGACGGTGACGCGTATCCAGCGCCTGGGCCACGTGGTGTTCAACACCCCCGATGCCGCGCGGGCCGTCGCGTTCTGGCGCGACGTGCTCAACTTCCGCGAGTCGGATTCGGTCGGCGATTTCATCACCTTCATGCGCTGCTGGCCGAACCCCTATCACCATGGCATTGGCATCGCGAAGTTCGATCGCCGGTGCCTGCACCATGTCAACTACATGGTGACCGAGATCGACGATATCGGCCGGGCGTTGACACGCCTGAAGGCAGCCGGTTCCGATGTGGTGTTCGGCCCGGGCAGGCATCCGGCGTCGGACAGCGTCTTCCTGTATTTCCTGGACCCGGATGGGCTGACCATGGAGTACAGCTTCGGGATGGAAGCGTTTCCGGAGACCTTCCCGCGCGCGCCGCGCCGCATCGAACCTTCGCCGCTGTCACTGGATTACTGGGGCTCGACCCGCGACCCGCGCTGCTTCACCGGCGCAGGCGCCAACGCCGTGCCCGTTACCGAGGAGGCCCGCTCATGAGCGCCGACGCTATGACCCCAACCATCGACAGCCGGGACCTGCGCAATGCGCTGGGACGGTTTGCCACAGGCGTTTGCATTGTCACCACCTGCACCGCCGACGGCCAGCGCGCGGCGCTGACCATCAATTCCTTCTGCTCCGTGTCGTTGGATCCGCCGCTGGTGGCCTGGTATCTGAGCGACCGCGCACCGAGCCTGCAGGCCTTCTCGGAGTCCGGGCACTTTGCCGTGCATGTGCTGACGGCAGAGCAGCAGCACCTGGCGTCGCATTTCGCCAAGCCATCGCCCGACAAGTTCGCCATCCTTGGCGATAGCGTGCGCCCCGGCCTGGGAGATGTGCCGCTACTTGACGGCGCACTGGCCTGCTTCGAGTGCCGTACCACCACTGTCGTGCCGTTTGGCGACCACGTGATGATGCTGGGTCAGGTGGAGCGGTTCGGGTATGGCGCCGAATCCCCGCTGCTCTTTCACGCCGGGCGGTTCATGGAGCGCCCAGCCGTGCTGCAGCCCTAGCACCGGGGCAAAGGGCGTGTGGGCCAGTTCAGGCTGCACGTCGGTGACAACCATAAGAAATGACAATCTGGAGACAATCGTGCATGCCCCCAACCGTCCCACTCCACTGTTTCGTGGCTACTGGTGGATCGTCATCGGCTCAGTGCTCGGCCTGATCGTTGGCAATGTCACCGTGCTGCAGTTCTCGGCATCGGTGCTCATGAAGCCGATCATGGCCGAATTTGGCTGGAACCGGAGCGTACTGTCGGCCGCCGTGATGCTCGGCTCCATCTTCGCGGCTATCGCCACGCCAGTGGCCGGTAAGTTGATCGATGCCCGAGGCATCAAGCGGGTGACGCTCGCGGCCATCACGCTGTTCGCGCTGGCGATTGCGGCCATGTCGCTGGCGCCGGCAGTACCGGCCGCATTCCTCGCGATGTTCGCGTTGATGGGTTTGTTCAGCGCCGGCCAGGCGCCATTGCCCTATGCCAAGGCGATTGCGGCCGCTTTCGATCGCCAGCGCGGCCTTGCCATGGGCGTCGCGATGACCGGCGTGGGCCTCGGCGCAGCGCTGGTGCCGCGGCTGACACAGGCCTATCTCGACCATTTTGGCTGGCGCGGTGCCTTTGTCGCGGTCGGTGCCACCGTGTTCTGTATCGCATTTCCCGCCGTGGCATTGCTGGTGCGGGATGTGTCCCGCGACGCTGGCAGCGTGGCGGCGCGTGCGCGGCCGTTGCCGGGCCTGGAGGCAAGCCAGGCGATTCGCCACAAGGACTTCTGGGTCCTGGCGGTGGTCTTCCTGTGCATCCCGATCGTCGCCAACGGGACCATCGTGCATCTCGTGCCGCTGCTGACGGATCGCGGCATTCCCCCCGGCCAGGCGGTGACCGTGTTCTCAGGGATCGGCGCATCGCTGATTGCCGGCCGTTTGCTGTGCGGCTATCTGCTCGATCGCTTCTTTGGCCCCCATGTCGCCATCGCCTTCGTCCTGCTGCCCGCCCTCGGGGTGCTGACGCTGCTTGCCAGCAGCGATGTGGCGCTGACCACGGTGGGCGCGGTACTGGTAGGCATCGGCATGGGCGCGGAGGTCGACCTGATCGCCTATCTGCAAAGCCGTTACTTCGGCCTGCGCGCATTTGGTCAGATCTACGGCTATCTGTTTGCGGCCTTCACGGTCGGTACCGGGCTGGGGCCGTTCGTGATGGGGGCCACCTACGACCTGGCAGGTTCCTACCGTCCGGCGCTGGTTGGCTTTGTCGCGGTGCTGGCCTGCGCGGCGCTGATGCTGCTGCGCCTGCCGCGACAGTACCCGTACCCCGTCCAGGCCCCCCAACGCCCGGACGAGCAGGATGACACGTCGCGTGCGACCGTGGTCTGAACGCCGTTTCCGTCCCTGTCCATCCTTTCTATCCATTCCCACCCATTTCGGAATCATCGCCTCACCATGAAGCTCGTTACCTATCTCCACCATGGCAGTACCTCCATCGGCAAAGTCGAGGGCGACCTCGTGATCGATCTGCCGCGCAACGATCCCGCGCTGCCCGACACCATGCTGGAACTGCTGCAGGCGGGCCCGGAGGCCCTGGATCGCGCCCGCGCCGTACGCGGCGGTTTCACCGCGCCGCTATCGGCGGTGACGCTGCTGGCACCCGTGCCGAAGCCGTCGAAATACCTGGCCATCGGCATGAACTATCGCAAGCATGTGGCCGAGGCGGCCAAGGTCGGTGTCCATACGCCGCCCGCGCAGGTGTGGTTCAACAAGCAGGTGTCGTGCATCAATGATCCGTATGGCGATGTCCATATGCCCGCAGTCTCTGAGCAACTCGACTACGAGGTGGAGTTGTGCGCGGTGATCGGGCGTCGCTGCCGGCATGTGAGCCGCGAGGACGCGCCGTCCGTCATTGCGGGCTACATGGTGTGCAACGACGTATCGGTGCGCGACTGGCAGCTGGCGTCGCAGACGATGACCATCGGCAAGTCATTCGACACCTGTGGTCCCATCGGCCCGTGGATCATCACCGCCGACGAACTGGGCGACCCGCATGCGTTGCGCCTGCGGATGTGGGTCAATGACGAACTGCGCCAGGACGATGTCACGGGCGCCATGATCCATGACATCTATGACCAGGTGGTGCATCTCTCGAAGGCCTTCACGCTGGAACCCGGCGACCTGCTGGCGACCGGCACGCCGTCGGGCGTGGGCGTGGCGATGGATCCGCCGCGCTACGTGAAGGTGGGCGACGTCATGCGCGCCGAGATCGAAGGCATCGGGCACATCGCGAACCGCGTGGTGGCTGAGCCCGCCTGACGCGTCCTCGTGTAGCGCCGCACCGCAGCACCCAAGTCCCCAGCACTGCCGCCGGCCAACCGGCTTGCCATGCCTGCCTCAGCGCGGGCAGGGCGGCCTGTTGCCCGGACAACGGCACGCCGGCCGTCCAACCTCCATCTGATTACGCCAATGCATATCAAGAACGAAGACGTCAATCATCCCACGGGCGCGCGCCCGGCCAGCCCCATGCGCCGCAAGATCGGCGCGATGCTGGGCGGCTTGCTGGCAAGCCAGGCCGTGCCCGCGCGTGCGCAGCAGCAAACGCAGCCAGCCCAGCCTGTGCAGGACGGCCCCGCGGGCGTGCAGCGCATCGACGTTCACCACCATTTTCTTCCTCCGGTCTTCCGCAAGACCATGGGAGAGGAGGCGATTGGCGCGCCGGCGCCCAACCGCGTGGCGCCGCGGTGGAAGGTGGCCGATTCGCTGGGCGTGATGGACCGGCAGGGCATTACCACCGCAGTGGTCTCGGCCCCGCCGCTGTGGATGCCCGACATGGCCAAGACGCGGCATCTGACACGCGCCTGCAACGAGTTCGCCGCCCAGATGGTCAGCGATCATCCGACCCGCTTCGGCGTGTTCAGCGCGCTGCCGCTGCCCGACGCCGCGGCGGCGATGGCTGAAATCACCCATGCCTTTGACGTGCTGAAGGCCGATGGCATCGGGCTGATGACCAACTACGGCGACAAGTACCTGGGCCATGCCGATTTCGCGCCGATCTTCGCCGAGCTGAACCGGCGCAAGGCGGTGGTCTACGTGCATCCCACGTCCTACCAATGCCATCGCGGCCTGCTGCCCGAACAGCCGGATTCGCTGATCGAATTCCCGCACGACACCACGCGTGCCGTGGCCAGCCTGATGTTCTCCGGTGTGTTCAGCCGCTGTCCGGACATTCGCTTCATCTTTTCGCACGCGGGCGGAACGGTGCCTTACCTCGCCACCCGCATGGCGATCCTTGGCTCGCTCGACAAGACACTTGCCAAACAGGTGCCGGAGGGCGTGATGCCGTTGCTCAAGCGCCTGTACTACGACACCGCGATTGCCGCGAATCCTATCTCGATGGCGGCGTTGTTGAAGCTGGTCACGCCCGCCAATGTCGTACTGGGCACCGATTTTCCGTTTGTTCCCGAACCGGGGACGAAGGGGACATTCGCCGGACTGAGGGAAGTCGGCTTCAGCGCCGACGAGTTGCGTGCCGTCGAAGGCGGCAATGCCGCGCGCCTGCTGTCCAGGGTGGCAAGCCAAGGGGCACGGCTGGGAGCGAGGTCGGAAAGCCAGGCCCAAAAAAATCCCTTTCCATAAAAAAACAGGAGGAGACCCATGACAATCAAACTGAGGCATCTTGCCCTCGGCTGTGCGGCGGCCGTGCCGGCGCTGGCGGGTGCGCAGTCCGTGACGCTGTATGGCGTGGTGGATACCGGCGTGGAGTTCGTGAACCACGCCGGCCCGACGCAGAGCACGGTCGTCCGCATGCCGAATCTGTCCGCGTCGGTGCCGTCGCGCTGGGGATTGCGGGGGACGGAAGACCTTGGCGGCGGCCTGAAATCCCAGTTCGTACTGGAATCCGGGTTTGCGCCGGATTCCGGCGCAGCCAATTTCGGTAACCGCCTGTTTGGGCGGCAAGCCTGGGTTGGACTGTCGGGTCACTGGGGGCAGGTCGCGTTCGGACGTCAGTACACGATGATGTTCTGGGCGACGCTCGACTCGGACATCCTGGGGCCGAACACCTTTGGCTCCGGATCGCTCGACCCGACGATTCCGAACTCGCGCGCGGACAACGCCGTCTCGTACAAGGGGAAGTTCGGTGGGTTGACCGTAGGGGCGACCTACAGCTTCGGCCGCGATGCGGCGGTGGCCGCCCCCAGTCCGGCGAGCACGAATTGCGCGGGTGAAAATCCTGCCGACAAGAAGGCGTGCCGCGAGTGGTCGGCGCTGCTGATGTACGAAACCCCGCATTTCGGAGCGGCGGCGGCCTACGATTCCTGGCGTGGCGGCCCGGGCGCCTTTGGCGGACTCACCAGCAGCAGCTTCAAGGACGACAGGCTGTCGCTCAGTGCCTATACCCTGTTTGATCGCGTGAAAGCCGGAGCAGGGTGGCTGCGGCACAACAACGATGGCAATCCCGCGCCCCGTAGCGATCTGTTCTGGGTCGGCGCCGCCTATGACCTGACGCCAGCTTTCAATGTCGCGGGCCAGGTCTATCACCAGCGTTATCACGACAGTGCCAACAAGGCTTGGCTGTATGCGCTGCGCGGTACGTACAGCTTTTCGAAGCGGACGTCGATCTATGCAACGGCCGGGTTTATCAACAATGGCGGCCAGCTTGCGCAGTCGGTGAGCAGCAATCCGGGTGCGAGCGCCTCGCCCGGTGGCACGCAGCTCGGCGCGATGCTCGGCATCAAGCAGATCTTCTGAGCGCCCGGCAACGCGCTCAGGCGTCCGGGTCGTCCTGTGCTGCCTTACGGCGGACCCGGCGCGCCACGGTGAGCTTGCGGTTGACGCCGGTGGCGTTCTGGCAATCGTCGACCAGGTTGGTAAAGATGGCTCGCAATGTCTTCAGCGTGGCGGCAAGCTCATCGGGCGAAACCCCCGCCATCGAGGCGCGTTCGATATCCCAGGCGCGCGGCGCGAGCTCCGCGACGATGGCGCCGCCCGCGGGCGTCAGCGACAGGTGGATATTGCGCTTGTCCGTTGCTGACACATTGCGTTCGAGCAGGCCGCGTTCCTCGAGCGCGACCACCGCCCGGGAGAGATAGGAGATTTCTGCACCGGTATGGCTGGCCAGGTCGGACAGCGTCTGGTGGTCTTCGTGGCGCAGCGCCGCCAGCACGCGCCAGGCCTGCAGGTTGATGTTGTGCGGCTTCAGGTCGTCGCTGAAGCGTGCGGCAATGATGCTCGCGGCGCGATTCAGCAGGTAGCCGACGGAATGATCGAGATCGTGGTCGGGACGTTCAGTAGGCAGTGGCTGCAGCGCGGCCTTGCCCGCCTGGGTTGCTCTGCCTGGCTTGGCACCGGCGTCTGTGGCAGGACGGGACACGCGCGGCGAAGGAGAGGACTTCGGCATCGAAAGGTTCGCTTCGAACTGGTCTAAGCCGGAATGATAGCTTAAGCAACGGCTTTGCAGGCCGGCAACGATGCTGCAAGAACAGGTCGGACCGGCCGTGCCGGCCCGATCTCCCGGCACTCAGTCTGCCTCGCGGCGGCAGTATTGGTGAGTTATGCGTGCGAGCGCTGCACGTCACGCAAGGCTATTGGAACAAGCCCGAAGCGACGACTTAGCTTGCCCGGTAGCATCAAGATCGGTTTCGCCGTATTCGCGGACCATATCCGCACGCCTGAACTGCTGTTCGGGCCCATGCCGATCTGGGGAGCCGCAAAACTTCGGGGAAACTGATACTCGTCCCGTGAGGCCATGGGGCGGCCTGGCACGTGTGGGCGCAGCTGGGGTTATCGCAATCGGGCGCGCAATCAGTGGGAAATCGTCACGCCGCATTCTTGCGCTACCCCTAACAACGTCTGCAGGTCCGGGGGGCCGGGGGGGACAGCCTCGTCGATCCGCGCAAACAGGCGTGATGCGTTTCCGCCATGGCTGGTGACGGAAATCATTTCGCCGCCGCCTGTGCCAAACCGAAAGTAGTGAATCGTCCCGGCCGGCACATGGACAAATGTCCCAGCGCCGGCGGTCATCGCTGTGTCACCGTATCCGATTTCCACAACGCCCTTGATGACGTAGAACGATTCGTCCCAGTCGTGGCAGTGCGGTGGGGGTCCGCTGCCTTCGTGACCTTGCTGCAGGAAGACTTCGTAACCCTGCGTGGCGGCACTTGAAGCCAGGACCGTTATTCTCTCGCCTACGACGTTGAGGGCACGAGCATACTCGGCGGGGACGACCGCAAATGGCTCTGGCTTCATACTTTGCCTCCAGTCAGGTTTCACTGCCCCGGTCGAGTCGAGCTCGCGTTCGAACAAGTGTTGAATGGCGCGGGCTGGCATTTGCATTTGCCTTTGCCGTCGGCGTCGGAATCACTGGATCGTACGGGCAGACTGCATGACTGAGTGTAGGTGACACCCGTACCCATGGACAGGGCGCGAGCGCCGTCGGGTCGTCTCGAAAAACCTGGATCTCAATACTTGGTTTCCCGCTTTTCCTGGCGACCCTCTTGCTTTGTGTCGCGCTTGTCCTGCCTGCACTCGGCATTGCTCTTCTGGTTCTCAGCCCTGCAGTCGACCTTGCCAGAGCGTGCCTGCTGTTTGGCAGCCTGGTTTGCGTCCCGGCCTTGTTGACGCTGCTGCGATTGCTCGGTAGCGAGAGTAGCGCCAGCCATCACCAGCGGTACGGCAAAGCCGGCCAGCATCTTGCCTGCCCAACTCCAACGTCTGGATTTCACCATTTTCACGCTCCCTTGCTTGATTACGACTTTCCGCGAATGCCTGTTCGCGTGGCGCTGGGAGACGTTCCCAGACGCCGCTGCGATCACAGCAGACATTTAATATGAGGTTCGTATGGCACCCACTTCACCCATGGCTGGCTTCCTCCGGAAGTGACGCCTGCAGACCAGGCGATGCATCGGGGGATCGGGCTGACCAATTCTCCAGGCGGGCCAACCGGTACGCCGGCTCAGACCCAAGTCGAATCAAGCTCCTGCAGCAGATGTCCGGCAAGGATGTAGTCCCCGAGCCTGGCAGCCTTCTCTTCCAGGACCTCAAGTTCCTGCACGGGTAACGTTTTGAAGTCGAATTGACAGAACAGATTCCGCTGCCGAACCGTCAGTTTGGGGCGCCTCAAGCCTGCTGCGAGCGCCTCAGGGGATTTGACGGCAATGCTTTCGTGTCCGCGATACTCCACACGGATCCCCGCCTCTTCGCCCAGGCGCTTGAGCTCGGAGGTGTCTTGCCAACCCGTCTCATAGTCGAGATGAATGAGCCCAACCTCGGCAGCTTCGAGAAGATGAATGGCCTCGCCTTTCGTTGTCGCACGCGCTGTTGTCATGCTCTGTCCCCGGAATATGTCTCTGCATTGGCCCGTTAAAAATCTTTGCCGTCTTATGCTGCGGCCTGCAGGTATTTTTTGCCATACCTCCCCATGACTGCCCATCCGTCTTTTGGATGATCACGTCGATGCGAATGCACTTCTTGTTTCCATTTCGGTGGCGAAATTGGGTTCCAGTTCGGATAGGGTGGCTGCTCAAAATGGGCCCAGATGGCGCCATGGGTTGCGCCGACCCGACTCGGCCTATGGCTTTCAACTGTGGAAAGCGGTCGCGCCCGACGGCTCACTTCAGGTGAAGGCAGCGCTGCTTTCCGGGTTGAAGTTCGTCATGAAGTCGATATTGAGGGCGCGGATATGTTCCGTCATGAAATCGATGAACACGCGGATACGTGTGGGCAGGTGCTGGCGGCTCAGGAAGCAGATGTAGTGGCCACGGTCGTCAGGGGCGTGTCGCGCCAGCGCGATACTTAATTCATGCCGCGCAACATGGTCGCGGATCTGGTAGCCAGCCATCTGTGCAATCCCCCATCCCTCCAGCACGGCGTGCAGTACGAGGTCTGCATCGTTGAACGTCATGCGCGCCTTGGGCATGAACTTGCGCACGATGCCGTCGACCTTGAACTCCCATTCAAAGATGCGGCCGCTGGCAAAGCGGAAGTTGATACATTCGTGGCGCGAGAGGTCGTCAAGTGACTCCGGAAGTCCGTGTCTGGCGACATAGGAAGGGGCGGCGCAGAGTGCCATCTGCATCGGGATCAGTTGCTTGGCGATGATGCTGGAGTCCTCGATCCGTCCGTTGCGAAACGCGACGTCGATTTGCTCGGAGGCAAAGTCCGTCGGCCGGTCGTCGAGCAGGAGATCGACGGCGATCTCCGGGTATGCCTTGACGAACCGGTCAAGCAGCGGTGCCACGACCTTGCGTCCAAATCCCACGGTGGCGCTGACACGCACCAGCCCCCGCGGCGGCCCTTGACGCAACTCCAGCATGTCGTTCATGGCTTCCACGATATGCGTGACGCCCTGATGACAGTTCTCGAAGAAGCGCCGACCTTCGTGCGTGAGCTGTGTTGTGCGCGTGGTGCGCAGGAATAGTCGTGTGCTCAGTTGCGTTTCGAGCTTCTGAACGTTGCGGCTCACGGCCGATCGGCCTATGCCCAAGCGCTCGCCAGCCTTGGCAAAGCTGCCTTCGCTGGCCACGGCCATGAACGCCATGATCCCCGCGTAGCTCGCGGCGAAGCTCGTCGATAGCGCGTCCGCGCGATTCGGCAGGCTGAGCCGGAAACTGCGATCTGATTTGTCCGCCTGTTGCGTCGATTCCATTTTCTTCCCCCCCAATGCACATCACTGCCGGCAGTTGGCCTTATCACGGCCTGCTGGCCGAACATCCATCATTCGCCTCGGCAATCAACCCATCCGCAAGTCTTGCTCCGGCAGCCAGGTGCGCGACGGGGTGTTGCGTTCCACACGTCTTTGCAATTGGCGATATACGTTCCGGTTCCACCAAACGCGTGGCGACGGCCGGAGGGGAGGCGGCGGCGGTGGTTTCGCAGATTCACGGCTACCTTGCTGCGGCTCCGGACGCTGCCTGAGGCTCGCGGGGCAGGCGTACCTGAAAGCGTGCGCCGCCTTCGGCGCGGCGTTCCGCGAGAATGGTGCCACCGTAGTCGGTCACGATGCGATGGCAGATCGCCAGTCCCATGCCCATCCCTTCAGCCTTGGTCGTGTAAAAAGCATCGAACAGGTGCGGCTCGGCGTCGGTAGAAAAGCCGCAGCCGCAATCGCTGACGGCCACGATGGCGTCGTGCGCATCGGCCGACAGATCGATGATCATGTGGCGACTTTGCCGTGGTGTATCCGCCATGGACTCCATCGCATTGACGATCAGATTGACAAGGAGCTGATGCAGTGCGGTACGGTCGGCCACGACGACGATGTCATCACTGGGCAGTCGTGGCACGACGTTTATCCCTTGTTGCTGTAGGTCGTCGTCGAGCCAGTGCAGCGTGTCGCGCAGGATCTTCGCGAGCAGAACGGGCTGACGAGGTCTTGCGGTTGGCGAAGCCAGAGCCTTGAGATCGGCCAGCATGATGCCGGCGCGCTGCGCGTCGGCCACGAGCCGTTCGAGCGAGGCTACCGCCGCGTGCAGGTCGGGCGGATCCTGTCGCAGCCAGCGCAGCGCCGACTGACCACGCGTCGCCGCCGATGCCACCGGCTGCACCACATCGTGGACGATCATGGCCACGCAACGTCCCAGCACAGCCAGCCGGTTGGTGTGCAGCGCATCGCGTGGCCCGGACCCGGCGGAAGAACCTGCCCCGGTGGCGGCTTGCGGCGTCGCTGCTGTGGGCACTGGCTCGGCAACCATGGCTATACGGTCAGTGCGGCCTTGGCCAACTCCGCACGGCCGGCGGATAGCTGCAACGCGACACGGGCTACCCGTGCGCCCAGGTAGGCCGAGGTTTTCAGGTCTGCTGCCGTCGCGCCGACATCTGCTCCGACGTCAGCATCGGACTGTGCAGCGGCTCCGAGAAAATACCCGTGCCGATTCATGCTCTCTTCGCTCGACGTGGAATTGTCATGTCCCGGCGGCAGGCCAAGATTTACCCAGTGCATGCCGAGCTGGGCGGCAAAGATGGCGAGTTGTTGCAGTGTATTGAGCTTGTCGCCTGAGCGCGATGCGGCGTTGGTAAAGCCTGCGGCAAGCTTGTCCTTCCAGGCGCTCCGGGGCAGGACCGTTTGCGCCGATGCATCCATGAATGCCTTGAACGGCGCCGACGCGCTGCCCATGTACGTGGGCGCGCCGAAGATGATGGCATCCACGGATTCGAGCTGGCGCCAGTGAGCATCGATGTCCTCCACGGGGATCAGCGTGCTGCGCACCCCCATCACACTACCGGCGCCGGCGTGTACCGCTTCGGCCTGCCTGCGCGTGTGTCCAAAGCCGCTGTGGTACACCACCGCGACGCAAACTGCATGTGTCATCTCTTTTCTCGCTATCTGATTGGCTGCCGGCATTGCTGACGGCCCCATGGGCCGACCTCGACTTGATGTTAATGAGCGCTTAATCGACCGTAAATGACAGCGTTCCCGTTTTTTCTGCCAGACTGCCAGTCGTCGGGGTCACGTCACGCGAACGCCGTTCAGGATTGGTGCATTCATGGAAACGGCGCCGCCCTCAGGGAGGTCTTGTGACGCGTCCGACTACCTTCTAGACTCGCGGCCACATTGCCCTGTCGCTACGCCACTCGCCGGCAGGCGCCGTCGCGGGATGCCCAGCCTATGCCGGTGGGTTGTGGGATGGCCACAGGATGTGACATACAAAAGCCGAACGATGACAGCACTTCCAATGCTTGATCCCGTCCCGCAGCATTTGCCTGGCCTGCATCAGGTACAGCCTTCGAGCAACGTGCCGCGCGGGTTTCGCCGTTGTTGTTCGCTTCGAGGGGGCGCCGGCGCCGGCATTTGCCAGCCAGAGGCGACGTATTCCGGAACTGACGAGGGACAGGCATGCCGGGCCGAATTCGCCGCAGTGCAGCGGCGAATACTGGCCGTCGTAATGCAACGGGTGTGCAGGCTTGCGCGGGATTGTCCCTTTGACATAGCATCGCTCGACTACCGCAATACCTCTCATGCTTCAACATCAGCCGCCCACCGCCTCAGGAAACATTGAAGACATGCCGCGCAACATTCTGTTCGTGGCGTATCCAGATGTCAGCCTGCTTGACCTTGCCGGACCCCAGACTGTGTTCTGGGCCGCGTCCAACTACGCCCGGGCGCGGGGGTTGGCAGGATATCGGTGTCTGACGACGAGCTTCTCAGGCGGTATGGTTGCAACGGTGGAGGGCACGTCGATGAGTTCGGTGTCCCTGGCGTCGTTCGACCTGCGGGTCATCGATACCGTGATCGTGCCGGGATCGCCGACAATCCTCGAGGTGGCAAAGAACGAGACGGCGTTGATCGAATGGCTGGCCAACGCGTCGGGCAAGATCCGCCGCATGGCTTCGGTGTGCAGCGGTGCGTTCCTGTTGGCGTTCGCGGGCTTGCTGGATGGCAAGCGGGCTACCACTCATTGGGCCATGCTCGACCGGTTCCACGAATTGTTCCCCACGGTGGACCTCGACCCCGACGCCATTTTCGTGCAGCAGCAGAACCTCTGGACGTCGGCGGGCGTGACCACAGGCATTGACCTGGCCCTGGCCATGGTGGAAGCCGACTACGGGCACGAGGTGGCACTCAATTCCGCAAAGGAGCTGGCGGTCTACATGAAGCGACCCGGGGGCCAGCCTCAGTTGAGCGAGATGCTGATTTCCCAGAGCCGGCAAGTGCCCGTATTCGAGTCCCTGCACCTGTGGATCGTGCAGAATCTCTCCACACAGGAGTTGTCCGTCGAGCAGCTTGCCGAGTATGTCGGCATGAGTCCGCGCAACTTCGCGCGCGTGTACAAGGATAAGACCGGCCGCACGCCGGCCAAGGGTGTGGAGCATTTCAGGCTCGAAGCGGCACGGCGGCAGTTGCAGGACCCGGGCAGGCCCATCGACGTCATCGCGCGCGAGTGCGGGTTCGGCAGCGAAGATCGCATGCGTGTGACGTTCCAGCGCCACTTCGGACTGTCGCCGAGCGAATACCGGCTGAAGGTCAACCGTTAGGGATGCTCCCATTCGCTGGGCGGCTCACCCCCGAATCCGATTGATGCAAAACAGGAAACACCGTGGATCTGGCACCGGTCTGGTGCCAGATCCACGCCGCACCTAGCATGTTGGAACGTGGACAAGCGCCACTTACCTGCATGGAGATGCATCATGAAGATTGTTGTCATAGGCGGTACCGGCTTGATCGGCAAGAAGGTGGTGGCGCGGCTGTCCGCGCAGGGGCATGACGTGCTGGCCGCCTCGCCCGGCACCGGCGTCAATGCATTGACAGGCCAGGGGCTGGCACAGGCGCTCGTCGGGGCGGAAGTGGTGGTCGATGTCGCGAACTCGCCGTCATTCGAAGACCAGGCGGTGCTGCACTTCTTCGAGACATCGGGCCGGAACCTCGCGGCGGCCGAAAAGGAGGCCGGCGTGGCGCACCATGTTGCGCTATCCGTAGTCGGTACCGACAAGCTGGCGCAAAGCGGGTACTTCCGCGCCAAGATCGCGCAGGAAGCATTGATCCGGGCAGCCGGCATTCCCTACACCATCGTGCGGTCGACGCAGTTCCTCGAATTCCTTGGGGGCATTGCGCAGTCGGCGGGGCAGGTGGAAACAATCCGTCTCACACCGGCATTGATCCAGCCGATCGCCTCGGACGATGTGGCGCATGCGGTAGCCGACGCGGCGCTGGCCGCCCCGCTAAATGGCATGGTCGACATCGCCGGCCCGGAACGCTTCCGTCTGAGCGACCTCGTACAGCGGTATCTCCAAGCGATCGGGGACGAGCGTACCGTTGCTGCGGATCCGACCGCACTTTACTTCGGCGCCGAACTCCAGGAAGGCACGCTCGTCCCGGAAGGCAAGGCGAGGCTCGGACGCATCCGTTTCGAGGAATGGATTGCTCAACACCTGCAAAAGTGAGCCGGAGGCGATGATGGATCACGAGAGGTTGCAGCCTCCACCGCTGACACTGCTCGACAGATACCGAGGTGAGGGATTCACCTCGCTCTATACAACAACCGTTACGGTGTCCGGAGGAGAGGCCGCGCATGGCCGGGCCTCTGGCACTGCCAGGTCTGACGATGGCAATCTGATCCTCGACCTGCGGTTGCCTGCGGCGTTGGGCGGTCCAGGTAACGGGACCAATCCAGAGCAGCTTTTCGCCGCGGGCTACGCGGCGTGCTTTCACGGGGCGCTGAGTCTTCTTGCACAGCGCGCGCAGGTGGACATGACGCAGACGACAGTTGCCGTCGTGGTGTCGTTCGGCCGGGATCCGGCCGACGGCGGATACGCGCTGATTGCCGAGATTCGCGTGCGTATGCCCGGCGTGGAGCGGAATCTGGCCGAAGAACTCGTGCGCAACACTGAGCGGCTTTGCCCGTACGCCAAGATGGCCCGGGCAGGCATTCACAGCATCGTGGGCGTGATCGACTGATTGCCGGCGGGCTCGTCGTACCGAGCGGTTGCGATTGGTGTCCGCGCGGCAACAGACTGGGCACCCTGGCGACACTAGCCGCACGCCGCACCGCGCACTACGATGACTTCCAAGCAGGGCCGTGGCGAGATTGGTCGCCACGGCTCCCGCGAGCGCATCCCTTATTGCTTCCACCGGAGAGTCATATGTCACAACGCTTGAATTACTTCCAGCAATCGCCGGAGCTGACAAAGAAACTTGTCGAGCTTGGCGCCCTGTTCCAGAAGACCACGCTCGAACAGCACATCCGCGAACTGGTGGAGATCCGTGCATCACAACTGAACGGCTGTGCGTTTTGCGTCGATATGCATATCAAGCAGGCCAAGATTCACGGCGAGCGTGAGCTGCGCCTGCACCATGTGGCCATCTGGCGCGAATCGACGCTGTTCTCGCCGCGCGAACGCGCCGCGTTGGCGTGGACCGAAGTGCTGACGAACCTGCCGGCGCATGGCGTGCCGGACGAACTCTTCGAGCGCGTACGTACCCAGTTCTCGGAAAAGGAGTTGTCGGACCTGACCTTCCAGGTCGGTGCCATCAATGCCTGGAACCGGCTCAACGTCGCGTTTCAGATGGAGCCCGGATCTGCCGACAAGATGTTTGGCCTGGACAAGGCTGGTCTGGAGTGATGCGATGAAGCGCATTCTTTCCGCCGCTGCTGCACTGGCCGTTTCGTGTGTGCTGCAGCAACCAGCCGCTATCGCTGCGGCGCCTGAGGTGAAGGTTACGCCGTTGACGACCGAAGCACTGCCCGAGTATCCCGGCAAGGAAGTGCAGATGATCGTCGTGGAGTACGCGCCGGGCGGGTACGACCCTGTGCATCGACACGATGCGCATGGCTTCATCTATGTGCTGGAAGGCAGCATCATCATGGGTGTGAAGGGCGGCAAGGAAGTCACGCTCAAGCCCGGTGACACGTTCCATGAAGGCCCGAACGACATCCATACTGTCGGACGCAACGCCAGCAACACCAAGCCAGCAAGGTTCGTGGTCTTCTTGATCAAGAACCAGGGCGCACCGATCCTGACGCCGGTGAAGTAATCGGCGCCATCAAGCCGGCAGGGCGCCCAACGCTCTCACGCGTCCGCCGCGCTATCCGTTCTCCATTCCGACCAATCCGATCTGCCAGCGCCTGACAGCCAGGCGCTGGCGTCGATCGTCCTGTGCATCCGAGATTGCGAGGTGATCGCCATGAAGCGAATCATCTTGATCGGGGGCGGCGAATTCACAGAGATACTGGAGTCCATCGTGAACGTCATGACATCAAAACCTAGCCGCGGCTGCGACGCTGTCGAACCGGTGGTCTGTATTGTCGATGACGATTCGTCCATGAACGATGCCCTGGCTGACCTGCTGCGATCTGTTGGCATTCGATCCCGCGCGTTTCTTTCCGCCGACGCCTTCCTGGCTGCGCTAGCGGCGCCAGTGCCGGGTTGCGTGGTGATGGACGTGCGTCTGCGTGGCGCCAACGGATTGGACGTGCAGCGCGAGATGATCCGACTCGGCGTCTGCCTGCCCGTGGTGTTCATCACGGGCCATGGCGACATCGAGATGACCGTCCGTGCGATGAAGGCCGGCGCGCTCGACTTCCTGTCCAAGCCGTTTCGCGACCAGGACTTTATCGACGCCGTGACCGAAGCGATCGCCGTCGATCGCAGCAATCGTCTGGCCCTGCAATGTGGCGACGATCTGCGGGCGCGCTTTGCTACATTGAGCGGTCGCGAGCGTGAGGTGATGGCGATGGCGGTGTCGGGGCTGATGAACAAGCAGATTGCGAACCGTATTGGCATCAGCGAGGTGACCATCAAGATCCATCGCAGTCGCGCGATGCGCAAGATGGCCGCTCGCACGTTTGCGGATCTTGTGAAGATGGCCGTGGAACTCGATGTGGTGGCGGATGGCGCTGCGTTGATGCCGCCCGCCGGCCATTTACGTGCGATGCCAGTCGCGATGGCCCAGGTGATGACCGCCTATTGACGGACAGCGCTTGCCTGGCTTTGCCCACGGGCGGCAAGCTCCGCTGCGACAACGTCCACAAGCACATTTGCGCGTGGGTACTCGTCGCCCGAATCCGTGCCGGCCAGCCGGGAGCGCAAAAAAGCTGCCGCAGTTTCAAGGAATCTGCGGCAGCTTCATACCTATGCCCGGTCGCCTTGCCAGCCGCGCCTACATGATCACGGCTGGTGTCCGACTATCAGTCAGTAGTCCCATTGCACTGGAACGAACCGGAAACCCGCACCATTCTTTGCAATGTGACCGATGGATGGGAAGGCGACATGTGCTGCGGCCAGTAGTGCACCGGTCTCCGCAGCCTCGTTGAGCAGCGCGATACGCACGTCCACGGCCACTTCCGGCTCGTGCTCGAAGCCATTCTGCCAATCGGGATTCTCGAAGCCTACTTCGAAAATGGCGTCGCCAACGAATGTCAGCCTCTCGCCCTTCGATGCAACGTCCACGACGCAGTGCCCAGGGGTGTGCCCACCCGTCACGCGCGCCGACACACCCGCTGCGACTTCCACCGTCTTTTCGAACAGCACAAGGTTCTTGCCGTAGAGTTCCACGAAGGTGGCAGCCGCCTTGCGCAGGGCAGGAGGGACCGCTTCCGGCATGACCGTCTTGCTGAAGTCCGGGTTTTTCCAGAATTCGACCTCTGCGGCCGCTACGTGAATGCGTACGTCAGGACGGAGCCTGGCCTTGACACCGTCGACGTTCAGCCCGCCGACGTGATCCATGTGCATGTGCGTAATCACAATATCGGTGATCGTAGCCAGGTCAATGCCTGCAGATTCCAGTCGCATGACCGACCGACCGGCGCGCGAGAAGTATTCAAATCCGTCACCTACGCCCGAATCGATCAGGATCAGGCGTTCGCCGCTTCGCACGAGCGCGATATTCAGTGCCCAGTCGAACATGTCACGTTGCAGAAAGCGGCTATCGAACCATTCGTTTCGATCTGATTGGCTCACATTGGTGGACATCGTGCTGGTGGGCAGCGGCAGAATGCCATCGCTGATCAGCACCACATCTACGTCGCCAACACGCACAGCGTAGCGCGATGGCACGAGTTCGCCAGAACCTGCTTTGCCAAGGTTGACGGTAACCGGCTGCACATTGCGGGTCGTTTCGCTCATTTTCTGAAGTCCTTCGAATGGGTGGATAAGCCGCAGGGCGCGGCAGGCATGGTCCGGTTTATTGCGCGGACGTCTTCCCAGACGGTGGCACGTCTTGTGCAACCATCGTTGCAAAGGAGTGTAGGCAGGAGGGACCAGTGCCAGTAGATTCGCGCCGGCGTTCAGTATGTTGACCGAACGGAAACAATCGACGTCGGGTGGCAGCAGGGGGGATAGATCGCCTTGCGAGAGGATTACCTGGAGGACTCGCGGCCAATAGCCAGCGCAGCGAGGCGTCGCAACCCAATCGGCGGCGTGCTCGATGTGGTGCGCAGTCTTGCTGGTATCCGGAGTGTCCAGCCTAATCCTGGCCGTCTGACGCGAGGGAATTCATTGACGACTGGCCGGATCGGAACGCCGTAAATCGCCAGGATTTGTTGATTGCCGCACCGTTTCGCGCGTCAGCGAAAGTCGCCGTGCAGGTGCCGGCAGCGATGGGCTGAGTGGGGAGTGGGAACACCATGCCTCGATACAGACCCGCGTCCTTGATGGCCGATGCAACCGAACCGGCCTTGGACTGCGCGGAATCAGCGGAACACCGACATCCGGGATTGTCGGAGGACCTCACATTGAAGTCGGCACGCTTCTCCAGGGTCGTGCCGTTCTTCATCTTCATGGTTTGAGCAAAGCCCATCATCGCCATGTGATGGGCTTCTTTTTGTTGAAATCCGAGTTCGGAAGCCCAGGTAGATGACTGACTTCAGGCGTTGGAAAGACCCAGACTGCCTGTTATGTGGGATATCCCACATAGCCGTAGTGCCGGGGTGCGTAGAGTCCAAAGTCCGTGTCGTGCTACATGCAAGTAACACGCTGAATGCTTGACTCCTGATACATATCGGTCATTGGCCGGTATCCACCCTTTATCCGGTTGACGACAATGGCAAGAAACATGGTGCTCGTGACGGGCGCGCGCGGCTTCCTTGGCGGTTTCGTACTGCGACACTATGTGCGCGCCGGCTGGGACGTGATCGGGTTGGGCCGCGATGCGGCACCCGGGGCCGAGCCGGTGCCGGCCAGTGTGGCGTGGCACGCCGGCGAGGTGACCCTGGAGACGCTGACGTCGCTGGGCTTACGCCCCGACCTGATTGTCCATTGCGCGGGCAGCGGCTCGGTGCCCGGGTCGTTCAGCGACCCGGCCGGCGACCTGCGGGACACGGTGCATTCCACGGCGGCGGTACTGGAATTCGTCCGCCAGCATTGTCCCGGGTGCGTGGTGGTGTACCCGTCCAGCGCGGCGGTGTATGGCAACGCCGCCGGCGCCCCGGTGGATGAAGACTCGCCGGTATCGATCCACGCGCCGGGTTCGCCCTATGGCACGCACAAGCTTATGGCCGAACAACTCTGCCTGTCGTATGGGCGCCATTTTGGCCTGTCGGTCGCCATCGTTCGGCTTTTTTCGATCTATGGCGAAGGCCTGCGCAAGCAGCTGTTGTGGGACGCATGCCAGAAGATCGAACGGGGCGACCACGTCTATGGCGGCACCGGCGGCGAGTGCCGCGACTGGATGCACGCAGAGGATGCTGCGCGCCTGTTGGCCGCCGTGGCGCCTTACGCCGAACCAGAATGTCCGATCTTCAACGGTGCCAGTGGCGAGCCCACCACGGTGCGTGACGTGCTGCACCTGTTGTATCGCGAACTGGGCGTACACGCGGCGCCACGCTTCTCGCAGCGCGCCCGCCCCGGCGATCCAACCAGCCTGCAGGCCGATACCAGCCGCGCGCTCGCCATTGGCTGGACGCCATCGATCGACCTGGAGCATGGCATCGCCCGCTATGCCCGCTGGTACGGTCAGGCCCTGCGCCAGGCTGTCTGAGCCCGGCGCGGTCCATTCAGCCGGGCGCGGGGGGCGATGCAAGCTCCAGCGCGGTGTGCAGCGTATCGGCCAGCAGGTCGGCCTGCGCCTCGCTGAAGACCATTGGCGGGCGGATCTTGAGGATGTTGGCATGCGGGCCGGTGGCGTTCAGCAGCACACCTTCGCGCCGCATGGTATTGACCACGTGCTGCGCAAGCGCCGTGGCCGGCGTCTTCCGCGTATCGTCCACCAGCTCTACACCTACGAACAGGCCCGCACCACGTACGTCGCCAATGCGCGCGTCACGCGCGGCAAGCTGACGCAGACGCGTGCGCAGATGCTCGCCCACCTTACGCACGTTGGCGCCGAGCTGCTCCCGTTCGATGACATCGAGCACGGCCATGCCCGCCGCTACGGATACCGGGTTGCCGCCGAACGTGTTGAAGTAGCGGCATTGGCGCGCAAACGGCGCCAGCACATCGGGGCGCACGGCTAGACCGGCCAGTGGATGACCGTTACCCATGGGCTTGCCCATGGTCACGATGTCAGGCACCACGCCGTGCCGCTGGAACCCCCAGAACGCATCGCCGGTACGACCCAGTCCCGGCTGCACCTCGTCGGCAATGAACAGGCCGCCTGCCGCACGTACGGCATCCACGGCATCGCGCAGGAACCCGGGTGGATCGGTGTAGATGCCGTCGCTGGAAAACACCGTGTCCACCAGCAAGGCCGCCGGACGCATGCCGTGCGCGCGCAAGTCGTCGATCGCGCCGCGCACGCCGTCTGCAAATGCCACGCCGATCTGGTCGGGCGCCACGCGATAGCTGTCGGGCGCCGGCACGGTACGCACATGCTGGCCGAGCGTGATGTACTGACCCAGAGACGGCGATGCCACCGCAATCGATTCGGTCACGCCATGATAGGCAAAGCGCGTCACGATGAGTCCATCATTCCCGGTGCATGCGCGCGCAATGCGCATGGCCAGGTCATTGGCTTCGCTGCCGGTGCAGGTGAACATGGCGTGCCCGAGATCGGCGGGCATCGTGGCCAGCAGCCGCTCCGCGTAGTCGAGCACGGCCCCATGCAGGTAGCGCGTATGCGTATTGAGGACAGCAGCCTGGCGCGCAATCGCCTCCACCACGTGGGGATGGCAATGACCTACGGCGGCCACGTTGTTGTAGGCGTCGAGATAGCGACGCCCGTCGGCGTCATGCAGCCATGCCCCTTCACCGCGTACGATATGCAGCGGTTCTTCGTAGAAAAGCCGATAGGCTGGGCCGAGCAGTCGCGCTCGACGCGCCTGCAGGGTCTCGTTGCGGGAATCGTTGGACATGCGGGGGGGCCTCGGTCAGGCGCGCAGTCGCGCGAAGAGCGCCGCAATGGCGTGTTGGCGATCGATGGCATCGCATGCGGCCAGCCGTGCCCACGAGATGGCGTTGTTGCGCAGCAGGTAGTCGGCATTGGCTGGTTCGCGCGCCGCGCGCCAGCCGCTGATGGCCACCACCATCAACAGGCGCGCCTGTATCAGGTCGAACAGCAATTCCACTTCTTGCGGTTCCAGTGGCAACACTGCGTGATAGGCGGCCACAAATTGCGACAGCGCGTCGAGCGTGTCGCCATCGGCATCCACCTGATAGGCCGCAGCTACGGCAAGATCGTTGACCAGCGGCGCGTGCACCATGTCGCCAAAATCGAGAATGCCCGCGATGCGATCGTGATCGTGGGCGTCCACCAGCAGGTTGAAGATGTTGAAGTCGTTGTGGACGGGCTGTGTACGCAAGGCCTGCAGGCGGGGCTTCACATGCGTGACGAATCGGTCCAGTGCCCGCTGCGCCAGCGCGTGCCGCGCGGGATCGGCGATGCTGTCCAGCAGCGGGGCGATGCTGTCGGCACGCTGGATGTCCCACGGCAATTCCAGCGCGCCGGCCGGATGATGGAAATCGCGCAGCGCCAGATCCAGCCGTGCCAGCATGGTTGCCAATGCCTTGGCCTGCGCGGCAGAGCGTCGGGCCTTGGGCAGCGGCTCGCCTTCCAGATAGCTGAACAGACGTGTCACTCGCATGCTGCCATCGGGCGCCTGGGCCAGCACCGAAGCCTCGCCAACGGTCGTCGGCAGGATGCGCTGCACCGGCAGGGTGGGGTCGCTGCGCGCGATATGCAGCAGTGCTTGCGTCTGGAAGTCCGCCACGAGCGGGGTCTCGGCCGGGTGGGAGATCTTGAGCATATAGCGCGGCTGCGCCGCACCGCCGTCCGGCGCCAGCAGGAAGTTGCGGTCGCGTTCGCCTGTCAGTGCGCGCAATTCGCCCGACATGCCCCAATGACGCGCCAGCAACGCGTGTGCCCATTCCAGCGGCGCGGCGGGCGACGTTGCATTCAGCACCGCGGATGCCGGGGCTTTTGCGTGACCGCCCTCGGCGGGCGCCAAGATGACCGCACTCATGCCGCGCTCACGAAGCCGCGCAGCGCGCTGGACAGGTTTGGCCCGAGATCCTCGGACAGATAGCCGCCTTCCTGCACGAGGACGGTGGGAAGTCCGAGCCTGGCGATGGCGGCGGTAATGCGTGCAAAGCCCGGCGTGGTGACCGCGAGTGCCTGATACGGGTCGCGTTCATGGGCGTCCAGCCCGAGCGCGACGACCAGCGCACCCGGCGCGTAGGCGCGCAGAGTGTCCATCACACGTGCCAGCGCCGCCAGGTAGGCTTCATCGCCAGTGCCCTTGGCAAGCGGCACGTTGATGTTGTAGCCCAGCCCTTCGCCATCGCCGCGCTCGTGCGCATGCCCCGTGAAGAATGGCGTGAATAGATGCGGATCCCCGTGCAGCGAGATGGTCAGCACGTCGCTGCGGTGGTAGAAGATGCCCTGGGTGCCGTTGCCGTGGTGCATGTCGATATCGAGGATCGCCACACGGTCATGCGCGCGCCGCAAGTGCTGTGCCGCAATCGCGCTGTTGTTGAGGTAACAGAAGCCATTGGCGCGATCCACGTAAGCATGATGGCCGGGCGGGCGGCACAACGCGTACGCGGCACGTTCGCCGCCCAACACCAGTTCGGCAGCATGCACGGCCGCGTTCGCGGCGCCCACCGCTGCCCGCCATGTGTGCGGGCCGATCGAGCACGCAGCGTCGCCCATGTGATAGCCAGCCTGGCCTACCACGCTATCGGGATAGGTGCAGGGCTGGCCCGGGAACGGATGAATGTTGGGCAGCACCTCCTCGGAAGCGTCGGGCAGCAACTGCCAGCGGTCGTAGACGGTTTCCAGGAAGCGCAGGTATTCAGGCGTGTGGATGGCCGCACGGGGGCCGGGACCGTGGTCATCGGGCGCAATGACGTCGTAGCCGTCCGCCCGCACGGCGGCCAGCAGCCGCTCGGCGCGTTCGGGTTGCTCGTTGCTGCGCTTCATGCGGCCGCGCACGATGAACGCGCGGGGGTCGTGATCGATGTGCTCGTTGCTGTAGACGACTTTCACAGGACAGACTCCATGGTGGGCGCCTGGTTGGCACCATGCTTGGTCATGAAAACATTGCGGACGTGCTTCCAGCCGTCCTCGATATGAAATCGCAGGGCGGCGGTGGCGGCGTCGACATCCCGGGTGCGCAGCGCCACGGCAATTGGCCGGTGCGTTTCGGCCACCGCGCGGGGATCGTGATAGACGCTGTCGATCACTGCCACGACCATGCGGATCTCCGTCAGCATCTGGGAGAACACCCGGTGCAGGTACGCGTTGCCGGACAGCTCGCAGATGGCCGTATGAAACGCGAGGTCGCGTGCCACGCGCTCGATCTGCGGCAGCGATTCGGCGTCGCGCACCATGTCGTCGACCATCGCGATCAGCTGGTCCAGGCCCGCATCCGAGGCCTGTTTGCAGGCCAGTGACGCGGCCATCAGTTCCATGTTCAGCCGCACCTGGAACAGATCGTCGATTTCCCGGACCGTTACGGTGCGCACGGCAAAGCCGTGGCGCGGCTTGGCTACCAGCACGCCCTGACGCTCCAGGCGTCGTGCGGCTTCACGCACGGGTGCGCGGCTTACGTTCATGCGCCGCGCGATGTCGGCCTCGACGATGCGGCTGCCTGGAGGCAGGCGGCCTTCGATAATCGCTTGTGTCAGCTGCGCCTCGACGGCCGCGACCAGGTCGACGGCTTCGATCGACGCAAACGGAGAACTGGAAGACATGGCGTTGGAAGGGCTAGACATGAGATTTCCTCGAAAGGGATGCCGGCTGGCTGCGCAGGGCCAGGTAGCCGCCGGAGAGCATGATCATGCCGATGCCGGCCAGGGCGATACCGTCGGGCGGCCTGTGGAACACAAAAGTGCTGATCAGCACTGCCAGCAGCAGCTGGAAATAGTTTAGTGGCGCCAGCGTGGATGCGGTGACACGCCGGAATGCCGCCAGCAGCAACAGTTGCGCCACGCCGCTGCAAGCGCCGCCCGCCAATATCAACAGCAGCGTGGGCCACGGCGGCAAGGTTTGCGGCAGCATCAGCAACGCGGGAATGCCCGTAAGCAACAGACACACGAGTGCCGTCCAGCCGTACATCACCGCGCCTGAGACCCTGCCCGCCAGCTGGCGCGTCAGCAACTGGAACAAGGCGTAGCAGGCCGCCGAGATCACCATCAGCACGGTGCCCGCCAGCGGCAGGTTGCCGCCAGGCCGCACAATCAGCAGCATGCCGGCAAAGCCCGCCAGCACCGCGCACCACTGCGTGCGCCCCACGGCCTCGCCGAGCAGCGCTGGTGACAATGCCACCATCATCAACGGGGCCGTGAAGTAGATCGCGGTGGCTTCGGCCAGCGGCATGGTCACCAGCGCCGCCATGAAGCACGTCGCCACAATGCCGAGCGCCAGTCCGCGAACCAGCAGTCGCCCCTTGCATGGCGTGCGCCATATGCGAAGCTCGCCGGCCTGCAGCAGCCACAGCATGGCGATGGTGGTGACGCTGATATAGCGCGTCAGGTTCATCAGCGGCGCGGGCACGTCCTGCAGCATCCATTTGCAGAACGCGTCGTAGCATGCAAAGCACACCAGCGCGCAGAAGAACAGCGCCACGCCCTGCCGGCGGGTGTTGACGGCTTGCGTGAGTGCGATGGCGGAAGCCGGCGACTGGCTCATGCATCCATCTCGCGCGTAAAGTCGGCCATGGCGCGGTCGAACCGCTCGAACAGGTCATCGATCTGGGACGGCGTGATGATCAGGGGCGGGCAGAACGCCAGCGTGTCGCCCATCGCACGCACGATCAGACCGTGCTGTTGTGCGAGCTGCGCCACACGTGGCCCCGCCTTGAGGGTCGGGTCGAACGACTGGCGCTCAGCCGGCTCGCGCGCCAGTTCCACGGCACCCAGCAGCCCCACGCCACGCACTTCGCCCACATGGCGATGGCCGGCAAACGCGCGCAGCCGTTGCTGGAAATGCGGCGCAATGGCCTGCACGTGCGCCAGGATCCGGTCATCGTCATACACGCGCAGCGTTTCCAGCGCCACGGCAGCGGTCACCGGATGCCCGGAGTAAGTGAAGCCATGCCCGAACGTGCCGATCTTGCCGCTGTTGGCAGCGATCGCCGCGTGGATCGTCTCCGACACCATCACTGCGGAGATCGGCATGTAACCGGACGAAAGCGCCTTCGCCGTGGTCAGGATGTCCGGCTGCATGCCGAATGTCGTGGAGCCGAACATCTCGCCCGTGCGGCAGAAGCCGCAGATCACTTCGTCGGCGATCAGCAGCACATCGTGCCGTCGCAGCACCGCCTGAATCTCCTCGAAGTAGCCTTCGGGTGGCACGATGACGCCGCCAGCGCCCATGACCGGCTCCGCAATGAACGCCGCGACGGTCTCCGGGCCCTCGGAGACGATCTGCGCTTCGAGCTCGCGCGCCAGGCGGCGCGAATAGTTGCGCTCGCTTTCCCCGGGCTGCGCACCGCGATAGTGGTGCGGGCAAGCGGTGCGCAGGATGCGGTCGATCGGCAGATCGAAGTCCCGATGGTTGCTGGACAGACCGCTCAGGCTGGCGGCGGCCACCGTCACACCGTGGTAGGCATTGCTGCGGGCGATGATCTTCTTCTTGAGCGGCTGGCCGATGGCATTGTGGTAATACCAGACCAGCTTCACGGCGGTGTCGTTGGCTTCGGAGCCGGAGTTGGCGAAGAACACCTTCGACATCGGCACCGGTGCCAGCGACAGCAGTTTCTCCGCCAGGCGGATGACGTTGGGGTTCGAGCGGTGATTGAACGTGTGGTAGTACGGCAGTTCGCGCAGGGCGGCCACACCGGCTTCGATCACGCGGGCATGGCTGAAACCGAGCGATGCGCACCACAGGCCCGACATGGCCTCGACATAGCGGCGGCCCTGGTCATCCTCGACGTGGATGCCGTCACCCCGCGTGATGACGAGCGGACCCACACCCGGGTGCGCAGCCAGGTTCGTGAATGGATGCAGATGCGCGGCGATATCCTCGCTGGCCAGGTCGGTGGGCAGGTCGGTGGGCAGGTCGCTGGGTTCGATGTGCGGAGGCAGGGCAGCGTTCATGTTGGGTGGGGGCTCAATATCCAAGTTTGGGGTTGACGACGGCGGCGGGATGTTCGCCGCGTTCCAGCGCGTCAAGGTTGTCACGCGTTTGCCGCGCAATCGCAATGGCTTCGGTGCGCGCCGCGATATGCGGCGTGACGACAATGCGCGGGTGGCGCCAGAAAGGATGGCCGGCTGGCAACGGCTCCTGGGCGAACGCATCGAGCGTGGCGGCACTGAGCGTGCCGTCTTCCAGCGCGCGCAGCAGATCGGCCTCTACCAGATGGCTGCCGCGCCCGACGTTGATGAGATGGGCGCCTTTGGGCAAGCGTCGAAACAACTCGGCATTCAGGAAGCCTTGCGTCTGCGGCGTCAGGGGCAGCAGGCATACGAGCGTGTCGCAACCCTGCAGGAAGGCGTCGAGCCCTTCGGGGCCGTGGAACGATTCAATGCCCTCGGGCAGGTCGGACTTGGCGGAACGGCTCCAGCCGCGTACGCGATAGCCGATGCCGCGCAATGCCTGGGCGCACGCCACGCCTAGCGTGCCGAGCCCCGCAATGCCTACGCAATGGCGGCCTGGTGGCACGATGGGCTGCTCTTGCCACTGCGAGGCGGCTGCGCTTTCCAGATAGTGGCCCATGGACCGCTGCCGGTGGATGACCGCCCATGTCACGTATGCGGTCATGGTGCCGGCCATGTCGGTGTCCACGATGCGGCACAGCGCTGGTGTCTGCGGTAGATGCGGGTCCGTGTGGAAATGGTCGATGCCAGCCCCCAGTGACTGTACGAGCTTGAGATGGGGCATGCTGGCCAGTACGTGTGGCGGGGGATACCAGCACACGGCAGCGTCCACATCGTCAAGCGCGCCGAGGTCTGCACCGAAGCGCAGGTCCACGTCTGGCATGACCTGACGGAAGGCGGACGCCAGGTACGACATGTCCAGCACACTGCTCAACAGCGCCACGCACCGGCGCTTTTCCGATGCGGTCACGGCGGGAAGGGCGCTCATGCGTAGCCTCCTGCGCGGGCCGCCATCGCTGGCGCGGGCGGTGCGTACGCCTCGGCACCGGGTGCCCACACTTCACCATGACGCTCGGCTTGATGCGCCACATCGGGTGTGTCTTGCGCAGGCTGCGCTTCGCGCGACAGCTTTGGAATGGCGTCGATCAGCTTGCGGGTGTAAGCGTGTTGTGGATCGCCGAGGACGCGTGCCGTGTCGCCATATTCCACCACTTCGCCACGTTGCATGACCGCGATCTGGTCACACATCTGTGCGGCCACGCGCAGGTCGTGAGTGATGAAGACCATCGCCAGCTTGAACTCCTCGCGCACCGTGGCGAACAATTCCAGCACCTGCGCCTGCACCGACACGTCCAGGGCGGAGACGGGTTCGTCTGCCACCAGCAGCTCCGGTTGCATGGCCAGCGCCCGGGCAATGCCGATGCGCTGGCGCTGGCCACCCGAGAACTCGTGCGGATACCGTTCGGCGGCCTCCGGTCCCAGTCCAACCAGTGCCAGCAGCGAAAGCGTTCGCGCCATGGCCTCGGCCCGTGGCACGCCCTGGGCAATCGGCCCGGAGGCAATGGCTGCGCCGATGCGGTGACGCGGATTCAGCGATGCATACGGATCCTGGAACACCATCTGGATCTTGCCGCCGGAGCGTTGCATCAGGCTGCCGCCCTGCGGCAGGTTGCGGCCGTTGAACACGATGCGGCCGCTGTCGAACGGGGCCAGGCCGGTGATGCAGCGGCCCAGCGTCGACTTGCCCGAACCCGATTCACCGACCAGTCCCAGCGTCTGGCCGCGCAGCAGCTCGAGATTGATATTGCGCGCGGCTGGTACTTCGCGCCCGCGCCGGAACAGGCTGCCGCCGGTGCGGTAGGTCTTGCACAGGTCCTGCACCTGGAGCACGCGATGGTATTCGGGATTGGCGGCATCGGCCTGCGGTTGACGAACCTCGCCGCCGGGGATGGCAGCCAGCAGCTTGCGCGTGTAGGGGTGCTGCGGCGCGCCGAGCACGCTGGCAGCCGGCCCGGCCTCCACCACCTGACCCGTTTGCATCACCACCACCTGATCGGCAATCTCGGAGACGACGCCGAAGTCATGCGTGATAAACAGCACCGCCATGCCACGCTTGCGCTGCAGGTCGCGAATCAGCGCCAGGATCTGCGCCTGCGTGGTCACGTCCAGTGCCGTGGTGGGTTCGTCGGCAATCAGCAGCCTGGGTTGCAGGATCATCGCGCAGGCGATCATCACGCGCTGTCGCTGTCCGCCAGACAGGCGGAACGGAAAGCTGTCGTAGATCAGTTCCGGTTCGGGCAGCCCCACGTCGGCCAGCGCGGCCACGATACGCTGGCGCTTTTCCGCCGCACCGAGGTTCAGGTGCGCGTCGAACACTTCGGCCAGTTGCTCGCCGATGCGCATGACCGGATTCAGCGCTGTCATCGGCTCCTGAAAGATCATGGCGATCTGCTGGCCGCGCAGGCGACGCAGTTCCGGCTCGCCGAGCGTGAGCAGGTTCTGCCCATCGAGCAGGATTTCGCCGGCCACGGGTTCCACGTGCGGGCGCGGCAGCAGCCCCATCACGGCATTGGCGATCATCGACTTGCCCGAGCCGGATTCGCCGACCACGCACAGGGTCTGTCCAGCGTGCAGCGTCAGCGAGGCTTCGGTGACGGCCAGTGCGCGGTCGCCGCCCTCCGGCAGGCGGATGCTGAGCCCGCGGATATCGAGCACCGGCGCGGTGTCTTGCTTGGCGTTGTCAGTCATGTGGTTCACCGTCCCTTTCTGCGCAGGCGCGTGTTCAGCGCATCGTTGAGTCCTTCGCCGACCATGTTCAGCGCCAGCACCGTCAGCAGGATGGCCACACCGGGAAACACGGCCATCCACCACGCCTGGCGCAACACGGTGCGCGCGGAGCCCACCATGTAGCCCCAGCTCATGTGATTGGGGTCACCCAGGCCCAGGAAACTCAGGCTCGATTCCAGCAGAATGGCCGTTGCCACCATCAGCGATGCCATCACGACGATCGGCGACATGGCGTTGGGCAGAATCTGCGTCACGATGATCCGCAGGGTCGACTGTCCGGCCAGCTGTGCTGCTGCTACGAAATCGCGCTGGCGCAGGGTCAGGAACTCGCTGCGCACCAGGCGGGCCACCGGCGGCCAGGACACGATGGCAATAGCCACGACGATCGACAGGATCGAGGGCTCGAAGATCGCCACCAGCACCAGCGCCAGGGCAAAGCTCGGCACCGACTGGAAGATTTCCGTGAAGCGCATCAGCGCCGCATCGATCCAGCCGCCGAAGTAGCCGGACACTGCGCCGAGCGTCACGCCAATCAGCAGCGAGACGAGCGTCGATACCAGGCCGATCAGCAGCGATACCCGCGCGCCGTGAATCACACCGGCCAGGATGTCGCGTCCCATGGTGTCGGTGCCCAGCGCGAAGCCGGCCTCCTGCATCGGATGCAGGAACGGTTGCTGCACCATGTCCCACGGGTCGTTGCCAGCCATCAGGGGCCCGAAGATCGCCAGTACCGCCACCGCGGCCATGACCGCCAGGCCCAGCACCGCAGCCTTGTTGTGGCAGAAGCGCTGCCAGAAGGATTGGTTGGTTTTCATGGTTGTCATTGCATCTCGATACGCGGATCGACCAGGGTGTAGACGAAGTCCGTGATCAGGTTGAACACCACGGCCATGGCGGCAGTGACCAGAAAGCAGCCCAGCAGCAGGTTGTAGTCCCGTTGCAGCAGGGCATCGAACATCAGGCGGCCAATGCCGGGCCACGCAAACACCGTTTCGGTCAGCACCGCACCACCGATCATCCCGCCGGCCTGGATGCCAGCCAGCGTCACCACTGGCAGCAGGGCATTGCGAAGAATGTGCGCGCGCTGGATGCGGCCCGGACGCAGCCCTTTGGCGCGCGCGGTCTTCACGAAATCCATCTGGGCCACTTCCAGCATCGATGCGCGCGTCATGCGGGCGTAGACCGCCATGTAGAACAGCGCCAGCGTGAGCGATGGCAGGATCAGGTGCTGCGCGATATCGGCCACGCGCGCCATGCCATGCAAGTCCGCGCCCACGGTGAAATAGCCGAAACCGGGCAGCCATTCGAGTTGCACCGAGAACAGCAGAACCGCCATCATCGCCAGCCAGTACAACGGGGTGGCATAGAACAGCAACGCGAACGTGGTGATGGCGTTATCGGTCAGGCTGCCGGCGCGCCGGCTGGCCCACGCGCCCAGCGCCACGCCGAACAGCACCGACAGTACGAACGCTGTACCTGTCAGGAGCAGCGTGGCCGGCAAGCGTTGCACGATCAGGTCCAGCACCGGTTGCTGCTGCCGGTACGAGAAGCCTAGGTCCAGTTTCGCCACGTGGGACAGATAATTGCCAAGCTGCACCGGCAGCGGGTCATCGAGCCCGAACTGCGCGCGCAGTTGGGCCACGAACTGGGGATCGGAGGCGCCGGCTTCGCCGGCCATCACCGAGACCGGATCGCCGGGGGCGGCCCGGATCAGCAGGAAGTTGACGGTGGCTATGACCAGGATGGCAAACACACCCTGGACAAGCCGGCTGAACATGCGCTGGGTACGACTCATGACGGAACTCCAAACGAGATACGGGGGCTGGCGCCATCAGGCCATCCAGGCACGGCCAAGGCTGTCGTTGAGGCCGATGCCGGAGCTGATCGGGTTGTTCAGCCGCGTGCGGAACAGCGTCGGGAAGTTCAGCTCGTGCATCCACACCACGGGCATTTCGTCGAGCAGGATCTTCTGCACGGCCTTGTAGATCTCGGCGCGCTTGGCCGGATCGAGTTCGCGCGAGCCCGCCGCGAAGAGTTCGTCCACCTTCGGGTTGCGATAGCCTTCGACGTTGTTGAACGGCGAACCCTGGGCGATGTTGTCGGACGTGTAGTTGCGCGCGACGCCCAGCGCCGGATCGCCATACTGGTAGACGTACGTGAACGCCAGGTCGTAGTCCCACTTGTTCAGCCGTTCGATCCAGCCGGCTACGTCGGTCGGTGTCATCTCGATCTTGATGCCGGCCTGCTGCAGGTTCTGCCGCACGATTTCCGCCGAACGCGTCCATGTCTCGCCGTAGGGCAGCGGCAGCAGGCGCAGCGTTTCTCCCTTGTAGCCGGATTCGGACAGCAGCTGTTTGGCCTTGGCGAGATCGCGCGGATACTTGGCGACGTCGGTGCTGTAGAACTTGATGTGGCTGTTGAAGGGGCCGGTGGCGGTCTTCGCATAGCCTTGCCACGCGACCTTGGCGATAGCTTCGCGATCGATCGCGAACGCCATCGCCTGGCGGAACTTCACGTTGCCCATCACGCCCTTGCGATGGTTGACCCACAGCCAGGAGTGCGGTGCGAAGAATTCCCAGCCTTTGGTCGAGGTCTGCACGCCCGGCAGCTTGGCCAGGCGCGGCACATCGAAATATTCGACCGTGCCGCCCGGTACCAGGTCCACCTTGCCCGATTCAAATGCGGCGGCCCGCGCTGCGGCATCGGGAATCACATGGAAATAGACCGCATCGACCAGCGGCACGTCCGGCTCGTGGTACTGCTCGTTGCGCACGAGCTGGATGTACGAACCGCGCACCCATTCCTTGAACTTGAGCGGACCGGTGCCGATGGGCCGGGCATTGGCCGGGTTGGTCAGGAAGTCCGTACCGTCGTAAATATGCTTTGGCACCATCGGCATGGACCCCACCTCGAAGATATTGAGGAACGGGCCAAACGGATACTTGAGCTTGAACTCCACCGTGTACGGGTCCACGGCGCGGATCGATTCCACGGCGGCCAGGTTGGCGCGCAGGCGGGCGTGGGTCTTGCGCAGGAAGACATCGGCGGAGAACACCACGTCGGCCGATGTGAACGGCTTGCCGTCATGCCACGTCACGTTGCGCTTGAGCTTGAACGTATAGAGCGTGCCGTCGGGAGTGATGGTCCACGACGTGGCCAGCGAGGGGAGGGGCTCGATCTTTTCGGAGTAGCGCAGCAGGCCTTCGTAGATGTTGCCCGAGATCAGTTGCGTGGGGCCGTTCTGCGTGATGCCGATCATCAGGCCGGACGGCTCCGGCTGCACCAGCGCGTTGATCACGCCGCCTTTCTTGCCCTGCGCGAGCACGTGGAATGGCACACCGGCCAGCGACAAGCCACCTGCGGCGGCACCCAACTTGATCAGTTCGCGACGATTCATGACAAATCTCTCCTGGGGGCAGAATTTCTGGTGATGCGAATTGGCAGGGCGAACGCGGCCCGCACCGCGCGACGGGCGCGGTGTTCTAATCGATCGATGAATTCAGGCGCCACGCGTCTTGCGGCGCCGTGCGGCTATGCGCGGTACGAGGCTTCCGTCTGCGGCGCCAGACGCTGCAGCAGGGCGCGCCATTCCCGTGCGTACGGGTCGGGGGCACCGGGCAGCCGATTGGTATCGCCACTTTCGTATTGGCGTGCCGTCCGTTCGCGGATTTCGGCGGGCACGACGTACTCGGGTTGGCCGGTTGACTGGATGGCGACCTGCACGCGGCAAGCGCGCTCCAGGTTGTGCATCAGGATGAAGGCTTCGGCCACGCTACGGCCCAGCGTGAGCAGGCCGTGATTGCGCAGGATCAGCGCGCGTTTCTGCGGGCCCAGATCGGCCACAAGGCGCTCGCGTTCATCGAGGTCGAGCGCGATGCCTTCGAAGTCGTGATAGGCCACGCGATCGTGGAACTGCAGCGCCCACTGGTTGGCCGGCTGCAGCCCGCACGCCAGCGACGACACCGCAACGCCGGCCACGGTATGCGTGTGCAGCACGCACGCCGCGTCATGGCGGGCAGCGTGCACGGCGCTGTGGATGGTGAAGCCGGCGGGATTGACGTCGTATCCGGGCGGCGCGCTGATGATGTTGCCGTCGAGATCGATACAGACCAGTGAAGATGCCGTGATGTCGCGGAACAGCGTGCCGAATGGGTTGATCAGGAACCGGTCGTGTGTACCCGGCACGCGCGCTGAAATATGGGTGTAGATGCTGTCGTCCATGCCGTACAGCGCCACCAGCCGATACGCGGCGGCCAGGTCTTCACGGACTTGCCGTTCTGCGGACGGTATGGAATGGAGGGGAAGTGCGGAGACAGTGTTGCCCATAGGTTTCATGATCCTTGCTGGTTGGAAGGCACGACGCTCGGGGACATCTGGTTTTCTGTCGGCTGTCGACAGTTGACATTGCAAAGTTATATGCAAGGAGCAGGCCACAGGCAAGGTAGGGACAACCCCGCAGGTCGCAAGCCTGGAGGGAAACCATTGATTTACTGAGGAATTATTTTTTGATGCCCGGCCGATTGGATGAAATCGGGCCAAACAACGCACCGCAGGCCGCGCGCAGTTGGTGCGCGTTTTTGATGCGAAAGCCCGATTTCCTGGTGCGCAACGTCAAAAAGGGTGCGGCAAAAATACGGCGCATAGGCGACACCGGGCGCCGGAGCGTTGCTTCAGACCGGCTTGGGCGCACTGCAGCAATAAGATGCTTTCATCGCTACGCCTGGGGTGCCGGACCATGGCTCCATGGTGGAGTGCAACCGTTCGGCCTGGAAGAAAACCGACGAACTCCCATTCGACCTCGCCGGCGAACAGCGCCACCCGGTCTCACGCGGGTTTTTCTGGGGCGTCCTGTGGCTTCAACCACGTACGCCGCGTCATCTCCGAATCCAGTACAAGCCGGCCATGCACCCGACCGTTCATACGGGTGACGAAATGCGTGCACTCTTCCATATGCGCCGACATCAGTGCACGTACCTTGCCGGTATCTCGCGCACGGGCCGCTTCCAGGATACGGCGGTGAAATGAAACATTCGCTGCGCCAAAGCGCTCATGCTCGCACGCTGGGGTTTCGTTTCCAAAAACAACGAGTTGCCGCAGCATTTCGTTGATCAGCTGGCAGCAAAAACGCAGCATCGGGTTTGGATTGGCTGCGGCGAGGATGTCGTGGAACGTCAGGTCTTCCTGGCGTTGGTCGAGCATCTGCGATTCGGCTGCGGCCTTCGAGGCCGGATCGCATAGGTCGATGGTGCGTTCGAGCGCCCGGAAATCGTCTTCCGTCAGATGGGGAATCGCGCCTGCTGCGAGCTCCGGCTCGAGAAGCCTGCGAATGGTGTACACGTCCGAAATTCCCACATCCTTGAAGAACAGGTAGTTCTGCATGAGCTGGAACGTACGATCCAGCGGGACTTCGACAATCGTGCCGCCACCGGTAGGCCCCGTGGACACACTGATCAGGCCTTGCACCTCCAGAGACTTCAGTGCCTCGCGAATCGTGCTTTTGCTGACCGAGAACATCTGTTGAAGCTTGACCTCGTGCGGCAGCTTGTCACCGGGTCGGAGGTTGCGTTGGGTAATCAGCCTCTTCAGCTCTTCGGCAACCAGGTCCGCGCGCTTTTGCTTGCGGATGCCGATGGTGCCTTCCTTGGCCTCGCGAAACATCGTCGACATTGCCCAATCCTTGGTGAGTGCCGGACGCGTTTGGCGTGTCCGGGTTTGCTGCGCACCATTCTACCCAGCGCCGCCAGGCGTTCGCATGGCGAAGGCGTGGCAGTCCGAATCGGAGCGGCGTAAATGGGCAGGCCGCGCAATCGAGGCTGCGTAAACCCTGACCCCCGGTTTATTGACAAGCCGTTCTCGTCCTTCCTAAGATGATTCTATTCTATTTATCATCATAAATAGGATAAACAAGATCGACCTGCCTCTCGCTGTGTCGGCGCCAGGAGGCGGCACATGTGGAGTCTGTCCAGGTGGCACTTGAGCCACTCAAAGGGCTGCTTCACCGCACAATCCCCATCTACGAGGAGTGAGCCGTGAACCGTCGTGATGTGCTGAAGTTGGCTGCGCTGTCGGCAGTCCCAGGTGTAGTGACCTACTCACGCACCGCCCTTGCCGCAGGCGAAGCCATCGAGCTGGGGTGCCCGGTGCCGATGTCCGGCCCGTTTGCTGCAAACGGCAAGTTTGCGGACCTCGGGATGAAGCTTGCGGTGGAGCAGTACGGCAAGGTCCTTGGACGTCCGTTGCAATACAGCGTCCTCGACACGGAAGGCAAGCCCGCCACGGCCGTCAGAAAGGTGCAGGAGCTGGCGCAGCAGAAATCGGCGCGCTACTTCGCCGGCGGGATTCTCTCCTCCGAATCGCTTGCCATGGGCAAGGAAGCGGAGAAGCTCGGCGGGGTCTTCGTGACGACTGCAGGCGCCGACGAGATTACGGGCAAGGACTGCAATCGTTCGACCTTCCGGTGGTCCGTGCCCACATATGGCGCGATCGAGCGTACCGTGCGTCCGCTGATCGACGCGATGCCTAAGGCAAAACGCTGGTACACGATCACGCCCCAGTACGTGTTTGGCGAAGGGCTCCTTGCTGCAGCAAAGGCCATCTTCAAGGAAAAGGGCATCGAGCACGTCGGCAACAGCTATCACGCGCTGACCGAGAAGGAATTCAGCGGATATCTCACCAACGCGCTGGCCGCCAAGCCGGATGTGCTGCTGATCCTTAATTTTGGCTCGCAATCCTCGGACACGCTTCGACAGGCCGTGAGCTTCGGCATGAAGAAGAACACGACGATCCTCGTCGCATGGGCGTCTGGGCTGGAGCAGTTCGAGTCGCTGGGCGCGGATCTCTGCGAAGGCGTCTACTTCGGTGCGCAGTACTGGCACGGTGTGGATACGCCCCTGAACCGCGATCTGGTGAAGCGCGCCAACGATAAATTCAAGGCCAATCCAAACTACAGCCTGGCAGGTTCGTATATCTGCACGAAGATACTGGTCGATGGGATGATCAAGGCTGGCACTGCCGATCCCAAGGCCGTCGTCGCCGCCCTGGAAGGGCTGAAATACGAGGGCCTGACCGGCCCCGAAGAAATTCGTGCCGGTGACCACCAGGTCCTCAAGAACTACTACCTCCTGAAAGGCAAAGCCAAGTCCCGCATGAAGGACAAGGATGACTTTGCCGAAGTCGTGAGCGTTGGGAAAGCATTCCTGCCGCTCGACCAGACGCAGTGCAAGATGGCATAAGCCGCCGCGCGAAGCTGCGGCGGTTCTGACCGCAGCCCCCCCAGTTCAATACGAGCCACCGGGCTGCGCCGCCGCAGTCTGGCGGCCGCACTCATTCGCTCGGTTTATGAACGTCTATCTGCTACAGGTGATCAATGGCGTCGGGATCGGCATGCTCTACTTCCTGCTGGCAGTGGGGCTATCGATTGTCTTTGGACTTCTGCGCTTTGTGAACTTTGCCCATGGTGCCTTCTATGCGCTGGGCGCCTATCTCTGCTTCCAGGCCCTCCAGTTCGGCCTGAACTTCTGGGCCGCGCTCGTACTGGCCCCGGTGCTCATCGGCGCGCTGGCATGGCTCACCGAGAAAGTCATGCTGCGCTACGTCTACGCGCAGCCCCACGAATTTCATATTCTCATTACCGTCGGACTGGCGCTGGCCATCCAGGAACTCATCATCGTCGGATGGGGGCCGCTTGGCGTGGACGTCCCGCCGCCAGACGTGCTGCAGGGCGTCGTGATGTGGGGCGACTTTGTCTACCCGAAGTACCGGCTCTTCGTGATCGGATTCACCGCGCTCCTGGCGATGGCCCTCTGGTGGCTGCTTGAGGGCACGCGCATTGGCAGTGCCGTTCGCGCCGGCAGCGAATCGACAGAAATGGTGTCGCTGTTGGGCATCAACGTGTTCCGGCTGTTCAGCCTGATGTTCGCGCTCGGCGCCGGCACCGCAGCCATTGCAGGTGTGCTGGCGGCGCCCATCCGCGGTGCCGAGCCGTTCATGGGTGTGGAGGCGTTGGGGGTGGCGTTCATCGTGGTCGTGGTGGGCGGCATGGGCAGTTTCGCCGGTGCACTGGTGGGCGGGCTCCTGGTCGGGGTGGTGCAGAGCCTGATGAGCACGCTCTGGCCGGAAGGTGCACGGCTCATGATTTATGTGGCGATGGCTGCGGTACTGCTGCTGCGCCCGCATGGTCTGCTGGGGAGGGGATGATGATGGCGTCAGGCAAACAATGGCTAATCCGCTACCGCTACTGGTGGCTCGTGCTCGGTATCACCGTGTTGCTCCCCCTGATGATGCGTTCGGGGACGCTCGCGACCGAAGTGCTCATCTACGCCATGGCGGCCATGGCTTGCAATCTCCTGCTGGGATACACCGGCTTGCTGTCGTTTGGCCAGGGCATCTTCTTTGGGCTCGGCAGCTATGCTGTGGGCCTCGCATTGACGCGGTTTGGCGGCCTGCCGATGCCCGTCGCGCTCCTGGGCGCTGCCGTAACCGGTGCGCTGGCCGCGGGGTTGGTGGGATGGTTCTCCATTCGTCAGCGCGGTACCTACTTTGTGATGCTGACCCTGGCGTTCGCGCAGATGTTCTATTTCATCGCGTATACGGCGCCTGGCCTCACCGGTGGCGACAACGGCCTGCTCGATATTCCCCGGCCATCGATCGCCATTGGCGGGCATGCCCTGATCGACCTGACCTCGTCCTGGGGATTCTACGGCTTCGTGGCGGTGCTGTTCCTGATCGTCTTCGCCCTTGTCCTGCGCGTCACGGAGTCTGTCCTCGGTCGCACGCTACTGGCGATTCGCGACAACGAAGAGCGGGCACTGGCCGTGGGCTATAACGTCCGCGCCTTCAAGTTGCTGGCGTTCGTGATCTCTGGCGCGGTCACGGGTTTGGCCGGTGCGTTGCACGCCATGCTGACGGGGATTGCCCCGCTGGCAAACATCGACTACCACGCCAGTGAAATGATCCTGATCATGACGGTGATCGGCGGGACCAGCAACATCTTCGCCTCTGTCCTCGGCGCTGCGTTCTATGTGCTGCTGGCGGACTGGCTGTCGACACTCTGGCCAAGATGGCTGATGTTGCTGGGTTTCCTTCTCATTGCCGTCAGCCTGTTCATGCAACGCGGGCTGTGGGGTCTCGGCGCATCTGTCGCTACGCGCCTGCGAGGCGTGCGGAGCGCGGCGGCCACCCAGGAGGAGCGCGCATGACTACACCGATCCTTGAGGCGACGGGTGTCGTCAAGCAGTATGGGAAGTTCATGGCGCTGGGCGGCGTGGATCTTCGCGTGATGCCAGGGACCATCCATTCGGTGATTGGCCCGAATGGTGCTGGCAAGACAACACTCTTCCACATGCTCACCGGAACCCGGCCGGTCAGTGCCGGGCGGATCGTGTTCGAGGGCAAGGATGTCACGGCCGAGTCCGATTATCAGCGGGTGCAGCGCGGCATCGCGAGATCCTTCCAGGTGACGAGTCTGTTTCCCAACCTGTCCGTCCGGGAAAACCTGCGGCTGGCCGCGCTCGGTACGTCGCCCAGGAGGGCCATGAGCGGCTGGCGCTTGCCGACTGGTGAACTGGCCTGCACCGAAGTCGTGGACCAGGTGCTGGACCGGCTCGAGCTTTCGCATGTGGCAAATGCCGCTGCCGGCGTGCTTTCGCATGGTCAGCAACGTCGCCTGGAAGTGGGCATGGCGCTGGCAGCGCGCCCGCGTGCGGTGTTTCTCGATGAGCCAACTTCCGGGATGGGTGTGGACGACCTGGGCGCCATGAAGCGACTGATTCGCGGTCTGGTGCAGGACCATACCGTTGTACTCATCGAACACAACATGGATATCGTGATGGACATCTCCGACACCATCACCGTGATGCAGCAGGGCAAGGTCCTGATGGAAGGGGCGCCCGCCCACGTGCGCGGCGACCCACGTGTGCGCGCCGCCTATCTCGGCAATATGATTACCGGGGGCAAGGCATGATGCTCGATGTACAGGATATTCACGGCTACTACGGCAAGAGCCATGTGCTGCAGGGCGTCTCGCTGGCCATCGGCGATGGGGAACTGGTCACGCTACTGGGCCGGAATGGCGCCGGTAAGTCGACGACGCTGAAAGCCATTGCCGGGATCGTGGCCCCGCGCGGTGGGCGCGTGCTGTTTCGGGGCAAGGACGTGGCGGGCATGGCGCCGTTTCGCATTGCGTCGCAAGGCCTGTGTTTCGTGCCGGAGCATCGCGGCATTTTCAAGTTGCTGACCGTCGAGGAGAACCTGAAGCTCGCGGCGAAGAAGGCGTCTCCCTGGCAGCTTGACGATGTGTACCGGATCTTCCCCCGTCTTCGCGAGCGACGCAGCAATGGCGGCGCACAGCTTTCCGGGGGAGAGCAGCAGATGCTGGCGATCGGACGCGCCCTGATGAATCACCCGCGCCTGCTCATGCTCGATGAGCCCGTGGAAGGCCTGGCGCCGCTCATCGTCGAAGAGATCGTCACGCAACTCAAGGTCATCAAGGCTGCGGGGGTTCCCATTCTCCTCGTGGAGCAGAACCTGGAAGTCTGCATGCAACTGGCCGATCGTCATGTCGTCATCGAACAGGGCAAGGTGGTCTACACCGGCAGCAACGAAGCGTTCCGCCAGGACGATGCCGTCAAGGACAAGTACCTCGGCGTCGGTCTCGCGGTTTGATCTGTTATCGCACTGGAGACAGCATGGGCAACACGCAAGCAAGCCGCTGCGACGACACCTCCGCGCGCGCGGGAGAAGCGTTACGCATCGACGGGAGCCGGTTGTGGGACTCGTTGATGCGTCTGGCCGAGATCGGCGCGACGCCCAAAGGGGGCGTCTGTCGCCTCGCGCTGACCGAACTGGATCGGCAGGGCCGGGATTTCTTCGTGCGGGAAGCCAAGGCGGCAGGGTGCACCGTGCGCATTGACGCCATCGGCAACATCTTTGCGCGCAGGGCAGGGCGAAACGACAGCCTGCCACCTGTCATGACGGGCAGCCACATCGATACGCAGCCGACTGGCGGCAAGTTTGACGGGAACTATGGCGTGCTCGCTGGCATTGAAGTCCTCCGAACCCTCAATGATCATGGGATTGTCACGCAGGCGCCGCTGGAGGTGGCCGTCTGGACGAACGAAGAGGGCTCGCGCTTTGTGCCCGTCATGATGGGGTCTGGCGCGTACATCGGCGAGTTCGAGCTTGCGGGTCTGCTTGCGCAGACCGATCGGGATGGCATCTCGGTGGGAGAGGCACTCAAGGCCATCGGGTATGAAGGTTCGGCACCCCTGGGTGAGGGTAAGCCCCGTGCGTACTTCGAGGCCCATATTGAACAAGGGCCGGTGCTCGAAGCAAACGAGACCACCATCGGCGTGGTTACCGGCGCGCTTGGGCAACGATGGTACGACGTCACGGTAACGGGGATGGAGGCCCACGCGGGGCCGACACCTATGGCGCTTCGCAAGGATGCGCTGCTTGCTGCCGCAGAGCTTGTAGGCATTGTCAACCGTATTGCGCTGGACCATCCGCCACATGGACGTGGCACCGTGGGCTGCCTGAGCGTTCACCCCGATTCGCGCAATGTCATCCCTGGGCGTGTCAGCATGACGGTGGATCTCCGGGCCTCGGACGACGGGCGCCTGTCCGCCATGCACGATGACTTCTTGACCCGGACCCAGGAATTGGCGACACGCCATGGCGTTTCCATCGACGTCCGGCAGGTCGTCTACTTTCCGCCACAACCGTTCGATACTGACCTGGTCCATGCGGTGCGTACGGGGGCTGCGGCACTGGGTCTATCGGAGATGGACGTGATCAGTGGCGCGGGTCATGACGCGGTCTATCTCGCGCGTGTTGCACCGACTGCGATGATCTTCGTGCCATGCAAGGATGGCATCAGCCATAACGAAGTCGAAGACGCGAAGCCCGAGCATCTGGAAGCGGGAGCCAACGTGCTGCTGCACGCCATGCTCGATGTCGCAAACCAGCCATCGTCGACCTCACGTCGATAAGCCGAGGAACCCATGAAGATTCTGATTGCCAGGCTGAACCACGAAACGAACACGTTTTCACCGGTAGCCACGCCGCTGGAGTCCTTCCATCCGCGCTACGGGACCGAAGGTTACAGGGCTGCGAAAGGAACCCGCACCGCAGCCGGCGCGTTCATTGAACTTGCCGAGGCAGCGGGCGCGGAGATCGTGGTACCGGTCATTGCCGGTGCAAATCCCAGCGGACGCGTGGCGGCTGCGGCCTATACGCACTTGACGGATGCCATCGTCGCGGCAGCACCAGGCTGCGACGCGGTCATGCTGGATCTCCACGGCGCAATGGTGGCTGAGAACAGCGATGACGGCGAGGGTGAGTTGCTCGCGCGTCTGCGCCAGGTCTTGCCCGACGCGCCGCTTGCCGTGGCGCTGGATCTCCACGGCAATATCACCCAATCGCTGATCGATCACGCAGACATCGCAGTCAGTTTCAAGACATATCCCCACGTCGATATGTACGAAACGGGGGAGCATGCCGGCCGCCTGCTCCTGGACATGGTGGCAAGACGGATACGCCCGGTCATGGCGTGGCGTCGGCCGCCGCTCATCACGCATACCCTGAGGAGTCGAACCGACGAAGGGGCCATGGAGCGGGCAGTATCCCGGGCGAAGGAAGCCGAGCGGGACGGCATGCTGGCGGTCTCCGTGCTGGCCGGCTTTGGCCTGGCCGACATTCCGGCACCGTGCCTGAGCGTGATCGTGGTCGGCAACGGCGATCAGAAAGCGGCGGAGGCGGTGGCCGATCGCATCGCCGCGCAGATCTGGGAAGACCGGGCGGACTTCTCGTATGAGTCCGACCCGCTCGCCGTATCCGTCGCCACGGCTGCCCAGGCTGCCAATGCGACTGCAGAACATCGTCCCGTACTGCTGCTGGATCACGGCGACAATTGCATGTCGGGCGGAACGTGCGACAACATGGCGGTCCTTCATGAAGCCTTGGCTCAAGGCCTGGAGGACATTGCGGTTGGGCCCGTGTGTGATCCCGAAGCCGTGGCAGAACTCATCGCAGCGGGCGTTGGAACGAACGTCACGCTCAAGGTGGGCGACAAGGTGGCAATGCCCCAACTCAACCTGTTCCCGCAATCCAGAACGCTTTCCGGCACTGTTGCCGCAATCAGCGACGGCGAGTACGTCATCTCGGGCCCCACCTATACGGGCCAGAGGATCCGCATGGGGCGTACTGCCTTGCTCGATACCGGGGCGGCGAAAGTCGTCATCACCGAAACGCCCCAGGAGCATTGGGATCTTGGCATCTTTACGAATGTCGGGATCGACCCGCTCGCAGCCCGATTTCTGCTGCTGAAGTCGCGTATGTACTGCCGACCGGTCTTCGTCCCTATCGCCAAGGCAGTTGTGGAGTGCGATGGCGAAGGCGTGACCAGTTCCCGCTACGAGAGATTCCCGTTCCGCAACGTGTCCCGGCCCGTGTTTCCGTTGGACAAGGATGCGGCATGGCCAGCCCAGGATGATTCCACCGCGTGACGGGGCGGTAATCGTCCCGTCCGTCGGGCACTCTGTGCTGCTGGACGCCCCGACCAGCCTCGATGCCTATCATCCCCATGTTCTTGTTGCATAACCGGCAGTATCGTGGTGAGCGTAATACTCTCTTTGCATGACACCCACGCCGAGGATGTCAGCTCCATACACTACGCATGTTGTTGAGGGAGACAAGTCATGGCCGACACACCGTTTCGCATCGAACACGACCTCATTGGGGATAGAAAAGTGCCGTCGGATGCCTACTATGGCGTCCACACCCTTCGTGCGGTTGAAAATTTTCCTATCACCGGAACGCCCATTTCCATCTACCCAGAGTTGATCAAGGCGCTCGCGGCAATCAAGCAGGCGGCGGCCCTTGCCAACCACGAGTTGGGACTCCTGGATGACCCACGATGCAATGCCATCGTCGATGCCTGCAAGGAAATCATCGCTGGTCATTTGCATGACCAATTCGTTGTGGACGTGATTCAAGGCGGTGCGGGCACCTCGACAAACATGAATGCCAACGAGGTGATCGCCAATCGCGCCTTGGAACTGCTGGGCCACAATAAGGGCGAATACGCTCATCTTCATCCGAACGAGCACGTCAATATTGGCCAGAGCACCAACGATGTCTATCCGAGTGCGCTGAAGGTGGCGACCTGGTTTGGTATCGCCGGACTGATTGAGGCGATGGCCACGCTGCGCAGCGCATTCGAGGCCAAGGCGACAGAGTTTGCGCACATTATCAAGATGGGGCGTACCCAACTGCAGGACGCCGTGCCGAGGACGCTGGGCCAGGAGTTCAGCACGTACGCGGTGATGTTAGGTGAGGATGAGCAGCGCTTGCGTGAGGCGTCAATGCTTATCTGCGAGATCAACCTGGGTGCCACCGCGATCGGCACCGGCATCACCGCGCACCCGTCATACGCACCGTTGGTATTGCAGCGGCTCCGGGACATCACGCATATCCCTTTGCAGACGGCCCCAAATCTAATCGAAGCAACGCAGGACTGCGGCGCCTTCGTGCAACTGTCCGGGGTGCTCAAGCGTGTAGCGGTGAAGCTATCGAAGACTTGTAACGACCTGCGGCTGCTGTCGAGCGGGCCACGGGCAGGGCTCAACGAAATTAACCTGCCCCCGATGCAGGCTGGATCCAGCATCATGCCTGGAAAGGTAAACCCGGTCATTCCAGAGGTCGTCAATCAGATCGCCTTCGAGGTGATTGGCAACGACGTCACCGTGACCTTCGCGGCAGAGGCAGGTCAACTACAACTCAATGCATTCGAGCCGATTATTGCCCACAGCCTCTTCAAGAGCGTAAGTCACCTCCGGAATGGTTGCTTGACGCTTGCTGAGCGTTGCGTCAAGGGGATTACCGCCAACGAAGAAAGGCTTCGCGCGATCGTGGAAAATTCCATCGGTATCGTGACAGCGCTGAACCCATACATCGGATACGCCAATGCGACCGCCGTTGCGCAGGAAGCCCATGCCACGGGCGGTAGCGTCTATGAAATCGTGCTGCAAAAGGGCTTGTTATCGAAGGAGGAGTTGGACCGAATCCTTCGACCTGAAACACTGACGCAGCCGGTACCACTCGGAAATAAGGATCCGTCGCGCTGAACGGTCGCCTGCGCCGGAGTGCATGACGGCGCAGGCCTTCCATTAGGATGAGAATCAAACGCGCTTTGCCGCGCGTGCTTGCCTTTGCGAACTTTTTTCTCGGCCTGGGGAAGATCCTCAATATGGAGGAAGGGCATTGGAGGCACCCGGATGTGTTTGTCCGGGGACAGCGTGCCCTGTAAGGAGTAACATCCGAAAGCAAGACATAGCTGTACCGCTACGGCGGCCGGTTGAACGAGCGCATTGGGAACCCCTTTATGTCCGACACACGGAGATCGTGCACTGGCCGCGCGTTGTTTCGCGGTATGGTGACTGGCTTGGCCGTTGGCCTGCTTGCCACGGCGATGGCGGGATGCGAAGGCGTTCCCCGGGACACCACCGCGACGCCGCCTCCGCCACGTGAGTCATTCACTCGCGGCGACGAAGTCTATCCTGCGCCCAACACGGTACGCGACGAGCGGCCAGCCGCGCGCACGCCGTAGTCGTCCATATGCACATCAGGCGATAGTCGCCCCCAATACCTCACCCAGCCAGTCGCCGAATTTACGCACGCGTGCCGGAACGTTGCGGCGATGGGGGTAAAGCAGGTTGATTGGCATCGGCGCAGGCGGATATTGTTTCATCACTTCGACGAGCAAGCCGGAGCGCAGATCGGGCGTGGCAGTCGCCATGGGGATTTGCGCGACCCCGAAACCAGCCCGACATGCGGCGCTGTACGCGGCGCTGTTGTTGACCGTCATCCGATGCTTCATGGTCGCGCTGACAACTTTGACACCATCCCAGTATTCGAAGCCAACCGGCGTACTCGATGGGTTGGGCATGTAGTTGACGAGCCAGTGGTCGTCGAGATCGGCGAGGCTTTCGGGCGTTCCATGGGCCTGCACGTATTCGCGGCTGGCGACGTTGACGAGGGGCAATCGCCCAAGTGGCCGGCACGCCAGGGTTTCGTCCACCACGCTGCCTGCGCGCACCACGCAGTCGAACCCGTCGGCAACCACATCGACCCGCCGGTCAGTGCTCGACACCTCGATCTGCAATTCGGGATGGTGCTCCATAAACTTCGGCAATGTCGTCATGACCACGCCGGTTGCCATGCCCAGGGGCATGTCCACACGCAGCAGCCCCTGCAACGGCTGGTTGTGAGTGCTGAACAGCTGGGCCAGCTCCTCAAAGTCGCCCAACAGCCGCTCGGTGCGTCCTAGCAGTTCCTCTCCCTCCCGTGTCAGCACCACGCGCCGCGTTGTCCGCTGGAGCAGTCGGGCGCCGAGTTGCTGTTCGAGCCGAAGGATCGAGGTGGATACGGTGGACCGGGGCACCTGGAGCCGCAGCGCGGCCTGTGTGAAGCTGGCTAACTGGGCGACCAGCACGAACACTCGCAGGTCGGAGGTGGAGGGAAGGGCAGTCTGCATGGTATTGGTCGAAAAAATCGACCAGATATGTCGATAATTGACGATTTATCTGAGCTTATTCGACCAGTAGAGTAGCTGGACCCGACCGATTTTCCAACTATCCCGGAGCCAGACATGAACGCATCGTCCTCTACCAACCAACGCATCGCCCTGATCACCGGTGCCAGTCGCGGCCTCGGCAAGTCGGCCGCCCTGCACCTGGCCGCCAACGGCTGGGATGTGGTCATTACCTACGCGGAACGTGTCGACGCCGCTCGCGAGACTGTCGAAGCGGTACGGCAAGCTGGCCGCAAGGCCGTCGCCCTGCAACTCGATACCGGCAGGAGCGATACCTTTCGGGCGTTCGCCCAGACCTTGCAGGCCACGCTGGCACGCGAATTCGAGTGTGATCGATTCCATGCTCTGGTCAACAATGCCGGCAATGGCTCGAACGTACCTTTCATGGAGACGACTGAGGCGGAGTTCGACAACCTGATGAACATCCATCTGAAGGGCGTGTTCTTCCTGACCCAGGCGCTGGTCCCGTTGCTCGCCGATGGCGGGCGGATCCTCAATGTCTCCAGCGGACTGGCTCGCTTCTGCGCGCCGGGCAAGGCGACTTACGCGACGATGAAGGGGGGCGTCGAAGTGTTGTCACGATACATGGCAAGCGAACTGGCCCCACGTGGCATCAGGGTGAACACCCTCGCTCCCGGGGCCATCGCAACCGACTTCGGAAACGGCGCGGTGCGCGACAATCCGCAGGTCAATGCGGCAGTGGCAGGCGTCACCGCGCTGGGCCGCGTTGGCCAGCCCGACGATATTGGCGGCGCCGTGGTTGCACTGCTGTCGCCGGATATGGGTTGGATGACCGGTGAACGGGTAGAGGTATCGGGCGGCATGCACCTCTGATCGACCGCCGCTTCGTCGGCTTTATTGGGGCGTTCTGCCGAGGTGATGGTGGTCTGTTTCGTACGCAGACTACAGCGCGCGGAATCAGCGCGCGCTGTAGTAGGCAGACCGGAGCCGTCGCAAAGGGTTGCGCCGCTCGCTACTGTTGCTATATGATTCATATACGTTTCGTATATGAACAAAGCATGGGTATCGTAAACATCGATGACGAGCTGCACGATCAGCTTCGCAAAGCGAGCGGCGTTACGTGCCGGTCTATCAACGCTCAGGCAGCGTTCTGGATGAAGATTGGCATGCTCTGCGAAATGAATCCTACGCAGAGCTTCAATGAAATTGTCTCGCGCGAGCTGAAGGCCGCAGGCGTTGCTACCGAGGGTTTGAGGGTGGCTTCGAAGTGATAAAGCAGCCCGAGGAGATTGCCCTGATGGCCGAATCAGGCCGGCTGCTTGCGGATGTGTTTGCCTGCCTGGATCGGCTGAATCTGATTGGCATGTCGACCATGCAGGTCAACGACCTCGTCGATCGCTTTATTGTGAAGGAGCTCCACGCTCGTCCGGCTAGCAAGGGCCAGTACGGCTATGCCTACGCCCTCAATGCGTCCCGCAATAACGTGGTCTGCCACGGCGTTCCATCCACGACCGACGTGCTGCAGGACGGGGACATCGTGAACTTCGATATTACGCTGGAGAAGAATGGCTATATCGCAGATTCCAGCAAGACCTACCTTGTAGGCGATGTCTCGCCGCTGGCCCGGCAGCTTGTCCGCGTAACGTATGAAGCGATGTGGAAGGGCATCAAGGCGGTTCGTCCAGGCGCAAGACTGGGTGATATCGGACATGCCATCGAGCGACATGCTCGGCGCCATGGATACGCTGTCGTGCGCGAATACTGCGGACACGGCATTGGTCGAGAAATGCACGAGACCCCGGAGGTCCTGCATTGGGGGCGGCCGAACACGGGCTTGGCGTTGCGAGAGGGCATGGTGTTCACCATCGAGCCGATGGTCAACCAGGGGCGGCACGCGGTCCATACCGAAGACGATGGCTGGACCGTCGTCACACGTGATGGAAGACTGTCTGCCCAGTTTGAACACACCGTGGCGGTGACGCGAAACGGCGTTCGCGTCTTGACGCTTCGCGCAGACGAGAAGACGCCAAGCTGATGCACGGACAAGAGCGCACTCCTCGGGGCAAGTACACATTCGTTCGATGGCCCGCCGGTGGCACGGTCCGCAGGTAAACGCTTTGCGGGATTCGGTCCGGCGTGGGCGGCGTTCGCGCGATTGAGCGTCACCGCAGCAGAAAGAAGGAGGAGACATGCTACACAGCGCAGCGGCATCGACCTTGGTCCTGGTGGACTTTCAGCAGCGCCTGATGCCAAGCATTCTTGGCGGTGATCGGGTGGTGGCGGAAGCCTTGCGGCTGGCCCGTATTGCTCGGTTACTCCAGGTGCCAACTATCGGCACCGAGCAGAACCCAGAAGGCCTGGGCGAAAGCCTCCCCGAGATCAGGCAACTCTGCGCACGGACGCTTGCCAAGCATCACTTTGATGGTTGCGAAGACGGACTGGCCGATGCCTTGGCGGAAGACCGGCGAACAGTCATCGTCGCAGGTTGCGAAGCGCATGTTTGCGTTCTGCAAACCGCAATGGGACTGCTGAGTCGCGGTCTCGCCGTCACCATCGTCGTCGATGCCATAGGTTCCCGCACGGAGCGGAGTCTGAATACGGCAATGGAGCGACTTGCCAAAGCCGGCGCGACACTCGCCACTGTGGAGATGATTGCGTTCGAATGGATGAGAAGCAGCAGCCATCCGCAGTTCCGGGACGTCCTCAAGCTAATTCGATAGAACCACCTCTAATGATGCGGGAGCGGTCGTTGTTCCGTTGGTCGCATGAGAGTTGATCGACTAGCATGGGGATACACCCACTCGCCGATCCCACGGACGGGAGGTCGCTTGTGATGGTTACGATGCGTCAGGAGGTAACGGGTATGTTGGCCACAAGGATTGAGATGTGCGACCACGACGGCGACGGCGTGCTGACCATCCGGGACGACGGCGCCTCGTTTTCAGGTGTCGCCCTCGAACTTTCGAATCTTTTCGGTGAAGACATAATCGCTGATCTGGACAAGCAGCAGTTGCTCAGTTGGTGTGAGACGGTCGCTGCTCATCTACGCAAGCAGGGCGTTGAGCCACGCACAAGTGGAACGGAAGGCTACGTCCACAAAACGCCCCTGAGCCGGCCGAAAGAGGACCCCGGCGTCGAAGCGCTTGTGCAGACGGCGGCAACCTGACGCTTCGTCAGGTCCAGGCCGGTGCATGGTGATTCGTAGCCAGCATGCTCATTTTCTAGGCAGCCCGAAGGCCTGGGTGCCTGAAGCGGCAGGAAAGCCAGATTACGCGATGTTATCCACAGAAACTGTGGATATCCCAGTGTTCCGTGTGCGTGTACGAAGACGTCAGGTTATGGGGACGATTGAAGACAGGGTGCGCGATTCCCTGAAACAGGGATCCGAGCCATCCTCGCTAAAAAAGAGCCGTGATAGTGCGCCTGCAGACCCGCACAGGCTCATGACTCAACAGCACGCTTCAGCCCATGCGTCATGTAAGTCCGCCCTGGTCGGGCTGGTCTGGTCGTGGGCGGTGGAACTTGCCCCGCGCGGGATGATGACCGCGTAACACCACCGCCGTCCGCTCACGTGGCGTCGACTTGCATCAACGCGCTGACATGGGCCACTGTGCTCGTGGCCAAGGCGTCCAGGCTATAGCCCCCTTCCAGGATCGAAACAATGCGGCCGTCGCACGTCTGGTCGGCAATCTGCATCAGTTCCCTGGTGATCCAATGGAAGTCGCTGTCCTCCAGGTTCATGCCAGCAAGGGGATCCAGGCGGTGCGCGTCGAATCCAGCGGAAACAATCAGGATTTCGGGGGCGAACGCCCTTAGCGCGGGAAGTACAAGGTCAGAAATCGCAGCACGGAACTGCGCCGAGTCGCAGCCGCGTGGCAATGGAACGTTGACGATATTGTGGTTCACCCCGGTCTCGGCCCGGGCTCCCGTACCGGGATAGAAAGGTGACTGGTGGCTGGACGCGTAGAACAGCTCCGGACGGTCGAAGAATGCTGCCTGGGTGCCATTGCCGTGATGCACATCGAAATCGACCACCGCGACGCGTTCGAGTTTGTGCACCTCATAGGCATAGGCTGCAGCGATCGCCGCCTGGTTGAAAATGCAAAAGCCCATCGCCTTCGCAGGTTCGGCGTGATGGCCGCACGGCCGCGTCGCGCAGAACACGTTGCGCGCCTGGCCATCCATCACCGCATCGACACCCGCACAAGCCGCGCCGACGCAGCGCATGACGGCTTCCCACGAGCCCGGCGACATGACCGTATCGCCAGCGTCCAGCGGCACGTAGCCATGGGTGGGGGCGCTTTGCTCGATCTCGTCGATGTAGTACCCATCGTGAATCAATTGCAACTGCTCGACGGTGCCCATTGGCGCATCGCGCCATTCCAGCGAAGCGAAGTCCGGCGTTCGCAACGCCTGCACGACGGCTTTCAGGCGTTCAGGGGACTCGGGGTGGTGGGGGCCGGGGCGGTGTTCGAGACACGCGGCATGGGTATAAACAATCGTAGTTGTCATATTCGGCTGTACTCGGTTTCAACCGGCGACTTTCCCTACATCGCATCTCGGTGCGTACGTGGTCGTCACGATAGCCCCGTCTGATATGTAATATATCAGAAGAAAGTCCGCTCAGTGGGGGCCTTGTTTGCAGCCTCTGCCAGCGTTGTGCCAGCATCGGCGCCGCCAACTACAAATGTCTCTGGTGTTCCTGCATTGAGTTGCGCGGCCGCCAACAGCATGGGCAGCCACGCAATCGATCCTTACCGTGGATTGCCGGGAAGCGTGCTCAATGCGCACCGAGTTCACGACGGGCGCGACGCGAATAGTAGGCAAAGGTTGCCTCGAACCGCTTTTGCGTGCTCACCCAGCGCTGTGCTTCACGGCCCAGTTCCGGGGAAATCGGCTGAATCTCGCCGGCGGCCATCGCCAGTAGCTGAAGTCGGGCAGCCCGCTCGAACATCACGCCCAGCACACAGGCTTCTTCCACCGAAGCCCCGGCAACCAGCAGGCCGTGGTGCGAGAGCAGAATCGCCTTCTTGTCGCCAAGCGCCGAGGAGATGATCTCTCCCTCCTCATTGCCCACCGGAATGCCAGGCCATTTTTCGAGGAAAGCCGTCTGATCGTAGAGCACGCACGTGTCCATGTGCGAGATGGTCAGCGGCACTTCCAGCATCGCCAGCGCGGAGGCATGGGGCGCGTGGGAATGCACGATGCAGTTCAAGTCCGGGCGGGCGCGGTAGAGCCACGAATGGAAGCGGTTGGCGGGGTTGGGCATGCCGCTGCCGGACAGCACTTCAAGGTCTTCGTTCACGAGCAGCAGGTTGTCCGACGTGATTTCGTCAAAACCCAGGCCAAGGCGCTGGGTGTAGTACGTGTCAGGCGCTTCGGCCCGCGCCGTGATTTGGCCCGAGAGGCCGGAGTCGTGGCCAAAAGCGAACAGGATCCGGCAGGTTTCCGCGACCGCTTCGCGCAGCGGCATCTTGTCAGCCCGGAGTTCGGTCTGCATCTTCTGGAGCGAGGCGGAAACGATCTCGTCCTTGCTCAGTTGCATAGTGTCAGCCATGGTGTGTCCTTCTGGGATGTGCTGGAGAGTGTTGGGGATGGGTGTGTGTTTTATTTTGCGCGATCGCCTGCGCCAAGCAACGCGGACCATCGTTGATTTTCTTCCGCGATCAGGGTGCGGAATTGTTCAGGTGTAGACCCGAGCGGCTCCGTGCCTTGCGCCACCAAAGTTGCCTTGAATTTCGGATTCGCCATTGCCGTGGCTACCGCGGTATTGAGCTTTTTCACGATGGCCGGGTCGAGCCCTGCGGGGCCGATGAGGCCGGCGACCGAGCCTGACACCACGGTCGGGAAACCCAGTTCGGCCGTCGACGGCACCTGGGGCGCGGTAGACAGCCGCCGCGGGTTTGCCACGGCCAAGGCGCGAAGCTTGCCTGAGGTCACGAACGGCATGACCTGAGGCGTCGCCTCGAAGGTCATGTTTACCTGCCCCGCGACGACATTGGTAACCGACTCCGCGCCGCTCTTGAATGGCACATGGAGGAATTCGACCTTTGCCACGTCCTGCAGCACGCGCATCCCCTGATAGGGCGAACTACCGACGCCTGCGGTGCCGACGCTGACGGCGTCCGGCTTGCGCTGGGCCAGCTTGACCAGATCGGGGAGGGTCTTTGCCGGAACGTCCGCATTCACCACCACCAGATGCGGTGTCGAACCCACCAGCGAGATGTAGGTGAAGTCTTTTGCGCTGTCGAAGTTGACCTTGACGTCGGTATGCGGGTTGACGGCCAGGATGCCGACGGTCGTGAACATCAGCGTGTAGCCGTCCGGCCGGGCACGCCGCACAAAGTCCGCCGCAATATTCCCGCCCGCACCGGGACGGTTCTCCACGACGATCGATTGACCGAGTTGCTCGGAAAGCGCCTTGCCCGTGGCGCGGGCCACGAGGTCGGTGATGCCGCCCGCGCCAAACGGGACGACCAGGGTGATGGCTTTGTCTGGATACTCTGCCGCGTGAGCGACAAGGGAAAGGCTTGACAACAGTGCAGCAGATAGAGCGACCACGGACAGGTCGCGACAGCGGGGGCGGCAGGGACTCACTTGCATTCTCCTTGAGGGGCGTTTTTTGAAGCAGGGATGGAAACAAGTGTGTCTAGCATGACACCAAAGTGTCATGTGTGCAACCAAGTTGTCGGGGGCGCGTACGGGCCGTACAATCGCGGGCCATGGAAGCGCCTGTCCAGGCGCATGAAACTTGCGGTTCTGGGGATGACGAAAAAGCAAGAAGTGAGCGCGGAGCCTGCGGCAACCGGCATCGCCGAGCGGCTGGCAGAACTGAGGAAGCTGAACGGCCTGACACTTGAGGAATTGGCGCAGCGCGCGTCGCTGACCAAGAGCTATCTATCCAAGCTGGAACGCGGGCTGTCGTCGCCGACCATCGGCACCGTGCTCAAGCTCGCTGAAGCGCTCTCGGTAACGGTCGATCAATTGATCTCCAAGGCATCGCGGGCCAACGAGATCCTGCTCGTGAAAGCGGGCGACCGGATTCCGTTCAGTCCATCGGCCGAGCGGCAGGGCTACACCTATGAGGCGATAGCGACGGAACGGCCGGACAAGGCCATGCAGCCGTTCATCATGCTGCCGCCATTCGCACTGGCCGAAGACCAGCCGATGGCCAGCCATGCCGGCGAAGAGCTGATCTTCGTGGTATCCGGGCAGATGGAAGTGCTGTTTGACGATCGCACCGTGCGGATGAGCGCCGGCGACTCGCTCTACTTCAATGCGTCCATTCCGCACAGATCGCGCTCGGTGGGAAAGGTCCAGGCGCAGGCGCTCGTCGTCGTCAGCGATCGCAAGAAGACCTGATTCCGCTGGTGTTGCAGCTGCGAAGCGGGTCGCGTGACGAGGCGTCAATTCTGAGCGCCCCTGTCGTGAGGGATACCCCGCCTCAAAGGAAAAGCCCCGCAAAATGCGGGGCCTGCAAGGGATGACTCGGTGCCTGCCGTCTGGCAGGCCGCGGATCTTATTGCCGGGGCAAGCCGTAGAACCTGCCGACGACATCTGCGGGCGCGCCGGAACGCAATACCTGATCGGCGTATTGCCTGGCTGACCGGACGCGTGCAAATCCATCGACAAAGACCGCAACGAGGTTGGCATCGAAATGCGTGCCGCTGCCTTGCTCCAGGATCCCGCATGCCGCTTCTTCGGTCATGCCCGGGTGATAGCACCGGTCCTCGGTCATGGCGTCAAAGGCATCGGCAATCGCCACCACACGCACCGCCAACGGCAGCTCGCCACCGGCCAGGCCTTGTGGATACCCCATGCCGTCATATCGCTCGTGATGGCAGCGCGCCATCAATGCCGCGAACTGCAGAAGCTCGTCGGTGCTTCCCGCAAGGATGTCCGCGCCGATGCTGGAGTGTCGCTCCATTTCCGTCCGTTCCTGGGGGTCCAGACGGCCAGGCTTCAGGAGGACCGAATCGGCAATCGCCAATTTGCCGATGTCGTGGACCGGCGTGGCTAGGCGGATTATCTCCTGCTCTTGCGGGTCCAATCCGGCCAGCCCGGCCAGGCATTCGGCCACCAGCGCCGTGCGGATGACATGGGATACGGCGCCGTCGTAGCGCACCGCACTGGCCGTGGCAAGACTTGCCAACGTGAGTACTGCATTGCTGCTCATATTGCTGCGGGGGCGAAAAGGAGGGCATTTTGCCAGTGCCCCCGCATGCGGTCGATGCATTCCGCAGGTAGCGGAGCCCAGCGAGTGCGTCAAACGGAGACGTGCTCCAGGGGCGCCACATCGGCACCCTGGATGCCATGCCGCACCAACGCCTGTGCAACAAGCCCCTGGCTTTTCGCGGACTCGACGAAGTCTGCAAGAAACCGCGCGGCGTGTTCACCGCGTGACTTGGGGGTACCCATGGCCTGGCGGATGACCATGAATCGTTCGTCCAGTAGTCGATATCCGGGGATGCCGGCGATATCCGCTTCCAATTGCTGCTTGACACCGGCTGCGACGTCGAATTGCTCGTCAAGAAACATCTTGACGACGGTGGGCGAGGTGGGCGCCCGCACGATCGCCGCTTGCTGCAACTCGCGCGAGAGATACAGATCGTAGGCACTGCCTTTGCCGACAACGACGCTGGTACCGGCCTGATCCACATCGGCATTGGTGCGAACGGGAGAATCCTCGCGCACCAGGTAATAGCCTTCAATCAGGACGTACGGTGCCGTGAATGCGATGGCGGCGCCGCGCTTGGGATCGATGGCAAAGAAGCCAACGTCCGCTTGCTCGTTGGTCACGACGTCGACAGATTTGCCGGCGGCATCGACCACGACGAGTTCGAGATCGACACCCAGGCGTTCAGCCAGTGCATTCGCCAGATCTACCGAGACGCCGCCTGCGCTGCCATCGGCTTTCCGGTGAGCCAGAATCGGGTTGCCGAGGTTGATCGACGCGCGCAGCACGCCCGTCGGCGCGAATGCATCCAGAATGGCTTTGTCTACAGTCATGGGCTTGTTTATCGCTTTTTAAGGTTCAAGAATTTCTGTGATCTTCGCCAGTGCAGCCAGCGTATGGCCGAGATGCTCGCGCAAGGCCCGGGAGGCCTCACCATTGCGCCCGGCTTCGAGCAGTTCGATGATGTGAAGGTGCTGTTTCGCGTGTTCCTCGTAACGAACGCGATCTTTCATGGAGCGATAGGACAGCAGTCGCCGGACGCGGTTGACGCGGCGAATGGCGTCGATAAAGAACGGATTGCCGGAAGCTTCTACCAGGGACTCATGGAACCGGACGCCACGGTCGTGCAGCTGATCGGCGGTGTCGGTCTCGATGCCGCCCTCAAGCAAATGAATCTCGGCTGCGCGCAGACGTTCAATGACGGCGGCGTCAAGCCGGTACCCAGGCTCCATCAATGCGGCAGGCTCCAGGGCGAGCCGCATGCGATACGATTGCAGCAGCGAGTCGGGCGTGGTCAGCATGGTGGAAAACGACCAGCCATAACCTGGCTTTCGCTCGCCCCAACCCTCCTGCGTAATCCGCGTGAGCACCGCGCTGAGCTGGGTGCTCGTCAATTCGTACCGGAGCTTGATCGCCTGTTCCGACACTTCGGTGGGCAATTCGCCCTTGAGCAGGTCGTCCGCGATCTGGAAATAGGCGGCGCTTACGGCGTCCGGCTTCGTGATGCCGAGCTGGGCGGCCAGGTCCGATGCGGGGGCGGTCAGCGACTGCGCCAGGAAAAACCCGCGATTCTTCTCGCGCGTCAGGATCCCTTTCTCATGGAGCAAAGCCAACGCGTCGTTGACCGGTGTCCGGGATACGCGCAGCTTGTCCGCCAGCATCTGGGCGCGCATATGCGCGCCGACCGGCATCTTTTCGGCTTGAATCAGTTCGACGATCTGCGTCGCGATGGATCTGTCGTGGTTCATGGTCTGGCGCCGGCCAACGCGCACTGCAAACGCGGACGAGGCTTATGCCGTCGGGGCGTCCGTATCAAGCTGGGCCAGCGTCTTCTGGAGAATCGATGGAATGACGCCTCCGCGTTGCAGCAATTCGACCTCAAGGCGGGTCTCTACAGCCGCAGTGGCTTCAAATGCTTCCACGGTCCCATCCCGGCGGACGATACGCACCGGCACCTTGCCCCGAGGCCTGAGTCCCTGCGCATTCGCGCCCACATGGATCCTGTCGCCTTGCTGGATCGCCAGGGTCTGGGGATTGACGCCGGCGGGCAGACGCAGCGGCAGAATGCCCATGCCGATCAGGTTGGAACGGTGGATTCTCTCGAAGCTTACCGCAATCACCGAACGGATCCCGAGCAGGCGCTGCCCCTTGGCCGCCCAGTCCCGGGACGAGCCGGTGCCATAGCGCTCGCCGGCAATCAGGACAACAGACTCGCCTTCGGCGTGGTAGCGCTGGGCCACTTCGAAGATCGGCGCCACCTCGCCACTCGGGACGTGCACGGTATTGGCCGTCGGCGCGCCAGGCTTGAGCAGGTTCACGAGCGTCTTGTTATAGAAGGCCGCGCGGATCATGACCTCCCAGTTGCCGCGCCGCGAAGCGAACACGTTCAGGTCGTTACGGTTGTCGCCGCGACTGACCAGGAAGTCGGCCACGAAGCTGTCTTTCGGGATGGCGCTTGCCGGGGAGATGTGGTCGGTTGTCACGTCATCGCCAAGCACCAGCAAGGGCCACGCTTCGTATTCGCCCAGTTGCGAGCCCTGATCCAGCGCGGCAAATGGCGGGCGTCGCAACGCTGTCGAGGCTGGATTCCAGGGGTAGCGCGCGGCATTGGGAGAGGGAAGGGCCGCCCACACGGGATTCTTTGATGCTATCGCGAAGGCCCGACGATAGTCTTCCGGGTTGGCGCCTGCCGCGAGCGACTCGGCGATTTCTTCACGGGTCGGCCACAAATCCTTGAGGTAAACGTCCGATCCATCGGGTGCAGTCTGCACCGGCTGCGTGCCGAGGTCGCGTTCGGCGTCGCCAGCGAGGGCAAACGCCACCACGAGTGGCGGCGACATGATGAAGCCCAGATTCAGGTCCGGATGAATGCGGCCAGGAAAATTGCGATTGCCAGAGAGCATGGCGACCGGCCATGCCGTTCCTTGCGAGATGGCCTCGCGAATCGCCGGGGTCAGCGGCCCCGAGTTGCCAATGCAAGTGGTGCACCCGAAGCCGACAATGTCGAAGCCGACCGCCGACAGGTCATCGAGCAATCCACTGCGCTGCAGGTAGTCGGCCGCTGCAGGCGATCCCGGAGCCAGCGACGTCTTGATCCACGGTGCGACGGTGAGTCCGCGTGCCCGGGCCTTTCGGGCGACCAGGCCAGCCGCCACCAGGAGCGCGGGATCGGACGTGTTGGTGCAACTCGTGATCGCAGCGATCCCAACTGGATAGCGTGGCATGTCCGGGTGTGGTGCATCGGTCGTGACTGGAAACTCCGCCAGCGCCTTGGCCGTGTCCGTATAGGACAGCAGGTCTTGCGGCCGACGTGGACCGGCGATATGCATGCCGATGTTGGCGAGGTCGATCTCGATCGTGTGCGTGTAGCGAGGCGTGGCCTCCGGGTCGAACCACAAGCCAGCTTTCTGGGCGTACGCGCGGGTCAGCTCGATGGCGGCAGGCGAGCGTCCTGTCGATGCCAGGTAGATGAGCGTTTGCGCATCAATGGGAAAGTAGCCGGTGGTGGCGCCGTACTCGGGCGCCATGTTGGCCACCACCGACCGGTCGCCGGCGGTCAAGGTCGAGACCCCGGGACCAAAGAACTCAACGAATTCCCCCGAGACACCGATTGCCCGAAGCCGTTGGGTGACCGTCAGGGCGAGGTCCGTAGCCAGTACGCCAGGCTGTAGCGCGTGGGTCAGTCGCACGCCGATGACATCGGGAATGCGCTGCATCACCGGCATGCCGAACATCACGGTTTGCGCTTCCAGGCCGCCAACGCCCCACCCGAGCACCCCGATGCCGTTGATCATCGGCGTATGGCTGTCCGTGCCGATCAGCGTGTCGGGTACCGCCCATACCTGGCCGTCCCGCTCCTGCGTCGTGACCACGGTAGCGAGCTGCTCCAGGTTGATCGTATGCATGATGCCGGTGCCCGGAGGGTGAATCCGCACCCCTTGCAAGGCCTTCGACGCCCAGCGCAGGAAGCTGTAGCGCTCCGCATTGCGCTGGCTTTCGATCTTCAGGTTTTCGATCGCGGCCTCTGGCCGTGCAAACGCTTCCACCGCCAGCGAGTGATCAACCGATGAGTCGACGGGCAATACCGGGTTGAGCAACGTCGGGTCCGCGCCGGCTTCCGCGAGCGCGTCGCGCATGGCCGCAATGTCCACCAGGGCGGGGGTGCTGGTCGTGTCGTGCATCAACACGCGGCCCGGCTGGAATGCAATTTCCGATTCGCTGCTGCCTGTCTCCAGCCACGCGACGATGCCCTGGATGGCCTCCGAGCGCTCTTCGCCCGCCATGTTCCGGGTCACGTTTTCCAGCAGCAGCCGCAAGACGACGGGCAGGCGCGCCAGCGTATCGCCCAGCATGCCAGGCAGGTCGACATAGCGGTAAGAGCCGTTAGCGGCACTTAACTGGCCTTCGGCGGGGGTGTAGGTGTTTTCCATAGGCTTTACTTTGCATGTGTTTACGTCAAAATGCAATCAAGTGGAAACCCCAATCATCCACGGATAACGAGGAGACATCTCTGTGAACGCATCCCCTGAGCGTGCCGATCCGGCACTCAATGTCCAACGCCGCCGTCTTCTCGGCGGGGCCGTTGTCATGTCTGCGGTATCGGCGGTTGGATGGCCCGTATCGACGGCAGTCGCCGCAGGCATCGGGGGCAAGACATCCCTGAAAGGAAAGAAGATGTACGCATACGTAGGCTCGAGAACCACCCGTGAACGCAACGCCCGAGGTGACGGCATCAGCGTGTTCCGTGTGGACACCGAAACGGGCGCGCTGGAACTCACCCAGCTTGTGAAAGACCTTGTCAATCCTTCGTTCCTGGCGCTGAGCGCGAACGGGGAGCGCCTGTACACGGTACATGGCGACTTGAGCGATATCAGCGCCTTCGCTGTGGACAAAACCAGCGGGAAACTGGAATTCATCAATCGCCAGGGCACGCAGGGCAAGAACCCGGTGCACCTGGCCATCGACCCGACCGGCAAGTTCATCGTCGTGTCGAACCATATCGGCGCCAGCCTGGCGGTGCTGCCGTTGCAAGCCGACGGATCCCTGGGAGAACTGACGCAACTGGTCAAGCTCGATGGCCCGATTGGTCCGCATCGCGTGGAGCAGAAGCAGGCCAAGCCCCACTTCAACCCGTTTGACCCGAGTGGTCAGTTCGTGGTGGTGCCGGACAAGGGGCTGGACCGTACATTCACGTTCCGCTTTGCCGGCGGCAAGCTGACGCCGGCCGAGCCTGCTTTCGTCGAGTCGCGCGAAACCGCCGGCCCGCGCCATATCGCCTTTCATCCGAACGGGAAGTTCGGCTACGTCGTCAACGAACTGGATTCGACGGTGACCACGTATGCCTACGATGCGGGAACCGGCGCGTTGAAGCCGCTGCAGATTGTTTCAAGCCTGCCCGACACCTTTACGGGCAACAGCCGCGCTTCGGAGATCGAAGTGGATCGCACGGGTCGCTTTGTCTATGCGTCGAACCGCGGCTACGACAGTATCGCCGTGTTCCAGATCGCCCCTGCTACGGGCCACCTGCGCCTTGTCGAGGCGGCGCCATCGCAAGGCAAGACACCGCGCTTCTTTGCGTCGGCGCCCAACGGCCGACACATGTATGTGTTGAACGAGGATAGCGATTCGATCGTCGCGATGCACATCGATCAAGCTACCGGGCGCCTCAAGCCCACCGGCTTCAGCGTGCAATCGGGCAGCCCCGTCTGCATGGTCTTCTCCGCCTGATCGGCACTCACCGGTAGCGCACGCCATGCAGCAAACCAACGCCCGCCCCGAAGTCGACGAACGCGCCACGGTCAGAAAGATCACCTGGCGCATCATCCCGTTTGTCTTTGTCCTCTACATCATTTCGTATCTGGATCGCGCCAATATCGGTTACGCGGCCCTCCAGATGAACAAGGAACTGGCGCTGTCCAGCGAAGCCTTTGGCTTTGTCTCGGGCATCTTCTTTATCGGCTATTTTCTGTTCGAGGTGCCCAGCAACGTGATGCTGAACCGCTTCGGCGCGCGGCGGTGGATCGCGAGAATCCTGGTGTCGTGGGGTGCCATCGCCGTGGTCAGCGCATTCGTGCAGAACGCGCAGCAACTTTACGTGCTGCGCTTTCTCCTGGGCGTGGCCGAGGCGGGTTTCTTTCCCGGCATCATCGTCTACCTGACTTACTGGTTCCGGGCAAAGGAGCTGGCAACAACCGTGGCGATGTTCACGGCGGCGATCCCGGTGTCGTACATCATCGGCGCACCGCTTAGCACCTGGATCATGGATAACGTGCATTGGCTTGCGTGGAGCGGATGGCGCTGGATGCTGTTGCTCGAAGGTGCCCCGGCCGTGATCGGTGGCGCGCTCTGCTACCTGTACCTGACCGATCGTCCTGCCGATGCCCGCTGGCTGACGGCCGATGAGAAGCAATGGCTGACGGACGAACTGGAGCGCGACCGCAAGGCGCGTCCGCAGGCAGTGCACCTGAGCACGCTCAAGGTCATGCAGAGCCCCAAGGTGCTGTACCTGGCGTTCATCTACTTTGTCTACCAGTGCGGCAGCCTGGGGGTCGGCTACTGGATGCCGCAGATCATTGCCGGGTTCTCTTCCTCGCTCACGCATACACAGGTGGGCGTGATCGCGATGGCGCCGTACCTGTTTGCCACGGTGGTGATGATCCTATGGTCGCGCAGTTCCGATCGCCGCAATGAACGCCGGCTTCACTCGGCGCTGCCCCTGGCCGTGGCGGCCGTCTCGCTGGTTGGTGCGGGCATGGTCGGCAATCCCTATGCCGCCATTGCGTTGATCAGCCTGAGCCTGGCGGGCCTCTACGCGTTCAAGTCTCCGTTCTGGGCATTGCCCACGCTGTTCCTGAGTCGCTCGACAGCGGCCGTCTCGATCGCCGTGATCAATTCGATCGGAAACCTCGGGGGATTCGCCGGACCGTTTGCGATTGGCTACATCAAGGGCCAGACGCATAGTGCCTCGACAGGCCTGTTGTTCCTCGCGGGTTTGCTCGTGATCTCGTTCCTCATGACCTTCTTCATCCGTATCACCGAGCACCGCGAAGAAGACCTTGCGCCGGCGCCGATTCGTCACCGTACGAGCCACCGCCAATAGTCACCCCGTCAAGCCCGGCAGCAGGAAGCCGAGGTGGATTCCAGAAGGCGCGCTGGCCAGGCACGAATGGCTGAAACACTGCTGCGCTTTATCGCCGCCCGGTCGACTTGCGTCGGATCCATTCCGCAAACGCCTCATCTTCAATGCGGTAGTCGCCAATTCCAAGGCGGGTGACCGCATTGGTTGCCTGCAGGCGACGAAGCGCCTGCGCGACTGTATTCTTGGTCGCGGTCTTCTCAAGCAGTTCAGAAAGCCTGGCCAGGCCGGCGACGCCGTGGAGATCCGATTCGCCTCGGGCGATCAGCGTAATGATTGCCTGATCGGCGGGAATAAGCGTAGACCACTGCTTGAGAAAGTGCTCGTCGGAGAATACCGAAGCTTTGGTGTGCGCCAACGCGCTGGCTTCACCCTGCACCTGATAGAGCATGTACCGCTCGACGAACCGCTTGAAGAACTCGGGCGTATGGTGCAGTTCGGAAAACGCGTGCTTGCCTTGCTGCAACGTGAGCGTCTTCCGGGCCATGGTGTTCAGGAGCTTGACGGTGAACTCGACAAATTCGTCCCCCAGCAGAGGAAAAGGCTCGAGCGCCGCCCAGTTGTAGAACGGCTCCGAAGCGCGTGCAAACATCTCGCGTAGCGTTGTTTCGGAACTGCCGGCAAAGATCACCTTGATGCGTTCCTTGCGGATGTCCAGGGCAGCGCGCAACGCGTGTGCAAAGTCCGCATGGCTGGCGCTTGCGAGGACTTGCGCTTCGTCGATGACCAGTAGCAGCGGGCGCTTCTGCTTGTCCAGCTGTTTCAGGACTTCGCGGAGCGCCATCGAACGGTCGGAGGGCGCGGCGAGGTCGGCTTCCAGGGATCCTTCCGCGCCCCCTGGCAGCTTTGCGCCGACCTTGACCTTGCGTACGGGCTTTGCCAGCCTGGCCACGATGGCCTTCACGCCCTGCGGCTCCAAAGCCTCCGCCAGCGCTGCAACCAGGGCGGCGTCCGGTGACGAACGGTTATCCCAGAGATTCGTATAGGCGACGAGATAACCGCGTTCCACCGCAGCGGGCAACAAGTCGCGGCGCAGGAACTCGGTTTTTCCCATCCGACGTCGCGCAAACAGACCGCGGGCCGACGAGAGCTTCAGATCGAAAGCCTGAAGATAGCTGTGGGCGAGATCCGGCCGGGGGAAGTGCCAAGGATCCGAATCCGCAGTTTCATGAGGTTTCATCGTAAATAAAAGGTTTCACGAGTGATGAAACCGGATGATACCGCATTGGGAGGCAGTTGCCGAGCCACTCAGGATCGCGATTCGCGCATGCCGCTCACGGCGGCCTGGTGTGCGACACTTGCGCAACAAGATATTCCAGTTGCAAATGAGCGCCACCACCGTCGACATCCTCATCTACCCCGGCTTCAAAGCGATCGAAGCGGTGGGTGCCATCAACGTCTTCGATTACGCGAACACAAGGTTGCGGCAGTTGAACCGGCCCGCCTTCTACGACCTGCGGCTGGTTGCCGCGAGGGCGGAGGCGGTTCAGTCGGATACCCTCATCTCGTTGCAACCTGACAAGACGCTCAGTCCGCTCGCGATACCTGACGTGGCGGTAGTCGTGGGTTCCCGCGACATCCTGGGCGCACTGGAGTCGGCAGCGCCGATCGTGGAGTGGTTCCGGGATTGTGGCCGTCGCGCCAGAAAGGTGGTGGGTCTGTGCTCGGCGAGCTTCTTTCTGGCAGAAGCCGGGTTGCTGAGCGGCCGGCGCGCCGCGACCCATTGGAGTGTGGCGGAGCTGATGCAGCAGCGCTATCCGGACATCGAGGTCGATGCGGATGCAATTTTTGTCAGGGATGGTGATATATGGACGTCGGCAGGCGTCACCGCTGTCTTCGACCTGATGCTAGCAATGGTGGAGGACGACTTGGGTCGCGACATCGCCCTTGCGGTGGCGCGTGACCTGGTCGTCTACCTTAAGCGTCCTGGCGGCCAATCCCAGTTCAGCTCGCATTTACAGAGTCAAATGACGAGCAATCCCACGATCCGTCAGATTCAGGCATATATCAACGACGCCCCGGATGCGGATTTGTCCATCGCGGCCCTGGCTGAGCGCGCGGCAATGAGCTTGAGGAATTTTTCCCGCGTATTCCAGCGTGAGGTGGGCCAGTCGCCGTCGGACTATGTGGAGCAATGCCGGATCGGCGCCGCCCGACGCGTGCTGGAGGAGACCGGTTTCCCCCTCAAGCGGGTGGCGGCCCAATGTGGTTTCGCTTCGGAGGTTACGCTTCGCCGCGCGTTTCAAAGGCGGTTCGGCATATCTCCGAGTGCCTATCGGGAGCGTTTCGCGGGCACCGGCGTACAAAACGGTACCGAAGCCTGACGCGCTGTGCCCGACGCCGGCGGTAGCCAGTCGTCGGGCAGCATGTAAACGAATAGGCCGTCTCAGTACAGGACCACGGAGCGGATCGACTCGCCGCGCTTCATCAGGTCGAAGCCCTCGTTGATGCGGTCGAGCGGCAGCGTGTGCGTGATCAGGTCGTCGATGTTGAGCTTGCCTTCCATGTACCAGTCGACGATCTTGGGCACGTCGGTGCGGCCGCGTGCGCCGCCGAAGGCCGAACCCTTCCACTCGCGGCCTGTCACCAGCTGGAACGGCCGCGTCGAGATCTCCGCGCCGGCCTCGGCCACGCCGATGATGATCGACTTGCCCCAGCCCTTGTGGCAGCACTCCAGCGCCTGGCGCATGACCTGCGTATTGCCGATGCACTCGAACGAGTAGTCGGCGCCGCCATCGGTCAGCTGCACGATGTGGTCCACCACGTTCTCGACGTCCTTCGGATTGATGAAGTGGGTCATGCCGAACTTGCGTGCCATGG